>ERZ795059.9-NODE-9-length-523961-cov-22.174894_pt1 | contig 523961 bp, 457 predicted proteins | sample MGYA00375143_ERZ795059 | MGnify/ENA primary metagenome ERZ795059 (study PRJEB30188, sample SAMN05720168) | activated sludge metagenome | isolation source: Anaerobic digester | place: USA | collected 2015-01-07 ... | reverse complement strand
GGCTCTGCAGCCAACGACGTTCGCCGGTCAACGGCGTGCCCCGACCGACGATGTCCCCGGGTCAACGGCGTGCCCCGACCGACGACGCGTGCGGGCCAGTGATGCGACCCGAGCCGGGATAAGCGGTGGATGACGGTTGGCGGAGTTCTATAACTCCGGCAGTCCGATCTCCTGAAGGTACCGGTACGTGCTGTCGTAGAAGCGAGGATCTCTGGTCGGGTCATGGCCGGAGCCTCGGGGGACGAAGATCACCATGCCCTGTCGGGCGCGGGTGAGGAGGACGCGGTAGGCATTTTTGAGGTAGACCTTGCGCTGCTCCTGCTTGACTCGCTGCCACGTGGTGCCGCGGAACGAGAAATGCTGCCACCTCCGATTGTCGTACCGGAAATCCCCGTCCCAGGAGACGCAAGTCCAATCGAGCTCGAGTCCCTGGACGTGAAACTCCGTCGCTACATCTTCGAGGTAGTACGAGGAACGCACGTCGTCTTTGCCATCGAGGAACCACTTCACCGGGTTGACGGGTGTGCGTACATCCATGGCGAGCGGTTTCAGGCGTTCGGCCTGAGAGGACACGACGATGCCGTAGCGTTCATTGCCGACCGCCTGATCGCGCAACCACTGCTTGGCGCGGTCGAGGTCGCGGGTGAGGCGGATCGGATACTGGTCGATGAAGTCGTGGAGCAAACCGCGGGCGGCCGCCGCCTCACAGTCAAGTATCTGTTTCACGAAAGCCGAGACTTTCTCGGACCGGAAGGACCGGATGGAGACACCCAGGTGGAGGTCCGGGACGAAGTTCACACGCGCGCGCCCCTTGATGTCTTCGAGAACACGCCCGGCGGCGTACTCGGTGTCGAAGAGACTGTCGGAGATGTGGAGATGCCAATGATCGAAGGAGCGCCGGACCGCCTGAATCCACTCGCCGATGCCGGCCTCCCCGCGGTGGATTTCCTGACCGCCGCCGACAAGGCAGACGATAACGGCCCAATCGTCGCGGCGATCCATGCAGGAGATGAGAAATTCCGGCTCGGAGTAGGGGAAGCCGGCCTGTTTGGAGCGCTTCTTCATGAACGCGGCAGTCTGCAGGCGGTCCCAGGCCCGCTGCGCCTCATCGAACAAGGCGACATGATCGACGGGGGCGCGCTGATCCCGGATGTACTCATCGCGGAAGTGGTGGACGTTCTGAATGAAGGCCTTGACCCTTGTCGTCGCTTCCGTTTTCCGCAATTTCCGTCCCTGCATCTTCTCACGGCGCACCATGTCACGGGCGAGGGCCTCGCGGAGAATGGCAACGAGCGGGCCATTGCCGGATAGGTAGGTACTGTGGAGTTCACTGCCCGGGTCGTTGTATTTCGTCGCGATGTTGAGGCCCACCAGGGTCTTGCCGGCGCCGGGGACGCCGGTGACGAAACAGATGGCTTTCTGCTTTCGGGACCGAGTCTCTTCGATAATGGCGAGCAACCGGTCGGAGGTCTCACCCAGGTTAATGGCTCCGGCATCGTGACGAGAGATCTCGGCGACGTGGTGGCCGGCATAGAGCGCCCGGGCGGCCTCGATAATCGTGGGCGTCGGCCGATAACGACTCGCGCCCCAGGCGGCCGGATCCACCGATGCCGTGGGGACCGTTTCGAGCAGCCGATGAACGAGAGGCTGAAGCCCCGATGCGTTGGTGCAAACCGGTTCGTAAAGCCCGGGTACCCGCGCGTGGGGGCGAATGTCGGTAACCGCTTGGGACGCCTCGGACGCAACGAGGATGGGGATCACGGCGAGGCCATGGCTGCCTTCGTGGAAGTACTTCAGGTCGACGGCGTAGTCACACGCCTGGTCGATGTCCGCAGGGGAGTACACTTTCGCGCCGATCTTGAACTCCATAACGAACACGATCCCGTCGATCAGCACAACCGCATCGGCGCGGCTGCCCATTCGGGGGATGGAGAACTCGAGATGGAGCATGCCGGAGCGGTCGGGGAGGGCACGGCGAAGGATAGCCAGTTCGGCCAGCCAGGCATCACGCTGCTCCTGCAGGATAGTGAAAGTGGAGTTGCGTAGGAGCTCCGCGAGAACCCGGTCCTCGGAGGAAGTCAAAAACCGAGAAATGGGCGCCGCATACCACGACCGCTGCACCGCTGTAGAGGGAAGCTGTTTCATCTGTGCCGGACCCAAACCAAGACTCGTCGCTTTCGGTACTCGCCAATCGACAAGTATGGGGGTGGGTGCGGTGGAGGCAAGTTTTTTCGGCCGGCGAGAATGATTCCGGTCGGCCGTTTGAGATTGCGGCACGCATGCCAGCCGCGGTGCCAATCGCCCCTCGGTTCAGTTGCCCCGCCGTGCAAAAGAGTTGCTCTCGAAATTGCCGCCCCATATATTCCCTCCAGTGACTTGGCTAACTTAGAGGAGTCGGCATGAAGGTATTGGTTGTAGCGCTCCAGAAAGACAATAAGGTTGCGTCGGCTACCTATGAGCTCATCGAAGCCGCCAAAGGCCTCGGCGGCCAAATCAACTCGGTCATCATGGCCGAAAACGCCGAGCCGATGGCGCAGGAAATCGCCGGCCGCGGGGGCGCGGCCAACGGCGGCAAGGTAATCGCAGTCAGCGATTCGCACCTTCGCCATTTCAACGACCAGCTCTACACGGCCGCCCTGTCCGAGCTGATCGCCCGGCACACGCCGGATATCGTGATGGGGCCGGCGACGTTCTACGGCAAAGCGCTGTTTGCGCGGCTGGCGGCCAAAAACGGCGGGGCGATGGTGTCGGATGCGGTCAAAATCAGCGCCGAGAACGGGACGGTGACGGCGGTGCGGCCCCATTTCGGCGGGGCGGTGCTGTCGACCATCAAGAGAAACGCCGCCCAGCAGGGCGGGCCGCTGTTTGTGACGATCCGGCCGAAGATCTACCCCGAGTCCAAGAGTGGGTCGGGAGAAGTGGCCGCGGAGACTGTCAACATCGGGCCGGCCGGGACGACCATCCGCGAGGTCAAGAGCGAGTCGGGGGGGAAGGTGACGCTGACTGAGGCGGATGTGATCGTGTCGGCGGGGCGGGGGATCAAGGGGCCGGAGCATATCCCGATGATGCAGGAGCTGGCGGATGCGATGGGGGCGGCGCTGGGGGCCTCGCGCGCGATTGTCGATGCGGGGTGGATCGCCTACAGCCACCAGGTGGGGCAGACGGGAAAGACGGTAAACCCGAAGCTGTATGTGGCGGTGGGGATCTCGGGGGCGATCCAGCACCTGGTCGGGATGCGCTCGGCCGGGACGATCGTGGCGATCAACAAGGACAAGGATGCGCCGATATTCAACGTCGCCAACTACGGCATCGTGGGTGACGCGTTCGAGATCGTGCCGGCGCTGACGAAGAAGTTCCAGGCGGAACTTCGCAGATAGACCCCGCGGCCCGCGCCGGGGTGAAGCAGAGGACGCCGATCCCAACGGGTCGGCGTCCTTTTTGTGTTTGGCTGCGGGGGCGGCGGTTTGCGCGATGTGCGTGCCAGGATTATTATGGTCCTGACGGGGGTGTTTGCGTCGGTGGCAAAAATGTCAGGACCACCAGGGTCCTGACCTACGAGGGATCCGGGGGGCGGTTTCCATAGATGGTGAAAGATGTCAGGACCGCAAGGGTCCTGACCTACAAGAGATCCGGGGGGCCGACTCGGCGGCCCGGGGGCGTCATCCGCCGCCAGTGGGTGCGGTGGGAATGGAGTCGACGACCACCTCCACGGTGTCGGTGACCGCGCCGCAGGCGTTGCTCACGGTCATGCGGACTTTGTAGGCGCCGGGAATCACAAACTTGTGTGATACATCGTTGCCGATCGCCCCGTCGCCGTCACCGAAGTTCCAACTGACGTCGTCGACCATACCGTTGGTGAGGTTCTGGAAGGTGAAGGTCATGGAGGTGTCGCCGGCCGGAGGATCGATGGAGAAGGCGACGCTGTCGGGTTGGATCGGATTGAAGAGAGCGACGTAATGGAGGCGGGTGCTGACGTCGTGGCCGCACGGTCCATAGGCATCGAGGCGGACGGTGAAGTACCCGGGGTAGGTGTAGGCGTGGATCGGGTTGACGGGCGTCTCGCCGAGGGCGGAATCGATAAAGACGAGGGAGTCGCCGGTGAGGGAGGTGTCGCCGAAGTGCCAGATGAGGGAGTCGAAGTCACCGGCGTAGGTCGGAGTGAAGAGGATTTGGAACTGCGACCAGGAGCGCCAGCAGCCGAGGGGGCTGTTGACGGCCTCGAAGTCGGCGGAGGTGGAATCCCACACGGTGATGAGTCCTGCGAGCGTGTCGGCCTTGACCAGCGAGTAGATGCGGCCGGCGCGGGTGGCTTTCAGGTAGTAAGTCAGCACGGCGTCGTATGTCCCCGGCGTGCGGTAGGTGACGCGGATGCTGTCCTGCGGGCCGGGAGAGCCGGCGCCGACGTTCCAGGTGACGGAGTCGCGCACGAGGCTGTCGGCGGGATTGAGGATGGTGCGGTTCATGAACGACACGGCCAGCGGCAGGCAACCCTCGGCCGTGTCGGTCTCGACGACGAGCTGGGGGGAGGCGAAGACGTTGATGAGGGCGGTGTCGGTGATGACTTTCGAGCCGCAGGGGCCCGCGACCGTGACTGAGACGTTGTACGTACCGGGGGAGAGGTAGACGTGGGTGGGGACAGAATCGGCCGACGAGGAGCCGTCGCCGAAACTCCAGTTCCAGGTGTTGACCGCGCCCCAGTCGTAGATGTTGGGGCTGAAAGTAACGGGGGCGCCGGAGCAAACGACGGTGTCCGAGGCGCCGAAATCGAGCACCGAGGTGCCGACGATGACAGCCCTCTTTTTCTGTTCGGAGTCTACGCCTTCGGTGGCGGTGTTGTTGACGGTGAGGCGCACGGCGTACACGCCGGGTTCGGCGAAAGTATAGGCGGTGTCGGCGTTGAGAATGGCGGAATCGCCGGGCCGGCGGTTCATCACGATGGAGTCGACAGGGTCGATCGAGGAGCCGCGATAGAAGTACCAGACGGCGACGTCGCGCGGACCGACCGACTGATCGTCGAGCGTGACGGCGAGCGGCTCACAGCCGGAATCGGGGGTAACAGCGAATTCGGCGCTCGGGTGGCCGGCGATGAAGTTGTTGACCGTTTCGGTGGTGAGGTCATCGCAGCCGGGGATGACCCAGGCCAGCAAGGCGACAGCGGCAACGACGGGCAGAAGGAGTGTAACGCGGTTCATATTTTCCGGATCCCCACAGCAACAGGTTGATGGCCTAATATAACGCCGGGCGGAGGCGGCGAGTCAACCTCTCTTTTGGCGGCCCGGCGGCTGATAATTGTACGCGGGGCCGGGGGTCAGCGTTCAATCGGGGCGGGTTTCGGGAGCGCCGCGGGCGGTCGAGACACCCGCCGCACAACCCTGCGAAACAGGATAATTGGGTCAGGACCGCTTTGGTCCTGATGGGACGGTCTCGCAGGCGGGGAAGGATATCAGGATAACAAGTAGTCTGACCGAGGCATACCGGCGGGAGCCGGGGGCGCGCTCCCCGGGTCACCGGCCGGAGGATCGGCTCGGCGAATCGCGGGGGCCGAGGCGAAACCGGATGCCCGGCGGGTGCGGGTCGCGAAATGTGATTGACGTGGCGGCCGAGCCGGAGTAAGATGGAGCACCCAAGCGAAGACCCATACGGAAGCGAGAGGAATGTCTATGGCCAACGAGACCGGCGGGGAGGGGCTGCGGACGACGCTGCGGACGCTCTTGAGGGAGACGTTCGAGAAGGTGGAGGGGATCTATCTGGACGGAGGATCATCGCTGCTGGAGACGCTGGAGAAGGTCGATGCCGCGCAGGCCTCGGCGGCGATGCCGGCGATCTCGATTGCGCCGGAGGACGTGGGGGCGGGGGGCGGGACGGGGGCGGGGACAACGATCGCCGGGCAGGTCGAGCATATACGGTTCTACCTCGAGGCGACACGGGCGTACGTGCAGGGGAAGGAGGAGAAGTTCGACTGGAAGAGGAGCTGGCGGGTGACGGCGGTGACGCCGGTGGAGTGGCTGAATCTTCGGCGGCGCCTCCAGGAGGAGTACGAGGCGGTCGGTGCGCTGCTGGGGGATTTCCGCGACGAGCGGGCGGTCAATGGGGCGCTGGCGATCGTGGCGCACACGGCGTACCACTTGGGGGCGATCCGGCAAATGGTGCGGGTGGCCGGGCGGGGGGCGTAACGGAGGGGGCGGACCGCCATGGTGATAGGAGGGTTGAACGCGCAGCGGAGGAGGCCTGCGGTGAAACCGGTCTGGCCGCCGGAAGTCGTCCCGTTCCATTTGATTGGCTTTAATGCCCGCTCAGGCGATATCCTGCATTGCTCGGGCCAAACATGCAGAGAATATGTCAATGTTGTCGGTGAAGTGCAGGAATGGGCTTCTCCCGCTCTCTTTCAGAAGCACCACTCCGTTCTTGTACGGGGTAATGTCGAGCAGTTTTGATAGTCGTAGAGATGCGTTCTTCTCTGTGCCAGTGAACAGCAGTCTCTGGTTCGCTAGATAAATGACCCCGGAGTCGATGTGCGTCAAGACATCTTCGGTGACAGGTTGGATTGCATAGTCTGCCATCCGCCAGTAAACTCCCTTGCAGATCTTGAGTCGAATAGCCGGTCCCCCATACCGGATTCGGCGCATACGACGAGTTTAGTACCAGTCGACGGGTCCTGAGAAATAGCACCGCTCCTTTCGCTGCAATCGAATTGAGACAAGAACGGATGGAGGATCGCCGAACGCAATCCTCCATAGGAGTCGGCAACGGGATAGCGTATCTGCGTCACATGCCTTCTCCGGAAAGGGAATGCCCAATTTGTCGGCCAGTATGTGGAGTTCCTCTTCCTCATCTGGCGACAAGATCCGATCTTCCACAGCCTCTTGAACTCTGGACGTGAGGAAAGACTCCATCCTTGACTGGTAGAGACGATGCTCAATATCGACTGGAAGTCTCATGTCCGCCGCAAGAGTTTTCAAGAAACTCTTCTCATCTTCGGTAACGCAGTCGTCTGCGAGGATCTCCGAAATCGCTCGGTCGTAGACCGCCTCTGCGGTTTCTTGATATATTCTCTGGTGCAGGCGGTCAGAAATGCCAAAAAGTACACGCAGGTGGGCGAGATCGTCAGCCTCGCTACCGTCGATCTTGCGGTCTTTGAGGCACCATGCGAGAAAGCCCCGATAACGTTCCTGTAGGTCGGAAGCGAACTCGACCTGGATGTCACAGCGGTACTTCTCATTCAGGCGACTGATCAGTGTTTCGGGGACTTCGTGAACGTTTGCGGACTCGCCAAGGGCATTTAGAAGCTCGATGAGGCCGTTATCCTCAGGGCTCTTTCCCAGCATTCGCTCAAACACCCCTGGCTTCCGCAGGGGCTTCACGTCGAACGGATGCTCTCGATTGGCATCTGTGTGCATGAAGAACTTCCCTCCTATGCACTTCGTTGTGACCGTTTGCGAACTCCGTCGCCACCTGACAGTGGAGACCTCTTTACCCCTCCCCAATGCAGCGTCTCGTGTCTCTGAGCCTGCCCAAGAACCCACGGGTAATTTAGGCAATTCGCTGGTTCAGCCAGCGGAGATTCCGTCCGCCAAGCTGTGAGAGCGTCGCTATCTGCGATTAAAGCACATCGCGATGGCGGCTTACGCTGATGAATCACCGCCGGGGCCCGACAACCCTCGTTGGCACACAGGCACCACCCACCTCTCCGGGCGGCGGGGCGCCGAACCGGACGGTCAAGCTTCGCGGGGCGATAGTCGATCTAGGACGAAGATAGGGGAGGAGGCTGGATTCCCGCCTTCGCGGGAATGACAAGGGGGAGCGGAAATGACAAGGGGGAGCGGGAAAGACAAGGGGGGGTGATCATCGGGGGCGGGGTGGACGAGGGTCTGACGGTAGCTGGGGGCGGGGCGGACGAGGGTCTGACGGTGGCTGGGGGCGGGGTGGACGAGGGTCTGACGGTAGCTGGGGGCGGGAATGACAAGGGGGAGCGGCATCGACAGGACGGGGAGGAACGAATAGACGGGGCGGGGAAGGACGAGGGTCCGGCGGGGGGAGGGTCAGTTAGTCGAAAGATCGGAGATGAGAGCAAAGGAAAACAAGGGCCAATAGCGAAGAGACTGGAGTGCCAATGGCGTTACTACTTGAGGTGATCGAGTGGATGGATGTCTCGGGGGACGAGATGATCCATCGAATCCCCAACGAGGGATCGGCCGATTTCAAGCTCGGGGCGCAGCTAATCGTGCGCGACAGCCAGATGGCGATTTTCTTCAAGGACGGGCACGCAGCCGACCAGTTCGCCACCGGCCGGCACACGCTGACCACGCTTAACATCCCGATCCTCACGCGGCTGGCGGCGTTTCCCTTCGGGTTCAACTCCCCCTTCCGGGCCGAAGTGTATTTCGTCAACCTGAAAGTGTTCACCAACCTGAAATGGGGGACGAAACACCCGGTGACGTTCCGGGACAAGGAGCTGGGGCTGATCCGGCTCCGCGGGCACGGGGCCTTCACAATGCAGATCGAGAACCCCTCGCTGTTCCTCAATTCGATCGTCGGGCGGCAGGCGCTCTACGGGACGGGCGATATCCAGGACTACCTCCGCGACGTCATCATCGCGCGCATGAACGACCTGCTCGGGGAGAAGCTCGCCAGCGTGCTGGATCTCCCGGCGGTGTATACGGAGCTGGCGGAGGAGTTCAAGCAGATCGTGAAGGTCGAGTTCGAGAAGTACGGGCTTCGGCTGGTTGATTTTTTCATCGCCTCGATCACGCCGCCGGACGAGGTGTCGAAGATGATCGACCAGCGGTCGGGGATGGAGGCGGTGGGGAATCTCGACCGGTTCCTGAAATTTGAGATGGCGCGGGGGCTGGGCTCGACCGGGGCGGCGGGAGCGGCCGGGGCCGGGATGGGGATGGCGGCCGGGGTGGGGGTCATGATGCCGGGGATGATACAGAAGGTGTTTGCGCCGGAGCAGACGGAACTGCGGCGCGAGCCGGTGGCCACCGTGACCTGTCCGAAATGCCACACCGACACGCCGGAGCAGTCACGGTACTGCTACCGCTGCGGGCACCAGATGGTCGCGCAGAACAGCTGCCCCGAATGCGGCGTGCAGCTTCCGACCGAGGCGAGGTTCTGTTTCGCCTGCGGCAAGAAGCTCGATGCGCCGGCGATCTGCCCGCACTGCAGTGCGAAGCTGATCCCGGGGTCGAAGTTCTGCGGCGACTGCGGAAAGCCGGTGAAGGAAGACTAGCGGGCGGCCCGGCGGCGCGGGGTCGGGCGTCTGCGGACGCCTGATCCGCCGCCGGTGGACCGGCAACCGACAGGACCGGAAAGATGAGTGCGACAGCCAAAACAGCGGGGCACACCCAGGGGTTCTTTATCGCGGTCGGGTGTCCCGGGTGCGGCGGAGAACTCGAGCTGGGCGAGGATTTCTGGGTGCTCCGGTGCCCTTACTGCGCATCGCTCCTGAAGGTCGAGCGGCCGGGGGGAGGCGCGCGGGCGGGGACGGCGGGCGCCGGAGACGGCTCGAACGATCGGCCGGCGGCGTTCGTAGTCGCGGGCCGGGTGCAGGAGTACGAGGTGCGGTTCGGCCTCGACCGGCACCTCAAGGCGCGGGGCGAGCCGCTCACCGGCGGAGGGCTGCGCTTCAAGAAGATCTACTATCCCTACTGGAAGATCGACGCCATCCTGCTCAAGACGCGCAACCGGGTCCGGGTGGTCGAGGAGGTGCCGGAGGACGGACAGCCCTCCTCGTACGAGTCCGACCGGACGGTTCGGCGGACGGAGGTATCGCTCTCCCCCTACCAGATCACGTTTCCGGCGGGTGCGCCGATCGCGGGGGTGCCGTACTCGGCGGGGTTACGGGCGACCTACGTCAAGGGGGCGCCGTTTGCGGAGGAGGAGATCCAGGAGGGGTACCGGGCGCTGCCGGCGACGGTGAGCTGGGCGCGGGCGCGGCAGACGGCGCTGCGGACGGTCGCCAACGTCGGCCGGATCGAGACCGCAGAGTTCGGGCAGAACCGGACGGAGATGTTCCGGCCGCGGGGGACGATCGTGTATTTCCCGTACTGGATCGTGGAGGAGACCGGCGGTGCGGGGTATCGGCGGTGGATCGTGGACGGCGTGACGGGACAGCCGGCGGGGGAGACAGCGCCGCCGCTCGAGGGAGCACCGGAGGCCGAGGCGGTTTCCGAAGCGGCGCCGCTGGAGTTCGGACCGCTGGTAGTGGGGATGCACCGGTGCGGCAACTGCGGGCACGGCCTCCCGGAGGAGCAGTCGTACCTCTACGTCTGCCGGCAGTGCGGCGTGCGGACGACAGTGGAAGAGCACCCGCTGTTTTCAGGGGAGGTGGCCGCGGCCGACCAGCCGGCCGGGCCGGAGGATGTGCTCCTGCCGTTCTGGCTGGTGACGATGACGTCGGAACTGGCGGGGAGGCTTAAGATCCTTGCGGGGGGGATGGGGCAATCGGGGGTGCTGGCGGTGCCGGCGTTTCGGGTGGACAATTTCGAAGCCGCCTATCGGCTGGGGCGGCGGATGACGACGGCGGCGGGGAAGTTCGGGGGGCGGGACCTCGGGGAAGAGACGGAGCGGCTGGCGCCGGTCGGTGTGGGGCCGGCGGAGGCGCTGGTGCTGGCGCGGGCGATGGCGGCGCGGGAGCTTCTGGGCCAGTCGAGCACGCTGGCGCTGCCGGAGGCAGGTACGGGGTTTACGGGACTTCGGCTGTTGTTCGTGCCGTTTCACCGGGAGCACTATTTCTTCATCGACTCGATCACCCAGGCGGTGGCCGTGGAAAAGCGCCTGATTCCGGTCGACTAGCTGGAACTCGTTGGATTCATTGGGGTTTAAGGGGAGACAGCAGGAGGTACGCCGACCGAAAAAGATTGCTATTGACCGAACAATGGTGTATGTTCGAGCCTGACTGCGCGAGAAGAACGGGCCAGGCTGTTTGGTTGGTATACCTTGCTGAAATCACAGAGTCTCATCATCGCCGTAGAAGCCGTGTCAGCGGCTGGTCGCGGCTTTTTTGTTTGAAGGGGTGCGTTTTGGGCAAACTCTACCATCTGGCGGGGCTGACGGTGGTCGCGGCGCTTCTGGCGGCGGCCACGCCGTCACACGGGGCGCTCCGGAAAACATACGAACTCACCGGCGATCCGGACACGACAGCGGCGAGCAACACGGCGATCGACATTGTCGCGCACGCCGGGGGGATCTGGCTGGGGACGCCGGCGGGGCTGAATTTCAGCCTCGACAGCGGCAAGACGTGGCTTTTGTACCGCAAGGGGAACGGGCTGCGGCAGGACGACGTGTCGGCGCTGTTTTCCTCGGGCGACCGGCTGTGGGTGGGGACGGCGTGGACAGAGGCGATCGCCGGGGTCGGGACGGTGACTTATTCGGACACGCTGCAGTACACGAACGACAACGGGGAGACCTTTCCCACGGTCGACCTGAAACGGCCGGGGGCGACGGTGCCGTACGCGTTTGGGCCGGCGAAAACGATATTTGACCTGGCGGTCGGCCGGGCGCAGGGGGACGAGTGGGTGTTCATGGCGAATTTCGCCGGCGGGCTGGTGGGGTCGCGGAGCGGCGGGGAGGCCTGGCGGCGGATCTTCTTCTCCCGGTCGGATTCGATCAACTTCTACCAGACGTATGAGTCAACATCGCCGCCGCCGCTTGCCTACCGGTCCCGCACGTTTTCGGTGGCCGCGGACACGACCCACGGCGATTCGATGTACGTGTGGGCGGGGACGGCGCAGGGGGTGCTCCAGTACGTCTACGCTCCGGCCGCCGACAAGCCGAACTCGAATGCGACGACGGCGATGGTGCTGTGCCCGGAGTGCGTGCCGGGGGAGAGCACCTATGTCTTTGTCGGCGGGGACCGGGGGCTGACGCGGGGCTCGATCCAGGGGCAGCCGTACCGGTCGATGGACACGGGCGACGGGCTGCCGGGGCCATACGTGACAATGCTCGATCATTTCGCGGGGCGGCTGTTCGTGGGAACGCGGGAGAGCCGGGACGGGGCTTCGACCGGGCTGGCGTATTCCGACGATGGTGGCGAGACGTTTGTCGCGGTGGAATCATTCGTCCCCTATTCGGCCGAGTACCACGTAATTCACGACCTGGCGCGGATGGGGGACCGGCTGTATGTTGCGGCGGAACGGGCGGGGTTGTTCGTGTCGCGGGACACGGGGGCGACCTGGACGCCGCTGTGGGTGGATTCGACGCGTCCCTCGGAGGCGAACGGGTGGAACACGGTGTGGGGGCTTGACGCCCACGGCGACACGCTGCGGGTGGGGACGGATTCGGGGATGGCCGTGCTCTTCCTGGATGGGGCGGGGGAATTTGCGGCTGCGGCGACGGAGTTCTATCGCTTCGCCGAGCGCCCGAACCGGAGCGTCGGCGGTGCCGGCGTGGGCAGCGGGACGCGGGTGGTCGAGGTGAAGACGCAGGAGTTCACGGACGGTCTGGGGGGTGTCGATTCGGTGGCGGTCTGGACGATCAACCGCCCGGTGACGGACAGCGGCTCGCCGGCGATTTTCCGAGGGATTCGGATGGAGGATCCACTCAGCCCGGGAGACACTCTCTTCATGTTCGAACCGGGGTACGAGTACCAGCCGCGGCCGTACCTCGCGGGGGCGTTGACGCATGATCTGGCGTTCGTGCGGGACACAGTGATCGCGGCCGGGACGGCGGGCGTGCGGGTGGCGACCGGAGATCTGGCGTTCACGAACGTCTACCACGTGCGGGACAGCACGACGGTCGATGAGTTTGATGAAGATACGGTGACGGTGCTGGCTGTGGCGGGGGACACGGCGCTGGCGGGGGCGAGCTACGGGTTTGCGATCACGGAGGGGCTGCGGGCGACGCTGCCGTACGGCGATGCGAAGCGGTGGCTGATCGTGCGGCCGAATGTCGATTCGCTGGCACCGGATTTCGCACTCAACCACGAACCGCAGAATTCGGGAGTGAGCGGCGCTTTCGAGTCGTGGAATCTCATGGGCGGGTTCATTCCGACGCTGGCACTGCAGGAGCGCGCGGGCCACCCCTACGTGCGGGTGTGGGCGGCCTGCCAGCCGGCGACGGGCGATCTGGAAACGCAGGGGATATCGGTCGGAGAATGGGTGGAGAGCGGGACGCCGGGGGTGTACGCGTTCCAGTGGCGGCCGGTCTACGCGAGCCGGTATTTCGTGTGGAATTTTGCGTTCGTCGACACCCTCGTGTTCGCGGCCGCCGATACGGCCGGGCTGCTGATGGCGCGCGAGTCGGACCTGACGGTGTGGGACACGATCCCCCTGAAGAACGACGATGGCGTGTACCTGGTGGATCCGGGGGAGCCGGTCTACGCGGTGGAGGCGATCGACAGTTTCCTGTGGGTGGGGACGGGGCAGGCCACGGTCAAGGTGCGTTTGGATGGTCTGGTCGCCGAGGGAGCGGTGTTCTATGTCGACTCGTCGACGGCGGCGGACGAGGTGTACGCGTTCCCGGTGCCGATCCGGCAATCGGGCGGGCAGGTCGCCCAGTTCCGGTTCAGTGTGGAGGAGCCGGCGCGGGTGACGCTGGAGATTTATGATGCGGCGATGAATCTCGTGCGGCGGGTGATCGACGGCCGGGAGTTCGCCCCGGGCGTGTACCAGGGGCGCAATTCCGGGGTCCCGACCTGGGACGGGAGGAACGGGAAGGGGGACGAGGTGGCGGTGGGGGTGTACTATTTCAAGGTTGAGTATTCCACGGGCGAGGTCCGGTGGGGCAAACTGGCGGTGATACCATGAGGAACGGGTTCACGAGAGTAATCGCGGCGCTGGCCCTGGCGGCGGCCGCGGGCGGGGCCATTGCGGCGGACGGCGACGGCGGCTACGCCGGGGCGCATTTCCAGATTCCGATCGGGGCGCGGCCGGCGGGCATGGGCGGAGCGTTCGTGGCCGTGGCCGAGGGCGGCGCCAGCCCCCTGTACAACCCGGCGGGTATGGCCGGCGCCCCGAAGAAGCTGTTCGCGACCTCCTACCGGGCGATGGACCTCGACCGCAAGCTCGGGTACGCGACCTTTCTCATGCCGACGCGGGAGCGGTCGGCGGTCGGGTTCACCTGGCTCTATTTCGGGTCGGGGAGCGTCGAGACGCGCACCTCGGAGGGAAAGCCGACGGGCGGGGAGCTGAGCCTGAACAGCCATGCGTTTTCAGCGCTCTTCGCCAAGGCGTTCGAAGAGTATTTTGCGCTGGGGGTCCGGGCCTCGTACCTGCACTCGACGTTCGCGGAGATGAAGGCGTTTTCGGTGGGGATCGACGCCGGGGCGATGTTCAATGTCACGAACATGTTCGACCGGGAGCGCCGGGCGCAGATGGCGGTCCAGGATATCCGGGTCGGAGTGGTGATCAAGAATCTCGCGGCGAAGTACCGCTGGAACTCGGGGGATTACTACGCGGAAACCGGGTCGGACGCGCCGGGGGTCGAGCAGGAGGATGCGATTCCGGTCGAGGCGGCGCTGGGGGTCTCGGCGCGGTTCTTCGAGCGGCGTCTGCTGGCGGCCGCCGATCTGTACAAGAATGTCGAGCAGGACCCGCGGTTTTACGGCGGGGCGGAGTTCCTCGTGACGCCGGAGTTCAGCATTCGGAGCGGGCTGTCGGCCGGGCGGTTCACCGCCGGGACGGGGTATATATTCAAGTTCAAGAACCAGTTGTTAATGATTGATTACGCCTTCGCCACCGACCGGGTGGACGAGGGATCGGAACACATTTTTTCGTTCGACGTGATGTTCTAGCGCATGATAAAAAGACTGGCGATGCTGGCGGCGGCGGCCCTGGCGCTGGGCGGCCCGGGGGCGGGGGCGCAGGACGGGTTGGCGCTGATGAAGGTGGAACCGGGGGCGCGGCCGGCCGGGATGGGGGGGGCGTTCGCGGCCATGCTCGGGTCGGCCGATGCCGTCCCGTACAATCCCGCGGCCGGGCATGTCGCGGAGGCGCTCGCGGTGTCGCTCGGCCACGTGTCGTACTGGGAGAGGATCCGGCTGGAGAGCGGTTTCCTGACAGCCCTGGTGCGGCCGAAGTTGTCGGTGCACGCCGCGGTCCGCTACGCCTCGGTGGACGATCTCGAGCGGCGGACGGCGCCGACGACCGAGCCGGAGGGGCGGTTCGACGCGCAGGACATGTCGCTGAAAGCGGGCGCGGCGTACGAGGCGACCGAGCGGGTGACGGTCGGGGCGTCGTTCGGATGGTTCATGGAGAAGATCGACCAGGCCAACGGGTGGGCGTTCGCGGCCGATCTGGGGGCGACGGTGAGGGTGCGCCCGGATCTCACGTTCGGGGCGGCGGTGACCGGGCTGGGTTCCGACCTCACGCTGCAGGTCGCCGGAGAGGACGCCTCGCGTCCGATCAGCCTCCCGACGACCTGGCGGGTGGGCGGCGCCTACGTCTACGACCGCGTGGCGGGGGCGGCCGATTTCGTGTACCTCGACGACGCCGCCCACGGGCATTTCGGAGTCGAGGTGCGGGCGCACGAGCTGCTGCAGTTCCGGACGGGGTACATGGCGGGCTACGACAGCAAGGGTTTCACGGCGGGGGCCTCGTTCGTGCAGCGCAACGTCACGATCGACTACGCATTCGTACCATATCGGAATGATCTCGGCACGACGCATATGTTCAATCTGAGGCTTACGTTGTAGAGAAAGGATCAGGGACAGGAGAGTATGGCTAAGTACAAGATCGCCTGGATGCCGGGAGACGGCGTCGGCAATGACGTGATGGAGGCGGCGCGGATCGTCTTGGACCGGATGAAGCTCGATGCGGAATACCCGCACGCCGACATCGGGTGGGAATTCTGGCGGACGGAGGCCAACCCGCTTCCGGACCGGACGATCAAAGTGTTGAAGGAGTGTCAGTGCGCGCTGTTCGGGGCGATCACCTCCAAGCCGCGCGATGAGGCGGAGCAGGAACTGAGTCCATCGTTGAGGGGGAAGGGGCACGTGTACTCGTCGCCGATCGTGCGTCTGCGCCAGGAGTTCAACCTGCGGACCAATCTGCGACCGTGCAAGGGGTACGCCGGCAACCCGCTCAACTACAAGGAGGGGATCGATCTCATCGTGTTCCGGGAGAACACGGAAGACCTGTACGCCGGCGTGGAATTCCACCCGCTGCCGGACGAGGTGCGGGCGGCGATCAAGAAGCACAACAAGAGCATGGCGAAGTTCGACCGGCACGCCGGCAAGGATATCGCCGTGTCGCTGCGGATCAACACCCGCGAGGGGTGCCGGAACATCGTGACCGACGCTTTCGAGTACGCCAAGAAGTGCGGGCGGAAGTCGGTGACGGTGGTCGAGAAGCCGAACGTAATCCGGGAGACCTCAGGGCTGATGGTACGGACGGCGCGCGAGGTGGCCAAGGGGTACCCGGGGATCGAGCTGTGGGAAACGAATATCGACGCCATGTGCATGTGGCTGATCAAGAACCCGCTCGACTACGGGGTGATCGTCACCACGAACCTGTTCGGCGACATTGTCAGCGACCTGTGCGCGCAATTGGTCGGCGGGCTGGGGTTCGCGGCCAGCGGAAATATCGGCGATGATTTCGCGGTGTTCGAGCCGACGCACGGGTCGGCGCCGAAGTATGCGGGGCAGTACAAGGTGAACCCGATGGCGATGCTCCTGTCGGTGAAGCTGATGCTCGACTGGCTGGGCGAGACGGCGACGGCCGACAAGCTGGAGCGGGCGATCGCGGCGGTGGTCAAGGAGGGGAAAGTGCGGACGTACGACATGGGCGGGAGCAACAGCACGCTCGAGGTGGCGGAGGCGGTGGCGGCCAAACTCTAGGACGGCCTCCCGCACCCGACGGGGCGGCCGGCAGGCCGCGGCGGAGGGTTGCGGGCGCCCCGGGCGCGCGCGTATCATCTAGCGGTCTCGTCTCACTGTGGAGAGACCAGGTACACTGAGCCGGCGGCCCTGCGGCCGCCGGCGTCGTTATGGGGGTCGGGCTGAGGCGGGCGGTCAGGATTTGCCCGACCGGGCTTCCATGTCCTCGATCAGCCGCGTCAGCCGCTCGACCTTTTCCTCGAGGGCGCGGAGGTCCTCGGTTTTGACCAGCTTGTACTTCTTGGCCTGGTCGCTGTACTTGGCGACTTCCTGCTGCACTTTCCTGACCTCGGCGGCGACTTTGCCGTAGACCTTGGCGGTCGACTTCTCGGCCCTGTCGAGGATTTCCATGACCGCCTTGGTTTTGTCGCCCTTCTCGACCTCGCCGCGCTTGATGAGTTCGTCGACGATTTTTTCGGCGCGGGCCTTGCTGACCTCAAAAGCGCCGATCGAGGCGAGGACAGTGTTCTTGAGGATGCTCATGGTTCTCTCACCTCCAAGTTCGATGATCCGCGTGAAAAGAGCCTGGGACTCCCGGGCCGTGGTCCAGGCGGCGGTTTCGCGGAAGGCAATGCGGCCGAGCACCTCGGCGGTGATGTCGCTGCCGGTGACGGTGTCGACCACCCGGAGCGCTTCGCCGCGGCGCACCAGCGCGGCGAGTTCGCGGTGGGTGATGGTTCGGCTGGCGCGGGTGTCGTAGAGGCGCCGGTTGCTGTACCGTTTGATGAGCCGCATAGACCACCTGCCCTATTATAGTGCGGCGCACCAAAAAGAGCAACAAAAATCGGCGGCCGGAGAAAGCGGGGCCGCGGGTCAGTGCCGGCCGGTGGAGAGCAGGACAATGTTGAGGATTTCCAGGAGCCGTTCGCACGAGAACGGTTTCTTGATGAACATGTCTCCGCCCGATTTGAAGGATCGCCCCATATCGTCGTTGCGGTCTTTCCCGGTGAGGAAGATGATGGGGGTGCCGGCGAGGCGCGGAACCTTCTTGAGCGCTTCGCAGACATCGTACCCGTCCATGCCGGGCATCATGATGTCCAGCAGGATGACATCGGGATTGAAGGCGGTGGCTTTTTCGATGGCCCGGAAGGGCTGGTTTTCCACCATGACGTAGTAGCCGGCTTCGGTGAGGAAGGTTTCGACGATTTCGGTGATTTCGGGTTCGTCGTCGATGACCAGCACCTTGGCTGACGATATGTTGATCTTGTGAGACATTTGTCCACCTTTGTGAAGTCTCCGCCCGGGGCCGAGGGGCCGTCGGGCGCTACATATTTGTTTTCGGCTGTCGGGGGGGAACACTTTACCGGGGGGCGGCAATTTCCCCGGAGGAGCGGGGGGCGCGCGGCGGCGCGGGCGGCCGCGGCGGCGGTGCGGGGACGACGCAAACGGCGGGGGAGACCCGATTTTAATTGCCCCCGCTGGTCGGCCGTCCTATCGTACGCCCATGAAGGAAGCCGCCGACCGGAAATATATCGTCCGCAACCGGAAAGCCCGCCACGACTACGAGATCAAGGAGACGTACGAGGCGGGCATCGCCCTGGTGGGTAGCGAGGTCAAAGCGCTGCGGGAGGGGAAGGTGAATATCGCGGACGCCTACGCGGCGGTCGAGGCGGGCGAGGTGATCCTGAAGAATCTGCACATCTCACCCTTCAAGATGGCGCGGGACAACCACGATCCGACGCGGCCGCGCCGGCTGCTGCTGCACAAGCGGGAAATCCGCAGAATGCGGGCGGCCACCGAGCAGAAGGGGTTCACGCTCATCCCGCTGGGGATCTATTTCCGCAAGAACCTCGCGAAAGTCGAGCTGGCGGTGGCGGTCGGGCGTAAAAAGTACGACAAGCGTCAGGCGATCGCGGCGGCCGAGGCGGGGCGCCGGATCAAGCAGGCGCTGCGCAAGGACCTGTAGACCGCGCGGCAGAGTGTATGAGTAGAATATTCCGGCTCGGTGTCATCACAGCAATTCTCCTGGCCGCCGCCGCGGCCGCGCAGGAGCAGATCGAAGTGCGGGTCGAGGGGGGGACGGAGTCGATCCGGGCGATCCAGCGCGACGGAGTGACGTTCCTATCGCTTTCGGAGCTGGCGGAGGTAGTCGGCGGGTCGCTCGACTGGGAGACGGTCGGGCACACGGTCGTGTATCAGGGGGAGCGGGACCGTTTCCGCTTTCTGATCGGGTCGCCCTGGATGCAGTTGAACGACTCGGCGTACAACCTGGTGCACGCGGTGGAGCTGGTCGAGGGGCAGTTGTTCGTGCCGGCGGCGACGTTCACGCCGTACCTGGACCGGATTGTGCCGCAGCAGGCGACCTGGGCGGAGGAGGCGCGCCGCCTCCGTCTGGACACCGACGTCTACAACGTCACCGACATCGCTTTTTCGCCGAAGGCGAACGGCCTGCTGATCGAGATCTTTCTCAGCACGGCGCTGTCGTACGAGGCGTTCACGACGCAGGGGAACTACCTCAACGTCTCGATCCGCAACGGGGTGCTCAACCGGACGCAGATTCTGTCGCGGCGCGACCGCCGGCTCATGTACGACCTGAACGCCTACCAGGTGACAGGGGCGGCCCAGATTTCGATCCGGCTGATGGATGAGATCAAGGAGTGGCACCACCGTCTGCTCCAGAACCCCCCGCGCATACAGATTTCGATTGCCGACCAGAATTTCGTGCTGGCGCCGGCGGAGCCGGACACGCCGCCGGCGGTGGGTCCGGACAACAGGATCGACGTGATCGTGATCGACGCCGGGCACGGGGGGAAGCAGTACGGGGCGATCGGGCCGACCGGGGCGCGGGAGAAAGACGTGGCCCTCGACATCGCCCGCAATCTGGCCCGGCTGATCCGGAAGGACAAGCAGTTCAAGGTGATCATGACGCGGGACCGGGACACGACAGTGACGCTGGAGGAGCGGGCGAAGATCGCCAACGATGCCGGGTGCGACCTGTTCATCAGCATCCATGCCAACAGCTCGACCAAGCGGCACGTGGCCGGGTGGAACGTTTTCTTCCTGGCCCCCGCGCGGAACGACTCGGCGCGGGCGGTGGCCCAGTTCGAAAACAGCGCGTTCCTGCGCGACCAGGCGCCCCCGCCGGACAGCGAGGAGGCGGGCGGCTCCGAGGAGGCCCTGTTCGGGGATCCCGTCCTGTCGATTCTCAACGAGATGATCATGACGGAATTCCAGAGCGAATCGCATGATTTCGCGATGATGTGCGACCGGGAGTTCCGGCGGGCGCTCAAGACGACCGCGCGGGGGGTCGACCAGGCGGGGTTTTTCGTGCTCAACCGCGTGTACGCGCCCTCGGTGCTGATCGAGACGGGATTCATCTCGAACCGAAACGAGGAGCGCCTGCTGCGGACCCCGGAGTACCAGGAGGCGGTGGCCAAGGCGCTGTACGACGCCGTCAAGCGGTTCAAGGCGAAATACGAGCGGTTCGCGGAGGAGGGGGAGCGCTCGGCCGGGTGAGCGGCGGCGGCCGGCCGGGGCGCGCGTTTTTAATGTTCCGCGGTCGACCGCCGGCGTGTAAATTCCGGCCATGACACAGCACGAAGCTCCGATCGGAATCTTTGACAGCGGCGTCGGCGGGCTGACGGTCGCGCGCGAAGTGTTCGGCCTCCTGCCGGCCGAAGACATCGTCTATTTCGGCGATGTCGGACGGTATCCCTACGGCGGGCGGTCGAAGGAGATCATCACCCAGTTCACCCGGCAGGATATTGCGCTCCTTCTGGAGCAGCAGGTGAAGTTCATCATCTGCGCCTGCAACACGGCCTCGTCGGTGGCGCTGGAGGAGCTCCGGCCGCACTACAGCACCGCGATGATCGGCGTGATCGAGCCGGGGGCGCGCGCGGCGGCCGAGCGGACCAGGAACGGGCGTATCGGGGTGATCGGCACCAACGCCACGATCGGTTCCAACGCCTACGCCCGCGTCATCCACGAGCTCGACGCCAAGCTGAAGGTGTTCTCGCTGGCCTGCCCGCTCTTTGTGCCGCTCGCGGAGGAGGGGTATATCGACAAAGAGGCGACCTGGCTGATTGCGCGGGATTACCTGAAGACGATGCAGGATGTCGACGTGGATACGCTCGTGCTCGGATGCACACACTACCCGCTGCTGCGCCACGTGATCCAGGACGTGATGGGGGAGAAGATCGAGCTGATCGATTCGGGGCAGGAGACGGCGCGCGTGGCGCTGCGGTATCTCGCCGCCCAGGGGCTGCTCAACCCGACCGCGAGAGAGGCGCCGGCCCGCGCGGGCGTGCACAAGTTCTTCGTCTCCGACGTGCCGGAGAAATTCGGGTCGATTGCGACGCGCTTCCTGGGACGGCATATTGAAAACATCACGCGCGTCGATATCAGCGAATACTGAGGGAGGATCGAGCGATGCGGGAAGATTTCGATCATGACGAGAAGAAGTGGCTGATTGTGGTCGGGGTTTTGGTGCTGGTCCTGCTGCTGGTGGCAACCTACCAGTTCTGGCCGGAGGCGCTGCGGGTGTTCGCCTGGCCGGGGTGAGGCGAAGGCGGGCTGTCCCGCGCGTGCGCACGGGGCGAGCGACGAATATTCGTTGGTAAGGCAGGCCAGGACCTTCATGGCCCGGCCGGGGCTATCGTCGTCGAGAGCAGGAATGTCAGGACCACAAGGGTCGTGACCTGCAAAAGATCGGGGGGCCGCCGAGGATGCGGGGGGTTGGGCCGAAGCTAATCGAGGAGGCGGGAGAGCTCGTTTTCGTCGATAATCGGGATCTTGAGTTTCTCGGCTCTGTCGCGCTTGGAGCCCGGGTTTTCACCGCAGACGACGTAGTCGGTGCCGGCCGACACCGAGGACGCGACTTTGCCGCCGTGTTCTTCGATGAGTTTCTGAATCTGCGGGCGGGGCCGTGAGAGGGTGCCGGTGATGACGAAGGTTTTGCCGGCGAGCGGACCACCGGCGCGGCGGCTGCGGCAGGGCGGAAAAGCGACGCCGCCGGCGCGCATCTTCTCGATCATGCGCCGATTCCCCTCGTTGCCGAAGAAGTCGGTAATGTTCCGGGCCAGCACGGGACCGATGCCCGGCGTGGACTGGAGGTCCTCGACCGAGGCGGCGGCGAGGGCATCGAGGGTCTCGAAGCGTTCCGCGAGGATGCGCGCGGCCGTTTCGCCGACGCCGAAGATGCCGAGGGCGTGGAGGACGCGGGGGAGCTCGGCGCGGCGGGAGCGGTCAATCGCATTGAGGAGGTTCTCGGCGCGTTTGTCGGCCATCAGGTCGAGGGGAAGGAGCTGGTCCTTGGTGAGGTAGAAGACGTCGGCGGGGTCGCGGACGACGGCGGCGGCAATGAGCTGGCCGGCGAGTTTCACGCCGAGGCCCTCGATGTCGAAACAGTTTTTCGAGGCGAAATGGATGAGGCGGCGTTCCGTCTGCGCCGGGCAGGCGATGTTCTGGCACCGGTAGGCGGCCTCTCCCTCCGGCCGGACGAGGGGCTCGGTGCAGGAGGGACAAGCTTTGGGAAAGACAATCGGCCGGGTGTGCGCGGGGCGCTTGTCGGCGACCACGCTCACGACCGCGGGGATGACGTCGCCGGCGCGCTGGACGATCACGGTGTCGCCGACGCGAACGTCGAGGCGGGCGATCTCATCCTCATTGTGGAGGGTGGCGCTGGAGACGGTGACGCCGCCGACCGCCACCGGGCGGAGGCGGGCCACCGGGGTGACGGTGCCGGTGCGGCCGACCGAGAACTCGACGCCCTCGAGGATCGTCTCGGCCTGCTCGGCGGAGAATTTCCAGGCGACCGCCCAGCGCGGGGCGCGGGAGATCTGGCCGAGCGCCTCCTGGTGGGCGTAACTGTCGACTTTCACCACCATGCCGTCGATTTCGTAATCGAGCTCGGGACGCGAGGCGGCCAGCCTTGCGAAGGCCCGGTCGACGGCGTCGACGCCGGAGACGAGCTCCATGAAATCCGGCACGGAGAAGCCCTCGCGGCGCAGGAACGCCGCGGTGGCGCTCTGACCGGGCAGGCCGGGGAGAGTGCGCTCGGAGACGCCGTAGGCGAAGAAGACGAGAGGACGGGCGGCTGTGATTTTCGGGTCAAGTTGGCGGAGCGAGCCGGCGGCGCCGTTGCGCGGGTTGGCAAGCATCGGCTGGCCCGCCTCGCGGAGGCGACGGTTGAGGCGCTCGAAAGCGGAACGCTTCAGGATCACTTCGCCTCGCACCTCCAGCAGCGGGTACTTCCGGGCGGCGCCGTGGGAGAGGCGAAGGGGGAGGTTGCGGATGGTGCGGAGGTTGGGGGTGATGTTCTCGCCCGTCTCGCCGTCGCCGCGCGTCGAACCCTCGACGAAGAGGCCGTCGCGGTAAACCAGCTCCACCGCGAGGCCGTCGAGCTTGGGCTCGACGAGATAGGCGACCTCGCCGGTTTCGAGAATCTGGCGGACACGGCGATCGAAATCCTCGAACCCGGCCCGGTCGGTCACTTTCTGCAGCGAGAGCATGGGCAGGCGGTGGCGGACCGGTTCGAAACGTTTCGAGGGAGCGGCCCCGACACGCTGCGATGGAGAGTCCGGGGCGACCAGATCGGGGTAGTCGCGCTCGATAGCGAGGAGGCGGTCGAAGAGGCGGTCGTACTCGGCATCGGTGATTTCCGGGCGGTCCTCGACGTAGTAGAGGACGTCGTGGCGGCGGATTTCGCGGCGGAGTTTTTCGAGTTCATCGATGATCTTGCGGGGCGGGGTCGTCATGCGCGTAATTTGAGACAACGGTCGGGGAGGTGTCAATCATTTTTGGGGGGCCGGGGCTGACATTCAAGGTCCACGCACGGCGATCACAAAGTCTTAGGACAGGACAGAGTTTCGCCAGAACCCGCGCGACGGGGCTTTTGTAGGTCAGGACCTTCAGGGTCCTGACGGGACCGCTCGCAGCGATGGCAAAAATGACAGGACCACAAGGGTCCTGACGTGCAAGAGATCAGGAGGATGGTCTTCGTCGATGGCAGGGGTGTCCGGACCGCGAGGGTCGCGACGTACAAGGAATCCGGGGGGACCGGACCGGTCGTGCGCCAAGGGGTGAAGACGACGCCTAGCCCGCGAAGAAAGAGCGGTGGGAGCGGTGTTTTTTGCGGAATGCGCCGATCTCCTGGCCGGCGAGGTCATCGACGATGTCGCGGATCCAGAGGTGAACCAGGGCATCGCAATCATCGACCGAGGCGAAAACATCCTGTCCGAGAAAGTAGTGGCGGACGGGCGGCCCGGCGGCGAAGGTGAGGCGGAGGAGGGTGCGGGGCGGGTCGGTGGCGAGTGCGGGGACAGAAATAGGGCCGCGGAAATCGAGCCAGCGGAGGTCGGCAGGCTCGATGGCGGGCGGGAGTTCGAGCCCGGGATCGACGGGCCACTGGCGGCGGGGGACGGAGAGTTCGAAAAAGATCAGGCGCCCGGCGCGGTCAAAGTCGAGACGGAGGAGGTCGTTCTCAAGGTAGGAGAAGAAGCGACGGCGGCTGGAGAAGACCCCGACCTGGACATAGAGCGCGTCTTCCTCCAGTTGATAAAAACCCCGACCTGGGAGGATGGGTTCGGTCGGGGCAACAATCCGCAGTCTGACCTGGTCGGCAGGCATAGGCCTAGAGGTTCTTGAGCCGCTCCTTGGCCTGCTCGGCCTCGAGGGTGCCGGGGTGATCGTCGACGAGGCGCTGGAAAGTCTGGCGGGCCTCTTTCTTCTTACCGAGTTCCTCCTGGGAGCGTCCGAGTTTGAACAGGGCGCGGCTGGTGTTGGGGGACGCCTTGAAGGTTTTCAGGAGGAGTTCGAGCTGGGCGATGGCCTCGGGGTATTTGCCGAGGGAGTAATAGGACTCGCCGATCCAGTAGTAAGCGTTTTCGGCCAACTCGTGGCTGGGGCAGGCGGTGAGGAAAGCCTGGAAGGCCTGAATGGCCTGCTCGTGTTCGGCGCGGCGGACGAGGACGAAAGCATCGTCGTACATCGTTCCGCACTCGGCATCGGGGGTCGCCGCGGCGGGCGGCGTGGCCGGAGCGGTCCCGGGGAGCGGCCCCGGCGGGGTGACCGCACCGGAGGAGGACCGGAGCTGGCCTTTGGCCTCGAGCAGGTTGTAGAGCTCGTCGATCCGCTGGAGGAGGTCGCTGTAGTTTTGCTGGAGCTGGTCGATCTGCATCTGGAGCTGGTCGATAGTGACCGAGAGATCGGCGCGGAGACGGCGGTTGTCGGCGGCCTCGCCGGCCACCGTCGTGTCGATGTTGCGGAGCATGTTCTGGGTGTCGATGTTCTGCCGCTGCGTCACCTTGATCTGCTCTTCCAGACGGTCGATCCGCTGGGGAGTGACGCAGCCGGTCAGCGCGATGCCCAGAGCGGCCGCCGCCGTCGCGAGGACGGCGGCAGCAGAGTGTTTGGTGCGAGTCAGCATGACAGCACGACCAATCGGTTCATGCTACTGCGAGAGGACGTGGAACTCGCAGCGGCGGTTCTTGGCCCAGGCGCTCTCATCGTGTCCGGGGACGGCCGGGCGCTCTTTACCGAAGCTGACGGTTTTGAGGCGGGCGGGGTCGATGCCGAGGCCGATGAGGTAGGTCTGGACGGATTTCGCGCGCCGTTCGCCGAGAGCCAGGTTGTATTCCACGGTGCCGCGCTCGTCGCAGTGTCCCTGGAGTTCGACGATGGCGTTGGGGAACTCCTGGAGGAGGGCGAAGTTGCGGTCGAGGGACGATTTGGCATCCGGCCGGAGGTTGTACTTGTCGAAATCAAAGTACACGACTTCCAGTTGCTCGTTCGTGAGCGTTTTGGGGGCGGGCGGCGGGGGCGGCGGCGGCGGCGGGGTGGCGGTGTCCGCCGGGGTCACGACCGGCTGAGTCACCGGCGCTTCCTCGGCCACCTGCTTCTTGCCGCACGACGTCAGGGTCAGGGCGACCAACGCGAGCCCGATCATGGTGATCCACGCGAACTTCTTCATGTCTTCTCTTCCTCCCTAAAGGGAATTATTACTGTTGCTATCCTTAGTCACTTTGCACGCAATCTATCCGTTTGCCGAAAAACGGTCAACATAAAACGAAAAAAAAGCATTCCCGGGGTCGTGTCGCAAATTACACCGCGCGCGCAGCCGATGGTTCTCGCGCGCGGGCCGGGCGGGGGCCGCTCACCGCCGCGGGAAGGGCCCCCAGGCGGGGTTGCTGACGTTTTTGGTCTGGGTAAGCCGCCGCTGGTTGCGGCCGCCGGCGTCCATCGTGTACAGGTCGGTGCCGCCGAGGCGCGAGGAGGTGAATATCACGTGCTTGCCATCCGGGGCAAAGTGGGGGTTTTCGTTGTTGCCGAGGTTGGTCAGCATGTGGTACTCGGAGCCGCCGACATCGACCGAAGCGATGTTGAACCCGGCATCGGTGCGGGTGACGAAGACGACGCGGTCGCCCTGGGGCGCCCAGACGGGGGAGTCGTTGTAGCTGCCGCGGAAGGTGAGGCGACGCTCGTTCAGGCCGTCGTCGTTCATCACGTACAACTGGGGCTGGCCGGTGCGGTCGGAGGAGAAGACAATCCGCCGGCCATCGGGCGACCAGCTCGGAGCCGATTCGATCGAGCGGAGGCGGGTGAGGCGGCTCATGATCCGCCCGCCGATATCAAGGGTGTAGATCTCAGCGTCGCCGTCGAGCGACAGCACGCACGCAATCTTGCGGCCGTCGGGAGCCACCGCCGGCGCGGAGTTGATCCCCTCGTAGGCTGCGATTTTCACGACCTTGCCGTCGTCGACTCCCACCTTGTACAGATCGGCCTTGCCCCCGAGGAACGAGGTGAAGTAGATCTCTCTCCCGTCGGGCGTGAAAGCCGGGGAGAGGCAGATGGAGCCGGTTTTGGTGAGCTGGCGCTCGTTGGCGCCGTCGTAGTCGGCGATGAAGATTTCCTTGAGGTCTTTGCCGAGCTGTTTGACGTAGGCGATCTTGGTGCGGAAAATGCCGGGGTCGCCGGTGAGGCGGTAGACGACCTCATTGGCGACGTCGTGAGACAGCTCGCGCCAGTAGGCGCGGTGGTATTCGACCTGGCCTTTGGCTATCTCCTGGTTGTGCGTGACGTCGTAGAGGCGCCAGTAGATGCGGATGTTGGAGCCGGGGAATTCGGCCTCGAGGCGGACGAGGCGTTCGGCGCCCAGGCGCTCCCACCCGAGGAGGTCGACCTCGGTGATCTCGTACACGCGGAGGTAGAAGGTGTCGAGGGGGACGAGGTCGAAGTCGGCGTAGAAGTCGATGTCGCGCTGGACGACCGCGGTGGCGTGGAGCATGAGCGAGGAGTCCTCGGCGGTGATGTACTGGATCCCGATGTATTTCATCTGGTCGACGCCGACCTTGAGGGGTTCGACGGCGCGGGCCTGGATCGTGTCGAACATGATCTGGCGGACGGATTCGCCGGACTGGCTGCGGGCGGAACTCGCGAACGAGAGGAGTGCGGCGGCGAGGATGGTCGGAAACGACAGTCTCATGTCTTACCTCTGCGAAGGTTTGAAAGGAACGGTGATGCCCAGGACTTCGTCCGTGAATTCACGGGGAAGCGGGGGGAAGGGGGTGGCGCGGCTGACCGCGGTCATGCAGGCGTCGTCGAAATCCGGATAACCGGAGGATTGGTCGACGCGCAGTTCGATGACGCGGCCGGAGCGGATCACCTCGAAATAGATGACGCAGGTGACATCGGGCGGAAAGGCCTGGCGGACGTGGAAACCGGAGGCAATCTTGTTGAAGGCCTGGGTGAACCACCAGGGATAGGTGAAACTGGGGTTGTCGATGGTGGCGCCGCCAAAGGGGGAGCCTTCGCCCACCGGGGCGTTGGTCTGCGGGCCGCTCCCGGCGGCGCCGGAGGGCGATTCTCCGGCGGCGGAGGAAGCCGCGGGGGCGGACTCTTCCGGCTGGGGCTGAGGTTTCGGCTGCGGCTTCTTTTCCGGTTTCTTCTCAGGCTTTTTATCGATGACCGCCTCCTTTTCGACCGGCTTGGGCGGCTCGACCGGAAGATCCGGGTTGGCGTCGACCTCAGGCTGGGGGACGGGCGGGGCCGGGATGGCGGCCGGCTGGCGGCCGGGCAACTGGGCGGGAGCGGTGAGCTGGACCCGGATGATATCGGCGAAGGGAAGTTCGCGTTTCTGGGCCAGCGGGATGGACACCAGGGTCACGACGATGACCACGGTGTGGAGTGCCGCCGAGAAGATGATATCCCGGGTTGCCACAATCGGGGTGCTCCTATCGTCTGCGGCCGCGCCGTCCGGCGGCGTTGTCCTGCGGCGGGGCGGTGACCAGGCCGATCGACTCGATCCCCATTTCTTTGAGCCGGCCGATGACGCCGATGGCGGTGCCGTACGCGACCACGGAATCGCCGCGGAGGTAAACCGAACGAGTCCCCTTGGCGGCCATCTCGTCCTGGAGGTTCTTCTCGAAATTATCCAGCCGGGACCAGACGTCGTTGATGTAGATGCCGCCCTTCTTATCGATCGTGAGGACGATGCCCTCGGTTTCTTCTTCGATGGCGGCGGCGCGGGTCTTGGGCAGATCGACCTCGATGCCGGACTGCAGGAGGGGGGCGGAAATCATGAAGATGATCAGCAGAACGAGGACAACGTCCACGAGATTGGCGATGTTAATGTCCGCCATCGGGCGATAGGGGAGTTTTGTGCGGCCACGGCGCGGCATCAGCGGACCTCCCGTCTCACCCGGGCGAGGAACTCGAGGATGAAATTTTGGGAGAAGTCGTTGGCGTATTTCAGCTTACTGTTCGCCCAGTTGTAGGCGATGACAGCCGGGATGGCGGCGCCGAGGCCGACAATCGTGGCCAGGAGAGCTTCGGCGATACCGGGGGCGACCACCGCGAGGGAGGCGGAGCCGCGTTCGCCGATCGACCAGAAGGCATCCATGATACCGACGACAGTCCCGAGTAAGCCCATGAACGGAGCGGAGTTGGCAGTCGAGGCGAGGAAGATGACGCGCCGCTCCAACTTGCCGATCTGCTCGTTGTGGGTCTTGTCCATGACCATCTCAACCGACGCCAGATCCTCATCGGCCAGACTGTGTTTGACTTCCTGCAAACCGCCGCCTTCGTTTTTGGCCCCGACGATCTCAGTAAGTTCATTGTAGCCGGCGAGGAAGATGTGGGAGACGGGGGCGGAGGAGTGCGATTTCGCCTGGCCGATAGCTTCCGACAGAGAGCGGGCGCGACGGAAAGTCTGGAGGAACTTGTTGTTCTCGGCCTCGACCGCTCTGAACTCGCGGTACTTGGCGAAGATGATGGCCCAGGACGTCAGCGACATGAACACAAGGACGCCCAGAATAAAGATGCCAAATGCGGACGAATTCGATATGATATTCCAGATCGGGCCGGCGAGGATGAAGGGAGCAATCGAAGTATCCATATTCTTTTAAACACCCGTTTCACCTAAAGTTTTCGAGGCGGACGGAATCCATCCGCGTTTCCGAAATCGGAGCCGCAACATATCGGGAGGATCCGGCAGGGTCAACTAAAACAGGCGGAATTAAAAACTTGACTGAGCACGGGCGGGGGAAAATCTTCGATCTCAAGCAGCTTTGCAGGTGGAAAAGGAGAGACAGCATACGTTAACCGGACTCAAGGAGAGGAGAGCGGGCAGATGAAGAAGCTACTTGTCGGCGGACTAGTCCTGTTGTGGGCGCTGACCTGCGCTTTCGGGTGCGGTGGCGGCGAGAAAGCAGAGCCGCAGACCGAGACCCAGATGGAGCCGGCTCCGGAGCAAACGGCGCCACCGGCAGCGGAAAGCGTGGCGGTAGATACGATGGCGACTCCGGACTCGGCGGTGACGGACACGGGCGCCCTGGGCGAGTAGCGGGAGAGGTCGAGGGATCGGGGACATGCGGTACCGAGCGCTGGCGGGGCTGTTGATCCTGGGGGCGGGCGTGCTGGTGCTCGGGTGCGGCAAGGGGGGATCGGAGGCCGATGGGCCCCCTGATCGCGTGCCGCCCGAGACCAAAGTGGCGGAGATGAAAGACAGCACGCGTTTCGACCCGGCCGAGCCGGAAGATACGGCGGCTCACGACCCTGAAGAGGGAGAGCCGGCGACGCCGCCTGAATAACGAAAAGCCGCGAAGCGTCCTGAGCTTCAGCGGGCCCAAAGGGCAGCCCCCCGAAAGGATTCGGGGGGCTGTTGTATTTTGGGGAGCGCCGGCCGGCCGAGGTCACTCGGCAGGGAGGAGGCGCAGGCGACCGTCCAGCAGGAGGCGGTTGAAATCGGCGAACACGGCCGCGGCTTTCGACTCTCCGCCGCAGTGGCCCGCCTCCCGGGCGACCGCCACCAGGCCGGCACGGTCGATGAGCTGACGCAGAATATCCCGGGCGGTGGCGCCCTCCAGAGCGGGCTGATCGGATGGGGTGAGGAAGTACCCGCGGTAGACCTCCTCGGGCCAGGGAAGGCGGAAGGTATCCCACGGGATGACGAAGTAATCGAGGTCGATGGAGAGCGCGAGGGGAGGAGCTCCGGGGCGGAAGCCGAGGCGGCCGTCGGGCGCCACCATCCAGTCGAAGATGTTCCATAGGAGTTCCTCCTGCCCGCGCCGGAGGAGGTTGCCGAAACGGCCGATGGCCGCCAGCTCGGGTCCGAGGTGGCCGGTGAGCTCGATGCGATGGCGGGCGCCGGTGTGGTCGGTGAAGTCGGTGAGGGCCTGGCGCGAAAACACCCCCTCGCCGCCGAGCACGACGGCGTCGGAGAGAAGCCCCAGCTCCATGGCGGCAGGGATCCAGTCATCGTCGTGGGGAGAGAGAACCTCCGCGCACAGATTCAGAACGGAGGCCCCGGTGAGCCCGGCGCGCCGGGCATCGCGCAGGGCCCGCAAACGCTCCCGGTCCGGGGGGAGCGCATCGTGGTGGCGGTCAAGGCAGACGAGTTTGCAGGGGACGGGGAGGCGGCCGCTCTCCTGGGCATGGAAAATGAGGGGCACCACCCACCGGTGATCGTCGTGGATGTAGACGGTGCGGGCGTCGAGCGCGGCGGGGCGCATGTTGTCGAGCCGGCCGAGTTGCGGGAGGATCATGGCATACCTCGCGGCAGTGTGTCGTTGCCGTATGATACGGCGGCCGGGAAGGCGGCGGGCAACAAAAAAGCGGCGCTCGGCGGGACAGCCCGTGGACCCGGGGCGGGCCCCGGCCCGGCGAGCGCGGCCGCCGGGTGCAACCTTGCGGGAACCGGCTCGTATAGTGCAATGGCGGAACGAACGCTATTTGTGGAGGAAAGCCCGATGCGATGGTTGTTGGCGAGTCTATTATGCGCGGCCGTGGCTGCGCCGGCAGGACCGGCGGCCGCGAGAGTGCACGAGCGCGGGACGGGGGACGACGGGGAGCGGTCGGTCACAGTCAAGAGTTTCAGCACGTTCGAGGCGGATGACGCGCGGTTCCACCTGGGTAAGGACGAAATCGTGATCAGCCACCTGAACGATCCTTACGAGGAGATCCGGATCACGTCGGACCGGCGAATGTACCTGGATGACGAGGAGATCCCGCTCACGCCGCCGCAGCAGGACCTGGTGGGGGAGTTTTACCAGATCAGCTATGAGATCCGCGCGGAGGCGAAAGGGATCGCCAAAGAGGGAATCACGCTGGGTCTCAAGGGGGCGAAACTGGGACTCCAGGCTGTGGGGGCCGCGATGAAGATGCTGTTTACGGAGTACGATGAAGAGCAGTTCGACCGCGATATGGAAATCGAGGCGGAGAAACTGGAGGCGCACGGGGAGCAGATCGAGAAGCGGGCGAAACATCTCGAAGACATGGTCGAGCAGTGGGAGGAGCTGGGGCGGCAGATGAAAAGCGAGATCGGTCCCCTTCGCAATATGGAGTGGCTGTAGAGCCGGCGCATTTCCCATCAGTTTGAAGAACGCCTGTACGGTCACACGACCGCTGCAGGCGTTCTGCTTTGGGGGCGAAGGGCGGGGCTTGCCGGGACGGCCGGGGCGCCGTATACCAGGTTTCTTGGAGTAAAAAATGGCGGTGCGACGGATTATTCAACTGGGGGATCCTCTCCTGTGGCAAAGGTCGGCGGCGGTCGCGGAGCCGGGCTCGGCCGAAATCGCGGCGCTGGTGCGCGACCTGGAGGAGACGCTGGCGGCGTTCCGGGCCGCTCACGGATACGGACGGGGAATCGCGGCGCCGCAGATCGGGGTCCTTCACCGGGTGATCTTCGTGCGGACGCCGGACGGGAGTTTTGACGGCCCGATGATCAATCCGCGCATCATCGGGGCGAGTGGGGAGCTGCGGGAGTGGTGGGATTCGTGTTTCAGTTTCCCCGACCTTCTCGTGCGGGTGGCGCGGGCGAATCGGATTCGGGCGGTATATGTCGGGCCGCAGGGGACCCTGCGGGAGCTGGAGGCGGAGGGGGAGTTGGCGGAACTGCTGCAGCACGAGATCGACCACCTGGACGGGATTTTGGCGGTTGACCGGGCGTTGTCGGCGAGATCATTCGCGACGCGGGAGGAGTGGGAGCGGATGGGCCGGCCGCTGTAGCGGCGGGGGGCGCACGAACCCACGTTGACACAATCGTGAATGTGCTTATATTACCGATATCATGACGAGGTCGACGGCGGAGAAAGGGTGATGTGAATGAACGCCCGCGCATTGTTCGCAAGTGCGTGATTGCCGGTTGCGGCAGGCACAGCGGGGGCGGGGATGATCACGGTTCCGACGAATCAACCGACAATTCAAGCGGGGATTGAGGCCGCGGCGGATGGGGATACGGTGTCCGTACTGCCGGGAGTGTACGCGGAGAATATCAACTTTCTTGGGAAAGCAGTGAGAGTGATCGCGGCAGGGGCGGTCACGGATGTGGTACTCGAGCCGGCAGCAGCGACCGCGCCGATCGTGTCGGCGGACTCGGGCGAGGGAGCGGGGGCAGCGATCAAAGGCTTTACTATTCGCAACGGAGCCGGAGGCGGCGTGGCGGTGGCCAATGGCGCGCACATGGCAATCGCGGGCAATATCTTCAGTGGTTTCACGGGGGGAGCTGCAGTGTTGGAGTTTAGCCGCGGCAGCGGGAGCACCAAGGTCTGCATTACCAGGAACATCTTCACCGGCAACTCCAATTGGGCGTGTATGTATGGCTGGCTCGACACCGATTCCGTAGTCATTCTGAACAACACGCTCTGGCAGAATACCGGGGGAGTAGTCCTGATGGATCTCTCGCCGGCCGTTTCGGTAGTGAAGGGCAATATCGTGGCCAATTGCTGCGACGTCCACGGCGAGGGGGCATTCCGCAGCTGGTATGTATACAACGATCAATGGAACGGGGAACCGCAATGCGGCCGAATCGAGTACGACGGCGGCTTGAACGGCTGTTTCGATCCCAGGTTCATTGATCCGTCGGCGGGGGACTTCCGACTTCGAGAGGAGTCGCCGTGTATCGATGCCGGGGACCCATCGGCGGTCTACCGTGATCCGGACGGTTCGCCGAATGATATGGGGGCGATTCCCTATACGGGCACGGACTATCCGGTTCCTCTTGGCTTGAGTTTCGGGACGGGGCGGTTCAACAACGTGACGCCGACAGTCACGCCCATGTTCTGCTGGAGCTACTTCGACACTGCGCTCACCTCGCAGGCGCAGTGGCAAGTACAGGTAAGCAGCGACAGCACTTGGGCAGCGGTCGATTTGTGGGACCCCGGGCCGAGCTTTTCGGCAGATACGAGCGCGGTCTATGCCGGAGCGGATCTTCGCCCCTACCGAAAGTACTACGTGCGCGTGCGCGTCGGTAATGGAGGCGCATGGGGGGACTGGCGCTACTCGGCATTCTCTCCGGTTTCCGATGACATCTTCCTGGTGCCGGAAGATTAGCCGGATCTCAAGGCGGCGATGGACCGGGTTGCCGGGCGCGACACGATTATTGTGGGCGGCGGCATATATTCCGGCAGCGGGTGGGTGAATCTGTCTGTGCCGATCGGCCTGAGTTCAGAGTGGGGAGTCGGGCTGACCATCATCGGGGAGGACGGGCCGAATCTCACGCGAATCGAGTGTGGTGGGCAGGATTTCATGCGGGTGGACACCGCGCGGGCGCTGACTGTGCGAGGAATCAGCGTGACGGGCGCCGGAACAGCGCTCAAGCGGGACGCGCATGCGGCCCTGACGGCGGTCAATTGCGTGTTTGACGGAAACGGGACAGTCGTCCAGGATTCTCCCTCGTGGGGTCACATTACGATCGACTCGTGCCGGCTGATAGGCAATGGAACGGCGTTGTCGTTTGTCGAGCTCGAGACCACTTGGGACATTCGGCGATCGCTGTTCAGGAACAACGAGGTCGGTTTCCACTGCCTGCAGACAAACGGAGCGGACGTCTACGACAACGTATTCACGGGAAACACAGTCGCCCTGCGGATAGGGCAAGGCGCATTCGATATTGGCCGGAATATCATCTTCAGCAACGGCTGCGGTCTCTGGACGCAGGGGACTCCCCAGGGCGCGTTCTTCACGTGCAACGACGTCTTCGGCAATCAGGCCGACTACGTGGGCGTCGTACCCGAGCAGACGGGAACCAACGGGAACGTCTCGCTGGACCCGGAATTCTGCGACACGACGGCGGGATTCCGGATGGTCGCCTCCGGCTCGCCTTGCCTGGCGGAGTACAACGAGTGCGGACAGACCATCGGGTATGTGGTCAGCGGTTGCCCGTGCTGCCGGTTGCGCGGGGATATCACGCATTCCGGCGACATAGCGGTGTCGGATTTGACGGCACTGATCGCGTTCCTGTTCCGGGGCGGGGCGGCGCTGCACTGTGTCCAGGAGGCGGATGTCGATGCGAACGACGCCCTCGGCGTGGCGGACTTGACTGCTCTTGTGGGTTTTCTTTTTCGCGGCGGAGCGGCTCCGCCACCGTGCGAAGGATAGACGAGCCGACGGAGCTAGGCTCGGGACGCATACTCCCGGTATCCGCCGGGGTAGTAGCGGCCCGTCTCCAGGTCGAGGATGTCGGTGGTGATGCGTTCCAGGAGGTAGCGGTCGTGGGAGGCCAGCAGGAGGGTGCCGGTGTACCCGGCTAGGGCGTCCTCGAGGGCCTCGCGGGCGGCAAGCTCGAGATGATTCGTGGGTTCGTCGAGCAGGAGCACATTGGCATCGGAGAAGAGAACTTTGGCCAGGGCGGCTTTGGAGCGTTCGCCCAGCGAGAGGGTGGCGATGGTCTGGAGCACCCGGTCGCCGCGGAGGCCGAGGCCGGCGAGGATGGTGCGGGCGCGGGTCTGCTCGGCCAGCCGTCCCTGGAGAACCTCATCGAGAATGCGCGCGGCCGGGTCGAGAATGTCATGCTCCTGTGAGTAGTAGCCGAGGCGGGCGCGCGGGGTCCAGTGAAAGGCGCCGGAAGTCGGTTCGAGGCGGCCGGCGAGGATTTTGAGCAGGGTCGATTTGCCCGAGCCGTTGGGGCCGATGAGTCCGAGGTGGGCACCGCCGCGAAGCGAAAACGAAAGGCCGCTCAGGACAGAGCGGCCGCCGAAAGCATGGGCGAGGTTGGCGACCGTGAGGGGAAGAGGGGCGTCAAGGGGCGGGCAGGCCAGCGTGATGCGGCGCTCCTTCTCAAGGAACGGCCGCTGGGCCTCCGCCTGTTCGCGCAGGGCGGCGAGGCGTTTCTCCAAAGCGAGGGCGGCGCGCATAGTTTTGGACGAGTCGGCCCCGCTTCGCCCAGAACCGGCATCCCGCTTCTGAATGCTCCCCCTCTTGCTGACCGAGCGCTTGAACTTAAAGTGTTCGGTGCGTTCGGATTCGGCGCGGCGCCGGGCAGCCGCCTCGCGAAGCCTCTTCGCTTTCTGCTGCGCTTCTTCGCAGATCCGCTCGCGGCGGCGGCGGTCGGCCTCGCGCGCCGCGCGGTAAAATGAGTAGTTGCCGGAGTAGACCGTCAGGCGGCCGCGGTCGAGCTCCCATATCTCGTTGGCGCAGACATCGAGGAAACGGCGATCGTGGCTGATGACGATGCAGGGGATGGACAGGCCGGCGAGGTACGTCTCGAGCCACTCGAGGGCGGCGATCTCGAGATGGTTGGTCGGTTCATCCAGCAGCAGCAGATCGGGCCCGAGCAAGAGGAGACGGGCGAGCGCGACCTTGGTCTTCTCGCCGCCCGAGAGGACCGCCAGCGGGCGGCGGAGGAGCGACGGGTGGAGGCGAAAACCGGCGCACAGGTGCGCGATCGCAGCCTCCGTGACCGCGCCGCCCGCCTGGTAAAACAGGTTCACGAGGTCGGCATAGTCAACCGACGACTGGTCGGCCGCGGCGAGGCGGCGGCGGAGATGGTCAAGGTCGGGGCGGGCCGACCAGAGGTAATCCTCGACGGAAGCGTCTTCGGCAAAGGCGACCTCCTGGGGAAGGCTGCCGGTGCGGGTGTCGGGGCGGACGGTCAGGCTGCCGGAGACGGGGGAAAGCTCGCTGCGGATGAGCGCCAGAAGGGTGGTCTTCCCGGAGCCGTTGTTGCCGATGAGGCCGACGCGGGCGGCGTGATCGAGGGAGAAAGAGACGTCGGCAAGCAGGAGCTCGGATTGCGTCTCATAGCGGAAAGAGAGATGTTCGGCGCGGAGCAATTCCATAGAGTTTATTGTCGGCGCACGCTGGTGCGGGCATTCGCGGCCGGGTTTTTCCGGGTCGCGGGGCAGCCTGTCGGAACCTGACCGGCACGACTCACAATACGCTGCGGCGACGGGGGGCGCCAGTTGACTTTTCGCGTTCCCCGCGTTACCCTTGCAGCAACGTGCAATGAGGTTCGACCTGAGGAGAGAATCATGAAGTTCAACGGCAGAGAATACCAGCCCTTTGAAGGGGCGTTTCCCCAGCGGACATACGACGAGCGGTTCACCGGACGGCGCCATGTCAGGACGATCCCGCACCGGCGCGACAAGGTCACGACGCTGGATGCGGTGATGGAGGTGATTCGGGACGGCGACACGATCTCCTATCCCCACTACTACCGGACCGGCGACAAGGGTCTTCGGTTGGTGGTCGAGGCGCTGCGGCGGCACGGGAAGCGGGATATCCGGATCTATGGGAACGCGTTTTTCGATCATGTCGACCCGTGGCTGATCGAGGCGGTGCGGGCGGGCGTGATCGGGGGGATCTACGGGAACGTTTACCGGAAATTCGGGCAATATGTGACGGCCGGGGAGCTGCTGCCCTGGGTGGGGGTCGGGTTTTCGCACGGCGACCGGGTGCGGAAGCTGCAGACCGGGGAGGTGACGGTGCGGGCGGCTTTCGGTCCGGTGCCGATCGCCGACCGCTGGGGGAACGCCAACGGGCTTATGGGGAAACCCGAGCATCTGTGCGGGCCGGTGGGGTTGTTCGACGCCGACGCCGAGTACGCCGAGTATGTCTGTCTCCTGGCGGGGACGGTGTCGGAGACGGCCGTGCTGCCGGCGCCGGTTTCGATGGAGCAGGTGGATTTCGTGGTGCCGGTGGACGATCCGGGGCTCAACGAGGGGATCGGCTCGGGGACGCTCGACATGAACAAGGCGCGCACGAACCCGTTCAACGCCCAGGTGGGGGAGAATATCACGCGGGTGATCCGGGCCGCCGGCGTGGTGAAAGATGATTTCAGCTTCCAGGTCGGGTCGGGGGCGGGGCTGCTGGTGCTGGAGAATATCCGCGCCATGCTCAAGGAAATGAAAGTGCGGGCGAATTTCTCGATCGGCGGGGTGACCTCGCTCCACGTGGACATGCTGGAGGAGGGGACGCTCTACCAATTGATGCACGGGCAGTTGTTCGAGCCGAGCCCGCGGATGTTCGCCTCGATGCTCACCCACCCGCGGCACCACGAGATCACGACCGCCTACTACGCCTCGGTGGCCAACAAGGAGGCGGCGGTCAACCTGCTCGACCTCGCGGTGCTGTCGGCGCTGGAAGTGGACCTGGAGTTCAACCTCAACACCGTCTGCGCGGGGGGGCGGATTATCGGCGGGATCGGCGGCGGACAGGATGTCGCGGCCGGGGCGGCTCTCACGATCATCTTCATGCCGCTGGCAACCGGCAAGGACGGCAAGGGGTTCCCGAAAGTGGTCGACCGCGTCTACACCAGGACCACGCCCGGCGAGGTGGTCGACGTGGTGGTGACGGAGGAGTACGCGGCCGTCAACCCGGCCGGCTCAAGCCGCTGCAAAGAGGCCATTCTCGCCGAGGGAAAACGGCACGGAGTGAAGCTCGTCTCGATCGAGGAACTTCGCGCCCTCTCGGAAAAGAAAGCGCGCGAGTTCGGCACGATCCCGCCGACGCCGCCGGCGACCGGGGAAGTCGTCCACATTATCGAGTGGCGGGACGGAACGCTGCTCGACGTGGTGAGAAAGGCCGGCAAGTAGCGGCGGGGACGAGGCCAAAGTGAGGCGGCGATGATACCGGAAACGGCGGTGCTGGCCCGCGTGTACCGCGGGTCGGCGGTAGAGGCGGTCCACTACGGGTCGGCGGCGGTCGTGGACGCCGCGGGGGAGCTGGTCTGGTACGCGGGGGATCCCTATGTCAAGAGTATGACGAGGTCAGCGATCAAGCCGTTCCAGACGCTCGCGCTGCTGAGGACCGGGGCGGCCGACCACTACGGGTTTGAGCCGCGCCAGCTGGCGATCATGTGCGGGTCCCACAACGGGAGCGACGCGCACCGGGAAGCGGTGAAGGGCAACCTGGAGCGGGCGGGGTTCACGGCGGCCGATCTGCAGTGTGGCGCGCACTGGCCGATCGGGATGGAACAGGCGCGGGTGTTCCCGGCGCACGGGGAGGAGCGCGACCCGCTGCGCCACAATTGTTCGGGGAAGCACTCCGGCTTTCTCGCGCTGGCGAAATTTCTGGGCGATCCTCCGGAGCGCTACCTCGACCCGGCGGCGAAGGGACAGGCGCTGGTGCGCCGGGCGCTCGCCGAGGTGTGCGAGTATCCCGAGGCGCAGATGCCGGCCGGGATCGACGGGTGCAGCGCGCCGAACTACCCGCTGCCGCTGTACAACCTGGCGCTGGGATTCAAGAAGCTGGCGGCGACGGAGGCGGCGGAGGAGGGGCTGCGGGGGGCGCTGCGGCGGGTGCGGGACGCCATGCTGGCCCACCCCGAGATGGTGTCGGGGGAGGGGCGGATCGACCTCGACCTGGCGCGCTCGTTTCCGGGGCGGATGGTGTGCAAGATCGGGGCGGAGGGAATCGAGGGGATCGGCCTGGTCGACCCGCCGCTGGGGATTGCGATCAAGATTGCCGACGGGAGCTGGCGGGCGATGGGCGCCATTTGTGTTGCGATTTTCCGGCAGTTGGGGTTAATTGACGATATCACGCGGTTTCCGCTCTTAGGGCCGCACGAGAACCCCGCGGTGCGCAACGCGCGCGGGATTGTCACCGGGCGGATTGCCGCGGAGGTCGTTTTGAAGCGAGCGTAGGCACGTATGCGCGGATTCGGCTATCGGGTTCCCCACCTGGGACGGGACTACCACCAGCGGTGGGTCAAGCGGGCGACCTAACGGCGACCATGTCACCGGATCGTTCACGGCAGTTTTCACCCAGAACAAAGGAGAAGGCCATGGCCAAGGACCATCCGCCGGTCGAGCCGTTCCGCATCAAGTCGGTGGAGCCGGTGCGGCTGCTGAGCCGGCCGGAGCGCGAGCGCAGAGTCGTCGAGGCCCACTACAACGTTTTCAAGATCGACGCGGCCGACATCTACATCGACCTCCTGACCGATTCGGGGACGGCGGCGATGTCGAACCGCCAGTGGGCGGCGCTCATGATGGGCGACGAGTCGTACGCGGGGGCGACCTCGTTCCGCCGGTTCGAGCGGGCGGTGCGGGAGATTTTCGGCAAGCGGTTTGTTATCCCCTGCCACCAGGGGCGGGCCGCGGAGAACCTGATGTTCTCCACGGTCGCGGAGCGGGGCAAGTACATCATCAACAACACGCATTTCGACACGACCCGGGCGAACACGCTCCACAAGGGGGGGATCCCGATCGATCTGCCCTGCCGGGAGGCATCGCTCGACGAGGCCGCGCCGTTCAAGGGGAACATGGACGTGCCGCGCCTGGAGCAGTTTATCCGCGAGCGGGGGCGGGACCGGATCACGATGGTGATGCTGACGGTGACGAACAACTCGGTGGGGGGACAGCCGGTGTCGATGGCGAACATCCGGGCGGCGGCCCAGGTGTGCCGGGAGCACCGGATTCCGCTGTATTTCGACTGCGCGCGGTTCGCCGAAAATGCCTATTTCATCAAGCGGCGCGAACCGGGGTACGCGCAGAAGCCGATCCGGGAGATTGTCGCGGAGATGTTCAGCTACGTTGACGGGGCGCTCATGTCGGCCAAGAAGGACGCGCTGGCGAATATCGGCGGATTCATCACGCTGGACGATGAAGACCTCTACCGGCGGATCACCGAGCTGATGATCATCGTCGAGGGATTCCCGACCTACGGGGGGCTGGCGGGCCGCGACCTGGACGTGCTGGCGGTCGGGCTGGAGGAAGTCATGGATTTCGACTACCTGGACTACCGGGTGGGGCAGGCGGAGTATTTCGGGGAGCTGCTGAAAGAGGCGGGGATGCCGATTGTCGAGCCGGCCGGCGGGCACGCGGTGTTTGTCGATGCGGGGGCGTTCCTGCCGCACATTCCCGCGGGGCAGTTCCCCGGGCAGACGCTGGCAGTCGAGTTCTACCGGGAAGGGGGGGTGCGGGTGGTGGAGATCGGGTCGCTGATGTTCAGCGATGTCGACCCGGAGACGGGGAAAGTGACAATGGCGCCGAAAGAACTGGTGCGGCTGGCGATGCCGCGGCGGGTGTACACGAATACGCAGTATGAGTACATTGCCGACGTGGCGGCGCGGATCGCGGGACGGAAAGACCAACTGGTGGGGATGAAGGTTGTCCGGCAGCCGCGATTCCTGCGCCACTTCACCTGCGATCTGGCCCCGCTGACGCCGGAGGAGGCGCGGAGCCGGCGCGAATGAGCAGACGGCAGGGCCTCCTGGCGGCGATACTCACAGTGCTGGCGGTGACGGCGGCGGGTTGTGGCGCGGTCCGGATTGAGACCGGGGCCACGCCGGAGGAAGAGACGGCGCGCAGCGAGTCGCAGGCGAGCGCGCTGCGGCGGACCTGGGCCCAGACGTTCGATCAGGCGGACCGGCTGCGCCGGGCCGATCTGCTCAAGACCCACCTCGATTCGACATCGGCGCGGCTCATTCTCGTGGGGCGGCAGTTCGCCGGCGAGTGGCGCGACGGCAACCGGGGGCGCGGGCAGGTGATCCCGGCGGAGGAATTCCGCCGGGTGATCGACAACTCGATCGCCAAGGACCGCCCCATCCTTCAGGCCTGGGAGGACAACCTCGAATACGGCTGGGAGTGGGTGCGGGACTCCAGCCGGTTCGACAGCGGGCTGATCGGGTTGTTCGAGGAGTTCGTGCGGCACTACTACGATGTGTACAGCGCGGTGTTTCTGCCGCAGGCGGACGCCGAGACATATGTCGCGGAGATCGACCGGATGGAAGCCGCGACGCGGAAACTGAGCGAGGAACTGGCGCGCGAACTGAGCCGGCAGCCGTGAGAGAGTGGATGCCGGGAGCAGCAAATGTGCAGGAGATTTCACGGTTTCCGGCACGCCGGGCGCGACGGCGGCCGGGACCAGGGGCGGGTTATCGTGTTTGGCCTTAAGCACTTAGTGCAGGATATGGTGATGAGGATCTTTATTGGCCGAGGTCTTGCGTAAGCAAAGCGCAGAAAGAGCGCCGATAGCGCTTGACATGTATTAGGGAACTTTCTATCCTTAAACGATTTATACAGCTGTGGAGGAGCGACTATCGACCTACGGTTACTGAAGGTTTAAGTTAACTCAATTTGGATCGGTGCAATTGCGTTAAGGCCCGCAGACCGTAGTTCGAAGTGCTTCGGTTCCAGGGCCGGGTGTACGCCCGGTTGGCTATGGACATTCGGCTGTATAGATTGCTCCTCCTGAGCACGTTTGCCCTCATTTTGAGTCTGCCCGTCGCGGCCTCGGCCGACGGCGTCAATCTGGTCTATTCGGACCGGACCGGGCTCCATGCGGTGGTGACGGTCGATCCGGAACGGCTGGAGTCGGCCGTGGAGGCGGATTCCCTGCCCGGGTACTACCGGCTGTTGATGGTTGGGGTACCGTTCGGGGCGGAGGTGGAGTTGGCATCCGCGGACGCGCACAGCCGGTCAGTTCGCCCGGTGCGCCTTACGGACGGGCGGAAGATGTCGAGGCAGGCGCGGCCGCTGGTTGAGGTGTCGGAACCGTTCACGGTACGCGGGCGGCAGATGGTGACGGTGCGGGTGAACCCGGCCGGGCCCGACGGGGGATGTGCCGATTCGATCGATGTGCGCCTCACTTTCCGGGGCGGGCTGATGGAGGGGGCGGCGCCCCGGGATCCGTGGTTCGACCGGGTGTTCGGGGAGCGGGTGGTCAATTACCGGGAGTTCCGCACCTGGCCGGCGCCCGAGGCGCTGAAGACGAAGGCGGCCGCTCCGGGACCGTTTGCCGCGGGGGAGACGTGGTACAAAATCACGGTGAACCGCACCGGGCTGTGCCGGGTGACGGGGAGCCAGTTGCAGCAGGCGGGGCTGGAACTGAGCGGGCTGGCCTCCGACGCGCTCTGTTTGTTCAACGCCGGGGGACGGCGGCTGCCGCTGAACAACGCGACGCCCCGGCCGGAGTTCCGCCAGGCGGCGATCACGGTCGACGACGGCGGGGACGGGCGGTTCGATGCGGCCGACGCGATCCTCTTTTTCGCCGACGCCGGGGACCGCTGGGTCTACGCGCCGGCCACCGCGCCGTTCTGGGAAAACAATCCCTACGAGACGAAGAATGTGTACTGGCTGACGGTCCGGGAGGGGCAGGGGGTGCGGATGGCCACGGAGACGGTCGATCCCTCGGCGCCCGCGGACACCACGATCACGACTTTCACCCGGGTAATGCATCTGGAGCAGGACAACCTGCTGAAGGAGGACGCCGGCGGGGCGATCGACGATTACTACATCTGGTACTGGACGACCGGGCCGACGGTGCAACTGTCGGCGCCGAGCGTCGGGCCGGCGCCCGGAACCTCGGCGCAACTGTACTGCCGGGCCTCGACGCGCGATCCCGACGTCTCCCCGGAGATCGGCTACGTGACGGCGCGGGTCAACGGCGCGGCCGCGGCCCCGAATTACCAGAACCAGTTCCACTGCAGTTTCCGGGTGGACAATCTCACCGATGGGCTCAACACGGTGAATCTCACCATGTGGGGGGCGGACGGCGTGCTCCCCTACCTGGACTACGTGGAGCTGACCTACCAGAGTTTCCTCGCGCCGCTGGGCGGGGTGCTCGACGTGCCGCTCGGCGGGTTCGAAGGGACGGCGCGGCTGGAGGCGGTCGATAATTTCAGCGGGGACCTGGCGGTTCTCCGGCTGGACGACCCGGGCCGGCCGGTGCGGCTGGCCGGGTACACGCGCGCGGCGGGCACGATTGCCTTCACCGCGGCGCTGGCCGGCGAGGGACCGAACCGATTCTACCTGGCCGAAACGGCCGGCGCCTTCGGCCCCCTGGGAATCGAGCGGAGCACCCCGGCCGACCTGTACGCGATCGGCGAGCAGACCGACATGATCATCGTGACCTCGAGACAACTGGTCCCGGCCCTGGCCGAGTACGTGGAGCGGGCGGCCGGCCGGGGGATCTCAAGCCGGGTGGTCGCGGTCGAGGACATCATGGAGAATTTCAGCTTCGGGATGTACGATCCGACCGCGATCCGGGACTACCTGAAGTACGCCTACGAGAACTATCCGTCGCCGCCGCCGCACACGGTGCTGCTGGCGGGGGACGGCAGTTTCGACTACACCAATGCCCTGGGAACGGGAGTGCCGAACGTGGTGCCGCCGTATATCCGGCCGGACGACCGGTCGGCGGCGGACGACAACTACGTCTATTTCGGACGGTACGGCATACTCGATTCGGATACGAGCTACATTTTGGTCGGGGACCGCGGGCTGGACATGATGGTGGCGCGCTGGCCGGTGCAGACGGCGGGGGAGATCGCGACGATCGTGGAGAAGAGCCGCCGCTACGAGACCAGCGCGGCGCTCGGCCTGTGGCGGTCGGTGATTACGGTGGTGGCCGACGATGAGGTCGCCGACAATCAGACGAGCGAGACGTTCCACGTGGAGCAGGCGGAGGAACTGCTCGCGGGGCACGTGCCCCGGACGCTCCACCAGAAGAAGATCTATCTGTACGATTTTCCGCGGGTCGGGCGGGAGAAGCCGGGGGCCAACGACGCGATTGTGCGCCAGATCAACGAGGGGGCGGTGGTCGTGGATTACATCGGCCACGGGAACCCGGACGTGTGGGCGCACGAACACGTGTTCTGGCGGGACCGCGACATCCCCCGGCTGAGCAACTCCGACCGGCTGCCGCTGTTTTTCGCGGCCTCGTGCGCGATCGGGGCATTCGATGATCCGGCGCGCGAGGCGATGGCGGAGGAACTGGTCGTCTACCCGAACGGCGGGGGCATCGCGGTGATTTCGGCGATGCGCGAAGTATGGTCGACGCAGAACGCCGACCTGAATCAGAAAGTGTTCGACCTTCTCCTGACTACGGACAGTCTCACGATCGCCGAGGCGCTGTACATGGGAAAACTCGAGCGGCAGTACAACGGGGGGAGCGTACCCTACGAGATTCTCAACGACCGGTGTTACGAGTATTTCGGCGATCCCCTCGTGCGGCTCGGTCTGCCGAGGCTGCGGATCGCGTTTGACAATCCGCCCGACAGTCTCGTGGCCCTGGGGCGGTCGACGATCGCCGGGCGGGTGCTGGATCGGGAGGGACGGCCGGTGGCGGCCGACGGCCGGCTCGTCATCGAAGCCTACGATTCGGAGCGCGAGCGGCAGTACCGGCTGGCGAGCGGGAACGTGGTGTCCTACCGCCTGACCGGCCCCGCGATCTACCGGGGCACGGCGACGATCCGCAGCGGCGAATTCGAATTCGCCTTCGTCACGCCGCTCGATGTCGGCTACGGCGGAACGGGGGCGCAGATCATGACCTACGCCGAGCTGGCGGGGACGGACGGGGTCGGGGTGATCGACTCGCTCTCGATTGCGGCGGCGGTGGACACGACGCACCGCGACGAGACCGGGCCGGAGATCGCCTACGGGTTTGTCCACTCGGTTGGTTTCAGCGACGGCGGGACGGTGGCCACGGACGACGTTCTCCGGGTGACGCTGGCGGATTCCTCGGGGATCAACCTCACCGGCGGTTTGGGGCACGGCATTACGCTGGTGCTGGACGACCGGTCGGAGACGATGGCGGACCTGACGGACCGGTTTGCCTGCGACCAGGACGATTATACGCGGGGGCAGTTGGAGTACCCGCTGGCGGGGCTGTCGCCGGGGCGGCACACGTTCAAGATCAAGGCGTGGGACAACGCCAACAATTCGGCGACGGCGGCGTTCACGGCGACGGTGGCGGCGGCCGGGGGGCCGGCGCTGGTCGACCTGCTCAACTACCCCAACCCGATGCGGGAGCGGACCCGGTTTTACTACCGGTTGACGACGGCCGTGGAGCGGGTCTGCCTGGAGATTTTCACCCTGGCGGGGCGGCGGATTTGGGTGCATGAGGAGTTCCCGACAGATCCGGGCTACTATGACGATATAGAATGGTATGGGACCGATTTTGCCGGGGACCGGGTGGCCACCGGCGTGTACGTATACAAGGCCACGGCCTACCCGCGGGGCGGGGCGGCGGTGGAGACGTTCGGCAAAGTAGTAGTGGTGAATTAATAGAGACAGGAGCAAAGAGCGATGGTCAGGAAACTTGGAGTCCTTTTCGGTCTGGTGGCGGCGGCGGTGCTCGGTGCATCCGACAGCAGGGCGGAGATTTCGAACGCCGCCGTGCTGTTTCTGCGCATCGCGCCCGGAGCGCGGGCGGCGGGCATGGGCGAGGCGTTCGTGGCGGTTGCAGACGACGCGACGACGACGCACTGGAACCCGGCCGGCCTCGGGGCGTATCCGCTGGCGGACGGCTGGACGGTGGCCCGCGTGCCCGCGGACCTGCTGCCGCTGAAGGCGATCGCGGCGGTCAAGCAGGGCGGCGGCTCGGACTATACGGCCTACGAGATCTGGGCGATTTCGGGCCCGAAAGGGCTGGTGCGGTTCGACAACCGGGCCTGGCACACGGGCGAAGAGTTCAGCACCCGGACCGACCAGACCGTGCGCGGCATCGTGGCCAGCTACTTCAAGGTGCAGGACGAGGACCTGCTCAACCAGATGGTGGCGCGGGTCGCGCGGGCCAACGCCGAGATGTCGCGCGAGGAACTGGCCCTGCTGCGGGACAGCATCCTGGCCGCGCTCCCCGAAGGGTACCGCGACACCGAGTTCCTGACCCAGCGGCTCGACTCGGTGATGACGGCCTACGACGAGGTACGGCTGCGCTGGCCGAACGTCCAGGAGGCGCGCAAGGCGCTCCGCGACGGGCTGGATGACGGCGCGCTCTCTAGCGGCGAGGCGGACAAGCTGAGCGTCGCCATCGAACGCGCCCGCATGCGCTTTATCCCGGAAGAGGTCACGATTCCCTACACGGTGGTGTTCGACGGCGAGCCGACCGCGATTGCGGCCAAGGAGAAGCTCCTCGTCGTGGGAACCTCGGAAGGACTGTTCACCTACGACGGAAAGAGCTGGCGGACGTTCACGGAAAAGGACGGGCTGCCCTCAGATGAAATCCGGTCGCTGCACGCGAGCGGCGCGCAGTTCTTCGTGGGGACGGCGGAGGGGCTGGTGATGTTCACGGGGCGCGATATCGCGGCCGTCGACACGACCGGCACTCTCCCGGCGGGCTACGTCTCGGCGATCGGGGCCGACGGCACGTCGCGCGTGTGGGCGGTGATCGACGGCAAGCTGTACCGGTATGACGGCGCCTCGTGGAGCCGGGGCCGGGCCTACACGATTGCGGTTGGCGACACGCTGGAGAAGATTGCGGAGCGCTTTGCGCTCTACGGGACGGCCTCGGAGCGCCAGTCGCTCGTCGATCTGATCAAGGAGCTGAACCCGCGGGGCCCGCAGGCGCCGGCCGCGGCGGCGGCCGCGGCGCCGGCCCAGGGGGAGCCGCTCGATATCACTAAACTGGCCGAGATGGCGGCAGACACGGCAGCGGCCGACAGCGCGGCGCCGGCGGCGGAGACGGCCGCGGCGGGCGAGGCCGCGACGGCAGAGGAGGCTCCGGCGGCCGAGAGCGGCGGCGAGCCGGACTGGGCGAATCTGCCCCCCGGGGACGTGCTCATTCTCCCCTTCGCGGTGGAGATCAAAGGAAACGTGAACAGCATCGCGGCGCGGCAGGACGAGCTGTTCCTCGGGACCGACTTCGGGTTGCTGTATTTCGACGGCGAGAAGTGGCGGATGCCGGGGTGGAGCGAGTACACGGCGCCGCAGAACCAGACGGTCGAGGATGTCCTGGGCCAGCGGGCGGCGACCAACGGCGAGGCCCGGGAGCGGTATCTCTTGGCGATCCGGGAGGTCAACGGGATCGAATCGACGGTGGACTCCGGCGCGGCGATCCGGATTCCGCAGAACGCCCTGGCGGCGAAGGTGAACCTGGTGCGGCAGCGCGGCGCGAGCGTCTATTTCGCGACCGCCGAGGGGCTGCGCGTACTGGAGGACGGGCGGGTCCAGCGGATCGACGAGAAAGGGATGGGGGAAGCGAACACGATCTACATGGACGCGGTGGAGGATGAGCTGTGGCTGGCCAGCGACCGGGAGATCGTGATCAAGGCCAACGGCCGGAAAGAGTTCTCGCTCATGCACGTGAACTGGCTGCCGGAACTGGCCAGCGACATGTACTACGATTTCATCGCCGGCGTCTTCCAGGTGGGGGATGTCGGCACGGCCGGGTTCAACGTGACCTACCTGACCTACGGGGAGATCACCAACACGAACTCGCTCGGCCAGGTGATCGGGTCGTTCCGCTCGTTCGACGTGGCGGTGACCGGGTCGTTTGGGTTCCCGGTGTCGCAGAAGCTGAAAGTGGGGGTGAGTGCGAAGCTGATCCACTCGCACCTGTCGGATGTCGGGACCGAGAAGGAGAAGGGTTCGGGGACCTCGACGGGGGTGGCGGCGGATCTCGGTCTTCTGTACCAGTGGACGCCGCGGCTGAATATCGGGTTGGCGATCACCAACCTCGGTCCGGACGTGATCTATATCGACGCGGCCCAGGCCGACCCGCTGCCGCGCAACCTCGCGGTCGGGCTCGCCTACAAGGTCCTCCACACCGACTACTACACGTTCCTGGTGACGGCGGAGATGAACAAGATGCTGGTGGGGATCGACCTGTCGTCGGTCAAGGACGAGATTTCCAGCGCGATATTCAACGGCGGCGTGGAGTTCTCCTACGCCAACCTCATCGCCGGCCGGGCCGGGTACATCTACGACCAGGAAGGGCAGGTGAAGGCGGTGACGCTGGGGGCGGGGCTGAAACCGCTGGATTGGCTGCGGGCGGATTTTTCGTATATTCCGAGCAGCAAGGAATCGGTTCTGGATAACACGCTGCGGTTCTCGCTGTCGATTGTGCCGTAAGCGGGCCAGGGAAAGTCAGGCGGTTGTGAGAGAGATAGGACGTCTCGGTCGATTGGCGCTAGCGGCGGTGCTCGTGCCGGCGGCGGTGGCCGCCGGCGACGGCCTGCTGGGAATCCGCAACGTGCAGCACCCGGGGGAGACGGCGGCGGGCGAGAACCGGGTGCACCATCGCTGCCTCACGCCGCCGCGGAACCGGGCGGCCGACCGGGGGCTGGAGCGCGAACACCCGTGGTCGCTGCCGAAGCAGGCGCGGGCGGCCGATTTCGCCGACACCGTGCGCTGCCTCGTGCTCCGATTCAATTTTCAGTATGAAGCGACGGACGATCCGCACACGAGCGGGCGCGGCCGCATGCTGATCCGCGGACCGGAGGCGGACTCGGCCGCCAACCCGACCTATTTCGGCGACGCCGGCAACCTGGTCGATCCGCCGCCGCACGATTCGGCGTATTTCGACGCCCACCTGCGGGCCCTGGCGCGCTACTGGGAGGTCGTGTCCGACAGCGCGATCACGCTGGCCTGGGACATCTACCCGCCGGCGCGGGACTCGGTCTACGAGCTGCCGCACCCGATGAGCTACTACGGGCAGTGCGATTTCGACAGCGTGATCGCCGGCCTCGAGCGGTATTTCATCGACGGGATCCGGCTGGCCGACACGGTGTCGCCGGAGATCGACTTCGGCCGCTACGACGCGATCTTCATGTTCCACGCCGGGAGCGACCGGCAGAATGATTTCGGGCCGAACTCGGTCGGCGTGCCCTACACGTGCAGCGACCTGTTCACGGGGTTCATCCTGTTCGGGGATTCGCTGGCGGTGGACGAGGGGGCGAACTGGGTGAAGACGGCGCTGCTGATGCCGGAGACGGTCAACCAGGACAACCGGGCGACGACGATGAACGCGGTCCTGGCGCACGAGTTCGGGCACCAGCTCGGGCTGGTCGACCTGTACAGCACGGCGACCTTCATGTCGCAGCTGGGGGATTTCGCGCTCATGGACAACAACGGGTTCGGGACGACGGTCGATTTCGGGCTGCCGGTCGGCGGCGTCTACGGGACGATGCCGCTCTACCCCTGCGCCTGGTCGCGGGCCTACCTCGGGTATGTCCAGGTCTACGACTTCCGCGAGGGCACGAGGATCCCGCTGGCGGCGGCGCAGATGGTGCAGGAGGGGATCAAGGTGGCGCGCATCCCCATCACCGAAAAGGAATACTACCTGCTGGAGAACCGGATCATCGAGTACGACGGGCTGCCGACGGGGCAGAAGCAGGACACGGCGACCGGCGTGCTCCAGGGGCCGGTCCAGGTGATCATTACGCCCCAGGGGGACACGGTGGCGGGGGAGTTCACCCGCGAGTACGACTTCCTCCTGCCAGGCTCGGGCATGCTCATCTACCACGTCGACGAGAGCGTCGCCGGACTCGACTACGACGGGGACGGGGTGAACAATTTCGACGACAACCAGCTCCAGTGGGATCCGGCGCGGCGGTTCATTTCGCTGGTGGAGGGGGACGGGATCGTCAATTTCGGCGGCTACTACCGGGCGGGGTGGGGCGCGGCGGCCGACATGTACCGGGACGACCGCAACCGGTCGTTCACGCCGAACACGAACCCGCCGACGATCGACAACACGGGCAACAACACCCACATCCGGATCACGGGGATCACGCGCAAGATCGACACCCTCGGGGCATCGATCGTCGTGCGTGATTCGCTCATGCTGTTCGACGTGGAGACGGAGAATCTCGTGGCCGGGTTCCCGGTGCGGGTCGGGGAGTCGACGCTGCCGTTGTCGCCGATCGCGGCGGATCTCAACGGGGACGGGACCGACGAGATCATCGCGGCGGCGGGCAAGCGGGTGGTGGCGTTCACGACGGACGGGGAGGGATATTTCCACAAGTTTTTCGGCACCTCGGACGAGCTGTTTTTTGACTCGGCCAAGGCGAGAGTGCATCCGGGGCGGCCCTATCCGGTGCCGGTGTTCGCGACGGCCCAGTCAGGGCAAGTCCTTTCGGCCGGGCCGGTTGCCGGCGCTTTCGGGAATCTGAATGACACGCTCCATATAGCAGTAGGGTACCGAAGAGAGTCGGATTCATTGGGCAGGAACGGCAATGTAATCATCTATCGTGCTACGGACTTCGATCAGAATGGCCTAGCTGTATCTGCTGCCGGTTTCGCGACGAATGGTCGAGGTTTCCCGGCGGCGTTAGCTTTTGGCGACGTCTTGTGGGTGCTGACCAGCGAGGGACACGTCTACCGCAGGTCTTCTTTGATGGATTCGGCAATCGAGCTGGGGTCGTTTCCGATGGACGAGTACCACGGTATCTGCCGGGCGGGGAGCGGGCTCGTGCTGGTCGGCGGCGATGAGACGCACACGGTCTGGCACGCCATCGACTCGACCGGGGCCAGCAATGCGCTCACGGTCGACGGCCACTACCGGTTCGGGCCGGTGCTGGCGGATGTCGACCGGGACGGCGTGCCGGAGGCGGCGGGCTTTTCCGCGGAGGGGGATGCGATTCTGATCGCGGTCGACACCACCGTGTCGCCGGCGGCGCTGGAGGTGAAAGCGCAGAAGCGCACCGGGCTGAGCGTGAGGGCCAACCCGGCGGCGGCGGACATGGATGACGACGGCTATCCCGACCTGGTGGTCGGCGGCGTGAACCAGGTGGCCGCGTTCGACCGGCAGCTCACGCTGCTGGCGGATTTCCCGAAAGAACTTGACGACCGGTTCCCGGAGGCGGAGGTGATCGCGGCCCCGGTGGTCGGCGACATTCAGCGGGGGGGGCGGCCGGAGGTGATCGCGCCGACGGAGCCGGGGAATATTTATGCCTATGGCGACCGCGCGGCGACCGGGTTCCCGCTTTCGGCCGGCGAATTCTGTATCGGGTCGCCGCTGGTGGTGCACGACTCGCTCGGCGGGAAGCTCGGGTACCTCGGCCTCGACGGCTGGTTCTACCTGTGGCACACCAATCTCGACAGCGTGCGGAATTACTGGCCGATGGCGGGAGCGGATCCGGCCGGATCATTCGCGCTCGACGGTTCCAAACTCGGCGAGCCGAGGCAGTACGCGGCGGGATTCGACGGGAAGCGGTTCTACAACTACCCCAACCCGGTGACGGAAGGGCGGACGACGATCCGGTATTTTCTCGGACGCGCGGCGCGCTCGGTGGGGCTGACGATCTATGATCTGTCCGGCACCGAGGTGGCGGCGCTGCAGGGGCCGACGGCGGGCGGAGTCGACAACGAACTGGAGTGGGTCTGCGGGAAGGTGACGCCGGGCGTCTACCGGTGCCGGATCGAAGTTGATTTCGGCGGGGAGACGGAGACGGCGTTCACCGACATCGCGGTGCTGAAGTAAGGAGCGGGTATGATGCGGCGCGGGATTGCCGGATGGATGATGTGTCTGGGCGCGGCCGGCCTAGCGGCGGGCGGGGCCGCAGCGGTGGAGCTGACTCCCTCGCCGCTGGAGCAGGCGCAGGTCGAGGTACGCTACGGCCTGGCGGCGGCGGGGAATCTCGACCGGTGGGCCGCGGCCGAACTCGCTCCCGGGGATACGGGACAGGCGGGAACGCTCCCGGGCGAGAAATCGCCGGTCAAGGCGATGCTTCTGTCGCTGGCGGTCCCGGGCGCGGGACAATGGTACTACGGCAGCCGGATCAAACCGTTCGTGTTCCTCGGTCTCGAGGCGCTCGCCTGGGGCCTCCATGCGCACTACCACTATAACGGCGAGGACATGACCGATGAATTCGAGGCGTTCAACCGGGAGCACTGGTCGCAGCAGGCGTATGCGGACTATCTCAACTGGGCCTATGACGGACTGACGATAAAGGACCTCGAGGACACAGTGATTCCCGGCCTGACGCATCATTTGCCGGACACCCGAACGCAACAGTACTACGAGATGACGGGGAAGTACAACCAGTTTGCCTGGGGATGGGATGACGCGAATCTGCAGGGGCTGATGCTGTACGCCGATTATAGTCAGAGCAATCCTCCGCCCAAGATAGACCAGGGAGTGCCGGCATCGCCCCGCCGGGACAAATACGAGGATATGCGAGGGGACGCCAACCACGAGTTCAAGAAGGCGGGCCGGATGCTGGTGGGGGTGGTGGTCAACCACGTGGTGAGCGGCTTGGAGGCGTTCTTCATGACGCGGCACCGGAACCGGCAGCTGCGCGGCGACGACGAGGCGGAGGAGTTCCTGTCGAATCTGAGCATCGAGCCATCGCTGCGGTCGGTCTACAGGTTCCAGGACACGCCCTACGTGCAGGTGAATTACTCGTTCTGAAAAAAGGGACAGCATGAGAATTCGGGTTGCGATAGCATTGGGAATCGGTCTGGTGGCGGGGGGGGCGGTCTGCGCGGCCGCGGTCGGGGCGGCGGGGGTACGGCCGGCGCCCGTGCAGACAAGTCTCGCCACGCAGATCCGGGCGGACGGACTCGCCTGGCGGCCGACCGCGGCGGTCACCGAATGGGAGGACGACGGGACTCTGACGCCGGCGCCGAAGGAGAACCGGCCGCAGGAGGGGAAGAAGAAGTCGCCGGTCAAGGCGGCGGCCCTGTCGGCGCTCGTGCCGGGGCTGGGGCAGCTCTACAACGACCGCGACATCAAAGCGCGCTGCTTCTTCGCCGCCGAGGGACTCACCTGGGTCGCTTTCGGGGCGTTCCGGCTCTACGGCGACTGGAAGAAGGACGACCTGATCGCCTACGCGGCCGTCCATGCCAACGCGCAATTGGAGGGGAAGAGCGACCAGTATCTCGACTGGGTGGGGTTCTACGACAGCATTGACGATTTCAACAGGGCGGGGCGGGTGGGGGACCCGGACCGGCGCTACCTGCCGGATGTGCCGGAATACCACTGGGTGTGGCCCAGCGACGCCGAGCGGGAGACCTTCCGCAGCCTGAAGAATTCGAGCCGGGAGGCATACCGGCGGGGGGACTGGATGCTGTGGGCGGCCGTGATCAACCGGGTGGTGGCGGTGATCGACGCGGTGCTGGATGCGCGCCGGGCCAACCGGGTGGTCGACGAGGGCTGGACGATCGGGGGAGTGCGCTATGATCTGGAATTCCATCCGACATCCCCGACCCGCCAGGTGGCGCTCACGGTGTACCCGGGGTTTTAGGCGGAGTATGCGGGCAGGCGCGGTCAGCGTAGGTGCAGCGGCGGCGGCTATCGCGCTCTCGTGCGGGGGGCCGGGAGGGGCCGGGGATGAAACCGCGGCCCCGCCGGCGCCGGCGGGAGTGATTGTCGAGCAGGTGATCGCCGGAGAGGTGCTCGGCCTCCCGCTGCAGAGCCCCTGGGGACTGGCGGCGGGAACGGACGACAATGTCTACTGCGTCGACCGGGGGAACAACCGCATCATCAAATTCAGCCGGGCTCTTCAACCGATCCGCGATGCGGGCGGGGCGGGGAGCGAGGCGGGTCTGCTCAGCCGTCCGGGTTACGCAGCGGTCGACAACCAGCTCAATGTGTGGGTGGCCGACGAGGGGAACCAGCGGATCTCGCGCTTCAATTCGGACCTCCTGTTCGTGGACGCGACCGAGTTCTACAATGCCGACGACCCGCTGCAATTCGGGGAGCCGGGCGGGGTGGCGGTCAGCGCGCACGGCGAGCTGTGGGCGGGAGACCGCCAGCGCAACCGGATCGCGGTGTTCACGAACACGGGGGCGTTCGACCGGTTCGTCGGCGATTTCGGCTACGCGGGGGGACAGGTGCGGGAGCCGCAGGGGATCCGGGCGGACGGCGCCGGGCGGTACTATGTGTGTGACGGCGGGAACGGGCGGGTGGTCGTGTACGACCGGTACGGCACGATGGTGCGGACGATCGCGCACGACGCGTGGGCGCGGCCGAAGGCGGCGGCACCGGCCGGGGGAGGATTGTGGGTGCTCGACGGCGCGGGGCGGGTGTACTTCTGCGACGCGCGGGGCGGGATTCTGTTCGCGGCCGGGCCGATGCTGCCGGGCAGCGACTCGCCGCTGCGCGAGCCCTCGGACCTGGCGGTGCTCGCCGACGGGCGGCTGCTGATCGCCGACACGGGGAACAACCGCCTGCTGGTCTGCCGGGTGATCAGCGACGCCGGGTAGCGCCGGAGCGAAGGGTCGCCGATGCCACGAGTCACCCTGGCGGTTTTCCTCTGGTGTACGGCGGCGCTGCCGCTGGCGGCGGCGCGGGTGACGCTGGTGGGAGAAGCGATCCCGCGCTGGTACCCGACCGGATCGCGTCTCGTGATCTCAGGATCCGATTCACTGTTTTTCAACGGGCGGCTGCTGGCGGCCGGGCGGGAGTACCGGTTCGATGCAGGGCGCCGGGGGTTCGATCTGTCGGACCTGCACGCCCAGCCGGGGGACACGCTCGTGCTCACCTATGCGCCGGCGCCGTCATGGCTGGCCGCCCGCTACGGCCGGCCCCTGCCGGAGATTGTGCCGCCGGGCGGGGGAACACCCGCGCTCGAGCCGCCGCGGCGGACCGCTCCCCGGAAAGCCTCCGGCGGGCTGGCGCTCTCGGGAGCGAAATCGTTCCGGTTTGCGGCGCGGTCGGCGGGGACGGCGGATTTCAGCCAGTCGCTTGACGTGACCGTGGCGGGGGAACTCACGCCCGGGCTGATGATCCGCGGAGCGGTCTCGGACCGCGGCTATGACGCGGCGTACGGGACGGTGAACAGCCGTCTGAACGAGCTGAACAAAATCAACCTGGAACTGGAGTCGGCGCGCTTCCTCGCGCGGGTCGGCGACATCGAACTGCGGCACCGCCTGGCGGCGCTCCAGGGGCGGACGGCGCGGGTGAGCGGCGCGTCGGTGACGGTGCGCGAGCCCCGGTGGTATGTCGAAACGGCGGCGGCCCGGCCCAAGGGGCTGCACCAAACGGCGCGGTTCCCGGGCGAGGACGGGGTCCAGGGCCCCTACCGGATCGGCCCGCGGGCGCAGCCGATCGTCCCGGGATCCGAGACGGTCTGGCTCGACGGCGAGAAGCTCGCCCGGGGAAGCAACAACGACTACACGATGGATTATCCCGCGGGGTCGATCACGTTCAACGTGAACCATCCGATCGACCGCCGCCGACGGATCGAAATCGACTACGAGGTGCAGGCGACCGATTACCGGGAGGAGGTGTACAGCGGGGGGGGCGGGGCGGCGCTCGGCGATTCGACCTTCGTCCTGGAGACCGGCTGGCTGCGGGAGGGCGACGACCGCGGGTCGCCCCTCGGCGGAGAACTCTCCGAGAGCGACCGGGCGATTCTGGAGGCGGCGGGCGACAGCGCCGCGCCGGCCTACCGGTCGGGCGTGCGGCCGGATACGGCGGGGGCCTACGTGCTGGTGGCCGACAGCCTCCCCGACAGCGTCTACCAGTACGTCGGGGCGGGGGAGGGGGATTACACGGTGACGTTCAGCTATGTCGGGGCTGGGGACGGCGCCTATCGGAACCTGGGCGGAAACCGGTTTCTCTATGCGGGCGCGGGGAACGGGGACTATCTCCCGGTGGTGGCGCTGGCGGCGCCGGAGCGGACCGACCAGTATGTCGCGCGGGGGCGATGGCGGGACCGCGCTCTCGGCGAGGTGACCGCCGAGTACCGCCGCAGCGAGCAGGACCGCAATCTCTTCAGCCCGCGGGGGGACGGCGACAACGGGGGGAATCTCTGGGCGCTGGGTTACGCGCGGCCATGGGGAGAGCCGGGGCGCGGAGACGGGATCACCCTGCAGTCGCGCTTTCGCGAGGGGACCTTCCGTACGCGCGAGCGCCTCTACGAACCGGAGTTCAATCGCCGAAACCACCTGCCGGACGACTACGAGCCGGCATCGGACGAGTGGCGGCACGAGGGCACGGCGAGTTTCAGTCCCGCCGAGGCGGTGACGCTCGCGCCGAGCGGGTCGCTGGTCCGCTGCGACGACGGGACCGAGGCGGAGAGCGGAGGGATGCGGGCGACGGTGCGGCCGGGGCGCGGCGTGGAGGTCGCGGGGGGCGTCCGGTCGGCGACGACGACGGTGGTGGGCGCCGGCCGGCGCTCGGACGGCGCGGCGCGGACGATCGACGGCGGGGTGCAGTATGAGGCGGGCAAGGGATGGCGGATCGAGACCGGAGCGGAGCGGGACGAGCGCACGAATTCGTACGCCGGGCCGCGCCGCGGCACGCGGTTTGTGCGCTACCGGCTGGCGGCCGGCCAGCGGACCGAGCAGGTCCAGGCGGAGCACTATGTCGAGGACACGCTGACCGGGAACTGGCGTGAGGCGCTCCGGCGCACGCGGTTGGAACTGCGCTCGACCCGCCGCATTCGGACACTCGCCTACCAGGCCACCGCCGCCTACCAGTGGCTGGATCAGCCGGAAACTCGGGAGGAGTCGTTTCTCGGGCGGCTGAACCTCCAGTACGCCGACCCGGGCCGGCGCGTGATGGCGGCCGCGACCTACCTCCTCTCCGACGAGACGCGGAATGTGCGCGGGCTGTCTTACCTCGAGGTGGAACCGGGCCGGGGGGACTACGTGTGGGAGGACGGGCAGTATGTGCCCGACCCGAACGGGAACTATGTCCGGGTGGAGGAAATCCTGTCGGACCGGGCGGCCGTGTCGCGGGGGGAGAAGAGCTTCTCGTTCAGCAAGGACTGGGATGGCCTGCTCGTGCGGTTCACCTCGCGGACGGAAGAGGAACTCCTCGCGCAGGGAAAACGCACGGCGCTCTGGGTGCTGCCGTTCTACTCCGATCCCGACGAGGCGTACCAGTTCTACAGCTCGCGCTACGCCGCGGAGGTGCGGCTGATCCCGATCGCGAACGCCTACGCGGTCAATGTGGAGGCGAGTGAGAACCGGGAGGTGCGGACGATCGCGGGGAGCAACCGGGAGCGCCGCGACCGCCGGGGAACGGTGACTTTCCGCCAGGCGGCGGGGCAGAGGAGTTTCGAGGAGGCGGTGACGCTGTTCGACGCCGATCGCGATGCCTACTACTCCGGCGGGGGGGTGATCGAGGGCTGGCAGGCCGAGGCGGCAATCCGGCAGTTGATCGGCCTTCACGAGGTGAGCGGAGGGAGCGGATATCGGAGGGCCTCGGGAGCGGGCGGCGAAGAGTCGCGGCAGTACCTTCTCCGCGGAGGCCTGCGGCTGGCGGTGGTCAGCCGGGGGGAGGTGCGTTCGACCATCGAGCTGTATCGCCAGGAGCTGAGCGGAGTGGCGGGGCTGCCCTCGTATACGCTCACGGACAGCCGGTACGGCCGCCGGGGGGCGATCTGGTCGCTCGAGTTCCGCTACGGGGTGCGGGAGGATTTCCGGGTGAGTGCGGCGATCGACGGGCGGCACTCGGATGATCGAACGGCGCGGGTGACCGCCCGCGGTGAAATGGTGGCGGGGTTCTGATGAAGATGGCGCGCGCGTGGGTGTGGCTCTGGCTGGCGGCCGGGGCGGCCGCCTCGCCGGCCCGGGAGGCGGGGTTCGAAGGGCCCCGACCGGTGAACGCCGCCGCCGTCGAGCGGGCGGCGCGCCAGCCGGCAGTGTCACTGGACTCGCTGGAGCGCATGCTGCAGACGGAAGGTTACATGGATGCGGCGGTGAGCCAGGAGGAGGGCCGGGTGCGGGTGCGGGCCGGGGACCGAGCCCGGTTGCGGGTGGCGACGGTGATCAGCGGAGCGGACACCACGGCGCTTCGATTGGAGGCGTGGTTTCGGGAAGCCGAGGTGACGCGCCTGATCGATTCGCTGCTGGACCGGCGGCGCGAATGCGGCTACTACTATGCTTCGATAACAATAAGCGGGATAGAGCGATCCGGCGATGACATCATGTTATACATGAGCCTCGTCCCCGGACCCGTGATGCGGCTCGGGGAAGTGCATTACCTGGGATTACGGCGCACGAAGCCCGCGACTGCAGTGCGCTATCTGACCGCGAACGCCGGCGACAGCCTGACCGATCGCTACCTCGTGCGGTTGGAGCGCGAGGCAGCGGAGATCCCGTGGCTGCGCTTCCTTCCCCCGGCCACCGTGCGGCCGCTTCCGGGGTTTACCTCGGCGGATGTGGAGCTGCAGTTCGTGGAAGAGCGGCCGCTCCGGCTCGATGTGGGTGGGGGATATATCCCCGATACATCCGAGGCGACGGTCGTGTGGCACGTTGATGCGCGGCTGAACAACCTGTTCGGCGGGGGCCGCCGGGCGCGGGTTCTGTCGGAGCGGCGGGACAAGGACCGCCGGCTCCTGCAGGTGAGCTACCTGCAGCCGCTGTTCTTCGCCGGCCGGGCGGAGGGGCGGATCGAAGCGGCGACGCGGGATTACCGGACGTTGTTTTACGAGTTCGCGCTACGCGCGGGATACGCAGTCCGGCTGGCGCAGGGGGTAACGGCGGGGGTCGATCTGGAGTACCGCGGAGTGGAGCCGGCCGAGGGAGGGCGGTCCTATGATGCGTACGCGGCGGGGTTCAGCGCCCGCTGGGACCGCGTCGATGAGCCGCTGAACCCGGCCAACGGTTTCGAGGCCCGGACGACGATCAGCTATGGACACCGGAAGTATGCGCGCGGCGCGGCCGGGGAGGGAGAGCGGACGCAGTACGGCGAGACGCGGACGGTGTTCGAGGCCCGGGTCTACCGGCGGATCGCGGGGCCGCTGGCGGCGTGCGCCGGGCTGGGATACCGGGGGTTTGAGACGAGCGAGGATTTTCCGCCCCCGGCCGAGCTCAACCTGATCGGGGGTCCGGGGACGCTGCGCGGGTATCGGAACGAGCAGTTCGCGGCGCTGCGGGCGGTGCTGGCGACGATCGAACCGCGCATACGGTTCGGGGCGGGGTATGCATTCGGGTTCTACGACGGGGCCTTTCTGAGCAACCGTGTGTCCGCGGCCGGGGGGGGGCGAACGGAGGAGTCGTATCGGTCGGGATTCGGGGGCGGGGTGGCGCTCACCGACGGAGTGCGGGCCGTGACGGTGGCGCTGGGGTGGAATCCGGAAGTCCCTTTCCGCGAGCCCCGGCTGTCGATCGAAGTCCGCTCGGGGTTTTAAAAGTTGACGCTCCCCGGCCGGGCGCCTAGACTCAGGGCATGCGGCGATTTCTGGATACCATGCGCCTGATCCGGGCGGGCAACTGTGCGCTGGCGGCGGCGGGGGTCGGGGTGGGGGCGTACATGACCTGGGTGGAGCCGGTCTACCTGCGGCCGGCGCTGGCGGCGGCGGCCACGTTCCTCATGTGCGCCGCCGGAAACGCCATGAACGACCTTACCGATATCGTGGGCGACCGCATCAATCACCCGGAGCGGGTGCTGGTGACCGGCGCCTTGGCGCCGGAGTTTGCGCGGCGGCTGGCGATTGCGTGCGCGGCCGCGGCCGCCGCACTGGGAGCGCTGGCCGGGCTGGAAGTGGCCGCCCTCGTGCTGCTGGCGGCGGCACTGCTGGCCGCCTACAACCTCCACTTGAAAAATCTCCCGGTGGCGGGGAATCTGACGGTGGGAGTCCTCGGGGGGATGACGTTTCTCGCCGGGGGAGCGGCGGTGGATCCGACGCTGGCCTGGATCCTCCCGGGGCCGCTGATCCCGGCGGTGTTCGCGGTCCTGTTCCACTTCGTGCGGGAGATTCTGAAGGACGCGCGCGATATCGCGGGGGACCGGGCCGTGGGATCGTGTTCGCTCCCGCTGGCGCTCGGAATCCGGGCCTCGCTGACGGCGGCGCTGGTGCTCTTCGCAGCGCTGGTGGTGCTGACGATCGTGCCGGTGGCGGCGGGCTGGTTCGGGACACTGTACAAGGTGATCACGGTCTACGTGATCGATTTCCCGGTGCTGGCGCTGCTGATCCTGGTGTGGGGGAATCCGACGGCGCGAATGTTGTCGATCGGGTCAACGGCGCTCAAGGCGGGAATGGCGTTAGGCGTTGTCGCGCTGTTGGTTGCTTAACTTTCTGTGAAACCGCCACGGTTCCTCGCCGGTATAACACGATGTTCGGCCCGCCTCAGGCAGGCGGGGTATACGCAGATGCGAAGACCACGGTGTGCAGCAGCATGAAAGCGATTGGGCCCGGCCTGGCAGCTACCATTCTCTTACTTTTTGAAACCGTCGCGGCCGAAGGGTTGTCGGTGTCGCAGGCGCTGGATAAGTCGCACCTGGCGTTTGAGGACAGCGCGGTGTTCACGATCACCCTTTCCTGGCCGGGGCCGCAGTTCGCCTACCGTTTCCCCGAGCCGCTCGATCCGACATTCGAGAAACTGCAGGTGACGCGGTTTGAGACCGCCGTCGCATCGCAAGGAACGGGGGCCGAGGAAACCACCCACAAGACTTTCCGGTACACCCTGGCGCCGCTGGCTCCGGGGACGGGGCGGATCGCGCCGGTGACGATTTCCTACGTGACCTACCCCGACAGCATCCCGGGGGAAGTGGTGACGGAGCCGATGACGGTGGCGGTGGAGCGGCCGGCGGCGGCGCCGGAGGACAAGCCGCGCGGACGGTGGTGGCTGTGGCTGGCCGGCGCGTTGGCGGCGGCGGGGGCGGGGGCGGCGGTCGTGATCCGCAAGGCGCGGCGGCCCGCGGCGGCCCCGCCGGTCAAGACCCCGGCGGACACGGCGCTGGAGCAGCTCGACCGCCTGCACGTCGAGGCGGCCGGCGACCTCAAGAAATTCCAGGCGGGTCTGTACCGCGTGCTCGCCGAGTTTCTGCGGGCGCGGTTCAATATCGACGCCGACGTGCTGGACGACAGCCAGTTGGCGCAGGCGGTCCGGGGGGCGGACCTTCGGGCCGATGTGCGCGACCAGCTCGCCGCCTGGATCGTGACCGCGCGGCAGGACAAATTCCGACCGGTGGCGGGGGCGCCGGGGGAGACCGTGCGCCGCGAGGCCGAAGTGCGCGAGGCGCTGCAAAAGGTGACCTGACGAGTTGAATCCGTATAGATGGAGGTTGCATGCACAGCGAGATACAGGAAATTCAGGCCCGGGTGGAAGGCGAATCGGCGTTCGTCCGGCGGCTGACCGACCAGATGGCGGCCGTGATTGTCGGGCAGAAGTATCTGGTGGAGCGGCTGCTGATCGGAATCCTGTCGAACGGGCACATTCTTATCGAGGGTGTGCCGGGGCTGGCCAAGACGCTGTCGGTGCACACGCTGGCGAGCGCGATCCAGGCCAAGTTCCAGCGGCTGCAGTTCACCCCCGACCTGCTGCCGGCCGACCTGATCGGCACGATGATCTATAATCCGCAGACGGCGGCGTTCTCGGTCAAGAAGGGGCCGGTTTTCGCGAACATCATTCTCGCCGACGAAATCAACCGGGCGCCGGCAAAAGTGCAGTCGGCCCTCCTCGAGGCGATGCAGGAGCGGCAGGTGACGATCGGGGAGACGACTTTCCCGCTCGAGGAGCCGTTCCTCGTGCTGGCGACCCAGAACCCGATCGAGCAGGAGGGCACCTACCCCCTGCCGGAGGCGCAGATCGACCGGTTCATGCTGATGCTGAAGATCGGGTACCCGACGCCCGCGGAGGAGCGGGAGATCATGGAGCGGAACACCGGGATGGGGACGGCGCGGGTGGAGAAGGTGGTCACCCCGGGGGACATTCTCCAGGCGCGCCAGGTGGTGCGCTCGATCTATGTCGACGACAAGGTAAAGGACTACATCGTCAACATCATCTTCGCGACGCGCGAGCCGCAGAAGTACGGGCTGGGGGAGCTGAAGGATCTGATCGCGTTTGGGGCCTCGCCGCGGGCGACGATCTACCTCAATCTCGCGGCCAAGGCGCACGCCTTTCTGCGCGGGCGCGGGTACATCACCCCCGAGGACATCAAGGCGATCGGCCACGACGTGCTGCGCCACCGGGTCCTCCTGACCTACGAGGCGGAGGCCGAGGAGGTCACGTCGGACGACGTGGTGACGAAGGTTTTCGACGCTGTGGAAGTGCCGTAAGATTCGTTTATGCTGCCGAGCGAAATACTCAAGAAGATCCGGCGGATCGAAATCCGCACCAAGCGGCTCGTGAACGACCTGTTCTCCGGGGAGTACCACTCGACGTTCAAGGGGCAGGGGATGGAGTTCGAGGAGGTGCGGCAGTACGAGCCGGGGGACGACATCCGGCTGATCGACTGGAACGTGACGGCGCGGACGGGGTACCCGCACATCAAGAAGTTCCGCGAGGAGCGCGAGCTGTCGGTGGTGCTGTTGGTCGACGCGTCGTCTTCGGGCCGGTTCGGGACGCGCGAGCGGTTCAAGAGCGAGACGGCGGCCGAGCTCGGAGCCCTGCTGGCGTTCTCGGCGATCAAGAACAACGACAAGGTCGGCCTGATCATCTTCACCGACCAGATCGAGAAGTTCGTGCCGCCGCGCAAGGGGCGGGGGCACGTCCTCCGGCTGATCCGGGAGATTCTCTTTTTCGAGCCGAAGCGGACGGGGACGGACGTGGCGGGGGCGCTCGAGTACCTCAACCGGGTGGTGCGACGGAAGTCGGTGGTTTTCCTCATCTCCGATTTCCTCTCGGAGGATTTTCACAGGCCGCTCCAGGTGGCCAACCGGCGGCACGATCTGATCGCGGTGAAGATCTCGGATCCGCGGGAGAGCCGGTTCGACGATGTGGGACTGATCGAGCTGGAAGACGCCGAGACGGGGGAGGTCTATGTCATCGACACGGGGTCGAAGGAGTTCCGGCGGGAGTACGCCGCCCGGGCGGACGAGGATCTCGGCCGCCTGGAGCGGGAGTTCCGCCTGATCAATCTCGATTTCATCAACATCCGGACCGACCAGCCGTATATCAAACCGCTGATCGCGTTTTTCCGGAGCCGGGAGCGGAGGCTGTAGGATGGCGGGACGGCGGGCGACAGCGCTGATGCTCGGACTGGCCTGGGCCGCGGCGATCGCGGGGTGCGGGGGGTCGACCGCCCACGAGGCGGCGATCGAACGCCACAAGAAACTGGCCGCCGAACTGCGCGACAACCGGCTCTACGACGCGGCGGTGGAGGAGTACCGGCAGATTCTGGCCTACGACGATCTCGACGACGGCACCCGGGCGGGCGTCAGTTACCTCATCGGGCGGCTCTATTTCGAGAATATCGGGGACTACGAGCAGGCGGCAGCCTACTACGTGCGCGCCAGAGCGCTCGACCCGGACGGCGATTTCGTGCTGGAGGCGTCGAAAAATCTCGTCACGGCGCTGGAGCGGTCGGGTAATCTCGTGAACGCCAAGCGGCAGCTCGATGTACTGACCGATATCGGGGCGGCGCCGGCCGGGGACTCCGACGTAGCGGTGGCCCGGATGGGGGGCGTGCCCGTGTGGCAGTCGCAGGTCGACGACGCAATGGAAATGCTCCCGCCCGAAGCCCAGAAAGAGTACACGCGCGACCGCGAGGCGCGGGTGCGCTTCATGCGCCAGTACGTGGCCGCGGAGTTGCTCTACCACGCGGCGATCCGGGAGGGGTTCGACAAAGATGCGGAGATCGCGCGGCGGACGCGGGAACTGAACCGGCAGTTGCTGGTGGAAAAGTATGTCCGGGAGAAGGTGGCGCCCCAGATTCAGATCGACACGCTCGACCTGCGCAACTTCTACCTGGCGAACAAGGACAGCCGCTACGGCGGCGCGCCGTTCGATTCGGTGCAGGCGCGGGTGTTGCTCGACTACCAGTCGCAGAAGGCGGAGTCGGCCTTCCAGGACTACCTCGCCCTGCTGGCCCAAAAGGAACGGGTGGAGTTTTTGGACCGGAATGTCAAGTGAGAGGATGATGCGGACGAGACGGCCATACCGGCTCGCGGCGATGGCGGCGGCGGCGCTGGCGCTGGGGCCGGCCGCGCCGGGGGCGTTCGGCCAGGCGGCCGGAGCGGCGCCCGGCGACACGGTCGGGTCGCTGCCGGGAGTGGAGGTGCGCACCTCGGTGGACCGGGCGAAGATCTTTGTCGGCGACCAGGTGACCTACACGCTCACGATCATCCACGACAGCACGATTGACCTGGTGCCGCCGCCGCTCGGGGCCAACCTCGGGGCGTTCCAGGTGCTCGACTACGAGACCGACCGCGTGACCCGGCTCCCCGACGGGCGGGTGCAGAACGAGAGCCGGTTCGTGATCAGCACGTTCACGACCGGGGAGTACGCGGTGCCGCCGCTGCCGGTCATGGCGATCATGCCCGACAGCAGCCGGAAAGTGCTGCTGGCCGAGGCGGTGCCGATCACGGTGGAGTCGATCCTGGCGGCGGGCGACACGCTGATGGACATCAAGCCGCTCGCGGGGGTGCTCGGGCCGGAGGCGTTCGCGAAGGACCGGACGTGGTGGTATGTCGGCGGGGGAGCGGCGGCGGCGGCGCTGCTGGCGGCGCTCCTGTGGGCGCTCCTGCGGCGCAAGCGGAAGCCCGCGGCGGCGGCGGTCGATCTCCGGCCGCCGTGGGAGATCGCCTCCGAGCGGCTCGCCCTCCTGCTCCATAAAAACCTGATCGCCGACGGGCGCTTCAAGGAGTACTACTACGAACTGAGCGACACCCTGAGGTGGTACCTCGGGCGGGTGTACGACCGGAACGTGCTCGACTGGACGACGGAGGAGTTCCTCACGGCGTTTCGGGAGATCGAGCTGCCGCACTCGCTCTACGACGGGGTGGAGGCGTTCATGTCGCACGCCGACCTGGTGAAATTCGCCAAGTACGAGCCGTCGATCGAGCAGACTAAGTACGATTTCGAGTTTGTCCACGCGGCGGTCGACCGGGTGCGGCAGGACGTGTTCCGGCGGCAGCAGGGGCAGGCGGCGGCGGGGGGCGGCCGGCCGGCGCAGCCGGTGGGCGCGGCCGGGGGAGGGACGCATGAGTCTTGAGTTCGCCGGATTCAGCGTCAACCTGCTGGACCTGCTGGAGACGACGGTTTCGCCGGGAGCGATTTTCGCGACCGGGGGGGCAATCGTGCTGGCCATGCTTGCGTACTACTTCACGCGGCGGCGGGCCGCGGCGGCGGCGATCAAGTTCTCCGACCTGCGGATTGTCAAGCGGGCCGGCCGCACGGGGCGGCAGCGGTTCCGCTTCGTCCTGCCTGTCCTCCGCGTGCTCGCCGTGGCCCTGTTGGTGGTGGCGTTCGCGCGCCCGCGGTCGGGGACCGAGTACACCGAGGTGACATCGGAAGGAATCGACATCATGATGGCGCTCGACGTGTCGTCCTCGATGCAGGCGGAGGACTTCAAGCCCCACAACCGGCTCTACGTGGCCAAGGAGGAGATGAAGAAATTCATCGGGCGGCGCATCAACGACCGCATCGGGCTGGTCGTGTTCGCGCGCTACTCCTACACGCAGTGCCCGCTCACGACCGACTACGGGGTGCTCCTGAGTTTCCTCGACCAGATCGATTTCGGACTGGTGGAGGACGGGACGGCGATCGGGATGGCGATCGCCAACGCGGTCAACCGGCTCCGCGAGAGCGAGGCCAAGAGCAAGATCATCGTGCTGCTCACCGACGGCGACAACAACGCCGGGGAGATCGATCCGCTGACGGCCGCCAATCTCGCGGCCACTTTCGGGATCAAGATCTACACGATCGGGGCGGGCAAGCCCGGGAACGCGATGTACCCGGTGGATGATCCGCTGTTCGGAAAGCGCTACGTGTACCGGCCGACGGTGATCGACGAGGAGACGCTCCGCGAGATCGCCGCGCGGACCAACGGGAAGTACTACCGGGCGCGGTCGGGGGAGGAGCTGGATCAGATCTACGCGGAGATCGACCGGCTGGAGAAGACGAAAGTGGAGACGGCGCAGCACATCCAGTACGTGGAACTGTTCCAGCATTTCGCGTTCGGGGCGTTCGGCCTGCTGGTGCTGGAGATGCTGCTCGCCCACACCTATTTTCGGAAACTGCCGTAGGAGCGAGAGAGAGTATGCGTTTCGCCGATCCGGGCAATTTCGTTCTCTTGGCGCTGGTGGCGCTGCTGGCGCTGTTCGCGGGGTTTGCGCTGGCGCGCAAGAAGCGTCTGCTGGCGCGATTCGCCGATATCCCGCTGGTCATGCGCAACGCGCCCTACATCTCGTTCGCCCGCCAGGCCGGCAAGGCCGCTCTGCTCTTGCTCGGGATGGCGTTCCTCACGCTGGCGCTGACGCGGCTGCAGTTCGGGACGCACCTGGAGATGCTCAAGCGGGAGGGGATCGATCTCGTGGTGGCGCTCGACGTGTCGAATTCCATGCTGGCGCGGGACATGGCGCCCAACCGGCTGGAGAAGGCCAAGCAGGAACTCCAGGGGATCATCGGGCGGCTCAAGGGGGACCGGATCGGCCTGGTGGCGTTCGCCGGCGAGGCCTACATCCAGTGCCCGCTCACGCTGGACTACACAGCGGCCGAGTTCCTGCTCGGGGCGATGGATCAGAACTCGGTGAGCGTGCAGGGGACCTCGATCGGGTCGGCGATCGACATGGCCGCCCGGTCGTTCGAGCAGAAAGAGCGGCAGCACAAGGTTCTGCTCCTGCTGACGGACGGGGAGGAGCACGACCGGGGGGCGGAGGCGGCCGCCGAGGCGGCCCGGCGCGAGGGGATCAAGATTTACACGGTGGGGATCGGGAACCCGGCCGGGGAACCGATCCCGCTGTTCGACCGCCGGGGCGCGCAGGTGGGGTTCAAGAAGGACGACAACGGCGAGGTGATCATCACCCGGCTCAACGAGGAACTGCTGCAGAAGATCGCGCTGGCGACGGGCGGCAAGTACTACCACGCGACGGCCGGGGAGATGGAGCTCGACAGGATTTTCGGCGAGATATCCGAGATGGAGAAGAAGGAGCTGGAGGGGACGCTCGTGACGCGCTACGACGACCGCTTCCAGTGGCCGCTCCTGGCGGCCCTGGCGCTGGTGGTGGGGGAGTTCTTTGTCTCGGAACGGCGGCGCGTGCCGCGAAAGGAGCATCATGCGTAGGCTGGTGGCGATCGTGCTGCTCGCGGCGCTGGCGGGACCGGCCCGGGCGGATTTTCTCGACGAGATCCGCGACGGGAGCCGGGCGTACGCGGCGGGGGACTACAAGAAGGCGATGGAGCATTTCCACAACGCCGAGGCGGACCGCCCCGAGGATCCGCGCGTGCAGTACAACATCGGCGGAACCGCCTACGAAATGGGGGACTACGAGATGGCCGAGGAGTATCTCTCCAAGGCGCTCGCGGCCGCCGATGCCGCGCTCGAGGCCAAAGCTCACTACAACCTCGGCAACACCTATTACCGGATGCAGGATTACCCCAAAGCGATCCAGTCGTACGAGAACGCGCTCAAGCTCGACCCGAACGACACCAACGCCAAGATCAACCTCGAACTCGCGCGGCGGATGCTCAAGGAACACACCAAACCCGAACAGCAGCCGAACCAGCAGCAGAACCAGCCGCAACCGCAGCAGGACCAACAACAGCAGCAGCAACAGCAACAGCCGCAGGACCAGGCGCAGCCCGACCAGCAGCAGGAACAGCAGCAGCAGCAGACGGGGGACCAGCAGACCGAAGAGCAGCCGCAGGAGGGGCAGAAGGAGCAGCAGCAGAATCAGCAGGAGATGAAGGAGCAGCAGGTCTCGAAGGAGGACGCGGAGCGGATACTCAACGCGCTGCGCGACGACGAGCGGGAGATCCAGGAACGGCTCAAGCGCCGGGTGCAGGCGCGGGGGAACTACCACGGAAAGGACTGGTGAGGGGATGGCGAGGATGCGGCGAGGGTGCGGATTGGGGCCGGCGGCGGCGCTGGCGATCCTGCTGTGGGCCGCCGGGGCGGCGGCGCAGGGGACGGGGGAGGTGCGGGTGGAGGTGTCGCTGAAACCGGATTCGATCGGCCTCGACGAGCAGGCGCTGCTGGCGGTCACGGTGTCGGGGGCCGCTCAGAACCTCCCCGCCCCGGACATGCCCTCGCTGCCCCGGTTCGAGGTGTACTCGCAGGGATCCTCGAGCAATATCACGATTGTGAACGGGAAAGTGAGCGCCTCGATGACCTACCGCTACCTCCTCGTGCCGACCAAGGCGGGGGTCTACCCGATCGAGCGGATCGCCGTCGTCTACAACAACCGGCGCTACGAGGGGAACAGGGTGACGCTGACGGTGCTGGACAAGGGGACGGCGATGACGCCGGAGATCCGGCGCCAGACGGAGGAGTCGGGGGAGGGGGCGAAGGATTACTTCCTGGAGGCGGTGGTCGACAAGAAGCAGCCCTACGTGAACGAGCAGGTGACGCTCACGCTGAAGTTCCACATCGCGGTGCAGTACTACGGGTCGCCGGAGCTGATCGAGCCGACCACGACCGGGTTCTGGACCGAGGTCCTGGGGAACGAAGCCCCCTACCGCCAGCAGATCGGCGGGCGGGCCTACCGCGTGATCGAGCGCAAGTACGCGCTCTTTCCCACCCAGACGGGGGAGCTGACGATCGGGCAGGCGGCGATCCGGGTGACCGTGCCCGAGCGCCGGCAGTCCACGCGCGACCCGTTCGGAATGTTCAACGACTTCTTCAGCTCCGGGCGCGAGGTGACGGTGCGGAGCAAGCCGGTGACGGTGAATGTGCGGCCGCTGCCGACGGCGGGGCGGCCGGACGATTTCACCGGGTCGATCGGCAAATACGAGCTGACGGCGCGGGCCGACAAGAACGAGGTCGAGGTCAACCAGCCGGTGACGGTGACGTTCCAGGTCAGCGGGACGGGGAACATCAAGGCGGCGGCCAAACCGCCGATCCCCCAGACGGACGATTTCCGGGTGTACGAGGCCTCGAGCAGCGAGAATGTCGGCAAACAGGGGGACCGCCTGGCGGGGACCAAGATCTATGAAGAGGTGTTCATCCCGCGGCGGCCGGGAATGCTCGAGATCCCGGCGATCACCTACAGCTATTTCGACCCGGAGCGGGGAGCCTATGCGACGACCTCGACGAAACCGATCGCCATCCAGGCGCTCAAGCCGGAGGGGTATGTCGCCTCCGGCGATCTCCCCTACCAGGGCGGCGGGGTGGTGGTAGGCAGCGAGGCGCGGGACATTCGGTATATCAAGGAGGATATCGGGCGGCCCGCAAGAAGCGGGCGGATCATTCTGTTGACGCCGCTGTACCTGCTGGCGAACGGGGTGCCGGTGCTGGTGCTGGCGGCGCTCATCGCGGTGCGGAAGCGGCGGGAGAAGCTGGCGGCCAACGTGGGGCTGGCGCGGTCGCTGCGGGCGGGGAAGATGGCCCGCAAGCGGCTGGCGAAAGCGCGCGGGCTAGCAACGGCGGCCCAGGGGCAGGCGTTCTACGCCGAGCTCCACCAGACGCTCACCGCCTACGTCGCCGACAAACTCAACGTCTCCCCCCACGGGCTGACGACTGAGCGGCTCCGGGAGCTGCTCGGGCAACAGGGGGCGGACGAGGGGCTGGTGGCGGCGGTGGCCGATATTCTCCAGCGGTGCGATTTCGCCCGCTTCGCGCCGGCCTCGATCTCGCAGGAAGAAATCACGCGCGCGCTGGCCGACGTAGAAGAGACGATGATTCGTCTGGAGGGTATCCATTTTGCGTAAGCTGGTTCTCATGATCGGGCTGGCGGCGATGCTCGCGGCGCCGGCCGGGGCGGCCGAGGTGGCGGAGGCTTTCCGGCAGGCGAACGCGCGGTACGAGGCGCGGGATTTCGCCGGGGCGGCCGGGGCCTACGAGGACATCCTGAAGTCCGGCACGGCCTCGGCCCAGCTGTACTACAATCTCGGGAACGCCTATTTCAAGCAGGGGGATGTCGGGCGGGCGGTGCTGAACTATTTGCGGGCGCAGCGGCTCGACCCGCGGGACGAGGACATCCGGCACAACCTGGAGTTTGCCCGGCAGTTCGCGCGGGTGAAGATGGAGGGCGTGGAACTGAACCCGATCAGCAGTTTCTTCGCTTCGCTCGTGGGGCCGGTGCGGCTGAACCTTCTGGCCTGGACCTCCTCGGCCCTGTTTGCCCTCTTCTGCGCCATGCTCGCGATCCGCTACGGGCTGGGGTTCCGAGGGGGGTGGGTGCGGCTCGGGGTGGTGGCGGCGCTCGTGCTGGCGACGGCGGCCGCGGGGCTGACCACCTACAAGTACCGCACCGAGTATCTCACCCGGCGCGTGGTGGTCGTGGCTGACGAGAGCCCGGTCTACAACGGGCCGACGGCCAACGCCGACGTCGAGTTTCAGGGAGCGCCGGGGTTGGTGGCGGAGGTGCTCGGCGAGAGCGGCGCCTACCTCAACGTGCTGTTCGAAAACAAGCGCCGGGGGTGGGTGCGCCGGGACCTGGTGGCCGAAGTCTGAGCGAGGGGCGGGCGGGTTTATTTCGTTGACACCCTTGGAGAAGTCGTCTATTATACCTGCCGCGACTTCACCACTGGACAGATCGGGTGTCGATGATATGGAAGAAGAAAAAGTTCTGGGGTACGCTCGTTGCCGTCGCCCTGCTCGCCTTCTGCGTCAAGGATATCAGCCTCACCGATCTGCGCAGCCTCTCCGTGCGTATTGACTACATCTACCTGATCCCGGCGACGGTCTGCACCTTCCTGTACTCGGTGTTCAAGGCGCTCCGCTGGCGCCTGATGGTCAAGACCCAGAAGACGATCCCGGCCTGGAACGCGATCACGCTGTATTCGGCAGGGCAGGTGATCAACGTGGTGATGCCGGCCCTCACGGGACAGCTCGGGCGGATCCTCCTGTTTGCGCGGGCCGAGGGGCTGCGCAAGACGTTCGTGTTTTCGACGATCGTGCTGGAGGTGCTGCTCGACGCGATCACGCTGGTGGCGGCGCTCCTGTTGACCTCGCTGGCGTTCGCGATTCCCGACCGGTACCGGACGGCCGGGTACATCATCGGGCTGGTGACGCTGGTGCTGATCGGGCTGCTCTACCTCCTCCTGCACTACGAGGACCGGGCGGAGAATTTCGGCGGGGCGTGGTGCCGGGCGCGGTGGCCGAAATTCCACGCCGGGATGCAGAAGTCGATCCGGTCGTTCACGAGCGGGATGGAGCTGCTCCGCTCGAGCCAGAACGTCTGTCTCTCGCTCGGGCTGTCCTTTCTGTACTGGGGGGCGCACATCTTTGTCGTCTATTTCCTCTTCCTCGCGTTCGGGTTCGGGCTGCCGTTTTCGGCGGCGGCGATGGTGATGGTCATCAACACCCTGGCGCTCATGGTGCCGATCACGCCGGGGAACGCGGGGACGTTCGAGGTGGCGGTGAGCACGGCGCTCCTGGCGTTCCGGGTGGCGCGGCCGGATGCGGTGCTCTTCGCCCTGGCCCTCCACCTGCTCGATCTGCTCCCGCTCTGGCTGCTCGGGATGTGGTTCTTGCGGACGGAGAAGGTGTCGCTGAAGGATATCCGCGAACAGCACGAGGACCGGCTGATTCTCGACGAGATGGACGAGCGCGGGTCGCTCATCGAGCGGGAGGATCCGCGATGATCCGGTCGTTTCTCTATCTGCCCGGCGAGGGCGTCGACACCCGGGAGGGGATCGCCGATTTTCGGGAGATGACCGAGAAGGAGGGGGCGATCCTGTGGGTGGACCTGTGCAAGCCGAGCGACGAGGAGTCGTACGTGCTCACCCACGATTTCAATTTCCACCCCCTGGCGATCGAGGACGTGATCTCCGAAAAGCCGCGGACCAAGCTCGACGACTACGACCGCTACCTGTTCCTCGTGTTCCAGATTGTCGACTACGTGGGGCGGGAGGAGGGGCTGAAGATCGCCGAGCTCGACCTGTTCCTCACCCAGAACGCGCTGGTCACGGTGCACTACGACGACCACCGGATTTACGACTACCTCTACCACCGGGCGGAGCGGGACGAGCGGCTGATGTCGCGGGGGGTGGATTTCCTGTTCCACGCGGTGATCGACGCGGTGGTCGACAACTACAACGCGACCCTCGACATCCTCGAGTACGAGATCGACAAGATCGAGGACGATGTGCTGGAGGATCTCGACCAGGAGACGCTCCGGTCGATTTTCACCCTCCGCCGCGACATCATCCAGCTCCGCCGGATCGTGATCCCGCAGAAGGAGGTGGTGCTCCACCTGTCGCGGGAGCAGTTCCCGCAGATTTCGACGCGGGCGGCGGTGTACCTGTCGGACATTCACGACCACCTCGTGCGAATCGACGACCTGGCGAATTTCCACCGCGAGATCCTCAACTCGTCGCTCGAAATCTACTACTCCTCGATTTCGACGCGCACCAACGAGGCGATCAAGGTCCTGACCATCCTCAGCGTGCTGTTCATTCCGCCGACCTTCCTCGTGGGCGTGTGGGGGATGAATTTCCGGAACATGCCCGAGCTCGAGTGGCGCTACGGGTACGGGGCGGCGCTCCTGTTCATTTTCCTGATCATCGGCGGGCTGCTCGTCTATTTCCGCAAGAAAAAGTGGATTTAGCGGAAAATTGTTTGAAACTTCCCTTGACAACGGGCCGTTCATCCCCTATAGATACCGACCGGTAGGTATGTAGAGATGGCGAACCGACAGGTGAAAAAGCGCATCCGCCAGAGCCCGAGGCGGCCGGCCGGCGAGCGCCGGGACCAGTTGCTCCGGGCGGCCCACGAGCTGTTCCTCCGGCAGGGCTACCGGGCGACGAGCACGGACGAGATCGCCCGCCGGGCGGGCCTCACGAAGGGGGCGTTCTACTTCCACTTCGCCAGCAAGGAAGACATCCTCATGACTTTCGTCCAGGACTTCGTCGAGGGGCACACGCGGGCGATGGAGCGCCTGGCGGGGAAGCGGCTGACGCCGGCGGGTCTTTTGGCCGAGCTGGGGCGGATCGACGCGCGCATGCCGCTGCGGGAGGCGCGCAAGAATCTCTCGCTGTTGGCGGAAATCATGTACCTGCCGCGCTTTCGCGCGCTGATCCGCCGGGCTTACGAGCGGTCGGTGGCGGTCATGGCGGAGTGTCTCGACCCGGGCTACGGGCGGACGGCCGCCCAGCGGCGGCGGCTGGTCGAGCTCATGCACGCGATCTACGACGGCGTGTGTTTCGCCGGCATGGTGCATCCGCAGCTCGGCAATTTCGAACGACAACTGGAAACATTCAGGCGGCTGACGGCCAAGAAGAGGATACGGAGTAATCGAAAGCATGGTCCCGCGAAAAGTTGAGAAACCGGGCCGGGCGGCCGGGCCGGTGCGGCGGTGGGGCGGGGTGGTGGCGCTGGCGGCGGCTCTGGCGGCGGCCGGCGCCGCGGCGGCGGCCGATGGGGCGCGCCCGGACACGATGGTGCTGACGGCGGCGGAGGTCCGCCGCCTGGCGCTTGAGTACAACCGCGATTACCTGCAGGCGCTCGAGGAGGTGCGGGCGGCCGATGCCGAGGTGGTGAAGGCGCGGGCGGGAGCCCTGCCGGACATCTCCGGTCAGGCCTACTACGACCGCAATTTCCTGATCGCCAGCAATTTCGTGCAGATGGGCGACGAAACGGTGGAGTTCCGGTTCGGGTTCAAGAACTCGTTCGGGGCCGGCATCTCGCTGCGCCAGCCGATCTACCAGGGGGGCAAGGTGTTCACGGCCGTGTCGATCGCCCAGCAGTACCGCAAGTACGCGCGGGCCGGCGCCGCCGAGGCCGCCGCCGAAGTGGCCTACACGGCCGAGGTCCTGTTCTACCAGGTCGGCCTCCGGGAGTCGCAGGTAAACGTCCTCCGGCAGGCGCTCGAAGCGGCCGAGTTGAATGCGGACATGGTCCAGAAGCAGTTCGACCAGGGGATGACCTCGGAGTTCGAGGTGCTCCGGGCGCGGGTGGAGCGCAACAACCTCCTGCCGCAGCTGATCGCCTCCGAGTCGGAGGTGGAGCTGTCGCGGAAGCGGCTGAAGTCATTCCTCGGGCTGGATTTGTCGCGGCCGATTCGGCTGGAAGAGCCGGGGGCCGATGCGGATACGAGTCTGGCGGGGCTGGGGCCGGAACCGGCCTATGTCGACACGGCGCTGGCGCGGCGGCCGGCGATGCAGCAGGCGGACCTGCTGGTGGATATCGCGAAGAAGGCGGTCAAAATCGCCCAGGCCGACTACTGGCCGAATTTCGAGGCCGTGTCGAGCTGGGGCTGGTCGGCGGTGTCGGACGATTTCACGCTCCGCGAAAACAACAGCCGGTCACTCACGGCCGGGTTGATGGTGTCGATGCCGATTTTCGACGGCCTGCGGCGGTCGGGGCAGGTGACGCAGGCGAAGGTGGACCACAACCAGGCGGCGCTGGCGGCCAGCAAGATCCGCGACGACATCCGGCTGGAAGTCGAGCAGTCCTACGATGCGCTCGTGCAGGCGAAGAAGGCGCTCGACATCCAGGGGACGAACATCGCGCAGGCGGAGGAGGGGCTGAAAATCGCCAACGTGCGGTATGAGTCGGGGGTGGGGACGCTCTTGGAGGTGCTCTCGGCGCAGGTGGCGCTGACCGACGCCCGCAGTGCGCGGGTGCAGGCGCTCTTTGCGTTCCGGGTGGCCCAGGCGAAGCTGAAACGGGCAAGTATGATCCAACCGAGTATGGAATAAGTGTATGCAGATGCGACGAATGATTCTGGCCGGCGGCGCGGCGGCCGCCGCGATCCTGGCCGGCTGCGGCGGCGCCCAGCAGGATACGGCCCAGCGGCCGGAGGTACCGGTCCGCGTGCAGGTGCTGGCCCCCTTTGACGGAGCGGTGACGAAGACCTATACCGGCGCCCTGGAGGGACAGAACCAGGCAGCCATCTACACCAAAATCGCCGAGGCGGTGGAGAGCGTGCTCGTCCGCGAAGGGGGGCGAGTGCAGGCCGGGCAGGTGCTGGTCAAGCTCGACCGGACCGGGTCGATGTCCAACTACCAGCAGGCGCTCAGCGTCTACCGGAACGCCGAGAAAAATTACACGAAAATGAAGACGCTCTACGGGCAGGGGGCGGTGAGCGAGATGCAGTATGATGCGGCGCGGACGGAGTACGAGGTGGCGCAGGCCTCGTTCGAGGCGGCCCGGCGGCTGGTGGAAATCCAGTCGCCCATCTCGGGCATCGTGACCTCGGTCAATGTCCGGCGCGGCGACTACCTCGCCCAGGGGCAGATGGTGGCGACGGTGGCCGCGACCGAACGGCTGCGGGTCCGTTTCCAGGTCAAGGCCACCGACGTCGGTCTGGTCCAGGTCGGCGACACGGTCCGCGTGACGGCCGAGACCGCGGCGGAGTCGCTGCCCGGCGTGGTGGCGGCGGTGGCGCAGTCGGCCGACCCGGCCTCCCGCGCCTTCGAGGTCGAGGCTCTCGTGGCCAACGCCGGAGAAAGCTCGTTCCGGCCGGGCATGTTTGTCAGGGTGGAACTGGTCATGGAGCGTCTGCAGGGCGTGCTCGGCGTCCCGCCGAGCGCGGTCGTGGCGCTGAGCAGCGGCGCGGTCGTCTACGTAGTCGAAAACGGCCTCGCCCGTCGGCGGCCGGTGACGCTGGGGACGGAAGCCGGAGGGCGGGTGATCGTGAGCGAGGGACTGCGGCCGGGAGACAGCGTGATCGTCCTCGGCCAGAGCTACCTGGACGACAGCGCCGCGATCCGCGTCACCGATGTGGAGAAGGGCGCCCGATGAAACTCTCCGAAGTTGCTGTCGGCCGGCCGGTCTTCACGACCATGATGATGGCGGCGCTGCTGGTGCTGGGGCTGGCCTCGTACACCGAGCTCCCGATCGATCTGATGCCCGACATCGAGTTCCCCTACTCCGTGATCCAGACGGTCTACCCGGGGGCCTCGGCGGAGACGGTGGAGAGCGAAGTCACCTCGCCGCTGGAAGACGAGGTGAACCTGATCTCGGGCATCCGCCACATCGAGTCGCGCTCGCTGGAGGGCTACTCCTTGGTCATCATCGAATTCGAGTTGGAGCGGGATGCCGCCGAGGCCACCCAGGAGGTGCGGGAGAAGGTGGCCGGGATCCGCAGCGATCTGCCGGACGACATCGAAGAACCGATGGTGCTGAATTTCGATCCCACGGCGTTTCCGATCATGTCGTTGGCTGTGTCGGGAGACCGCACCCCGCGGGACCTGACGACGCTGGCGAAAGACGTGGTGAAGGAGCGGCTGCAGACGATTTCCGGGGTCGGGGGGGTCGCGCTCGTCGGGGGGCACGAGCGGGAGATCCTGCTGGCCCTTGACCTGGACCGTATGGAGACATTCGGGGTGGCGGCGGCCGACGTGCGCAAGGCGGTGGCCGAGGCCAACATGGAAATTCCGGGCGGCCGGATCGACGAGCACGCCCGGGAGTACCTGGTGCGGCTGGCCGGCCGGCTCCCGCGGGTCGAGGATTTCGAGGATGTCATCGTCAAGAGCACGGGCGGCGCGCCGGTCTACCTCGGCGACATCGCGCGGGTGATCGACACCACGGTCGAACAGCGGTCGTTCTCCAGCTTCAACCGCGTCCCGGCCGTGTCGCTGACGGTCACCAAGCAGGCGGGCACAAACACCGTGGAGATGGCCGATCTCGTGCGCGAGACGGTGGGCGACCTGAACCGGGAGCTACCCTCCGACGTCAAGGTGGAGATTGTCGAGGACGTGTCGACGTTTATCCGCGACTCGGTCCACGAGATCCAGTTCAACATCCTGTTCGGCACGTTGCTGGCGGTGATCGTGATCTTCCTGTTCCTGCTGGACGGCCGGCCGACGGTGATCACGGCGCTGGCGATCCCGATTTCGCTGATCGCGACGTTTGCGGTCATGAACTTTTTCGGGTTCACGATTAACATCATGACCCTGCTGGGGCTGTCGCTGGCGGTGGGGATCCTGGTGGACGATGCCATCGTGGTGATCGAGAACATCTACCGCCACATGGCGGGAGGGCGGACCGCCTTTCAGGCGGCCATCTCGGGCACCAAGGAGATCGGGCTGGCCGTCATGGCGACGACGTTCTCGATCGTGGTCGTGTTCCTCCCAGTGGCCTTCATGGAGGGGATTGTCGGGCGCTTCTTCTTCGAGTTCGGCGTGACGGTGGCGTTCGCGGTGCTGGCCTCGCTGTTTGTCGCGTTCAGTCTCACCCCGATGCTGTCGGCGCGGTGGCTGCGCGCCGAGGCGGCCCAGGAAGAGGCGGCCGCCAAGGGCCGGCGTGTCGGCGCCCGGCTGTATGACGTGCTCCTCTACTGGAACCGCGCCTTCGACTGGCTGAAGCCGCGCTACCGGACGCTCCTGGAGAAGTCGCTGCGCGCCCGCTGGGTGGTGGTGCTGGTGGCGGCGGCTGCTTTCGTCCTGGCCTTCGTCATCCCCATGATCGGGCTGGTCGGGGTGGAGTTCATGACCGAGACCGACCAGAACCAATTGGCGATTGACATCGAGACGGCTCCGGGGACGACGCTGGCGGAAACGGTGGAGCGCTTCCAACTGGTCGAGCGGACGGTGCGGGAGACGCTGGCCGACCAGGTGACAAACACGTTCATCACGATCGGGCGGGGGAGCGATCCGGTGACGCGGGGGCGGCTGCTCGTGCAGCTCATCGACCGCAGCGAGCGCGAGCTGTCGGCGCGCCAGCTCATGGACACGGTGCGCGCGCACGTCGCGGGCATCCCGGGCCTGGAGGCTTCGGTCAGTGTCGGGGAGAGCGAAGCGGGCGGCAACAAGTCGATTGAGATTTCCGTCCAGGGGCCCGAGCACGACGAGGTCGTGCGGCTCGCCCGTCGCCTCCAGGCCTACTTCTACGACGTGCCGGGGGTGGTCGACGTTGACAACACGCTCGTCGAGGGAAAACCCGAAATCGCCGTCACCTACGACCGCCGCCTCGCCAGCGACCTCGGGATCTCGCTCCAGGATATTCCGATGACGGTCCGGTGGCTGGTCGAGGGGGACGTGGTCACGCGGTTTAAGGAGGGGGACGAGGAGTACGACGTCCGCATGCGGCTGGACGAGCGGTTCCGGCAGTCGACGGAGAATCTCGGCAGCATCCTCATCAAGAGCGACAAGAGCGGGTCCGACGGGGCGCCGCTGCTGGTCCCGCTCGAGCGCGTGGCCCAACTGCGGAAGACGGCGGAAATCAGCGAGTACTACCGCTACAACCGGCAGCGGGAGATCCGGGTCAACGCCAACGTGACGAGTACGCAGTTCCCGGGGACGGCGACCAACCTGATCATGGAGAAATTCTCCGCCGAGGTGGGGGCGTCGGGCGGGTACGTGGTGGCGCCGGTGGGCCAGCAGGAGATCATGGAGGAGTCGTTCCGCAACATCCTGCGGGCGCTGTTTCTCGCGGTCATCTTCATCTACCTGCTCCTCGCCTCGCAGTACGAGTCGTTCTGGGATCCGTTCTCGATCATGCTGTCTCTGCCGCTCTCGCTGGTGGGGGCGATCATCGGGCTGATCGGATCGTCGTTTTCGATCATGTCGCTCATCGGGATCGTGCTCCTGATGGGGCTGGTGACGAAGAACGCGATTCTGCTGATTGATTTTGTGAAACAAGAGCGGGCGAAAGGTGTTTCAAGGACGGATGCGATCCTGGCGGCCGGGCCGGTCCGGTTGCGGCCGATCATGATGACGACGCTGGCGATGGCGTTCGGGATGTTGCCGCTGGCGCTCGGGATTGGTCCGGGCGCGGAACTGCGCGCCCCGATGGCGCGTGCGGTCATCGGCGGCATTACCTCGTCGATGCTGCTCACGCTCGTGGTGGTGCCGGTGGTGTACACGCTGATCGACGATGCTGTCGGCCTGTTCCGGCGCAAAAAGGCGCCGGGGGCGGTGCTGAAGGAGGATTCGACTGTCCGCGGTTAGACTGGTGACGCCGGGCAAGGCGCTCGGCTACAGCGAACTGTATCTTGATTTCGTGTCGGGCCGGGAAACGGCCCGGCACTTTTATACGCCCGACAACCTGTCGGCCGTGGCCGCGCGGCTCGACGGCGCCGTCTATGCGCGCGACCGGACGGCGGACATCCTGCGGCGGCAGAACCAGGCCTGGGGGGCGGGCGAGCCGACGCTGGCGGCGATCGAGCGGCTGCGCGACCCGCGGGCGGTGGCGGTGTTCGCGGGGCAGCAGGCGGGGCTGTTCGGCGGGCCGCTGCTGGTGCAGATCAAGGCGCTCGGGATCATCCAGGCGGCGCGGCGGATCGGCCGCGAGCTCGGGCGGCCCGCCGTGCCGATTTTCTGGATTGCCGCCGACGACCACGATTTCGCGGAAATCAACCACACCTGGGTGCCGGACCGGGCCGCGGCCGAGCCCGTGAAGATCGTCTACCCGACGGCTCCGGCGGAGGCGGCGCCGGCGGCGGAGATCCGTTTTGCCGACGCCGAGGCGCTCGCGGCGGCCAAAGCGCGCCTGCGCGAAGCACTCGGGGAGACGGAATTCACCCCGGCCCTCTACGGGCTGATCGACCGCTGCTACACTCCGGAGGAGACCTTTGTCGGCGCCTTTGCGAAACTGATGACTGCGCTCCTGGGGGAATTCGGGCTCGTCCTGTTCTCGCCCGCGGATCCGGAGGCCAAGGCGCTCGCGGCGCCGCTCCTTCAGGCGCTCGCGGAGCGGCACGAGGAAGTACGCGCCCTGGTCGGCCGGACCAACGAGAACCTCCGCAGCCACGGGTACCACGTCCAGGTGGAGAAGAAGGACGAGTCTGTGCACCTGTTTTTCGCGCGCGACGGCCGGCGGCCGGTGCTGCGGCAGAGCGGCGGCGGCTTCCGCATCGGGGACCGGGCGGTCACGGCAGCGGATCTGCGCGCCATGATCGCGCAGGAGCCGGAGCGGTTCTCGCCCGACGTGTTGACGCGGCCGGTGATGCAGTCGTGGCTGTTTCCCGCGGCGGCCCAGCACGGGGGACCCTCGGAGATCGCCTATTTCGCGCAGGTGACGCCGCTGTTCGAGCTGTTCGGGCGGCCGGCGCCGGTGTACCGCGCGCGGCCTTCGGCCACATTCGTCGAGCGCCGCTACGAAGCGATGATGGCGCAGCACCGGATCACGCTGGAGGAGCTGGCCGGAGATATCGAGCAGGTCGTCAACCGGGTGACGGCGGAGTCGTTTCCCCCCGATCTCGAACAGGCGTTCGGGGAGGCGCGGCGGGAGGTCCGGGAGCGGTTCGAGGCGCTGGCGGCGCAGACGCTCGGGTTCGATCCGCAGCTTCAGAGCGCGGCCGCGCAGGCGGCCGGCAGGATCGATTTCCAGATCGTGCAGTTCGAGGGCAAGGTGTTCGCCGCGCACAAACGGCGGCTCGGGGAGGTGCGCGAGCGCCTCTACCGCCTCCACCGGGTGTTGTACCCGCACCGGGGCCTGCAGGAGCGGGCGCTGAATATTGGATATTTTTTGGCCAAGTTCGGCCCGGCCTTTGTCCGGTTCGCGCACGAACGGCTTGACAGCGAGACGGCGGCGCACCAGCTTATTCCGCTGTCGGATGTATAGGAGCCCAACAGATATGGTTATCGGCATCACGTGTTACCCGGTGGCCGGAGGGTCCGGCATCGTGGCCACCGAGCTCGGGCAGCAGTTGGCGCTGCGCGGGCACCAGGTCCACTTCATCTCCTACGCCATCCCCTTCCGGCTCGACCGGTACCAGACGAACGTGCTGTACCACGGGGTGGAGACGACCGCCTATCCGCTGTTCAAGTCGCCGCCCTATACGCTCACGCTGGCGGCGAAGATGGCGGAGGTGACACGGAGTTTCGGCGTGGACGTGCTCCACATGCACTACGCCATCCCGCACGCGGCCTCGGCCTACCTGGCCCGGCAGATGCTCCTGGCGGGGGGCGGGCGGGCGCCCAAGGTGATCACGACGCTCCACGGCACGGACATCACGTTGGTCGGCGCCGACCCGTCGTTCTTCGACATCACCCGGTTTTCGATCATGACCTCGGACGGCGTGACGGCGGTGTCGCGCTACCTGGCGGCCGAGACCGAGGAGGTGTTCAAGCTCGGCAAGGAGATCAGGGTGATTCACAACTTCGTCGACCAGAAGCGGTTCAAGCCGACGACGGGGGACTGCGCACGGTCGGAGTTTGCCCGGCCGGAAGAGTTTCTCGTGTGCCACGTCTCCAATTTCCGTCCGGTGAAACGGACCCTCGACGTGATCGACATTTTCGCCAAGATCACGGCCGAGCTGCCGGCCAAGCTCGTGCTGATCGGCGAGGGGCCCGACACGATCCTCGCGCGCCGCCAGATTACCAAGCGGGACCTCGGGGCGAAAGTGATTTTCCTGGGAAACCAGAGCCGGGTCGAGGCGGTGCTGCCCTGCTGCGATCTGTTCCTGATCCCCTCGGAGGAGGAGTCGTTCGGGCTGGCCGCGCTGGAGGCATTGGCCTGTGGCGTGCCGGTGATCGGCACCTCCGGGACCGGCCTGGCCGAGGTGGTGGATGATTACCGCAACGGGTTCCTGCTGCCGGTCGGGGATACGACCTCGATGGCGCGGGCGGCGGTGTCGCTCCTGCGCCACCCCGAACGGCTGGCCGAGTTCCGCAAGGCCGCGATCGAGAGCGCGACGGTCAAGTTCGGCGCGGAGCGGATTGTCGGCGAATACGAACGCTACTACGAGGAGGTGCTCCGTGGCTGAGGCGGGGCGGCTGGAGGTGCTGGCGATCGCGGCCCACCCGGACGACGCCGAGATCACCTGCGGCGGGACGCTGCTGAAGCTGGCTGCGCTGGGGCGGGCGACCGGGGTGCTCGACCTGGCGCGGGGGGAGGCCGGGACCTACGGGACCGAGGCGGACCGGGACGCGGAAGCATCCGCGGCCGGGCGCGTGCTCGGGCTGGCATGGCGGGAGAACGCGGGGATGCCGGACGCGGCGATTGAATACACTCAGGCCAACAAGCTGGTCATTGCCCAGTACATCCGGGACCACCGTCCCGAACTGGTCATTCTCCCCCACTGGGAACAGCGGCACCCGGACCACCTGGCGGCCAGCCGGCTCGGCTACGACGCCTGTTTTCTGGCCGGGTTGACAAAGATCGACCTCGCCGGGAAACCGCATCGGCCGCGGAAAATCATCTATGCCTCCTATTTCCGGAACCGCGAGTTCTCCTTTCTCGTCGACATCTCCGCGCACTTCGAGAAGAAGTGCGAGGCGGTGGGGGCCTACCGTTCCCAGTTTTCGGACAACAACATCGCCCGGAATATCTTCCACCCGGGCGTGACCGTGTTCGACCTCATGCGCGACCGCGGGGCGAATCTCGGCCACATGGCGGGGGTGAGGTACGCGGAGGCGTTCACAATCAAGGAAGCGATCCTGGTCGACGATCCCCAGACGATGCCGGTGCGGTCGATCTAGGCGCCGGGCGGGCGCGGATGGTGCTTGACGGCCGGGGCGGCCGCGATGTATCGTACCGCCATGCCCGAAACGGAGAAGGTCGGTCAGGCTGCGGTGACGGCGACGGAGGCGGAGAATCTCCGCGCCGGGCTGCGCGTAACCTGGGTCGGGGTGCTGGTGAGCGGCGCCCTGGTGGCGTTCCAGGTTTTCGCCGGAATCATCGCCAATTCCCAAGCGCTCATTGCCGACGCCACCCACTCGCTGTCGGACCTGTTCGGCAATGTCGTCGTCCTGTTCGGGCTGCGGTGGGGGCGCAAGGTCGAGGATGTCGACCACCACTACGGCCACGGGCGGATCGAGACGATGTCCGGCATGGTGGTGGGGCTGCTGCTCATTGCGGTCGCGATCGGGATTGTCTGGAATGCGCTCGCCACGATCTACCATCACGAGGTGTCGCGGCCGGGGGCGCTGGCGCTCTGGGCGGCGGTGGCCGGGATCGTGTCCAAAGAAGCGCTCTACTGGTGGACGCTGGCGGTCGGCAAGCGGCTCAAGAGCATGGCGATCATCGCCAACGCCTGGCATCACCGGAGCGACGCGCTGAGTTCGGTGGCGGTCCTGATCGGGATCTCGGCCTCCTACCTGAATCCCGCGTGGCATCTCGCCGACGCGATCGCGGCCCTCGCGGTCACCTATTTCATCGGGCGGGTCGGGGGGAAACTCACCTGGGCGGCTTTCCGCGAGCTCTCCGACGCGGCACCCGACCGGGAGATCCTGCTGGAAATCGCGGAGCGGACGCGCGCCACCGCCGGGGTGCGGCAGGTGCACGACCTCCGGGCGCGGCAGTCGGGGGCGCAGATCTTTGTCGAACTCCACATCGTCGTCGACCCGACGATCAGCGTGCGCGACGGCCACACGATCGCCCGCCAGGTCAAGCGGATGATCCTGCGGGATTTTGTCGATGTCACGCGCGTGATCATCCACGTCGATCCGGAGCTGAAAGAGGATCTGGGGGCGATGCTGTCTTAGGGCGGCGCCGGGGCATAGGGGGAGCGGCCTACAACTCCACCTGCTCCGGGGAAACCTGGCCGCTGTCGCGGATCGCTTGGAGCAGGCGCCGGGCCTCGGCGGTGCTCAGGCCGACGCCGAAGCGCACGGGTCTCAGATTGTAATCGAACAGGATCATCCCCTGCTCGCCGCGCCAGCGGAGCGGGTTCCGGCGGTGCCGCACGTTGGCGATGCGGAGACCAGCGGTGTCGACGCGGAAGCGGTGGGCGTTGGCCAGCCGGTAGCGGCGGGCAAAGCCCAGGGGGATGGGGCGGTGGGTGATGGTCAGCGCGCCGCGGCCGAGGGAGATGATCTCGCGGCCGACGGCGAAGCGGGTGTAGGCCCACAGCACCGGCAGACCGGCGGCGAGCCAGGCGACATGGACGATCGGCGGGCCGAGCGGGCGGAAACGGACGATGAGCGAGGCGACCGCGAACGCGGCCCCCAGCGCCCAGATGACCAACAGTGCGGTGAGGTGGAGGCGCGCTCCCTCTGACGTGGCCAGGGCGACCGAGATGCGCAGGCGCGTACGGCCCTGCTCGACGCGCGCTCTCGCCGCACCCTCATGATCCGGATTCTCGACTGCCATGCCGGCCTGTCTTCCGACCTCCCTGAAATTTGGCGGAAGGGGTGGGAATCGAACCCACCGGGGACAGTACGACTGCCCCCCACACGGCTTTGAAGGCCGGGACCGCCACCAGACAGCATCCGCTTCCGGGGGCATGATACGCTTGCGGGGGTGAAAAAACAAGGGGCGAGCCGGGCGCGGCCGGGGGGCGCGCGCTGCCGCCGGCGCCCGCCCGCGGTTCGCGGCGCCGGGAGAAGCGGATGCCCCGCAGCGAATTATGATTGACTCGGGGACGCCGGCGCGCCACTCTTACCCTATGGCCGAGCTCAAACTCGATTCGCCGCTGCAATTCGTCAAGGGCGTCGGACCCCGCAAAGCCGAGGTGCTCGCCCAGCACGGTCTGACCACGGTGCGGGATCTCCTGTCCTACCTGCCGCGCAGCTACCTCGACCGCACCAGCATCACGGCGATCAAAGACGTCAAGGTCGATCAACCGGCGACCGTGGTCGGCCAGGTGAAGGCTCACGGGATGCTGCACGGGAAGCGCCGGCGCTACGAGGTGATCCTGCAGGACGAGACGGGGGCGCTGCCGCTGGTGTTTTTCCAGGGGCTGCGCTACTGGGAGCGGCTCTTCAAGAAGGGGCAGTGGTTCGCCGCCACCGGGACGGTCGGCTACTTCCAGGGTTACCAGATGGTGCACCCGGATCTCGAGCGGCTGGAGGACGAGGGGGACCAGATGATCCACGCGGGGCGGATTGTCCCGGTGTACCCGCAGACGACCGAATTGATCCGGGCGGGGCTGGGGAGCAAGGGGATTCGGCGGCTGACCACTTTCGTGCTCGCCAACCTGGCCGAGCGGATCGACGATCCGGTGCCGAGCGAGGAGACGGCGCGCTGCGGCCTGCCGGCGCGGCATGAGGCGATCGCCAAGATCCACTATCCGGACCGCCGCGAGCAGATCGAAGCGTGCCGGCGGCGCATGGCTTTCGACGAACTCCTGGAGCTGCAGTACCTCGTCCTGCGGTGGCGACAGGAGAAGGTGAAGGCGGTCAAGGAGCACCGGTACGCGGCGCCGGGGGAGAAGCTGAAGAAGATCGGGGAGAGTCTTCCGTTTGCGCTCACGGCGGGGCAGAAGCAGGTGGTGCGGGAAATCTTCGCGGACCTGCAGGCGCCGCACCCGATGGCGCGGCTGTTGCAGGGGGATGTCGGGTGCGGGAAAACGGTGGTGGCGGTGCTGGCGGCCCTCTACGCCGCCGAGAACGGCCTTCAGACGGCGTTCATGGCGCCGACCGAAATTCTCGCCGCCCAGCACTATGGGAACTGGCGGGAGGCGCTGGAGAGTGTCGGGGTGCGGTCGGCATTGTTGACGGCCAGTCTGGCGCGGGCGCAGAAGGAGGCCATCGCGGCGGCCTGCGCGCGCGGAGAGATCGCCATTCTCTTCGGCACGCACGCGCTGATCTACGACTACGTGGAGTTCGACCGCCTGGGGCTGGTGATTATCGACGAACAGCACCGGTTCGGCGTCCGGCAGCGGGGGCGGCTGGCCAAGAAGGGGGACAACCCGGATCTCCTGGTGATGACCGCGACGCCGATCCCGCGCACGCTGGCGCTGACGCTCTACGGCGACCTCGAGATATCGTCGATCACCACCATGCCGCCGGGACGGAAGCCGGTGCGGACGGTGTGGCGGCACTACACGGTGCGCAGCCGGGTCTACCAGTTTGTGCGCGAGGAGATCGCCCGCGGCGGCCAGGCCTACATCATCTACCCGCTCGTGGAGAAGAGCGACCGGCTGGAGCTGGAGAACGTGGAGGATGCTTTCCGGGAGCTCTCGGAGAAGGAGTTCCGGGAGCTGCAGGTGGGCATGGTGCACGGGCGGATCAAGGCGAAGGAGCGGGATGAGATCCTCAGGCAGTTTCGGGACGGGCGGCTGCACATTTTGATGGCGACGACGGTGGTGGAGGTGGGGATCGACAACCAGCGGGCGACGCTCATGCTGATCGAGCACGCCGAGCGGTTTGGCCTCGCGCAACTCCACCAACTGCGGGGGCGGATCGGACGGGGGGCGCAGACGGCGACGCTGGTGGCCCTGGCCCACCCGCCGCTGTCGGACATGGCCCGCCGCCGGCTGGACTATTTCGCGCAGACGACCGACGGATTCAAGATCGCTGAGGCCGATCTGGAATTGCGGGGTCCGGGGGAGATTTTCGGCCTGCGCCAGTCGGGGCTGCCGGAATTACGGGCCACCCGCCTTACCTCGGACACCGACCTTCTCGAGGCGGCGCGCATGCTGGTCGGGCGGCTGCTCCACGAGGCAAACCGCCTTGACAGCCGGCATCAACATCTGTATACCTACCTTCAGGCTCGCACCGCCGGCCGGGAACTGACGCCGGCCGGGGGATAACCGAGGCGGCGGGCCTGACCGGAGGTGACTATGGCCGAAGACACGACCACGCCCGACCCGCTGTTTGTCCAACTGGTCTTGTCGCTCCAGATGGGGGCTTGGCAGCAACTGGGGAAAATCGCCTCGCCGGTCAGCGGCCAGGTTGACCGGGATCTGGCGATGGCGAAAGTGAGCATCGACCTGCTCGGCATGATTCAAGCCAAGACGGCCGGGAATCTGAATCCGGAAGAGAAGCGGATGCTCGATCACGTTTTGTATGAACTTCGGCTGAATTATGTCGATGAGCTGAAAAAAGGGGAGACTCGGCCGGACGCGGGAACCGGGGGCGCCGATGATGCCGGCCGAAAGCCCGAGGACCAGCCGGGCGGGGAGACGGCGGGGTCCGGGAAGTCGGATTGAGGCAAGGAATTGTGGTCCGGCGGGGGCGGCGCAGAGACAACGCCCCGCCGAGGGTGTATAATAAGGAGAGAGACGGCGGGGCGGAATCCGCGACCCCGGACGTGGCTGTTTCTCCTTGATTTTCAAGGATTTTGCGAGTATATTCCGGTGGTGAGATCAACCCAACGAGCGGTGCCGCGGGCGCAGGTGTCTACGGCCGAGATGCGCAGCGCATTCGGGCCGGAACTCGAATTTGACAAACCAATGGCGCCGTTGACGAGTTTCCGCACGGGCGGGACAGCGGCGTGGTTTTTGCCGGTGCGCTCGGCGGAAGCCGCCGCCGGGGCGGTGCAGCAGGCCCGCCGGATGGGTCTGGAGTTTTTTCTGCTGGGCGGAGGATCTAACCTGCTGGTGGCGGACCGGGGCTATGGCGGTCTGATCATTAAAATGGATGTGCGAGGGCTGGCGCGGGTCGATGAGGCGACGATCGAGTGCGGGGCGGGGGAGGATTTGACGGCGCTCGTGACGTATGCGCAGGAGAACGGTCTGGCCGGGCTCGAATTCGCCGCCGGCATCTGGGGCACCGTCGGGGGAGCCATCTACGGCAACGCCGGCGCCTACGGCGGCGAGATCGGCGAAGTTGTCACGGCCGTGACGCTGGTGGACCGCGAGGGGAAGGTCATGACGGTGGACCGCGCCTATTGCGGGTTCGGCTACCGGGACTCGGCGCTCAAGCGCTCGCATGAGATTGTCGTCAGCGCGCGCTTCCGTCTGCAGCCCGGCGATCCGGCGGAGATCGGCCGGAGGGTGCGCGAGATTTTGGCCTCGCGGGCGCAGAAACACCCCGACCGTCTGACGGCGGGTTGTTTTTTCAAGAATATTCCCGATCCCAGGGAGCCCTACGGGAAACTCCCGGCGGGGCGGCTGCTCGAAGAAGCGGGGGCCAAGGGGCTGGCGGTCGGGGGGGCGCGGGTGTTCGAGCGCCATGCGAATATTATCGTGAACGCCGGCGGGGCCACGGCGGCCGACATTGCAGCGCTCGCGGCGCTCATGAAGGAGAAGGTCCGGGAGCGGTTCGGGATCGAACTGCAGGAAGAAGTGATCAGGCTGGGTGAATTCTGAGGGAAAGGAGGACGATTTATCGAGTAGTGACTAACGACTGAAGTATCATTCTGGCACCAGAGTGGTTGTGAAAGCGTTCTCTGCATGGCGCCGTCTGTACGCGCCGTTGATTTTCTGCCTCGCGCTGCCGGCGGCCGGTTCCGCATGGGCCGCATCGGGACTGGCGTGGCGGCTCGAGACCCCGCCCTCGTGGGTTTCGACCTACCAACTGCCGCCGGACCGCAAGTCCGTTGCCCTCGCCGATCCCATCTATCCCCGCCTCTCGTTCGACCTGGAACGCAAGACGGCCAACACCGAATCGTTCTACGAAGAGAAGACTCTCCGCTTTCAGCAGAGCTACTATCGCCGGGGGTCAGAGCAGAAGTCGCTCACGCCGGTGGCAGTGGATGCGCTTTCCTACAATGCCTTCCGCCGGGAGCAGCTGGTGCACGAGCGCCGGGACGAGATCGCCAAGCGGCAGATGGAGCAGGCGCGCGCCAACCGGGGACAGGGAGGGCTGGGGGTCAAGATCAACCTGCCCAAGCGGCTCGACCGGATCTTCGGCGAGGGCGGGGCCGGCCTGCGCGTGAGCGGCTACCGGCGCATCTCGTTTGCCGGACGGTCGCAGTGGACGGACGCCAAGGGGGTGTCGATCAAGCAGAGCAAGTTCCCCTCGCTCAACATGGAGCAGCAGTACCAGTTCGATATTACGGGGACGATCGGCTCGAAAATCACGGTCAAAGTGTCCCAGGACAGCCACACCGAACTCCCGCTGTCCAACAACATCATGATCCGCTACAAGGGGGATGAGGACGACGTTCTCAAGACGATCGAGGCGGGGAACACCAACCTGAGCCTGCCCAACACCCAGTTTGTCGGCTACTCCTCGCAGATCCGCGGCCTGTTCGGTGTCAAAGCCGAGGCCCAGGTCGGGCGGCTGTACCTGACGGGGATTGCGTCGCAGGAGAAGGGCTCCTCGGAGCGGACGACGGTGACGCCGACGGGGGAGGAGAGCGCCCAGATCATCCGCGACTCCGAATACGCGCAGCGGCGCATCTTCGACATCGGCCTGCCCGGCGAATTCCAGCCGGGAGACGAAATCACGCGCCTGCTGGTGTACCGGAAGCTGGAGACATGGCAGAAGGAGCGGCCGGCGAACGCCGCCTACGCGACGCTCGAGGTGTTCCCCGACAGCACCTCGGCGAGCGCGCGTTACTCGACCGAGCGGGTGGATCTCACGGCCATCGACGCCGGCGTGATCCCGGTCGAGGACGGCGAGTTCGAGTGGTTCAGCAAGCCGGATTCGAACCGGCACTACCTGGTGTTTTTGCAGCAGCCGCGCGACCTGTCGATCGGCGTGTACCTCGAGGTCAAGCGGGCGGGCGGGGCGGTCGACACGATCGGGTCCAACACCGACGGGACGTTCGAGAATCCGAAGCGGCTGAAACTGCTGTTCAACGAGAACTCGATGCCGTCGTTCAAAACCTGGGGGCTCATGTGGCGGAACTGCTACGCGCTGCCCATGGGCACGAATATCGACGACATCGACGTCAAGATCTACAAGGGTCTGGCGGCGACCGAGAACACCTCGACGCCCAAGGACTACCAGGAGACGCCCGCGGGGACCCAGAGCTACATCGAAATCCTCGGGCTCGACCAGTACAGCCGCTCGAATCAGTTGAAGCAGCCGGACGGGAAGATCGACGATCGGCCGGAGGTGTTCCGGGCGTACGACTGGGGTCTGCTCATTTTCCCGCACCGGGAACCCTTCAACAGCGACACGACCTTCACCGACGCGCAGGGGAGCACCACGCAGCCGCTGGACCTCAAGGTCCCGAACCTCTACTACTACGACGGCGACATCCAGCGGACCAACGCGAGCCAGTATTTTCTGAAGCTGTTCACGAAGTCGCGGAGCAGCGAGATCCGGCTGGGGCGGGCGAACATCATCGAAGGGTCGGAGCGCATCACGGCCAACGGCGTGCAGCTCGTGCGGGGGGAGGACTACCGGATCGACTATGACTTCGGGCGGGTGACGCTCATCTCGGAGCAGGCGCGCGACCCGAACGCCGACGTCGCCATCGACTTCGAGTACGCCCCGTTTTTGTCGGTGCAGAAGAAGACGCTGCTGGGTTTCCGGGCGGAGTACGAGGTGAGCCGGGATCTCAAGATCGGATCGACGGTGCTGTACAAGTCGGACAAGGCGCGCGACCGCAAGCCGCGGGTGGGGGAGGAGACGGCGAAGTCGTACGTGTTCGACGCCGACGCGACCTGGTCGCTGCGGCCGAACTTCCTCACCCGGCTGGCCGACGCGCTGCCGATCGTGCAGACCGAGTCCCCCTCCAACCTCCGCCTGCAGGCCGAGGTTGCGCAGTCGCGGCCGAATCCGAACGTGGACGGCGAGGCGTACGTGGACGACTTCGAGGCCAGCGCGGAGCAGATGACGCTGGGGACAGCGCGGACGCAGTGGACGCTGTCGTCGGCGCCGGCGCACCCGTTCACCGGGGAGGGGGAGCGCGGGCGGCTGCTGTGGCACAATCCCGACCGCCTCCTGCGTTTCGACCAGGTCTACAACCGGGAGACGGCGGCCGGCGAGTCGACGTTCCGGAGCCTGCGGCTCATTTTCCGGCCCAACGTCGTCGACAGCGTCTGGGCGGAGGAGCCGGACACCGGGCAGACGGTCTGGACCCCGCCGGATACCTCGAAGGATCTGACGTACGACTCCTGGGCGGGCATCATGCGCTATTTCGCCAACCGGGTGGACAACGACCGGGTGCAGGTGTTCGAGATCCGGGCGCGCGGCCGGTCCGGGCGCATGCACGTCGAGTTCGGCCGCATCAGCGAGGATGTCGACGGCGACGGGAAGGCGTACACGGAGGATCGGCCGCCCACGGGGGAATTCCTGCCGGAGGAAGACATCGGGCTGGACGGTTTGCCCGACGAGCTGGAACCGCACTACCACCCGCTGTTCAATCCCGATCCCAACCGTGACAACTGGTTTCTGGAGGATGAGGGGGAGTGTCCGCTGCCCACCTGCAGCGGGCTGGACTGGAACAACGACTCGCTCCGGTACGAGTGGCTGAACGGCACGGAGGGGAACCGGGTCGAGCTGGAGAACCTGAATCGGCCGGACGCGGAGATTCTCGGCGATGTGAGCGGGCTGGAAAAGCAGAACGGCTACTTCTCGTACGTGATCGATTTCTCGGCGCCCGCGGACACGGCCCTCGACACGACCAAGACGAAGTATTTCCGGGACCTCTCGTCGTACAAGGTGAGCGCGGACGAGAGCGAGGGGGGCGGGATCAACCCCCCCTGGTATACCTACCGCATCCCGATCCGGGATCCCGAGTTTCTCGACCGGATCGTGATCGACGAGGACGGCGATTCGGCGGCGCTGGCGCCGGCGTGGACGGGCGAGCGCATCCGGCACGTGCGCATCTGGTTTGAGCAGATGCCGGGCCAGACGTGGACCGACACGGTGGAAATCGCCGACTGGTATTTCGTCCAGTCCTACTGGCGGGACACGGTGATCTACGGGGCGGAGGAGACGGGCAGCCAGCTGGTGGCGGCGACCATCAGCGAGGAGGACGGGCGCTTCCGGCCGCCGCCGGGCGTGGAGCCGTACACCGATCCCACCACCAACGTGACCGAGCCGCAGCGGGGGATGATGCTGGAGTTCAGCAACCTCGATTCGCGGGACACGCTCGAGGTGCGCAAGAGCGTGCTCCAGGTGGACAAGTACGCGGGCTACCGCCGCCTGCGCATGTATGTCTACGGCCGGCTCCAGGACCCGGGCGACTACAACAACGTGCTGTTCTTCTTCCGGGTGGGACGCGATTCCCTGAACTACTACGAGCAGCGCCGTGTGCTCCGCGAGGGCTGGGATCCGGAAAACTTCGTCGACATCGACTTCAACGAAATCACGGCCATCAAGGACGCCGCGCAGCGCGGGCGCGAGCCACAGGAGTGGGCGGCCGTCGACACGGTGACGCCCGACGGGCGGCAGCGGATCAGGGGGGATCCGAGTCTCAACGAGGTCAAGTACTTCGTGGCCGGCATCGTCAACAGCGACCCGAGCCGGCTGCCCTCGGGCGAAATCTGGCTGGACGAGCTGCGCGTGAGCGACGTGCGCAAGGACGTGGGAACGGCGGTGCGGTTCGCCGCCAACGGCAACGTCGCCGACCTCGGCTCGTACTCCTTCACCTACCAGACGCAGGATCCGTATTTCCGGGGGCTGTCGAGTTCGACGCGGGGCGGGTCGGACCAGAACCTCGGGAGCGGGAGTTCGGACACGCGGGTCATGTATTCGTTTTCGCTGAACGCCGACCAGTTTGTGCCGCGGTCGTGGAACGCGCGCCTTCCGGTGACCTACTCGTATTCGAAATCCACCCAGCTGCCCCTTCTGCGCACGGGGTCGGACATCGTGCTGCCGGAGGAGGTGCGGCGGCAGGAGCAGGTGGTGTCGGAATCGCAAATGATCTCGGTGTCGGGGCAGGTGAACAAGGCAGGCCGCAATCCGCTGTTCACCCTGCTGCTCAACCGCCTCCAGGGGACCTCGTTCTCGTACCGGCGGTCGCTGCAGCAGTCGCCGCGCGTGCCGTACGGTCTGACCGAAGGCTACAGCGTCCGCTCGGGGTTCGACTTCGGTCTGAAAAAACCGCTCGCCGTGGCTCCGCTCCGGTGGACCGAGTCGGTGCCGATTGTGAAGCGGCTGGCGGGGACGGCGGTGGGTCTGTACCCGAGCCGGTGGACCCTCAGCGGCGGTTTCGACCGGACCCTGACGATCACCGACGACATCGAGGGGAAGCGGCGGACCTCGTTCCAGCGGTCGCTGGACGCCAAGATGGATTTCGCCTACGAGCTGCTCCAGAATCTGGACCTGTCGTTCCGGGCGAACACGCGCCGCGACCTGAGCGATCCCAAGGACGTCAACCTGTCGCTGAGCCACCTGCGCCTGGGGCGGGAAACGCACTTCGATCAGCAGGCGACGGCGAAGTACACGCCGGCGCTGGTGTCGTGGCTGAGCACCGATTTCGGGTTCAGCGGCTCGTACGCGGACGACCTCGAACGGTCATCGGGGGCGCGGCGGTCGACCATGAGCAGCAGCTGGAATCTGACGGGCCGCTTCGACCACATGCGCTTCCTCGGCGGCAAGGGCGGGGAGGACGAGCGCCGCTACCGCGGGAAGGGCGGGATCAGCGGCGGGCGGTCGGACCGCGGGAGCAAGACGGAAGGGGAGGTGAAGGCGGGGAGGCCGTTCTACGATCCGCCGCTGGCGGTGCTCCGTTTCCTCACCGGCTGGATCGACGCGCCATCGTACAACTACAGCGAGACGTTCCGCTATGCCCTGCCGGGGTCGGTGGAACGGCCGGGGCTGAAGTACCGGCTGGGTCTGAGCCGGACGCCGGGGGTGGCGCAGACGGCCGGGTCGACAAACCCGAGCGCGAGCGAGGGGGTGTCGTATGATTTCGGATCGGGATTCACGCTCCTCGGGGGGCTGCAGACGACGGTGAAGTACCGCCAGGGGATCACGCGCGACCTGGTGAAGAAGGGAGACCTGTACGAGGACATATCGACGTCGTGGCCGGATCTGACGATTCAGATCAGGCCGTTCACAACGCTGCCTTTGATCAAGAAGCCGGTAAACAAGTTCATCGACATCTTTTCCCCGCGCACCTCGTACAGCCGGTCAACCCGGGAGCGGCGGGACCTGGGCGGGGACTTTGTCATCTCGCGCTCGACGAGCACCTCGCAGAGCCCGCTGCTGTCGCTCAATTTCAAGCTGTTCAAGGCGCTCTCGCTGACCACGTCGTACTCGCTGTCGAACGAGGAGTCGGACGAGTACAACCGCACCACGGGCGCCTACACCGGGGGCTCCGAGGCGATCCGCAAGACGATCGGCGGCTCGGCGCAGTATTCGTTCGCCGCTCCGAGCGGGATCAGCCTGCCGCTCTTTGGCAAAGTCAAGTTCCGCTCCACCGTCAACATTTCGCTGGACATCAAATTCAACAACAGCGTCAACCGGACGTTCGACGCCAAAGGGAACGTCAACAACATCACCGAGAACGACGAGATGGAAATCCGCCCCGACATCTCCTACACCTTCTCCCAGCAGATCAAGGGGGGCCTGAGCATGCGGTGGCGGGATTCAAACGTGAGCAACCAGAAGACGCACCTGCGGGAGGTCCAGATCTGGATGGAGATCCGCTTCTAGAGCGGCGGCCGGCTACGGGAGACGGTCCTTGCGCAGGGTCAGATGGATGTCCAGGTGTCCGGGTGTCATCTCGCGGCAGGCGACGCCGGCCATGGCGAAGATCCGGCGCGCGGCGATGAAGACGGGCTGGTCGCGGTACTTGTCCGCCAGGTAGACAACTTCCCGGATGCCCACCTGCACGATCAATTTGGCGCACTCGTTGCAGGGGAAGAGGGAGACGTAGAGCGTGGCGCCGTCCAGCTCCCCTTTGTGGGAGGCGTTGGTGATGGCGTTCATCTCGGCGTGGCAGACGTACGCGTACTTGGTGTCCAGGAAGTCCCCCTCGCGCCCCCAGGGCAACTCGTCGTCGGAGCAGCCGACGGGGAAGCCGTTGTAGCCGATCCCGATGATGTGCTTGCGGCGGTTGACGATGCAGGCCCCCACCTGGGTGCTGGGATCCTTGCTGCGGAGGGCCGAGAGCTGCGCCACCGCCATGAAGTACTCTTCCCAATTGATATAATCGGTGCGTTTGCCGGTCATGGCGGCAATTATAGGGGACGGGGGGCGTTTGGGCAAGGTGTTTCGGCCGGCCGGGCCGGGCTGTGCGGGGGGCGGAAGTTCTTGTTGCGCGGCCGGGAAAGTGGCCTATATTGGTTATTAAGATCAACATAATCACCTATTGTCCGGAGAGGTCTGTCCCCCAGGAGGGCGGAAATGAGCAGCGAGTACCTGGTCCTGATTCTGGGCGCGGTGATTCTCGTCGTTCTGGTCGCCGGTCTGTCGGTCAATGTCGCCGTGGCACTGCTCAGACGCCGGCGGGCCCGGCGGGGAACCGGCCGAGGCTCGGTCGGCCGGGGGGGCGCGGCGCGCAGCTAGAACGTGACGCCGAGGCCGGTGATCCAGGCCCAGCCGCGGCCGCTTATCGCCAGCGGCAGGGTGGAGGCGCCGATCTCGTCGGCGTCGACCGTGTCAAAATCGGTGCGCTGGTAGACGGCGCGCCCGGTGACGAAGAGCCGGCGGTTGATCTCCACCAGCAGGCCCGGACCGACATTGTATCCCATGCCTTCGAAGCGCGAGGCGCAGTGGAAGCCGGTGGAGTCGCTGCAGTAGCCCTCGTCCACCGACAGCCACTCCAGACCGACGCCGACGGTGAGGAAGGTGCGCACCGGGCCGAGGGCGGGGGAATAGAGGCGGGCATCGGCGCCGAGGCCGCGCCACGCCGCGTCGCTGCGGCGCTCATGGCACTGCACGGTGTGGCCGGTCTGCCGGTAGCCGAGTTCCACCCCCAAGAGGCCGGTCCGGACGCCGAGGGCCAGCCCCACGCCGCGGCCGGAGCTGGCGTCCGGCACGGCAAACGACCCCTTCACCGAGGAGACAACGTACCCGCCGGAAAAATCCCCCTCCAGCGACCGGTCGGAGAACGTGACGCAGACGTAGCGCACAGCCGGAGAAGACGCTCGCGGGGCGTCCGGTTCGGCCTGAATCAGGGATGTGGCGAGCAGAGCGGACAGCGCAAGCCATCCAACGACGGCGGGACAGAGCCGGCGGTTCATCGATCGTCCTCCTTCCGCGAAGCACGCCGTGCGGCGGCGCCGGGAGCGGCCTCAGCGGGATCTGGATTCTGTATCGGACACTCTGCGTGAACGCTCGGCCTCAGGGCGAGTCCGGATCGGGTGATGCGTATGCTCTGTGCGGAACCTGAACAACCCCGGCGATTAGCCGGACTGGTTGATCCGGAACTCTACCTTCAATATAGCCCTTCCTTGTATTTTGGCAATCTCAATTCTATACGGGCCGAGAGCGCGTTGTGTCAAGCGTCTTGCGCAATTTCTTCTGAGGGCCTATCCATGAGGTTGGGGTCTAAGATATAGGCTATCAGGTCATAGACAATCCGCTCGGCGCTTCGGAGGTTGTTAGGCGAGCGCATTGGCTTGAGTCGGCGTCGGAACTCCACAATCTGCCGTTCGATCGGGTTGGTGGATTTGGGCGTCCGGTGGCGTTCCGACGGGTACTCCAGGCAGGTGAAGCAAGCGGCAATGCCGGCCGACCGTTCACTTCACGAGCATCATTTTCCTCGTTGCCGTGAAACTCCCTCCCATAAGGCGGTAGAGGTAAACGCCGCTGGCCTCGCCGGCGGCATCCCACGTGACCGCATGGATACCCGGGTCGAGTTCCTTATCGATCAGAGTCGTGACCAACTGGCCGAGGTTGTTAAAAACATCGACCCGGACACGGGATTGTTCAGGAAGCGAGAAGGTTATGGTTGTAGTAGCATTAAACGGGTTTGGGAAGTTCTGCGACAAGGTCGGCTCGCCTGGGATCGTCGCTTGGGCTTCCTCGTCCGCCTTGGTGATGTTGCCGAGGCAAACGTCCTGCCAACCGGTGTGTACGCTCTTTCTCAAGGTTTTCGAACTGTCACCTTCGACGTCAAATGCCATAATCTCGATGCCGTAGGTCGTATTCTTCCGGTTCGGGCATATCTCCAGCCGGGGCGAGTCGGTGTAATACTCGGTCCGGACATAGTAGCCTCGGGTGCGAGTGACGCGGTAGTAATCAATGGGGAGCCGTTGGTTGGCCGGGGGCTCCCACTCGATGATGATTTTATTGGAGGGACACGATCCGGACGGCGGGTCGTCGGGGCCCGGGCCGGGTTTGCCGAGGCCCGGGTACGTCTCCGAGGGTACCGGTCCGCCACACTCGCCGGGAGTCTGATAGACATACGGGTCGAAGTAATCCGGGTGCCGGGGCTGGGTTTTGAAAGTAACGATGTCCGTGAACGTAGTGGGACGGCCGGCACGGCAAGCTCCGACCCGATAGCTGTATACCTCGCTTCCAGTGTAGGTCGAATCCCAGTAAGTCACGTAGGGTCCCTCTTGCGGGCCGAGGCTGTCGACCCGTTCCCAGACGCCGGTAGTCGCGGGCTTGCGTTCAATGATATATCCGGCCTCATGGAGGTTGGGATCGGAGAAGTAGACTTCGACGACCTGTTTGAACGGATCCCAGTGCATGCCGGCATCGAAATAATCCGGCGGTATGACACCCGGCCTCCCTGCGAGGGTAATCTGGAAATTAACGTCCGGGTTTCCAGTACACACCTCCTCATTGCACGGGTACCATTGATTGATCGTTTGGCCGAGAATGTTGAATTTGACAAAATAGGCGTATGTCTCGATGTCGCAACCGGAGGTAGTCAGAGTGCCGGGAACGACCCTTCCATGCGGAAACATCGGATTCGGGTTCTCGGCACTCCACCCTTGTGCTCCCCGGTGGCGTATGAGAACTGCCGGCAACTGATCAAAGTAATATTCGGGAAAGTCAAAGTGGTGCACGAGACGCCATGTTTCGACGAAATAGACTCCGGACGCCAGACTCTGCCCCGGCGACCCCTCGTTAACAAAGTAGTGTTCGTGCTGACCTTGGACCATGTTCCTTGAGAAGCTGGTAGCGTTCAAACGAAAGAAGTCATTATGAGCAATGAAGCGGAGGGCGGAGTCAGCCTTGATATTGCCCCAACCATTCTGGGCATCCCAGCCCACATCGCCGCGGTCTTTTGCCATGAGTTCGATGATCTGTTCGATCTCGTCGGCCGTGAGATCCGGCCTATATGACTTCAGGAGGGAGGCAACTCCTGTCGCGATAGGTGCGGCCATCGAGGTTCCGGTTTTTGGCCCGTATGTGTCGTTCAGTTCGGTACTGTAAATGTCTTCGCCCAAGGTGGTGACATCCAACCCAGCGCCGTAATTGGAAAAGGAAGAGAGCTCGCCGGCGATAGTGCAGGACCCAATACCCATCACCGTACGGTAGTCGGAGGGGCGGTGCGCGTCGGTACTTGCATCATTTCCCTTGGATGCCACTAAAAGCACATCGGCCGCCCAGGCGTTGTATGAGGCTGCTGCCATCGCGTTGCCGAAAAAGATGCTCTTGAACGTCTCGCTCCAGAAATTATCGGTATACCCAAAGGACATGTTCAAGACGTCCGCATTGTGATCTCGTAACCAGTTTATACACTGGGCAGCATGATCATCGCGGAATACCACACCCTCAAATACGCCAAGAATGCTGAAGTGCTCGGCGGCTCGGGCCAAGTAGAGCGGCGAACACCAGTTAACCCCGGCGACGCCGATGCCATTGTCGGTGGCGGCGCCCGCTATCCCCGCTACATGGGTGCCGTGATCTTCATCCGGCAGAACCGGCCAGGCATCCGCGCCGCCGCTGGACGCTCGGTACGTTTCAACAATCCTTGAATCCAGGTCCACATGGTTGAGGTCAAAGCCATTATCGATTATGCCGATCTTAACCGTCGGGCTGCCGGTCGTGTATTCCCACGCGAGAGGGATCATGGGATGCCCGCCGCCGGCCCAGTGGGTATCAAAGTGGTTTTGCGCCCAGAAAAGCGGATCGTTAGGAACAACCTCATCGGCCACAAAGTACTGTGCCTGTCCCACGATCTGAAAACTGCTGTCGCCGGCCCACGCTGCCCGCAGGTCCTCCCACCAAACCGAATCGTTAAACTCGATGCGGTAGTACCTGGCGAGGTTAATCAGTCGCACCGTTGTGCCGTCGCGGTTCGTCTTCACGGTATCGCCAGGGTTGAAATCGGGAAATACCTGTTCGACGGAGACGGCGCCGAACGACGTGAGCAAACCCGAGACATCTTCTGATGTACTCAACTGAGAGCCGCTTCCGCTACCCTGGCGAAGGGGAAAGATCCCCTCTTCCGCGACTACATATACCGCATTCGGGAAGTAGCCATCCTGAGCATACGCAGGAACAACCCCGCCTGCCAGGACAAGACAAACTACCACAACCAGAGTTCGTTGCATGGGACCTCCCCTTACCAATCTGATTGAAATGACCGTTTAGTACGTCAGTTGTTTGGGGTTTCCCCCATCGGGATCAATCAGAAAGAGATGGTAGCGATTGTCGGCGCCGGGACGCAATACAGACAAGCGGTTCCCCGTCCGCGAGTACTGGGGCGATATGCCGGTGCTGAATCGGCGGGCACCAGACCCGTCGGGATGAACCTTGTAGAGATTTCCGTAATACCCCCTCCGGGTGATGTTGCCGATGACGATGTCCGATCCGTCTGGTGACCAATCCAAGTGAGCCTGGAAAGCGGGGGCAAACACAACCCGCTCGGAGTCTGAATCCAGTTCCAGGACCCGCACCTCATTATCTCGCCAGTATGAGAGAAACCTCCCGTCGGGCGACAGGTTGGGAAACGACCCCCCGATGATATGAGTGGTATCACCGGTCGCCAGATCCATGCGATAGATCGACGTCGCCCAACCGTTGGCCACGCCTGCATCCTCGTAGTAGAGATACTGACCTGATGGGTCCACCTCAAGAAAGCGAGCATCAAGGCAGTCGCACAGTCGGGTCAGGGATTGCGTGTTGAGGTTGAACCGCCAGAGCTTGAAGTCCAGGCTCATGACCACCAACTCCGAGTCACCCGGCAGCCACACCGCCATCACGGCATTGCCCAACACCGGCCGCCGGTTCTCGCCCGTCGTGTCGATGATGAACACGTGACGGGCAAACATCGAGTCAACTATACCCCGGCTGGTATAGGCGATTTTATCCCCCGACCATGACCAGCGAGGCTCAAAATCCCACGTCTCGACGATCGGATCGGACGGACGAAACGGCCCGTCGCAGGACATCATGAAAACGACCGCCAACGCAACGACCCACTTCACCTTGACCTCCGTAAGCCATCCACACTGTGTGGACCTCTCACATCCGCCTACTCCACAGGCGGAACGGCGCCGACATACGCTACCATTGCTCTCCAATTTCGATTCCCGTGCTCAGGAGGTGAATTGGGAGCCGAGAGTTCCCCTCTCCTGAGCGCTTACCAATGCTACTCCGAAGATGCAGCCCACGATGTCATGACACGTTGATCCGTACCGTCGTCACTCATGAGCCATATCTCACCTCCTTCCACCGTCGGTTTCGAATACGCAAGGCTGCTGCCATCCGGGGACTCGGTGCATGAGAACTCCTCCCCTTACCAATCTGATTGAAATGACCGACTAGAACGTCAGTTGCTTGGGGTTTCCCCCATCGGGATCAATCAGAAAGAGATGGTAGCGATTGTCGGCGCCGGGACGCAATACAGACAAGCGGTTCCCGGTGCGCGAGTACTGGGGCGACAGACCGGTGCTGAATCGGCGGGCACCAGTTCCATCGGGGCGTACCTTATAGAGCTTGCCCCAGAACTCCTTGAGGTTGATACTTCCAATCACTATCTCACTGCCATCGGGTGACCAGTCCATTTCGGCATCCGCTACTGGGGCAAACACGACCCACTCAGAATCGGAAGCCATGTCAAAGCAACGGACCCGGTCATGCCGATAGAACAGCAGTTGCCGGCCGTCAGGCGAGAGGACAGGAAACGATCCCCCGATGATATGAGTGGTGTCACCGGTCGCCAGATCCATGCGATAGATCGACGTCGCCCAACCGTTGGCCACGCCTGCATCCTCGTAGTAGAGGTAGCCTCGATCAGGGTCGATATCGGGGAAACGGCTAAAAGCGTGGTCGACCAGCAGTTGCAGCGAACTCGTGTTCAGATCAAGTACGTAGAGTTTGAAGTCTGCGCCCATGATGACCAGCTGCGTGTCGCCGGGCAGGAAGACGCCGTCGATCGCCCCCGCGACCACAGGATGCCGATTCTCGCCCGTCGTGTCAATGATGAACAGCAAGTAGTCGGGGATCGAATCGGGCAGCCCCGGTGAGGCGTAGACGATCTTGTCGCCCGCCCACGACCAGTGGGGGGGAAGATCCCAGGACTCCGGGTAGATCTCCGGATCAGGACCGATGACGGGATCGTTACAGGCCACTGCCGACGCCAGTATCATCGCCGGAACCCATGAGAGCATCGACTTGACAAACTCAAGCACACTGACCTCCAATCATTCGAAGTTTAGTCTCCGATCACTTCCGCCGCAAGACGAATGCGCCACAGTTTTTGCCGGGTCGCGTCAGTTACGACCCTCACTCGCACTCGGTCCGATTGGTCCTGTTTTGCCGGCCCAGTCGTACGGCCACGGTTACCGACCGTTGACTGTCAGGACAAAGCCGGGCGTTGTATTGGGTGGTGCGGGATGTCCGGCCGAGGGAGCCTGCGCCCGCCTAATTCTACCTCCCGCACCGTGGACGGTTGTCAGTGCACAGGTGTCGCCCAAGACGAAACGATACGTTGATCCGTACCGTCGTCACTCATGAGCCATATCTCACCTCCTTCCACCGTCGGTTTCGAATACGCAAGGCTGCTGCCATCCGGAGACCACGACGGATACTGAGCACCTTCACCCATGATTCTCAGCAGGTTCTTGCCCTCGACCATCAATCCCCAGATCGCTCCGGTTACCGCGCCGAGGAGTCCCGGACCAGCAGGAAGTCTACCTCGTACTTAAACTTGTCAGGTACGAGGTTGACCAGCTGTGTGTCCGATACATACCCGTTCTTTTCGCAAAGCAACTGCGTTTCCCCGAAGCTCTCGGGGTATATCCGATATCTCCCGCTCGAATCAGAAGTTGCCGAAGACACCGGTAGCGCCGTGCCGAGTAGAAAAACAGCCGCACCGGCGATCGGGTCAGTGGTCGCGGAATCGGAGACGGTGCCGGTAATCTCGTCCCGCGACCACAGATCCGGATCAACGTTACCCTTACCTCCACCGAAGACTCCCAGTGACAGGAAGACCGGCAAGATACCGCCGAGCAACGTGTGACTTCTACGCATCCGGAATCCCGTGTGAGGCTCCTGTGAGCAACTACCCTCAAATTCATATATACTGTGTCTGTGCGCCTGTCAAGGACAATTTCGGTAGTGGGTCAGTTTGAATAAGAACACGATAGAATCGATCGGCTATGCCCCATCCGCTCCTACTTCCCGCACCCGATTCGTGCCTCGACCTCCCCGTTCATCGCCATCTCCAACGTCCCCTTCACCGATGGCTTCACTTCCCCCTGAATCAACTCCCACATGTTCGTGACACCCAGCCACCGACAGAATAGACTTTTCTCTGAGAAGTCCACTTCTCGCATGGGCATGTCCTCAGTAACTTCCAGGTTTTCATGGACATGCCCTCTTCTTCATTACCTTCCATAGAAATTACACAAGAGAAGTTAGGCTACTCGAGAGCGGCAAGCCGGCCAATAAAAGGGGCAGGCTTACCGAGCCTGCCCCGTAGTTTGCTCTGCCGACAAAGCGGAACAAATGGCCCGGGAGTGCGCTAACCCTTGTCCCGCCCGGCATCAGGCTTCGGCCCCGATGGTCCGCCGAGATTTTCCATCGCTTTGCGGAAAGCCTCAATCGACGCCGCCCCGGTTTGCTTCGGTCCGGAATTCCAATCGAGAAAGCTCTTGAAGGAGGTCAGCAGGTCGATCGGCACCGGGAAGATGAGCGTGGAGTTGCGCTCGGCCGAGACCTCGACGAGGGTCGAAAGGAAACGGAGTTGCATGGCGCCCGGGGCGGCGCCGATCACGGTAGCGGCATCGGCCAGTTTCTGCGCAGCCTGGAACTCGCCCTCGGCGTGAATGACTTTCGAGCGCCGCTCGCGCTCGGCCTCGGCCTGGCGGGCGATGGCGCGCGTCATCTCGGGCGGGAGGTCGACATTCTTGACCTCCACCACGCTCACCTTGACGCCCCACGGCTCGGTCTGCTCGTCGATGATGTGCTGCAGCTGGGCGTTGATCTTGTCGCGGTTGGCCAGCAGCTCGTCGAGTTCGAACTGGCCGAGGACCGAGCGGAGGGTCGTCTGCGCAATCTGCGAGGTGGCCTCGAAGAAGTTGGCGACGCTGACGATGGCCTTGTTCGGGTCGACGACGGCGAAGTAGACGACGGCGTTCACTTTCACCGAGACGTTGTCGTTGGTGATGACGTCCTGGGAAGGAATGTCATAGGTGATGACGCGCAGGTCGACGCGCACCATTTTGTCGACGATGGGGATGAGGATGATCAGACCGGGGCCCTTGGCGCCGATGAGGCGGCCGAGCCGGAAAATGACGCCCCGTTCGTACTCCTTGAGCACCTTGATCATGTTGAACAGCAGGATCAAGGCGAAAAAGATAACGACGGCCAGAATGGGAAACGTGGTCATACAACTCACCTCTGTCCTTCGAGTTTCTTCACGTGCAGAGTTAGTCCGTCGGTGCGGACGATGGTCACTTTATCGCCAACTTCGAGCGTGCCCTCCGACACGGCCCGCCACAGAGCGCCGTCGACATACACCATGCCCGCGGCGCGGACGGTCGCGGTCTTCCCGATCAGGCCCTCCTCGCCGACGAACACCTGCCGACGGTGGGCCTTGTAGACGAGATAGCCGACGACGAGGACGACGGCGGCGACGCACACGGCTGCGGTGATCAGGACGGACAGCGAGATGCGCAGCGTCGGATCGACGGTATCGTAGAGCATGAGTCCTCCGATGAAAAAGGCGATCAGGCCGCCCAGGGTGAGGACGCCGTAGGACACCACTTTGATTTCGAGGATAAAGAGGATGATCGCCAGGATGATCAGGGCGAGGCCGGCGTAGTTGACGTCGAGCGTCTGGAAGGCATAGAGTGAGAGGATGAGGCAGATGGCGCCGACCACGCCGGGGAGGATCGCCCCCGGGTTGTACAGCTCGATGACCAGCCCGAGCGAGCCGAGGGAGAAGAGGATGAGGGCGACGTTCGGATCGGTGATGATCTGGAGGAGGCGGTAGACGAAGGAGGTCGTGATCTCCTCGACGCGGGCGTCGGTGAGAAACAGGGTGTCGACGGCATCGGGCAGGGCGACAATGCGGAGGTTGATCCGGGCGAGCAGATCGTCGAGATCGTCGGCGCGGAGGTCGACGACGTTGAGTTCGAGGGCCTCGCGGTCGTCGACGGAGACCGACTGGCGGACGGCCTGTTCAGCCCACTCGACATTGCGGCCGCGCTCTTTGGCGGCGGCCTTGATCTGGGCGACCGCGTCGTTGGTGATTTTCTCGTTCATGATCGAGTCGACGGCGCCGCTGCCGACGGGATGGGCGGCGCCGATGTTGGTCGAGGGGGCCATGGCGGCGATGTGGGCGGCGTAGGTGATGTAGACGCCGGCCGACCCGGCCCGCGCCCCGCGCGGCGCGATGTACACGGCCACCGGGACCCGCGAGTTCATGATCGCTTTGGAGATCGTCCAGGTGGACTGGGTGAAGCCGCCGGGGGTGTCGAGCTCGATCACCAGCAGCTCGGCGCCCTTCTCCTCGGCCTGCGCCACCGCCTCCTCGACGCGGTCGCTCGCGACGGCGCCGATCGGTCCCTCGAGGACCATGACGTACACCAGCGGCGGGCGGCCCTCAGCCGACGACTGCGACCGGAGGACCGAGTCCGGGATCATCGCGTAGGGCGGAACGGAGCTGTGGATCTCCCGGAGGGCCTTGCGCGCCTCGGGCGGCACGAGGACGGAGTCCTCGCCGGCCCCCAGCGGGGGGCGATCCTCCTGCTGCGCCAACGAATTTGACAAGAGCAGGGCCGAGGCCAGCATCCACACTGCGGCAATGAGAACCAACCTGAGTCTCATGGCTTAAATATGCTCCTGCTGAGAATCTGTGTCAATCTAAAGAAAGTACGGGCGGGAGCGGGTATTATTCAATGGAATCGGTCGGGGCAAGGCGGGCGAGGGCGCCGGCGGCCGAGGGGCGGGGACGATTCGTGTCCGTCTTCGGCGGCGGGCGGTGCGCCCCTACTTGGCGCGCAGGGCCGACAGCACGCTCAGGCGGGAGGCGCGCACAGCCGGGAGAAACCCGCCCACCACCCCCATGAGTGCGGCAAAGACGAGCGCGCCGGCAATGATTCCGGGGGAGGTCTCGAAGGAGAAGGCCAGCTCGGCGAAGGTGTCCCAATTGGTCGTGGACACCTGGGCGAAGCGGAGCAAAGCGGCGGCCGTGACGCCCAGCCCGCCGCCGACGAGGGCCATCAGCACCGACTCGGCGAGGAAGGCGCTGAGGATGGCGAACCGGCCGAAGCCGAGAGTGCGGAGGGTGCCGATCTCGCGGGTGCGGCCGGCGACCGAGCCGTACATGGTGATCATGGCGCCCACGATCGCCCCGACGGAGAAGATGACGGAGATGACCAGGCCGAGGATGTTGATGTAGGTGGCGGTGAAGCTCGACTGGTCGGCGTAGTACTGCTTTTCGCGGCGCACGTCGACAGCGAGGCGGGGGTCGTTCTCGAGGCGCGCTTTCATACCCGAAAACCGGTCGGGGGATTTCAGGCGCACGGTCACGGACGAGTAGATGGGGCGTTCGAACGCCGCCGCGAGTTGATCGTAGTCGCCCCAGAGCTCGGACTCGAAGCCGGAGTTGTTGTCTTCGAAGATGCCGACGACGGTCCAGTCGCGGGAGGCGAAGCGGACTTTTTCGCCAAGGCCGGCATTTTGGAAGCCGGCGGCGACTTTGGCCCCGGCGATGATCTCGGAGCGGCCGGGGCGCCAGAGGCGGCCGGCGACGAGCGAGATGTCGGGGCGCAGGAGGAGAGCCTCCGGCGCCACGCCGCGGACGGGCACGTTGCTCGTCTCGTCGGAGGACCGTTTGGTCTTGGTGATGAGCACGAGCAGTTCGCCGCTGGCGCGGGGGCGGCCCTCGGGGGTGAGCGCGACGGCCGGGTCGGCCTTGATGATGTTGCCCTCGCGGCGGTAGACGATCGAGGTGATCTCGGTCTGGGCGGCCTTCCGGATGACGACCGCGTTGTTGTCGTCGCCCGTGTCGACCAGCGTCCGGCGCAGCCCGTGGGAGAGCATGAGCACGGCGCAGAAGACGAAGACGACGAGGGCGACGCCGAAGATGGTCAGGGCCGAGGTGAGACGGCGGGTGAAGACGTTGCGCCACGAATATGCCAACAGCAGCCGCATGGGAACGCCTCAGTCGACGACCCGGAGGCCCTCGACAATTGGAGTGTGGAGCGCTTTGAGCGCGGGGAAGACGGCGGCGAGCAGTCCGACAGCGACGGCGGCCGCCCCGCCCAGCGCATAGGTGCCCAGCCCGGTGGCGAAGACGGGGAAGAACGCCGAGAGGGCGGTCCGCACGAGGTTGCCGATCGGCCAGGTGAGGAAGATCCCCAGCGCGCCGCCCAGGGCGGCGATGACGAGCGACTCCCCGACGATGAGGCCGACGATGTGGGGGGTGCGGAAGCCGAGGGTCTTCATCACGGCGTACTCGTTGATCCGCTCGCGCGCCGTCATGGCCATGGTGTTGCCGAGGACGAGCATGATGATGCCGATGACCATGAGGGAAATCACGTTCAGCCCGAGCACGATCGAACCGGCCATGGCGACAAACCCGAGATTGAACGCCTCCTCGGTTTCGGTTTTGGTCTCGGAGGAGGAGTTGCGGAAAGCGCCGTCGATCAGGCCGGAGATTTCGGCGGCGCGGCCGGGATCGTCGATCTGGACCGCGAAGAGGCCGACGTAACCGGCCCGCACGGGCGTCTCGCGGCGCAGGCGTTCGTCGATATAGTCCCAGCGGAGAAACCACGAGTTCTCATCGGTGTTCTCCCTGGCCCCGGTGTAGATGCCGACGATGGTGAAGTCCCAGTCGCCGGGGAAGATCGTGCCGGTGAGGCGCACGGCGTCGCCGACCGACCAGCCGAAGCGGTCGGCCAGCCGGCGGCCGACAAGCGCGCCGTTGCGCTGCCGCCGGAACTGCTCCCGCTGGTCCTCGGGAACGATGAATTCAGGGTACATCTCGAGGTAGGAGGCGGGGTCGATGGCGAACTGGGCGAAGAAGTTTTTGGGGTTGACGTAGATGCCGCCGAACCAGGAGGCGTGCGAGACGGCCGTCACGCCCTCGATCTTGCGGATGCGGTCGGCGTAGGAGAGGGGGAGGAAGAAGGTCAGGGAGACGGCGTGGCGGGTGATGAGGCGGTTGGGCGACGCGGCCTCGGCGCCGGCGTACCAGGCATCGATCGTGCTCCGGATGACGGTGAAGGCCATCACGGCGATCCCCAGGCCGAGGACGGTGAGGAAGGTGCGGAGCTTGTGGCGCCCGGCGTTGCGGAAAATCAGCCTGAGAACGCTCATGCGGCGGCGAGCTCCCCCTTGTCCAGGCGGAGGACCGTGTGCGCTTCCCCGGCGGCCCGCGGATCGTGCGTCACCATGACGATCGTCTTGCCGAACTCCCGGTTCAAAAACGCCAGCAGGTGCATGACGTCCTCGGCCGACTGCTTGTCGAGGTCGCCGGTCGGCTCGTCGGCGAGGAGAAGGTCGGGGTCGGTGACAAGGGCGCGGGCGATGGCGACGCGCTGCTCCTGACCGCCCGAGAGCTGGTTCGGGTAGTGGTGGAGGCGGTCGGCGAGCCCGACCACCGAGAGGGCCGTTTCGACCTGGCGGCGGCGTTCGCTCCTGCGAAGGTCGGTCAGGAAAAGGGGAAGCTCGACATTCTCAAAAGCGGTGAGGACGGGTATGAGGTTGTAGAACTGGAAGATGAAGCCGATGGTGCGACTGCGCCAGCGCGCCAGGGCGGCCTCGGACATCTGCGAGATCTCCTCCCGCCCGACAAAGAGCCGCCCGCCGGAGGGGCGGTCGATCCCCGCGATCAGGTTCAGCAGGGTCGTCTTGCCTGAGCCGGAGGGTCCCATGAGGGCGAGGAATTCCCCTTCCGGGATCTCAAACGTGAGGTTGCGCAGGACAGGGATCTCCAGCGCATCGCGCCAGTACGATTTGGAGATGTTTTCCAGGCGCACGAGGGCGTTCGGCATGGGGACCCCTAGTACGTGATTTCGACCTTGCGGCCCGTCTGCAGCTTGCCGGGCGGGTCCAAAACGACGACCGCGCCTTCGGTCAAGCCGCCTTTCACCTCGGTGTAATCGTTCAGCTCGCGCCCGGCGTCGATCGGGACGGCGGCGACGTAGTTGTCGGGGCCGACGACAAACACCACCGTCCGGCCGTCGCGGACCGTGAGGGCGTCCTTGGGCACGACGAGGACAGGGGCGCGCGGCGGCGCTCCCTCGGCCGGCGTCTCGAGGAAGAAACTCACGCGGGCCGACATCTCGGGCAGCACGCGGCTGTCGAGCGAGTCGAAGGCGACCTTGGTGAGCACGGTGGCGCGGGCGCGGTCGGCGGTCGGAACGATCTTCTTGACGCGGGCGGGGTAGCAGACGGCGGGGTAGGCGTCGAGGACGATCTCGGCCGGGCGCCCGACGACGATTTTTTGAATGTTCGACTCGGAGACGTCAGCCTCCACCTCAAGGGAGTTCATGTCGGCGAGCGTGACGACCGAGCCTTTGGAGGAAGCGGAGGAGGCGAAGGGGGCGACGATTTCGCCGACATCGGCGTTCTTGGTCAGAATGGTGCCGTCGAAGGGAGCGTGGATGTAGGTGTTTTCCAGAGCCACCTCGGCGGCGGCGAGGGCCGCGCGGGCCGCGGCGAGGCGCGCCAGGGCGGTCAGGTAGGCCGATTCGGCCCCCTCGGCGTCGATTTGGGTGACGGCTCCGGAGGCGAAGAGTTCCCGGACCCGGCGATGCTGGCGGCCGGCGGTGAGGGTATCGACCTCGGCGGCTTGCAGTTCGGCGCGCGCCTGTTCCCGCTGGGCGCGGATGTCGGCGTTGTCGAGTTCCGCGATCACCTGCCCGACGCGCACACGGTCGCCCTCTTCGAAGTCGAGGCGGGCAAGCCGCCCGGTGCCCTTGGAGGCGACTTCGGCGCTCCGCTGGGCCACCACGTAGCCGGTCGCGACCAGGTCGGCGGAGGCTTCCGATCCGGTGAGCAGGGTGGCGGCGGCAGTCCGGACTTTCAGAGTCGGTTGGATAAACTCGCGCAGGGCGAAGTAGCCGGCGACGAGTGCGGCCAGGATCGCGGCCCAGGCGATCCAGCGCCCGACGCTCCGGCGGGGGCGGTCGCGGTACTTGCGGCTGCGGTCGATGCGCAGGGAGCCGATGTCGGGCCGGCCGTCGGATTCGCTCATGTGTTCTCGCTTCGGTCGCCGCGGTTGAAAGCACGGATGCAAACGCACCAGTGTATTCACCGGCCGGGCGGTGCGCAAGCGATTAGTTGGCGCCCGGGGCGGGGTCGGGGGGGAGCGGCCGGGCGACGCGCCCAAAGAGCGCGCCGCCCCTCACCAGATGCCGAGGACGTCCTTGGCGTAATCGGAGGCCATCGTCTCCGGGTCCCACACGGGATCCCAGACGAGGAGGACTTCGACCTCGCGCACGCCCTCCAGGGCGGCGACCTCCCGGTGAACCTGGGCCACGAGGATTTCGCCGTAGGGGCAGGCCGGAGTCGTGAGGGTCATCTTGACCTCGACTTTGCCGCCGTCGTGAACGACCACGTCGTAGACGAGGCCGAGGTCGACGATACCGAGGCGGATCTCCGGATCGTAGATCGGCCGGAGCACTTCCATGATTTGTTCTTTGGTCGGAGCGGGCATCACTCGGACTCCTCCGTCGAGACGCTCGGCGGGTCGGCCGGGCGGCCCTGTTCATACTGCCTCAGGCCCTCGATGAGAGTGACCCAGGCCAGGAGCGCGCACTTGACGCGGACCGGGAAGTTGCAGACGCCCCGGAGGGCCTCGACGTCGCCGAGATCGTCGGGGATTTCCGTCTCCTCCCCCTTGAGCATTTTGCGCACGATGCCGGCGATACGCTTGGCCTCCTCGAGCGACCGGCCCTTGATGACCTCGGCGAGAATGGAGCCGGAGGCGGTGGAGATGGCGCAGCCCTTGCAGTCGACGTGGACGCTCTTCACGGTGTCGTCGGCCATCTCCAGGGCGAGCGACAGTTCGTCGCCGCAGGCCGGGTTGTGGCCGTGGGAGGCGACGTCCGGCTGGGTGATCGGTTTCTTTCCGCGGGGAGAGCGGAAGTGGTCGAGGATCACCTCCCGATACATGTCATCGAGATTGGTCATAACCCGAAATACCTCCGCATCTCAAGGAGGGCGTCGACGAGGGCATCGACGTCGGCTTCGTCGTTGTAGATGTAAAAGGACGCGCGGGCGGTGGCGATTTTGCCGAGGAGGCGCATGAGGGGCTGGGCGCAGTGGTGGCCGGCGCGGATGGCGATGCCGCGGGAGTCGAGGAAGGTGCTGATGTCGTGGGGATGGAGGTCGGGGTCGGTGAACGAGATGGCGCCGCCGCGCCGGGCGGGATCGGTCGGCCCCTGGATTTCCAGGCCGGCCAGCGTCTGCAGCCGGTCAAGGGCGTAGCGGGTCAGGTCCTCCTCGTGGCGGCGCACGCGGTCCATGCCGAGGGCCTCGAGGTAGCTCAGCGCGGCGTCGAAAGCGATGACGCCGGCGATGTTGGGCGTGCCGCCCTCGAACTTGTTCGGCAGATCGGCCCAGGTGACGCGGTCGAGACTGACCTCGCGGATCATCTCGCCCCCGGTGATGAAGGGCGGCATGGCTTCCAGCAGCGCGCGCCGTCCCCACAGGACGCCGACGCCGGTGGGGCCGAGCATTTTGTGGGCGGAGAAGGCATAGAAGTCCACCCCGAGCTCGCCGATGCGGACGGGGAGGTGCGGAGCGGCCTGGGCGCCGTCGGCCAGCACCACCGCGCCGTAACGCTTGGCGGCGGCGGCGATCGCGCTCACCGGGTTGATCGTGCCCAGCACATTGCTCATGTGGCAGACCGCCGTCAGCCGGGTGCGCGGGGTGATGAGCCGGTCGAGCGACGCCAGGTCGAGCGTACCGTTGGGCTGAATCGGAATCTGCCTGAGGACAGCGCGTTTCCGGCGCGCGAGCTCCACCCAGGGGACGAGGTTGGCGTGGTGCTCCATCTGGGTGATGACGATTTCATCTCCCTCGCGGAGGTTCTCCTCCCCCCACGTGTAGGCGACGAGATTGATCGATTCGGTGGTCCCGCGGGTGAAAATGATCTCCTGCGGGTCGACGCCGCCGATGAAGCGCGCGGTGTGCTGGCGGGTGCGCTCGTACAGCTCGGTCGACCGCTCGGAGAGGTGGTGCAGGCCGCGATGGATGTTGGCGTTGGAGGTACGGTAGTAGTCGCTTTCGGCCTCGATCACCGCATTCGGTTTCTGGGTGGTGGCGGCGTTGTCGAGATAGACGAGGCGGCGGCCGCGCACCGTTGTGTGCAGGATGGGAAAGTCGGCCCGCAGGCGCTCGATATCGAGCGCCGTCAGCGGCGCGGCAGAGGGGGCGGCGGCATGTGGTTTCATCGGTTGACCTCCCATCACGGCCGTTCACTCGACGGCGACGTAGATGTCCTCACCTTCCACTTTGACTTCATAGGTGTCCAGCGGCAGGATCGCGGGCGGGGCCTCGACGGCGCCGGTGGCGACGTTGAAGCGTGCGCCGTGGCGCGGGCAGACGACCTGCTCCTTGAAGAGGCGGCCGGTGGAGATCGGGGCGCCGTCGTGCGTGCATTCGTTGGCTACGGCATAGATACGCCCGCCCACGTTGCAGACCAGGACGTCGGCGTAGCCCACCCGGTACGCCTTCATCGTGCCGGGCGGGATGTCGGCGACGGCCGCGATTTTGTGATACGGCGCCATGATCTATAGGCCCTCCAGACGGCGCTCGATGAACTCCGCCAGGCGGCCGCGCAGGTCATCGGGGATCTGCCGGAGCGTCGGTTCGACGAAGGCGGAGACGATCATGCGCACCGCGACGTCGCGCGGGATCCCGCGCGAGGCGAGGTAGAACACCGACTCGGGGTCGATCGGGCCGATGGTGGCGCCGTGAGTGCACTTGACGTCCTCGTTGAGAATCTCCAGTTCGGGAATGGTCTCGGCTTTCGGCCCCCGGTTGAGCAGCAGGTTGCGGTTCTCCTGGTAGGCCTCGCAGGTTTTGGCGTGCTGCTCGATGCGGATGAGCCCGGTGTAGGCGGAGACGGCCCGGTCGCGGAGCACGGTTTTGAAATCGATGGTCGAAGTGGAGTTGCCGGCGCCGTGGGCGTGGAGCGTGTGGTTGTCAAAGTGCTGCCCGCCCGAGCCGAAAAGCATGCCGCGGAGGCGGCTGTCGGCTCCCCGGCCGGCCAGCAGAACGCCGAAGTTCTGTTTCGTGATGTTGCCGCCAATGGCGAGGGGGACGGTGAGGACGCGGGCGTCCCGCCCGATCTCGGCCCGGTGCGTCAGGTACATGTTCACGCCCGCCCCGTGGCGCTGCACGCTCACATAGCGGACGCGGCTGTCGTCGCCGGCGGAGATCTCCACGGCGCCGTTGACGTGGGTCACGCCCCCGGAAACGTCCTCCGAGCCGCCGGCGTACTCGTCGATCAGAGTTATCTCGGCGTTGCGGCCGACAATGACGAGCAGGCGCGGAAAGTAGACGGAGGAGCGGTCGCCGCCCTCGCGGAAGAGGTGGATGGGCCGATCGATCGTCTCGCCCTCGGGGACATAGACGAAGATGCCGTCATTCCAGAGGGCGGCGTTGAGGGCCTCGAACTTGCCCAGGTCGGGACCGACGAGACGGTAGAGGTGCTGTTCGACCAGGTCGCCGTGCTGGTCGACGGCGAGGGAGAGGGGTTGGATGACGACGCCGCGGCGGGCGAGCCGGTCGGCGCCGTACGTGGATATTTCGCGGCCGGCGTAGTCGACGGCGAGTGCGGCGAGCGCGCCGCTGTCGACGTGCTGCTTCTCCAGTCCGATGATGGCGTCGCGGTCCTCGACCGGCGGGTGGTCGGCGGCCGACCCGTGCGGGGCGAGAAAGGCGGCGGGGTCGGTGTACCGCCAGAGGTGCAGACCGCGGCGCGGGAACGGCGCGGCGTTGAAAATCTGGGCCGCGCTCCGGCGGGCGTCGCGCAGCCACCGGGGCCCGCGGGCCAGGCCGGGGGCGAAATCCGGGATGGCGTGCTCGGCGCCGGCAGTGTCAAGAGTGGGTGTCGTGCTCATGGCTATCCAATCGAGCCTTCCATCTCGAGTTCAATCAGGCGGTTCAGCTCCACCGCGTACTCCATCGGCAGCTCCTTGGTGAACGGTTCCATGAAGCCATTGACGATCAGCAGTCGGGCCTCGTCCTCCGTCAGACCCCGGCTGGTGAGGTAGAAGAGCTGCTCCTCGGCGACCTTGGAGACGCGGGCTTCGTGTTCGACGCGCACCTGGTCGTGGTCGATTTCCATGGTCGGGTAGGTGTCCGAGCGGGCCTGCGCGCCGATGAGGAGGGCGTCGCACTCGACCGACACCTTGGCGTGGGCGGCGTTCTTGTGAATCTTGACCAGGCCGCGGTAGGAAGCCCGGCCGTTGTCTTTCGAGACCGACTTCGAGGTGATGCGCGACGAGGTATGGGGCGCCGCGTGGATCACTTTCGCCCCGGCGTCCTGGTGCTGGTCGATGCCGGCGAAAGCAACCGAGAGGATTTCTCCCCGCGCGCCTTCGCCCACGAGCTGGATGCACGGGTACTTCATGGTCAGGCGCGAGCCGATGTTGCCGTCGACCCACTCGACCGTGGCACGGGCGTGGGCGGTCGCCCGTTTGGTCACGAGATTGTAGATGTTGCGGGCCCAGTTCTGGATGGTCGTATAGCGGATGTAGGCGCCCTCGAGGGCGATCAGTTCGACGACCGCGGAGTGGAGCGAGTCGGTCGAGTAGACGGGCGCGGTGCAGCCCTCGATGTAGTGGACGCGCGAGCCTTTGTCGGCGATGATGAGGGTGCGCTCGAACTGGCCCATGTTCTCGGCGTTGATGCGGAAGTAGGCCTGGAGGGGGATTTTCACGTCGACGCCCGGCGGCACGTAGATGAACGAGCCGCCCGACCAGACGGCGGTGTTGAGGGCGGCGAACTTGTTGTCGTGGGAGGGGATGACGGAGCCGAAATACTGCCGCACAACGGCCTCGTGCTCGCGCAGGCCCGAGTCCATGTCGAGGAAGATGATGCCCTGGTCGATCAGGTCCTTCTTCATCGAGTGGTAGACGACCTCCGATTCGTATTGGGCCGAGACGCCGCCGAGGAACTTCTTCTCGGCTTCGGGAATGCCGAGGCGGTCGAAGGTTTTCTTGATGTATTCGGGGACGTCGTCCCAGGTCTCGCCCTTCTTCTCGATCGGCTTCATGAAGTAGAAGATGTTGGCGAAGTCGATTTCGTTGAGCAGGGCGGTGTTCCCCCACCGGGGCATTGGCTTGGCCAGGAAAATGTCGAGCGCCTCGTGGCGGCGGTCGGCCATCCAGCGGGGTTCCCCCTTCATGCGGGAGATCATCTCGACGACCTCATGGTTGATGCCGCGGGCCCCTTTGTGGAAATAGTCGACCGGGTCGCGGAAGCCGTACTTGGCGGCGTAGTCCTCGTTGAGCGCGGCCAGGCCGGCGTTCTGATTCTGTTTTGCCGTTTCCGCCATGGGTCACACCTCCGCGACAGCGGCCGACGGGCCGACCAACCAGTCGTAGCCTTTGGCCTCGAGCTCCAGGGCGAGGTCGGGACCGCCGGATTTGACGAGCCGGCCGCGCGACATGACGTGCACGTAGTCCGGCTTGACGTAGTTCAGGAGGCGCTGGTAGTGGGTCACCAGGAGCACGCCGTTTCTCTCGGTGTGGAAACGGTTGATGCCTTCGGCCACCATCTTGAGAGCGTCGATGTCGAGACCGGAGTCGGTCTCGTCCAGCAGCGCCATCGCGGGCTTGAGCATGGTCATCTGGAGGATCTCGATGCGCTTCTTCTCGCCCCCGGAGAAACCGTCGTTGAGGTAGCGGGCGGCAAACTGGCGGTCGATGCCGAGCTCGGCCATGTGGGCGAGGAAAACTTTCCGGAAGTCGGACATGTCGGCTCCCTTGCCCCGGTGGGCCTGCACGGCGGCGCGCATGAAGTTGGCGACCGTGACGCCGGGGATGGCCAGGGGGTACTGGAAGGCGAGGAAGAGACCGGCGCGCGAACGCTCGTCGGCTTCCATCTCCAGGAGGTTCCGCCCCTCGAGCCAGGCTTCGCCCGCGGTGATGCGGTACGACGGGTGGCCCATCAGGGCCAGGGAGAGCGACGATTTCCCCGAACCGTTGGGGCCCATGATGGCGTGGACTTCGCCGGGGCGGACGGTCAGGGAGACGCCGCGGACAACCTCCTTGCCATCGACTTCGACGTGGACATCTTTGAAAGAGAACAGCGGTGTATGGTCAGACATGATGGGTCTTCCTTCATCCTAGAGTGATTGTTGACTCTGTGTGTCACGGGCCAGCCCGTCGATCTCGGCGGGGCGGGGGGTGATATCGGTAGTGGCGGCCGCGCCGCCGAGCAGTTGCTCGGCCCCGATGAGCCCCGGTCCCGCCGGACGCCCGGCGCTGCGCGCCACCAGATCCTGCAGCGTCGTCCGCCCGAGAATGTCCGCGATGTAGGCGGCGAGCGTGTCGAGCACGTGGTGGACGCTGCAGTCGTCCTGATGCACGCACACCTCCCGCCGGCCGCTGAAGCGGGCGCAGTGGTCGGGGTCGATGATCGGGCCGCCCAGGGCGGTCATGACCTGAAGGAGGGTGATGCGTTCCGGCTCCCGGCCGAGACAGAAGCCGCCGCTGCGGCCGCGCACGGCGGTCACCAGTCCGGCTTTGCGCAGTATCGCCAAAAGCTTGGAGGCATACGGGACCGAGAGGCCTTCCAGGTCGGCGATCTCGCTGATCGACAACTGGCCATCCGCCCCTCGGCGGGCCAACGCCAGCAGGCAGCGCAGTCCATACTCTTCGAGCGAGGATATTCTCATCAACAGGCCTCTCGGAATCTGATTGACACCGGGCAATATTTAGCTCTTGGATCCATTATACAAAAAGTTTACGCAAATGTAAACATTTTACGTCCAATAACTGCAAATTTCTCGGCGGGTTCCCTTGATGGAGGTCAAGACCGGTGAAAAAAAGCAAGAAATTCCGGTTTCACAAAAGCTTGCGGCGGACAACGGAATACGCTACCTATAGGGGTCGGAGAACCCGATGGAAAGGTAGACAAGACATCGACTTAATCAACGTCGTCGCCCTTGCGTTCGCCCTGGCGCTCGATGCTTTTGGCGTGGCTATCGCGGTGGGAGTCACAGCCGGAGCGATTGACCGGTGGACGATTTTCCGGCTCTCCTGGCATTTCGGGTTCATGCAGTTCGGGATGCCGATAGTCGGTTGGATGGCAGGAAGTTACCTCACGGGTTGGGTGGGGAGTTTCGGCCGCTGGCTGGCCGCGGCTGTGCTGTTTGCAATCGGAGCCCGCCTGATCTGGGAGCAGGCGAATCCGGAAGTCCGCAAGTGGAAGGGGGATCCAACCCGCGGCGCCAGCCTGCTCGTATTAATGGTCGCCACGTCGATTGATGCCCTGGCGGCCGGGTTATCGCTGGCGCTGGTCGGGGTGGCGATCTTGTATCCATCGATGGTGATCGGGGTGGTCGCCGCCGGGATGACCGTTCTCGGGCTGGCTTTCGGTCACGCCGTCGGGATGAAGCTGGGGCGGATCGCCGGCGTGATCGGCGGCGTCATTCTGATCGCGCTGGCGGTTCGGGCGGTGGTGGGATAGGGCGGAACGCCGGTGCGCCGGTGGCCCCTCACTGCCGGACCAGGCGGAGGCGGTACCCGGCTGCGGCGCCCGCGGCGGACGGCTGGGAGAGAAAGAGCGTGTCGCCGGTCACGCGCCAGGTGAATGCGCCGCGGAGCACGATCGCGGGGCGGAGGATTTTCGGGTAGGCTCCCTCGAGTGTGACGGTGGAATCGGTCCACCGGTACGGTCCGCCGCCGTCGCCGGCCTCATCCTCGGGAATCGTGTCCCCCTCGCCATAGACATACGCCTTGGCGTCGAAGATGAACCAGACGTCGACAGTTTCAGCGTAAGCGGAGTCGGCCGGGTCGGCCGGCGTGAAAGCGGAGGCGCCGACGTATCGTCCCACGAAGGGGGCCGCCTTGGGCGGTTCCGATTTCTCCACGGGCATCAACAAGAATACCGCAGTCACAACGGCATAAGCAAGCACAGTCATACAGGCTCCCGCGCTTCGGGTTGCGGATGCGCCGGGCCGGGCCGCGCGCGGTCGGGGAAGGTGGGCGAAAAGCGCTTGCGGCTCCCGGTCCCAGCAGTTATGATGTGAAAGATTTCACAGGTGCGCAAGACGATACTTACGCGGCGCCGGCCCGCGGCCCGGGGCGGCGGCGATGAAGACAGATGAATCTACCACGATGAGCGGTTTTATCTATGAGAGAATTACTATCCGGCAATGAAGCGGTAGCCCGGGGGGCGTTCGAGGCGGGAGTCCGGCTGGCGGCCGCCTATCCCGGCACCCCCTCGACCGAGATTCTGGAAACGCTCGCCGAGCGGTATCCCTCGATCTACTCCCAGTGGTCGCCGAACGAGAAGGTGGCCTACGAGGTGGGGATCGGGGCCTCGCTGGGCGGCGCGCGCACGCTGGTGGCGATGAAGCACGTCGGGCTGAACGTGGCCGCCGACCCGTTCATGACCCACGCCTACACCGGGGTCAACGCCGGGTTCGTGATCGTGTCGGCCGATGATCCCGAGATGCACTCGTCGCAGAACGAGCAGGACAACCGGCACTTCGCCAAGTTCGCCCAGGTGCCCATGCTGGAACCGTCCGATTCGCAGGAAGCCAAGGACATGACGGTAACGGCGCTGGAGTTGTCGGAAGTCTTCGACACGCCGGTGCTCCTGCGGGTGACCACCCGGATTTCCCACAGCAAGGGGATCGTCGAGCTGAGCGAGGCGGTCAAGGGACCGGACAAGAAATTCGTCAAGGAACCCTCCAAGTACGTCATGATCCCGGCCAACGCGAAGAAACGGCACGTGGCGGTGGCCGAGCGGCTGGCCCGGCTCCGGAGGTTCTCGGAAGAGACGCCCATGAACACGGTCGAGGAGAACGGATCGCGGGTGGGGATCATCACCGGCGGGGTCTCCTACCAGTACGCCAAGGAGGTCATGCCGGAGGCCGACTACTTCAAGCTGGGGATGAGTTACCCCCTGCCGCTGGAGAAGATCGCCGCGTTCGTGCGCGCCCACGAGCAGGCGATCGTGATCGAGGAACTCGAGCCGTTCTACGAAGAGCAGATTCGGGCGGCCGGGATCGCGGTGAAGGGGAAGGAGTATTTCGGGGTGCAGGGGGAGCTCTCGCCGCACCGGGTGGCGGAGGGGCTGTTCAAGGCGGGGGTGATCGAACAGCCGCGGGCGGCGGAGATCCCGCCGGCAGCCGACATGTTTCCGCGGCCGCCGGTGCTCTGCCCCGGCTGTCCGCACCGCGGGGCGTTCATGGCCCTGCGCAAACTCGGAGTCGCGGTCACCGGGGACATCGGCTGCTACACCCTCGGGGCGCTCCAGCCGCTCAAGGCGCTCGACACCTGCATCTGCATGGGCGCCTCGATCGGCAATGCGATCGGGATGGAGAAGGTGCAGGGATTCGGCAAGGGAACGGTCGCGGTCATCGGAGATTCCACCTTCCTCCATTCGGGCGTGACCGGGCTGATGGATGCGGTCTACAACCACAGCAACGTGACGGTGATCATTCTGGACAACCGGGCGACGGCGATGACGGGAGGGCAGATGCACCCGGGGACGGGCCGCACGCTCATGGGCGAGCCGGCCCACGAAATCAACATCGGCCAACTGGTGAGAGCCCTCGGGGTCAAGAACTACCGCGAGGCCGACGCCTACGACTATGAGCAGATGCAGGAGGTGATCCGCGAGGAGATTGACAAGCCGGGGCCGTCGGTGATCCACACCACGCGGCCGTGCGTGCTCATGCCCAAGCGAATCATGGACGAACCCTACCTGGTCGATCTCGACCTGTGCAACGGGTGCGGGGTCTGTTTCAAACTCTCGTGCCCGGCGATCGCGGCCGCCGCGCAGCTCAACGAGAGGGGCAGGCCCAAAGCGACGATCGACATCACGCTCTGCACCGGGTGCACGCTCTGCGCGCAGGTCTGCCCGACGGAGGCCATCCAACTGCAGAGCCAGTTTGCGAAGGAGGGTGCGTGACCATGGCGGACGACCGGTTCAACATACTCATTGTCGGGGTGGGCGGCCAGGGCGTGCTCCTGGCCTCCGAGATCATCTCGGAGGTGGCCATGCAGGCGGGATTCGACGTCAAGAAGTCGGAGGTGCACGGCATGTCGCAGCGGGGCGGGGTAGTCAGCTCGCACGTGAAGATCGCGCCCAAAGTCTACTCGCCGACAATCGGCTACGGCCAGGCGGACGTCGTCATGGCGTTCGAGCAGGCCGAAGGGCTCCGCGCGGTCGACTGGATGAAGGGGGACGGCGTGGCGATCGTCTCGGAGACCACGCTCATCCCGGCGATCGTGACCTCGTCGAAGGAATTCACGTACCCGAAAGACGCGATCGGCGCGATGCGCAAGGTCGCCCGGCGCGTCATCGGCGTCCCGGCCGACAAGATCGCCGGCGAACTCGGCAACCCGCGGCTGGTGAACACCATTCTGCTGGGCGTGCTGTCGAATTACCTCCCCTTCGATCTCGACCTCTGGAAAGAGGCGATCCGGGCGCGGGTGAAGGAGAAGTTCGTGCCGGTCAACCTCGCGGCGTTCGACCGGGGCCGGGCGGTGAAGCTCGCGCCCGTCCACGCCTAGGCGGCGGGCAGGCCGATGGCTGAGAAACTGCTGATAATCAACCCGGGGTCGACCTCGACGAAGGTGGCGCTCTTTGAAGGGGACCGGCGGCTGGCCGAGGAGACGGTCCGCCACGACCCGGCCCGGCTGCGCGCGTTCGACAACGTGGCCGAGCAGTTCGCTTTCCGCATGGAGACGATCGATCCGTGGATCGCCGCCCTCGGCCTCGCGGCGGGGGAGATCGCGGCGGTGGTCGGACGCGGCGCACCGCTGCGGCCGCTCGAGGGAGGCTCCTACCGGATCACGCCGCAGATGCTCGACGATGTTCGGACCATGCGTTACTCCAACCACGCCTCCAATCTCGGCTGCCTCATCGCCCACCACCTGGGGCTCCGCTACGGCGTGCCGGCGTTCATCGCCGATCCGATCACGGTTGACAATTTCACCGACATTGCGCGCGTCTCGGGCGTGCCCGAGATCGAGCGCAAGTGCCGGGTGCACGCGCTCAACATCAAGGAAGTCAGCCGGCGGGAGGCGGAGAAGATGGGCATGACGCTGGCGACGGCCGCTTTCGTGGCCTGCCACATGGGGGGCGGGGTCTCGGTCGCCGCGCTCCGCGGCGGCCGGGTGATCGACGTCAACGACGCCCTTCTCGGCATGGGGCCGTTCTCCCCCGACCGGGCCGGCGCCCTCCCGATCGGCGAACTGGTCCGGCTGTGCTACGCGGGGAAGTACACCGAGAAGGAGATGATCGACAAGCTGTCGAAGCACTCCGGTCTGGCCGCCTACATCGGGGAGTCGGACCTGCGGGCGGTGGAGAAGCGGATCGAGGATGGGGACGAGAAGGCGCTGCGGTATTTCACCGCCATGGCCTACCAGATCGCCAAGGAGATCGGGGTGGCGGCGGTGGCGCTCGAGGGGCAGCTCGACGCGATCATTCTCACGGGCGGGATGGCCCACTCGGCGCGGCTGTGCGGCGAAATCCGGCGCTACGCCGGGTTCCTCGGCGAGTTCCGCATCGTGCCGGGGGAATTCGAAATGGAGGCGCTGGCGGCCGCGGGCGTGCGTTTCCTGAGCGGGAGGGAGCCGTTGAAGGAGTACTGAGGGCCGGGTCCGGGGTGACGGTATGGAGATGATCCCGATACATTCGTCCGGGGCGCTGATCGAGCGCGCGATCGCGATCGCGCGCGAAGGGCGCCGGAAAACGGTGGCCGTGGCGGCGGCGCAGGACGCCGACGTGATCGAGGCGGCGGCGCAGTGCCGTGCGGCCGGCATGATCGAGGCCGTGCTGATCGGGGACGAGGCGAAGATCCGGGCGCTGGCCCGCGAACACGGGCTCGACCTGGGCGGCTGCGAGATCGTGCACATGCCGGATCCCGGCCAGGCGGCCCACTGCGCCGCCCGCCTCGCCTCCGAGAGGCGGGCCGACGCGATCATGAAAGGGTTTCTCCCGACCTCGGCCCTGCTGAAGGTGGTGCTCGACAAGGCCTATGACCTGCGCGGCCCCAACACGCTCTCGCACTGCGCGGTGCTCGACATCCCCGGCTACCACAAACTGCTGAATTTGACCGACGGGGGGATGGTGGTGAAGCCGGAGCCGGACCAGAAACTGCAAATTCTCGAAAACGCGGTGCGGGTGGGACGGGCGCTGGGACTGGCGCCGGTGAAAGTGGCCGTGTCGGGCGCGACCGAGACGCCGGGCGAGGGCGCACCGCAGCGCCTCTCCGATCTCGACTACGTGATCCCCCGCGCGGTCGAGCGGTTTCGCGACGTCGTCATCCAGGGGCCGCTCACGCTCGATGCGGCCATGTCGAAGGAAGCGGCGGAGCGGCACGGCATGGCGGGCGAAGTGGTCGGCGACGCCGACGTTTTCCTGGTGGATACGATCGAGGAGTGCAACGTGGTCGCCAAAGCCCTGGTCAATTTCGCCGGGGCGGTATTCGCGGGGGTCATTGTCGGGGCCAAGGCGCCGGTGTCGCTTGTGTCGCGCACCGACACGGCGACCAACAAAAAGGCCTCGCTTGCGATCGCCTGTCTGCTGGCCGACTACTACGCGCAACAGGGAGTGTGGGAGAGCTGAGCGGCGATGGAGCAGGTTGTCACACAGACACAGGCGCGGCTCGGCGGTCGGGCGCTCCGAGCGGCGGTGATTGCCCCTGGCCGGGGCGAAGTCATCGCCGCCTGCGGGCGCGCCGTGGCGGCGGGTTTGATCGCGCCGGCGGTGATCGGCGATTTTCGGCAGATCGCGCGAGCCGAGGCGGACGCGGGATGCACCCTCGGTGGGATCCGGCGGGTGGAAGCCGCGACCGCCGAAGAGGCGGCGCGCACGGCGGCGCGGATGGCGGCGGCCGGCGAGATCGACCTGGTCATCCGCGGCGGCGACGCTCCCGACATCCTCCGGGTTCTGCTGGCGGAAGGGGCAGGGTTGGTTCGCCCGGGCGGGACGGCCGCGCACGTGGCGATGATCAAACCGGAGAAATACGCGCGGGCCTTTCTGCTCACCGACGCGCTCGCCCACCCGCAGCCGGACTTGAAGCTGAAGGCGGCGTTGATCGAGACCCTGGTGCGGGTCGGGCGGCGGGTGGGCATCGAGACGCCCCGGGTGGCGGTCCTGGCGGCGGTCGAGGTGGTCTACCCGCAGATGCCGGTGACGCTGGAAGCGGCGGTTCTCTCGAAAATGGCGGAGCGCGGACAGATCAAAGGGGCGCACGTGGACGGCCCGCTGTCGTTTGACTGCGCCGTCGATCCGGCCGCCGCCGAGAGCAAGGGGATCCGGAATTCGGCCGTGGCCGGGCGGGCGGACGCCATGCTCGCGCCCAACATCGAGACCGCCCAGGGGGTCTACAAGGCGATGGCACTGTGCGGCCGGGCGCAGATGGGCGGCGTTCTGGTCGGGGGGCGCGTGCCGGTGGCGATGCCGCTGGCGGGGGACGGGGCGGACACGGTCTTTTACTCGATCGTGCTGGCCTGTGCGGTGGGGTAGGGGCATAGCAAGCCGTTACAGCAGAAGGAGGGGTACGGCATGATCGTGCCGGTTGGTATCCTTGCCGCAGGTGTTTTGCTGCTGCAGATGCAGGCGGGAGCGCATCAGAGTGTACAGCAGCACGGGGAGGCAGCGGCTCGCTCCGATTCCCTGGCGCATTGCTGGGACTTGGAGCGCAATGCTCGCCGCGTTATCCCACGGCTATATTGGGACGGTAAGACGGACTCGCTGCGCCTGGTTGTCGCCGGTGTCAGGGAGAAGTGTCCGCAGGCAAGTTTTGACAACCTCGTGGTGCTGCTTTCGATTGACGATGGGACATACGATGAATGTTTGTGTGATTCTGAGATGATCGCCGAGATCTGGTGGGGGTTTTCCCGATACGGGGCCGTCCGCTACCCGAGCTACAATGAGCATCTCCTGTCACAGATTCCGGCGGTGCGCGAGTGGAGCGAGTTCACTGCGCAGTACATCGACGATTTGAAAACCCGTGTGGATTCGAATAGCACGGCGTTTGTGCAGTTGCAGTACTACGTAGACAACGTCCGATACATTCTGCGGCGGCTGGCGCGGTCCGAGCTGCCGGGCACGTGCCTTCAGGACACCTACACGTCGAGCATCGAAGCCCTTCTTCAAACACGGTACCGGCGCCGAGTCCACGTTTATGGCAGAACCGGCATTTGGATACCTGTCGGAGGCAACAAAGTTCTCGGGAACAAACTCGAAGTAGGAGGTCAGTTTGCGGTCCGGGACAACAGGTGGGAGTGCGGGTTGGATTTCGCTGCTCGCTTCCTGGGAGAAAGCGAACCGTACCGAGTGCGCGCAGGCGGCGAGATACGTCAAACGAAGGAATTCCTGGGCTTGTTCGTCGGGTGCTCGACAGCATACGAGGTGATCCGTGCAAGGCGGTGGTCCGCGGACGTGTTCGCTACGGTCGGGTTTGACGGCATCAGGGCGGTTTCGCGCACCGGCCGCAACGAAGCCGAATGGATCAACTCTCCGGCGCTCGGGCTCGGTTTCACTCATCGGGTCTGCTTTGACCGAGGTTGCACCCGGTATTTGGGGTTGCAGTGGCGCTGCACGATCGTCGATTACGTCACCCACGGCGGAAGCGACCTGTCGGGCAACGCGCTGTCTCTCAGCCTCGTCTGGGGAGCGATGTCGTCGGGGGCCGACCGCCATCTGCAACGACTTCAGTACTTTTAGCGGTACAGCGAGTGTTGGGAGAGCTGCAAGAAGAGCTGATGCAGAGAAGAACGCACCTTGCTCTCAGATACTGCACAAACTGTCGAGGCCGTGCGCGGGACCGGAGCCGTGCATGCCCCCTTGGTCAGGTCCAGGGAGCGCATTCTGTATACTGATGCGCTGTTGGCGGGGGCGGCAGCGGTTCCATCAAAAAAGCCGTCGCCTCGGGCGAGGCGACGGCTTGGCAGCATTCGGACGGCGCCGAATCACTTCAGATACCTGTCAAACCACCTGGCGATCCAGGTGAGCCGGGCGATGCGGCGGTCGGGCCGGCCGTGGCGCGAGAGGCCGTGGGGCTCCTCCGGGAACCGCACCATCTCGACCGTCCGGCGCAGACGCTTGAGCATCGTGAACATCTGCTCGGCCTGCTCGATCCCGCAGCGAAGGTCCTGTTCATTGTGGAGGATCAGCACCGGGGTGCGGACGTTCGTGAAGTAGGTGATCGGCGAGCACTTCTCATAGTTGCCGGAGTTGTTCCACGGTGTGCCGTCGAGCTCCCGCTCGAGCGACCAGCCGATATCCGAGGCGCCGTACATGGACATGAAATTGACGACCGAGCGCTGGGTGACGGCGGCCTTGAAGCGGTCCGTGTGTCCGATGATCCAGTTGGTCATGTAGCCGCCGTAGGAGCCGCCGGTGACGCCCATGCGTTTCGGGTCGATGAAGGGCTGTGCGGCGAGGAAGTCGGCGGCGGCCATGCAGTCCTGGTAGTCCAGCCCGCCCCATCCTCCGGAGATCGCGTCGGCCCAGGTCTGGCCGCGCCCCTGCCCGCCGCGCGGATTGGTGTAGAAGACCACGTAGCCCTGGGCGGCGAGCCACTGCATCTCGTGGAAGAACGTGTAGCCGTACTGCATGCGCGGGCCGCCGTGGATTTCGAGAATCGAGGGATACTTCCGATTCGGCCGGAAAGCGGGCGGGTAGACGATCCACCCCTGGACCGCGGTGCCGTCGAACGACCTGAACATGAGGTCTTTCGTCTTTCCCAGCACCACCTCGGAAACGAGGAAGGGGTTCAGAGCGGTGCGGGTCACCGCCCGCTTCTCCCCGCCGTGGACCGCCGGGAAAGTCACGATCTCGCCCGCTGTCGCGAGATCGGAGTAGATGATGGCGGCGGTGCGGGCCGGTGCGGCGAGGGACAACGCTTTCACGTGGCACTTGCCGTCGAACACGCGGGTGGGTTGGCCGCCGCGCGCGGGGACGAAGTACACACTCGTGCGGCCGGTATCGGAGCCGATGAAGAAAATCCGCCGGCTGTCGGGCGACCAGCGGGGGACAGCGACGCCGTGCCCCTCGGCCAGGTCGGAAATGGTCATGTCCAGCGCCATCCGATCGAACGCCGGCATGAGGTCGACCGCTTTGGGGGAGCCGGTGCGGCCGACCGTCCAGATGTGGTGGTTGGTCACTCCCCAGGCGTCGCGCGGATTGTCGTGGCCGATGTAGGCGATGAGGCGGCTGTCGGGGGAGAAGCTCGGCGCCGCCTTGGGGCCCGCCGGGGTAGGGAGACGGTGCTCCCGACCGCCGCCGAACGGGATGACGAAGAGATCGTCGTAGAGCATGTCGACATCGGGGTCGGGGCGGCGGTTGGAGATGTACGCGATCCAGCGGCCGTCGGGCGACACCGCCGGCTGGGTGTTGTCCCGCCGTCCGCCGGTCACCCGTCGCAGCGCCGCGCTCTCGACATCCAGGGTGTAGACCTGGAAACGGTCTTTCGGCACGAACCCGGAACCGTCGAGACGGTAGTACAACCGCGTGATGTGGCGGAAAACGGGCGGCTTCTTCTTGTCCTCCTCTTTCTCGATAAAGTGAGAGTCGTTCCAGCGGAGGGCGAACACGAGATGCCGGCCGTCGGGCGCCCACTGCAAGCTGTCGAGGGCGCCGTCGAGGTCGATGACTTTCCGCTCGGCGCCGCCGGCGGCGCCGATGAGGTAGATGCCGGTCTTCTTGTCGCGGGTCGAGATGAAGGCGATGCGGTCGCCGGCGGGCGACCAGAGCGGCGAGCCGTCGGCCGTCTTGCCGAAGGTGTACTGGCGCTGCGCGCCGGAGCGGAGGTCGCCGACAAACAGGTTGCTGTAGTACTTGAGATCGTCCTTGTCCATCCGCTCCACGGTGTAGGCGACGCGCGACTCATCGGGGGAGATGGCCACGGATGTCGGGATGCGGAGGCGATAGAGGTCCTCGGCCGCGATCGGCCGCTTGCGGGAAGGAGACTTACGGGGGGCTTTTCGCATGAGAGGGGCTTCCTTTCCAATGGAGATCGGGTTGTCACGCGGATACTAGCGTTTAAGCCGCTCCGGCACAAGCGGAAAAGTCGCACGCCCCGGGGGCGGCCGGAGGGGCGGCGGGCGCCGACCGGAAATGTCCAATTTGGTTGCCTTTTCCCGAAAAAGCGATATTTTTGGGGACCAGGCGGCCCGCGGCCGCGTTAATACATTGATTAAACGGACCAAGATAATCGATGTTTAGACATAGCCATTCAGGAGGTTAGCACTTTTGGAAGTCCTGGCTCTGATCGAACAAGTGCGCAAGGCCGAGCCCAGGAAGGGGGCGCGGCCCAAGGATACCGAACCGCTCGAGGAGTATTCGGGGAAGACGCCCGCGCAGTTGCGGCGGATGTTGCGGACGATGCTTCTGGCGCGGCGCATCGAGCGCGAGGAGAAGCTCTTGCTGCGCAAAGGGTACAACCGGTTCTTCATCGGCTGCGGCGGCAAGGAGCTGATGGATGTGTGTCTGGCCGAGGCGCTGCGGCCGAACGACCCTTGGATCGGCTACTACCGAAACAAAGCCTTCGACCTGCACCGCGGCGCTTCGATCCGGGAGAAAATGCTCGAGGCGATCGGCGACGCCCGGGGACAGGCGGGGGGGATGCAGATTCCCGCCCACCCGTCCTACCCCCAGTTCGCCATTCTCCCGCAGGCCTCGCCGACCGGTTCGCACGCGCTCGAGGCGGCCGGTCTCGGGTCGGCGGTCAAGTGGCCGCTGCCGATTTCGGCCCAGTCGTTTTTCCCCGGCGGGGCCTACCCGCAGGACGCCGTGGTCACCTGCTGTATCGGCGAAGGCTCGACCAGCGGCAACGAGTTCGCGCGGGCGGTCTTCTACTCGGTGTTCGACAAGGCGCGCAACATCTACGCGATCTACAACTGCGGCTGGGCGATCTCGGTGTCGGTCGAAGAGCAGTTCCCCGAGGGGGACCCGACCACCCCCTTCGAGGGGTTCAAGCGGTTCGGGCTGAAGATCATGCAGGTCGACGGCACTGAGATCAAGGAGGCCATCCGGGGAGCCGAGGAAATGGCGGCCTACGCCCGGTCCGGCCAGGGCCCCGTGCTGGCCAACATCCGCGTCACCCGCGAGGGTTCGCACTCCGGGTCGGACGACCAGTCGTTCTACATGGACCCGGTCGAACTGGACTGGCACACCTACAACGACTGCATTCTCAAAACCTGCAACACGCTCATTGCCGACCGGATCATCACCCCGAAAGAAATCGGGGAGATCTGGGACGAGCTGGACAAGGAAGTCTCGGAGCAGTCGCGCGAGGCGGTCAAGGGGTATTGTCCCAAGACCACGGAGTTCATCGCGAGCAAGGTCTACGCTTCGACCTGGGACAAGACGCAGGAGACGTGGCGGAAGTACCGGGAGGCGTCCCGGGTCGACCGGGCCGCCAAGTACCGGGAGTACCACGCGAAGAAGTACTTCGCCACCCCCGAGCTGCCGGAGACGATCGGCCCGATGACGATGCGGTTCGCGATCAACTACACGCTCTTCGACCTGTTCGGCATGACCGAGGACGTCCTCCTTTTCGGCGAGGACGTGGCCGACTTCTCCGGCCACATGATCCATGAGGTGGAGAAGCAGGCGGCGCTGAAGGGGAAGGGGGGCGTGTTTCTCGTGTCGAAGAATCTCCAGCGCGAGTTCGGCAACGAGCGCTGTTTCAACACGCCGCTCGACGAGGCGGGGATTCTCGGCCGGGCCATCGGCCACTGCTACCAGGGGCGCCGCCCCATTCCCGAAATCCAGTTCCTCGACTACATGTCCCCCGCCTACCAGCAGCTTAAGGAGCGGATCGCCACCACCTACCAGCGCTCGAACGGACAGTGGACGATGCCGATGGTGATTCGGACCACCTACGGCGGCTACAAGCAGGGGGCGGGGGCGTTCTGGCACTCCGAGGGGAACCTCGGTACCTGGGCGAACATCCCCGGCCTCCTCATCGCCGTCCCCTCCAACGCCTGGGACGCGGCCGGACTGCTGCGGACCGCCTGGGCCTGCGACGATCCGGTGCTGTTCTGCGAATCGGTGGCCATCTACAACCGGCGCGACTGGGAAGGCGTGCCGGTGGAAACGCCGATCCCGCCGATCGACGAGCTGATTCCGTTCGGGGTGGCCAAGGTGTACGACGAAGAGCACAGCGACGTCGGCATCATCACCTACGGCGCGACCGTGCACATCTGCCGGAAAGCGGCCGAGCTGCTCAAGGAGAAGGGGATCCATGTGCGAATCGTCGACCTCCGCACGGTCAAGCCGATGGACGAGGAAGCGATTCGGCGGACGGCGAGGGAGTGCGGCAAGGTCTGTATCGTGACCGAGGACCGGTTCCACGGGGGGATGGCGGCGACGATCTCCGCCGTGATCACGGGCGGCGAGGCGCTCTACAGCCTCGAGGCCCCGCTGCGGGTGCTCACCGCGATCGACAGCCGGGTCGCCTACGGCATGGACGGCGACGCGGCGTGCCTGCCGACGGTGGAGAAAGTGGCGGCGATGGTCGAGGACCTGCACGACAATTTCTGAGCGCGAGGGCGCCGGCGATGAGAGCGAGGCCGCGGCTCCGGCGGGAGCGGCGGCCGCGCTTTTTTTCGGCTCCCGGCGAAGCTGGCGCCGGCCGCTACAGCCAGGCGCGCACCTGCTCGCGGTCCTCCCGCTCGGCGATCAGCCAGGCCCCGGCCAGCGCGCAGATCCCGACGACGCCGAGGCCGACGAAGAACTGTGTCCAGCTCAGGGGCTCAATCGCCCAGCGGGCGAGCCAGGCGGCCGGCCCGGCGATCGCGACCGCGGCGAGAGCCGAGGCCAGCGTGAGGCCCATGGTGCGGACGTACGAGATGCCCAGCTCGCGGCCCACGAACAGCGGGCTCAGCGTCGTGTACACGAGCACCTGCGGCCCGGCGACCGCCGCCGCCATGCCGACCAGGCCGTAGCGCGGGATGAGGTAGATCGACAGGCCGAGTTTCAACGCCGCTTCGATTATCAGGACCACCAGCAGGCGGCCGTGGCGCTCGATGCCGAAGAGGATGGCGTGGCCGACAATCTGGGGCAGGAGGAAGGCGGCCCCGACCACGAGCACCTGCATGACGCCGGCGGCCTCGGCGAATTCCGGCGGCAGCCAGAGATCGACAAAGGGGCGGGCGTAGACGACCACCGCGGCGGCGAGGGCGAACGACACGTATGACACATAGCGCACCGATTTGCGGTAGAGGTCGCGCACCGGGCCGAAATCCCCCTCCGCGTCCTTGTGCGAGACCGCCGGGATGAGCGGAAGGGCGGCGGCGTTGATGAGGTTGCGCAGGTAGCGCATGAGCTGGGCGCCCGGGTGGTAGACCCCGGCCAGGGCGGCCGACCCGATCAGCCCGAGCAGGAAAGCGTCGGTGTTGAAGAGGATGAGCCAGCACAGGGAGATGCCGAACGAGATCTTCGAGTAGCCGAAGAGCAGCCGCGCGCTCGGTTTCTCCACGAAGCGGCGGCCGATGTCGAGCTCGGGGTAGCGCTGCAAAAGCAGCCCCGCGCCGAGGAGGTGGCGCACGACGGTCATGACGAGAATCGCCAGCGCGAGCGCCACCAAGCCGTACCCCCGGCTGAGCAGATACACCATCATGAGCGTCCGGACCACCTCCTCGCCGACCGCCAGCGCGTTCGCCAGGTCGTAGCGCTGAAACGCCCCCAGCGTGTTGCCGAAGGGAAGGGCGATGAAGTTGAAGGCGAGGAAGGCCCCGAGAATCAGCAGCGCCGTCTTCCCCTCCGCGACCGTCTCCGGGTCGGAGATGCGGAAGTAGTCGAAGAACAGCTCGACGAATCCGAAGATGCCGAGGAAGACGAGGGCGCCGACGAAGAAGTACAGCAGGTTGGCGGTGTTGAGGAGGCGGTTGATGCGCTCGAAATCGCGCGCGGCGAGGAATTTGGAGACGTAGCGGGTCAGCGCCGAGGTCAGGCCGGCATCGAGCAGCGAGAAGTAGAAGATCGTCTGAAAGATGATCACCCAGACGCCGTAGCGGCTCCCGCCGAGAACCGCCGCGATGTAGGGGACGAAGAGGAAGGTCACGGCGATGCGCACGAGGTAGGCGAACCACGAGGAGAAGGCGTTGCGGATGAGCTGTCGACGTAATGCGGCCATGGGGTATGTTCCTTGAACGGGAGTGTCGGAGATTCGGCCGGCCGGCGCAAGTTTGAACCGGGGGCGGTTGGGGGCGCCCGAACGGTTCCCGGCGGGCGCCGGGAGGTCGGGGCGGGCCCGGCCGGTCCCGGGTCGGCGGCCAGAGAGCCACGGGCGGAATGAGGCCGGCCCGCCTGGCCGCGCGCTGCAAGTGTCGCTTTTTATATGAAGCTGACTTTTTTCGTGGCCGCCGTGACTACGTAGCAGCGCTCCATGTTTGAGTCTGAATCCGCAGACATGAGGAAGAAGCCCGGCCGTCCGGGCTGATAGCCCGCCGTCGTGCCCACCAGGATCTCGCCGTCCTTGAACTCCACCCGGATCTTGCGCCCGGCCGGGGGGCGCGAGGGGTCGAATTCATTTGAGTGGACATGGCGCGCGTCGCCGGTGAAGTCCTTCACGAAAAACAGCGCTTTCAGGTCGCGCGTGTGAATTTCCATCGGCTTCGCCCCGACGGGATCGGTCATCACGTTCACATGAAAGAGATCCTTGGTCGGGACGAAATCGGCTGTCGTACCTTTGACTACTCTACCGTCGGCGAACCGTACCACCACTTTATTCACAGCCTTCTCCTCTCGCAAAACCAGGCCGCCACGACACTCTTCAATCCGGCCTCTCTGCCGTCAGCGATTCCACCACCCCAAGGTCCGTGCGGTCGCCGGACGTTTGCGGTGCGTGAGAATCACCCGCATGGTAATCCAAATTGACGTGGGCATCAAGTGGAACAACACCGCCGCGTCACCGGCCGGGCCAGAGCCGGGCAGCGCGGGCGGGGCGTGTCGGGGCAGCGCCGGGAACGTTCGGGGACTGCTGCCGGCGAAGGCGGCCGAAAAGGCCGCCGGCGGCGGTGCAGAAAAGCGTTGTCTTTTGCAGCGGACAGCCGCTTAATGCGTGTAAAAGGTGAATTGAGGCGGCGAGAACCCTGAGCTGAGGGAGTGACCGGTGAGCGGAGTGAATCGGGTGAGCGCGTTCCCCCAAACGAGACCGGGTACGGGCGGGCTGCGCGCGGCCGGGGCGGCGGCGCTGGTGGTTTTGAGCGTGCTCTCAGCCGCGGGCGTCCGCGCGGCCGACCGGGCGGAACTGTACGGATTCGCGCCGGCCTATCCGGCGGCGCCGCTGCCGCCGGTGGCCGTGGAGCGGAATCAGCCGTTTCTCACGCACAAGCGGCTGGTGCGGATGGTGCTTGAGATCGACGCGTCCGGCCGGGTGACCGGGGCGGCGGCCGCCGACTCCACGCTGGGGCAATTCGCCAACTACCTCGCGGAGTACCTGTCAGCGCTGCCGTTTGTGCCGGCACATTTTGAGGGTCAGGCGGCCGCGTCGCGGCTGCCGGTCGATTTCCTGTTCGAGCCGATGCGGCCGGCGCCCGAGGCGCTGCCGGCGGTCGATCACACGGGACGGGTGGTCGAGGCCGGGCGGTATTTCGACACCTTTCCCCTCAACGGCATCCGCCCGCCGCGGATTGTCGAGTTCCCCTCGCTGTTTGCGGATCTCCACTGGTCGGATACCGCCTCTGTCTATCCCTACGTGCTCCTGGCGCTCGAGATCGACAGCGCCGGCCGGGTGACGGCGGCCGAGGCGGTGCGCTCGACGCTTCCCTCGTTCACGCAGACAACACTCAACGCCGCCCTCTGGGCGACCTACGACCCGCTCGTCGTGCGGGGGGAGCGCCGGGCGGGGCGCTGTTTCGTGCTGGCCGCCTACTACCCGCAGGTCATCTATCCGACGAAGGTGTGGCGAGCGGAGGCAAGCGCCGGGGCGCCGATTCTCGAGCGGACGCGCGTTCGGCTGATGCCCGATACCGTTGGGCTGCTGGCGCCGCCGGTCCCGCGCCTTCCAACCGGCGACTCTCTCGATGTACCGGGGGCGCGCGTGTACAGCGACCGCGACACGAGCGGGGCGGTTTTTGCTGTCGACCCCAGCGGACGGGTGAGCGTGCAGGCGTTTGACACGAATTCGCGGGAGCTGACAGCCGCGCTGCGGCGAATGGCGGAGCACCTCAAGTTTTATCCGGCGCTGACTTTGGCCGGCGGGCGGGAGTCATTTCGCGGGATGGTGTTTGTAACCGGGCTGCCTAGTGGCCGGCTACGAATAAACTACGTATGGTGAGAACGGCTGCTCCGGCCGGGGCGATGTTTTAAGTTGTTGCGATGTAGGGGCTTGGCGATTGTTGCGGGACAGGGCGGCGGGTATCGGCTGACGCATAAGTTGCGTTCATTTCGCGGGGTAGGCTGCCGGGCAAATTGCTATTTCGTCCATCTTGTTGTCTCCTAATATCTTCCCGCTCACTTCGGGCGCCGGGCCGCTCCGGGCATGGATGTTGAACATGCGAATCCAGGAAACTTCTGTGGACCATCCCCTCGGCCTGGAAGAAACAGCGGGCAGCGGTGTAGAAAAGGAGAGTGTGAGATGGAAAGGACGGTAGGCATGCTGAACATGGTGACGGCGATCAACTTGCTTCTGGCGGCCACCTGTTTCGAAGTGAGTTTCGGTTGGCTTCTCAGCGCGGTTGTGCGCGGGGCGATCGGGCTTGCGGTGTTTCTGTATTTTGGTCTCGCGCTCGGACAGATGGTGAGTGTGATGGAGAGAAATCCGACCGTGTGGTCGGGTATGGACGCATAGGGAAATATTCGCTTGACAAGGGGTGATTTGCACGTATTTTTCGAATCTGTTTAGGAAGTTAATGAGGGAAAAAGGTTTGGAAGCAACGATTTACACACGCGCATGCGTCTGGATGCTGGTAGTGGCGATGCTCGCCACGCTGGGGAATCCGGCGGCGGCCGAGGAGCTCAAGCCGGAGATTCAGCAGATGCTCAACGCCGGCGACACGGCCAAGGCGATCGAGCAGCTTCGCGCGCAAATCGGCTTGGACAACGCCTACCACTACAATTACTACATCCTGGGCATGATCTATTTCAACCAGGAGCGGTATGAGCAGGCGCTGGAGCAGTTTCAGTTGGCGCTCGACCGCAAGACGGGGCATATCGCGTCGTGGTACCAGTTGGGGCTGACGAACCTCGCGCTGGACCGCCTCGACGAGGCCCAGCGGGCCTTCGAGGAGGGGCGCAAGAAAGCGGGCAAGGACAGGCCGGAGATGTTCGACAACGGTCTCGGGCTGGTGGCGATGGCGCGCAAGCAGTATCTCGAGGCGACCAAGCTCTTCCAGCAGGCGACCGTGAAAGATTCGCTCAATGCGTCGTACTGGATCAATCTGGGCGACGCGTATTTCAACCAGGGGGTGGCGCCGCTGGCGGTGACCTACTACCAGAAAGCTTTGACCCTGGACACGGCCTCGACCGAGGTGTACTACCACTGGGCGGAGGCTTGCCTGGAGTTGCGCGATTACAGCTGCGCCATGGACAAGCTGCGGACGGTGCTGCAGTCCGACAGCACGCACGCCCCGGCCTGGCGCCGGGCGGGCGAGATCTATTTCAAAGCCGGGCTCTCCTCGCGCGTCCGGGCCGACCGGATGGAGCGGTTCCGAGAGACGGTCGGATCGTACCGGCGGTTTTTTGAACTCAGCCAGGCGCAGCCGGACTCGGCCCACGTGCGGCCGTATTTCGAACTCGGCATGGCCTACCTGAATCTCAACGCCTTCGATTCGGCGATCGTCTATTTCGACAAGGTGCTCGCCATCCCCTATGAGCCGCGGGACATCTACTACTACTACGGCCGGGCGCTCTGGGGAGCGCAGGACTACGTGAGGGGCGGGGACTTCCTCACCAAGCATCTCGCCTGGGTGGAGGAGCAGGGGGACGGCTACACGTCGTCGGTCAACGAGGCGGAGTTCTACCAGATGCTCGGGGACTGCTGGTTCTACCGGGAGCACGCCGACGAGGGGCAGAAGGCGGCCGACTATACGACGGCGCTGGGGTACTGGAAGCGGTCGCTGGCGCTGGACTCGACGCAGGCGCGAATCGTGTACTACACGGCGGTCGGGTACCACACCCTGGGCAGTTATGACCAGGCGATGACCTACTACGACAAGCGGATTGCGCTCGGGATTGACTCGAGCAATGCGGCGGTCTACAAGAACGCCGGTTTCTGCGCGCTCAACCTGGCCGAGCAGGCGGGCGGCGAATCGGGCGGGGCGGAGGAATTTGTGGAGCCGGGGACGGCGCCGGCGGATCCGGTCGACCCGACGGTGATGTACCGGCGGGGGGCCGAGTACATGCTCCAGTACATGCAGTACCAGCCGGCCGACACGGCGGTGGCCAAGCGGGTGGCCTACGTCTACCTGTACAACCTCGGCGACTGCGAGAACGGGGTGAAGTATTACCAGCGGGTGCTGCAGCTGGATCCGGGGAGCTGCGAGGCGCTGAAGTCGCTCGGCTACGCATACTTCGGGGGCGTGTGCACGAAGGACTACACCAAGGCGATCGAGTATCTCACGCGGGCCAACCAGTGTTTCAGCGCCCAGAAGGCGTGCGCGGACGTGACCACCATGCTGTATATCGCCCAGGCCTACCACCTGCGGGCGGCGGCGAAGCTTGACGCCAGGCAGGACGGGACGAGCGATTTCGAGCAGGCCAACAAGTGGTACGGCCAGGTGCTCAAGTGCGATCCGAACAACGCCGAGGCGAAGAAGGGCCGGGACGAGACTCAGTTTGAATTCTAAGGCTGTGTATTGTGTAAGGCGTCTTTCTGGTAGGAGCGTTAATGGCTGAAAAGGTGAAGCAACAGGACACGCCCAGGCAAGTATCAGAGGACCAGCGGTTCAAGTTTATCGGTTTTGAGGTCTATCCGGGCAAGCCCAAGGATCTGTTTGGAAGCGAGGCTGAACGGACAAAGCTCGTGGAGGCGATTCGGGAGAAGCGCCGCAAGGGGCAGGTGACGCGGGAAGAGTGCAAGCTGTTCGAAGAGCGCGTCACGTGGATCGACAAGATCGTGCTGACCCTGGCCTGTGCGGTAATGATTATTGCTCTGTTCTTTCCGTGGTTTGCGGTCTACAATGAAGTGGTCGATACCGCGGCCGCGCCGCGCGAGGCGATCACCGAGGGGGGGCTGACGGTGTCGGACGCGCCGGCCACGCCGGCGGCCGCTGCGCCGGCCGGAACGACGGCCGGGGAGACGGCGGCGCCCGGAGCGCCATCCTCGTCCAGCGTGCAAAGCGAGCAGGTCAGTCCCTCCGAGGAGGTCATCAGCGGATTCATTGCCCGAAGGCAGGTCCACCGGGAGTACACGCGCGTGTCCGGCCTCGGGGCGCTGGCGGAAATCGGCGGCGCCGGGTCGGTGGTGTTCTCCTCCGGGCTGGGGCTTATGCTCTCGGGTGTGCTGATCATCGCTTTCATCCTCCTCTGTCTCGCCCTGCCGGTGTACACGCTGTACAATCTGTGGGCGGGGAAGGGAACCGCGGACGAACAGGCGCTGCAGCTCAAGCGCATTCTGCGCTACCACTGGGCGTTGCTGGCGATTTTCGGGTTGCTCGTGTTCCTGTCGTTTTTCGGCGGGGAGTACGGGAGTCTGGCGGCGCAGAAGTACAGCAGTCTCGGCGACAGCTACGGGCCGGGCGTGCTGCTGGGGGTGCTGTCCTGGGGATTGATCGTCGCGCTGGCGGCCTCGATCCTGGCGGCGGCGAAGGGTGCGGAAATATAAGTCGGTTGGTGAGTGTGCAATAAAAGGAAACGGAGGCCATTTCAGTGGTTAAACAGACAATCTTCGTCGCGCTCAACGCTATCATAGCGTTCGCCATCGGGTTCGGGCTGTGGTACGGGGTGTTCCGGACATCGGAAACGCCGATTGTCCACTCGATCTACCAGGGCGGGCCGCTCGTCGTTCTCCTGATCATGATTTTCATCATGCTCATCGTGTTCGTGATTGAGCGCTACCTCTCGCTCTATAAGGTGGCCAAGGGCCGCGGGTCGGTCCAGGTGTTTTTCAAGAAGCTGGTCACCCTGATTCAGAACGACGATTTCGACGGTGCGCTGGCGGCCTGCGACAAGCAGCGCGGCACCACCGCGAACGTGCTTCGCGCCGGCGTCGAACGCTACCGCGAGATCAAGGGCAACGCCGAGTATACGCCGGAGAAGCGCATCCAGCTCACCCAGTCGGCGATCGAAGAGGCCAACGCCCTCGAGGGACCGCTCATGGAGCGTAACCTGATCGCGCTGTCGACGATTGCCTCGATCGCGACCATGGTGGGTCTGCTGGGGACGACGATCGGGATGATCCGGGCGTTTGCCGCGACGGGGAATGTCGAGGGCGGCGTGATCGACGCGCAGCAGCTGGCGGTGGGGATTTCCGAGGCCCTGGTGAACACGGCCGGCGGGCTGCTCTCCGGTATCCTCGGGATCTTCTTCTACAACTTCTTCGTCAACAAGGTCGACGCGTTCAACTACACGACGGACGAGGCGACTTTTGAAGTGATGCAGATTCTCAAGCAGAAAGAGGGAATCTAAGGTATGGCGAAGAAACGGCGGGTCGCTATCCGCATCGACATGACGCCGATGGTGGATATCGCCTTTCTGCTGTTGATTTTCTATATGGCGACGACGCAGTTCAAGCCGCCGGAAGCCCGCGCGGTGGAGCTGCCGAAGTCGCACTCGCAGATCGAGCTGCCGGACAAGGACATCATCAACATTACCGTGTCCAAGCTGGACTCGATCTACGTCGACTACGTGGAGAAGGCGACCATCACGATCGAGGGTCAGGACGTCACGACGACGGTGCGCCGGGTGCGGACCGCCGACAAATACAACGTGGCGCAGGAGATCCTCAAGGCGCGCGCCAAGAACATCAAGTCGCTGGTGGTGATCAAAGCCGACCAGGCGGCCAGTTTCGGCATCATGCAGGACATCATGAAGTCCATGCAGGAGAACAACCTCGAGCGGTTCCTCATCATTACGGACCAGGAGACGGAAGCCGGCGGGATGGAGCGCGTCATCTTTGAAGGCTGAGCCAAGCGGCACCGGAACGGCCGCCGGATGCGGCGCCGGAAGGAGAGTGAAGAGACAATATGGCCGGTGAAGTAGTACAACGGGAAGCCAAGGGCAAGAAGAAAGGTCTGCGGCGGCAAAAACGCCGGATCGCGATCCGCATCGACATGACGCCGATGGTGGACATCGCCTTCCTGCTCCTGATCTTCTACATGGTCTCGACCGTGTTCTCGATGCCGCAGGCGATGGAGATCAACCTCCCGCCCGCGGAGCAGATGGATCAGGAGATCGAGGTGAAGGAGTCCAACCTGCTGACGATCCGGGTCGACGGCCAGGGTCGCTACTGGTGGAATCTCAAGACGCCGACGCCCGACAACCTGCCCCTCTTGCTGCCGCCGGATCCCCAGCGCCCCGACACGATCCCCTACCGCCTGTGGGAGGACACGCTGCGCGGGCTGCTGGTGAACCAGAACCGATTGAACCCCAAACTGAACACGCTGATCCTGATCCATAAAGACGGCAGCTACGCTGACATGGTGGACATTCTCGACGAAATCGACCTGATCGAACGTTCCTGGAACGAGTATCAGGCGAAGAAGCTCCGGAAGAAACTGGACGAGCTGAGCAAGGACGAGAAGTTCTCCTACCGGTACGCGATTGGCGAGTGGATGGCGCGCGACGACAAAGTGCAGGAAGCGGCCGAGGCGCAGGCCCGGTTAGGAGGGCTGTTGTAATGGCAGAGACAACGCGGTCCGACAAGGGGCCTTTGGCGATGGCGGCCGGCGGGCGCGGGTGGAGCGTGCTCTACTCTCCCTACGGCGCCTTCGAGATGAAGGCCAAGTACCAGCGGAATTTCCTCTTCGGTACGCTCATCACCACCTCGGTGGTGGCGCTCATCGTGATTGTCGCGGCGATCATTTCGAGCCTGCCCGAGGAGGATTACTCCGACGTGCCGCAGGTGGTGATCAAGACCGTGGCCGATCTGGGTCCGCCTCCCTCGATCGCCCGCAAGCCTCCGCAGGTCCAGGTCGCCCAGCCGCAGGTGGCCGCCCCTAAAGTGGGTATTCCCAAGCCGGTGGCCGACGAGGAAGTGGTCGACGAGGACGTGGTGATCGCGACCCAGGAAGAGCTGGCGGAAATCACCGCCCCGAGCATCTCGGAAGCGGCCGGTTCCGGCGACATCGTCGTCGACATCCAGGAAGAGGATTTCATCCCCGCCCCGGAGGACTTTGTCCCGGTCGAGGTCCAGCCGGAGGTCATCTCCGAGGTGAAACCGGATTACCCGCCGCTCGCCCGGCAGGCCGGGATCACCGGCGACGTCTACGTCAAGGCGCTGGTGGATGAGCAGGGGAATGTCATGAAGGCGATTCTCGCCAAGTCCTCGGGCACGCAGTCGCTGGACGATGCGGCGCTCGAGGCGGCCCACAAACGCAAATACCGGCCGGGGATCCAGAACAACCGGCCGATCAAGGTCTGGGTAACGTACAAAGTTGAGTTCCGGCTCAACGAGTAGCCGACATCGGTTTTCACTCTCCGTTTACAGGGCGCCCGCCGGCTTCGGCGGGCGCTTCTCTTTTGGCCATTTTCCGCTCCCCGATTGCCCCGGCTTCTCCGTCACTCTAGTGAGGGCGTCCCCGCAGACCCGGCCGCCCGTTTCAGGGAAGAATCGCCGGCTCGGCGGGTACTCTCGACAGAGGCGACGGAGGTTCGGTATTCGAAGTGAGAGGAGCCAAGTATGGCGAACCAGGCAAACCCGCTGTACGCGCCCTACGGCGCATACGCGATGAAAGCGGCCTACCAGAAAAACCTGGCGGCGGCGAACCTGCTGACGGCGCTGGCGGTCGGCGCGGCGGTCCTGGCCGGAACGCTCTGGCCGGCGAACGAAGAGCCCGCCCCCCCGCCCGACCGGTCGCGCGTGATCTCGATGATGGATCTCGGGGGACTTCGGCCCCAGAGCATCGTCTACGACGTGCCGGAGCTCGCCGTGCCGCAGCCGCAGCGCCAGGAGGCGGTGGCGGTGGGAATCCCGACGCCGGTGCCGGATGAGGAGTATGCGGGAGAGCGCGACCTCGTGATGGCGTCGCCGCGCGAGATCGCGGAGAATCTCGGGCGGGGCGCGGACGCGGGCGGAGCGACCGGCGTGATCATCGATACCGCCGTCCGCGAGTTCATCCCCGAACCGACGACCTTCGTGCCGACCGAGATCCCGCCGCGCCTGGTCCAGCAGTACAAGGGGGACTATCCCCGGCTGGCCGAGATGATCGGGGCGACCGGGACCGCCCAGGTCTGGGTGCTGCTCGACGAGGAGGGGAAGCCGCGGGAGGCGCGCCTGGCGCAGTCGACCGGGACGCCGGCGCTCGACGAAGCGGCCCTGGCGTGGGCGATGAAGTGCACCTACGCGCCGGGGATCCAGAACGGGCGGCCGATCAAGCTCTGGGTGACGATCAAGTACACGTTTGAGCTGTGACCGATTCGCTCGGGCCGCCCCTGAACGGCTCACGGAGCCGGGACGGCAAGGATCCCCCCGTGGGCCGGTGCAGCAGTCGCAGCGGCCGCGGCCGCCGAAAGCGAGCGCCCCCCGGCGACCAGCCGGGGGGCGGTTTTCTATGCGGAGCCGACGGGCGCGGCTAGCGGTTGTTGGTGCGGGCGGGGAAAGGTTCCGGCGGCTTCCCCGCGACGGTGCGGGCGGTCTCGTCGATCCTGCGGTTCTTCGCCGCGAGGGCCGCGGTGTCGGGCGGGGGCGGGCCGACGCGCCACTCCGCGTCCCTGCCGAACAACTCCGGATGGACATACTTGCCGCGGTCCTCGGACGATTTTGCCGCTTCCACATCGACCGGGTGGGCCTGCGCGTAGAGGTCGTTGCGGACGCCCGTCACCTGCCAGGAGACTTCGATCCCGGGCTTGTCGGTACGAATCGTGAACTGTCCGGCGCTGATCTTCTCAGCGATGATTGCCTGCGCGAAATCACCGATCACCGTGAGCTGATAGCGGAAGTCGCGGTTGTACGCCTCGCAGTAGTCCGGGAGAGTAACGGTCGCATAGCCGGAGGCGTCGGTGATCACGTTGCCGCTGTAGACGTTGAGCATCTCGGGGGATTCGACCTGGGCATGCTGGAGGTATTTGTTGTCGGGGTCCAGAGGGTGGTCGATACGCGACAGGGCACCGCTCCTCCAAATGTTGCCGGTGACTTCAATGTCGCCGACGAAATACCCGGCCCAATTGGTGGAGGCGCTGTTGGCCGTTCCATATATGCCGCACGCGTAGTAGCCGCCGGAGGCATAGCCGTAGGCCCCGTAGTTGTAACCGGGAGAGATGGCATAACCGTGAAACCCATAGCAATTGCCCGCGCCGGTCGAGTAAGCTTCGCCCTTCACGGCCTGATACGTGTTGGAGCCGCCCCCGTTGACTATGCCCTGGGCGCCGATGTAGCCGCCTTCGAAGCGACCGCCGACGCCCCAGTAATCGGCGATGCGGGCGGTGGATTTGACGCCGATGTGATCGGCCTTAAGTGTGGAATCGCCACTGTACTCGACCGCCACAATGACGTCGGGGGAGGTGCTCGCGTAAAGGGCCTCGAAGTAGCCGTTTCGAATACGACTCGACTGGACGCTGATCCCGCGACCGCCGGCGAAGCGGGCGCACACAGAATCCCAGGGATTCAAGGAGTAAGCCTCAAAAGCCACACCGCCGTTCCAATGCTGTGCCAGAAGAGCCGGCCATTGGCCTTTCGCAAAAAAAGCTCCCGCCAGGCCATCCATGTCGGGGCTGCTGCCGACTATGGCAGCGTTCGGACCCAACCAGGTCACGCCGAAGGTGTCTCCGACATGGGCATAGATCGGCCACCCGGACTCGGCAAAGATAGACAGCGCCGGAGATCTCACCCCGCCGGAGGGCTGCCCTATGCGTACTGCGGTCTGATTGCTGGCGACGTTCAGTTTGCCGTTGAAAAAGAGTGCGTCCCAGGTTGAGGGCAGGTGCACGTACGGTCCCACGTCGAGGGTGTCGGCGGGATCGACCGGCTTGAGGATGTGGGCGGGGTTTTGCCACAGGGAGGAACCGGTGAGATCCTGGGCGGGGATCCAGGTGGAACCGTCCCACTTGAGCACCTGGCCGGGGGCGGCCCCGTTCGAGGCAAGATCCTGGCCCAGGATCGAGTGGTCGACGACCTGGGCGGTGGCGATGATGTCATCGGCCACGCTCTCCGCCCGCCAGGCAAGCGAGGACCGGTAGGCATAGGGGACACTCACGATCGGGGTCAGCGGCCGGCCCTCAGGGTAGCCCACGACGGTGATGCCCAAATAGCGGATCGGCCCGGAGAAGATGTTGTCCGGGAACTCGGTCACGCTCCCCAACACCACTTCAAACAGGCCGTCGGCGACGGGAACGTCGGGCCGCGTTTCGGTCCAGAGGTTGACGGTGCCGCCGGTGTCGAAGTACAGGGCAAACCTCATGGTGTAGGAGCCGTCGAGGGGAACACCGGTGTTGTCGGTCAGGCGCCCCTGGTAGGAAAACAGAACAGGGACCTCAGCGCCCGACGCGGTGGAGGCTGTCGCCAGCAGCATGGCTGCGGCGAGGGCGAAACAGGCTGTGCGCATACGCATCTCCTCGTTCGCGGACGTATTCGAAAACGTGTGTGAGCTTCTTCTGCGTTGGACTGACGATTCAATATAGCGCCGCCGACCAGTTTGTCCAGATTCAATAGAAACTGCCGATGGGGGCGCGGTTCGGGCCGTCTCCCATTGGATCGGTGCCAAGCTGTGGGGGAAGCAGCAGACCGGCTGAGTGCGGGGGACCGACCGGCAGGCCGGTGCTTCCGCGCCGCCGCCCCCTCTGCCCGTTCGGACTTTCTAAGCCGTTGTTATTCCCTTATTTACATAGATAACTGCTCATGCGTGCAGTTATTCTTCGGCCACCCTGCACTTTTCGCTTGACAGGGGCACAAATGTGCAGTATATGGGGAGAAACGGAGATTAATCACGTCAGGAGGCGAGGATGACAGGCGAGAATCTTTTTTCCGGCGAGGCGGGGCGGGAGCCCCGGGAGGCGGCGGGGGCGGTGCCGCTGTTCGGGGCGGAGAGTTCATTTGACTGGATGAACACGGCGGTGGCGGGGGGTGGCGATTGCTGTTACCTCGATGCCGCCACCTGTCCGGACTGCAGCAGCGGGATGATTCGCGCGGGGGCTTGTTTCACCTGCCCCATGTGCGGGTGGGGCGGGTGCAACTGACGACGGGCGGACGGTTGCGGGCGGTGCAGGGCGAGGCGAAGAGGGACACTGAGATGCTGAGTGGCCGGCGGAGTGCGGCCGGAAGCGGGAGGACAGATGAGTGTGTTACGGTTGGAGGAGTTGGCGCCATATGGCATTCCCCGCCGGCTGATTGAGCTCTGGCGGGAGCGGCAGGGGGAGACGCTGCTGCCGGTGCAGAGCCGGGCGGTCCGTCGGGGTCTGCTGGGCGCGCCGGGGGAACGGGCCGAGGAAGCGGCGCCGCTGCGCATGTTGATCAGCGCGCCGACGGCGGCGGGGAAATCGTTTTGTGCCGAGATGGCGGTTGCCCGGACACTGGCGGGGCGGCGGAAAGCGCTCGTGCTCGTGCCGCTTCGCTCGCTGGCCGACCAGAAACACCGCCTGCTGGCGGGGACGTTCGGGGCGCTCGGCCTGCGGTGTCTGATTGCGAGCGGCGATTATCCCGAAAACGACCGTGCTTTTGCGGAATCGGATTACGACGTCGCGGTGGCGATTTTCGAGAAATTCGATGGTCTGCTCGGCACCCGTCTCGAAGTCCTGCGCGCGATCGGGCTCCTGGTCGTGGACGAAATCCAGACGGTGTCGGAGCCGGGGCGCGGCGCTGTGCTCGAGCGGCTGCTCACGTGCGTGCGGGCATCGGCATACCGGCCGGGACTGCTCGGCTTGTCTGCGGTGATCGGCGAAGGGGAGAAAGCGGCCGGGCGGCTGGCCGAGTGGCTGGAGGCCGGGCTGGTGGTCGAGAGCAGCCGTCCGGTCGATCTCCTCCGCGGGGTCGCCGCCGAAGGGGCGTTCCGCTACCGCTCGTTCAATTCCGGGCGGGAGGCGAGCGAGCCGTTTGTCCTTGCGCGCGAGCCGGGCGGCGATCTGTTCGAGAGCCTGATCGAGCGGCTGCGCGAGGAACCGGGATCGACGATTGTCTTTCTCAAGTCGCGGCGGGAGACGGTCGAGGCGGCCATGCGGCTGGCGGGGGCGGTCGGCTGGCCGGCGGCCGAGCAGGGAACGGCGGAGTTGGCGGAAGAGGAGCCCTCGGCGTTGAACCGCATTCTTCGCCGGGTCATGGCGCGCGGGGTGGCGTTCCACAACGCGGATCTCTCCCCCCGGCAGCGCCGGGCGGTGGAGGAGAGTTTTGCCCGGCGGGAGGTGCGGGTGATCTTCGCCACAACGACGCTGGCCATGGGGGTGGACCTGCCGGCCGACACGGTGTATCTCGAGACGGTCAAGTACACCGGGGGGCGGCGCGATGCCCGGCCCGCGCTCGTGCCGGTGAGCCGGGCGGAGTTCGACAACATGGCCGGGCGGGCCGGGAGAGCGGCCCGGGCGGAAGTGCGGCCGGGCCGCGCGGTGGCCCTGGCCCAGTCGGAATTTGAGGGCGATATCCTCTGGGAAAACTACATCGCCTCCGGAGAATACACATCGGTGCGGTCGGCGTTCGACTCCATGCCGCTCGCGGACTGGGCGCTGCACGTGCTGGCGACCGGCCTGGCGGCCGATGCGGCGGGACTGGCCGCCGTCTACCGGCGCTCGCTGCGGGCGGTGACGGAGCCGGAGGCGCCGCCCCCCGATTTCGAGGCGGTTCTGGACTTGCTGACGCGGGAGGGAGTGGCCGGGCGCGAACCGGACGGCCTGGTGCGTCCGACCCCGGACGGGGAGACCGCCGTGCAGACCGGGCTGACCTGCGCGCAGGCGGTGCATTACACCCGGCGGCTGCGGGAGAGTCGGCCGGCCGAGGAATTCGGGTGGCTGGCGCTGGCGCTCAGCGGGCCCGACTGGGAGTTGCCCGCGGGACTGCTCAGTCGGCAGGAACTGGCGGACAACGGCCCGCTGCGGCGGTTGTACCGCCGCTGTGACCATTGGCTCGCATCCGCCCGCGTGCTGATCGGCCAGCCGGGGGGACGAGGGCTGACGGAGTACCGCACGGCCGGCGCGCTCAAGGCGGCGCTGCTGCTGGAGCAGTGGCGGCGCATGACGCCGGTCAGGGAGCTGGAGGAGGAATTCCGGGTCCACGCGGGGCAGATCATGGCGATCGGCGATACAGCCGCGCACCTGCTGAGCGGCATTGCCGGGTTGCTCGATAATCTTGACGGCGGCGGAGACAAACTCCGCCCGCTCGTGTTCAGCGTTCGCTTCGGAGTCGTCCCGGAGTTGCAGGGGCTGCACGCAGCCTTCCGCGATATCCTGGCGCGCTCCGATTTTGCGGCGCTGGCGCAGGCGGGAATTGTCCGGGTGCCCGACCTGATCGGACACGACCCGACCGACCTGGGGGAGATCGTGAAGCAGGAGCGCAAACTGCAGAAATTGCTGGCCAGGATAATGGAGTGGAAGAAGGAGGTAAGTATGCGGCAGTCGGAGGTTCTTTCGCGGGTGGCACCCTATCCGGTGCGCGGGTCGGGGCCGCGGCCGGCGTCGGTGGAGATCGACGGATCATGTGAGCGGGAGCGGTATTTGGTGCGGGTGGACGGCCGGCCGGTGTGGCTGACGGGGAAATCGTTCAAGTACTTCACGCGGCTGGCCTGGTCGCGTGTGCAGCGGGACGGGGGGTGGATGTACAAAGAGGATATTGAGCAGGGATTCAACCAGGCGCGCTACCTGTACCGGATGAAGAACGAGATCAACGAACGTCTCGATTCGGAATGGGAGGTGTTCGAGAACAACCGTCTGGGCTACTATCGGTTGAACGCCGATGCGGGGAGGATCCGGCTGAATGTTGAGCGGCTGCGGAACCACCCCGACTGGGAGGTGCGGTCGCTGTTTGCGGGGCAGACCGAGTCGGCGGTCAACTGAGACCGGGCGGCGGGACCGGCCGGGACGCGGACAAGACAATTGACGTATCCCTCGCGGCGCCCGGATCCCCCTCGTCCGGGGCGGTGGGAGCGTTCGCCGGCGGGGCAGGATTTTTTCCTGCCCCGCTTTTGCGCGTTGGGCGGGGGTGCGCGGCAGGAGGTGACAGGGGGGCGCGGCCCGGGAAGCCGCCGGAGCCGGCCGGCGGTACGTATAAAGTGCGGTGGCGCAACGGAATTATGCTTTGACAATCGTTCAGCAACGTGCCTGATTTGTCGAAAACTAGTTGAAGCGAGGAAGCCGCCGATGTTCCTCGCCCCATCGCTATGATAGTACGCAGCAAAAACAAGCTCCCCGTGCTCGTTACCGACCAGGAGCAGCAGTACCCGGTGTTGTCGCTGCTCACCGGCGTGTTGTTCCCGGGCTCGATGATCACCATCCAGGTCGGGCGGCGGTCCAGCATCGACCTGATTCGACAGTGCCACGAGAGGAAGCAGGAGTTTGTGGCGTCGTTCACGCTGTCCCGCCGCGGGGGCGACGACGTCGGGGCGCTGCACGAGGTGGGGGTGCTGGCCGCGGTCCGCGACATCCAGAAGGGCGTGGGGAATTCGCTGATCGTCACGATCGAGGGGCTGCGGCGGGCGGTGCTGGGGGAGGTAGTCCGGCAGGATCCCTACCTCACGGCCACCGTGCTGTTTCTCGAGGACCCGGCGGGCCCCGACAAGGACATCGCGGCCAAGGTCAGGCAGGTCATCGACGTGGTCGATGAAATCACCCATCTCGACCCGAGCTACTCGCCGGAGCAGGTGACGGTGCTCAAGATGAACCAGAAGGATCCGTCACTCTTGGCGGACCGGGCGGCCTCGATATTCCACTTCCCGCTGCCGGCCAAGCAGGAAATCCTCGAATCGGTCGATCTCTCAATGCGCTATGACCGCCTGCTGGCCTCGCTCAACAGCGAACTGATGCGGGTGGCGACGGCGGCCTCGGTGAACGAAAATGTCCGAAGGAACATGGCCGAGGAAGAGCGGCGGGTGTTCCTGCGGCAGCAGTTGGCGGAGATCCGCCGGCAGCTGGGGGAGGATCCCTCGGAGGAGCGGGAGGCGGCGGCCCTGCGGCACCAGATCAAGTCGTCGAACAGCCTTCCCCCCGACGTGGTAGCGCGCGCGACGATCGAGATCGACCGCCTGTCGGAGCTTTCCCCCGCCTCGGCCGAGTACGGGGTGACCAAGAACTACCTGAACTGGCTGTTGTCGCTGCCGTGGGGGAAGGTGACGCCGGAGGACTACTCGATGGCGGAGGTGGCGCGGGTCTTGTCGGCGGAGCACTACGGTCCGACACAGCTCAAGGAGCAGATCCTGCAGCGGCTGTCGGTGCGCAAGCTGCTCGGGGGGACGAGCGAGGGGCCGACGCTGTGTCTGATCGGCGCGCCGGGGACGGGGAAAGCGTCGCTGGCCAAGGCGATGGCGAAAGCCATGGGCAAGCGCCTGGTGCGGATCTCGGTCGGGGGGATCTCGGAGGTGTCGGAGATTAAGGGTTCGCCGCGGACTTTCCTCGGGGCGATGCCCGGGAAAATCGTCCGGGCGATGCGCGACGCGGGGAGCTGTGACCCGGTTGTCCTGATCGAGGATATCGACTACTTCAACATGGACAACGACTCCTCGGTCAACATGGTGCTCCTCGAGGCGATCGACAGCCGGTGGAACAAGGCCTTCCTGGACAACTACCTCGGGGTGCCCTTCGACCTGAGCAAGGCCTTCTTCATCTGCTCGGTGCGGTCGTTCGAGGAGATCCCCGAGCAGTTCGTGCCGCGGCTTGACATCATCGAACTGCCCGCCTATATCGAAAAAGAAAAAATCGTCATCTCGAAGAAGTACATCATCCCGAAGATGTTGCGCAAACACGGGTTGTCGAAGGCGGAGGTGGAGTTTGAGACGAAGGCCCTGACGCGCATCATCTCCAACTACACGATGGAGGCGGGGCTGCTCGTGTTCTCGCAGCAGATCGAGAAGATTCTGCGCAAGATCGCGCTGGAGAAGGCGGAGAAGCCGCGCAAGAACTGGGTGATCCGGCCGGACACTATCGAATTGTATCTCGGGCAGCCGGTGTTCATACCGGAGAAGGCGGAAACCAAGCCGGAGATCGGGTGCGCGACCGGGTTGGCGTGGACCGGGGCGGGGGGGGACCTGATGTTCATCGAAGGGTTGAAGATGAAGGGGGACGGGCAGATCATCACGACCGGGTCGCTCGGGGACGTGATGCGGGAGTCGATACAGGCGGCCCATTCGTATGTCCGGTCAAAAGCGGATGTACTGGGGATTGATTTCAACGACTTCAACGAATTCGACATTCACATTCACTTTCCCTCGGGGGCAATCCCCAAAGACGGACCCTCGGCCGGAATCACGGTGTGTCTGGTGATCGCATCGCTCATGGCCGAGCGGCCGATCCGCAACGAGATAGCGATGACGGGTGAAGTGACGCTTCGGGGACGGGTGCTCCCTGTGGGCGGGATCAAGGAGAAAGTCTCGGCGGCCTACCGGGCCGGGATTCTCACGGTCGTGCTGCCGAAGGAGAACGAGAAGGATTTGAAGGACTTGCCCAAAGAAATCCTTCGCCGCACCGCATTCCGATTCATAGAGCGGGTGGACGAGTTGTTCGAGTTGTGCCTGCTGGATTTCACACCGTCGGCCTATACCCTCGAGAAGATCTTCGCCGAGGAGATTGAGAAGGCGAAGCGGCGGTCGTCGGCGGGGAAGGCGGCGGCCCGCAAGGTGTCGAAGAAGCCGGGCGGGAAGCCCTCGACCAAGCGTCCGCGCACGCGGTAGTCTCACATTCCAATTCATGGGTGCGGGAGGGGCTCAGGCAGGGCCGGGGTTGGCGATTGCGCCCCGCGGGGTCTCTATTTCCCTTGACAGGCGGGGGCCGTCGGAGCATATTTAAGCAGCGTGTAATGGGCAGAAAGTCCTCCGTGTGTCCGGCAGTCAACCTCAGAGTTATGAACCGGCAAGACGTCAGGTGTCAATCGAAGTGAGTGCGGGAAGAGCGGTCCGAAGGTCTGGTCGGCCCGATACACGCGGCGGTTATGGGAATCAGTAGGTGCGGCCCTTCGGCCCGTGGCGGAAGTGACGGCCCGCCGCCGGGGGGGTGCCGGGGTTAAAGAGACGATAAACGGAATTCGCATGGAGGCACACCGATGAAAAGCAAGCTGCTCGTGCTGATGCTGATCCTGTTGCTGGCGGGCGCCGGCCCGGCGGCGGCGCAGTTTCAGCAGGATCCGGATGATGCCGGCGCCGCCGACACAATCGACCTGGTTTATTCCGTGGTGCCGGACCACGCCACCAATCAACTGCATTTGCGGGCTGATCTGTATGGGTTCACGGACGCCAACACCATATTCGGTGTGACGATGGGGTTCAAGTGGATCAACCCGAACCTGCAGATGGACAGCGCCAATTCGCCGGCGGACATCCGCACCGCTTTCGATTTGGGGACCTTCTACTACGAGAACGCGAACATCGCGCTGACCAACACCAACCATCGGTTCATTTTCGGCGGTTTGTCGGCTTTTTCAGTCGGCTTGCAGCCGGCGCCGAACCGTCGCCTCTGGGCGAGCTACTTCTTCACCCTGAGCAGCTGGGGAGAATGCGACACCGTCTCCATCGACACGCTGTTCTGGCAGCCAGGGACGGAATTCAACCTGGTTGACGATAACAACAACGAGATCATTCCCTACTGGACGGGCCGGGAGCGGTACAAGGACACTTCCTGCGCCGAGCCGTCGAACCTGATCGTGACGCCGGATTCGCTGTTTTTCTCGGCCGTGCAGGGAGGCGGGGCGCCGTCGGGGCAGCAGTTCGTCATCAGTTCGGACAACGAGCCGCTGGCCTTCACGGTGACCGAGACGTCGACCTGGATGGCGGTGAGTCCGCTGGCGGGGAACACGCCGCGGAGCATCACGGTGTTGCCGAACATCGTGGGCCTGGCCCCCGCCACGTACATCGATTCAGTCATGGTGGCGGCGCCGGCGGCGGCCAACACGCCGCAGTGGGTGAAAGTGGTGCTCTTGGTGCAGGAGCCGCCGCCGACGATCGCGGCCACGCCGACGGCGTTCTTTTTCAACGCCGTCGCGGGCGGGGCGAACCCGGATCCGAAGACACTGACGATCAAGAACACCGGCGGGCAGGTGCTCAACTGGACGCTGAGCCACAGCCAGGGCTGGTTGTCGCTGGCGCCGATGGCGGGGACGGACTCGGCGGCGGTGACGGTGTCGGTGGATATCACAGGGCTGGCCTTCAACACCTACTACGACACGGTGGTGATTACGGCGGCGGGGGCGACCAACACCCCGGTGCGGGTTCCGGTGACGCTCTCGGTGGGGTCGGATCTGCCGATTATCGCGGTCGATTCGGCGTTCAACTACGTCGTGGTGCCGTGGCCGGCGCGGGAGGTCGGACCGTGGACGATAACGATCCGGAATGACGGCGCGGGGGCAATGAATTTCTGGCTGGAGGAAAACGCCAGCCGAATTCTGAGCATGTCGCCGATGTCCGGGGCGGCGCCGCTGGACGTCCAGGTCACGTTCAAGCTGAACGCGGGCAATGCCGGGGTCGACTACTACGACACGCTTTGGGTGTACTCGAATGAGGCCATCAATTCCCCCTTCCCGGTGGTTTTCCTGTTCCATTATGTGTCCGATCCCGCCCTCATGATCGTGACCGCCGACACCGTGCGCCTGACGCTGTATGAGTGCGAGATGGGGATACGCAACCTGCCGCCGGTCGGCGGGTTCATCGTCGACAATGCCGGCGGGGACGATCCGATGGAGTTTGTGCTCGGTTGGGAGTCTGAGTTGTTCGATATCTCGACCCTGAGCAACGTGGCGCCCGCGACCGTCTCGGTCCAGGCGAATTTCCTGAATCTGCCGATCGGGGTGTACTACGACACCATTGTCGTGACGGCGCGGAAATCGACCAATCCGGCGGACACGGTGATCGTGAAGTACTCGGTCATACCGCCGACGCAGCAGCCCAAGATCTGGGTTTCGAACAGCTCGTTTGTCGTGCCGGCGCAGGAGAACAGCGGGCCGCTGCCGGATATCGGGATGGCGATTCACAATGAATTCGGCGGCTGCATGCCGTGGTACATCGTGGAAAACGTCCCCTGGCTGTTCCCCTCCGACACCTCCGGGATCAACCCGGCGTCGCTGATCTTCGGGGTGAATTCGGACGGGTTCCTGTTCGGAGAGTATCCGGATTCGATCAAGCTGTACGCTCCCTCGGCCTCCAACAGCCCGGGCACAATCCGGGTGCGCCTGAAAGTGTGGCGTTTTCATGGGGACTGCGACTACAACTCGGTGATCAACGTTCTTGACCTCACCTACATGATTTCGTTCCTGTTCCGGGGCGGTCCCCAGCCGCAGCCGACGCAGTTGGTCGGGGATCTGAACTGCGACCACCTGGTGAATATCGCCGACCTCACGTATTTCATCGAATATCTGTTCCGCAACGGTCCTATACCGTGTTGGAACCCGTACAAGTGACGGCCCGGTGAAGGCCGGCTGGAGAGGCGCCGCGGCGGAAAGCCGCGGCGTTTTTCTATGGGCGCGGGGCAAAATGTGCGCCTCGGCTAACAGCCGAATTGGCCTTGACTTACGGGGCGGATCGGTTATTTTGCGGAACGATCGACGCTCCCCGTACATACAGTTGTACCTTGGTCCGCCGACGATGAATAACAAGTGATCGGTCCATAGAGAGTTTGGAGGCACCATTGAGCTCAGCATCGGTGACACGCATCCTGGCGGTTCTGGCGGCGCTTGTGCTGCTTGCGACGGCCGCCGGTTTCGGGGATGACGATGAGAGCCGGGACTGGAACACCGCCCCGGCGTCGGAAATTCACGAGCGTCTGGCGGCGGCCAAGGCGGGGGACCTGCAGCGGCGCACCGCCCTGAAACAGCTCCTCGGCGGGTCCGAAGCGACCACGCAGACGAACTACGACGTCACATTCTACGATGTGAAGCTCCGGATCAACGACACCACCGAGATCGTGTGGGGGCGGGTGACGTTCGTGGCGACGGCGGCCGAGGGGAATGTCGGCAGCGTGGAGGTCGATCTGTTCCTCAACATGACGATCGACTCGATCGTCGGTTCCTCGGGCCAACTGGCTTTCACCCGCCTGGGCAACGTGGTGACGATCGACCTCGACGGCACCTACCGGGTGGGCGAGCAGTTCGCGTTCGATTTCTGGTACCACGGCCACCCGACGGAATCGGCCGGGTTCGGCGCGTTTACGTTCGGCACCTACGGTGCGTACACGGCGATTTCGACCTTGTCGGAGCCCTATTTCGCGCGGACCTGGTGGCCGTGCAAGGACCGCATGGACGACAAGGCGGACTCGTTCAACATCGCCATCGAGGTCGACACTTCGCTCTACGCGGCCTCGAACGGCACGCTTGATTCGATGGTAGCCCACGGCGGCAACACGCACACGTACTACTACCGGGTGCGCTATCCGATGGCGACCTACCTGTTCATGCTGGCGATTTCGGAGTTCCAGGTGTGGTACGACCAATGGGTGTACAACGGGGGCGCCGACACGATGCCGCTGGAGTACGCCGTGTACCCGAGCTGGTACACGGCCTCGCTGTCGAGTTTCGCGGTGACGCCGGGGGCGCTGACGATTTTCTCGGACGTTTTCGGGCCGTATCCGTTTGCGACGGAGAAGTACGGGCACGCGCACTTTACCTGGGGCGGGGCGATGGAGCATCAGACGATGACCTCGCTGACGGCCAACAGTTTCTCCATGTCAACGACGGTGATAGTCCACGAGATGGCCCACCAGTGGTGGGGGGACTTGATCACCTGCAAATCCTGGCGCGACATCTGGCTGAACGAAGGGTGGGCATCCTACGCGGAGGCGCTCTATTACGAGGCGCTGGGCGGCTGGACGGCCTACATCAATCACATGATAGGCATGTACTTCACGGCCGGCGGGACCGTCTACTGCCAGGACACTTCGAGTACGGATGCGATTTTCACGAGCCGCGTGTACGACAAGGGGGCGTGGGTGCTGCACTCGCTGCGCGGGGTGCTCGGGGATTCGCTCTTCTTTGCGGGCGTGCACGCCTACTACAACTCCCCCTACCAGTTCAAGGCCGCGACCACCGAGGATTTCAAGAACGTGTTCGAAGCGGCGACCGGGGTGGAACTGGACTGGTTTTTCAACGAGTGGGTCTACGGCACGTACTACCCGAATTTCTGGTGGTACTGGATGAGCGAGCCGGCCGCCGGGGGCGGCTGGGACGTCTACCTCCGCGTCCGGCAGGTGCAGACCACCGAGCCGCGGGTGTTCACGATGCCGATCAAGTTCACGTTCACCGGGGTCAGCGACACGGTGACGGTGTGGGCGGACGAGAAGATCGAGCGGACGAAGATTCATCTGCCGGCGAACCCCTCGGCGCTGAGTCTCGACCCGATGAACTGGATGATCAAGTCGCAGCAGCGGCTGGCCTGGGACATGTTCGTCATCACGCCGAGCGACGGTCTCGATACGGTGCGGCAATACAGCGCCTACACCGATACCATCGAGCTGCGGGGCGGCTCCGGCTGGCAGACGTGGTCGGTGACGGCCGGCAGTCTGCCGACCGGTCTGAGCCTCTCCAACGAGGGCGTGATCAGCGGGACCACGAGCGACACCGGGCGGTTTGCTTTTACGGTTTTCGTGGACGACAACAGTTACAGCTACACCGACCAGGTCGATTTCACGCTCTACGCGGCGCCGAGCGCCGGGAAGCCCGGGGACGTGACCAACGACGGGCAGGTCAACGTGGCCGACCTGACGCTGCTGATCGACTTTCTCTTCCGGGGCGGTGAGCCGCCGGTGATTCTCAACTCGGCGGATGTCAACGGTTCCTGCGACATCAGCGTGGCCGACGTGACCTACCTGGTGGCGCACCTGTTCCGGGGGGGACCGGCGCCTCTGCCCGGGTGTGTGAACTGACCCAGGGGGGACCATGAGGGTTGGGGCGGCGGCCTCCCGGCGGGGCCGCCGTCGTCGTTTTCGGCCGGGTTTTTGATTGCGCCGAGGCCGGAAAAAGGTATCATTAGGGCAGTCCGCGCGCGACCGTTCTCGCCGGCAAAGGAATTCGAAAAGCGATGGCCACCACCAGGGACATACGGACGTTCCACATTACGACTTTCGGCTGCCAGATGAATCTGGCGGACTCCTCGACCCTGGCCGCCTCGCTGCTCACGCGGGGATACCGCCGGGCGGCCAGTCCGGCCGAGGCTGACTTGCTCATTCTCAACACCTGCTCGGTGCGGGAGAAAGCCGAACAGCGGGTGTTCGGCCGACTGGGCGAGATTTCCCAACTCAAGCGGCGGAAGCCCCATGTGAAGGTGGCGGTTGTGGGCTGCATGGCGCAGCGGCTGGGCGACGAACTGGTGCGCCGGGCCCCGCAGGTCGACATCGTGCTCGGTACCGACCGGCTGTTCGAGCTGCCCGACGTCCTCGAGGGGATCGAGGGGACGCCGCGGATTATGACGGCCTTCGGGCACGAGGATATGGACTCGATCGTCCCGGTCAAAGAGACGCCCTTTTCGGGCTTTGTAACTATCTCGCGGGGCTGCGACAATTACTGCACGTACTGCATCGTGCCGTACGTCCGGGGGCGGGAGCGGGCCCACGCGGCCGGATTCATTCTCGACGCCGTCCGCAAAATGGCGGACGAGGGGGTGGTGGAGGTGACCCTGCTCGGGCAGAACGTGAACAGCTACGCCTGGGAGGGAATCGGGTTTCCCGAGCTGCTGTTGCGGGTGGCGCGGGAGACCGGGGTGCAGCGGGTGCGGTACATGACGTCGCATCCGAAGGATCTCTCGCGGCGGCTGGTTGACGTTATGGCGGACGAGCCGAAGATCATGCCGCACATCCACCTCCCGCTGCAGTCGGGCAGCGACCGCATCCTGCGGCGGATGGGGCGTGCGTACACGCTCGAACACTACCTGAAGATCATCGACTACATCCGCGCCCGGCTGGCCTACGCGGCGCTCACCACCGATCTCATTGTCGGTTTTCCCAGCGAGACCGAGGCGGAATTCGAACAGACGCTCGCGGCGGTGCGGCGGATCGAGTACGACGCGGCTTTCATGTTCCGCTATTCGGTGCGGCCGGGGACGACGGCGGCGCGCTCGGCCGACGACGTGCCGGAGGCGGAGAAGATCCGCCGCCTGAACACGCTCATCGCGCTCCAGCAGCAGATCTCCCACGCCCGGAACCAGCGCGAGGTCGGGCAGGTGCGCTCGGCCCTGGTCGAGGGACCGTCGCGTCGCGACCCGCGGGTGCTGCGCGCCCGCACGGAGGGGAACAAGACGGTGCTGTTCGACAGCGGGCGGGCGAAGCCGGGCGATGTGGTGGCGGTGCGCATCGCGGCCGCCGACGCTTTCACGCTCCACGGCGAGATGGTCGAGGCCGGCGCATGATCGAGCATCTCCCGATCATCCTCCTGCCGGCGGCGGTGGCGCTCACCGTGATTTTTCTCACGGTGCGGCTGCGGTTGTTCGCCGACGAGGAGGCCGCGGGGAGGTGGCTCTTTGTGGCGGGCGGGGCGGTGCTCACGGCGGCGGCGGTCTGGCACGGCGTGCGGCAGACGGCGGCCTACGCCGACTGGTTCGTGGCCGCGGCCTACCCCTATCTCGACCTCGCGCACTTTGCCGTGATCCTCGCCGGGCTGCTCCTGGCGGCGGCGGGCCTGGCGTTCTATGCCGACGGGTGGCAGACGCGGCGCGAGGACATCGAGGTGCGCGACCAGAAGCTGTCGATCCTCGACAACCTCCAGCGGGACGCGCGCGGACCGTACCAACTCGTGGACCTGCTCTCCATGTCAATCCGGGAGATCGTGTCGCACCTTCCGGACGCGGCGGGGGCGGTGTTCCTGCTCAACCGGAAGCACCGGCAGTTCGTACTCACCGCCTCGGTCGGGCTCTCCCAGGAGGAGACCGCGCTGCTGGAGTATTTCCCGCTCCAGCGGAATACCGTCAGTCAGAGTATCGATATCGGCGAGCCGATTCTCGGTCGGAGTTTCAGCTTCATCGAGCGTTCGGGGGCGGAGCGGCCCTCGCGCTTTCAGTCGGTGCTGGTGCTGCCGCTGGTGTCGGGGATGGAGAAGATCGGGGGCATCCTGCTGGTGGCCGAGGCGGAGCACTATTTCAGCCGGGCGGAGATCCGGTATTTACAGCCGGTGGCGGAGTGGATTGCGGAGAAGATCAAGTCGGCGCGGCTGGAGCGGGAGCTGACAGCGGCGGTGCGGCAGAGCGAGGAGCGGGCGCAGCGGGGGGATGACCTGGCGACCCGTCTGCGGGCGGCAACGGCGGCCCTGGGCGCGCGCGACGGGGTGGCGGCTTTCTGCCGGGCGCTCGCGGGCGTCGCCGAGAGCCGCTCCGTCCACCTCTTCGGGCTGACCGGCGGAGCGCTGCAGTTTTACGGCGGGTCGGAATCGCTCGGGGACATTTCGGAGAATTACCGGACGGCGCTGGTGGATGCGCTCGACCGCAACAAGCCGCTCGTGATCAACCAGGAGGGGGTGGGCGACGGCGGGCGGAAATTCGTGGCCGTGTCCAGTCTCGTGGCGCCGCTGGGCGGGCGGGAGGCGAGCGCGCTCCTTCTGCGGCGGGAGGACGGGCCGTTCCGGGTCGACGATGACGATCTCAAACAGCTTGAGCTGTTCGGAGGTCTCGCCCGGCTGGCGCTCCAGCGGGCGGACACCGAGCGGCTCGACCTGACGCGGCGGAAGGGGTTCGAGACGGTGCTGCAGTTGCTGCGGTTCGATGTCGACGTCGAGCCCGACAAGCAGCCCGATTTCTTCACGGCGCACATGGCCCCGGCGCTGCCGGCGGGGAGTCTGGCCGTCCTGTTCCGTCGGGAGAACGACGGCTCGTTCACCGCTGTCGGCGGCGCGCCGGGGGCGGCGGATCTCCGCTTGCTGCCGGGCGAGGGGATCGTGGGGGAGGCGGCCAACCGCGCCGAGGGGCGGTTCGTGTTCAGCCGGGCGGCGGTCGGACGGGCGATCGAGGCTTTGGAATCGGGATCGCGCGAGCAGATGCAGGCGCTCTTCGGCGAGCAGGGCGTGCCGGGCTTCGCCGCGGCCTGCCCCATTTTGAGGCTCGATCGCGTGGCCGCGGTGGCCCTCTTTCTCCTGTACGACGCGACCGAGAGCGAGCGGGGAGAGTGGGAGCGGCTGCTCACCCTGGCCTCCTCGCTGTATTCGGTGCGGCTGACGGTGGCCGAGCTCAACCGGCGGGTGCTGGAGGCGCAGACGACGGGGGGCGGCGTGGATCAGGATCTCGTGGGGCGGATGGTCAACGAGTTGAACAACCACCTCTCCGCCGTGATCGGGAACGCCGAACTCGCTTTCACGCGGACCAATCTCACGGGGGATGTGGCGCAGCATCTCCGCAGCGTCATCGCCGAGGCCGAACAGGCGGCGAAAGCGCTGAAGGATTCGCTGGGACGGATGCGGCTGCCGGCGCCGTCGACGGCGGTGGCGGCGGTCGAGGACAAGTCGCTCGGGGCGGTGGTGAAAGCGGTGCTCCGCCGCCTGCAGGTGGCCGAAAATCTCTACCTGGCCGGCGGGCGGGCGCGCGAAATGGCCGTGCTCGCCGAAGCCGACGGCGTCGTGCCGGTGGCCGAGGAACGCCTCTACGGACTGGTCGAAGAAATGCTCAACCGGTTCGGGGCGGCGGCGGCCGACGACGATGTGCTCACGCTGCGCCTGTATCGGTCGGACGACCGGCTGTGCCTCGATCTCTCGCGGCACCACCGCAATTTCCCGCCGGTCGACAAGGTGGCCGGCTTCGGCGAGTACGAGGGCGCCCCAGAGGCGCTCCGCCAGCGGCCATCGGATACGTTCCTGCGCTACCTGGCCGATAGCGACGTCACCTACGCCCACGACCGCCACACCCAGCCCTCGACTTACCTGTCGTTCCAGTTTCCGACGGCGGCGCCGGGAGGGTCGGCGCGGGCGGCCCGTCCGAAGGAAGCGGTCCGGATTCTGGCGATCGACGACCAGACAGTCATTCTCGATCTGATCGCGGCCATGAGCCAGTCAATGGGCTACGAGGTGGCGGTGGCGTCCTCGGGGCCGGAGGGAATCGCGCTGGCGCGGCGGCAGCGGTTCACGCTTGTGCTGACCGACCTGGCGATGCCGGGGATGTCCGGCCTGGAGGTGGCGGCGGAGATTCGCAAGCTTCAGCCGGACACGCCGATCGTGTTGGTCACGGGGTGGGAGGTGACGACCGACCGGGCGCAGCTTGAGGAGGCAGGGATTGTCCGGGTCCTCTATAAACCCTTTCGGATTGAACAGCTTACAGAGATCATTCGGTCGGCCGTGCAGATCTCACCGATCTGAGTTCGATATTTCCGGTTTCCCGGGGCTCGCGGTTAACTCCTGAATTCCCAAGCCGATAACGGTAGTATGACAGGGAAAGGATTATCCGCGTATGGATCGAATCGGGATTATCGAGCAAATACGCCGGAACGACCGGTTGTTGTCCATTCCGCAGGTGCTCTCGAAAGTGCTGGAAGAGGTGGGGAAGGAGAACTTCTCTCCAGACTCGCTGGCGAAAGTCATTCTCAATGATCCGAACCTGACCAGTCGGATTCTCCATCTGGTCAATTCGCCTTTCTATCATCGCCTGGCGGAGATCAAGACGGTCAACCAGGCGATTTCGGTCATGGGGGTCACGACGGTCAAGTGCCTGGCCCTCTCCACCTCGATCTTCCACCCGGACAAAGTCTCCGCCGAATCGGGGATCGACGCCAAGGCGTTCTTCCAGTACGAGCTGGCGGTCGCCGCGGCCGCCGAGCAGACGGCGAAGGCGGTGAAGTACCGGTCGCCCGAAGAAGCGATGATTGCCGGTCTGCTCCAGGACATCGGGGTGCTGTTCTTCCTCCACCACTATCCCCGGGAGTACCGCAGGGTGGCGCAGCGGAAGGACAAGAGCTGCACGTTGGCGGAGGCCGAACGGGAGGTGTTCAGCATCGACCACACCGAGGTCGGGGGGTACCTTGCGGAGGCCTGGAAGCTGCCCGAGTATATCCGGGCGGCCATTCGCGAGCACCACGAGACGGCGATGGTCGGGGAGCAGCAGACGCTCTCGAACATTGTCCGGATGGCGGTGCTGCTCACCAACGACCATTTCTCCGGGTACGAGCCGCGAATCGAACAGCGGCTCGAGGACATCAACCGGGTATCCCGGGGGCTGGGGATCGAGAAGAAGACGCTCGACGAGATATCGTCGTCGCTGCTGGCGGCCACGATCTCGACGGCGGAATTTCTCGGCGTCGATATCGGGAACGTGGAGGAGATGCTGGTCAAGGCGAACCAGGAAATCTGGAAGTCGTACCTGACGATCGAGAACCTCTTCAAGGAGCGGCAGGCGCTGACCCAGAAGCTCCTGGCGGAGGAGCGGGCGAAGGGGGCGATCGAGTCGAAGAATATCGCCATGGCGACTCTGTCGCACTACCTCAACAACGCGGTGATGGCGATCTACGGGCGGTCGCAACTGCTCCGGATGCAGCACGGCAAGGGAGCGGCGGCGTCGCCGCTGCTGGAGAAGCTCCCGTCCAATCTCGACGTGATCGACCGGTCGGTGAAGAAGATCGTGGCCGTGCTCGAAGAGATGAAAGAGCTCTCGCCCATCGACAAGCAGAAATTCTACAACATGTCGGAGGCGCTGAATATCGACGACCGGATCGCGCGGCGGATGGAGTCGATGGAGACCTCGGGGGATATCGGCGGCGTGCTCACGGCGGCCGAAGAGGCCGCCCATCTCGGCAGTTGACCGGCAGGCGGCGGCGCCGTACCATGGGGTCATGCTGACGTATGTGACAGCCGGCGAATCGCACGGCCCGCAACTGACGGCGATCCTCGACGGTCTTCCGGCGGGGTTCCGGATCGACCCGGCCGAGGTCAATTACCAGTTGGCGCGGCGCCAGAAGGGATTCGGGCGGGGCGGGCGCATGAAAATCGAGCGCGACGAGGCCGAGTTCGTCTCGGGTGTGCGCGGCGGGGTGACCATGGGGGGACCGATCACGCTGGTGATCCGGAACCGCGACTGGGAAAACTGGGCGCGGATCATGCACCCGCTCGAACCGATGCCGGGGGAGCTGGATCTGCGCGACCGGCAGCGGACCGCCGCCACCCGGCGTCCCCGGCCCGGGCACGCCGACCTTCCGGGGGCCGTCAAATGGAACCACCACGACATGCGCAACGTGCTGGAGCGGGCTTCGGCGCGGGAGACGGCGGCGCGGACGGCGCTCGGGGCGCTGGCGCGCCAGCTGCTCGAGCATTTCGGCGTCGAGTTCGCTTCCCACGTCGTGCGGATCGGCGAGGTCGAAGTCCCCCGCGGCTATGACCTCAGCGATCTGACCCGGGTCCGCGAGGTCACGGAGGCCTCGGAAGTGCGCTGTCTCGACGCCGCGGCCGGAGAGCGGATGATCGAGGCGATCCGGGCGGCCCGCGCGGTGCGTGATTCGCTGGGGGGAATTGTCGAGATCATCGTCCGCGGGCTGCCGATCGGCCTGGGCGGGTTCTCGCAGTGGCGGCAGCGGCTCGACGGCCGCCTGGCGGGGGCGCTCATGGCGGTGCCCTCGGTGAAGGGGGTCGAGATCGGCCTGGGTTTCGCCGCCGCAGGGCGGCGCGGGTCCGAAGCGCACGACGAAATCTTCTACGATCCCGACGGCGACCCGCGGCGCAAGCGGTTCCTCCGCCGGACGAACAACGCGGGGGGAATCGAGGGGGGCGTCACCAACGGCGAGGATGTGGTCGTGCGGGTGGCGGGAAAACCGCTCTCCACGCTCAATCGGCCGCTCCGGACGGTGGATGTGGCCACGAAGGAGCCGGGGGAGGCGATGGTGGAGCGGACCGACACCTGCGCCGTGCCGGCGCTGGGCGTGATCGGCGAGGGCGTGGCGGCGCTCGTGCTGGCGGAGGCGTTCCTGGAGAAGTTCGGGGCGGACAACCTGGCCGAAACGGAACGCAACTTCACCACCTATCTCGACACGCAATTCTAGCCCCTTATGTGGCCCTCCGGCCGGTGTGCATCGGGCTGTCGCGGCTGTTGCCCCGGCCGCGGGAATCCGCTATACTGCCCCTGAATCTGGCTGACGGAAAGGGGTAGTCATGAGACGAATGCTTGTGCCGGCGGCCGCGGCGGTGTTGACGGCGGCTCTCATTGTCGGCTGCGGCGACGGAGACGAGCCGACGGGTCCCGCGCCGGATCAGTGGTACACCGAGGCGGTCGACACAGCCGGGCGGACCGGGCTGTTCACCTCGATTGCCGTGGACGGATCGGATCGGCCCCACCTGGTCTACTACAACGAGTTTGGGCCGGACAATTTGAAGTATGCGCACTATGATGGGGCGCAATGGCAATTCGCAGTCATCGATGCCAACACCGCGACCTCGGACCTCGCGCCGCCGGTGATTCTGGTCGACCGGGCCGGCGGGTCGCACGTCGCTTTCATCGACCAGACTGCCGACGAGGTGCGCTACGCCTCCGAGCTGGTTAACGGCTGGCAGGTGGAGACGGTCGACGGGGCGGGGGAACGTTTCTGCGCGCTGTCGATGACGTCTACGGCCGACGGCGTCCCGGTTATCTCCTACGGCAAGACAATCAGCGATTCGGTCGCGGGCCTGTGGCTGGCGGTTCTCGACGTGCAGGCGGACGCCTGGGAAATCGCGGCGATCGATTCGGGGGCCGCGATTGTCGCCTCGTCGGCGGCCATCGATTCGCAGGGGCTTTGCCACGTCGCCTATATCGGAAACGCCGGATACCCGGGATTCGATCTGTACTACGCGGTCGGCTCGCCGGGAGCCTGGGCGATCGACACGGTGGTGGGCGACACCACGGCCTGGTACCAGTGCTCGCTGGGCGTGACGCCGGACGGGGAGCCGCAGATTGCGTTCAACTCGGTCGACCCGGCGGGGATGGCGTATGCGGTGAAGACCGAGACCGGGTGGTCGATCGAAGTGATCGACGGGGCGGCGCTGGGTCCGGCCCCCGAGATGCGCACGCCCGACGGCGAGCAATTGAGTCTGCGGCTCGACGCCGGCGGGGTGCCGCACCTCGCCTACTGGAGCTGGGCCGATTCCTCGCTGGTGTACGCCGTGCGCGGGACCGGCTGGGCGGCGGAGCGGGCGGACAATTCGGGATCGGTGGGCGCCTACTGCAGTCTGGCGCTCGACCACCAGGGACGCCCCCATATTGCCTACCAGGACCGCGACCGCGCGGACCTGAAATACGCGATCAAGCGCTAACGGCGCACTCAACGGACGGCGTGCGATAAATGGAGTCTCACATGATACTGAAGTATTCGGCGGAAGACCCGGCCGGGACCGCAGCCGACTGCCTGGTCCTGTGCGTGACGCAGTATGACAAGCCGGTCGATCCGTATTTGAAGCGGCTCGACGCGGGGACGCGGGGGGGGATCACGCGGCTGCGCCAGACGGAGGAGTTTTTCGGCAAGGACGGGCAGTATGCGGTGATTCTGAGCCCGGAGGGTTTCGCCGCCCCGCAGGTGGTGCTGGTCGGGGTCGGCGAGCGCCGTGTCGCCGGCCATGACGCCTACCGCAGGGCGCTGGGGCGGATCGCGAACCTGCCGGCGCTCACCCGCGCCGAGTCGCTGGCGATCCATCTCGGCACGGCGACGAGGGCGGATTGCTTTCAGGCGGCGGCGGAAGGGTATCTGCTCGGCGGGTGGAAGCAGCGCGAGTTCAAGTCCGGCGAGGAGGCCAAAGACCCGCGGCGGACGACCCGGATCACGTTCATGGTCAAGGGGCGGGCGCAGCTCAGGCCGCTGCAGCAGGCGGTGGAGCGCGGGTGGACGATCGCGGAGGGACAACTCCTGGTGCGGCGCCTGGCCGGCACGCCGTCGAACCGCCTCACGCCCTCGCTCTACGCCCAGGAGGCCGCGGCGCTCGCCCGCCGGCACAAGATCGAGGTCACGGTGCTCGACGAGGCTGCGATCAAAAAGGAGAAGATGGGAGCGCTGCTCGCGGTCGCGCAGGGATCGGCGCAGAAACCGAGGTTTGTCGTGCTGCGCTACCACGGGGGCGGGCGCGGGCAGAAGCCGGTGGTGCTGGTCGGCAAGGGCGTGACATTCGACACGGGCGGGATCAGCCTGAAGGATCCGCTCAACATGCACGAGATGAAGGGGGACATGGCCGGCTCGGCGGCGGTCCTGGCGGCGCTCGTGACGGCGGCGCGCCTGCGGCTCCGGATCAACCTGGTCGGGCTCATGCCGCTGGCGGAGAATATGCCCTCGGGTACGGCCACGCGGCCGGGAGACATCGTAACCTCGCGCAAGGGAAAGACGATCGAGATCATCAACACCGACGCCGAGGGGCGCCTTCTCCTGGCCGACGCCCTCGACTACGCGAACACGTTCAATCCGCAGGCGGTGATCGACATCGCCACGCTCACCGGGGCGACGCTGTACATCCTCGGCTACGCCGGTGCGCCCATCCTGGGGAACCATGAAGGTCTGCTGGCGCGGATCAAAGCTGGGTCCGCGGCCACCGGGGAACGGGTGTGGCCGCTGCCGATCTGGGACGACATGCGGGAGCAGATGAAGTCGCCGATCGCCGATCTGACGAACTCGGGCGGCAAGCCGGCCGGGACCATCGCGGCGGCGGCCTTCCTGGAGAACTTCGTCGGCGACTGGCCCTGGGCGCACATCGACATCGCTTATGTTGATGTGGAGCCGGCCGGCAGGCCGTATGTCCCGAAAGGGCCGACCGGATTCGGGCTGCGGCTGCTGGTGGACCTGCTGATGCGCTGGAAGAAGCTGGAGGGGAAGAAGCGGTAGAGCCGGCGCGGCCCGCACCGGACCGGGATCAGACAGGATAATGCCCGTTCGCGCAGCGCGCGAACGGGCATTGTGGTATCACTCGGCGGGTGGAAGCCTAGTAGCCCAGGACGAGCCGGGCGACGTAGTTGTAGTCGGATTCGCCGCCGGGGTTGTCGGTCCGCTCGAGGCCGTAGACCGCGGCGTCGAGCCGGAGCACCGAGAAGTCGAGACCCATTCCGAAGGAGGGATACCCCTGGCCGAAGCCGCCGCGGAGGGCGAAGAATTTCGCGGGCAGGAATTCGCCGCCGATGTACACGCGGTTGAAGAAGGACATCCCTTCGTGGAAAAAGAGGTCGTCGATGTCGGCGGCCAGCGTCAGTTTTTCGGACAGACGGTAGGCCCCGCCGACGTTGACGACCATAGGGGGAGAATCATCGCCGAGGCTGCCGATCAGGTCGACGAGGTTGGCGCCGAGGGTGAGCCCGCCGCCCGGAGCGTCCCACAACAAGCCGACGTCGAAACCCCAGCCGTTGGTGGTGTACTCCTCGAGGCTGTCGACGACGCTCTCGAAATCGGCGTCCTCGAACGAGGTCTCCAGGGAGGTCTCGCGGCGTTCGATGATCTTGAGGGTGCCGCCGATCCAGGTCTGGCCGGGGAGGATGTTGGCGACCGCGGTGGGCGCTTTGAGGGCCGCCGCGCCGACGATCACGCGATCGATCCGCCCCTTGGCGCCGATGCGCGGCGGGATGATCCCCTTGTCCACGCGGAAGTCCACGTCGCCCGTGCCGTAGACCCCGAGGGCAAAGCCCCGGGTGGCGAAACCGATCTGCGGCGCCGCCTGCGCACCCATCCACTTGTTGTCGAACGGGGCCATGTCGTCCAGCAGTTGCTGCTGGGCCTCGTCGCTGATGTCCGTGAAGTTGTCGAGGGAATCGGCGTTGTCGTCGATGAACTCCACGAGATCCTTGATGTCCTGCGACGCGGTCACCTGGAGGCTCACGATGTGCAGGTCGAAGCCGGCCTTGGCCAGGAGGGCCGGGTTGAACACGACCGCGTTGAAGTTGGCCTGATGCGCGACACCCGTGCCGCCCATGGCGAGCGAGCGGATGTCTTTGAAGCCGACGTTTTCCGAAGCGGTGGCCGGCGAGGCGATCAGCCCGCTCAGCGCGAGGATCGCGGCCAGCCGGTAAATTGTCCTGCATTCCATGCTATATCTCCTGGCACTGCGAATCTTCATCGATCCAGCCGTCGCCGTCGTTGTCGATAAGGTCGATTTCCTCTTCGTTGTACTGCCCGTCGTAGTCGTTGTCGTCTCCGTCATTGACCTTGTACATGTGGGCGACGTCTTTCACGAATCCCAGCATTTCTTTGACGACGTCGACGTCGATGTCGACGCCCACGGAGTCGGAGAGGATCTGGGTGAGGACGTCGGCGGTGAAGTCGATGTTGGTGCTGACGCTGTCGACCAGCTCGTTGAAGATGGCGACGTGGGCGGGATTGCACAGGAGGTCGGCGTCGCCGGCCGACTTGTCGGCGGAGATATACTCGGCCAGGTTTTTCAGGGCGAAACCATCGGCGTTGAATCCCTCGAACCATTCGATATCGAACTGGAAGTCATCGGGGCCGATGGTGCCGTCGAAGTCGATATCGCGCCACTGCAGGATGGAGCGCATACCGACCAGGAGGGCGAGGTCGAGATCGATGTCGCGCGGGCCGAAGTTCCCGTGCGTCTTGCCGTCCCAGATCGGCCGGAGATCGTCGACGGCGGTGCGGACGGCGCCGAAGAGGCGGTTGGCCTTCTCGTCCGGCCAGTTGTCGCCGAAGAACGGCAGCAGGTCGTTGCTGGCGAATTCATCTTCTTCGAGTTCGCTTCCGAGCCGGAGGGCGTTGAAGCCGGAGGCGTGAATGACGGCCTTGGCGTGGTAGTAGCGGGCGTCGGAATTCTCCGGATCTTCGTCCATCGCCTTGGCGAACTGCTCGGCGGCCGCGGCGTAATCGCCCTCGCGCATCAGGGCGTTGCCTTCGGCGATCGGATCGTCCTCAGCCGCCCAGTCGAAGATGTTGCAGCCGACCGTCAGCAAACCGGCGGAGAGCACGACAGCCAGCAGAACAGGGAGCCTACGATACATGGGAACCTCCAGGGACATATAGGATGAGTAGGTTTAGTTCGGGGGCGGGGCGGGGCGCCGAAGACACAGGAGCAGGCGCGTCGGGACCTGCGGGTGAAAGCGGGCGGAGTCCGCGACGGGGGCCCTTGCTAGTCATCATCAGCGTAAATCCCTGCGTTTCGTCCGGCCTGGTCTGGTTGATTGCTCAGCGACCCCGGTGCAACGGACTCGGCGGGTCGCCGGTCACGCGATCGATGGATGAAATCTTCCTTCAGCGGGCACGGGCAACCGGCGCAACGAAGGGGCAGAAAACGGAAGCCGCCGCCTGCTCGTGCCAGACCCTGACACCCCTTAACATACCGTATGAAGTCGTTGATGTCAAGGGAATTATGGCGGCCCCGCCGGCGGACGAGCGCCGGGAAGGGGTCAAAACAAAACCGCCCTCGGGGGAGGGCGGTTGGGGAAGATCGGTTGCCGAAGCGCCGTCAGCGCGGCTGCGGTTTTGACCAGGCCGGGTTCTTGTCCAGGCCGGGCGGGGTCAGACGGCGCGCGCCGTTGCCCGTGATGTCGCAGATCCACACCGACCCGTCCGACGTGGCGAATGTCAGCCACTTCGAGTCGGGCGAGAACGAGGGGGGATTGGTGTAGAGCATGATTCCGACGGGCGGCGAGAAGACGGTGAAGTGCTCTTTCAGGTCGGGCGTGGCGATGCAGACCTGGGGAGCGCTTATATCGTCCAGGATGTAAGCCAACCACTGGTCATCGGGCGACCAGGAGGGGGCGATGCAGCGCAGGTTTTTCGCCGAGGCGGCGCGGATGGAATCGATGGAGATCATCGGGTTGGCCCGGTCAAACACCACCAGCCCCTTCCCCTTAAGGTCGGACATGTGGACGCAGGCGATTTGCCCCTTGCGGTTGGCGGTGGGGAAGGTGAGGAAGTCGTTGCTGAAGTTCTGCCAGTCCTTGCGCAGGATGTTGAACTTCCCGCCGTCCGGGGACATGGTGCAGATCTGGAAGTTGGGGAGGAAGGCGTTGGCGTAGTTGGCGTTCATGTCTTTCCAGAAGACGATCTCGGAACCGTCGAGCGACCATTCCGGGCCGCGGCTGCCGAGGTCCTCGCTGAGCCGCGTCCACCAGAGCGTGTTGTTGGCATAGGCCGAGTCGAGCCAGGCGATGAAGATGTCGTAGACCTTGTGGAGACCGCCGACATTGGGGTCGGGCCCGCGCAGGTCGATCTTGCCGGAGCGGACGAAAGCGATGCGGCGATTGTCCGGGGCCCACGACAGGCTCCCGTCGGCGTTGCCCACCTGCGAGACCAGTTGCTGGCCCGAGCCGTCGGCGTTCATGATCCAGACGTTGCCGTTGCGGAGGAAGGCGATCTGCCCGGTCGGGGGATCGATCTTCCCGGCGCGGGCGGGGGGAAGTTTCTCCGCGGCGGCCGCACTCGCGGCGAGAGCCAGGCCCGCCACGAGCGTCGCCAGCAGGCGCGCGGTCCGGTTGTCAGTACTTCTCAAGATACGTCTCTCCATCTGAGGTTGGCACAGTTCGGTGCAATAACAGGGATCGCGCCGAACTTGTCAACCTCCGCGGCGCCTTCCGACTCAGAAGGCAAAGTACCGTTTCAGTTCCACCTTGCCCCGGAAGCCGGAGAGGTCGAGATCGACGCGGCCATCCTGGTCACCGGTATAGGTGACGATGATCTCCTCGTCTTGAGCATTATACCAGGCAATGTTGGTGAAGTTCAGGTAGAGGTACCCGAAGTCGGCGCCGAGGCTGAGGTTGAGGACGTTGAGCGGGATCTCACCGCCGAGGCCCAGGGTGAAACCGGGGGCGTTGCCCTCAAAGGTCGAATTCTCGCTCTCGGAAGCCGCGGTGGAGAGGTTGAGGTTCTGATACTCGGGCCAGAGTTCCCAGGACGCGTGGTAGTACCCGACGGCGCCGAAGGCGCGGGCGGACAGGCCGGCGGCCGGCCGATCGGGAGCGGGCGCATTGAGGAGGAAGTACTGCAGCCCGGTGGTCACGCCGTAGACTTTGATTTCGCTGGTGAGGTTATCGACCACCGTGGCGCCGCCGCTGGGAGGGGAATAGGTGAGGGGGCCGGCGATATCGGAGCCGAATTTCAGCCAGTATTCTCCGCCGACCGTCCATGCGAGCCGGGGCTTGACGCCCACGGCGAAGTCGACGCCGAAAGTGGACGCCTGGCCCAGCCAGGGGAGATCGGCCTCCGCAATCTGGGCGGAGATGGAGCTGGCGAAACTGTTGTAGTCGTTGTTGCGGTTGATACGATTCAGGGTGTAGTTGAGCGCCACCCAGCCGATTTTCTGCACGTGCTTCTTCTCAACTTTTTTCATGTAGCGGTTGACGATCTCCTGCTCGGTTTCCGCCGAGAGGGTTCCGGCCGCAGACACTAGGAGCGCAAAGGCGCTCACCAGGCACACGAAACGACGCATGGCAACCTCCTGTGAACTGGTAAGAATCAGTTTGTGATTTTATCGGAACCGCTTTCGGGGGACTTGACGGAAGAGCGTGTCTTCGAAGGCGTTCGCGCAAAAATAGGACGGGCGGAGGCGGGGCGCGGGATTGTTCAGATTGTGCACAGCGGAGCGGGGCGGCCGGGCCGGAGCCCAAAGAAAACGGGGCTCGCGAAGAGCCCCGTGGAAATGGCACAGAAAACGGCCGGTCGGGCGGCTAGTCCCCGGCCCTGGGCGGCAGGGAGTAGTCGAGGCCGGCCAGTTGGGAGTACAGCCGCCAGCGGCGGTCACAGTCCTGCTGGCCGAGTTTCAGGAGCATGGCGGCCCGCTCCGGGTCGATGGCTTTGAGCGACCGGAAGCGGATCTCGCTGTAGGCATACTCGGAGAAGGGGATGGACGGCGGCTTGCTGTCGAGCTGGAGCGGGTTCTTCCCCTGCTCGATGAGATCCGGGTTGTAGCGGTAGAGCATCCAGTGGCCGCAGCGGACGGCCTTGTCTTCCTGGTCCATGGAGTGGGCCATGTCGATGCCGTGGGCGATGCAGGCGCTGTAGGCGATGATGAGCGAGGGACCGTTGTAGCGCTCGGCCTCGATCATGGCTTTGACGGTCTGGCCGTTGCTGGCGCCGAGGGCGACCTGGGCCACATAGACGCTGCCGTACGACATCATCATCATGCCGAGGTCCTTCTTGCCGCGCGGCTTGCCGGCGGCGGCGAACTTGGCCACCGAACCCCGCGGCGTCGACTTCGACATCTGGCCGCCGGTGTTGGAGTAGACCTCGGTGTCGAGGACGAGAAGGTTGACGTTCTTGCCGGAGGCCAGGACGTGGTCGAGACCGCCGTAGCCGATGTCGTACGCCCAGCCGTCGCCGCCGATCACCCAGACCGATTTCTTGACGAGGTAGTAGGCGATGCTCCGCAGGGTCGCGACCTTGTCCGAGTCCCCGAGGGAGTCGAGCCGCGCCAGAAGGGCGGCGACGCGTTCGCGCTGCTGCGCGATGCCGGCCTGCTCCGACTGGTCGGCCGAGGCGAGGGCGTCGTACATGTCGGGGACGAGTTCCCGGACGAGGGTGAGGGCGTAGTCCTGGAGCTTGTCGGCGGTGAGGCGCATGCCGAGTCCGAACTCGGCGTTGTCCTCGAACAGGGAGTTGGACCAGGCCGGTCCGCGGCCGTCGGCCCGCCGGCAGTACGGAGTCGTGGGGAGGTTGCCGCCGTAGATCGAGGAGCAGCCGGTGGCGTTGGCGCAGATGGCGCGGTCGCCGAAGAGCTGGGTCATCAGTTTGAGGTAGGGGGTCTCGCCGCAGCCCGAGCAGGCGCCGGAGAACTCGAACAGGGGACGGGCGAACTGCGATCCCTTGACCGTGTCGAGGCGGAAGAGGTCGGGGTCGTTTTCGGGCAGGCGGTTGATGAAGAACTCCCAGTTGGCGCGCTCGCGCTCGCGGATCGGCGCCTGGAGCGTCATGTTGATCGCCTTGCGGCCGGTCTTGGTCCCCTGCGCGTCTTTGGCCTCGACCGGGCAGGCGTTGACGCAGACCTCGCAGCCGGTGCAGTCTTCGGGCGCCACCTGGAGGGTGTAGTACTTCCCGGCGAGCTGCTTGGTTTTGGCCTCGACGAAGGGGAACTCGGCCGGCGCGCCGGCGAGGTCTTTCTTCTCGTACACTTTCGGGCGGATGGCCGCGTGCGGGCAGACGATCGAGCAGATGTTGCACTGCGTGCAGATTTCCCTGTCCCAGATCGGGATGTCGACCGCGATGTTCCGCTTCTCGTACTGGGTGGTCGCCGTCATGTAGGTGCCGTCATCGGGGAAGGCCGAGACCGGCAGATCGTCGCCGCGGCCGGCGATGATTTCGGCGGTCACGTTCTTGACAAACTCGGGGGCATGGGCGGGGACGATGGGCGGCCGGGTGATGGTCGATGTGACCTTGTGCGGATACTTGACTTCGCGGAGGGCGTCGGTGGCGCCGTCGACCGCCGCGAAATTCATCTTGACGACCTTTTCTCCCTTGGCGCCGTAGGTCTTGACGATCGCGTGCTTGATGGCCGTGATCGCCTCGTCGCGGGGGAGGATGTCGGAGATGGCGAAGAAGGCGGTCTGCATGATCATGTTGATGCGGGCGCCGAGGCCGAGTTCCTTGGCCAGGCTGATGGCGTCGATGACGAAGAACCGCGCCTTCTTGTCAATCAGCTGTTGCTGGACCTCGCGGGGCATCCGGTCCCAGACCTCGTCGGGGCCGTAGGGCGCGTTGAGCAGGAAAGTGCCGCCCGGCAGCAGCGGCGTAAGCATGTCGTACTTCTCGAGGAAGGAGAAGTTGTGGCAGGCGACGAATTGGGCGGAGCGGATGAGGTAGGGCTTGCGGATGAGGTTCTTGCCGAACCGGACGTGCGAGACCGTGATCGCGCCCGACTTCTTGGAGTCGTACACGAAGTAGCCCTGGGCGTAGTTGTCCGTGTTTTCGCCGAGGATCTTGATCGAGTTCTTGTTGGCGCCGACGGTGCCGTCCGCCCCCAGGCCGTAGAACAGGCCGCGGAAGGCCTCCCCCTCGAGGTCGAACGAGTAGTCGGGTTCGAGGGAGGTGTGGGTGACGTCGTCGACGATGCCGACGGTGAAGTGGTCCTTGGGCCGGGCGGCGGCGAGGTTGTCGAAGACCGCCTTGGCCATCGGCGGATTGAATTCCTTCGACCCGAGCCCGTAGCGGCCGCCGATGACGAGAGGCGGCTGGGAGAAGGGGGCGATCCCCTTGTCGAGCGCCTCGCGGATCGCCGTCTGGACATCGGTGTACATCGGTTCGCCCACCGAGCCCGGTTCTTTCGTGCGGTCGAGGACGGCGATGCGCCGGACGGTTTTCGGGAGGGCCTGCACGAAGTGCGCGACCGAGAAGGGACGGTAGAGGCGCACCTTGATCACGCCGACTTTCTCGCCCCGGGCCGCGAGGGCGTCGACGGTTTCGTGGACGACCTCGGCGCCGCTGCCCATGACGACCACGACGCGGTCGGCCTCCGGATGGCCCATGTAGTCAAAGAGGTGGTAGCCGCGGCCGACGATCCCCGCGAAGCGGTCCATGGCTTTCTGGACCAGGGCGGGGGCCGCGAGGTAGTACCGGTTCACCGTCTCGCGGTGCTGGAAGAAGACGTCGGGATTCTGCGAAGTTCCCTTGATGGTCGGATTGTCGGGGGAGAGAGCGCGGCGCCGGTGGGCGACGATCAGGTCGTGGTCGAGCATCGCCGCCATGTCGTCGATAGTGATCTCCTCGACCTTCTGCACTTCGTGGGAGGTGCGGAAGCCGTCGAAGAAGTGGACGAAGGGGACGCGGGACCCGAGGGAGGCGGCCTGGGTGATGAGGGCGAGGTCCATGACCTCCTGGACCGACCCGGAGGCCATGAGGCCGAAACCGGTCGAGCGGCAGGCCATGACGTCGGAATGGTCGCCGAAGATCGAGAGGGCGTGGGAGGCGACGGCGCGGGCGGAGACATGGAAGACCGTCGGGGTCAGCTCCCCCGCGATCTTGAACATGTTCGGGATCATCAGGAGGAGGCCCTGGGAGGCCGTGAAGGTCGTGGTCAGGGCGCCGGTGGTGAGGGCGCCGTGGACGGCGCCGGAGGCGCCTCCCTCGGACTGCATCTCGATCACCTCGGGGATGACGCCCCAGATGTTCTTTTCCCCGCGGGCCGACTTCTCGTCGGCGATCTCGCCCATGTTCGACGAGGGTGTGATCGGGTATATGGCGATGACTTCGTTGGTCGCGTGGGCAACGTATGCCGCGGCGGTATTGCCGTCAATCGTCACCATGCGCCGCCGGTGCGGCTGCGGTTTCGGCACGCGCTTTTCCATCGATGAAACAGCTTCTTGCGGCATTCTGAGACTCCTGTAGGTAGCAGCTTGCATTTCCCCGACGGCGACTATCGGCTGTCGTCGGCGCGGGAAACCGTGATATCTTTCTGAGCCTGGTATTTTCCGCTCTTGTCCCGGTACGACCGCAGGCAGTCCTGGTCGCCCTGGAGGAAGAGGATTTGGGCGATGCCCTCGCCCGCGTAGACGCGCAGGGGCACGGGCGCCGTGTTGGCCAGCGAGAGCGTGGCGTACCCCTCCCACTCCGGTTCAAAGGGGGTCACGTTGACGACGAGCCCGGAGCGGGCGTAGGTGGATTTGCCGGTGCAGAGGGTGATGATGTTCCGGGGGATGCGGAAGTATTCCAGGGACCGGGCCAGGATGAAGGAATTGGCCGGGATCGCCAAAGATTCGGCCCGGGCGTCCATCCAGCAGTCGGGGCGGACGTTTTTCGGATCGAGCTCGGCCACGCGGGTCGTGTCGAGGAGCTTGAACTCGTCGGCCAGGCGGAAGTCGTAGCCGTAGCAGGAGACGCCGAAACTGATGCCGGCCCGGATCTGATCGCGGGCGAAGGGCTCGATCATCCGGCGCCGTTCGGCCATTTCAATTATCCAGCGGTCCGCCATCACCGCCATAGCACGCGCGACTCCCTTGTTATTTTCTTCACAAACCTCAAGATACAGCGCGGGTGGCGGGATGTAAACCGGAAACTACATAAAAATCACCTGTCGGGACACGCTAGATAGTGGCGGCCTTGTTCTTCTCCCACGAGAGGAGATCGGCCAGAGAATGTTCTTCGAACACGGAGACGAGACGATCTTCGGCCGCCCGGAGGAGTTCGCGGAGGGCGCAGAAATCGGTTTTCTCGCAGATGGCGTTGTCTTTGATGCACTTAATGAGGTGGTAGGGCCCCTGGATGGCTTCCAGAATCTCCTTGACGGAGATGTCGGCCGGGCCTTTGGCCAGCGTGAAGCCGCCCCGCACGCCACGGTGCGAGCGCACGATCCCGGCCCGGGACAACGACTGGAAAATCTTCGCGAGAAACTTCTCAGGAATGGCCCGTGCCTCCGAGATTTCCGACAGCGGTGTCACGGTCGCGTCGTTGCGCTCGGCCAGGTACAAAACGCCGAGGATGCCGTATTCTTCAGCTTTAGTGAACTGCATGACTAACCTTCTTTCGCTGCGCTTTTCGGAGTCTGCCTGTCATGAGATGTCAGAAGGCGACAAGTGTTACCGAATTTGTTTTCTACATGATACGCAACATAGACAAGGGCGTCAATAAAAAAAGGCAAAAACGCGGATAAAAATGCCGATTTTGTCCTCCGAATGCACAGTGATGACAGCCGTTGACTTTGAGCGGCAATGTAGTACTTTGCGGCTAAGCGGATTACACCGGCACAAGGACAGGAAGGTTATGGCGGAAACCGAACGCGAGAAGAAGAATACGGGGCTTTTGATCGTCTACACAGGCAACGGGAAAGGGAAAACCACAGCCGCCCTGGGGATGTGCGTCCGGGCGGTGGGCTACGACTGGCAGGTGTGCGTGATCCAGTTCGTCAAGGGGAGCTGGAAGTACGGGGAGTTGAAGGGGATCAAGCGGTTGGCGCCGAATGTCGAATTGCACACGGTCGGAGAGGGGTTTGTCGGGATTGTCGACGACACCAAAGATTTCGAGGAACACCGGGCGGCGGCCCGGAAGGGGGTGGCGCTGGCACTGGAGAAGATTCGCTCCCGGGCGTATCCGCTGGTCATCCTGGACGAGCTCAACGTGGCGGTTGACCTCGGCTTGGTGACCGATGACGAGGTGCGCGAGCTGCTGGCCGCCCGCGATGCGGAACAGTCCCTGGTAGTGACCGGGCGCGGGGCGCGCGACTGGCTGGTGGAGCAGGCGGATTTGGTCACCGAGATGCGGGAGATCAAGCACCCCTTTCAGAAGGGGGTGCTGGCGCAGAAGGGGATTGACTGGTGAGGGGCGGCAGAGCTAATTGGTGAGCCGAACCGGCGCCGCGCCGGGAGTGTTTCAGCAGGTGCGGCCGCCCGGCGCGGCCGAAGAGGAAGAACCCTGGACGAGGAGTCTCATGTCTACAGCCGAGAAGAACTACGATATCGTCGTTGTCGGCGCCGGTCCCGGCGGCCTGTGCGCGGGGCTCTACGGGGCGCGGGCGCGGAGAAAGGTCATATGCCTGGAGAAGTACATGCCGGGGGGCCAGATCGCCAACACCGAAGAGGTGGAGGATTACCTCGGATTCGTCCGCATCTCCGGCCACGAGTTGGCCACGCGCATGGCGGAGCACGCCATGAAGTTCGGCCTGGAGGTCGGCTCGGAAGAGGTGGAGGAGATCTATGTGGACGGTGATGATCGGGTGGTGCAGTGCGCCTCGGGCACACGCTACCGGGCCAAAGCGGTGATCCTGGCCACGGGCGGTTCGCCGGTGAAACTCGGCGTGCCGGGCGAGCGGGAGTACGCGGGGCGCGGGGTCTCCTACTGCGCGATCTGCGACGGAGCCTTTTTCCGGGACCAGGTGATCGCCGTGGTCGGCGGCGGCGACGCCGCGGTCGAGGAGGGGGCGTTTCTCACCAAGTTCGGTTCCAAAGTCCACATCATCCATCGCCGAAAAGAGCTGCGGGCGCAGAAGATCATCCAGCAGCGGGCGAAAGACAACCCTAAGATCGAGTTTGTCCTCGAAACGGTGGTGGAGTCGATCAACGGCGATGGCCGCAAGATCAGCGACCTGACGCTGCGCAATGTGACGACCGGAGAGGTCTCGACGCTTCCGGTCGGCGCCTGTTTCATCTTCGTGGGTTTCCGGCCGAATTCGGGCCTCACGCGCGAGGAGCTGCGCAAAGACGCCGGCGGGTACATCATCACGGACGACAAGATGGAGACGTCGATCCCGGGGATTTTTGCCTGCGGCGATGTGCGGGCGCAGTTGGTGCGGCAAATCACCAACGCGGTGGGGGATGGGACGACGGCGGCGGTGGCGGCCGAGAAGTACATCGAGCACCTCGAGGACAAGCGGACGGCGCAATCGGCCTCCCGCTGACACGGGGGCCGTTCGGCGGGTAAAGCGCGGTTGCGGCCGCAGGCGTCGGCCGAGCGGGGCGGACGCACGCCGGCGAGCGACCGCGGCCCCAGCCTGAGGCGGCCGACCGGCGGGAACTAAGTAACTCCCCTGCGGGTGTAAGTCGTATCCTGACACGCCATGGAAACCGGGGGCGGTGCGGATTCGGACGGTGCAGAGATCGCGTCGGCCGGGAGCTGTTCGTTTTTCGCCGGCCGGCCGATAGAGCAATCAGATTCTGGGAGTGGCGTGTGCTGGACTTTCCAGCCACCTGACGTTAGAGTCGGGCATCCCCCTCCGCCACTCCCAGTTTTTTTATGCCTGCCCCGGCCGTTCGGCCGGCTAATACCATCGGGAGGTCGGCCGATAACAGGAGGTATGGAGGCAAGTCGCGAGTCTTTGCTCGATCGGCTGACGGCGGGTTGGAAGCCGGGCCTGATGTCGCGCTTGAGCCACCTGATTATCGTGCAGGTGGTTTTTGTGTTTGCCGCGCTGGTGCTGATTATATTCTCCCCCGGCCACTACTTGTCAGGGCGGGCGGAAACGCCGCGCCTTCCGGATTTCGCGCCGGTCGCAGCGGCGGCGGCCGCCGAGGCGGCGGGCCGGATGCCGGCCGACTACCGCACCGAGGGAGCGGGCGGGCAGGCTCTCGCCGCGCTTCTCGGCGGCCATACGGCGGTCCGGCAGGCGGTGCTCTACGAGCTGGCGGCGGGTCGCCCGGCGGCCCTGTGGGGCTACGGACGGGAGGAGGACTCGCCGCTGCCGCCGTCGTGGACGGACCACGAACTGACCCATCTCCGGCTGAGCGCGGCCGACACGGCGGGCGCGGACACCCACGGCTGGCCGACCGTGCCGCTCCGTTTGACGGAGCAGTTCATCGTCTACGGGGCGCCGGTCGAGTTCAGGGACGGATCGAGCGGGCTGCTGGTCGCGGCCTGGGACCACAACCTGTTCGTGTCGGACCGGAGGGCGCTTGGCTACGCGCTGCTCGTGCTGTTTCTGTGCGCCGGCCTGGTGGCGCTGTTGACGGTGTATCTCATCCACAACCAGTTCACGCAGCCGTTCCGGCGGATGATCCACCGGTTCGAGCGGACCTCCGACGGCGAGCTGTACCACATGCTGGAGAACTGCGGGGAGGGGGAGCTCAACCGGCTGGCGGCGGTGTTCAACAAGTTTTCTCGCACGCTGCTGGCCGACCAGCGGGAGCTCAGCCGGTATGACGCGCAGTTGCGCGACGCGAGCAGTTCGCTGGAGGATTCGCAGCGGCTGCTGGCGGCGGTGATCGACCACTCGCCGGTCGGCGTGATCACGACCGATGCGGGCGGCCGCATCCTGCTGTTCAATCGCCGGGCCGGCGCGATATTCGGCTACCGCGCGGCCGAGGCGCTCGGCCGCCCGATCGCCGACCTGTTCGTCAACGACGTGCAGGCGCAGGCGCAGGCGGAGGGGGAATACGAGGACGAGCACGGCCTGGAGGTGGTGGGGCGGCGGCGTGACCGCTCGCAGTTTGCCGCCTACCTGGTGGCCTCGGCCCTGCGCACCGACGCGGGAGCGGGCATCGGCTACGTCTACATCGTCCGCGACATCTCGCAGCGGAAAGATTTCCAGGCCATGATTGTGCGGCTCGACCGGTACTACACGCGGGGGGAGATGGCCAGCGAGATTGCGCACGAGATCAACAACTACCTCTCGATCCTCATGGGCAATATCGAGCTCGTGCCGCTCCTGCTGCGCAAGGGGAATACCGAGCGGCTGGAGCAGAAGCTCGAGGTGATGCACGGGACGGTGGAGAAGATTGCGCGGTTCACCGACGGGTTGCTGGACGGGAGCCACGACCAGATCCAGTTCGCGCGGTGCGACATCAACCAGCTCGTGCAGGCGGTCGTGGCGTTCCTGCAGCCGCAGAACCGGTTCGACAACACCGCAATCGTGTGCGAACTGTCGCCCGACATCCCCCTGGTGGAGGCCGACCCGGGGCTCCTCCAGCAGTTGCTGGTGAACCTCGTGTACAACGCCGGCGACGCCGTTCTCGGGAGCGAGGGTCCGCGCCGGATCGAGATCCGGACGTTCCCGGCGGCGGGTGCGGGGGCGCCGACGGTAGGGATCACGGTGCGCGACACGGGGCCGGGGGTGGCGCCGGACAAGCTGCCACTGCTGTTCAAGCGGCGCTTTACCACAAAGCCGCGCGGGCACGGGATCGGCCTGATTGCGTGCCGGAAAATCCTCGACTCCCACGGCGGCGACATCGCCTACGCGCACGACGGCGGCGCCGTGTTCAGCGTGACGCTGCCGATCGAGCACCGTTCCCGGGAGTCCGCAGCCTCCCCCGCCGCGGCGGCGGCGGATATTCCCCAAGTCTGATTTTTGTTGCCGCGCCGGGGGGCCGCGGGTAGAATCAACGTGATGGCCGAGCGTGCCAACGGGAAGCCCACCTGGGTGGAGCGCCGGATTCCGGCGATCGGGGCGATTGTGCTGGCAGTCGCGGTGGGCGTGTACGCCTGGATCGGGATCTCGGAGAGCCGCAAAGACAGTCTCGGCCTGCTGGTGACGCAGGGGGCGGCCTTCACCGAGGCGCTGGCCCAGGCCGCGGCCGGGGCGATCGAGGCCGAGGCCTTCTACGACTACCTCGTCCACCTCCGGTTCGAAGAGGTCTTCGTCACGGTGTCGCAGCTTGCGCTCGATCCGCGGACAGCGGCTGAGCTGACCGAGGCCGCTCTCCTGCACGATCTCGACGCGATCTACCTGTGCGATCTCGAGGGGAACGTGCTGGCGACCGGCGCGGCGCCGGCCTGGGAGGGGCTGCTGCCCCAGTTCGTACAGGCCGAGGTCCGAACGTTGGGGGACAACCCGCAGACGAACTACGTACTGCTTCTGGAGCCGGCGACGCGGGAGCACGGCGCCCGCCACTACTATCTCCAGATCGCCAACACACTCGACCGGATCGCCGTGCTGGTCGCCGACGCGCAGTACTACGTCGAGGCGCTCCGCCAGACGCAGATCGGCTACCTGGTGCAGCGGATGGCGGAGGAGCCGGGGGTTGTGTACATCATCTACCAGTCGACCGACGGAATCATCTTCTCCTCGCGGCGCACCGGACCGCTGCTGGCGATCGAGTCGGATCCGTTTCTCACGCAGGCGCTCGATGCCGACACGATCATGCACCGGACCAGCGAGTTCCAGGGGGAGCGGGTGCTGGAGCTCGTGCGGCCGTTCGCGACCAGCGAGTACCCGTTCGGGCTGTTCCGGGTGGGGCTGTCGCTCGGCCGCTACTACAGCGTGTCGCGGCGGTTCGATCTGCAGATGGCGGCGCTCTCGGCGGCGCTGTTCGGGGTGCTTCTGTTCGGCCTGCTCTACCTGGCGGCGCGGCGGAAGCGCCGAGAGCTGGGGCGGCAGTACACGGACATCAAATCGCTCACCGACGTGATATTCGACCGGATGCGCACCGGGGTCGCGGCCGTGGATGATCGGGGGGTGATCACGCTGGCAAACCGGGCCTTCGAACAGATCGTGGGCGCGGCCGGGGTGCTGGGCAGGAACTGGGACGACGCGTTGACGGCGCCGGCGCTCGCGCGGGAGAACCTTCGGCGGTGGATGGCTGCGGGCGAGGAGAAGGAGCTGACGGCCGCGATCGGCGACCGGGAGAAGACGCTCGTGCTGGCGGTTTCGGCGATCGGGCAGCGGCGCGACGAGGGCATGGTGATCGTTCTGTACGACGTGACGCGCCTGAAGGAGTACGAGCGGCGGGCGCTGCGGCGGGCGCGGCTATCGGAGCTGGGCGACCTCGCAGCCGGGGTGGCCCACGAGATCCGCAACCCGCTCAACACGATTTCGATCGCGGCCCAGCGGCTGGCGGCGGAATTCACGCCGACTGCGAACCGCGAGGAGTTTGTCGGGTTCACCGGGCAGATCCGGGCCGAGACACGGCGGCTCAACGACATCATCACGCGCTTCCTCGCTCTCGCGCGCGAGGAGAAGAAGGGGCGGCAGAAGGTCGCGCTCGACCGGCTGATCGCCGACGCCGTGGTGTTCCTCGGGCTGGAGGCCCGGAAGATCGGAATCGCCCTGGAGGCGGAGTGCGAGCCGGGGCTGACGCTCGAAGCCGATCCCGACGAGCTGCGGCAGGTGCTGACGAATCTGTTCAACAACGCGAAAGAGGCGCTGGCGGGGCAGCCGGGGCGGATCCGGGTGCAGGCCCGGCGCGCCGGCGACGGCCGGGTCGCACTCACGTTTGAGGACAGCGGGCCGGGGATCGCCGAGGATCTGCGCGAGCGGGTGTTCGCGCCCTATTTCACGACCAAGGAGGCCGGGACGGGGCTGGGGCTGCCGACCGTGTACCGCATTGTCAGCGACCTGGGCGGGGAGGTACGGGTGGAGCGGAGCGATCTCGGCGGGGCGCGGTTTGTGATCGCGGTCTGAGGGGGGAGATCCACAACCGCAGGGGGGCGGCTGTTCGTGGTCCCAACCGAATGGACTAAAGGGGAGCACCGTGCGGCATTGTCCGCGGCGCGCTTGAGCGGCCGAAGGCGGCTGTTATCTTCCCTACAATGAAAACCCCTGCGCCGTGTATTTCACCTTTCCGTCCAGCACGGTCGCGAGGATCTCGGTGTCGTAGAGGCGCAGCGGGGCGACGCGGGTGGGGTCCTGCGAGAGGATGACGAAGTCGGCCGGGTAGCCGGGGAGGAGGCGGCCGCGGCATTCGGCCTGGCCGGCGGCGATAGCCGGGCCGGCGGTGAAGGCAAAGAGCGCCTCGGCCGCGGTGATCCGCTGCTCCGGATGAAAGACGTCACGGCCAGCGCCGCGCCGGGCCCGCTTTCCGGCGGGACCGGAATCGGGGAAGGCCTCGCCGGGTCCGTGGGCGCGGCGGACGGCGGCGGCGATTCCGGCGAGCGGATCGAGCGGCTCAATCGGCACGTCCGAGCCGAACGCCAGATCAATGCCGAGATCGAGCAGGGCGCGGAAGATGTAAGCGTCCTTGGCGCGCCCGCCCCAGGCGGCGCGGACCATCTCGATGTCGGAAACCGTCTGCTGCGGCTGCACGGAGGCGACAATATTCAATTTCTTCAGGCGCGGGAGATCCCGGCGGCGGACCAGTTGGAGATGTTCGATGCGGTGGCGGGCGGGCGGGCGGAGGGGCGGGGCGGCCGCGAGCGCGTCGAGGACATTCGCGACGGCGCGGTCGCCGATGGCGTGGATGGCGCAGGGAAGGCCGAGGCGGGCGGCCGCGCGCGCAAGCGAAGCGATCTTGCCCGGCGGGGTGACCTCGACGCCGCGGTTCCGCCGGTCGTCGCGGTACGGCTGATAGCACAGGGCGGTCCGGCTCCCCAGGGAACCATCGGCGAAAATCTTGATGCCGGCGACGCGGAGGAAGTCATCGCCGGCGCCGTAGCGGGTGCCGGCAGCGCGCAGTTCGGGCAGGCCCGGGGCGGGGGCGTAGTAGTTGATGCGGAGGCCGAGCGCACCGCGGGCGGCGCGTTCGATGAACCAGGCGAACCCCGCCGGACCATCGAACGAGTGCACGCCGGTGACGCCCCGGCGGTAGGCCTGCGCCAGGGCCCGCCCATAGAGGCGGTCGAGGAGCGGCCGCGAGGGCGCGGGTATGAGCCGGAACACCGGGTCGTAGCCCGGGATCTCGCGGAGGAGGCCGCGCGGAGAACCATCGGGGTCGCGCTCGATGACTCCGCCGGCCGGATCCGGCGTGCGCCGGGTGAGGCCGGCGAGTTCCAGCGCCCGCGTGCTCACCCAGGCCGAGTGCTGGTCATGCGAGAAAATGAACGCCGGGCGGCGGCCGACCACTCGGTCGAGCTGGCGGCGGTCCGGTTCGACTCGTCCGGCGAAGAGATCGGGGCGGTAGCCCTCACCGACCACCCAGTCATCGGGGCCAAGGCCGCGGCAGAAGCCACGGATGAGGCGAAGGCACTCGTCCAGGGAATCGACGCCGTGGAGGTCGATGCGCCCGAGGGAGAGGGCGTAGTAGTAGAAGTGGGTGTGGGCGTCGACAAAGCCGGGCACGACGGTCCGGCGCCTGAGGTCGATGCGGTCGAAACCGGCGAAAGGGCCGACGCCGCGGAGGTTGTCGCCGACGGCGACGATCCGCCCACGCTCGATCGCCATCGAATCGACCGCGAGGCGGCGGTCCTGAGTCAGGATGTTGGCGTTATAGATCAGCGAGCGGGACTTCATAGCGTTCTCCTTTGACGCGGAGGTCGCCCTCGCGGCGGGTGAGCCGGAGGCGATCGGTTTCCTCGAGGATGGGCACGGCGAATTTGCGGGTGAAGCCGAAGCGGTCGCGGAGGTCGGTGATGGCGAGTTCGCCGGTCCGGTCGAGCCGTTCGCGGATGTAGGCGAGGACGGTCTGCCAGGTGTCGGCGAGGAAGATGAAATCGGCGCCGCACTTGTGCCCCTCGCGGGAGTCGAGGATGAAGCGGATCGCCTCGCGGTGCGCCTTGCCGCGGGAGGTCAGATCGGCGAGTTTAGGCGGCGCCCAGGGGTCGGCCCGGAGTGCGGCCATGATCTCGTCGTAGGCGGTGCGGACGGGGCCGGCGAGAGTCATGCCGCGCCCGGCGACGGAGTACTCGTCGTCGTGCCGCACCAGGATCCGGTTCTCCAGGGCGTACTGGATGAGGAGGTCGGTCGTCTCGCGGCCGTAGGGGGAGAGCTGCTGGAGCGTCTCGATCGGGACTCCCTTGAGGTGGGACTTGCGCTCGAAGTGTTTCTCGAGACGTCGCTTGAAGCGCTCGAGAGCCTGGGCAAATGCGGTCGGCTCGAAAACGTATCCCCGGTAGAGGGCGGCCTGGCCGGAGTCGATGAGGCGGGTGACGGCCTGGTTGATGGCGGTCTCGGCGCAGTCGGCGTGTTCGAGCAGGTGCGGGCGGTGGACAGCGGTGCGTTTCTGCAGTTCCGAACGGACGAGATCCTCCAGTCGGCCGCTGCTCCGGAGGAGAAGATAGTCGTAGCGGTCGAGGGCGCGGCGGCGGGGGAAGAAGCGGAGGTGGTCGAGCACCTGGCCGCCGCCGAGCGTGACCATCGGTGTCGGCAGGCGCATGATGCAGCGGTCGCCGATGAGGGCGTAGACGGGCTGGTCGGGCTGGAAGAAAACCAGGCCGGAGCCGCCGGGCCGGATCTCCTCGGCGCGGAAGAGGCGAATCTCCCCCTCGACCTCCGTGGTGCCGACTATGAGGAGGACGCGGCGCCGGTCCTCCAGGGCGACCGGGGCGTTGGGGAGAAGTTCGAGCGAGAGGGCGAGCACCGGATGGTGCGGGAAGTACTCGAGGTCGGTGCGGTCGGTGATGACCCCGCCGCGGAGGAGCTGTTCGCGGTCGACGCCGGTGAAGGAGACGGCGGTGCGCTGGCCCGGTTCGGCGAGGTCGACGCTGTCGCCGCCGGAGTGGAGCGACCGGATTTTGCCGACGGTGCGGGCGGGCCAGACGCCGACCGTCTGGCCGAGGCGCAGAGAGCCGCCGCGCAGGGTGCCGGTCACCACGCCGCCGATGCCGGGCCGGACGAAGGAGCGGTCGATGAAGAGGCGGGCTTTCCCGATGTCTTTGCGCGAGGCGACGAGGCCGGGGAGGCGGTTGAGGTATTCGCGCAGGGGATCGAAACCGGCGCCGGTGGCCGCGGAGACCGCAAAGACCGGGACGTCGTGGAGGAAGGTGCCGGCCAGGCGCGCGCCGATGTCCGCGGTCAGGAGCTCCAGCCAGTCGGGCTCGACGAGGTCGGTCTTGTTGATCACCACCAGGCCGTGCCGTACCCCGAGCAGGCGAACCACCTGAAAGTGCTCCTCGGTCTGCGGCATCCAGCCGTCATCGGCGGCGATCACGAGCATCACGGCGTCGATCCCGCCGGCCCCTGCGATCATGTTCTTGACAAACCGCTCGTGGCCGGGAACATCGATGAAGGCGACGGTGGCGCCGGCGGGCGTGCGGTAGAAGGCGAAGCCGAGGTCGATGGTCATGCCGCGCGCCTTCTCCTCCGGGAGACGGTCGGGGTCGGTGCCGGTGAGGCGTTTGACGAGGGCCGACTTGCCGTGGTCTATGTGTCCCGCGGTGCCAACGACGATCATAGCCGATTACCCGAGGACCGACCGGATGGCTTCGGTGAGAGCCGGCAAATCCTCTGTTTCGACCGCTTTCAGGTCGAGGAGGAAGCGATCGTTTTCGATCCGACCGATGATGGGGAGGTCGCGGTCGCGGAAGGCGGCCAGCAGGGCGGCGGCGTTGCGGGTTTTGGAGAAGCACACGGCGACCGAGGGGATGGCGGCCTCGGGGAGGGCGCCTCCGCCGACGAATGCCTGGGTGGCTTCCACCGAGAGGTCCTCGGGCTGCCCCAGGTCGGCCAGGATTTTCTTACCCCGCTTGTACAGCTCGGATTCGGGGAGGGCGAGCAGGCGCCAGAGCGTGATGTCGGTTTGCCAGGTGCCACCGAGGTAGATGGAGAAGAGGCGCTCGAGGGCGGAGAAGACGATTTTGTCGACGCGCATGGTGCGAAAGAGCGGGTTCTTCTTGATCGTGCGGATGATCTCGGCCCGGCCGACCAGGAGGCCGGCCTGGACGCCGCCGAGGAGTTTGTCGCCGGAGAAGGTTGTGAGCACGGCGCCGGCACGAACCGATTGCTGGACAGTCGGTTCGGAGTAGCCAAGGAGGGGGAGGGTGTCGATGAAGAGGCCGCTGCCGAGATCGTTCATCACCGGGAGGTTGTGCTCGCGGCCGAGCGCGACCAGATCGCGGAGGGAAACCTCCTCGGTGAAGCCAGCCTGGGTGAAATTGCTTTTGTGGACTTTCAGGATAAGCCCGGTGCGCTTCGGGTCGATATTAGAGGCGTAGTCCGCGATCGTGGTAATGTTCGTGGTGCCGACTTCCCGGAGCCGGGCGCCTGATTTGCGGAGAATATCGGGGATGCGGAAGCCGCCGCCGATCTGGACCAGCTCGCCCCGCGAGATGAGGACCTCCTTGCGGGCGGCCAGGGAATTGAGGGCCAGAAAGAGCGCCGCGGCGCAGTTGTTGACAACGGTGGCGGCCTCGGCCTCGGCGAGCAAGGCGAGGTAGCTTTCGGCCGCCCCGCCCCGGCCGCCCCGGCGGCCGGTTTCCAGGCTGAATTCGGTGTTCCCGTAGCCGGTGACGGAGTGCTTGATGGCGTCAAAGAGATCGGCCGGAAGGGGGGCGCGTCCGAGATTGGTGTGGACGACGATGCCGGTGGCGTTGATGACCCGGGCGGCGGCCTGTCGGCCGGCCGCACGGAGAGCGGCCCGGAGGGCGGCGAGAAGGTCGTCGCGGGTCAGCGGCCGGTCTTGGCTCGTCAGCCGGGATTTGGCCTCGGCGACGACGGCCCGGACAACGTCGGCGGCGACCGGACGGGGCAAACGGGCGATGAGATCGGCCAGGCGGGGGTGCTGGAGGAGCTCCTCGACGGCGGGGAAGTCGCGCGGATGGGAAATGATTTTGTCGGTCATAGTGTTACCCGGATCCCGGGGCGCCGCCGGCGGCGCCCGCCTCCCAATAATCGCCAAAGCGGGGGGCAAGTCAACGGAAAAAGCAGGGCCGGGGCCGGGCGCAGACCGGGGGCAGCCCCCGACCGGGGCGGGATCATGGGTCGACCGACTCCCTTTTGTCCACGGTGCGGGGAAATTTCGCCGAACCGCGCAGGATTTTTATTGTTTTTACCGCCATTCCTAGTTTATTGTCCGCTTCCAAAATGGGCGGGTCACCCGACCAACGTCAAACCGGTACCAGGAGACAAGCGATGACGAAGACGAAGCAGGAGATTCTCAGATTAATGGACGACGGCGGGGTGCGCTATATCCGCCTCTGTTTCACCGATATTCTCGGCCGCATCAAGGGTATGTCAATCCCGCGAACGGAGATCGAACAGGTCCTGGAGGAAGGCCAGCCGTTCGACGGATCCTCGGTGGAAGGATTCGCCCGGATCGAGGAGTCGGACCTGCTGGCGATGCCGGACCCGGTGACTTTCCGGATCATGCCCTGGGAGTCGTCGGGGGAGCGGCTGGCCATGATGTTCTGCGACATCGTCCTGCCCGACGGAACGCCCTACGACGGCGATCCGCGGTGGGTCCTGCGCCGGCAGCTGCAGAAAGTGGCCGAGCGCGGCTGGACGTTCTACGTGGGGCCGGAGCTCGAATACTTCTACCTGCGCGACGAGCGGACGACCGACCTGATCGACGTGGACGGGTATTTCGACATGGGGACGGTCGACAAGGGATCGCAGGTGCGCAAGGCGACGGTGAATGCGCTGGAGGCGATGGAGATTCCGGTGGAGTGCTCCCACCACGAGGTGGCGCCCTCGCAGCATGAAATCGACCTGAAGTACCAGGAGGCGCTGGTGATGGCCGATTTCGCCCAGGTCTACAAGTTCGTGGTGAAGCAGGTGGCGATGCAGCACGGGCTGTACGCGACCTTCATGCCCAAGCCGGTTTTCGGCGAGAACGGTTCCGGGATGCACTGCCACCAGTCCCTCTTCATGGGGGACAAGAACCTGTTCGCCAACGGCACCGACCAGTACGGGCTGTCGGAGATCGGCCGGCAGTATACGGCGGGGATTCTCAAATACGTGAGGGAGTTCACGCTGGTGACCAACCAGTGGGTGAATTCCTACAAGCGGCTGGTGCCGGGGTACGAAGCGCCCGTGTACATATCGTGGGGACGCCGGAACCGGTCGAGCATGGTGCGGGTGCCGGCGCACCGTGTGGGCAAGGAGCGGGCCACGCGCATCGAGCTGCGCTCCCCCGACCCGGGGGCCAATCCCTACCTCGCCTTCGCGGCGATGCTGGCGGCCGGGCTCCAGGGGATCGAGCAGCGCCTGACGCTCCCCGACCCGGTGGAGGAAAATATCTACGACATGTCGGAAGAGCAGAAGGCCCGCCTGAACATCGAAGTCCTCCCCAATTCGCTGGAGAATGCCGTGCGGATGTTCGAGGAGTCGCAGCTCATGCGGGAAGTGCTCGGCGAGCACGTCTTCACCAAGCTGATCGAGAACAAGCGCATTGAGTGGGACCAGTACCGCATCCACGTGAGCGCGTTCGAGGTGGAGAAGTACCTCCCGGTCATGTGAGACCGGACCGACGGCCGGGACGAGTGAACGGGTCCGCCTCCGCGGCTGCACGCCGCGGCGGCGGACCCGCTTCTTTTTGGGGGCGGGGCCGTTCAGGCGGCGCGGCGGCCATTGACCGCGGGCCGGGCGGCGACGTATCATGCCAGGGGGAAGTTGCCGGATGATCCGGTGCGAAAGGAGCAAAGGATGCCGTACGTGTCGCTGGGCGATTTTCGCCTCTACTACGAGACGAGCGGACCGGCGGCGAGCGCCGCCGGGCGGGCGCCAGTGGTGCTGCTGCACGGATTCACCCTCGACCGCCGGATGTGGAGCGAGACCCGCGAGTTCCTCGCGCGGGAGTTTCCGGTCATTGTGCCGGATGCGCGGGGGCACGGCCGGTCGGATGCGCCGGCGACCGGGTACAGCCGGGCCGACCGGGTGGAGGACCTCGCCCGGTTCGCCGACCGCCTGGGGCTTGAGCGGTTTCACCTGGTGGGATTGTCGATGGGGGGATCGACGGCTCTCGGGTACGCGCTGCGGGACCAGGCGCGGTTGGTGTCGCTGACGCTCGTGTCGACGAGCGCCGCCGGGTGGAATATCGGCCGGAAGATGGAGCGGGCGGAGGAACAGGGGCGAGAGATCCGCCGCCGGGCGCATCAGGAGCAGGGGGAGGATTTCGCCGCGGCGGCCGCCCGGGGGCTCGCGTACGTGCGCGAGCGGTGGATCGAGTACGGGCTCCGCGTCTACCGCGAGGATCAGCGTTCCATCCGCGACCGGCTGGAACAGATGATGCGCGAGTACTCGGGGGCGGCGTGGCTGGACGAACGCCGGGGGAAGTACCCGAGTCCGGGAAACGACGTCGAGCGGGTGCACACGATCACGGCGCCGACGTTGATCGTCGCCGGGGAGAAGGATAAGGTGTTCGCGCCGCTCGCACAGGAGTTGGGCAAGCGGATCGCGGGCAGCCGGGTGATCATCCACCGGGGCGTCGGGCACATGGTGAACATGGAGATACCGGAGCAGTTTGATGGGGATACGGGGGCGTTTCTGCGGGCGGCAGAGAAGGTTTGACTTTGGCCGGCGAAGGCGTATACTTAGCACCTTGGCGGACCGGCCGGTGAAGGCAAGGCGGCAAGCGAGGGACAAACGGACAGGATGGCAGACGGCAGACGGCCCCGGATCGGCGTATTTCTCTCCGGCGGGGGCAGCAACCTCCAGGCGCTGATCGATGCCTCGAAGTGCGGGATCCTCTCGGGAGAGATCGCGCTGGTGGTGTCAAACCTGCGCAAGGCGTTCGGGCTGGAGCGGGCCCGGCAGGTCCAGATCCCCGTGTTCGTCTACAAGGAGGCGGACTACGCAACCCCGGAGGAGGGGCAGGCGGCGCTCCTGCGCGTGCTGAAGGAGCACGGCGTGGAGTGGATCGCGCTCGCCGGCTACCTGAAACTCCTTCCGGGAAATATCCTCCGCGCATACCCGCGGCGGGTCGTGAACATCCACCCGGCGCTGCTGCCGAAATACGGGGGCAAGGGGATGTACGGACATTTCGTGCACGAGGCGGTGCTGGCGGCCGGGGAGAAGGAATCGGGGCTGACGATCCACCTGGTTGACGAGGCGTACGACCACGGCGCGGTGCTCCACCAACAGCGGGTGCCGATCCTGCCGGGGGACACGCCGGAGACGCTGGCGGCGCGCGTGCTGGAACAGGAACATCGCTGGTACGCCCGGGTGCTGGACAAACTCATTCGAGGTGAATATGGCGGCTGAGACGGATCGGGTGGTGATGCAGACCGAGATCCGCGAGTACCCCCTGATGCGGCGGGGGAAGGTGCGGGACATTTACGATCTCGGCGACACGCTGTTGTTCGTGGCGACCGACCGCATTTCGGCGTTCGACGTGGTCATGCCGAACGGCATCCCCGGCAAGGGGCGGGTACTCACGCAGATGTCGCTGTTCTGGTTCGACTTCCTCAGCGATGTGGTCGAGAGCCACCTGGTCACGGCCGACGTCGACCGGTACCCGGCGGCGCTGCGCGCCTACCGGGAGCAGCTCGAGGGGCGCTCGATGATCGTGGCCAAAGCCGACCGGGTGGAGGCCGAGTGCATCGTGCGGGGGTACATTTCCGGGTCGATGTGGAAGGAACTGCAGGAGGCGCGAAAGCGGGGAACCAACGCGGTGCACGGATTTGAGTTCCCGCCGGCTCTGGGCGAGTCGGAACAGCTCCCCCGCCCGATCTTCACGCCCTCGACCAAGAACGACGACGGGCACGACATCAACATCAGCTACCGCGAGCTGGTGGGGCTCGTGGGCGCGGAGACGGCGCAGCGGTGCCGCGACAGCTCGCTGGCGATCTACACGAAAGCCGCGGACTACGCCCGGACCAGGGGGATTATTATCGCCGACACCAAGTTCGAATTTGGCTACAAGGACGGGCGGTTCATGCTGATCGACGAGGTGCTGTCGCCCGATTCCAGCCGGTTCTGGCCGGTGGACACCTACGCAATCGGCCGCGGGCAGCCCTCATTCGACAAGCAGCCGATCCGCGACTACCTGGACGCGCTGGACTGGAACAAGAAACCGCCGGCGCCGCGGCTGCCGGAGGAGGTAGTGCAGGCCTCGGCGGCGCGCTACCGCGAGGCGCAGCGCCTCCTCACCGGCCGATAGCCGCGCGGCTCATGAAGCAGGAATGACACAACCCGATCAGGGGAAGCAGAGACATGGAAGATACAGTGAAGATCAAACGCGCGCTCATCTCGGTATCGGACAAGACCGGCATCACCCAGCTGGCGCTCGAGTTGGAGAAGCGGGGGGTGGAGATCCTGTCGACGGGGGGGACGCTGCAGGCGCTCAAGAAGGCCGGGGCCCACGCGGTCTCGGTGTCGGCCTTCACCGGGTCGCCGGAGATTCTGGACGGGCGGGTGAAGACCCTCCACCCGCGCATCCACGCCGGGCTGCTCGCGCGGCGGGATGTGGAAGCGCACCTGGAGACGATGACCCAGCACGAGTACAAACTGATCGATCTCGTGGTCGTCAATCTGTATCCGTTCGAGCAGACGGTGGCGAAGGCGGGGGCCACTGACGACGAGGTGATCGAGAATATCGATATCGGGGGACCGTCCATGGTCCGATCGGCGGCGAAGAACCACGACGGGGTGGCGGTGGTGGTCGATCCCGGCGATTACGCCGAGCTGATTGCGGAGATGAACGCGCACGACGGGGGGACGACGCGGGCGTTTCGCCGCCGGTGCGCGGCCAAGGCGTTCGCGCTGACGGCGCGCTACGACACGGCGATCGCCGGATATTTCGCCGGCGCCGGGCAGGCGGGGGCGAAGTTCGCGCCGCAGTACCGCCCGAGTTACAGTCTCCGCTCGGCGCTGCGGTACGGCGAGAACCCGCACCAGGAGGCGGCCCTCTACGCGCGCGACGGGTACGGGGGGCCGACGCTGCTGGAGGCCCGGATCCTGGCCGGAAAGGAGCTCTCGTACAACAACTACGGCGACCTCGACTCCTGCCTGGACATGCTGCTGGATTTCACGGAACCGTTCGCCTGCGTGTTGAAACACGCCAATCCGTGCGGGGCGGCGACCGGGGCAACGATCGCCGAGGCCTACGAGGCGGCCTACGCGAGCGACCCGCTGTCGGCGTTCGGGTCGATCATCGGTCTCAACCGGGAGGTTGACCTCGCGTGCGCCCGGCTCCTCCACGAGACGCCGTTTGTCGAGTGCATGATCGCCCCGTCGTTCACCGACGAGGCGCTCGCGCTCTTGACGAAGAAGAAGGCGCGGCGGATTCTCGCGCTGCCGTCGATCACCCTCGGCTGGCCACGCGGGCAACTGGCCGACAAGCCGATCCGGGGCGGGCTGCTGCGGCAGGACACCGACGATATCGAGACCAATCCGGACGCGCTCACGGTCGTGACCAAACGCGCGCCCACGCCGGAGGAGATCCGGTCGCTGCTGTTCGCGTGGAAAGTCGTGAAACACACCAAGTCAAACGCCATCGTGCTGGCAAAAGGAACGGCGACGGTGGGGATCGGGATGGGGCAGACCTCGCGGGTGGATTCCGGTTTCATGGCGGTGAAGCGGGCGGGCGAGCGGGCCCGGGGCTCGGTGATGGCCTCGGATGCGTTTTTCCCGATGCCGGATGGCGTCGAGGTGGGCACCGACGCGGGGGTGACCGCGATCATTCAGCCGGGCGGTTCAAAGGGGGACGACGAGGCGATCGCCGCGGCCGACAAAGCCGGGGCGGCGATGGTGCTGACCGGACACCGGCATTTCAAGCATTGAGTCCGGCGCCGGCGGCGACCGGCGCACCGCGTCTGCCAAACTACGAGTCGGATGGGGGCCGGGTTCCGCGGAACCCGGCCCGCGTTTTTCGGGAGCGGGGCGGGCAAAAACTTCCTCTTGACACTGTTTCGGCGGCCGGGACATATTGGCCCCAAGCTTTCGCATTCGATCAAGTCATTAACATCGTCTTCGGTGCGGACCGGGCGGCCACCGGGCGGTCCGGCCCGGCACGTGATTATGCAATTCGGCCACTATCGGTACGCGGCGACGGTCACCATACTGCTCGCGGCGGCGCTCATCGCGATCGGCTTTCTCCTGGTCGACAACGGCCGGCTGCGGCAGATGCTTCGGGATCCGGCGGCGTTCGTGGCCGCGCAGCAGACCGGCTCGGAGGTGCCGCCGCTTCAGGCGGCCGATGTCACCGGCGGCATCTGCCGGCTCTCGTACGGGCCGGGAGAGCCGGCCACGCTGCTGTGCTGGCTCACGATGCGGTCGTCGCGCGGAAAGGACAATATCCCCTTCTGGAACGAGCTGGCGCACCGGTTCGCCGGGCGGAACGTGCGCGTGATCGGGATGTGCACGGGAGAGCCGGATGAAGTGCGGGGGTACGCCGCGGCGCAGGGAGTCGCGTTCCCGGTGATTGCGGCCGGCGACCCCTACATCGTGGAAGCCTATGGCGGCACGGTGGTGCCGCAGACGCTGCTCATTTCGCCAACCGGGCAGGTGGCGGGGCGGTGGCCGGGGGTCGCGGGATCGACGCAGCAGGCGGAGATTGAGGCCCGGGCGGCCGAGGCAGGGAAGCTTGAGCAGAAAACTCCGGAGACGCCGGAGAATGCGATACCCTAACCGTTTGAGGAGGTGAAACCAATGAACGCACTCCGCAGGATGAAGACGCTGGTCCTGATATTCGCGCTCGTCGCGATTGTGACCGGCGGACTCGTGGCGACCTTTGCGGACAATGCCCAGGCGCGGCCGAAGTGCTGCATCTGGGTGATGTACTGCTCCGAGATCCCGCCCTATCCGTGCTGGGACGTGTGCATCCCGGTGCCGTGCCCATAGGGGTGCGCACAGCCGGATGCCGCTGATTGCGGCGCCGCCTCATTCGGGGCGGCGCCTTTTTTTTGCGGGCCGGGGAGGCGGCCCGCCGCCCGCCGGGCCGGCCGAAGAAGTTGATTTTCACCATGATACAGGCTTTCCACGAACTCGGAACCGGCAGAGGAAATATCGTTTGGAAATATCAACTTCCGGTAGTATCTTGCCCGAGGTAGGAAAGGTAGAGGTCAAGGCGCTTACATGCGAAATCGGATACTTGAAATAGTCGTTTTCCTTATAGATTTCATGCAGGGGAACAAGGGGAATCTGGCCGGGAGCGAGGATCTCTCGACGGTGCTCGAGGCCGAGGGGTATTCGCAGGACGAGATCTCGTCGGCCTACTCCTGGCTCCTGCAGCGGTTTGACAACACCCCGGAGCAGTATTTCTCGGAGATCCCGCTCATGAACGCCTCGACCCGGATCCTCACGCCGATGGAGCGGATGCAGTTGGAGCCGGAGGCGCAGGGATTCCTGCTGAAGCTGGTGAATCTGTCGCTGGTGGATCATGAGCAGTTCGAGGGGATCATGGAGCGGGTGTCGGTGTTCGGGTCGAAGTCGGTGTCGCTGGAGCAGATCAAGCTGATCGCGTCGTCGGTGGTGCTGGCCGACCTTGAGGATTTCGATGAGCTTTCGCTGGGCGAGGCGTCGCCCGACCGGTCGCTTCACGTCAACTAATCCATGTCACTGACGAACAAGAAGATTCTCGTCGGTCTCACCGGCGGCATCGCCTGCTACAAAGTCCCCTATCTCGTGCGTGCGCTGGTCAAAGCCGGGGCCGAGGTGCAGGTGGTGATGACCCGGGCCGCCACCGAATTCATCACGCCGCTGACGATGGAGACGGTGTCGGCGCGGCCGGTGGCGGTCGAAATGTTCGCCCACGGGGAGTATGTGGCGACACGGCACATCGATCTCGCGCACTGGCCCGACCTGATCGTGGTGGCGCCGACAACGGCCAACTTTATCGGCAAGGCAGCCTCGGGAATTTCGGATGATCTGCTCACCACGGTGGTGTGCGCCTCGGGCAAACCGATTATGATCGCGCCGGCCATGAATCCGCAGATGTGGCGGAACCCGGTGACGCAGCGCAATCTCAAGACCCTTCTCAGTCTCGGCTACCGGGTGGTGGAGCCGGCCGAGGGGGAGATGGCGTGCGAGGACTACGGCGTGGGGCGGATGGCCGAGCCGGAGGTGATTCTCCGGGCGATCGAGGGGTTCTTCGCGGCGCCCAAGGGCCGGGCAAAAAAAAAAGCCTGACCGGGCGTAGGTTCCTGGTCACGGCCGGGCCGACCCGCGAGGTCATCGACCCGGTGCGCTATATCACAAATTATTCTTCCGGGAAAATGGGGTATGCGATCGCCGCGGCCGCAGCCGAGCAGGGCGCCTCTGTCACGCTCATCTCCGGGCCGGTGGAACTGGCCGCCCCCGAGGGCGTGGTCCTCGTGCGCGTGGAGTCGACCGCCGAGCTGCATCGGGCGGTCGGGGAGCGGTTCGCGCAGTGCGACTGCCTGGTGATGGCGGCGGCTCCCGCCGACTATCGGCCGTCCCGGATCTCATCCGAGAAGATCAAGCGTATCAAGAACTTGCGGCTTGAGCTTGAAGCGACGGGGGATATCCTCAAGGATGTCGCGGCGGGCAAGCGGGCCGGGCAGATTGTGGTCGGGTTTGCGCTGGAGACGACCGACGGGGTGGCCAACGCGCGGCGGAAACTTCGGGAGAAGAAACTCGATCTGATTGTCCTGAACGAGCCGTCGGCGGACTCGGGCTTCCTGACCGACACCAATCGGGTGCAGGTGATCGGGCGGGACGGGGAGGCGGAGGAGTGGCCGCTCTTGGCGAAAGGGGAGGTGGCGCGGCGGCTGGTGGCGCGGGTGGCGGCGATGCTGGGGAAGCGGTAGGGGGAAAAAAGTGACGCCGGTCTGGACCGGCGTCGATACCCCGTAGGGCATATCCTTCGAGACAGTTGTCTCTTACTGGAAGTTGACAGACAACCGCCGCTTAAGTACATTCATTCGTATTTTGGGGCTGGAAAGCGGCTTTGTCAAGCGCAAAATGACTGGGAGGATTGGCTGTGAGCAAAGAAAGTCGCACCATACTCGGTTTGGATATCGGCACGAATTCTGTTGGGTGGGCGGTTCTGAGTCACGAGGGCGGCATGCCGACGGGAGTAGTCGCGGCGGGCGTGCGAGTCTTCGAGGCTGGGTTGGACGAGCTGGAAACAGACGCCCGTGGAAAGTCGCGAAACATGCAGCGCAGGGAGGCGCGGTCGATACGCCGGCGGCTCGAGCGGCAGGCACGACGCACGAGTCGGCTGGCGAACTTCCTACAGACAGTTGGTCTGTTACCGCTGGCGGACATTCGGGACAGCGCGGCGCGACACGAGTTCTTTAAGCGGTTGGATTGTTCCATGGAATCGCCGTATCAGCTGCGGCGTCGGGGGATTTCCGAGCGGTTGGAGCCCTACGAATTCGGACGGGCGCTTTATCACCTGGCGCAACGACGCGGCTTTCTCAGCAACCGGCGTTCGGCGCCCAAGGACGAGGATGAGGCGGGCAAAGTCAGACAGGGAATCCTGGACCTCGAGCGCGAGATGGCTTCGGTGGGAGCGCGGACTATCGGCGAGTATTTCGCCTCAATCGAGGGAGGCGGCACACGCATTCGGGACCGGTACACCGGGCGCCACATGTATGAACAGGAGTTCGACGCGCTGTGGAACACTCAGGCCGGTTTCGCTCCAGACGTGCTCCTCCCGGATCTGCGCGAGAAGATCCGCGAGATTATCTTCTACCAGCGGCCGCTGAAAAGCCAGAAACGCTTTGTAGGGAAATGCGAACTCGAGCCGAAGTACCGACGGGCCTCTTGGGAGCACCTCTCGGCGCAGCGCTTCCGGTATCTTCAGACTGTGAATAATCTGGCGGTGATAGACAAATCAACCGGGGAGGTGAGGGCGCTTTCGTCGGAGGAGCGGGAGGCGATCATCGAAAGGCTGGAGGCGACGGCGGAAGCGACATACAGCAGTTTTCGTGGAAGAGGGGGCATTCCCTCGCTGCGCGGGACGGTGTTCAACCTGGAGCGCGGCGGCGAGAAGAGAATCAAGGGAAACAGAACGGCGGCCCAGTTGGCGGGTGTGTTCGGCCTGGAGCGATGGAGGGATTTGACGGAGGCAGACAGAGAGGCGGTGGTCGAGGACGTGCGGTCGATCGTGAACGACGGGGCGCTGGCGCGGCGAGGGCAGAGGAAGTGGGGACTTGCGCCGGAGCAAGCGAAACGGCTGACCGAGATTCGACTCGAGCCCGGCCATTGCGCCTTCTCCAGACAAGCGCTGGACAAACTCCTTCCGCATCTCCGACAAGGGGCGAAGCTATACGACGCAATCGAGGCGGTGCCGGAGTACCGCGAGCGGATGAATCGTCTGACGGAGGCGGTAGATGAACTTCCGAGCGTGCTGTCCGCGCTTGGCGATATTCGCAATCCGCTCGTGATCCGGTCGCTGACAGAACTGAGGCGGGTCGTCAATGCCGTCGTGCAGCGATACGGCAAGCCCGATTTTGTCAGAGTCGAGTTGGCCCGCGACCTGCGACAGACCGCCAAGGTGCGGCTGGAATTGTCCAAGAAGATGCGCCAAAACGAGCAGGCCAGAATGCGGGCGGCCGAGCGGATCAGGAAGGAAACGGGGATACAGAACCCGAGCCGGGACGACATCCTGAAGATCCTCCTCGCCGAAGAATGCAGCTGGAGGTGTCCGTACACGGCAGAGCCCTTTGGCATACACGATCTGCTCGGGCGGTCACCACAGTTCGATATCGAACACATCATTCCTTTCAGCCGGTGCCTTGATGATTCCTTCATGAACAAGACGCTATGCCATGCGGACGAAAATCGCAAGGTGAAGCATAGCCGAACGCCGTGGGAGGCGTACGGCCGGACAGAGAGGTGGGAGGAGATCATGGGGCGGGTGCGGGAATTCAAGGGGCCGGGGCGCTGGGCGAAAGTGCGCCGGTTTGAAATGAGAGAGGCGGAACACAACGCATTCATCAATGAATTCTGCAGCCGGCAACTCAACGACACACGTTACGCGTCCAAGCTGGCCATGAGATATTTGAGTATGCTCTACGGCGGCGGGAGAACGCAGGGGGTGGACGCCGAAGGAAAGCGGCGCATTCAGGCGTCGGCAGGAATGATCACCGCGCTGGTGCGGCACGCGCATGGGCTGAACGGCCTGCTGTCGCGCGACGATTTGAAGTCGCGCGATGACCACCGGCACCACGCCGTGGACGCGGTGGCGGTCGCGCTGTCCGATACCCGTACGGTCATGCGCCTCACGGCGGCGGCGCGGCGGGCTGAAGCGTACGACAAGCTGTTCAAGGATGTCGAGGAACCGTGGCCGGGATTCATCGGCGACATCAAGGCGGTCATCGACCGGGTCATACCCTCCCGTCGGCTGTCGAGGCGCGTGCGCGGGGCGTTGCACCAGGATACGTTCTACGGAGCCCGCACTGTGGATGGGCGGGCCGTGGTGCACATCCGCAAGCCGCTGGCCGCGCTGCACAAAGGCGATATTGATGACATAGTGGACCCGGTCGTCAGAGCCGCGGTTCGGCGGCGGGTGGAGGAAGCCGGCGGAGACGTCAAGAAGGCGTTCGCGGCGGACGTGGAGAAGCCGTATCTCTCAGGGGGAGGAGGAATACGGATTCCCATCCGGCGAGTGCGCCTGGCCAAAAACCTGGTGACATTCCCCGTCGGGTCCGCCCATCGCCGGCGGCATGTGACCTCGGATGCGAATCACCACATCACTCTGTTTGAAGTGTGTGCGGAAGGGGGCGGGGCTGTGCGATGGGAGGGAAAGGTGGTGAGTCTTTTCGAGGCGACGCAGCGGTTGCGGCGTGGGGAGCCGGTCGTGAGGCGGGATGACTGCAACGGGGGTCGGTTTCTCTTCTCGTTGTCCTGCGGGGACGTGATCGAACTGGATCGCGAGGGAACGGGCAGAGCGCTCTACGTGGTCCGCACTGTCCCTCAATCCAAGCAGATTCGGTTCGTACCGATCCACGATGCTCGGAGGCTGAAGGAGATTCCAAAGTCCGGAATGACAGCTGTCCCGGACAGCTTGAGGAGGCGCAACTGCCGCAAAGTCGTGGTGACGCCTCTGGGGGAGGTGCGGCGAGCGGCCGACTGACGGGGCCGGCAGAGGTCAAGGGGGCTTGTGCCTCTGTCGATAACATGACAAGAGCATGGGCGAGAGATTTCTTGATATTTCGGAGCAACCGGCCCGCCTCAGCATTCGACATCGACAACTCGTCATTGGCGTAGACGGTTCGGAGCAGACGACCCCGCTCAATGATGTATCGGCGCTGGTTGTCTCCAATCCCGCGGTATCCTATACGCAGGGGGTGCTGGCGGGGATCTGTGAGGCGGGAGGTGCGCTCGTGGTGTGCGACGAGAAGCACCTGCCGATAGGAATGCTCGTCTCGCTGCTGGGGCATACCACGCAGGGGGAGCGGCTTACGGCACAGGCCGAAGCACCGCCAACGCTGAAGAAGCGATTATGGCAGCAGATCGTCAGGTCGAAGGTACAGGCTCAAGGGGCTTGTCTACGGCGGGTGCGGGGAGAGGATTTCGGGCTGTTTCGACTTGCGCGAGACGTGCGCTCCGGGGACACATCAAACATCGAAGGGCAGGCAGCGCGGCGGTACTGGCCGGCTTTGTTTGGGACGTCGTTTCACCGGGACAGGAACCGGGCGGACCAGAACCGGTTGCTGAACTACGGGTACGCGGTACTGCGGGCCATGGCCGCGCGCGCAATCTGCGGAGCGGGCCTGCACCCGTCGCTGGGACTTCACCACCACAATCGCTATGACGCCTACTGCTTGGCCGACGACCTGATGGAACCGTATCGCCCGGCGGTGGACCGGGTCGTACTGGGCATGTGCGACACGCGGGGCCCGGAAGGGACCCTCGACGCTGCGGCGAAGCGCCAGCTCATCGGGGGGATCATCGGGACACGGCACGCCGTGGAAAATGAAACGGCAGTGCTGCCGGATATTCTCGCCCATGCGGCCGCGAGCCTGGCACAGGTGTATCTGGGAAGACGGAGAGGACTGTGCCTGCCCGTGGTGTAGCGAAGCATGCGGGCGACAGGGTACCGTCGGAGTATCGCGGTATGTGGGTGCTGGCGATGTTCGATCTGCCGGTCGATTCAAACGTGGCCCGGCGCCGGTACGCGCAGTTCCGGATGCATTTACTGAAGGAAGGGTTCCTGATGCTGCAACTGTCCGTGTATGGGAGGTACTGCGGGAGCGAAGAACGGGCCAACATTTGCCGCAAGCGAATCCGAGAGGCGCTGCCCCCGGAAGGGGAGGTGAGGGTGCTGGCGATAACGGATCGCCAATACGGCAAGATGGAGGTGTTTACGGGGACAAAACGGCATCGACCGGAACAACCGCCGGCTCAATTGATGCTTTTCTGATGGATTTTATTGACGAGAACCCCCTGTTAATCAAACGATTAACAGGGGGCATAATGTACTTAAGCGGCGGTTCCTGTCAAGTCCCAGCTCTGGTTTCTCCGGGGCTGTCCTGAAGGTTAATGTACTTAAGCGGCGGTTCCTGTCAAGTCCCAGCTACCAACAAGCAGGATAGCATCGAGATAGAATGTACTTAAGCGGCGGTTCCTGTCAAGTCCCAGCGGTCCCACAGAAGCGTCTCGCCGACCGGGGAATGTACTTAAGCGGCGGTTCCTGTCAAGTCCCAGCTGCCGAGGATGAGGGGATGTTCGACACGCCAATGTACTTAAGCGGCGGTTCCTGTCAAGTCCCAGCGCGGTCCTCGGCGGCCACCAGGATCGCCCGAATGTACTTAAGCGGCGGTTCCTGTCAAGTCCCAGCCTTGTCACCTCCCTGCGTACCACGGCGGGAATGTACTTAAGCGGCGGTTTCTGTCAAGTCCCAGCTGCGGCGGCGTCTTGACAATCAGGGCGCCGAATGTACTTAAGCGGCGGCTCCTGTCAAGTCCCAGCCATCGAGAAGATGGCCCGGCAGTAGAATACAATGTACTTAAGCGGCGGTTCCTGTCAAGTCCCAGCGCAAATACGCAAGCGGCTTGTCGGTGCTGAAATGTACTCAAGCGGCGGTTCCTGTCAAGTCCCAGCAGCCAACGAAGACTTGACAGGAGCCGCGTGCGGGGGGCGGGGCGAGGCCGGACTAGATCCACTTCCGGCGGCGGAAGAAGAGAACGAAAGCGGCCACGACGAGCAGGACGAGAACCCAGAAGACGATGTAGCCGTAGGGGAAGCCCAGCTCGGGCATGTTCAGGCGGCCGGCCGTGCGGTCGAAATTCATCCCGTACACGCCGGCCAAAAAACCGAGCGGCAGGAAGACTGTCCCGATAATGGTCAGAACCTTCATCACCTCGTTCATGCGGTTGCTCACGCTCGACAGGTAAATCTCCAGCAGCGACGCGGCCATGTCGCGCATGGTCTCGATGGTGTCGAGGGCCTGGACAGTGTGCTCGTAGAGGTCGCGGATGTACGGGCGGGTGTCGTCGTGGATGAGCCGGTTCTCCGACCGGGCCAGGGCCGCGATCACCTCGCGGAGCGGCCAGAGGGCTTTGCGGAACAGGAGCAGTTCGCGGCGGAGCGCGAAAATCGTCTCGAGGTGGTCGGGGGTGGGACGGCGGACGAGCTCATCCTGCGCGGCATCGAGCTGCTCGCCGAGACGGTCCATGGTAACGAAATAGTCATCGATGAGGGCGTCGGCGAGCGAGTAGGCGAGATAGTCGGTTTCGAGAAAGCGGGTGCGGGGAACGGTGCTCCTGAGGCGGTCGCGGACCGCGTCGAAAGGGCCGCTGTCGCGCTCCTGAAACGAGATCACCAGGTGGCGGGAGAAAATGACCGCCGCCTGCTCGGGGTGCAGGAGGCCGCCCCCGTCGAGAGAGAGGCGCTTGAGGATGATCGAGACGAGAGCGGGGGATTCCTCGAGGACGGGCCGAACCGCGGTGTTGGCGATGTCTTCCTGAGTCAGGGGGTGGATGTTGAAGTGGGCGCCGATCTGCTCGATGAGGCGGGGGTCGTGGATGCCGTTGATGCGGAGCCAGGTGACGGCGGGGGCGGGTTTGAGGGGGAGGCACTCGGGGAGGGAGTGGACGCGGCGCTCGGCGATGTGGTGGGCGTCGTATTCGATGACGTCGATGGCAACGCTGTGTTCGCGTTTGCGGCCGACGTACGCGACCGTGCCGGGGCGGGTGCCGGCTTTCTTCGAGTGTTTGGGGACAAAGCGCGTCATCGGGCGTCTCCTCCAAAGCAGAATGGGGTGGAACGGGAGGCGGGGGCAAGGTTTAACATGGGGCCGGGCGGACCGGCGCGGGGGGACGGGAACAGACGAGGGCAGGTTCGGCGGGGGCGAAGTGCGATGCGGCCGAGCGGATCGCGGCCACACAAAAAAAGCGGCCCCCGTGCGGGGACCGCTCCAATCGGGTCTCGCAAGCTCCAGTGCGGTCAGGCGCCGACCGGCTGGCGCGGCGAGGGAGTCCGCGGAGGCGTGAAGCGGGTCGGGGCCGGCGAGAAGGCGAGAACGCCCACGGCCACGAGGTTGATGAATGGGACCAGGGTCAGGACGCCCCAGACCGGGCTCTTGTCCACCGCCTTGGCGACGTCGATCCAGAGGACGACGAACGCGATGATGTTGACGATGGGCACCAGCAGGAACAGGAACCAGTACCATTCGCGGCCGGCGCACTTGAGCAGCAGGAAGATGTTGAGGATCGGAATAAACCCCCACCAGGCCTCGCTGTCGTGACCGCACTTCTTGGCGATGCGGTACTGCGCATACGCGAAGAAGAGATAGAACGCGGCGACGAAGAGCCACAAAAAGGCGCCGAACGCCATGCCGCCATCGGTGTAACCGGATTGGTACATTCTTCTTTCCTCCTCAGGAGATTAGGGATAAAGCGCTATTCGGGTTCGCGGTGATTCGAAGCCGCCGCCGGGGTTTGCTCCTGTTCTCGTTATTTGTCGGTCTTGTCCGTCAAGCGCCCTACGCAGCGGCCGACCTCCCGTCCTTCTCATGCGGCCGGTGGCGCCGCAGGTATCGGGTCTCACCTGTAAGATCGACAGATTTTGTCGAATCTTGATTGCCGGGTGGACGGGAGTGCGCAGAAATTGAACAGGGGACGCCGGTCATGGCCGAAGCGGCGGGGATTTATCGGCTTGTGCGGGGGCGGGAGAGCGGTTAGTTTAGCAGGATGGATACGCTGGTCAAGGCCAAAGCCGCCCAGGCAACGGCGCTTTTGGGGGAGCTGGGGATCGATCTCTGGCTCATTTTTGTGCGGGAGACCAAGATGATGGCCGACCCGGCGCTGGCGCTGGTGGTCGGGGAGGAGGCGACCTGGCAGTCGTGTTTCGCGTTCTCCCGGAACGGCGAGGCGGTGGCGCTGGTGGGAAACCTGGATGCGGCGAATTTCGAGCGGGCCGGGCAGTTCAGCGAGGTGCGTACTTACACCCACGGGGTGGGGGAAGATCTGGCGGGGCTGGTGCGCCGGTTCGACCCGGCGCAGATCGCGGTCAACTACAGCGCCAACGATCCCGCGGCGGACGGCATGACGCACGGGATGTACCTGCTGCTGAAGGAGCATTTGCGCGGGACGCCCTACGGGGAGCGGCTGGTCTCGGCGGAACGGCTGATGAGCAAGCTGCGGAGCCGGAAGCTGCCGGAGGAGGTGGCGCGGATCGCCACGGCCGCCCAATTGACGGCGGCGGTGTGGGAGTCGGAGGCGCCGCACGTGCGGGCGGGGATGACGGAGGCGGAGGTGGCGGGGCTGATCGACCGCGGGATCGCCGGGGCCGGGGGAGAACCTTCGTTTGCCACGATTGTTAATGCGGGGGACAAGAGCGCGCCCGGCCACGGGCTCCCTTCGGGGGCCAAACTCGCGGGCGGAGACTTGCTCCATGTCGATTTCGGCATTCGCCGCGAAGGGTACTGCGCGGACCTCCAGCGGCTGCTCTACTTTCGGCGGCCCGGGGAAAAGCGCCCGCCGGCGGAGCTGCGGGAAGCATTTGCGATGGTGAGGGACATTATTACGGAGACGGCGAAAGCGGCGCGGCCGGGCGCGACCGGGTGCGCGGTGGATGCGCTCGCGCGCGAGATGCTCCGCGACCACGGCTACCCGGAGTACCAGCACGCGCTCGGCCACCAGCTCGGCCGGGATGTCCACGACGGCGGCGGGATCCTTGGACCGGAGTGGGAACGGTACGGGGTGACGCCGCGGATGGAGCTCGAGGCCGGGAATGTGTTCACGCTGGAACTGGAAATCCTGCTGCCGGGAATCGGCTGCGTCGGACTGGAGGAGGATGCGGTGATCCGGGAGGACGGGGCGGAGTTCCTGTGCCCGCGACAGATGGAGTTGGCGGTGCGATGAAGCTGCGGGCGGCGGCAATGATCGCAGCGGCGGCGCTGGCCGCCGGCTGCGGCGGGCCGCAGGCGCCTCCGCCCCCGGAGGCCGCCGCGACCCCCGACCGGACTTCCGTCTGCGCTCCGGCGGAGGTGCGCGCCGAGGCGAGCGCCGGGACGGCCGAGATCAGTTTCCGGGCATCCTGCCCGACCGCCATCTCCGGGTACAACATCTACATCAGCACGGTCCCTCTGGGCGAGGCCTATCCGGGGACAGCGCTGCCGGGATCGGTCGAGGCCTGGAACCATCCCGTGTTCCCCGGCGACACGACGCCGGAGGACGGCGTGGAGGTGTACCGGGCTGAAGGGCTGACGGACGGGGTCCGATACTACGTACATGTGCGGACCGTCTTTCCCGACCAGTCGCTCTCGCGGCCCTCGGAGGAGATTGCGATCGTCACCGGCCCGCGCGGGACAATTGAACTGGCGGCCCGCTTCGCCTCGGAACAGGACGGCTTTTCGTTCGCGGCCGGGGCATATGTCCGGGCGGACGACCTGGCGAACGACCTGTACTTTTATCCGGCGGAAGGACGGGACTTTCTCGCCTCGCCGGACCGGCTGGGGTTGCTCCGGGCCACCCGCCTGCGGGTGCTGCCGTTCCGGGGGGAGCTGAGCGAGGCGGCGGCCGGCGCGGCGACAATGTCATCGCTGCCCACCGAGCCCCGGGTGGCGGTCGAGGAAGGGGATTGGGTGCAGGTCATGACGGCGGACAAGACGTTCGCGCTGGTGAAAGTGCTGGGACTGGAGGGGCAAGGAGAGGGGCGAAAGATGCGGTTGTTCTATGTCTGGTCGCCGGCGGTGGGGGCGCCGGTGTTCTGAGACCGGGGCCGGAGGCCGGGCTCGCGCGAGGACCGAGCAGAAAGATGGGGAGTCCGGCGGGCGGGCAAAGAGCGGGCTGCGGCGAGCGGAAAAGCCGGAACGGAAAATTGGAGATGCGATAGACGAGGGTTTTGCCTTGGAATTTCACAAAGACAGTCTGAAGATTGATGCTGCGCGAGTGGCGGAGTCGCTGCGGCGGGTGATCGCCGAGCAGATCGGGGTGCAGATGAAGAAGCGCGGGGCGGTGGTGGGTATCTCCGGCGGAATCGATTCCTCGGTCGTGGCGGCGCTGTGCGCGACAGCGCTCGGGCCGCAGCGGGTGGTCGGGGTGATGATGCCGGAGAAGGACTCCTCCCCCGAGAGCCGCCGGCTGGCGCAGCTCCTGGCGGAGCGGTTCGGATTCGAGACGATCCTCGAGACGCTCACCGGAGGCCTGGAGGGCATGGGCTGCTACCGGCGCCGGGATGAGGCGATCCGGCAGGTGTTCCCGGATTACGGACCGGGGTACAAGTGCAAGATCGGGATTCCGAGCACGGTGATCGAGCAGGCGGCGTTCAACTATTTTACGCTGACGGTGGAGGACCCGCAGGGGAGAATCGAGACGCGGCGGATGCCCATGGGCGTGTACCTGCAGGTGGTGGCGGCCTCCAATCTGAAACAGCGGCTTCGCATGACGACGCTGTACTACCACGCGGAGAAGCGCAACTGGGCGGTGGTCGGGACGGGGAACAAGGACGAGCACGAGCAGGGCTTTTTCGTGAAGTGGGGGGATGGCGGGGCGGACCTCAAGCCGATCGCCCACCTGTTCAAGACGCAGGTGTTCCAACTGGCCCGCCACCTCGGCGTACCGGACGAGATTGTCAGCCGGACGCCGACGACCGACACCTACAGCGCGGAGCAGACGCAGGAGGAGTTTTTCTTCGGGCTCGATTTCTACACCATGGACATGCTCTGGTACGCGATGGAACACCGGGTGCCGGCGGCGGAGGCGGCCAGAGTGCTCAACCTGACGCCGGAGGAGGTGGAGCGGGGATACCGGGCAATTCAGCGGAAGATCGACGCGACCGCGTATCTTCGGATGAATCCGCTAGAGGCGCCGCCCGAGGCGCGGTAGGGCGTCGGCCCGCGAGGAAAGGCAACTGCGGTGAAGCTTCACCATCTGCTGGCGAGGACGGCGGCGGTCCACGGGGCGCGCCCGGCGGTGATCCACGGCGAGCGGCGGATCAGCTACGGGCGGTTGAAGGAGCACGCGGACCGGCTGGCCGCGCGGCTGGCGGCCCTCGGGTATGCGCCGGGGGAGCGGGCGGCTCTGCTTGCGGAGAACTCGATCGAGTACGTGATCGCCTATTTCGCGGCGGCGCAGGCGGGGCTGGCGGTGGTGCCGCTGGACACCTCGCTCCGTCCCGCGCAGGTGCGCGAGCTGATCGGCGACTCGGGGTCGCGGGTGCTGCTCACGCAGACGCGGTTCGCGCGGTTTCTCGCGGAGATCAGCCGGGCGCCGTCGCCGCTGGAACTGATCATCGCCGAACGCGCCCTGCGGCTCGATCTCGCCGCACCGGTGGAGTCGCTCCACGACCTCCTCGGGCCGATCGACGACCAGCCGCCGGATCCCGCGGACGAAGCCGGCGGCGGAGGTCCGGATGAGGACCGACTGAGAGAATTATGGAGCGGGGCGGCGGCGGCGCCGAAAGATGAACTGGCCGCGCTTTTCTACACCTCGGGGAGCACCGGGACGCCCAAGGGGGTGATGCTGTCGCATCGGAACCTCTCGGCGAACACGGCCGGGACGGTGGAGTATCTTCGGCTCAGCTGCCGCGACCGGGTGCAGGTGATCCTCCCGTTCTACTACATCTACGGCAATTCGCTCCTGCTCACGCACGCGGCGGTGGGGGGCTGCCTGGTCATCGACAACCGGTTCACGTACCCGGAGACGGTGCTGGACACGATGGAGCGGGAGCGGGTGACGGGGTTCTCGGGAGTGCCCTCGAATTTCATGATTCTCCTGGGGAACACGACCTTCGCCAAGCGGGCGTTCCCCGACCTTCGGTATTTCACGCAGGCGGGCGGGGCCATGGCGCCGGAAGTGATCCGGCGGCTGCGCGAGGCGTTTCCGACCAAAGAGATTTTCATTATGTACGGGCAGACGGAGGCCTCCCCGCGGGTGTCGTGGCTGCCGCCGGAGCGGCTGGGGGAGAAGCTGGGATCGGTCGGCATACCGGTGCCGGGAGTGCAGGTGAGGCTAGTGGACGCCGCGGGGAACGACGTCGCCGCGGGCGAGGAAGGGGAGATCATTGTCGGAGGGGACTCGGTGATGATGGGTTACTGGAAGCAGCCGGCCGAGCAGGCAGAGGTGCTGCGCGAGGGGTGGCTGTACACGGGGGATCTTGCGCGGCGGGATGACGAGGGATACCTGTACATCGTGGGGCGGCGCAAGGAGATCATCAAGAGCGGCGGGAACCGGGTGAGCGCCAAAGAAGTCGAGGAGACGATTCTGGAACTGACCGGGATCGCCGAGGCCGCCGTGTACGGGGTGCCGGACGCCGTGCTGGGCGAGGCGGTGGCGGCCGCGGTGGTGCCGGGGACCGGCGCCGGCGTGAGCGCCAACGACGTGATCGTGCACTGCAAGGCGCGGCTGGCCGGCCACAAGGTGCCGAAACACGTGCAGTTTCTCGCCGCCCTGCCGAAGTATCAGTCGGGGAAGGTCAACAAGCAGGCCCTCAAGAAAACGGCCCCGGCGTAGCGGGGCCGTTTCTCTTCCACACAAAAGGAGGCTGTCGGCCGCGGGCCGGCAGGTTTCACACGCATCAACTGGCGTCCAAGTCGGTGATGGCCGCGGGGGCGGTCTGATCCCCGGTCGGCGTCCCGGAGACGACGTTGGACAGACCGGATGTGTTGGGGACTTCGTCCGACGTCTTGATCGCGAAATAGTAGGTCACGCCCGGGGTCAGGCCGGTGACCGTGAGGCTCTCGGCGGTACCGGCGGCGTGGGGGGCGGGGACGCCGGGGACGGTGGTCGCCGCCGCCCAGTTGGCGTTGGTGATCGGGGAGGTCGAGAATTTCACGGTGTAGCTCGCGGCGGTGCCGGTTGTCCCGTCATCGCCGGGCGCGGTCCATCCGAGGGTGACGGACGTTTGGCCGACGGCGGCGACGCGCAGGTCGGTGATGACCGCGGGGGGCACGTCCTCAGCCGGGGTCGCATAGGAGACGACGTTGGACAAGGCCGACCAGTTGCCGGCCTCGTCGGCCGCTTTGATGGCGAAGTAGTAAGTGGTCGACGGATCGAGGGAATCGATGGTATACGACTGGACGGTGCCGGCGGCCAGCGGCGCGGGCTCGTTCAGGCAGGCGGTCATGACGCCCCAGTCGTTCCAGTTGGCGGCGGTGATGGGGACGCGGGCGTAGCGCAGGTCGTACGAGGCGGCTGTCCCCGTGTTGCCATCGTCGCCCGGTGCTGTCCACGAAAGGACGACGCCGGCGGCCGCCGGCGCGGCTTTGAGCTGGGCACGGACCTCGGCGGTCAGGCCGCCGGTCAACAGAAGACCAAGGACCAGGGTAGGGACAAGGCGCAGGCGGGTAGGGCGGAGACAATCCGGTGTCCCCGGGGCGTAGCGTTGGTACATAACACCTCCGTATTCTGACGTTGGGGAGAGGGGCAAATCGAGTGCCGGCGAGGGGGAGAAATCGGGCGTTAGGGGACAAGCAGTTAGGCGGCCGCAGCGGCCGAGTCGGGGTCTCCGGGCGGCGGCGGCTGGTGAAAATAAGCACAAGGGGTCAGATCGCGTACAGACTCCTCCGGGGGCGCCGGCGGAAGAAAGGCCGGCGCCGCGAGGGAGCGCCCGTCACTGGCACGGCGCCGGCAGGAACACCTGGTCCTCGCGGTAGAGGTGCGCGATCAGCAGATTGACATCGGCCACGTCGATGATGCCGTCGGGGCTGCCGTTGATGTTAGCCTCCTCGAGGCAAGGGAGGCCGGCCTGGCCGCGAAAGACGTAGTGGATGAGGTGGAGCAGGTCGCTGACGGTGACGCGGTCCTCCGGGTCGCCGTCGGCATTGCCGCGCCGGTTGCGGCAGTCGCAGAGGGCCCAGACGGCGTTGTTGGAGACAGGCGACCAATTGCCGGCCTCGTCGCGGGCGCGCATGGCGAAGTAGTAGGTCTGCGCGGGGTCGAGGTTGGCGAGGGTGAAGGACTGCACCGTGCCGGCGGACCGGGGGATGGGCAGGCCAATGACGGGCATGGCCTGAAACCAGTTCAGGGCCGTGATGCCGTGGGTCGAATAACGCAGTTCGTAAGCCGCGGCGGTTCCGACGGTGCCGTCATCGCCGGGCGCGGTCCAGGTGAGCGTGATGTTCTCGCCGAAAGAGCTCGGGGCGAGCGACGCTCCGAGGATCGTCACAGCGACGATCCGGCAGATCTTCCTGATCATGAAGCGAACCTCCGTAACAGAACGGTTGGAACATGGGGGGCAGGTAATGAGAGCGGTTAGCACCGCTGAGTACGGAATGAAATACGCCAGGTCCGCTTGCAAAGGTAGGACTTACCGGGCAGTACTGTGGACAGTGCGGCCGCGACGGTTCCGGGCGGAACCCGGCCGCGATTAACTTCCCATTCACGCTTTTTATCCCCCTGCCGAAGCAGGCGACTAATCAGTTTACCCCTCTGATCGGTCGCACAGATAATAGCGATGCGGCGGAATTGAACCAAATATTTTCTGCAGGCGAAGCAAGATCTGCGCGGCGCATTTCTCTGCAGCGTGTGCAGCGGCGTGCGCCGCCGGGCGAGGCGGGCCATGGGAAGAGGCGGGAGATGTTTTTCACTCGACTTGCGCCGCATTTGCCCGTATCGTTCACCGGTTTCGCGGACCCCCCGCGGGGCGCGGGCGGGGCGGGGAGGAGGAGTTCCCGATGACGGTGAGGCGGCGATGAGTCGAGTGTTGAAACTGGTGCTGGCGGCGTCGCTGGTGGGAAATCTGGCGATCGTATGGGTTGGGTACAAGGCGTACCAGTACCGCACCCACATCAACTACTGGCTGGACAAATACACCGAGGTGGTGGAGGAGTTCTCCGGGCGGAGCCGCTACCGCCAGGACAACGAGCGGCTGCGGTCGGATACCGCGGTCCCCGGGCGGGTGGTGTTTCTGGGGACCCAGGTGATTTCGCGGTGGGACGTGGGCCGGTCGTTTCCGCGCTGGGAGGCGATCGATCGGGGGGTCGCCGGGCAGCGGCTGGCGGGCATGCTCCTGCGCTTTCAGCCGGATGTGCTCGACCTGGGGCCGGAGGCGGTGGTGATCGAGATCAGCTCGTACAATTTCCGCCCCGAGTGGCCGGTACGCGAACTCGAGGATTACGCCGAGTCGATGGCCGACCTCGCGCGGGCCCGGGGAGTGGCGCCGATTATCGGCAGCGTGATCCCGCCGTGGGACGCCGATCTCGGTCTGGGCGACTACGCGATCCGGGACAGCATCGCCGCGTTCAACGAGTGGCTACAGCAGGGGATGGCAGAGGGGCGCTGGCAGGTCGCCGATTTTCACGGAGCGCTGGCCGACGGGGAAGGGTATTTGCGCCGGGAACTGGCCGCCGAATCCATTGACCCGAACCGCGCCGGATACGAGCGGATGACAGCGGCGGTGGATTCGGTGCTGGGACGCGCGCTGGGCCGATAGAGAAACGTACCGGAGAGGCCGGGATGGCGGAGATGACACCACAAGCGTCGAAGGAGCGGGGCAAGAGTGCGCCGGAAGCGGTCCGGGTGCTGATTGTGTGCATGTGGCCGCTCGGCGGGATCCGGACGTACTTAAAGTATAACTATAAGTATTTTCCGCAAGATCTTTTCAGTATAACGCTTTTGGCGAATCCGGCGATTGAGCGAGAGGCGATCGCCGCCGATATGGCGGCGCTTGGGATTCGAGTGGAGTGGGCGCCGCCGCTCTGGGGGAAGAACCTTCTGTGCCGCCATGTGTATCTCCTGAAGCGGCGCGAACGGTTCGACGTGATCCACAGCCAGGGGTTCATCTCGGCGTTCCACACCGCGCTGGTGAACTGGTGGGGGCACGTACCGCACGTGATGACGACGCACGGCGTGCTCGAAGAGAAACGGTTCGCGGGGCGGTTCGGGCGGTGGAAGCGGGCGGTGTTCCAGCGGGCGCTGCGGGATGTCGACGTGTTCGTGGGAGTGGGACGGGACATTCTGGCGCATGTGCGAGAGGGGTTGCCGGCGCTGCGGGAGCGGGCGCGCTGGGAAGTGATCCGCAACGGGATCGACCCGGAGCCCTTTGTGCGCGACTATCCGGGGGCGGCCGAGCGGCTGCGCGAGCGGCTGGGAATCGACGGGGAGACGTTCCTGTTCGGGTACTTCGGGCGATTCATGCCGGAGAAAGGGTTCGTACACCTGATCGAAGCGGCAGAGCGGCTGGCCGGGGCGGGCGCGGCCAGGAGGTTCGCGGTGCTGGCGGTGGGCAGCGGCGACTACGAGCGCGAGTACCGGGCCATGACGGTCCAATTGGGCGTGCACGAGCTCTTCCGCTTCCAGCCCTTCCAGGCGAACGTGGCGGAACTGCTGCAGGGGTGCGATGCGGTGGTGATGCCGTCGGTATGGGAAGCATACCCGCTGCTCACCTCGGAAGTGCTGTGCAGCGGGACGCCGCTGGTGGCGACGACCTGCCCGGGTCTGCGCGAGGCGGTGGAGGGGACGCCGGCGGTGACGGTGGCGCCGGGAGATCCCGCGGCGCTGGCCGAGGCAATGCGGGCGGTGATGGAGGATCCGGGGATGCGGGAGCGGTTTCGGGCGTCTCGGGCGGAGGCGGCGAGGCGGTTTGACGTGCGGGAGTCGGCCGAGCGGCTGGCGGCTCTGCTCACCGAGGCAGGGCGGTCGGCGACGACGGACGGGCCGAGAGGGCGGACGTAAGCGGAGAACCGTCGGTGGCGCGCAGCAGCAGGGAGCAACGGTAGTCGCGTTCGAAGCGGGCGTATGCGGAGCGGTGGCGCTCGAGGTCTTCGTCATAGACATAGGTGGGGTTGGGGCGCCAGTGGTGGGGGGCGAGGTCGGTCGTCCACTCTTCGCCCCACTCGAGGACGCGGGCGCGGAGGGCGTCGTTGAGCACGGCGGTGCTGCCGAAACAGGAGATGCCGTTTTCCATGACCCACCGGCGCGGGGAGTAGCGGCCGGAGTCGGCGATGAATTCCTCGAGCTGCCGGCCGAGGCGGCGGCGGCGGAGGCGGCGGCCGGTGTGCTCGTTGACGTAGGCGAGGGAGCCAATCACGGCGTCCTCGAAGACGCCGATGGGAATGTCGGCGAACATCGACTCGACGACCGCGACGCAGGAGCCTTCATTGCCGGAGAGCATCAGGGCGACCCGGGCGGAGCGAAAGGCGCGGATCATCTCCCCGTCGGGCAGCCCCGGTTTGATCGTGATGCGGTCGGCGACGCCGTAGGCGCGGGCCTCGTTCATGATCGTCTCGGGGGTGCGGCCGTCCATGGATTTGCCCAGCAGCAGCACCCGGGTGTCGGGGCGCATGTCGCGGAGCGCGCGGAACAAAAGGAAGTGGCGCTTGTAGGCGGCGAAGTTGGCGAGAATGACGATGTCGTACTCTTTGGCGACCGGCGCGGAGACGTCGAAAATCTGCGGGTGGACCCAACTGGAGCCGAAAAGCGGGACCACCTCGGAATTCGGGGCGATGCGCGCAAAGACGGGGATCTCATTGAGATTGCTGATGAGGGTGAAGAACCGTCCGGGCCACCGGCGGGCGGCGACCGAAAACGCGAGGCTGTGGGGCGGGGACCAAGACGGGGCGATAACGAGGTGGTAGTCGCGGGCGAGGCGGTCGATGTCGGCATGGCGGAAGAGACGGAGCCACTGCCCCTCGAATGAAATGAACAACACGCCCTTCTCGCGCGGGGAGACGGGGTGCTTGAGGATAATTCCCTTGGCCACCTGGTCCGGCCGCGACTCGTGCGAGAGGGCGTCCCAGTCAAAGTTCGTGCGGAGGAGGCGGCCGACGGAGGCATCGAGGCTCCGTTCGAGCCGGCGGAGGAGTCCCGGATGGGGGCAGATGCGGGCGGCGCGAACGTTCAGGCGGGCGGCGCGCAGGAGCGACTCATCGCGGCGCAAGGCCGGGAGCCGAAGGTAGAGCCGGATCGCGGCGCTGGCAGCGAAACGGCAGGCCGGGTGGAAACGCAGGAAGTCCCACAGGGCCAGGCGGAATCTTATGGTCCAATTCACGATCTTGCTCATCTCCTGCTGCGGCGGCTATGCGGGACAGGCCGACGCGCCTGGTCGGGAATCGCAGGGCCAATATATTCGCGCCGCCGGCCGGCGGCAAACTGATTCCCACGGAGCTCGGCCAAATTCCGGCGCCCGGTGTCCTCTCGGCGCCGCCCGCCAAGGAGCCCGTCCGCGCCGATCTCAACCCGCCGGAACGGCGGCGGCGAGAGAGTCCTTCCCGACCGCGGTCTCAGGGTAGAGGTACGGTTTCAGGAGGTAGTCGCGGTAGTCGTGGGGGTTGCCTTCGAGTCCGGCCTCGGCGGCTTTGACGACATTGTAGGCCTCGCGGGCGGTCATGTAGTGGAGGCGGTAGCGGCGGCCGTCGTTGTACCGCTTTTCGATGTCGGTGAGCATGCGGTCGAAATTCTCGCCGAGGATGTTGCTGTCGCCGCCGCGGCGCAGGTCGGCGCCGTGGGTGAAGGGGCGGACAAACACCCAGTTGGGGCGGCCCTTGACATGGACATTAGCTTTCAGCCACACCTCGAAGCGGTGGAGCGAAGACGGGATCTCCCAGTACAGGTTGCCGTCGTCGAAGGTGGGATGGGTCTTGAAGCGCCAATCGGACCAGTCGATCATGTACGGGCCCTCGAAAATCTGAAGCTGGTCGGGGGTGGTGGCGAGGCCGACGGCGCTGCGGACGCCGGTGTCATGAGACTTGGGTTTCGCGGGGTCGTCGACGGCATAGTAGATCTTGTTCACCAGGGAGGGCTGGGCCGTTTGCCCCATGGCGGGGAAGGTGCAGTCGCTGTAGCAGCCGAGGTCGAGGAGGATGGAGATCTCGTCGTTGACGCCGCAGGGCATGCGATCGCCGACCGGCGCCCCGGAGTTGTCCAGCGCCCAGTTGCCGTGGATGAAGGAGAAACGGCTGCGGCCGTCGGGCGTCACCAGCGCGCCGTGGGCGCGGAGGGAATCGAGGCCGGCGGAGAGCTTCTCCCGGAGCGAGGCGGAGGAATCGTCGAAGTGGTGGAGGTGCACCTCGACGTCGCCAAGACCGAGGCGGCAGAGCTTGACGAGACTGTCGACTTCCCATCCGCGGAAGGCCTCGATGGGATAGTACCAGGAGTGCCGGAGCGGGACGCCGTTGGCGTCGCGGTGCTTCTCGGCGACGGCGCGGTAGTCGGTCATCCAGCGGTTGACGATTTCCGGTTTGCCGCCCGGTTCCCAGTGGTCGACGACGACGAAGATGATGTCGGTGAGGTCGGCGGTGGCGGCGAAGCCGGGGCTGTCGGCCAGGTAGTCGGGGAGCCAGATGAAGGCGTGGCCGCGGTAGAGTTTGTAGGTCATGGCGCCGCCGGCGAGGAGCCCGACGATGACGACCGCAATGAGCGCGGTGCGGAAGAGCTTCATTCGCTGTCTATCTCCTTCAGTGAGCGGCCGGGTACATCTGTCCTGTTAAGGCCGAGGGGGACGTCTCTTACACGCAGACCGCCGATGCGTTCCTGCTGTGCAAACCGCGGGCGCGGGGGATAAGTTCCCCGATTCAGGAAGGCCGCCGGCAGACGACTTCGGCGATCATCAAAAAGCCACTTCTCAATATATTGGCGGGGCCATGGAGAGCAAGGCAAATCAACGACTCGGGACGAGGCGCGCAAAAGGGTCGGGGGATCAGGAACGGCGGCGGGGGCGGGCCGCGGCGCGGCAGGTTTCGTAGAGGGTCTCGTGGCGGCCGACGGCCTCGCGGTATTCATAAGTGCAGCGGGCGTAATCGGCGGCAGCGCGGCCGAGGCGGGTCCGGAGGGCGGGGTCGGCGATGAGGCGGTCGAGGCAGGCGACGAAGGCGTCGAGGTCATCGGGTGGAAACACCAGGCCATGTTCGCCGCCGACGGCCTCACGGTTGCCGCCGACGTCGGACACCACCGGGGGGATGCCGGCGGCCATGTACTCGATGATGGCGTTGGAGAGGCTCTCGCCGTGCGAGCAGAGGACGCCGATGTCGAGAGCCGCCAGGACGGGGAGGACGTCGGCGACCTGGCCGGTGAGGATGGCGGTGTCCTGCAGGCCGAGCTCGTGGAGGCGGCACTCGATGGGTTCGCGCTGGTCGCCGTCGCCGGCGATCAGGAACCGCGTGTCGGGGCGGCGGGAGTGGACGCGGGCGGCGGCCTCGACGAAGAGGCGGTGGTTCTTGATGGGGCGGAGGTTGGCGATGATGCCGATGAGGACGTGGCGGTCGGCCACGCCCCAGGCCGACCGCGCGGCGGCGCGCAATTCGGGCGTCAGGTTCGCGAACGGAGCGAAATCAAGACCGTTGTAAATGACGTGCATGCGGTCGGCGGCGATCCGCTCAACTTCGATCGAGTAGTCGGCTGTCAGGCGGGAGTTCGCGATGTAACAGGTGGTCAGGCGGCGAAGCAGGCGGAGGAGGAAAAGCCAGGCCGGGGTGTGCCAGTAGTCCTTGCCGAAATTGCGGCGGCTGGAGATGATGACGGGAACCCCCGAAAGCCAGCCGGAGACGGTGCCGAAGAGGTTGGAATCGATGAAGAAAGTCTGGACGATGTCGATGCGGTGCCGGCGGACATAGCGGCGGAACCGCAGCAGCGCCCCTGTCGTCGCGGGGGAGCGGAGCGAGCGGACGCCGATGATTTCAACCGGGCAGGGCAGCGAGTTTCGCTCCAGCCAGGGGGAGGACTGGAGGCACAGGAGGTGCGGTTCGAAGCGGGAGCGGTCGAGGTGGCGCACGAGGAGCAGAAGCTGCTTCTCGGTGCCGGCGCCGGGGGTGGCGATGGTGTCGATGACGAAGGCGATGCGGATCATACGGTCCTGTCCCTTTGGTTCAGCACGTCGGCATAGAGGGCGAACAGCTCGCGGGCCTGCTTCTCGAAGGAGAACGATTCCCGCACGAGATTGAGCGCGTTGGCGGCGACACGCCGACGGAGGGCGGGGTCGTCCCCCATGCGCACGAGGGCGTCGGCGAGTTGCCGCGGATCGGCCGGGGGGGGCAGCAGGCCGGTGTCGCCATCGCGGATAAGTTCCGGCACGCCGCCGACCGCGGTGGCCACCACGGGAACACCGAGAGCCATGGCCTCGAGCACGACGTTGGGGAGCCCCTCGGAGAGGGAAGGGTTGACGACGAGATCGGCGCCCCGGAGGCAGGCGGCCAGGTCCCGTTCGAAACCCGGGCAGAGAACGCGGTCGTTCAGGCCGCGGGATTCGATCTCGTGGCGGGTGCGCTCGAGGTCGGGGCCATCGCCGAAGAGGACGAAACGGAGGCCGGGGAGGCGAGGGAGGGCGAGTTCGGCGGCGCGGACGAGGTCGAGCTGTCCCTTTTCAGGCGAGAAGCGGCCGGCGGCGACGGCAACGAGAGAGTGCGCAGGGAAGCCGAAGCGGCTTTTCAGGTCGACGGGGGTGACGGCGGCGAAAGCGGCGGTGTCGATGGCGTTGTGGACGACGGCGATGCGGCGGTCGGGCACGAGACGGCGGCGGAGGGAGGCTTTCTCGCCCTCGGAGACGGCGACGACGCGGTCGGCGAACCGCAGGCACAAGCGCTCCAGTTCGTTGTAGAGCCGAATCCTGAGGGTCTCGCGCGTGCGGCCGCGGGAGAAGGCGATCCAGCGGACGGGGGTGAAGCGGACGGCGAGGCAGCCGAGGACGGTTGAGCGGTAGTCGTGGGTGCAGAGGATGGCGATGTCGCGATCGCGCAGGACCCGGCGGATGAGGCCGAGGGCGCGGCGGTCGTAGGCGCCGGCGACGCCGACGAGGTGAGTCGGGAGACGGTCGGCGGCCACCCGGGCCAGCAGGTCGGGGGAGCGACCGGACTCGGCGTAGGAGGCGACGATGACCTCGAAGACGGAGTCGCGGGCGGCCCGGGCGTGGCAATGGAGCTGGCGTTCCGGACCGCCGTAGAAGTTGCTCGCCCGCAGGTGGAGAACGCTCACTTTTGCTGCATCACGCGGCATAAGTACTCGTACATTTTGTGTCCGAGAATATCCCATCGGTACTCCCGTTCGACGAGGCGGCGGCCGTTTTCGCCGAGTCGCCTGCGCAGGTCGGGTTCGCCCAGGCACCGCAGAACGGCCTGCGCGAACGCCGGAGCGTCGTCGGCGATCATGATGTTTTCGTCCGCGGCCACCCGAAGGCCCTCGGCGCCCACGCTGGTGGAGACAACCGCCTTGCGCATGGCCATGGCCTCGAGGATCTTCAGGCGCGAGCCGCCGCCGATGCGCAGGGGGACAATGAAGACGGCGGCCCGGGCGAGGTAGGGACGGACATCGGCGACCGTGCCGGTGACCGTAACGCCCTCGACGCGCCCGAGTTCCCGGATGCGGCGGACAGGATCGCGGCCGACGATGGTGACGGCGAGGTTGGGGCGCGCCCGGCGGAGGAGCGGAAAGATCTCCTGGACAAACCAGAGCGCGGCGTCCTGATTGGGGCGCCAGTCCATAGCGCCGGAGAAGACAATTTGACCGGGGTCGGGGTCGTCGGCCGGGGCGGTGAAATAACCGACATCGACGCCGTTCTCAACCACCGCCGGGGGGTAGGGGACGCCGAGCTCGGCGATCTGGCGGGCTTCGCTCTCGGAGACCGCGATGGCGCCGTCGACCCACCCGAAACAGCGCGCCTCGAACGCTTCCACCTTGGTGCGCTGAAGCCGAATGTACAGCCTTCGGAGCGGCTGGGTTTCCTGCTGTTCGTAGCGGCGCCAGATAGCGGCTTCGATGTTGTGGGCGGTGATCACTTTTCGGACGCCCGGCAGGTCCTTGACAAACCGGGCGTAGGGGGTCCACTCGCACAGGACCAGGTCGAACGAGTGCCGGGCGAGGAGCTGGCGGAGGCGGCGGTGGAAACGGCGGGTGGTGTGGCTGGTGACGATGTACGGATAGGGGGAGAAGAGATTGCCGAAGAGGCGCCAGTAGAAGCGGAGGCCGCTCTGGCGACGGTCCGGGGCCGGGACAGCCACCGGGGTGAGACCGTCGCGTTCGAACCGGCGGAAACCCTCGGAGTCAGGATCGCCGTAGGCGAGCGTCGTGATGTCGCAGCGGCGGGACAGTTCGCGGAGGAGGTTGTAGGTGCGGAGGCGCTTGCCCGAAGTGAGGGGGTAGGGGAATTCCTCGTCAATCAGCAAGAGGCGGAGGCGCGACGTGGTCTCATCCATAGCTACCTTCCGGCGGGCGCCGCGCTCACCGGGGCCCGAGTGCACACCGGGGATCCGGACGGCGCCTGCATGATCGTTTCAACATACTCAAATTCAAACGGAAAGTCCGGTCCAATTTTACGGTTCTTGGCCGCCGGGGAGCGCGCCGATCGGGGCGGACTCAGCGGCGGCGGGAGGGGGGCGGCACGCGCGAGATAATGTAGCGGTACTTGCCGGAGGGGGCGCGCTCGATATGGTCGACGTATTCGATGGTGTAGGCGATGTCGGGGCTGATCTCACGTCGGCAGACGTCGATGAGTTCGGCGGCCCGCCCGGCGAGTTCCCCGGGCCGGCCGGCGATGCGGATAACGATGCGGTCGAGCGACTCCTGCATGAGCTGCATGGGCACGCCGGGGTTGATCCGGGCGAAGAGGTAGACGACAATGGCGCCGGCGATGCCGTGGCCATCGGGACACCAGATGTTGTCGGTCTCGCGGCCGCGGATGTCAATGAGGCGGGGGGTTGTGCGGCCGCAGGTGCAGGGAGCGTCGTCGAGCCGGGCGAAGTCGCCGGTGTCATAGCGGATAAAGGGCATGCCGCGGTTGACCAGATCGGTGACGACCAGGCTGCGGCCGGGACTGCCGGGTCCGCGATCGATGCTTTCGAAGTACACGCTTTCCATAAAATAGTGGAGGCCGTTGTGGGCGGGGCACTCGAGGGCGGCCAGACCCATCTCGCGCGATCCGTAGCGCTCGCAGACCTCCTCGCCAAAGGTCGCCCGAATGAGTTGTTTCTGGAAGTCGTAGACCGGTTCGGCCGTGAGGTTGACCATCGGCACGCGGAACGGCTCGATGTCTCCGGCCTCGATGGCGGCGGCGAGGTCGTAGGCGAGCGACGGGTAGGCGGAAAGCCAGGTCGGGCGGTACCGGCGGGCGAGGGCGGCGAAGCTGCGGTAGCTCTCGGTCCCGAGGCGGGTGACGTCGGCGAAAAACGTGCGCACGGCCCAGCGCTGGAGGAGTCTTCCCCGCGCGGTCGCCGGTGCCACGAGGTCGCGAGGGGCGCCCCAGAGCCATCCCTGCCACTGCCCCGCGCGCCAGCCGTAGTAGCGGAAGGTGGTGTAATCGACGGCGCGGCGGAAGAGGAGACAGCGCGGGTCGCGGTAGAAGGTGAAGGGGATGCCGGAGGTCCCGCCGGTGCCAGCGGCGCGGAGGCGGTCTTTCGGCAAACAGAGGACCTCGTCTGCGGCGCGGACGAGCTCGATCTTGTTGGTCTCGGGGAGCAGGGCGAGGTCGGCCCGGCCCTTGACGTCGCCCGGTTTGAACCCGACGGCCGCGAATTTGCGCCGGTAGAACGGGCTGTGGGCGAAGGCGTGGTCGACGATCGCGGCGAGCGCCTTGTCCTGGGCGGCCTCGAGCTCATCGCGGGAGAGGGAGAAGTTGCGCTCGAGCTCGCGGACAAGGGGGTAGATGGCGCGCTCGCCCCGATAGGCGGCGAGGGCGTAGCGGTTGAGGGCGGCGAACAGTTCAAGGGGGCCGCGCGGGCGGGCGGGAAAGCGCGTAAGTCTCATCCGGGCAGGAGTCCTTTCTCCGCACCGGGGAGGGGTTCGGGGGAGCCGGGGGTGGCGCCTGACGGGCGCTGGGCGGCGAGGTGGCGGTCCCAGACGATTTTGCTGACGATGACGATGAAGCCGGCCGTGAAGTACCAGTTGTCGCGGAAAAGATTGTGGCCAAACAGGCCCTGCACGAAGAGCATAATGAGGCCGATCTTGATGGCCTGGCGCATCTGGAAAAGGAAGTCGGGCGGCCAGCCGTGTTCGTCGTACAGGCGTTTGATGAGTTTGAGCGTGCCGGCGAAGCGGGCGATGAAGAAGCTGAAGGCGGCGACGCCGATGAGGCCGAGTTCGCCGACGAGTTTGCCGACCAGGTTGTGGGCGTCGGTCCAGTCGCCGTTCGGCTCGAGGTGGTGATGCCAGCCGAAATTGGAGATGCCGACGCCGGTCAGGGGATTCTTCAGGAGGAATTTGAAGCCGAGTTTGAAGCCGTTGATGCGCCCGCGGGCCGAATCGGAAGCGCCGAATTCATCCTGCTCGTTGATGCGGAAAATGGACATGAAGCGGTTCTGATACTGATCGGGCATGACGGCGGCGATGCAGACCAGAACGGCGAAGGCGACGACGAAGCCGAGCGTTTTGTGGCGCGAGTGCCAGACGAGGAGGAGCATCAGGGCGATGCCACCGACCATGCCGCCGCGCGATCCGGTGAGCATGATGGCCCAGAAACAGGAGCCGATGAGGGCGAACATGAACAGCTTCAACAGCGCGCTGCGGTGGGCCTTGGCCATGTAGAACATGAAGGGAACGCCGAGGACGAGGCTCGAGGCCATGGTGTTGGGGTCGATGAGCCCGCCGCCGAAAGAGTGGAGACGCTGGATACCCTGGCGCACCTCAAACTCGCCGCGGTAGTACTGGATGGTGGACGAGATGGCCAAAAACCCGATGGAGATGATGAAGAGCATGATGATGGCTTTGAGCTGCCCCTCCGTCTTGACTATCCTGACCATGACCAGGTAGACCAGAAACAGGCGGAGGAAGCGCTGCCAGTCCTCCCAGGCGGCGGCGAGATCGACGGCGCCGAGGATGGAGAGGTAGGTGGCGAGGATCATCGCCGCAAAACCGACGTCGAGCCGGTACAGGTCGAATTCCTTCTTCAGAATAGCGATGTGGATGAGGAGGATGCCGATGACGGCGAAGGCGAGAACTTTCTCGTAAGGAAACGCGACCGTCTGCATGAAGGGGAAGATCTGGTTGGGGTCCATGAAGAAAATGATGAGGTAGAGGTAGAGGCCGAAGTAGGGGTAGCGCAGGGTGCCGATGACGAACACGACGACGCCGAGGAGCGCAAACGGGAGGATGTGGTAGGGGAAGGGGAGGGCGACCAGCAGGCCCGAGAGGATCATGGCGGCGGCGAAAGCGGCGTAGGCGAGATGCTCGGGCCGCAGGTACGCCCGCGATCCGCCGGGGAGATGATGCGTTGTGGTTGCCATAGTCGCTTATACCGTCTGTTCGGACGTTTTCGTTCCGACCTTCAATATAGGCCGTTCTAATGCAGTTTCAAAGACCGTCCTTGCGGGGCGGGACTTTGGAGACGGTGAAGCGGTGCTTGCCGCCCGCGGTCGGGGGGATATCGTCGACGAGAGCGATTTCAAGCCGGACGCGGGGACCGAGCTTGTCGCGGATGCGGTCGCGGAAGAAGGCGGTGTCGAGGTCCCGAGTGCGCGGGACCAGGAGGAGTCGAAAGTCGTATTCCGTTTCCTGAATCAATTGAAAGGCTTTGACTTCAGGGCGGCCATAAAAGAGATGGGTGAAGTACTCGCCATGGATATGGCGGCCCTCAACTGTAATGATGTCGGAGCTTCGGCCGGCGATCTTCTCCAACCGGGGGTAGGTGCGCCCGCAGGGGCAGAGGCCTGATTTCAGGGCCGCCAGATCGCCGTTGAGGTAGCGGATGAAGGGGAACGCGCGGTTGGTCAGATCGGTGACCGCGATGTGGCCGACCTCGCCGGGGGGCAGGAGGCGACCGCGGTCGTCGACAATCTCGACCATGCGGGCCGAGGCGAAGATGTGCAGACCGTCGTGGGCGGCGCATTCGGCTGCGATGTTGTTGACCTCGCGCGAGCCGTAGAAATTGTGCACGGGGGCGTCAAACGCCTGCTCGATGGCGGCGCGCTGGACGGGGTAGAGCATTTCCGCGGAAGACCGGATGGCGAGGGGGCGGAAGCCGAGGGGGCGGCCCCGGGCGATGAAAGTGGCGACGTGGTACAGGGAGGAGGCGTAGCCGTAGATGTAGCGCGGTCGGAAAGCGTTGAGCTGTTTGAGAAAGGCGTCGATCTGGGCCTCGGACATCGCAAAGGAGTTGAGCTGGCGAACACGGTTGAGGCGGAGCATGAGACGCGTGTACAGGGACTCCTCCTTGAGGTCGCGGTCGGCGCCCCAGAAGACGGCCGTGCGGTCGCCGGGGCGGACCCCCATCCACGAGAGAAAGAACAGCTCATGGGCGCGGCCCCAGTTGAGGTAGGTCAGGTCGTGGTGGAAATTGACCGGCCGGCCGGTGGAGCCGCCAGAGGAATCCGGGTAGGAGCCCGGGATGCCGGGGCAGAGGAGGCGGGAGCCCTCCTCCTGAACAATCTCGCGGGTGAGCAGAGGGATCCGCGAGAGGATTTCGTGCGGGGCAATTCGCTCCAGATCGGGTTCGAGGCCGGCGAGGAGGTCGCGGTAGTAGGGGGAATGGAGACGGGCGTGCGCCAGCAGGTCGAGGAGCCGGCGGCGGCGGAGATCGTCGAGGTCCGGTCGAGGGAGGAACTGCTCGCGGCGCAGCCGGGCCGCCAGGCGGTACACGCCGGTGCGATCGCGGAGGTCTTTCAGCCGGAAGAGGGTGCTGTGGAAGAGGTTGTACAGTCCCATGGGATTTCCCGCGCGGGCTCAGCGGCCCGGGGCGGTCTTTTTCTCCGGCGGTTGAGGTCCAGCCGCCCGCGAGCGGAAAAACCGGCCGAGGAAGCGGCGGCGGTCAGCGTCATCAAGGATCCGCCAGGCGAAGCCGGCCAGCGAGACGGCGGTGACAGCCGAAATCTGCGCCAAAAATCCCACCCAGCCGGGCAGCGGCAGGTAGGACACCGCCCAGGCGACCGGCAGCGTGAACAGGAGGGCAGTGGCGATGGAAAGGCCGCTGTCGCGGTAGAAGTCCGAGAGCCGGGCGCGGATAGTGCGGTGGAAGACGTACGGGTAGACGAAGGAGTAGATGACGACCTGTGGAATGGCCGTGCCGAGCGCGACGCCGTAGACCCCCCACACGTGGACGAGGGCGAGGCTCAGACCGATGTTGGCGAGGGCCTCGACCCCCAGGATGTACAGCAGCGTGGGGTGACGGCCGATGCCGAGGAGCACCGAGTTGGTGATCATCTGCGGCAGATAGATGCAGGCCGGGGCGATGAGGATGAAGAGGATGGTGACGGTGGTGTCGAAGCCGGGGCCCATCCACAACCCGACGAACTGGCGCCCGAAGAAGAACACTCCCACGCCGATGAGAGTGGAGATGTAGTAGAGGTAGCGCACGGTCTTGCGGTGGAGGGCGGCGATCTCGGCCAGGTCGCTGGTGGCGTCGAGGTGGCTGATCACCGGGACCAAAGGGGTGCCGATCGAGGCCACGATGGAGCGGAGGTTGTTGATGATGGTGCCGGCGATGTTGAAGTAGGCGACCGCCTGGGTGGAGATGAACATGCCGACCACGATGTTGTCGGTGGAGAAGATGACGATCCAGGCCATGACGATGAGGAAACTGACGAGGCCGTAGTTGAACAGCTCCCTGATGCGCTGGCGGTTCACGTATTTCCGGTTGTACTCGATCTGGGGGACGATGCGGTGCTGGAAGAAGCGTTTGAGCAGGAGGGAGCCGAAGTTGGTCAGCAGGGTGACCAGGGCAAGGGCGATGAGGCCGTAGCCCTGCATGAGGAGGACGATCGTGCAGGCGGCGCCGACGAGGGTGCGGCCGATTTCGATGGCGTTGAGCAGGTCATAGCGGTGAAAGGGGCCGAGCGCGGTGCTCGCCATGAGGTAAAAGTACATCGCCTGGTTGACGCCCATGATGATGAGGGCGATGCGCATGAGCGGGAGGAGATCCTCGCTCACCGCGAAATAGTCGACGAAGAAGGCGGCGATAATGGCGGCGGTGATGAGCACGAGCGTGCCCGAGACCGCGTAAATGACACTGCTGGAGTTGATCACCTCGTTGAGTTTCTCGTAATCCTGGGTGGCGTAGTACTTGGGGAGGTAGCGGGCGAGGCTCTGTTTGAAGCCGACGTCGAAGAAATTGGTGTAGTGGATGATCGAGAAGATGAGGGCCCAGATGCCGTAGACGTCTTTCCCGAGCGCGTGGACGACAAAGGGGGTCATGACCAGGGCGATGACGGTGTAGATCGCCATCTGCACCCAGTTGGACGTGACGTTGCGGAGGAGCCGCTGCTTGGGGTCGATCGTCATGGGGTCTGCCTGATCCACCGCGTCCCGGCCTTGGCAAGGTGAAACTCCAGCTCGCGGTACGTTTCACCGCCCAGGTCCAGGCGCGGGAGGGCGAACATGTTCTCGGGGGCCAGCGGATACCGGCAGGGCAGGCGGACGGTCGTGAAGCCGGCCTCGTAGCCGGCGGCCCGGGCCGCGTCGCCGATGCGCCGCTCGTACCGTCCCTGCGGGTAGGCCACCGCGCGCACCCGCTTGCCGAGTTTTTCCTCCAAAGTTAGCTTGGACTGACTGAGTTCGCACGCAATTTCTTCGTCGGAAAGGTAGGGCAGCTTGCGGTGGCTGAGGGTATGGGACTCGATGGCGATGCGATGGCGTTCGAGGTAGCGGAGAGCCTCCCAGTCCATGCAGTACACGGGGACCGGGGCGGCGGGAGCGATGAGGCGCTGCCACGCGGCCAGGAGGCGGTCGATGTCGTCGTGGTGGACCTGGTCGAGGGCGAGGTTGACGGCGCGGGCGAGGGGCCGCCGCCGCGCGGGCGGGGGGAGGGCGGAGTACCGGCGGACGACGGCGGCTACGGGGGCGGGCCATTCGCCCGCCCGGCGGACGATTTCGTCCCAGTGGCGGTCGTCGGCGTGGCGGATGGCATTGGAGACGCGGACGTGCCAGAACTGGTCGGCCGTGCCGATCAGCTGCACCGGCGCCATAATCGCGGCGGGAATATCGCGGCGCCGCAGTTCGGGAAGGGCGTAGTCGATGAAGCCGGCATCGGCGTCATCGAAAGTGAGAAGCGCCGAATGGGTTTCCGCGGGGCGGCGGCCGCTGACGATGGCGAGAAAGGTGTCGAGGTCGACCATGTGGAAGTGGCGCGTGAGAACGTCGAGGTGCCGCGAAAATATCCCGGTGTCCAGGCCGCGTTCGTAGTCGGTATAGAATGAGGCGGTGGCCCGTGAGTCAACGATGCGGTGGTAGACGAAGGCCGCCACGACATACTGCCCGCGCACGAGGCGGTGGAGGGCATAGGGCAGGTCGGCGAACCGCAGTCGGTGGGCGGCGAAGGCGGCCAGAGTGCGGGCAAGGCGTTTCATGAGACAATCTCCCCTGTTTATACTCTCTTCAGCGGACTACCGGACCGTCCGCGCCGGTCCGGACCCCGGGCGAGTCCGGAGCACGCTGTCGATGACGGGTTGGGCAGCCGCAGCCATAATCTCGTATCCCTTATCGTTGACGTGGACGGGGTCGACGGAGTACTCGCGCGGCAGGTGGCCCTCGGCGTCGGAAAGGGCGCGGGCGTAGTCGATGAGCGGGAGATTCTCGGCGGCGGCCCAGGTGCGCGCCCAGGCGTTGAACTTCTGGAGCGTGTCGGCGACGCTGAAGTCGCCGATGGCGGCCTCCGGCCTGCCGGCCGGGATGATCGTGCAGACGATGGGCTGGATGTCGTGGGCGCGGGCCAGTTCAACCATCATCGCCATACCGTCCTGCATGACCGAGAGGGGCATGAACGGGCGGACGTTGATGGAGCAGAACTTGATCGCGACCGCATCGGGCTGCAGCTCGAGAACGTCGCGCTTGAAGCGGGCGAGCATGGCCGGGACAAGCTGGTTGCCGACGCCGCGGTTGATGGCGGCCACGCCGGGGAAAGCGGAATCGAGCTTCCAGCGGGCGGTGATGGAGGCGCCGAAGAAGACGACGCGGTTCGGGGGAGCGGAGCCGGCGGCGAGTTGGGTTTTGATCCGCTCGTTCTCTTCGAGAAAGGGGATTGCGGGGGCGGGCTGGTGGGTCGAGCGGGTGAGGATGCGCTTGAGCTCGCCGAGGGGGGAGCCGCCGTAGCGGACGTAGTGGTAGAACCCCCAGATGGCCACGAGGTTGAGCAGGAGCGAGCCGACGAGAACGATTTTGAGCACGGGCTGCATAGTATGGTAGCCTCCGTCAGATTATTCCAGGTTGACCTTCCGGGCCGGGTTGCCCAGGACGGTGGCGTCGTCGGGAACGTCCTTGTAGATGACGCTGCCGGCGCCGACGGTGCAGTTTTTGCCGACGTTGGCGAGGACGAGGGCGCCCTCGCCGATCCAGGAACGCTCGCCGATCGTGACCCGGCTGTAGCTGCCCTCGACGCCGGCGCCGCGGAGTTCGCCGGGTCGGCCGTGCTGGTACTTGCCCGAGAGGATCGAGACGCGGGCGGCGAGCATGACGTCGGGTCCGATGTCGGCGTAGCCGACGATCGAGTGGCAGCCGATGATCGCGCCCCTACGCACCGTCGTGTCGCGGTGGGCGACCATGCTCCCGTAGAGGAACACGACGCCGGTCTCGACGTGGGCGCAGACCGCCCAGTAGAATGCGCCGCGGAAGTACTCGCCGAAGAAGGTGGGGACCGAGGCGAGCAGCTCTTTGCACGAGCCGTAGAGCTTCTCGCTCCGCCGCGAGGTGACGACGCCCTCCAGCCAGGTGATGAAAATGAGGGGCGCGGTCGCGACGAGCGCGGCGGCGAACACCAGGCGACGGAGGAGATTGTACACGGCGGTTCCCGGAACTCCTGCGCCCTCAGCGGGCGCTGTTATACTGCCGGATGAGGGTGAGCACGTCTTCCTCGCTGGCGAGACCCTGCTGGAAGTCGCGGATTTTGCGGTCGATATCGGCGCGCGTGACCCCGCCCGCGCCGCTGCGCTGGATGAGGATGTCGCGGACGGCGGTGCGGAGGAAGTCGATGAGGATGTCCTGGCCGAGCGTGGCCCCCGCCTGCGGGTTCGGGTGCGAATCGCCGTCCCCATAGTACGCGTTCTTCAAGCAGTAGCGGTTGACGCTGTCGGGACTCATCTCGCAGTAGGGGCGGTAGGTGTCGACTTTCCAGAGGTTCCGGTAGGGACCGTCATTGGTGTGGGTGAAGAAGGAGTCGCTGACGAACCAGGTGGCGAGGTCATACGTGATTTTGGCCTGGGCGGAGTCAAACACCTGCGTGCCGAGTCGCAGTGGCGTGCCGAACGCCAGGGCGACGTTGATCTCGGGGTGGTGGGCGATGGAGTCGCGGACGGCGCGATAGAGCACGCGAATGCTGTCGGCCTGTGCCGGCGTCATGTACGCCCAGCAGGCATAGGGGTTCTTGATGATGACCAGGTCGTAGCCGTCCTCCTCGGCCACCGAGTCGGGGAACTGCGAGGGAGTCTTGTGGGTCTTGAAGAGCTTCCAGAAGGTCTGCTGCTCCTTGTTGGGAACGTCGAAGAAGTGCTTGAGGAGGCCGGCGTAGGAGCCGCTCGTGAAGCCGCCGTCGCTGTTCCAGATGCGCATGCGGTTGTAGGAGCTGGTGACGAGATCGTAGGAGAAGTTGGAGAAGCGGTTGAAGGCGCAGCCGTTCTCGCCGCTGCCGTGGCAGGTGTCGCTCAGCGCGCTGAAGCCGGCATCGTTGTTGAGGCGGTAGCTGTGGAAGACGATGCGGGCAGTGTCGATGCCGTAGGAGACAACGGTGGTGTCGAGCGCCTCGGTGATGTTGCGGTTCCACTGGTTGCCCCAGCAGTAGCCCTCGACAATGATGGTGCCGGTGGAGTAGTGGATAAAGATGACCGAGACGCGCTGGGTGCGCGCCGCGAGCGTCCCCGCGGTAAGGAGGACGGCCAGTGTGAGGAGAATCAATCTTTTCCGCATCTGAGCATTCCTTGTGAGGTCAGGCCGCACTCGCCGAGCCTGCCGACATATAATGTCGAACGGGGCGACGAGGCAACCGTAAAGTGGAGGAGGACCGGTTACGTTTCGCAAGCACCGTACCCGCAACAAGGTACGGGCGTAACGCCGCGCCCCCTCCGGTTGTTCCTTTTGGACATAATGTCGGCGGAACAGGCGGGCAACCTTACCTCAAGCGGTCTCCCCGGTCTCGCTCTCCGAGCGGCGGGAAGGGCGGCGTATGAGGGGGAGGAAGCGGCTTTTACCGAACATCAGCACGCGACCCCAGCGGCGGGAGCCGGCGGTCCATAAGTCTATGTGCGGGCGCAACTTGTCGGTCCACCGGAGCTTGTACCCGTACGCCTGGCCGCCCATGTCGTGCTCCCATACCCCCGGGCGGGCAAACAAGTCCTGCAGCACCGCCTGCTGGAGATTGTGGCCGGGGCTCAGATCCTTGAAGGCGAGGTCGAAATCGGTGCGAATCAGCGAGAGGCGCTGCGGGCCGCAGAGGTAGTAGTCGAAGGCAATGGGGCGGCCATCGAGAAAAAGCACCCAGAGCTCCCACAACCCGGCCGGTTCGCCCAGGCGGCTGAAGTCATCGAGAAAAGCCACCACCTGCGGCAGCGAACCGAGATCGGTGCCCTCGGCGGCTTTCCAGCTGCGGGCGGAGACGTTGACAAGTTCAGGAAGGAGATGCTTGAATTCGACGTACGTGTCGACTTTCTTTATACTGACGTCGCCCGCGCGGCCGAGTTTGTTGGCGCCCGTACGGAGGTTCTGGCGGAAAGATTTGGGCAGAGACCGGAAGTAGTCCCCCCACGCGCCGCCGGTGGTGATGAACGGGGAGAGGCGTCCGGGTTCGCTCACGGCGGCGCGCCCGGTTTGGCTGAGAAACCCGGTGAAAGCGGCGGTGGCGGCGGCCTCGCGATCCAGCCCGCGGGCAACGACGAGATCGACGCCGGGGATAGCCAGGAGAAAAGCGAAGAACTCTTCGGCGGCGCAGTCGGGAGCAAGGATGACGTTGCAGCGCGGGGTGATCGTGGAGGCGGCGAAGCCGAGGACGCGGGCGGAAAGGCCCTTGATGCGTTCGCGCGAAACCAGCATCGGGGCGGCGGCGACGAGGCGGTCGCGGTCGCGGGCGACGGCGCAGCAGAGAGCCGACGAGCCGCTAAAGTGCGCCAGCCAGCAGGCGAACCACTCGTGGCGCATGAAGGCATGGTCGAGCGGGTGGCCGCGAAGCAGGTCGTTCCACGGGCCGTTCAGGTCCCGGAAGGCAGCGAGCGAAGTGATGATCTCCAGGCGCATAGTCATTCACACAGCGCGTGCGTTAGCGGCGGACCGGGCATTCGGTCCTCCGGCCGCAACTAATGCGGATTGGAAACTCAGGGCAAGCAGAGAAACGCGGAGCGAATCGGGCGGCGGAGCAGCGGCGGGCGCCGCACACCGCTTCCGGCCGGGCCGACCCGGCCGCGACCGAGGGAAGGGCGGGTCATGAAGGAAACAACAGACCCGGCTGCACCGGCCGGGACGCCGGGCGTGCGGGTCGCGGTGTACCGGCGGATCGAGGAGCTAGAACCGCTGGCGGCCGCCTGGGACCGCCTCGTGTTCGCCGACACCGGGCGCCTGCCTATGAGTTCGCACGCCTGGGTGGCCTCGTATCTGGCGGAGCGGCATCCGGCCGCCCGCCGCTGGATGTGCCTGGCGGCGTTCGCGGGACACCGTTTGGAGGGAGTGTGGCCGATCGAAGTCGAAGAAATTCGGATCCTGGGGAGGCGCCTGCCGATGCTGCGGCAGCCCTGGGATTCGCACATGCAGTCGGTGGAAGCGGTGGTCCGGCCGGGAAGGGAGCGGGCGGTGCTCACCGCGCTGCGGGCGGCGCTCGATGACGCCGCGCCGGCGTGGTTCGGACTGAATTTCGACCACCTCGAGGAGGGTGCGCCGCTGGCCGGAGAGGCGGCGCGGGCGTTGACCCGGACGACGCTGCTGTGCGAGGGGAGCAACTATGCCTCGGTGGTGAAGTGCACCGGGGACTGGGACGAATACTTGGCAGGGCTGGGGCGGAATTTCCGCAAACACCTCCGCAAGGAGCATCGCCGGCTGGCGGAGATCGGGGAGGTGCGGACGGAATTCCTGGCCGGGCCGCAGGCCGATCCGGAGTTGCTGCGGCGGTTCGCGCGCATAGAGGCGGCCGGATGGAAAGGGAAACGGGGAACGGCAATCTCCTCCCGGGAGAACCTGACCGCGTTCTACCGCGCGCTGTGCCGGCGGCTGGCGGAGCGCGGCGCGCTGGAGTGGCATTTTCTGAGGGCGGGGGGCCACGATCTGGCGGGACATTTCGCGATTCGGACAGGGAAGGCGCTCGTGATTCAGAAGATCGGCTACGATGAAGCTTTCGCCGCGTACTCGCCGGGGGTGGTGCTGATGGAGCGCGCGCTGGAGCGCGCGTTCGCCGACGCGGCGACGGCGGAGGTCAATCTAGTGACCGACCGGGCGTGGCACGACGCCTGGCATCCGGAAAAACGGCCTTACATCCAGGTGCGGATGTACCCGCGGCGGGTGCGGTCGCTGGTCGCGGGAGCGTGGCCGCACCGGGTGCGCCTCGCGCTGCGGCGGGTGCGACCGCTGCGCCGGGCGGTCGGGTGGTGGCGGTCGCGGCGGACGGGGCCCGGAGCGGACTAGCGGGAGCGGGGGTGGGGAAGGCGCGCCTGAAAGCCGATAACCGAAACAAGGCGGGGCGCCGGCGACGATCGACCGGCGACCGTAAAATAGATATAGTACGTCCAATTTGTCGTTTCTCGGGAGCACCGGGCCGGTTATATTCGAACCACTATGACGAACGAAGTATTGGTGTCGCGGCGGCCGGCGGCGCCGCACCTGGAAGTGCGGGTTTACCGCGACCCGGCGGAACTGGCGGCGATCGGGGAGGCCTGGGATGAGCTCGCGCTCGGCGCGGCGGGGCGGCTGCCCATGCTGTCCTATGCGTGGGTGTCGGCCCATCTGGAACTGCGCCAGCCGGCGGCGCGCCCCTGGCTGTGCCTGGCGGCCTTTGCCGGCCAACAGCTCGCCGGCGTCCTCCCTCTGGAGGAGCGGCGGCTCTCGGTTCTGGGGAAGACGGTGACGGCGCTCCGGCCGCCGGGAGATGCGCACACGCGCTCGGTGGATGCGGTGGTGGCGCCGGGACGGGAGGCCGAGGCGGCCGAGGCGTTCTACCGCGCACTCGAGGAAGCAGTCCCCGGGTGGTTCGGCCTGGAGATGCCGGGGGTCGAGGGGACGTCGCCCCTGATTGCGGCGGCGGCGGCGGGCGCGCCCGCTCGGGCGCGGGCGGCGCAGATCCCGGCCGGGCTGGCGACGGTGCGGGAGACGCAGGGTACCTGGGACGAGTTCTTCGAGTCGTCCTCGGGGCACTTCCGCAAGCACTATCGGCAGTACGGACGGAAGCTGGCGAAGCTGGGGACGGTCGAGGCGGAGTTTTTGAGCGGTGCGCAGGCGCACCCGGAGTACCTCGAGCGCTTTGCGCGGCTGGAAGCGGCGGGCTGGAAGGGGCGGGCGGGTTCCGCGATCGGGGCGGACCCGGCGCTGACCGAGTTCTACCGGCGCCTCTGCGCACGGCTGCACGCCCGCCGGGCTCTCGAATGGCACTTCCTTCGGGTCGGCGACACCTATGTCGCCGGGCACCTGGCGGTGCGGACCGGGCGGACGCTCGTGCTGTGGAAAATCGGCTACGATGAAGCGTACGCTGCGTGCTCGCCGGGATTTCTGCTGATCGGCGAGATGCTCCAGCGCGCGTTTGCGGATCCGGCGACGGACGCGGTGAATTTCGTGACGGACCGCACCTGGCTTGACAGCTGGCGGCCCGAGAAGCATCGTTACGTGGATCTGTGGCTTTATCCGCGGCGGCTGCGCTCGCTGGTCGGCGGGTGGTGGCCCCGGCAGGCGCGGCAGCGGCTTCGGGAAACACCCGGAGTGAAACCGCTTCTGCGGGCGCTGCGGGGAAAGCCGGAGCCCCAATGAAGTCGGGCGTACCGGCCCCGGGCCGGTGAGAGGGCAGAGGCCGCCCCGACGAAGGCGGAGAAGGGAGCAGGTATGCGGCAACCGGTGTCGGTGATCATCCCCACGTACAATCGGGCGGCCATGCTCCCGCGCGCGCTGGAGAGCGTCCTCGACCAGCTGACTGCGCAGGACGAAGTGGTGGTCGTGGACGACGGCTCGGTCGACCGCACGGCGGCGGTCATCGAGGAGATCCGGGCCAAACGGGGGAGCACCAACGGAACGATCCGCTATCTCTTCCAGGACAACGCGGGAGCGGGAGCGGCCCGAAACCGCGGCATTCGCGAGGCGGCGCACGACCTCGTGGCCTTCGTCGATTCCGACGACGAATGGCTTCCGGGCAAGGCCTCGATGCAGTGCGCGCTGATGGCGGCGCGGCCGGAGCTGGTTGTCTGTTTCGGCGATTTCAAGCTGCGCTATGCCGACGGACGGGTGATCGACCGGGGGATGGTCCGGTGGCACCAGGATGCGCGGACGTGGGAGGAGCGGCTCGGGGCGCCCATGAACCTGTCCGAGCTCGCGGAGTGGCCGAAGGAGCAGGACGTACGGGTGTACATGGGGGACCTGTACGCGGCCCACATGCGGGCGTGCTACCTTTCGGCGTTCACGATGATGGTGCGCAGAAGCCGCGCGGGAGCGGGCTTCTATTTCACCGAGGGGATCAGGATGTACGAGGACTGGGGATGTTTCGGGCGCCTGACAGAGGCGGGGCCGGCGGGATTTCTCGACTGCGACCTGGCGATCCAAAACGGGCACCGGGAAGGGCGATTGACCGATGCCGATGCGTTCGTGCGGGCGGTGAGCCGGGCGGTGGTGCTGGAGGAAGTCTGGGGGGCCGACCCGGAGTTCCTGCGCACCCACGGCGAGGAGTACCGCGCGCTTTTGGACCAGCAGCGGGTGGTGAAGGCGGCGGGATACCTCTCGCAGGGACAACCGGCGGCGGCGCGGGCGCAACTGGCGCAGGTACGAAAGGCACCGCTGTCCTACCGGCTCCTGGCCATGCTCCCGGCACCGGCCGTGCGGGGCCTGCTCGCGCTGCGGCGGGCGATCAGGCGGGGCTGAGGCCCGCGGCGGCGGCGTTTTATGTTGCCGCGGGGAGCGGCAGCGGCTACCATGGCACCGCCGGCCGGGGCGCCAAGGCGCCGGCCGCGAAACGGATGATCTCAAGAATGACCACTGCGACCCAGGTGCGATCATATGTCGGGCGGAAGCCGATCCTTGGAATCGGCCTGCTGTTCGTGCTCGTCTTTCTCCCGGTGCTGATCGATCTGGTGACGCGCTGGTGGGAGGATTCCAATTACTCGCACGGCTTTCTCGTGCCGTTGATCGCCGGCTGGGTGGTGTGGCGCAAGCGGGAGGAAATCGGGGGACTGCCCGCCGAGGGGAGCCGGGCCGGGCTGGCGGTTCTGGCGGCGGGGATGCTCCTGTTCGTGTTGGGAAACGCGGGCGTCGAGTACTTCGTGGTCGCGGTGGCCATGGTGACGGTGCTGTTCGGGCTGACCCTCTACCTGTTTGGGGCCGAGGTGATCCGGCGGACCTGGTTTGCGTTTCTGATCCTGCTCTTTATGATTCCGATTCCGGGAGTGATCTACTACTCGCTCACGTTCCCGATGCAGCTTCTGGCGAGCAAGGTGTCGGTGGCGGCGATGCACGCCCTGGGGATGACGGTGGTGCGGCAGGGAAATGTCATTCTGCTGCCGGGACAGGCGCTCGAGGTGGCGGAGGCGTGCTCGGGGATGCGGTCGCTGATTTCGCTGATGGCGATGGGGGCGCTCTACGGCTACCTGTCGCAGCGGCGGTTCTGGGCGCAGGTGCTGCTCTTTGCGCTGACCGTGCCGATCGCGGTGGTCAGCAATGTCGTGCGGGTGTTCGTCACCGCGGCGGTCGCCTACGCGGGGGGGATCGATCCGACGGCGGAGCCGCTGCACACGCTGTTCGGGCTGTCGGTGTTCGTGGTGGCGTTCGTGCTGCTCACGATTGCCGCGGTCGTGCTGCGGAGGTGGCAGCGGTGACCAACCGGGTGATCATCGCGGCGATCCTGCTGGCGGCGGGCGGCGCGCTCGGGGATTTCTTCCGGTTCGTCGGGCGGACTCCCGGCCGACCGGCCGACCTCGAGGGGATCCCGGCGGCGGCGGCGGACTACCAGGGGCGGGAGGAGCCGTTCGATGCGGCCACCTACGAGGTGCTCAACGCGACCTCGGCGACGCTCCGGCAATACGCGGGCGCCGACGGCAGCATGGCGGAGTTGTTTGTCGCGTACTTTGCCTCCCAGCGGTTCGGCGCGGGGATCCATTCACCGCGGCACTGTTTGCCGGGCGGGGGCTGGCAGATCGTCCGCCACGAGGCGGCGGCGCTGGAGGCGCCGGGCGGGCCGGCCCGGACGGTGAACCGGCTCCTGATCGAGTTCGAGGGGCGCCAGAGCCTGATGCTCTATTGGTACCAGACGCGCTCGGGGGTGGTGCGCGGGGAGTACGGTCTGAAGCTGGATCTGCTGCGCAACGCGCTGGCGATGCGCCCGACGGACGCGGCGCTCGTGCGAGTCACGGTGCCGGTGGCGGGGGACGAGGGGGAGGCGATGGCGCGGGCGGTGCAGTTCGCCCGAACCATCGACCCGTACGTGCAGCAGGCGCTGCCCTTCTAAGAGCGCGCGGGGACCCCGGTCATTTCAAAAGCAGCACTTTGCCGGCGGCGGTGTGCCGGGCATCGGTCAGGCGGTAGAGAAAGACGCCGGAGCCGACGCTCGGATCGGGCTCCCACCGGACGATCCCCTCGGAGCCCTCCGGCCGGATCACCTGCCGGTCGACGCGGCGCCCGAGGATGTCGTAGACGTCGAATTGAAGCGCACCGCCGCCGGCGACGGCGTTGTGGAAGGCGATGCTCACCTCGGCGTTGAAGGGGTTGGGGAAGGCGATCGTCTGCAGCGCATTCGCGGGAAGGAGATAGCCGGGGTCATCGTCGACGCCGAGCGAAAGGAGGATCTCAACGGTGTCGCCGGAGGAGACTGCAAATACGCCATCGCTGTCGCCGCAACCGGCCGCGTCGTGCAGCGGCAGGGGGAAGCGGCCGATGTCGGAGCTGACGATTCGGTAGGTGAGCTCGGCCCGGTCGCCCGGGCTGAGGGTGCGGGTGACGGCGCGGTCGGGGGAGTCGATGATCCAGCGGTACGCGGCGTAGCCGGGGATTACCTCGCCGGCCAGCGGGCCCTCGCGGAGGACGGCGACCGGGATGCCGTTGACGGTGGCCGACTCGCCGACGACGGTGAAGTCCGGCGGGAGGTTCTCGGAGAAATAGAGCCCGGCGAGGGGAGACGACCCGCCGTTGACGAGAGTCCGGGTGACGGCGAGGGTGTCGCCGAGGGCCAGCACGGTGTCACTGAGAGTGTAAGTGCTCGCGACGCCGGCTCCGGCCGGGTAGACGGGTTCCTGGGCGGCGGCCGGCGCGGCCGCAAGAAGGCCCAGGACCACAAACAGGGGTTTGCTCATGCTCTGTCTATCGGCCGCGGCGGGGGGAGATTTGAATAAAAAGTGCCGGCGGCGGGGTCAGGCGCCGGAAGTCGGGGCGGACGCCTGCTTGCGCGAGATATAGGCCTCGAGGTTGTTGAGCGAGTCGAGGTTATCCGGGACAAGTTCGGTGTCGTCCACGTGGATTCCGTAGCGTTCTTCGAGGAAGGCGACCAGTTCCAGGACGCCGGTCGAGTCGATGATGCCCATTTCGAGCAGTGAGCCGGAGTCGGTCAGTTCTTCCGGGTCGCGCCCGATCATGAAGTTGTCGCGAATAAATTGCCGCAGTTCGGTGCGAACGCTCACGTATCCTCCTGTCAACCAACAGCTGCTTTGTCACTTTGCCGGCAACGGCCCGAGGGCCGGGCGGCTGCCCGTCACCCGCATGAGACGTCCCGGCCGGCAATATCGGCGGCGCGGGGGCCGGTGTCAACCGCAAAGGGGGATTGCGCCCCGCTGGACCGGCTGTCGCTAATATCGGAAGATTCGCCGGAAGGTTGAACCGGTGCCCGGGCGGGACAGGCGCCTATATAATGAGGAAACCATCAGCCGCCAAAATTCCGCTCGACTCCGCGCTTGATAAACGCGGGCGGGGCGTGTACCTTGTCGGGACTGGGATAGCATGAGAGAGAAACCGACGACACTACCGGAACTGCTGCAGGCGGCCCTGCGTTCGCAGGTGGAACTGGGGCTGGGCGAGATGATTATCGATCCGGCCCGCGTGGAGACGCTGGCGGCGGAGGCGGCCCGCGGGGCCGCGAACCAGAGAGAGGAGTGGGTCGACCGGATGGACGCCGCGGTGCGGCGCACCTCGCCGCCGCCGGTGGACCTGTTCGGAGGGGCGGGCGGGACGGGGCCGAAAGCGGCCCAATTCGGCACCCTCGCCGAGCACCGGGCCGCCATCTGCGAGTGCCGGAATTGCCCCCTGGGAGAGACGCGCACGAAATTCGTCTACGGCGTGGGGAGTCCGCAGGCGGAGCTGATGTTCGTGGGGGAGGCGCCGGGGCGGGATGAAGATTTGAAGGGAGAGCCGTTCGTGGGACGGGCAGGACAGTTGCTGGACAAAATCCTGGCGGCGATGTCGATGGCGCGGGCGGAGGTCTATATCGCCAACGTGCTGAAATGCCGCCCGCCGGACAACCGCGACCCGCTGCCGGAGGAAATGGCCGAGTGCCTGCCCTACCTGAAAGAGCAGATCCGAATCATCCGGCCGAAAGTCCTCTGCGCCCTGGGCCGGATCGCCGGGCAGGCGCTCCTGGAAACCAAGACGCCGCTCGGGCAACTGCGGAAACGGTGGCACGAGTACGAGGGCGTCCCCCTGCTGGTGACCTATCACCCGGCCGCGCTGCTGCGTTTCCCCGAGTACAAGAAGGAAACCTGGGAGGACATGCAGATGGTGCTGGCGAAACTGGACGAGCTGCGGAGTCGGGCGGGGTAGCCGCGCCCGGCGAGGAAGAGCGCGCATGGCGTATCGTTCGCAGGAAGAGAAACGGGAGGAGAAGCTCCAGCCGCCGCAGTCGCTGGATGCGGAGCAGGCGGTGCTGGGAGCGATTCTCAAAGACAGCGATGCGATGAACCAGGTGGTGGAGGTGCTCGACGACGAGAGCCATTTCTACGCGGCCAGGCACCAGGCGATTTTCCGCGCGGCCAAGGCGCTCTACGAGCGGGGGGAACCCACCGACATCACCATGGTGGCCAACGAGCTGCTGCGCAACGACGAGCTGGGGCGGATCGGCGGGCGGGTGTACCTCGTGGAACTCGTCGAGGGAGTGGCCTCGACGGCCAACCTCTCGGCCCACGCGACGGTGGTGCTCGAGCGGTCGATTCTCCGGCGGCTGATCACGACCTCCAACGAAATTATCAAGAGCTGCTACGCGTTCGAACAGCCGGTGGCCGGCCTGCTCGATCGGGCGGAGTCGACCATTTTCCGTCTGTCGGAGAGCCGGCTGCGGAAGGGCTTCACCTCGATCCGGGACCTGATCCCCTCGACGTTTGAAGACATCGAAGCGCTCCAGTCCAACGAGAGCGGACTGACCGGGCTCCCGACCGGGTACGAGGAACTCGACCTGATGACCAACGGGATGCACAAGGGGGACCTGGTGATTGTGGCGGGACGGCCGTCGATGGGGAAATCGGCGCTGGCGATGAACATCGCGGAGCACGTGGCCATCAAGCAGCGCAAGGGCGTGGGGGTGTTCTCGATTGAAATGTCGAAAGAGCAACTGGCGCTCCGGATGCTGTGCGGGCGGGCCGGGATCTCGCAGCAGAAACTGCGGGCGGGCAAGCTGCGGGACACCGAGTGGAGCCGGCTGGCCACAGTGGGCGGGATCCTGTCGGAGGCGCCGGTGTTTATCGACGATTCCCCGACGATCACCTCGCTGGAGATCCGGGCGAAGGCGCGACGGCTGAAAGCGCAGCAGGATGTCGGCGTGATCATCGTCGACTACCTCCAGATGGTCCACGGGTCGGGGCGGTTCGAAAACCGGCAGCAGGAGATGGCGACCATCTCGCAGGGGCTCAAGGCGCTGGCGAAGGAACTGGAGATCCCGGTGATCGCCTGCTCGCAGCTCTCGCGGCTGGTCGAACAGCGGGGCGGGGAGAAGCGGCCGCAACTGTCCGATCTGCGGGAGAGCGGGGCGATCGAGCAGGATGCCGACCTCGTCCTCTTCATTTACCGGCCGGAACACTACCTCACCCACCTGGAGCAGAACGATCCCAAGATGCAGGAGGTGGCGGGGCTGGCGGAGATTATCGTGGCCAAGCAGCGCAACGGTCCGACGGGGGTGGTGAAGCTGCATTTTCGGAAGGAGTTTGCCCGGTTTGAGAATCTCGAACGGCACCACCGCGAGATTCCGCCGGGAGTGGAACCAGTGGCCGGCGGCGATGCGCCATTCTAGCGGAGCGGTATGAACCTGGGCGTAACGACACTGGGGCGGCAGGGGGTCAACGCGATCGACGAGGTCGGGGGGATGGCGATCCTGTTCGGCCGGTTTCTCGTCGCCCTCTCCGGGTTGCCCCGGTCGTTTCGGCTCTATGTCGAGCAGGTGTATTCGCTGGGGGTGCGGTCGCTCCCGCTCATCGTGATCATCTCGGTCTTTGTCGGGGCGGTGTCGGCCTGGCAGGGGGCCTACCAGTTTTCGTTCATCGGGGCGCCGCTGCGCTTTCTGGGCCAGGCGGTCGGCAAGGCGGTGGTGATCGAGCTGGCGCCGGTGCTCTCGGCGATCGTGTTCGCGGGGCGGGTCGGCGCCGGGGTGGCGGCCGAGCTGGGGACGATGCGGGTCACCGAGCAGATCGACGCGCTCGAGTCGATGGGGATCGACCCGGTGCGCTTTCTCGTCATGCCGCGCATCCTCGCCTGCCTGACGATGGTGCCGTTCCTGGTCGTGTTCGCCAATTTCATCGCCATTCTCGGCGGCATGGGGGTGGCGGTGCTTGGGGTGGACATTTCGGCGGAAATGTTTCTCGACGGCTTTCACAGCTCGTTCAGCCTCTCGGATTTCATCAACGGGGAGATCAAGGCGGCCGTGTTCGGCCTGCTCATCGGGCTGGTCGGGTGCTACGAGGGGTTCAACACCAAAGGCGGGGCGGCCGGCGTGGGGGAGGCGACCACCACCTCGGTCGTCATCTCGTCGGTGCTGATCCTGGTCTCGAATTTCCTTTTCGCCATCGTGCTCTTCCGGTTTTGACCTATGGATACACTACGGCCCCAGGCAGAGAGCGTCTGTTTCGAGGTGGAGGATCTCCACAAGGCGTTCGGCGCGCAGCGGGTGCTCGACGGCGTCAGCCTGAAAGTGCAAACCGGGGAGTCGGTGGCGATCATCGGGCAGTCGGGCTCGGGGAAATCGGTGCTGCTGAAACACCTGATCCGGCTGCTGGTGCCGGACCGCGGCCGCGTCCTCTACCGGGGGCGGGACCTCGCCGACATGAGTTCCGGCGAGCTGGTCGAAGTGCGGCGGAAAATCGGTATGCTCTTTCAGTCGGCGGCGCTGTTCGATTCGATGACGGTGGCGGAGAATGTCGGGCTGGGACTGCGGGAGGCGCGGCGGCACGAGCAGAGAGAGATCGACCGGATTGTCGCGGAGAAGCTCGAGATGGTCGGGCTGGCCGAGGCGGGGGACAAATATCCCGCCGAGCTGTCGGGCGGGATGCGCAAGCGGGTGGGGCTGGCCCGGGCGATCGCCAACGACCCGGACGTGCTGCTGTACGACGAACCGACGACCGGGCTGGACCCGGTGACGGCCGACGTAATCAATGACTTGATCGTCAACCTCAACCGGCAGCTGCGGGTGACCTCGGTGGTGGTGACGCACGACATGAAGTCGGCGTTCCGGATCGCCGGCCGGGTGGTGATGCTCTATGACGCGCGGGTGCGGTTCGACGGCAGCCCGCAGGAACTGCAGCGGGCGGGCGACCCGGTGCTCCGACAATTTATCGCCGGCGACTCCGCCGGGCCGATACGGATATGACGGGAAGTCGGGCGGCGATGGCGGACAAGCGCAGCGGCAAAGTGAAGACGGCGTTTTTTTGCACCCAGTGCGGGGCCGAGCACACCCGCTGGCAGGGGCAGTGCCGGGAGTGCGCGGAGTGGAACACGCTGGTCGAAGAGCGGCTGGTCAAACCGGCGGGGGGCAAGGGGCGGGGGACGCGCCCGCCGGCCGAGGCGCGGCGACTTCCGGAAATATCGCTCGCCGCGGAGGCGGGGATCGAAAGCGGGATCGGCGAATTCGACCGCGTGCTGGGCGGACGGCTGCTGCCGGGGATGAGCGTGTTGATCGGCGGCGAGCCGGGGATCGGGAAGTCGACGCTTCTCTTGCAGGCGGCCGAGGCCTACTCGCGGCGGGGGCACCGGGTCGCTTACGTCACGGGCGAGGAATCGCTCGCCCAGATCCGCCTGCGGGCCGAGCGGCTCGGCGTGGCCGGCGAAAACATCGTGGCTGTCAACGCCAACGCGCTGGAAGAAATCTGCGACCTGGTGGCCGAGGGCGCTTACGAGATCGTGCTCGTCGACTCGATCCAGACGGTGGCCTCGGCGATGTTTGACTCGCCCCCGGGGACGGTCGCGCAGGTGCGGGAGTCGGCCCAGCGGCTGATGGGACTGGCGCGGCAGCACGGGTTCGCCCTGTTCCTCGTGGGGCACGTGACGAAGGATGGGATGGTCGCGGGGCCGAAGGTCCTCGAGCACATGGTCGATACGGTGATCTCTTTCGAGGGCGACGGGAGCCACCTGTACCGGATGCTGCGGGTGATGAAGAACCGGTTCGGGTCGGTGGCCGAGATCGGGCTGTTCGAGATGCAGTCGCGCGGGCTGGTGGAGGTGACCAATCCCTCGTCGCTGTTTCTGTCGCAGCGCCAGGATGCGCGCCGGACGGGGTCGGTGGTGGCGGGCATCTGCGAGGGGCAGCGGCCGCTTTTGGTCGAGATCCAGGCGCTCGTGACGGCCGCCAGCTACGGCAACCCGCAGCGGGTGGCCGGGGGCATCGATAACAAACGGCTGGCCCTCCTGATCGCGATTCTCGAAAAAAAGGGGGGCTTTCCGATGGGGATGAACGACGTGTTCGTGTCGATCGCCGGGGGGCTGCGGCTGAGCGAACCGGCGCTCGATCTGGCGATGCTCGCGGCGATCGCCTCCTCGCTTCTGAACAAACCGGTCGATCCGCGGACGATGGTGGTGGGAGAGGTCGGTCTGTCGGGGGAGGTGCGCGGCGTGACCATGATCGACCGGCGGCTGGCCGAGGCGGCCAAGCTGGGGTTCACGGCCGCGGTGATCCCGGCGATGAACGCGGCTCAGGCCAAGCGGGAACTGCCTTCGGTGCACGGCGTGGGGTCGCTCCAGGAGGCGATCGAGGTGCTGCTCGGGTGATACGGATCCTTTGCCGCGACGGCGCGGCGCGGCGGGGGGAAGCGGCGACCGCGCACGGCCTGTTTCAGACGCCCGCGTTCATGCCGGTCGGCACCGCGGGGGCGGTCAAAGCGCTCACCTGCGAGGACCTCGAGGAGATCGGTGTCGAAATCATCCTCGGCAACACCTACCATCTCTACCTTCGCCCCGGCCCCGAGACCATCCGGGAGAGCGGCGGGCTGGCGGCCTTCAGCGGTTGGGGGAAGCCCACGCTCACCGACAGCGGGGGGTACCAGGTGTTCTCGCTCAAAGACCGGCTGCGGATCTCCGACGACGGCGTGGAGTTCCGCTCGCACCACGACGGGTCGACGCACCTGTTCACGCCGGAGAAGGTGATACAGATTCAGCACGCGATCGGCGCGGACATCATCATGGCGTTCGACCAGTGCGTGCCCTACCCGGCGGAGCGGCGGGCGGTTGAAGAGGGGGTGCGCCGGACGGGGGAGTGGGCGGCGCGCTGTGCGCGGGAGCACGAGCGGCGCAGCGAGAGTGGTCCGGACCCCGGCCGCCTGTTCGGGATTGTCCAGGGAGGGACCTACGCCGACTTTCGCACGCGCTCGGCTGAGCAGATCCTCGCGCTCGATCTGCCGGGGAATGCGATCGGCGGGCTATCGGTGGGGGAGAGCAAGGCCGAGATGGAGGCCATGCTGGCGCACACGGTGCCGCTGCTGCCGGCGGACAAGCCGCGCTACCTCATGGGGGTGGGGTATCCGGAGGACATCCTGACTGCGGTGTCGTACGGGGTGGACATGTTCGACTGCGTGCTGCCGACGCGCAACGCGCGAACGGGGAATGTGTTCACGACGGTTGGACCGATCACCTACCGCAACGCCGCGTACGCGCAAGACCAGCGGCCGCTCGACCCGCACTGCGGGTGCCGCGTGTGCCGCCGCTACACCCGGGCATACCTCCGGCATCTCTACAACCAGTCGGAGATCACGGGGATAGTGCTCGCGAGCTACCATTCCGTGTATTTCTTCCAGGAACTGATGCGGGGGATCCGGCGGGCGATTGAGGAAAGGCGGTTTGACGCGTTTCGGCGGGAATTCCTGGCGAGGTATGCGGGAGAGTGACCGGGCGGCAGCCGCCGCCGGAGTCCCGGCGTCCCTGTCGCGCCTGGCCGGGAGGGGGTAATCCGGAACCCTGTGAGGCCGGTGGGGGCAGCAGTTCCGGCGCCATCCTCCGACGATCCGTTGGGCGCCGGTCGGGGAGTGGAGCCATCACGCGTGGTCGGGCGCCCGGCGGCCCTTCCGGGCTGTCAGGGTCGGGGGTCCGGCGGCACGGGTTTCCCGCACACCCGGCAGTCCGGCCTTTTCTCGAACCCCACCATCTCAAAGGCCATCGTATCGGCGCGGAAAATCAGAAGCGTGTTCGAAACCGGCATGTCGCCGGTCATCAGGTAGCGCAGCGCCAGCGTTGCCTGAAGCGATCCGATCACCCCCGGCAATGCCCCGAACACCGGCGTCGGCCCGGCGTGCAGCGCATCCTTGTGCAGGAGACAGGCCAAGCAGGCGGTCTTCGGGGGATTGAGGAAACTCAGTTGCCCGAGCCATTCATGGATAGCCCCGTAGACATAGGGAATGCTGAGGCGGAAAGAGACATCGTTCAGTATCAAACGCCCGGCGTGATTATCCAGGCCATCGATGATCACGTCGCATCCCGAGGCCAGCTCGCCGGCGTTGTCCTCGGTCAGCTTCAGCGGGATGGCTTCGACGGTTATTTCGGGATTCTGCGCCGCGAGCTTCTCGGCCGCAAGAACCGCCTTGGGTTTGCCGATGTCCCCGGCGGCAAAGAGAAACTGGCGATTCAGGTTGGAGAGCTCGACCCTGTCGCCGTCGCATATGCACAGGTGCCCCACGCCGGCTGCGGCCAGGCAGGTCGCACTAATCCCGCCCAGTCCCCCGGCCCCGACAACCAGGACGCGCGCGCTTTTGAGTCTGTCCTGGTTCCAACGGTCAACCGGGAGTTGGCGTCGGTACCTCTCCATTTCAGGTTTCGACAGGGGCATGAGAAGGGGTTCTCAGCCGCCGGAGACCGGCGGCTGGAGAGTGATTGTCTGGCCGTTGGATGGCTTGAAGGACAAATCCTTCACGTGGCCGTCCACGTAGATGACGGCAACATAGGCGGGGTCGAGCGAAATAGCCTCGAGGATTTCTCCGATCGTCCTGTCGCCGTCAATCTGGACCCTGCGGGTATAGTGATCGACATCAGGTCTCAGCATCGCGCGCAGCTGACCTCCGGCTCGAAGGAAGACTATCATGTTTAATTTCCTCAAAGACGGGCAACGGCGCGGACGCGTCACCTTGGAGGCACGGCGAGCCCGCCGCGCCGAAACGGTCCGGCAGTCGGCCTCGTTACGCTGTCCGCGCCCCGACCCGCTCCGCTGAGAGAGACGAGGCCCGCCGCGGCCCAGGGCTAGAACGCTTTCGGTTTATATCGTTCTCCGCGAACTGCCGGGATGCCATTCGGGAGCGGCTTTCCCAAGAGCCCGATCTTTTCGATATTGTCGGCCGCGAAATGGAGTTTCAGGTCATGCAGCACTTCGCGGCTCGGGTTGCCATCGGCATCCCACCCGCGCGCGGCGTAATACTCGTCGAGCATTGCCTCGATCTGGTCTCTGGTCAGCCCCTTGCCGGCACTGGGGCCGGTCGGGATCTTGTCCTCCCAGGATCGCGCCGGCGGGTAGTCGAAGGTGCGGCCGTTGGCCCGGTTGCGTTCCAGGTAATGGCATCGCACGAGATTCCAGATTTTCTCAGAAGTTTTGAGCGCTTCGGCAGTATCGACATTCCACCCGGTGATATAATTGAGCGCCACGACAATCTCCTCCGGCTCGACGTCGAGCTCGCCCCAGAAGAGGCGGCAGATGCACCAGCAGTCGAAGAGCGGCCGGATGTGCTGCAGGTACACAACGACCTTAGCACGTCCCTCGATCCGGTCGCGTCCTTCGGCCATGTCGACCGTGATCGTCCACGAGCGGTTGTGATGGGCGCCGATGTCGCTCGTCATATACGAGAGCAGCATGCCCGGGGCGTAGCGTCCGTCATACCCCGACATTTCCTGGCCCTTGACCTGCATGGCGAATTTCTCGCTGCCCCGCCCGATTTTCTCGGCGGCCCGCCTGGTGCCGTCCGCGAAATAGTCGCCGATCCCTCGGCGGTGCACAATCATGTCGATGAAGTGTTCCGCGTCATCGACAGAACCCCAGTTGAGCGTGTGCCCTTCGAGGTCGTCGGCGCTGATCAGCCCGCGCTGGAAGCACTCCATACCGAACGCCACCACGCCGCCGCCGGACATGGTGTCCATGCCGACGTTGTCCATCAGCCAGTTCAGGTAGGCGACCTGGTTGATGTCGGTCATGCCGAGGTTGGAGCCGCACAGGGCGCCGGTTTCATATTCCGGGCCTTCGAGATAGACCGTTTCCTTGCCCGGGACGACCGCCTTGGTGTACTTGCCGCAGTTCATCCAGCAGCCGAAGCAGGCTTTGTGCGTGATGAGGCACTTTTCGACCAGGGCGTCGCCGTCAATGCCCTTGGAATTCTCATAGTAGGTGGTCTGGAAATTCCGGGTGGGGAGAACCGCGTTGACGTTTGACCAGTCGATAAAGAATGCAGTGCCGTATTTCTGCCACGGCGCCATGTTCGGATGGGTCTGCGTCCGCTTGATGATGGCCGACACATGTTCGGTGAGCCGGTCGAGATCGTGCACTTTGATCCCGCGGGTACCGCGGACAGCGATGGCTTTGAGCTTTTTCGAGCCCATGACCGCCCCCTGCCCGGTCCGCCCCGCCTGGCGGCCGAAATCGTGGGTGATGCAGGAGAAGCGAATGCCGTTTTCGCCGGCCGGCCCGATGGTGGCGATTTCGAAATCCTCGCCCAGGTCCTTCTTCATGGCCGGTTCGCACTCCAACGAGCCCATGCCCCAGTACGGGGAGGCATCGCGCAGTTCGACCGTGTCGTCATCGATAAAGAGGTAAACCGGTACGGGGGAGATGCCGGACATGATGACCATATCGTATCCGGCGAACTTGAGGGCCGGGCCGAGATGGCCGCCCATGTTGGAATCGCCATGGCCGTTGGTCAGGGGGGAAATGGAGCCGAATTCGACTTTCGCGCCCGCCGGGATAAAGCACCCGCTCATAATCCCGGCGTTCATGATGAACAGGTTCTCCGGCCCGAACGGGTCGGCATCGCGGGGGACCTCGTCGTAGAGAATCCTGGCGATCGTGCCCCGTCCTCCGAACCATTCGCGCACCAACTTCGCATCGGTGGGGTGCCTCCTGATCTCCCCGGTAGTGAGATTGATGCGCAGGGTCGTGCCGGCCATGCCTCCACAGCTCGCGGACTCGTGCGCCATCACTTACCCTCCTTTGCCGGCCTGGTGAAGACGGTGATGGCGCCGGTGTTGCACAGCTCGGCGCATTGGAAGCAGTTGTCGCAGATGATGACGTGATCGACATCGCGATGCTGAAATATCACACCTGGCTTGCAGACCGCGATGCAGTCGCCGCAATTGGTGCACTTTTCGGCGATCACGATATAGGCGCCGTCATCGCGACGGAAGATGGCGTGTTCGGGGCAGGCCTCGAGGCATCGGCCGCACTGCGTGCAGACTTTGGGCTTGTACAGCCCCGGCTGCGGAAAGAGAACCTCGATTCTCAAGCTGGCCTTTCTCGGATTGATCTCGTGGTAGTGGCTGATGGCGCAAATCTGCATGCACAGGCGGCACCCGCTGCACTTGCCCGGCGAAACTTTGAGTCTCTTTGTTTCCATGATGCCCTGGTTGACTCCTATGCTTTCGCGTATACCTGCCCGGCAATCCAGATGGCGGCCACGAGCACGACGGAAACGACTCGGAACAGGACGGCCGGCGCGCGCCATTTGCGCAGGAGGGCGTAGGGTTGAATGGCATTGCCCAGGTAATAACCGAGGTTTATCGTCACAATCGAGATCAGCGAGGCGCTGACAGCGTCGGAGGCAAGGAACGAACGAATCCCCGCCCACCCGTTTGCGGCCCACGAGGCCTCGCGCAGGACGTACGCGGCGATGAGCGCGAAGGCGGCGTACGAGGCATAGACAATGACCGGCGCGGCGAGAACTCTGTAGAGCGGGCTGGAATCTAGCCGTTCACGGAACGCCGAGTAGGCGATATCGAAGACGATCCCGTTGATCATCACCGCCGCGAACTGGCAGGGGAAGAAGTAGCTGGAGGCGGTTTTGAACAGGCCGGCGATCAGCGCCATGACCACTACGGAGCCGGGAAAGTCGACGAGCCGCTTGGAGGCGTAGAGGATGATGATGCCAAGTCCAAAGAGCACGGCCGATTTCTCCGGCGCCCCAGCGGCTCGGAGCAGGTCACGCCCGAAGAGCTCCAGTGCGCCCCACAGCGAACCGAGAACGAGGAGGACGAGGATCTTTTCATATCTTCTCATGGTCTGCTCCAGCAGGTGGACGCTGATGTTTTTGTTGGCCGGTCCCCGCCGCGGTCGACCTGCGGCCGCAAGATCTCAGGCCAACCTCCTTAGCGACAACATGATCTGTCATGCGGCACGCCTGCCCGCAGGCTGCCATCTGTATGGACCTGGAATCCTACGGACAAGACACTCTATATTAATACACGCCTTCCCTTATAGCAATGACTTTCGGAGTGTTGTCGGCGGTTTTGGGCGGTCACGATTCGTCCGAATGCGTTGTGACCGCAGCCGCACCCCGCGTTCTTCGAGCCGATTGTTGTGTGCCGGTCCGGTTAAGAAGCGACCTCGGCCCTGCTCCATTGCGGCCGGCGTACGGTGCCTGATTTGGGGACCCCTGGCCGTCCGCCGCCTACTCGAATACGAGCTCGCCGAAGGCAGCCGGGTCGTAGGACCAGGAAGTCTGGAACGATGCCGAGGAGTTCATCCGCACTTGTCGGCGGCGGAAGTTCAGTCGCCAGCGATCTCCGGAGTCGGGCGTCGCTGCGAACTGCGCGAGCGGGATACGCATCTCGACGGCGTAGAAGTCCGCCCCGCGGACCGTTTTCACCTCGAAATCGCCGTTCCAGTCCGAGCGGCCGGCCCAGTACCCGTCGCTCGCCTGCTGGACTTGCTGATCATACAGGGTCCCGAGGGCGTTGACATACACCTGGGCGACGACGCGGTTGGTCCCGCCCAGCTCGATCATCCAGCCGACTGCATCCTCCGTGAACACGGGGGCGTCGCGCTCGGTCATCGCGGCATGGATCGCGGCCATGTCCGAATCGCGGCAATGCGCGGCGAGGTACAGGTTGTCGCTGTCGTAGGCGAAGTAGAACATGGTCGGATCCTGTGCCGCCGGTGTCCCGTTTTTGCTGAACAGCGCGGTGACCGGCCGCGCCCAGCAGGGTTCGATCAACTGCCCGTCGATAACGACTGGTTCATTCACCCGGATGCACCGGGCGGCGCGGGCGACCTCCAATTCGCGGCTCACCCTTGTCGATTTTTCCGCGGCGTAGGGAAGCCGGGTGGAAATCACAGGCAGTGGAAGCAGCGCGGGCGCCGGCTCAATGGCAAACTGCGCGGTTACGGTCGCCCCCGGGACCAGCGTAAATGGATAGGCCGCGGGCGTAATTGTCCAACCTTCAGGTACGTCCCAGCGCAAGGTGTCGGTCCATTGTCCCCCTGCCGTCGGACCATCCAGCAGCACGGTCACTGCCCCGGCTGCCGGCTTCAGCCCGTCGGTGAGCGGGAGCGGCTGTGCGAACCTGATCCCGATGCTCCTGACCCGACTGGCGGCCCGCGCCTCTGCGACGGTCTGCACATCCCACGGCAGCACCGCATCCTTCTTGATGGGCGCGATGTGTACGCCTCGATCATCGACCGTTACCCAGCCGAAGTGATACCGCAGACCATCGGGGCTCTCCTCGGTCTCGGCGCCGGAACTGCCGAGGGATGTGTACAGGATGCCGTCAAACTCGGCCGAGAAGTAGCAGTGCATATGACCGGTGAAAACGGCATCGACCCCGTTGGCCCGGAAGATGTCGTGCAGGGCGTCCGGCTGCCCGCTGCCCAGTGTCCGATACCAGAACGGCTTGTGGAGAAAGACAATCGTGTAGCAGGCACTGCGATTCTTCGCCAGATCGTCTTTCAGCCAGCCGAGTTGCTCCTGGGCGATCTCGCCGGCGCTCTCTGTACGGCTGTTGTCGAGCACCACGAAATGGATGCCGCGGTGGTCGAAGGCGTAGTACGGCTCCCCTGCGCGGGCGCGATAGGTTGACTCCATGGCGTCTGTGCTGATATCGTCGTTGCCGGGTGTGAAGCGGACCGGCATGGTGAGCGGTCTGATAATGGCGAAGTACTCATCCCACCGGCTGCGCATTTCGATCGTATCGGTGGTGTGCCCCTCGATCATGTCGCCGACGGTCACCACGAAGTCGGGCCGCAGCCGCTCAATCTCGGCGACCACCGATTCGTACACTCCGTCCTGGTGGTCACCGGTACGGTCGCCAAGAACCGCGAATCGAACCGGGGCGTCCGATAGATCATCGCATGGCGTCTGGGCTGGAGCTGGAGATCCGAGGGCGATGAGGACAAGGCCAAATATGGCGGTAGTTTTCATCACGTCGCAACACCCGTCTTTGAGTTTGCCGGTTTTGCCCCGAAAGATACACCGGGTCCGCGTCCGACACAATGCAATCTGAAGTGTTCGGTACCTGGGCGAGGGACGAGAATCCGCCAAAGGGGTGGGGGAACCGGCAGAGCGGGCGGCCGCCCTGCCGCGGCTCGCGGCAGTACGGTCGGAGCGGTCAAGGAGCGCGGGCCTTTCGGATGCTCCGGGCGACGGCATGGGCGGCTAGAGCGGGACAAGGTAGCCGACGGACATGCGGACATCGTGGAGGCGGACGGGTTGGGAGAAAGTGCGGAGGCGGCTGTCGCCGGTGTCGCCGGTGATGCGGATGGTGGGGCGCGCCTCCGACATGCCGATTTCGAGCGAGAAGTTGCGATTGAAGCGAAGGCCGAGGGTCGCCCGATAGCCGATTTTCGGGGCCATGGCGATGTCGAGGCCGACGGCGCCGGGAACGAAATCGGTCGGTTCGAGGCCGTCGAAACGGAAGTATCCCTTGTAGAGGAGGGGGCCCATGCCGACAAACCCGGTCATGGCATCGGTGCCCCGGTAGAGGAGGATCTCGGCGCTGAGAATCATAGAGTGCAGCGCACCGTCGGGGTAGGTCTTTGAGCGCATGGCGGCGAATCCGTAATCGGCGCAGGCGCGCAGGAGGAACGGGTGGCGGAGGAGGAATTCGTACTTGGCGGAGATGAGGAGACCGGGATCGGTGAGGACGTTGGGTCCGCCGACACCGATCGTGAAATGCATGTTGACGCCGTTCACCGTGTCCTCAACGACCGGGTTGAGCGGGTAGAGCGGGGAAACCAGCCAGGCGGCAATCAGGATGGTCAGCATACTCGTAGGGCCTCACAGCGGTGATCTAAAAGAATAACGCACCGCGATCAGAAAAAGTCGAAGAAAAGTTGCGGGGATGGGGCCAGGCCGCGAAGGGGCGCGATTGCGGCACTGGCGGCTCCGGAGCGGGGGAAGCCGGCGCCGGCAGCCTGGGTGCGGCAGGCGGCCGGGTGAGGTCATGCAAGCGCTTGCGGCACAAGGAGCATATCGATCTGATTTGACCGCGAAAGCGGTTGACAACCGAGCGAGGGAGGGTATATTAACGCTCTGTGTATGCGATAAGGTGTGAACAAATTCACAAAATGACACGGCGTCGTCCGTGGTAAGTGTCTGTAAGGAATAACCTTAGAACAAACAACTATGAGTGAGCCGAGAACTTTCCTGAATCTCATCAAGGGCGAGTGGGTGCGGTCGAAGTCGGGCAAGACGTACGACAACATCAACCCGGCCAACACGGATGAAGTGGTCGGCGTTTTTCAGAAATCGAACGCCGAGGATGTGAAAGACGCGATTGATGCCGCGGCCGAGGCCTACAAGTCCTGGCGCCTCGTGCCGGCCCCCAAGCGGGGAGATATCCTGTTCAAAGTGGCGGCCCGCCTGCAGAAAGAGAAAGAGAATCTGGCGCGCGACATGACGCGCGAGATGGGGAAAATCCTCGACGAGGCGCGCGGAGACGTGCAGGAAGCGATCGACATGGCTTTCTACATGGCCGGGGAAGGGCGGCGGCTGTTCGGTCAGACGACCCCCTCGGAGTTGCGCAACAAGTTCAACATGTCGATCCGCCAGCCGCTGGGCGTGTGCGCGTTCATCACGCCGTGGAATTTCCCGATGGCGATTCCCTCGTGGAAGATTATGCCGGCCCTGGTGGCCGGGAACACGGTGGTGATCAAGCCGGCGACGGACACGCCGCTGTCGGTGGTTAACCTGGTGCGGATCATGCACGAGGAAGGGGTGCCGGCCGGCGTGGTCAACGTCGTAACCGGCTCGGGCGGAGCGCTGGGCGAACCGCTCATCCGCGACCCCCGCGTGCGCGTGGTGTCGTTCACCGGGTCGACCGAAGTGGGGAGGAAGATTGCCGAGATGTGCGCCCCGCAGTTCAAGCACACGTGTCTGGAGATGGGCGGCAAGAATGTCCAGATCGTGATGGATGACGCCAAGCTGGAGCTGGCGGTGGAAGGGGCGCTGTGGGGGGCGTTCGGGACGACCGGGCAACGCTGCACGGCGACCAGCCGGATCGTGTGCCACAAGGACGCGGTCAAGAAGTTCACCGAGATGATGGTGGAGCGGGCCCGGGCGATCCGGATCGGCAACGGGCTCGACGCGAAGACGCAGATGGGTCCGCACATAAACAAGGACCAGTTGGAGACTTCGCTCGGCTACGTGGAGATCGCCAAGGGGGAGGGCGCGAAGCTCCTGTGCGGCGGGCAGCGGGTGACGGGGGGCTCGTACGACAAGGGATGGTTCATTCAGCCCACCATTTTCGGCGAGGTGACGCAGTCGATGCGGATCTGGCGGGAGGAGGTGTTCGGGCCGGTGCTGTCGATCGCCGTGTGCCGCAATTTTGACGAGGCGATCGAGATGGCCAACGACACCGCCTACGGGCTGTCGGCCTCGATTTACACGCAGGATATCAACAAGGCGTACACGGCGATGCGCGACGTGTACACGGGGATTTTCTATGTCAATGCGCCGACGACCGGGGCCGAGATCCACCTGCCGTTCGGCGGGACGAAAGAGACCGGCAACGGCCACCGCGAGGCGGCCACGGCGGCGCTGGACGTGTTCACGGAGTGGAAGTCGGTGTTTGTCGATTTCTCGGGCGTGTTGCAGCGCGCGCAGATCGACAACGCCTGAGACATGCGGGCGAAAGGAAAGTCCAGGTGCGGTGCAGATACGTTTACCATAGCCGGCACGGGTACCTCCCGCTGTACCTGGTGGAGCAACTGTGGCTGGCCTCGTCGATCGGGCGGCGGGGCGGCGGGACGAGGGGCGGTCACAGGCAATCGTGAACAGGTGCGCTAACCGGAGGTAGGACATGGCCAAGACGAAGAAACGGATCATTATCATGGGGGCGGCGGGACGAGATTTTCACAATTTCAACGTCCTCTACCGCGACAACGACAGCGTCGAAGTGGTCGCATTCACGGCCACGCAGATCCCCGACATCGAGGGGCGGAAGTACCCGAAGGTGCTCGCGGGCAAGAACTACCCGAACGGGATCCCCATTCACGCCGAGGACGAGCTGATCAACCTGATCCGCAAGCACGGCGCCGACGAGGTTGTGTTCTCCTACTCGGACGTCCCCTACCACTATATCATGCAGAAAGCGGCCTACGTGATGGCGGCGGGGGCGCGCTTCGCAGTCGAAGGGGGCGCGGCGACCATGCTGGCCTCGGCCAAGCCGGTGGTGGCGGTGACGGCGGTGCGGACCGGCTGCGGGAAGTCGCAGACGACCCGGCGGGTGGCCGAGGTGCTGCAGGCGCTCGGCAAGAAAGTGGTGGCGATCCGCCACCCCATGCCCTACGGCGACCTGGGCAAACAGGTGGTCCAGCGCTTCGCCCACCTGCGCGATCTCGATACGCACAAGTGCACGATCGAGGAGCGGGAGGAATACGAGCCCCACATCGACCGGGGCGTGGTGGTCTACGCCGGCGTCGATTACGAGAAGATCATTCGCCAGGCCGAGCAGGAAGCCGACGTGATCCTGTGGGACGGCGGGAACAACGACATGTCGTTCTACAAGCCGGACCTGTACATCACGGTGGTCGACCCGCACCGCCCGGGCCACGAGATCTCCTACTACCCCGGCCAGAACAACCTCCTGCTGGCGGACGTGGTCGTGATCAATAAGATCGACTCGGCCGAGCCGGAAGGGGTGGCCGAGGTGCGGGCCAACGTCAGTGCCTACAATCCGGACGCGGTCGTGATCGACGCGGCCTCGCCGCTCGATGTCGACAAGCCCGCGCTGATCAAGGGCAAGCGGGTGCTCGTGGTCGAGGACGGGCCGACACTCACCCACGGCGAGATGGCCTACGGGGCGGGCGTGGTGGCGGCCGAGAAATTCGGCGCGGCCGAACTGGTCGATCCCCGGCCCTACACGGTCAACTCGATCTCGGAGACATTCAAGAAGTACCCGGACATCGGAGTCCTCCTCCCGGCCATGGGCTACGGCCCGAAGCAGATCAAGGATCTGGAGACGACGATCAACCGGACGGAGTGCGACGCGGTGGTGATCGCCACGCCGATCGACCTGTCGCGGATCATCAAGATCAGGAAACCGACGGTGCGGGTGGGTTACAGCCTGCAGGAGATCGGGCGGCCGAACCTGGCGGACGTGCTGGGCGAATTTGTCGGACGGCAGAAGAAAGGGGCGGCCAAGGCGCCGGCCCCGAGGAAGAAAGCCCGCGGATGACCACGGCGCGGGCCGGGGAAAACCCCCGGCCCGCCGGCATGAACTGCAACGAGGACAGACCAATCAGGCAGACAGCAGCAAACAGAACGGCAGTGGTGGCGCTCGGCGGGAACGCGATCACCCGGCCGGACCAGGAAGACACGATCGCCAACCAGTTCGCGAACACGCGGAAATCGCTGGACGGGATCGTGGATCTGGCGCGCGACGGTTTCAACCTGGTGATCTCGCACGGCAACGGGCCGCAGGTCGGCAACGCGCTCTTGCGGGTGGAACTCGCCCGCGGACGGGCGCCGATCCTGCCCTTGGGCGTGCTGGTGGCGGACACCGAGGGCGGGATGGGCTACATGATCGAGCAGTCGCTCCAGAACCGGCTGCGCAGCGAGAAAATCGACCGGCGCGTGGTCACCCTCATCACCCAGATGCTCATCGATATGAACGACCCGGCCCTCCAGAACCCGACCAAATTCATCGGGCAGTTCTACACCGAAGAGGAGGCGCGGCGCTTCGCCAAGGAGCGCGGGTGGACCATGAAGCAGGATGCTCAGCGGGGGTGGCGGCGCGTGGTCCCGTCGCCGAAACCGACCGCCGTGGTCAACGGCGAGACGATCAGGGAGCTGGTCGCCCGCGGTATCATCGTCATCGCCGCCGGCGGCGGCGGCATCCCGGTCTACCTCGACGGCCGGGGATACTACGAGGGGTTCGATGCGGTGATCGACAAAGACCTCGCCTCGGCGGTGCTGGCCAACGAGATCGGCGCCGACATCCTGTGCATCCTCACCGCCGTCGACCACGTCGCCGTCGCTTTCGGCACCCCGCAGGAGAAAAAGCTCGAAGAAGTGACGGTGACGCGGATGCGGCAGTACCTTCGCGAGGGACACTTCCCCCCGGGGTCGATGGGGCCGAAGGTGGAAGCGGCGGTGAAATTCATCGAGCACGGGGGAAAACTCGTGATCATTACGTCGCTGGAAAACGCTCACGCCGCGGTGCACGGCCAGGCGGGAACGCGCATACGCCCGGATTGAAATGAACGAATTGTCACGGGAAGCGATCGAGGCAGTTCTGGAGAAAGGCCGCATGTACGAGGTCGGAGGAACGGTCCGGGACCGGCTGCTGGCCGGGAGTCCGGCGAGCGCGGACCGGGATTTCCTCGTCACGGGGATCGGGTACGACGAGTTGTCGCGCCTGCTGCGGCAGTTCGGCCAGGTAAACCTGGTGGGCCGCAGTTTCGGGGTAATCAAGTACACGGAGTACCGGGACGGGGCGCCGGTGACGTTCGACATTTCGCTGCCCCGGACGGAGCACTCGACGGGGGTGGGGCACAAGGATTTCGAGGTGCGGTACGATCCCGCGCTGGCGATCGAAGACGACCTCGTGCGGCGGGATTTCACGATCAACGCGATGGCGATCGCGCTGGGGTCCGACGAGATCATCGACCCGCTCGGCGGGCAGGAAGACCTGCGCAAGCGGCTGGTCCGGATGGTCTACCCGGAGTCATTCACCGACGACCCGCTGCGCATGCTGCGGGCGGTGGGGTTTGCGGCGCGCTTCGAATTCGACATCGAGGAGCGGACGTTTGCGGCGATCGCGGCCAAGGCCCCGCTTATCCGGACGGTCTCGGCCGAGCGGATCGCCGAGGAGCTGCGCAAACTGCTCGAGCGGGCGGCCCGCCCCTCGCGCGGACTCCAGCTGATGGAACGGAGCGGGCTCCTGGCGGAGGTCCTCCCCGAACTGCAGGCCTGTGTCGGCGTGGCGCAGCCGGGCGGGTTCCACGCCTACGACGTGTTCGAACACACGCTGCGGACGATCGACGCCTGCCCGCGCGGGCTGGCGGTGCGGCTGGCGGCGCTGTTCCACGATATCAACAAGCCGCAGGCCAAGCGCGAGGTGATCCGGGAGGGGCAGCCGGGGGCGACGTTCTACGGCCACGAGATGCTCGGCGCGGCGACCGCCCGGAGCGTGCTGCGCCGCCTGCGCTTCGCCCACGACCTGATCCGGCAGGTGACCACCCTGGTCGAGCGGCACATGTTCACGACGGACGTGACCGACAAGGGGTTGCGCCGGCTGGTCCGCCGGGTAGGCGTGCCCCTTATTTTCGACCTTTTGGACCTGCGGCGGGCCGATGTGACCGCCCAGGGCATGGGGGGACGGACGGACGATGTGGACGAATTTGAGGCCCGGATCCGCGCGGAGCTGGACCGGAAACCGCCGTTTTCGCTGAACGATCTGGCACTTGACGGCGGCGACGTGATGCGTATCCTGAAGGTGGCGCCCGGGCCGCTGATCGGCCGCGTGCTGGACTACCTGCTGGAGCAGGTGCTCGACGACCCGGAGCTGAATCAGCCGGAGACGCTGGCGGACCTGGCCCGGGAGTTCTACGAGGCAACGAAGGAGAGTCCGAACGATAAGGAATCCGACCTATGAAGATTCACGAGTATCAGGCGAAGCAACTGTTCGCGCGCCACGGGATCCCGGTGCCGGCGGGGGACGTGGCGACGACGCCGCTGGAGGCGTATCAGATCGCCGACCGGGTGAACAAGCCGGTGATGGTGAAGGCGCAGGTCCACGTCGGCGGCCGCGGCAAGGCCGGGGGGGTCAAATACGCCGAAAACGCCGAGGCCGCGAAAGTGCTCGCCACCACCATCCTGGGGATGGACATCAAGGGTCTGACGGTCAAGAAGGTGCTGGTTACGGAGGCCGCCGACATCATCTCGGAAGCGTACGTGGGAATCATCCTCGACCGGGCGAGCCGGAGGCCGGTGATCATGGTGTCGGCGGCGGGCGGGATCGACATCGAGGAAGTGGCGGCGAAGACGCCCGAGAAGATTCACAAGCTGGCGGTCGATCCGGTCACCGGGCTGAAGCTGTTCCAGGCGCGGAACCTCGCCTACAAGCTCTACCGGGACATCAGCCAGGTCCGCCAGGCGGCCGACATCATCATGAAGCTCTACGAGACGTTCTGGGCGGTGGATGCGTCGCTGGTGGAAATCAATCCGCTCATCACGAACGCGGCGAGCGAGGTGGTGGCGATCGACGCGAAAGTCAACATCGACGACAACGCCCTCTACCGCCAGCCGGCAATCACGGCCATGCGGGACCTGGACGCGGAGCCGCCGACCGAGACCCAGGCGCGCGAGGCCGACCTCTCGTACGTGAAACTCGAGGGGACGATCGGGTGCATGGTCAACGGAGCGGGGCTGGCGATGGCGACCATGGATCTCGTGAAGCGCTACGGGGGCGAGCCGGCCAATTTCCTCGATATCGGCGGCTCGTCCAACCCGCAGAAGGTGGTGACGGCGCTGCGCATCATCACCTCGGATCCCAACGTGAAGGCCATCCTGGTCAACATCTTCGGGGGGATCACGCGGTGCGACGACGTGGCCAACGGACTCGTGCAGGCGCTCGACGAGTTGAAGCCGAAGACGCCGATCGTAGTGCGGCTGGCCGGAACGAACGAGGCGGAGGCGGCGCGCATCCTCGCGCGCTACCATCTGCCGTTTGAAGATACGCTCGACAAGGTGGTCAAAAAAGCGATTGCGCTGGCGGGCGGACAGGACTAGGCGAGGTAGCGTATGGCGATATTCATCAATCAGAAATCCAGAGTGCTCGTGCAGGGAATCACCGGCCGCGACGGCTCGTTTCACGCCCAGCAGATGAAGGCTTACGGCACGCAGGTGGTGGGCGGCGTGACGCCCGGAAAGGGCGGCTCCCAGGTGGCGGGAATACCCGTGTTCAACACGGTGGAAGAGGCGGTCGGGGCGACCGGGGCGGACGTGTCGGTCGTCTACGTGCCGCCGGCGTTCGCCGTCGATGCGATCTACGAGGCGGTCGACGCCGGGATCGGGCTGGTGGTGTGCATCACCGAAGGACTTCCGGCGAACGACATGATGAAGGTGTACCCGTACGTCAAGGCGCGCGGGGCGCGGCTGATCGGGCCCAACTGCCCCGGCCTCATCTCGGTCGACCAGTGCAAGATCGGGATCATGCCGGCGACGATTGTGAAAAAGGGCAACGTCGGAGTGGTCTCGCGGTCGGGGACGCTCACCTACGAGGCGATCTGGGCGCTCACGCTGGCGGGAATGGGGCAGACCACCTGCATCGGAATCGGCGGGGACCAGGTGATCGGGACCACTTTCATCGACTGCCTGGAGGCGTTCGAGGCCGACCCGGCGACGCGGGGGGTGGTCATGATCGGGGAGATCGGCGGATCCGACGAGGAGGAGGCGGCCGCGTTCATCAAGAAGCGCATGACCAAGCCGGTGGTAGCCTTCATCGCCGGGCGTTCGGCGCCGCCGGGCAAGCGGATGGGGCACGCCGGGGCGATCATCTCCGGCGGCAGCGGCACGGCCGAGGGGAAGGTGGCGGCGCTCACGGCGGCGGGGGTGCCGGTGGCGGGATCGCCGACCGAGATCCCCGCGCTGTTGAGAGACCTGATGGCCAGGCGCGCGGGCAAGGCCAGGAGCGCGGCGCGGCCGGCGGCCAAACCGGCGTCCCGCGCGGGGACCAAGATCAGGACCACATCCGGCCGAGCAAGCGCGGCGCGCGCGGCCCGACCGGCGGCAAAAGCAAACAAAAAGCCGCACGCGGCGAAGAAGACCGGGACCAAGGCCAGGAAGAAAGCTCCGGCGGGCAGACGAAAATGAGCGGCGTCGGCGGACGTTCGGCCGCCACGGCGGCCGACAACCTCGGAGACGTGAGATGACGGCGATAGAGACCGAGTCGGGCGAGACCAGAGAGAAGCCCGGCCCGCAGAACAAGTACGACTATTCGAAGGGGCCCGCCCCTTTGAACATCAACCTCGCGTGGTGCAAGGCCTGCAACATCTGCATCGCCCTGTGCCCGCGTCAGGTATTCGAACCGGACCGCGACGGCAAGCCGGTCCTCGCGCGGCCGGAGAACTGCACCCAGTGCCAGATTTGCTGGATTCACTGTCCGGATTTCGCGATAACCTCGAACTACAAGTGATGGGAGCGTCGCTTATGCCACTCAATCAACAACTGCTGCAGGGGAACGCCGCGTGCGTGCAGGGCGCCCTGTACGCGGGGATGCGATTCTACGCCGGCTACCCCATCACGCCCTCGACCGAGATCGCCGAGGTGAGCGCGCGCGAACTGCCCAAATTGGGCGGCCGGTTCATCCAGATGGAGGATGAGATCGCCTCGATCGCGGCCATCGTGGGAGCCTCGGTGTCGGGGCTCAAAGCGATGACGGGGACCTCGGGGCCCGGGTTCTCCCTCATGGTGGAGAACCTCGGGTATGCCTACATGACCGAGGTGCCGGTCGTGATTGTCAACGTCCAGCGCGGCGGACCCTCGACGGGACTGCCGACCAAGGTGAGCCAGTCGGACACGATGCAGGCGCGCTGGGGGACGCACGGCGACTACACCGCGATCGCCGTCGCGCCCTCGAACGTCAACGATACCTTCACCGAGACCGTCCGGGCATTCAACCTGGCCGAGCGCTTCCGCACGCCGGTCACGGTGCTGCTCGACGAGGTGATCGGGCACTCGCGGGAGATCATCCGGATCCCGGAGCCGGGGGAGCTCGAAGTGCGCGACCGGGTGAGGCCGACGGTGCCGCCGGAGCAGTATGTGCCGTATGAGATGACGGCCAACGGGGTGAACCCGATGCCGGCGTACGGCGAGGGATACCGCTACAACGTGACCGGACTCACCCACGACGCGAAGGGGTTTCCGACCAACCGGGCGGACGAGATCAAGCCCAAGCTCGACAAGCTGCGGTTCAAGATCGAGCACTTTGTGGACGAGATCGCGAAGTTGCGGACCGAGTATGTCGAGGACGCCGAGTACGTGTACGTGACCTACGGATCAGTGGCGCGGACGGCCCTGCAGGCGACGAAGCTGGCGCGCCAGGCGGGGTTCAAGGTAGGGTGCGTACAGCTCTACACGGTGTGGCCGTTCCCCGACCGCCAGCTGCGCGAGCTGTGCGGGCGGGCGCGGCAGGTGATTGTCGGCGAGCTGAACATGGGACAGATCATTCACGAAGTCAGGCGGGTGCTGCCGCCGGATATTCCGGTGCACGGATTACAGCGGTATGACGGGGAAATCCTGACGCCAATGCAGCTTCTGGAGAAGCTGGAGGAGGTGCTCTAATGGCCACTGTGACCGACAGCAAAGAGAGCCGGAAGCAGCGGTCGGACGTGACCCTGGGCTACCTTCGGCCGGGGAAGAAATTCCCGAACGTGTGGTGTCCGGGCTGCGGGATCGGCGTGGTGATGGGGGCGTTCATCCGCGCCCTCGACAAGCTCGGGTACGGCAAGGACGAGGTGGTCATGGTCTCGGGGATCGGCTGTTCGAGCCGGATGCCGGTGTACATGGATTTCAACTCGCTCCACACGACCCACGGACGGGCGCTGCCGTTTGCGACCGGTGTGAAGTTCGCGCGGCCGGAGATGAAAGTGGTCGTGATCACGGGCGACGGCGACGCGCTGGCGATCGGCGGGAATCACTTCATTCACGCCTGCCGGCGCAACATCGACATCACCACCATCCTCATCAACAACAACATCTACGGCATGACCGGGGGACAGGGATCGCCGACGACACCGGCCAACGCGTTTTCGACAACCACCCCCTACGGGAACTCCGAGAAGCACTTCGACGCGTGCGAGCTGGCCAAGGCGGCGGGGGCGACCTGGGTCGGGCGGGGGACGGTCTACCACACGCCCCAGTTGGAGAACCTGATCACCAAGGCGCTCGAACACAAGGGCTTTTCGCTGGTGGAGGCGGTGTCCAACTGCCACACCTATTTCGGGCGGCTCAACCGGCAGGGGGACGCGGTGACGATGCTCCAGTCGTTCAAGGAAAACGCGGTCATGGCGAGCAAGGCCAAGTCGATGACCAAGGAGGAACTGGAGGGGAAGTTCACAATCGGCGTGCTCCACGACGACACCCAGACGAGCGAGTTCTGCGACGAGTACCGGATGCTGGTCGAGCGCGTCCGGGCCAAGAAGAAATGAGGCGCACTATGGCACATCGGTTACTCGACAAGATACAGGTTCCGACCGACCGGTTCGAGATGCGGCTGTCGGGGTCGGGCGGCCAGGGAATGATATTCGCCTCGGTCGTGCTGTCGAAGGCGATCGGGACCGGCGAGCAGGCGAAGAAAGTCTGCCAGAGCCAGTCGTACGGTCCGGAGGCGCGCGGCGGGGCATCGAAGTCCGACGTGGTGGTGTCCTCGGACGAGATCTACTACCCGAAGGCGATGAAGCTTGACCTGCTGCTGGCGATGACGCAGGAGGCCCTGGACAAGTACTTCGGGGATCTCAAGGGCGACGGGATCCTGATCGTGGATTCCTCGCTGGTCAGCGAATACCCGGCGGACCGGGCCTACGCGCTGGAGTTCACACGCATGGCGCGGAACGACATCGGGAGCATCATGGTGGCCAACGTGATCGCGCTGGGATCGATCGCCGCCCTCACCGGGTTGGTCTCGTGTGAGAAGCTGACCGAGGCGGTGCTGCAGCACGCGCCCAAGGGGACCGAGGACAAGAACCGCCGGGCCGTCGAGCTCGGGTGGGAGGAGGCGCTGAAGCTGAAGAAGTAGGGGGGCGAACCGGACCGGATCGACCCCCGACCCGCGGGAGCGCGGGGGGCGGGCCGCGCACGAAGCAGACAAAGGAGTCGGATTGAACAGGACGCTGCTGATAATCAAACCGGATGCGACGGAGCGGAATCTGATCGGGCATGTGATCGGCCGGCTCGAACGGGCGCATTTCAGGATCATCGCCATGCGCATGGAGCGGCTGACCGCCGCAGAGGCGGAACGGTTCTACGAGGTGCACCGGGAGCGCCCGTTCTTCCGTTCGCTCGTGGCTTTCATGACGTCCGGCCCGGTGGTGTCGATGGTGCTGGAGAAGGAGAATGCCGTGGCCGATCTCCGCACGCTCATGGGGGCGACCAACCCGGCCCAGGCGGCGTGCGGGACGATTCGGCAGGAGATCGGCGTGAACGTGGAGAAGAACTCGGTGCACGGCTCCGACTCCGAGGAGAATGCGCAGCGCGAGATCGCGTTCTTCTTTGAAAGTCCGGTGTAAACAGCGGCGCGCGGGCGGCCCGGCCGCCCGCCGCCCGACGGTGTCATGACGGGCCGGATCCCCCGCCGGGAGCCGGCCTGTCGCATTGGGGAAGTCCTTGCGCATGCAGCAGGTGGCGCTTCACTACGGGCGGGGAGAACTGGTCCTCGCCATTCCCGACGAGTACGCGGTCACCGCCTTCGCCCCCCGGCCGGCGGACGAGCCGGTCACCTACGAGCGGTTCCGCGCGGAGTTCATCGGACGGGGCGGGCTTGCGGCGATCCGGGGAGAGCCGGTCGTGGTGGTCAACGACGGTTTTCGCCGCACGCCCACGGCGCTCGTGCTCGAGTGGCTCGACCGGATCGACTCCGGACTCCTGGACCGGGCGTCATTTCTGGCGGCCACGGGAACGCACGGGACGCCGAGCGAGGAGGACTGGGGGAAGATTTTCGGCCGCTTCCGGGAGCGGGTGCGGGCGCGGACGGCCGTCCACGACTGCCGCGACGCCGGATCGATGACGCGGCTGGGAGAGGACCCGCTGGGCGGCGAGGTCTATGTCAATCGGGCGGTGCTCGGGACGCGGCCGGTGGTGGTGATCGGATCGGTCGAGCCGCACTATTTCGCGGGCTACACCGGGGGGCGCAAGGGGATTTTCCCCGGCATGGTCGACCTGGCGACGACGGAGCGGAACCACAATTTGGCGCGGGCGATGGCGGCGGCGCCGCTTCGTCTGGCCGGGAACCCGGTGGCCGAGCATTTGCAGGCGCTCATGGACCGGATCGACGGGGCGAGGTTTTTCTCGATTCAGGCGGTGCTCGATGCGGCGCAGCGGGTTGCGGGCGTCTTCTGCGGAGGAATGACGGAGTCGTTCCAGCGGGCGACGGTCCTGGCCGACCAAATCTACGCTTTCCGCGGGGCGGGGCCGTTCGGGACGGTGCTGGCGGAACTCCGTCCGCCCCTGGACCGGAACCTGTACCAGCTTCAGAAAGCAGTCGAGAACTGTCAGGCGGCGGTGGCCGACGGGGGGGCGCTGGTCGTGGTCTCGGCCTGCGCGGAGGGGATGGGGTCGCCGCATTTTGCCGATTTGGCGACGCGCTGGGATCCGGGCGGCAATGCCCCGCGCGACGGCGGCCCGGCCACTTTCGGGTCGCACAAGCTGTCGCGGGTCGTGGCGATCGCCCGGCGCATTGCGGTGCGCGTCCACACGGAGATGAAAGATGACGAAGTGAGGCGGGTGTTTTACGAACCGCTTGACAACGTGGCGAACTTTTTGTACTTAAGGCGCGACGCATGTGAAAATAATAACTTAGCGGTTGTATATGACGCGGGCCACACGGTTCTCACTGCATAACGCTCCGCGCCGTGGCAACACCAGGAGGTTCGAATGAACAGAAAGATCGCCGTAGTAGGAGCCGGGAATGTGGGTGCGTCGTGCGCGATGTACCTGGCCGAGGCGAACCTGGCCGATGTCGCGATGGTCGACATCATTGAGGGGCTGCCCCAGGGGAAGGGGCTCGACCTGAGCCAGGCCGGGCCGGTGCGCGGGTACAACGCCATGATCGACGGGTCGAACGACATGGCGGCTGTCAAGGGCGCGGACATTGTAGTGATGACGGCCGGGCTGGCCCGCAAGCCGGGCATGACGCGCGAGGATCTGCTGACCAAGAACGCCGAGATCGTGGGCGGCGTGGCCAAGGAGATCAAGAAGCACGCGCCCAAAGCCTACGTGATCGTGGTCTCCAACCCGCTCGACCTGATGACCTACCACATGATGAAAGTGACGGGCTTCCCCAAGGAGCGTGTCATCGGCCAGGCCGGCGTGCTGGATTCGACACGCTTCCGCACATTCGTGGCCATGGAGCTGGGGGTGGCGATGGCCGACGTGCAGGCGATGGTGCTCGGGGGACACGGCGACACGATGGTGCCGCTGTCGCGCTACACGACCGTGGCGGGCATCCCGATCGGCGAGCTGATCCCGAAAGAGCGGATCAAGGCGATCGAGGAACGGACGGCCAACGGGGGCGGCGAGATCGTCAAGCTGCTCAAAACCGGGTCGGCCTACTACGCACCGGCGGCAGCGACCGTGCAGATGGTGCGGGCGATCCTCAACGATGAGAAGCGTCTCCTGCCGTGCTCGTGCTACCTCACGGGCGAGTACGGGATCGAGGACATGTACATCGGCGTGCCGTGCATTCTCGGCGCCAAGGGTGTGGAGAAGATCCTCGAGCTGAAGTTGAACAAGGCGGAACTGACGTCGCTGCAGAAGTCGGCGGCCACTTACAAAGAACACATGAAGATCATGGGATACTAGAGGAGCGAGCGATGGCGAAGTACAAGCATATCGTCGTCCCGAGCGAGGGGACGCGCATCGTCGTCAAGAACAAACAGCTCCAGATCCCCGATGAGCCGATCATCCCGTTTATCGAGGGAGACGGCACCGGGCGGGATATCTGGAAAGCGACGCGGCGGGTCGTCGATGCGGCGGTTGAGAAGGCCTACGGCGGCAGGAAGCGGATCGTGTGGATGGAGATCTACGCGGGGGAGAAGGCCAACGAGCTGTACAAGGAGTGGCTGCCGGACGAGACCGTGGATGCGATCCGCAAATACGTGGTGGCGCTCAAGGGGCCGCTCACCACGCCGATCGGGGGCGGGTTCCGCTCGCTCAACGTGAGCCTGCGCCAGTTCCTCAACCTCTACGCCTGCGTCCGGCCGGTGCGCTATTTCCGCGGCGTCGGGTCACCCGTCTGCCACCCGGAGAAGCTCAACGTCGTCATCTTCCGCGAAAACACGGAAGACGTCTACGCCGGGATCGAGTGGCAGAAGGGGTCGAAGGAGGCGCAGAAAGTGATCGCCTGGCTGAACAAGAACATGAAGCAGGCGATCCGGACCGACAGCGGGATCGGAATCAAGCCGATCTCGATGACCGGGACCACCCGGCTGGTGCGCAAAGCGATCAAGTACGCACTGGAGAAGAAGCACAAATCGGTGACTTTGGTGCACAAGGGGAACATCATGAAGTACACCGAGGGCGCGTTCCGCGACTGGGGATACCGGGTGGCGAAGAAGGAGTTCGGCGCCCACACGATCACCGAGGACGAGCTGTGGTCGAAGTACGACGGGAAGCAGCCGGAGGGCAAGCTGCTGATCAAGGACCGGATCGCCGATTCGATGTTCCAGCAGATTCTCACCCGGCCGGACGAGTACGAGATCCTGGCGACGCCGAATCTGAACGGGGACTACCTGTCGGATGCGTGCGCCGCGCAGGTCGGGGGCCTGGGGATGGCGCCGGGCGCGAACATCGGCGATTTCGTGGCCCTGTTCGAGGCGACCCACGGCACGGCGCCCAAGTACGCCGACAAGGACATGATCAACCCCGGCTCGCTGATCCTGTCGGCGGCGATGATGCTGGATTACCTGAACTGGCCCGAGGCCGGTGCATTGATTCACTCGGCGCTGCAGACGACGATCGACCGGAAGACGGTCACCTACGACCTGGAACGCCAGATGCCGGGGGCGACCAAGGTCGGGACGGCGGAGTTCGGAATGCAGATCATCAAGAACATGTAGATCGGACCGGCCGACACATGAAAAGGCAGGACCGCGAGCGTCCTGCCTTTCTTTTTTGGCTGAGCGGCGGCGAGGGGCGCGCGCCGGTCATTTCGGCTTGTCCCCGAGGGCAAACACGACCTTGTAGGAGATCCAGACACTCACGGGTTTGCCTTCGTAAACTGCGGGGGTGTAGCGGTTCTTGCCGGCGGCGTCGACCGCGCTGCTGTCGAGCGCCGGGATGCCCGACGACTTCTGCACTTTCACCCGCGAAGGAACGCCGGCCGTGTCGATGAGCGCCCGGATATAGAGGGAGCCTTCGATTCCCTTCTCCCGGGCCTCCGGCGGGTACACCGGCTGTTCGCTGTGGATGACCTCGGGCATCCGGTCGACGGCCACGAAATCATCGGGCGTCGGCGCGGACAGACTGTCGGCGGGTTCTTCATCGGCGGCGCCGACCGGCGTGCACACCAGCGGCGCGGCGACCAAAAGCAGGACGCAGGAACAGATCAGCCAGACGCTTTTCATCGTCTACCTCCAGTAAAATGGTCTGTTGCAAAAACGCGCCGCGGGGACAAAACGTGCAATGAGATTTCGGTCTTCGTCGCGGGCCGGCCGCGCCGCCCCGGGGCGGCTACGTCCTCTCCGGCGCCTCCACCCGTTCTTTGAGCGACTCGTTTTCGGACCGGAGTTCCTTGATCGCCTGTATCAGCACGGGCGTCAGGCGGCTGTAGTCGACCGTCAGAGATCCGTCCGATTGCTCGGTGACGGCCTCGGGGAGCACTTTCCGGACCTCCTGGGCCACGAGGCCGACCTGGCGATCGGTGCCGAAATGGATCTCGGCGAAGTCCTCAACGCGCCAGGAGTAGCGGACGCCGGTGAGCCGGTCGACCGGCGGCAGGGCACCGTCGAGCGGCTCGATGTCATTCTTGAAGCGGACATCGGAGCAGGCGCCGATAGAGCCGGCGGAGCAGATGTTGCCGACCACGTGCAGGGCCTTGGTGGGGAGGTCAGTGCCGACACCGATGCTCGCGCCGGCCTTGGTCATCAAGGTAATCGTGCTCGGCGGGACCGGGGGAATGCCCGGCTCCATGGGACCCACGAGCGTGATCGAGCCGGCCGTGGCGGACGAAAGGGCCCTGATGGAGGAGTCGGTGACGGACTCGAGGCCCGGTCCGAGACGGAGTTCGCCGCCGCGAGGGCGGCCGTGCACAGCATGCGCCGCATCGACATGGAAGACTCCTTGCCGATAGAACACGGTTGTTTCTCGGAGCGGCAATTCCGGGGTTCATTCTGCGTGTCTGCAATGTCCTGGCCGAACGGTTCCTGGGCATGTTGAAACTGGAGAACACTGTCTGAAATGGAATCCCGCGCGGGGCGCACCGGGGCTAGCGGCGGAGGCGGGCGCCGTCGGCGCGCGGCGGGAGGAAGTCATAGCGCACGCGAATCCAGGAGGCGACCGGGCGGTTGTTCTCGACCGCCGGGGCGAACCGGCAGAGCGCGACGCCCTCCCGGGCGGCCGCGTCGAGAATCGGCGATCCGCTCGAGGTGCTCACCACGCTCTCGATGACGCGCCCGTCGCAGCCCACCAGCACGCGGAGGCGGACGCTCCCGGCGGTCGCGGCCCACGGCGGCAGCGGCGGGTAGGCGTCGGCAGGCCGGCGGATCACCTGGGGCTGGAGGCGGGTGTCGAAAGCGCTGTCGGCGGGGGCGGGCGGCGTGTCGCACGGCCCGGCGTAGAAGCTGAAGCTCTCCCGGTCGACGCGGCCGGGGAAAAAATCGCGGACGCATCCGGCCGGGAGAACCGCAAGGGTGACCAGAAGTATGATGCGAAGCGCTGTCATCGCGATCCGGCGGCGGGAGCCCGCCCGCTCAAAAGCGATCGCGGCGCCGCCGCAACCCATACCACGTCGAGGAGCCAGAGGTTGCCGGACGTGATGTCGTAGTTGGCCAGGAGCCGGCTCCAGGAATCTCCCGCCGCATAATAGCCGATGAGGAGCTCGAAAGCAACGGTGAGGACAAGCCAGAGGCCCCCGGTCGCCCGCGTCGGGCCGGGCGCAAGACGCCTGCGGCGGCCCAGGAGAACCACGTACGCTGCGATCAGCAGAGAGAGCGAGAGCCCGGACAGCGGGCAGGCCGCCGGTTCCCCGAGATGCGGGGTCAACGGGAGCTGCCGAAGCACGCCGCTGAGCACGCAGAGAACGGGAAGGGGAAGCCAGGCGAAGAACGCGAATCTCCACATTGCGGCGCCCGACCGGGACGGTCAATCGAGAGTTCGGAGGACGGCGCGGACCGGCGAAGCGTCCATGTCCGCGAATTTGAGCGGCAGGGCGATCAGCTCGTAGCGGCCGGGGACCACGTGCCTTAGCACGAGACCCTCGAGAATGACGATGCCGCGGTCGGCGAGGAGATGGTGCACGCCCATATCACGGGAGTCGACGCGATCGACGGAGGGGGTGTCGACGCCGATGAGCCGCACGCCGAGGTCGGCCAGGAAGCAGGCCGCCGGGAGAGTGAGGTGGGAGAACGACCCCGGAAAGGTCCGACCGTCGCCGCCGGTCCCGGTCTTCAGCAGCACCCGCGGGGCGAAGTTATCTTTCAGACTGGCGAGGAGTTCGGGGAGAATCGCCTCGGTGTCGAGCGGCCCGCGGGCGGATGCAAGGTCGAAGACGACAGCCTCGCCGACGCACGGGTCGAGACTCAGGTCGGCCACAGGGGACCCCGAGTCGCGGAAATGCTTGGGGGCGTCGAGGTGGGTGCCGGTGTGAAGGCTCATGGTTACGCCGCCGATGTTGACCGAGCCGGTCTCGGCCAGCCGCGCGGTCCAGAAGGGCCGGAAAGGGGCATCGCCCGGCCAGACCGCCATGCCGGCGACGAGCGGCTGCGAGATATCGATCAGACTTGCCATCAGGTAACCACGCGGTCTTCCCCGAGGTGCTTTCGGTAGGCGCCCTCGGCGATGATGGTTTCGATCGCGGCGATCACGTCCTCGATCTCCCGTTCGGTGTTGTAGAAGTGCGGCGAGAGGCGGATGCCGGCCCGGGGGCGGTAATCGCACAGGAAGCTGCGGGCGTTGAGCTCGGTGGCGATCGCCAGACCGTGGTCGAGATCGATGGCGACCGTGCCGGCGCGGCGCGCGGGATCCTCCGGAGCGGTGGTTTTCCAGCCGCGGAGGCGGGCCAGCTCGAGAAGGCGGGCGGTCATCGCCTGCGAGTGCGCGCGGATGCGTTCGATGCCGATCTCCGAGACGAGATCGAGGCCGGGACGGCACGTGTAGAGAGCCGGAATGACCGGGGTGCCGTTCAGGAAGCGGTAGGAGCCCGCGGCGCGGCGGATCGGCGGCGGCTCAAAGGCAAACGGGGCATCGTGGGCCAGCCAGCCGGTGAAGCTCGGGCGGAGGGAGCCGATGAGGTCGGGACGGACATAGAGGAACGCGGCGCCGGGACCGCCGCACAGCCATTTGAGGCAGCCGCCAACGGCGAAGTCGGCATCAAGGGCGCCGAGGTCGACCGGAATCGAACCGAGCGACTGGTAAACGTCGAGAACCACCCGGGCGCCCACGCGATGGGCCTTCTCGATGACGGCCGGGGCATCGATGATGAACGAGCTGCGGAAAAGGACGTGCGAGATGGGAACCAGCAGCGTGGCCTCGTCAATGGCCTCGAGGAGGCGCTCGGTCGGGACCGTGACGCCGTCGGGGCAGGGCACGATCTCGACACGGCCGCCGCGGGCAGCGGCCCACTCCTGGCAGAGATACTTGATCGAGGGGAATTCCATGTCGACCATGACGATCTTGTTACGGGGGGCGGCGAAGTCGAAGCAGGAGAGGATGACAGCCTCGGCGGTGGTGACGTTCGGCTGCATGGCGACGGTGTCGGGGGCGGCGTGCATGAAAGCGCCGATGTGATCGCCGACAGTGCGGGGCAACTCCCACCACTCGTCGTGCCAGGCCCGCACCCCCCGGGCGGCCCATTGGTCGGCGTAGGCGGCGGCCGCGGAGCGGGCGGCGTTGGGCATGGCTCCGAGAGAGTTGGAGATGAGGTAGCAGCAACGGCTCAGGGAATCGAAATGCCGGCGATAGCTCAGAAGATCGGCCATGAGATGTTTCCTCGGGGCGCCCGGGCCCCCGTACATCGGTTGAGCCTATAGTACGAGGGCCGGGGCGGCGGGGACAAACGGTATTTTCGGGGCCGGGTGGAAAAAGTGGGAAGTTTTAGTCGACAGCGGTGGCCGGAGCCGGCTTTCGTAGAATATCAGCACCGGCATCACGCGATCGGCGGTGTTGCTATGCGAAATGGCGCCGGCGGACATCTAGTCCGCCGGTTTCTCTTTCCAACCGGCCAACCGGAGAAGAGACGATGGATTTCCTGCTGCTGCCGGCGGTGACGCCGGCCGTCGCAGTCGTCGTCACGGCGGCCGGTCGCGCGCCCGCCCGCCCTCAGCCGGGATACGCGCCGTCGATGTACTGCCGGAGGTAGCGGTTGTCGACTTTCAGGTCGCGCAACTGCGCTTTCAGGATGTCCCCGATCGAAAGGAGGTTCGCCAGCCGGCCATCGTCGATGATCGGCACGTGGCGGATGCGGTTGTTGGTCATGACGGCCGCGATGTACTCAATGTCGTCGTCGAGGACGCCGATGATCAGGTCGGTCGTCATGAGGTCGGCGACCGGGATGGTCTTGAAGTCGCGGTCGCGGTCATGGGCCGCCCGGAAGATGTCTTTGTCGCTGATGATGCCCCGGAGCATTCCCCCGGAGTCGACGACCGGCAGGCAACTGATGCGGTTGGCCAGCAGGAGGTGCATGGCGCGGGCGACGACGGCTTCGGGCACAATCGTGATCACGGCCCGGGTCTTGGTTTTAAGAAGGTCTCTGACGAGCATGCGTAATCCTCCGCGGCGAAGGGTTTCGGGACGGCTCCTTTACGGACGTGCTCATCGGCATAACCTCTGTCGGGTGACTGTTGTCCGGCCGGCGGGAAACCCGATGAAGCGGCAGATGCCGGGGCAAGGGAGTCGGACAAAGGATTCGTTGGCAACTTGAATACAATGTGATATACTGAGTTGGCTATGTCAAGGCAAAAAGCGACCATAAATATCCTCTTTGCTCTTTTTCTGGCCATGGCCGGCGGTATGCGGGGGCAAGCGGAATCCGAAGATCCCGTGCTGCGCTACTACTGCCAGCGGGCGGCCGGGCAGGGTGAAAGCCGCGACCCGGCCAAAACCGGCCTTCGCTACGAAGTGTGGGTGCGGACTTACCTGACCCACTTCGGGCGGGGGAACAAGGTGGAGCTGACCGATTCGGCGTTGTTTCGGCGCTTCTGCAGTTTCGGCGCGATCGACTCGCAGCAGACGGAGGCGGTGACGAAGGAGTCGCTGGCGAAGTTCGACCTGTCATACCCGAATGTCTTTCAGGGCGCCTACGAGTTCCGGTTCTTTCCGAACGACACCGGCGGGGCGGCGCTGGCGATCGGGTTCGAGAGCGACACGGTGCAGAACCTGAGCCCGGTGGGATTGGCGGTGATTGACCGGACCAGTTTCTACCTGCAGCGGCTCTACCTCTATTACCCGAACGCGGAGAAGTATGAGCGGTACTCGCGGACGTTCAGTCTCCGGCTGCAGGACGGGTACGTGTTTCCGGACACGGTGGTGACGATGTACTCCGAGGCGGGGATATTCGCGGTGGAGCATTACCGGATCGACACCTATGTCGATTCGGTGCGGATTTTTCGGGACCGGCCGGGCGAGTGAACCTCGCGGGCGGCGAAAGGGCTTGCCCGGCAGGCGGGAGCAGGATTACTTTGCGCCGTATGGCAGCGGACGCGGATCGACTCAAGGACCAGGTACTGGCGCGGCCGGACCGCATCCCCCGGCACGTGGCGATCATCATGGACGGCAACGGTCGGTGGGCGGCCAAGCGCAACAAGCCGCGGACCTACGGGCATGAGGCGGGGGTCAAGGCGGTGCGGGCGACGGTGCGGGCGGCCGGGGAACTGGGAATCCGCTACCTCACCCTCTACACGTTCTCCTCGGAGAATTGGCAGCGGCCGCGGTCGGAAGTGGCCGCGCTCATGTCGCTGCTGTCGCGCACGACGCGGCGGGAACTCGATGAACTGGTCAAGCACGACGTCAAGCTGATCACGGTCGGGCGGGTGAACGGTCTTTCCGCCAGCCGCCAGCGGGTGCTCGCCCGGGCGGTCGAGAAAACGCGCCGGAACAAAGGGCTCACGCTCTGTCTCGCGCTCAACTACGGCGGGAGGACCGAGATTCTCGACGCCGTGAAAGCGATCGCCGGCGCCGCACGGGCGGGGATGATCGACATGCCTGAGATCACCGAAGAATTGTTTTCGAGCTTTCTCTACACCGCGGGGCTGCCCGACCCGGACCTCCTCATCCGGACTTCCGGGGAGATGCGGATCAGCAATTTTCTGCTGTGGCAGACGAGCTACACCGAGCTGTACGTGATCGACACGCTCTGGCCGGACTTCGGCCGAATCGAGTTGTTCCAGGCGGTGGCCGACTACCAGCGGCGCGAGCGGCGGTTCGGCAAGCTCAGCGAGAAAACCAGGTTATGAGCCGCAACCTGGCCTTGCGAATTCTCGTCGCCGCCCTCTTCATCCCGGCCATCCTCTGGATCGGCTACGCGGGCGGGTGGTGGCTCTACGCCATGCTGCTGGTGTTTCTGACGGTCGGGCTCGGCGAGTATCTCATCCGCGAGGGCTATCGCCTCGACCGTCCGGTATTCTGGCTGACGGAAGCCACAGCGGTGGCGGTTTATTCGGTGGTCGCGCTCCCCCGGCTGGGGGTCGAGGGTCTGGGTGAATTCGTGATCTACCGGTGGCACGTCGCGGCGGCCGGACTCCTGGCGGCTTTCTTCCTCGTCTCGGGCATGCTGTTCACGCTGGGCAAACGGCCGCCGGCGGAGTTGTTCACGCGCCACTGCCGGCTGTGCTGGGGACTGGCGTACCTGAGCATCACCTGGCCGATCGTCTTTCTCGTCGGGAGCGGAGTCGCGGGTCAGCACGGCGGCGATTCGCTGCTGTTTCTGTTCGGGCTTCTGTGGGTGGGGGACACGGCGGCCATGGCCGTGGGCAAAGGACTGGGGCGGCACAAACTCTCGCCCGCGGTGTCGCCGAACAAGACCGTGGAGGGGTTCATCGGGGGGATCGCGGGAGCGGCGGCGATCGGGGTCGTGATGTATTTCTGGAAATTCGAAGGGCTTGGCCTGGGGCATGCGCTCGCGGCAGCCGTGGGCGCCAGCGTGTGCGGGCAACTGGGCGACCTGGTCGAATCGATGTGGAAACGGTCGGTCGGGGTGAAGGATTCGTCGGCGATCATCCCCGGCCACGGCGGTGTGCTCGACCGCTTCGACTCGCTTCTGTTCGCGGCCCCGTTTCTCCTTCTGTATTTCACCCTCATCAGATGACGGAGGGGCGGAGTGCGGTGGCTCGATTACCTATTTGCCGCCCGGCCGCTTCTCCACGTGCCGGTCTGGTCGATTTACCTGGTCTCGCTGCACTACCACCAGATGGCGTCGGGGAGAGAATTTCACGGCGAAGATCTGGCGACTCCGGCGCTGTTGAGTCTGCTCTGCGCCGGCGCCTACTATCTGAACCAGGTGTATGATCGGGAGGGGGATGCGCTCAACGGGAAGCTGGGATTTCTCGGGCCGGGACGCCTGAGCGAACGCGGCCTGCTCGGCGCCCACCTGGCGCTCTCGGTCCTTGCGCTGGCGGGCGCGGCGCTCCTCTCGTGGGGCTTGTTGCTGGTGTTCGCCCAGCTCCTCGTGCTCGGCTACATTTATTCGGCGCCGCCGCTGCGGCTGAAGGACCGGCCGTTCTGGGGGCTGGCGGCCAACGCCTGGAGCTTCGGCTTGCTCATCCCGCTGACCGTGATGCGGGATCTGTCGGAGCACACCGTGGGGCTGCTGGGCGGCGACACGCCCGTGTATTTCCTTCTCGCAGTGGGGGGCACGTACCTTCTGACCACCATCCCGGACCGCGCCGGCGACGGGGCGACGGGGAAGCGGACGCTGGCGGTGGTCTGGCCGGTGGGGTGGGTGAAAGCGGCGGCGCTGGCGTTGACGGGGCTGGCGGCGGCCGTGGCGTGGCGCGGAGGGTTGGCCGAACTGGCCGGGGTCGCCCTTATCTCGCTGGCGCCGATAGCAGTAACGCTCCTGGCCCCAAGCCCATCGAGCGAACGCCTGGCGGCCAAAGCCCCGATCGCGATCCTGACCCTGGCGGCCGGATGGTGGTTTCCCGCATACCTCATCTTTGTCGTTGTGCTGGCGGCCGCCACCAGCGTATACTACCGGGCGAGGTTTAACCAGATTTATCCACGATTGACGTGATGCGAGTTACCGCCATCTTGCTGCTGTTGTACACCGGGCTGCTGTTCGGCTGCGCCGGCTACCCGCGCTACACCGGGGGACTGGTGGAGCGGCCGGCCGAGGTGGGGGAACGCCAGGTGGATTTCACGACCGCGGAGTATGTCCGGCTCGGGCTGATTGTGCAGTCGTTCCTCGGCAAACCCTACGCCGGCGCCTCCCCCTACGATCCCGGCATCGACTGCTCGCTCTTCATTCGCGAGGTGTTCGAAAAGTACGGCCGGATCAAACTACCGCGGACGGCCGAGGAGCAGTTTGCGGCGGGGACACAGGTGCACCGGAATCTGCTGCGCTACGGCGACCTGGTCTTTTTCCGCACGGTGCCGGGACAGGTGTCGCACGTCGGGGTGTATCTCGGCAACGACGACTTCATCCACGCCTCGAGCTCGCGGGGCGTGATCATCAGCAGCCTTCGCGAAGAATACTGGGCCCGGTCGTACGCCGGCGCCCGGCGGGTTCTCGACTCGCCGAAGGGGTGAACTCCCGCCGGCCCCGGGCGTTCCACAAACATGGCACCGCACATTGCCGAACTTGACCTGAAACTCAGGAACCTGCCGTCCTCGCCGGGGGTCTACCTGTTTCGCGACCGCCGGGGGCGAATCCTGTACATCGGGAAAGCCAAGATTCTGCGCAACCGCGTGCGGTCGTATTTTCAGCGGGGAAACGGCCACGAGGAGCGGATCGCGCGGATGGTGGCGCAGGTGGCCGATCTCGAGGTCATTGTCACCGACAGCGAGGTCGAGGCGCTCATTTTCGAGGCCAACCTGGTGCGCGAGCACAAACCCCACTACAACGTCAACCTGAAAGACGACAAACATTTTCCGTACATCAAGATCACGACCAACGAACCCTTCCCGCGCGTCCTGATCGTGCGGCGCATCGAGAAAGACGGGGCCACCTATTTCGGCCCGTACACGAGCGCGAAGGGGATGCGGCGCACAGTGGCGTTTCTCACGCAGTTGTTCAAGATCCGCTCCTGCAGTTATGTGATTCCGCCGCCCGAGGGAAAGACGCTGCGGGTGTGTCTGGACTACCATATCAAACGGTGCGGCGGACCATGCGAGGGACTGGTGGACCAGGCGAACTACCGGCGCGGGGTTGAGGCGGTCATCATGGTGCTGCGGGGGAAATCGCGCTCCCTGACCGAGCAGCTCACCGCGCGCATGCACGAGGCCTCGGCCGCGGAGCGGTTCGAGGAAGCGGCCGAGGCGCGCGACCAGATCGAGGCGATCGAGTCGGTCATGATCAAGCAGAAGGTCGATGTGGGGGAGCCGGTCGACCGGGACATCGTGGCCGTGGCGCGCGAGGGAGGCGATGCGGTCGGCGTCGTCATGCAGATTCGCGAGGGGGTGCTGATCGGGCGGCAGGATTTCCAGTTGACGGCGGGGGCGGATCGCGACGACCAGGCGGTGCTGGCAACGTTCCTCATGCACTACTACAACCACCAGCCCAACCTTCCCGACGAAGTGCACCTCCCGTTCGCCATGGAGGATCTCGACCTGTTCGCGGAGTGGCTGCGGAGGCAGAAGGGGGCGAAGGTCAAAGTGCAGGCGCCGCAGATCGGGGAGAAGTCGAAGCTGGTCGAGCTCACCGCGACAAACGCGCGGCTGCTGCTCGATGAACTCCTGATCCAGAAGCGGCAGGTGGCGGACCGCACGAGCAGGATGGTGACCGGCCTGAAAGACGCGCTGAAACTCGCCGTCTCGCCCCGGGAGATCGTCTGTTTCGACATCTCGAACACGGGCGAGACGGACGCGGTCGGGTCGGCGGTGTACTTCTCCAACGGCAAGCCATACAAGAGCGAGTACCGCCATTTCAGGATCAAGGGGGTGAAGGGGCAGGATGATTTCAAGATGATGCGCGAGGTGGTGGGGCGGTATTTTCACCGGCGCACTGAAGAGCAGAAGCGCATGCCGGACCTGGTTGTGGTCGACGGCGGGAAGGGGCAATTGTCGGCGGCGCGGAAGGAGCTGCAGAGAGCGGGGCTGGCGGCGCAGCCGGTGATCGGGCTGGCCAAGCGGCTCGAAGAAATATACGTCCCGGGAGCGGCCGACCCGATCGTGATCCCGCGCAGTTCTCCGGCCCTGCTGCTGCTCAAACACGTGCGCGACGAGGCGCATCGGTTCGCGGTCGAGTACAATCGGAATGTCCGGACGAAGCGGACGATCAAGTCGGTGCTGGGGGAGATCAGGGGGATCGGCCCGGCCCGGCAGCAGGCGCTGCTGAGGGAATTTGGGTCGGTCGAGCAAATCCGGCAGCAGACAGCGGAGCGGCTGGCGGAGGTGAAGGGGATAACGCGGGCGCTGGCGGAGCGGGTGCTAGAGGCGCTGCGGGAGAAAAGCGGCGAGGGCGGGGAGTAAAATGCGCCGGCGGGAGCCGGGCGGCCCCCTCTCCTGCGGGCTTGTGCGAAAGCAGGAATGGACCATCTGCCCGACGGGAATCATCGCGCTGACGTCCATGCCTCCCGTCCGGCACGGATGGCTCGCCGACGGCGGCCGCCGGGGGCGAGGATAGTGGTTGCAATCGGGGACCGGCCGTGCCTATACTCCCCTCATGCAGCAGCCCAAGGCGTACACGGTCACGGCGATCACCCGGATGATCAAGAATGTCCTCGAAGAATCCTTCCAGGGGATCTGGGTGGAAGGCGAGATCTCCAACTACATCCACCACACGTCGGGCCACCGGTATTTCAGCCTCAAGGACGACAATGCCGTCCTCAAGGGGGTGATGTGGCGGTCGCTGGGGAACGGGCTGAAATTCGAGCCGAAAAACGGGCAGAAAGTTCTCGCGTTCGGGGATATCGCGGTCTATGAAAAAGGGGGGCAGTACCAGCTCAACTGCAGGAAGATTGTGCCGGTGGGAATCGGGCCGCTCGAACTGGCCTACCGCCAGTTGTACGAGAAACTCTCGGCCGAGGGGCTGTTTGCGGCCGAGCGGAAGCAGCCTCTCCCGCGCTTTGCCCAGAAGATCGGGATCGTGACCTCGCCGACGGGGGCGGCGATTCGGGATATCGTGCAGATTGCGCGGCGGCGGAACCGGTCGGTCGAGCTGATCCTCTATCCGGCGCAGGTGCAGGGGGAGGGGGCCGAGGCGACGATCGCGGCGGGCATTCGCTATTTCAACACGCGGGCGGATATCGACGTGCTCATCGTCGGGCGCGGCGGCGGCTCGCTGGAGGACCTGTGGCCGTTCAACACGGAGACCACGGTGCGGGCGATCGCCGGGTCGCGCATCCCGGTGATCTCGGCCGTCGGGCACGAGATCGATTTCACGCTGGCCGACTACGCCGCCGACATGCGGGCGCCGACCCCCTCGGCGGCGGCCGAGCTGGCCGTCTGGCCGGCCGAGGAGATGCGGCGGCTCGTGCGGCAGTTGGTGGTGCGGCAGGCGACGCTCCTGGGGGGGCAGGTGCGGGAGGCCCGGCGGCGGCTTGCAGGTTCGCTCTCGCGCCCGGTGCTCGCGCGGCCGATGGAGATGGTGTTCCACCGCCAGCAGCGCCTCGACCACGCCGCGGAACGGCTGGCGACGGCGGGAAAAAACAGTTTTGAAAAGTACAGAAACCGTCTATCTTTGGTCGTGACCCGGATGGACGCTCTGTCGCCGCTGGCTATTCTCGCCCGCGGGTATTCGGTCACGCGGCGGCTACCCGGCCAGACGATAGTTCGAAGTGCGGGGGAGACGGCGCCCGGCGACCGCCTGGAGACGCTCGTGGTCGACGGCGAGATCATTTCGGTCGTGCAGGAATGCAGGCGGAAACAGGATGACGAACAAGAAGAAGCCTAAAGATTTCGAGAGCGCCCTGGAACGGCTCGAGGCGATCACCGAGCAGTTGGAGGCGGGAGAATCGTCGCTCGAAGAGTCGATCCGCCTGTACACCGAGGGGTTGGAGATCGCCCGGTTCTGCGACCGCAAACTCGGCGAGGCGGAAAAACGGATAAAGATGATCCAGGAATCCGACGGGGCGGCGGTCGAGGTGGAAACGGAAGCCGACGCGGCCGACGACGACGGGGAGGAGGACGACGAGGACGAGGAGGGGGGAGACGGGACGGGATGGCCATCGGGACGGTGAGTATCGGCGCCTATCTCCGCGAGCAGAGCGCGGTGGTCGAGGCCCTTCTCGACCAGTACCTTCCGCCGGCGAGCGCCCCGCCGCAGCGGCTGCACGAAGCGATGCGGTACTCGGTGCTGGCGCCCGGCAAACGGCTCCGGCCGATTCTCGCCCGGCTCAGTTTCGAATACTGCGGAGGGGACGCCTCCGGGACCGATAAACCGATTCACTGCGCCATGGCGGCGCTCGAAATGGTGCACACCTACTCGCTCATTCACGACGATCTGCCGTGCATGGACGACGACGTCCTGCGGCGGGGGATGCCGACCTGCCACGTCAAATTCGGCGAGGCCACGGCGGTCCTGGCCGGGGACGCGCTGCACGACGTGGCGTTCGAGCTGCTGGCGCGGACGGGGGAAATCCAAACGGTGGCGGAGCTGGCCGAGGCGCTCGGGACGGCCGGGATGATCGGCGGGCAGATGGCGGATGTGGAGGCGGAGGGACGGCCGGTCGGCCGGGGGGACGTCATGAGGATCCACACCCGCAAGACCGGGGCGCTCATCCGGTGCGCGGCCCGGCTGGGAGGAATTCTCGCCGGAGCCGGCGAGCCGACGATGGCGCGGCTCACGCGCTACGGCGAAAACGTGGGGCTGGCTTTCCAGATTATCGACGACATCCTCGACGTCGAGGGGGACCGGGAATTGCTGGGAAAGAACGTCGGATCCGACAGTAAAAAGCTTAAGGCGACCTACCCCGGCGCGGTCGGTCTGGAGGCGGCGCACCGGGACGCCGCGGCGCTCGTGCACGAGGCGGCGGCCCTGTTTGCCGCCGAAAGCGACAGCCGGCTGAGCGAACTGGCCCTCTATATCGGTCAACGGAACCGGTGAGCGGGGACGGAGAAGAAGCATATGAAGCATCTGCAGAATATCAACTGCCCGGCGGATCTCAAGCGTCTGTCGATGAGCGAGCTGAGAGAGCTCGCCGAGGAGATCCGGCAGGCGATCATCTCCTCGGTGTCGAAGACGGGCGGGCATCTGGCGACGAATCTCGGGTCGGTGGAACTGACTGTGGCCCTGCACTACGTGCTGAACCTCCCCCACGACCGCCTCATTTTCGACGTGAGCAACCAGACCTACACGCACAAGATACTGACCGGGCGGCGCGACCGCATGGACACCCTCCGCCAGTACAAGGGGCTGGCCGGATTCGCCAAGCGGGAGGAGTCGGAGTATGATCACTTCGGGGCCGGCCATGCCTCGACTTCGATCTCAGCCGCCCTCGGGTTCGCGGCGGCGCGCGACCAGAAGGGCGAGGACCGTCGGGTGATCGCGGTGATCGGCGACGGGGCGATGACGGGAGGGCTGGCCTACGAGGGGCTCAACAACGCCGGATCGCTCAAGAAGGATCTGCTGGTCGTGCTCAACGACAACACCTGGTCGATCTCGAAGAACGTGGGGGCGATCTCGCGCTACTTCACGAGCATCATGACGGACGAGAAGTTCAACCGGCTGCGCAACGAAATCTGGGAACTGACCGGGCGGTTCAAGCGGCGCGACCGGATCCGCGAGGCCATTTCGCGGATCGAGGACTCCGTGCTCGGACTGATCACCCCGGGCATGCTCTTCGAAAAACTCGGCTTCCGCTATTTCGGGCCGATCGACGGCCACGACCTCGAACTGCTCATCAAGCGCCTGCGCGATCTCCAGAACATCCGCGGACCGCTCCTGTTGCACGTGGTGACGCAGAAGGGGCGGGGGTTCCGCCCGGCCGAGGGAGATCCCTCGCGGTTCCACGGGGTCGGGCAGTTCGACAAGGTGACGGGCAAGGCGGCGGCGAAATCGGCGGGCCTGCCGACGTTCACGAAGGTGTTCGGCGACACGATGGTCGAACTGGGGGCCAAAGACCGGCGGGTGGCGGCGATCAGCGCCGCCATGTGCGACGGGACGGGGCTGGTCGATTTTGCCGCCGCCTACCCCGAGCGGTTTTTCGATGTCGGGATCGCGGAGGAGCACGCCGGGACCTTCGCCGCCGGACTGGCCGCCGAGGGCATCAAGCCGTACCTCGCGATCTACTCGACCTTCCTGCAGCGCACTTACGATCAGGTGGTGCACGACATCGCCCTGCAAAACCTGCCGGTGGTCATGTGCCTCGACCGCGCCGGGCTGGTGGGAAACGACGGCCCCACGCACCACGGCGTGTTCGACCTGTGCTATCTCGGCTCGGTGCCCAATGTCGCGGTGGCGGCGCCGAAAGACGGGAACGAGCTCCGGGCGATGCTCCACTACACGGCCGGCCACGACCTGCCGGGGCCGGTGGCCATCCGCTACCCGCGCGGCGCCGTGCCGACCGCGATGCGCCCCGAAATCGACCCCCTCGAGTGGGGGAAGTGGGAGTACGTAACTCCCCGCCGCGAGGTGGCCGTGCTGGCGGTCGGGACTATGGTGGCGCAGGCGCAGGAGGCGGCGGCGAGGATGCGCGAGGGCGCTGACCGGGTGGGCATCATCAACGCCCGCTTCGTCAAACCGTGGGACGAAGCCATGCTGCTGGAGATCGCCGATCACGCGCGGGCGATCATCACCATGGAGGAGGGACAACTGCGGGGCGGGTTCGGCGAGGCGGTCGGCGCGTTCCTCCTCCAGCGCGGGTGGGACGGCCAGTTCCGCGCCCTCGGTATCCCCGACCGGTTTGTGACCCACGGGGACCGGGAGGAGCTCCTGGCCGAGATCGGGCTCGATGCGGAAGCGGTCGCGACCCTTCTGGAAAATGTCGCCCGGGAGCAGGGGCACGAGCACGGCCGGGGGATCCTTCGCAAACTCGGCCTGCGACGGGCGATGCGATTCGGGCACGCCCGCCGGAAGACCGAGGAGGAGTTCAGCGGGGCCGCCGAGGAGTGAGGGGCGGGGTTTTTTCACAGCAAGTTGTTGCCTGAATCGGCGCCGCGGTGTTATGTTCGGGGCATGAGACTCGGCCTGTTTGCCAATGTGACGCGCCAAGGGGCGAGGGAGGCGATTCAGACCTTTGTCGAGTGGGCCCAGCAGGCGCGGCACGAGGTGGTCCTGTCCACGGACCTGGCCGGGTACACGGGAGATCACCTGACCTATCTGCCGCGCAGTGACATCGCCGGATACTCCAACGTGATCGTGTCGATGGGCGGAGACGGGACGATGCTTGCCACGGCCCGGGACATCCGCGACAGCGGCACGCCCATTCTCGGAATCAATCTCGGGTCGCTCGGTTTTCTCACCCAGCTTACGCCCAAGCAGCTGGTGGCGGCCCTGGACCGGATCGCGGCCGGGGAGTACCTGATCGAAGAGCGCATGCTCCTGAAAACCGCGGTGGCCGGGGACCACCAGCCGAGCTGGCCCTACGCCCTCAACGACATCGTGGTCGACAAGGGCGCCGTGAGCCGCCTGATCGAGCTGTATTTCCGCGTCAACGGGGAGGACATTGTGACGTATCGGGCGGACGGAATCGTGATCGCGACGCCGACGGGATCGACGGCCTACAGCTTGGCGGTGGGAGGACCGATCCTGCACCCCAAAATGCAGGGTATTGTGGTGGCGCCGATCTCGTCCTTTTCGCTCACCACGCGGCCGATGCTCTTCTCCGCCGACGATGTGCTCGAGGTGACGGTGAAGTCGCCCGACCGGGTGGTGAGTCTGACGCTCGATGGGCAGGTCATGACCGAGTTGTTCGACAATTCGCGGGTGACGATCACACGGGCCGAGTTCACGCTGAAATTTATCGTGTTTCCGGAGAATTCTTTTTATAAGGTGTTGCGCAACAAGCTCCACTGGGGAAGACCGCCACGCACGGGATCATGACTGGAGTTCAGAAAGAGCTTGCCCGGCGGCCGTTTCCACACTAGAATAGGCCCCATAGGCGGGAGTAACTCAGAGGAAGAGTCACAGCCTTCCAAGCTGTTGGTCGCGGGTTCGAGTCCCGTCTCCCGCTTATTCTCTCTGACTGCAAACAGACTCCGCTTATGTTGTTATGAGACAACATTATAGCATTTTTTGTGGGAATCTTGCCGATCTGGCCGGCGGGGATCGGCCGGACGGGATAGGGAAGTCAGTCTACCTGCCGACCGGCGACCCGGAGCGAGGGGGCGAGCCGCCGGCGCAGAGCGAAGGAGGGTGGCGGAGGGAGACGCGGGCGGCCGGGAGCGCGAGACAGGGTTCGTTGGGGATGGGGCTAAGCGCTTTGGGAGCAACAATTTTTTTGCGGGGCTGGGCGATTTTGCCTTGACAGCGATAGGGTCACTTTTATATTTGGGGTTCCCGTAAGGGCTCTGCCGTGGCCTATTTTTTTTGGCCGGAAGGCGGAGTTTATATAATGTGGAACAAAAATCGGAGCTGCCCAGATAGCTCAGTTGGTAGAGCACGTCCTTGGTAAGGACGAGGTCACCAGTTCGATCCTGGTTCTGGGCTCTTGTATAATTTCGGAGGCGAGCCGGAGTTATGGCGAAGCAGAAGTTTGAGCGGACGAAGCCGCACGTGAACGTGGGGACGATTGGTCACGTGGACCATGGGAAGACGACGTTGACGGCGGCGATGACGATGGTGTTGTCGCGGGTGACGGGGACGCAGGTGCGTTCGTTTGACAGCATTGACAATGCGCCGGAGGAGCGGGAGCGGGGGATCACGATAGCGACGGCGCACGTGGAGTACGAGAGCGCGAGGCGTCACTACGCGCACGTGGACTGTCCGGGTCACGCGGACTACGTGAAGAACATGATCACGGGTGCGGCGCAGATGGACGGGGCGATATTGGTGGTGAGTGCGGCGGACGGGCCGATGCCGCAGACGCGGGAGCACATTTTGCTGGCGCGCCAGGTGGGGGTTCCGTACATCGTGGTGTACCTGAACAAGGTGGACCAGGTGGACGATCCGGAGTTGCTGGACCTGGTGGAGTTGGAGGTTCGGGATCTTCTGAGCCAGTATGAATTTCCCGGGGATGACGTGCCGGTGATCCGGGGGAGTGCGTTGCAGGCGATGACGGTGGGATCGGATTTGAGCAAGCCGCTGGACAGTGCGGAGTTCAAGTCGATAATGGAGTTGATGGAGGCGCTGGACACGTACATTCCGGAGCCGAAGCGGGACAAGGAGATGCCGTTCCTGATGCCGATCGAGGACATTTTTTCGATTACGGGTCGGGGGACGGTGGCGACGGGGAGGATCGAGCGGGGGGTGGTGAAGCAGGGGGAGGAGGTGGAGATTGTGGGGATTCGGGAGACGCGCAAGACGGTGGTGACGGGGGTGGAGATGTTTCGGAAGTTGTTGGATTCGGGTCAGGCGGGGGACAACGTGGGGTTGTTGTTGCGGGGGGTGGACAAGGAGGAGGTGGAGCGGGGGATGGTGTTGGCGAAACCGGGATCGATCACGCCGCACAAGAAGTTCAAAGCGGAGGTGTACGTGTTGACGAAGGAGGAGGGGGGTCGTCACACGCCGTTTTTCAGCGGGTATCGGCCGCAGTTTTATTTTCGGACGACGGACGTGACGGGGGTGGCGACGTTGCCGGAGAATGTGGAGATGGTGATGCCGGGGGACAACGTGCAGATGACGGTGGAGTTGATCACGCCGATCGCGATGGAGAAGGAGCTTCGGTTCGCGATTCGGGAGGGTGGTCGGACGGTGGGCGCCGGCGTCGTCGCCGAAATTGTCGAGTAACGCGGTCCGCGACAGGATAGGATATGCCGAGAGATCAGATCATATTGGCGTGCGAAGTGTGCAAACGCCGGAACTACACGACGACCAAGAACAAGCGTCTGCACCCGGAGCGGGTGGAGTTCAGCAAGTTCTGCCCGTTCTGCAACAAGCACACATCGCACAAAGAGACGCGCTAGCAACCGGTTTTGACAGGCCAGTAGCTCAACTGGTAGAGTTCCGGTCTCCAAAACCGGCGGTTGGGGGTTCGAGTCCCTCCTGGCCTGCATAGAGATAGGTGACGGGATTGGAAAAAGTAGCCAAGTTTCTCAAAGAGGTCAACGCCGAACTCCACAAGGTGACCTGGCCGACGAAGGATGAGTTGATCGGATCGACGATCGTGGTGATTGTCGTCTCGATCATCGTAGCGGTGTTCATCGGGGTGGTGGACCGCGTGCTCACCGTCCTGGTCCAGGCGATCTTCGGCGGGGGAGCGTGAGTATTGGTTATGGCGATGGCGTGGTATGTCGTACACACGTACTCGGGTCATGAGGCGAAGGCCAAGCGGTACCTCGAGTCGGCCATAGCGAATGCCGGACTGGGGGCGAAGTTCGGGGAGATCCTGGTACCGACGGAAGAGGTGACGGAGATGCGGCAGGGGAAGCGCTCGACGAGCACGCGCAAGTTTCTCCCGAGCTACATCCTGGTGCAGATGGATCTGGACAAGGTGACCCAGGAGCTGGTGGTTGCGACGCCGGGCATCACCAATTTCGTCGGCAGCGGCGGCAAGCCCCGGCCGCTGCGGGAGAAGGAAGTCGAGCGGATCGTGGGGCAGATCAACCGGAGCCGGACCGAGGAGGTGGCCGACATCCCGTTCCAGGCGGGGGATGCGGTCAAGGTGAGCGACGGGCCGTTTGCCGATTTTTCGGGGACGGTGAGCGAGGTGAACCTGGAGCGGCGGAAGGTGAAGGTGATGGTGTCGATCTTCGGGCGCCCGACGCCGGTGGAGCTGGATTTTCTCCAGGTGGAGTTGCTGAAGAAATAACGATGCGATAGAGTGGAGCGGACGCGACAGTGGCCAAGAAAGTAATAGGACAGATCAAACTCCAGATTCCCGCGGGGCAGGCGAATCCGGCGCCGCCGGTCGGCCCGGCGCTCGGCCAGCGCGGGGTCAACATCATGGAGTTCTGCAAGGCGTTCAACGCGCGGACGCAGGACGGCAAGGGGATCCTGACGCCGGTGATAATCACCGTGTACAGCGACAAGTCGTTTTCGTTCATTACGAAAACCCCGCCGGCCTCGACCCTGCTGCGCCTCGCGGCGAAGCTGCCGAAGGGTTCGGCCGTGCCGAACCGCGACAAGGTCGGCAGCGTGACCTCCGAACAGCTCCGCCAGATCGCGGAGCAGAAAATGGCCGACCTCAACGCGGCCTCGATCGAGGCGGCGATGCTGATGGTGGCCGGGACCGCCCGGTCGATGGGCATTGAAATCAAGGGGTAGGGACCCCCGGGTTCCTGCCGTTATTCGTTAACACCTGTGGCGCCCGGCGGCGCCGACGGGGAGAATAGGATACATGAAACGATCCAAGCACTACCAGGCATCCCGCGAGAAAGTCGACCGGACGCGCCGCTACGCGCTCGACGAGGCGATCGCGCTCGTGAAGGGCAACGCCTTCGCGAAGTTCGACGAGTCGGTGGAGGTGGCGATCCGGCTGGGGGTGAATCCCAAGCACGCCGACCAGATGGTGCGCGGGACAGTGGCGCTGCCACACGGCACGGGGAAGAAAATCCGCGTGGCGGTGTTCGCGGCCGGCGACAAGGCCGAGGAGGCCCGGGTCGCAGGCGCCGACATCGTGGGCGCGGAAGATCTCGCCGAGAAGGTGAAGGGCGGGTTTCTTGATTTCGACGTCGCCGTGGCGACGCCGGACATGATGCGCGTCCTCGGTCCCCTCGGCAAAGTGCTCGGCCCGCGCGGGCTCATGCCCAACCCGAAGACGGGGACGGTGACGATGGACCTGAGCCGGGCGGTCAAGGAGCTCAAGGCCGGGCGCATCGAGTTCCGCATCGACCGGCAGTCGAACGTGGCCGTCTCAATCGGCAAGGTGTCGTTCGAGGCGAACCAACTCAAAGAAAATGTCGAGACCTTCATCGCGGCCGTCGCCCGGGCCAAGCCGGCCTCGGCCAAAGGGACCTACTTCCTGAGCGCGTCGCTCTGCTCGACCATGGGTCCCGGGGTCAAACTCGATCACAGCCTGCTGCTGGCGGATCTCAAGAAGTGACGGAGAAGGAGCAATCGTATGGCAAAACCGGAAAAAGTTACCGCCGTCGCTGAGATGAAAAAGCTGTTCGACGAGTGCGACTCCTTTTTCGTGACGGACTACCAGGGGCTGAGCGTGGCCGATGTCACCGCGCTGCGCAAGTCGCTGCGGGAACAGGGCGTCACCTTCCTGGTGGGCAAGAATACGCTGTTGAAGCGGGCGGCGCACGAGGCCGGGGTGGGGGAGATCGACTCCTTCCTGGTCGGGCCGACCGCGATCGCGTTCGCGCGCGCCGATGCATCGGCGGCCGCCAAGGTGCTCCAAGACTCGTTCAAGGAGCGGGAGCTGCCGCGGACGAAGGTGTTCGTGGTGGCCGACCGGGTCTACGGGGCGGGCGATCTCAAGGCGCTCGCCGAGCTGCCCCCGCGCGAGCAGTTGCTGGCCCAGGTGGCGGCGGCGGTCGAGGCGCCTCTGGCCGAACTGGTGCGGACGATCGACGCGTTCTTCCAGCAACTGGTCGGCTCGGTCGACGCGCTGGCCGAGAAGCGGAAGGCGGAGGGCCCGGCCGGCCCGCCGCCCGGAGAGGCCGGGGCGGCGTCATGACGAGGCAATACGAAAGGTGTAACTTTACATTCAACGGAAGAGGTACGAACCGTGGCTAACCCTGCAATTGAAGAGATTGTCGACAAGATTGCCGGACTGACTGCGATGGACCTGGCGGATCTGTCCAAGGCCATTCAGGATAAGTTTGGCGTGACGGCGGCGGCCCCGATGGCGATGATGCCGGGGATGATGGCCGGCGGCGGCGGGACCGCGGCCGTGGCCGAAGAGCAGACCGAATTCGACGTCGTGCTCACGGCGGTCGGCGACAAGAAGATCCAGGTCATCAAGGTCGTGCGCGAACTCACGTCGCTGGGCCTGAAAGAGGCCAAAGACCTCGTCGAAGGAGCCCCGGCGAAAGTGAAGGAAGGCTTGTCGAAGGACGAGGCGATGAAGGCCAAGGAGAAGCTCGAGGAAGTCGGCGCCCAGGTCGACATCAAGTAGCCCCCGGGGGCGTCGGAAAAGAAACGCCCGCCGGGAACAAACCGGGTCCCGGCGGGTTACCACACCATACCGTCAGCGTGAGGTCTTAGCGATCCCATTTTTTTCGAATTCGGCTGGTGGATTGACTGCAGCAGGTGCTCCCGCGACCGGACGGCCGGGAGATAAGTAAGACTAGATGACAGGATCACCGCGAGCGTACAATTGAATCGTCGCCAACTGACCCCACATGGAGTCGTCTGCCTGTGAGGGTTTTCGCCGTTGGCCATAGGAGGGTAGTGGTTTGGCTACCGCAAGCATAATTGAGAGGAAATCGTACGGGGTGTTTCGGGATGCGACCGAGATGCCGAACCTGCTGGAGGTTCAGCTCGAGTCGTACCGGGAATTTCTGCAGCCGGACACGCCGCCGGACAAACGGAAGCGGCAGGGCCTCCATCAGATCTTCCTGGACATCTTCCCGATCACGGACATCCACGAGAATTACTCGCTCGAGTATGTCGGCTACCACCTGGGGCCGTCGCGGTACACGATCGACGAGTGCCGGGCGCGGAACATGACGTACGCGGCCCCGCTGCGGGTGACGATGCGGCTGATCAGCCGCCAGGGGGAAGGGGAGAAGAAAGAAGTCAAGGACATCATCGAGCAGGACGTCTACCTCGGCGAATTGCCGCTTCTCACCGAGTGGGGGACGTTCATCGTCAACGGCGCCGAGCGGGTGGTGGTCAGCCAGCTGCACCGCAGTCCCGGGGTGTTTTTCGACGAGGACATGCACCCCAACGGCAAGAAGCTGTACTCGGCCCGGATCATCCCCTACCGGGGTTCGTGGGTCGAGTTCGCCATGGACATCAACGACGTCATGTACGTCTACATCGACTCGCGCCGCAAGATGCCCGCGACCACCCTCCTGCGGGCCATCGGCTACTCCTCGGACGAAGAGATTCTCAATCTGTTCTATAAGGTGTCGAAGGTCAACCTGAAGGGGAAGAGCGACGAGGACCTGGCGACGTACGTGTTGGCGGAGACGATCGTGAACACCGAGTCCGGCGAAGTGATCCTGGAGCCGGGCGAGACGCTCGACGAGGAGATGGTCGAGAAGATCGCGGCCGCCGGGTACAAGGCGGCGCGGGTGGTCGACAAGGTGACCAACAAGCGCGAGGCCTACGTCATTCTCAACACGCTGCGGAAGGACCCGACGAAGTCGCGCGAGGAGGCGCTCATGCGCATCTACGCGCTCGTGCGGCCGGGCGAGCCGCCGACGCTCGAGATGGCGGAGTCGCTCCTGGAGAAGTTCTTCTTCAACAACAAGCGCTACGATCTCGGCGAGGTCGGGCGCTACATGATCAACCACCGCATGCAGATCAACATCGACCTGAACCGGACGACGCTCGACCCGCAGGATTTCGTGGCCATCGTCAAGTACCTCGTCGGCCTGGTGAACGACGAAGGGTACGTCGACGACATCGACCACCTGGGCAACCGGCGGGCGCGGACGGTCGGGGAGCTGATGGCGAACCTGTTCTCGGTGGGTCTGTCGCGGGTGGCGCGGACGATCCGGGAGCGGCTCTCGCTGAAGGATCAGGAGAACGTGACGCCCCAGCTGCTCGTGAACGCGCGGACGGTGTCGACGGTGGTGGAGACGTTTTTCGGCTCTTCGCAGCTCTCGCAGTTCATGGACCAGACGAACCCGCTCTCGGAGCTGACCCACAAGCGGCGGCTGTCGGCGCTGGGTCCGGGGGGGCTGACGCGGGAGCGGGCGGGGTTCGAGGTGCGCGACGTGCACCACACCCACTACGGCCGGATGTGCCCGATCGAGACGCCGGAGGGCCCGAACATCGGACTGATCACCTCGCTGGCGACTTTCGCGCGCATCAACAAGTACGGCTTCCTCGAAACGCCCTACCGGAAAGCGGTCAACGGGAAGGTGACGGACCAGATCGACTACCTGTCGGCCGACGAGGAGGACCGCTATTTCATCGCCCAGGCCAACGAGCCGCTGGACAAGAACGGCCGGTTCGTGAACGACAAGGTGCTCGCGCGGCGGCGCTCAGACTACCCGCTGATTCCGGCCAGCGAAGTGCAGTTCATGGACGTCTCGCCGCGGCAGATTGTGTCGGTGGCGGCCTCGCTCATCCCGTTTCTCGAGCACGACGACGCGAACCGCGCGCTCATGGGCTCGAACATGCAGCGCCAGGCGGTGCCGCTTCTGAGAACGCAGGCGCCGTTCGTGGGGACGGGGATGGAGCGGAAGGTGGCCGAGGATGCCGGGGCGGTGATCAAGGCTCGGCGGGCGGGCGAGGTCGTGTACGTCGATGCGCGCCAGGTCGTGATCCGGCCCGACGTGCGACCGCGGATCAACGAGCTCGGGTGGGTGGAAGACGACGTGTACGAGCTGACCAAGTACCGCCGCTCCAACCAGGACACCTGCATCCTCTACAAGCCGAATGTCGCGCTGGGGACGAAGGTGGCGGTGGGCGACGTGGTCGCCAACGGCCCGGCGGTCGAAAACGGCGAACTCGCCCTCGGCTACAACGTCCTCGTCGCATTCATGCCCTGGCGCGGCTACAACTACGAAGACGCGATCATCCTCAGCGAGCGCCTCATGCAGGACGACATCTTCACCTCGGTGCACGTTGAGGAGTACGAATTGCAGGTCCGCGACACCAAGCGCGGCAGCGAAGAAATCACCCGCGAGATCCCGAATGTCTCGGAAGAGGCGTTGCTGAACCTGGACGAAAACGGGATCGTGCGGATCGGCGCGGAGGTCGAGGCCGGGGATATCCTGGTGGGCAAGGTCACGCCGAAGGGCGAGACCGAACTGTCGCCGGAGGAGCGGCTCTTGCGGGCGATTTTCGGGGAGAAGGCGGGCGACGTCCGCGACGCCTCGTTGAAAGCGCCGCCCGGGATGAAGGGCGTCGTGATCAAAACCCAGGTGTTCAGCCGCAAGGAACGCACCGAGGAGGCCAAGCGGCAGGAGAAGACCGAGGTGGCGGCGATCCGGAAGACGTTCAACCACCAGATCGACCAGATCAAGAAGCTGCGGGCGCAGCGGATCGGCGAATTGCTCGACGGCAAGACGTCGCAGACGGTGCGGTCGCTCGTCGACAACTCGGTGGTGGTGCGGGCCGGCCACAAGTACAAAGCCGACTTCTTCGAGAACTTCGACTTCGACGCGGTGGTGGCGCCCGAGGGTTTCACGACCGAGGCCAACACGAACAAGCACGCCGATGCGATCGTCGAGGAAGCCGCCCGGCTGATCGCCCGGAAGCAGCAGGATATGGAAGTCGAGGTCGACAAGGTCGTCCGCGGCGCCGAACTGCCGCCGGGGGTGAAGCAGTTGGTGAAGGTGACGATCGCCATCCGCCGGAAGATTTCAGTCGGCGACAAGATGGCGGGCCGTCACGGCAATAAGGGGGTGGTGTCGAAACTGGTGCCGGTGGAGGACATGCCGCACATGGAGGACGGCACGCCGGTGGACATCATCCTCAACCCGCTCGGCGTTCCGTCGCGTATGAACGTGGGCCAGATTCTCGAAACCCACCTCGGCTGGGCGGTCGCCAAATTGGGCGAGCGGGTGGCGACGCCGGTGTTCGAAGGCGCCGACATCGAGGAGATCAAACGCAAGCTGCGGACGGCCGGCCTCCCGGAGGACGGCAAGCTGCAGCTGTTTGACGGCCGGTCGGGCGAGCCGTTCGACAACCCGGTGACGGTGGGCTACATTTACATGCTGAAACTCTCGCACCTGGTCGACGACAAGATCCATGCCCGGTCGATCGGGCCGTACTCGCTGGTGACGCAGCAGCCGCTCGGCGGCAAGGCGCAGTTCGGCGGGCAGCGGTTCGGCGAGATGGAGGTGTGGGCGCTCGAAGCCTACGGCGCGGCCTACACGCTCCAGGAGATGCTGACGGTCAAGTCGGACGACGTGACCGGCCGCAGCCGGATCTACGAGGCGATCGTGAAGGGCGAGAATCCGCCGGAACCGGGGTACCCGGAGGCGTTCAACGTGCTGATCAAGGAGCTCCAGGCGCTCGGCTTGGACGTCAAGCTCCTCGAGAAGTAGGGCGGCGGGTCCGCGAGGTCGTGAGTTCGGTTCGATGGACGTCGAACAGGAGAATACAGGAGTGAGCCATGTTTGATATCGCTGGGAAGAACATGGGCCAGCAGAAGAAGGGTCCGGCCGAGTACGCGGCCATCCAGATACAGATGGCATCGCCCGAGACGATCCTCTCGTGGTCGTACGGCGAGGTGACGAAGCCGGAGACGATCAACTACCGGTCGTTCAAGCCGGAGCGCGACGGTTTGTTCTGCGAGCGCATTTTCGGTCCGGTGAAGGACTGGGAGTGCAACTGCGGGAAGTACAAGCGGATCCGTTTCCGCGGGATCGTGTGCGACCGCTGCGGCGTGGAGGTGACCCAGTCCAAGGTGCGCCGCGAGCGCATGGGGCACATCCAGCTCGCCGTGCCGGTCTCCCACATCTGGTACTTCAAATCGCTCCCCTCGCGCATCGGCCACCTGCTCGACCTGTCGATCCGCGAGCTCGAACGCATCCTGTACTACGAGAACTACCTGATGATCGATCCGGGCAACTCCTCGTACCAGCGGGGCGACGTCCTCACCGAAGAGGAGTTCGTCGAGCTGGAGGAAGCGGGGAAGTCGTTCGACGCGCGCATGGGCGCGGAGGCGGTCCAGGAGCTGCTCCGGCAGATCGACATCGAAGAACTGGCGGTGGAACAGCGGGCCAAGGCGCGCGTGGAGACGTCCGCCCAGCGAAAGAAGGACATCCTCAAGCGCCTGCGCATCGTGGAATCGTTCCGCCAGTCGAACAACCGCCCCGAGTGGATGATCATGAGCGTGATCCCGGTGATCCCCCCGGATCTCCGTCCGCTCGTGCCGCTCGAGGGGGGGCGTTTCGCGACCTCCGACCTCAACGACCTCTACCGCCGGGTGATCAACCGGAACAACCGGCTGAAGAAGCTGATCGACATCCAGGCGCCGGACGTGATTTTGCGGAACGAGAAACGGATGCTGCAGGAGGCGGTGGACGCGCTCTTCGACAACGGGCGGCGGACCCACTCGGTGCGCGGCGATTCCCGGCGGCCGCTGAAATCGCTGTCCGACCTGCTTAAAGGGAAGCAGGGGCGGTTCCGGCAGAACCTGCTGGGCAAGCGCGTGGACTATTCGGGCCGCTCGGTGATCGTGGTCGGCCCGGAGCTCAAGCTCCACCAGTGCGGCCTGCCCAAGAACATGGCTCTCGAGCTGTTCAAGCCGTTCATCATCATGAAGCTCGAGGAGAAGGGGTACGTCCAGACGGTCAAGTCGGCCAAGAAGCTGGTGGAGCGGGAGCGCCCCGAAGTGTGGGATATTCTCGAGGAGATTATCGCCGACCACCCGGTGCTGCTCAACCGCGCCCCCACGCTGCACCGGCTCGGGATCCAGGCGTTCTACCCCGTGCTCGTCGAGGGGAAGGCGATCCGCCTGCACCCGCTCGTGTGCGCGGCGTTCAACGCCGACTTCGACGGCGACCAGATGGCGGTGCACGTGCCGCTGTCGTTCGAGGCCCAGCTCGAGGCGAAAATCCTCATGCTGGCGACCAACAACGTCCTCGTGCCGTCATCGGGACGGCCGATCGCCGTTCCCTCGCAGGACATGGTGATCGGGTCGTACTACCTGACCAAGCCGCGCCAGGGGGCCAAGGGGGAGGGGATGAGGTTCTACTCGCCGGACGAGGCGCTGGCCGCCTACGACGCCGGGCATGTCGACCTGCACGCGACCGTGCACGTGCGGATCAGCGGACAATCGGTCGAGACCACTCCCGGACGCCTCATCTTCAACAACATTCTCCCCAAGAACGTGCCGTATTTCAACGAGACGGCGACTAAGGGGACGCTCGGCGAGGTGGTGGCCTCCAGTTTTTGGCTGGAGGGACAGGCGGCGACGGTGGAGTTCCTCGACCGGCTCAAGCAGATCGGCTTTGAGTACGCGACCAAGGCCGGGGTGACGGTGTCGATCGAAGACCTCGTGGTCCCGGACGAAAAGGCCGTGCTGATTGAGGATGCGCGGCAGCAGGTGGCGAAGATTCAGAAGCAGTACGAGCGGGGGGCGATTACCTACGGCGAGCGCTACAACAAGGTTATCGATCTCTGGACGCACACCACGAACGAGGTGGGGCGGGTGATGTTCGAGAACCTGGCCGCGCAGAACCAGGGGTTCAACCCGGTGTATATGATGGCGACGTCGGGCGCCCGCGGCTCGCGCGAGCAGATCCGCCAGCTCGCGGGGATGCGCGGGCTGATGGCAAAACCCCAGAAGAAGCTGACCGGCGGCGTCGGGGAGATTATCGAAAACCCGATCACGTCGAATTTCCGTGAAGGCCTGAGCGTGCAGGAGTACTTCATCTCGACCCACGGAGCCCGCAAAGGACTGGCCGACACGGCGCTAAAGACCGCCGACGCCGGCTACCTCACGCGCCGGCTGGTGGATGTCGCGCAGGATGTCATCATCCGGGAAATCGACTGCGGGACGATCCGCGGGCTCGTAGTGCGGGCAATCAAAGAAGGGGAGGAAATAATCGAGTCGCTCGCCGACCGCATTCTCGGCCGCGTGGCGCTCGAGGACGTGTTCGATCCTTACTCCGACGAACTCATCGTCGAGGCCGGGCAGGAGATTTCGGAGCGGATGGCGATGGCGATCGAGGAGGCGGGGATCGAGTCGGTGCAGATCCGGTCGGTGCTCACCTGCGAATCGAAACACGGCGTGTGCGCGAAATGCTACGGGCGCAACCTCACGACCATGAAGATGGTCGACATCGGCGAAGCGGTCGGCGTGATCGCCGCCCAGTCGATCGGTGAGCCGGGGACGCAGCTGACCCTCCGGACGTTCCACATCGGCGGCACGGCGGCGCGCATCGCCGAGCAGTCGCAGGTGGTGGCCAAGTACGCCGGGACGATCAAGCTCGTGGAAATCCGGTCGCTCAAGCGCGAGGACGGCTCGGTGATGGTGGTCAGCCGCGAGGGCACGGGCGAGGTGCACATCATCGACGAGAAAGAACGGGTGCGCTCGCGCCTGAAAGTGCCCTACGGCGCACACCTGCTGGCCGACGACGGCCAGGCGATCAAGAAGGGCGACATCATCTACGAATGGGATCCCTACAAGACCGTGATCCTGGCCGAGAAGAACGGCGTGGTGAAGTTCCGGGATATCGAGAAGGACGTGTCCTACCGCGAGGCCCACGACGCTCAGACCGGGTTGATCCAGCGCATCATCACGGACACCAAGGACAAGAGCCTGTTCCCGACCATCCTGATCCAGAGCCAGAGCGGCAAGACGCTGGCCAGCTACCGGGTGCCGACCGAGGCCCAGTTGGAGGTGAAGGAGGGGGACGCGGTGACGGCGGGGGACGTGCTGGTGAAAATGCCGCGGGTGATCGCGAAATCGCGCGACATCACCGGGGGTCTGCCCCGGGTGGCCGAGCTGTTCGAGGCGCGGCGCCCCCACGACCCGGCGGTCATTTCCGAGATCGACGGAACGGTCGAGTTCGGCCGCATTGTCCGCGGCCAGCAGCAGGTGCTCATCCACGGGGAAATGGATGAAGTCCGCGAGTACCTGGTTCCGCACGGCAAGCACATGATGGTGCACGCCGGGGACCGGGTGACGGCGGGCGACCGGTTGTGCGAGGGGGCGGTCGATCCGCACGACATCCTCGACATCCTGGGGCCCTACGAGGCCGAGCGCTACCTGGTGAACGAAATCCAGGAAGTCTACCGCCTCCAGGGCGTGCGCATCAACGACAAGCACATCGAAATCATTGTGCGCCAGATGATGCAGAAAGTCCAGATCGACCAGGTCGGGGACACCAACTTCCTGGAAGGGGAGAAGGTTGACAAGCTGAAATTCGACGAGGAGAACGCCCGGGTGACGGCCGAGGGGGGCGAGCCGGCCACTTCGCGGCCGCTCCTGCTGGGGATCACGCGGGCCTCCCTGTCCACCGAGAGCTTCATCTCGGCCGCCTCGTTCCAGGAGACGACCAAGGTGCTGACCGAAGCGGCGATTTCCGGCAAGGTGGACTACCTGATGGGGTTGAAGGAGAACGTCATCATCGGGCATCTGATCCCGGCCGGGACCGGGATTGACCGCTACAAGCGCCTGGAGGTGGTGACGGACGAGGCGGAGGAGGAAGAGGCCGCCCGTGGGCTGATCGAATCCGGGCACGCCTCGGAAGGCGATGTGGCCGATATTTTTGACAAAAACTCTTGACAGGCCGGGTGGAAAGCTTACATTAGCGGTCTGTGATTTTTTGGACGATTCTGTGTAACAGGAGAGATTTTGCCGACTATCAACCAGCTTGTTCGTAAGGGTCGCCGGCGGGTGATCGAGAAGACCAAGACGCCCGCGCTCAATTCGTGTCCGCAGAAGCGCGGCGTGTGCACGCGCGTGTATACATCGACGCCCAAGAAGCCGAACTCGGCGCTGCGGAAGGTTGCCCGCGTGCGGTTGACGAACCAAATTGAAGTGACGGCATACATACCTGGCGAAGGCCACAACCTTCAGGAACACTCAATCGTGATGATACGCGGCGGTCGTGTCAAGGATCTTCCCGGGGTGCGCTACCACATCATCCGCGGGACGATGGACACGGCGGGCGTGAACGACCGCCGCAAGGGCCGCTCCAAGTACGGGGCAAAGAAACCGAAGCAGTAGGACTCGTTGGGCTTATGTCGAGACGCACGAGTGCAGAGAGACGACCAGTCGTTCCCGATTTTAAATACGGCGAGAAGACGATCACCCAGTTCATCTCCTGTCTGATGAAGGACGGGAAGCGGTCCACGGCGCAGCGGCTGTTCTACGACGCCGTCGGCCAGGCCGAGAAGAAGTCCGGGGAGAGCGGACTGGAAGTCTTCCGCAAGGCGCTGAACAACGTGAAGCCGGTTCTGGAAGTCCGGTCGCGGCGCGTGGGCGGCGCGACCTACCAGGTGCCGGTTGAAGTGCGGCCGGAGCGTCGGACGGCGCTGGCGATCCGCTGGCTCATTTCGTATGCGCGCGCGCGCGGCGGGCATACGATGGCGGAGAAGCTGGCGGCCGAGTTCCTGGCCGCGGCGAATAATGAGGGCGCCGCCATCAAGAAGAAGGAGGATACGCACAAGATGGCCGAGGCCAACAAGGCCTTCGCTCACTTCCGGTGGTAGAAGCGTCGCCGGGCTGGTTGTTTTACTTGGGCCTGTTGCCGGGTCCATTGAATAGGGAACGGGAATTTTGACGCGAACAATGATGTGGCGGTACTGACGCAGGCATAACATAGCCGCTCGCCCCGGCCGGCCTCCCGGCCCAGGGCTACCGCCCCTGATGAACCAAGCGAATGAGACAGCCGTGAGTCAGGGATTTTTTTTGTCTAAAGTGCGAATGACATGGACCTGGCGAGAGTTCGAAATATAGGAATCATGGCCCACATCGACGCGGGCAAAACCACGACCACGGAGCGCATCCTGTTCTACACCGGGAAGGTGCATCGGATGGGCGAGGTGGACGAGGGCGCGGCGACCATGGATTTCATGGAGCAGGAAAAGGAGCGCGGCATCACCATTATGTCGGCCGCCACCACCTGCGGGTGGAAAGGCCATGTCATCAATATCATCGACACACCGGGACATGTGGATTTTACGGTTGAAGTGGAACGGTCGCTGCGGGTGCTGGACGGGGCGGTGGCCCTGTTCTGCGCTGTCGGAGGAGTCGAGCCGCAGTCGGAAACCGTTTGGCGACAAGCAGATAAGTATAGCGTGCCGCGCATCGCCTACATTAATAAGATGGACCGGACCGGCGCCAACTTCGAACGCACCCTCCAGATGATGAACGAACGGTTCGCCACCCGGTGTATCCCGGTGACCATCCCGGCCGGCGAGGGACCGATGTTCGCCGGAATCGTCGACCTCCTCTCCATGCGCTTCCGGGTGTTTCACGAAGACTCGTTCGGCACGACCTTTGACGATCTCGATGTGCCGCCGGACATGCTCCCCGCGGCCAGGGAGTACCGGGAGCGGCTCTTGGAGGCGGTGGCCGAGTACGACGACCAGCTCCTGGAGCAGTTTCTCCGCGACCAGCCGCTCGACCCGGCCAAGGTAATGGCGGCGGTGCGGCGGGCGACTATCGAGAACCACATGGTGCCGGTGCTGTGCGGGTCGTCGTTCAAGAACAAGGGCATTCAGAAGCTGCTCGATTGTATCATCGATTTCCTCCCCTCGCCGCTCGACATGCCGCCTGTGCAGGGGCACGACGTCGACCATCCGGACAAGGTGATCACGCGCAAGCCGAGCCCGGACGAGCCGACCGCGGCGCTGGCGTTCAAGGTCGTCACCGACCCCTACGTCGGGCGGCTCACCTACCTGCGCGTGTACTCCGGGAAGGTGCGGGCCGGCTCCTACCTGCTGAATCCCTCGGCCGGGATCAAGGAGCGGATCGCGCGCATTCTGCGGATGCACGCAAACAAGCGGGAAGATATCACGGAGGCCGAAGCGGGGGATATTGCGGCGGTGATCGGGATGCGCAAGACGACTACCGGCGACACGCTGTGCGACCAGAAGCACCCGATAATCCTGGAGCGCATGTCGTTCCCGGAGCCGGTGGTGTCGGTGTCGATCGAGCCTAAGACGCAGGCCGACCAGGACAAGCTCACCAACGCCCTGATCAAGCTGGCGGAAGAAGATCCGACGTTCAAGGTCAAGCAGGACGAGGACACCGCCCAGACGATCATCTCGGGGATGGGGGAGCTGCATCTGGAGATTCTGGTGGATCGCCTGATGCGCGAGTTCGGCGTGGGAGCCTCGGTGGGACGCCCCTCGGTGGCCTTCAAGGAGACCATTACGCGCGAGGTGGAGGCCGAGGGCCGGTTCATCCGGCAGACGGGCGGGAAGGGGCAGTACGGACACGTCTGGATCCGCATGCGTCCGAGCGACGGCGGGGAGCCGTTCCGCTTTCAGAATAAACTGGTAGGCGGCGTGATTCCCCGCGAGTATATTCCCTCGGTCGAGCGCGGCGTGCGCGAGGCGATGGAAAACGGCGTGCTGGCCGGATACCCGATGACGGGCATCCATGTCGAGCTGTACGACGGGAGCTACCACGAGGTGGACTCCAACGAGATGGCTTTCCGGGTGGCCGGATCGATGGCTTTCCAGAACGCCGCCCGCCGGGCGGAGGCGGTGCTGCTGGAACCGATCATGGATGTCGAAGTGGTGGCGCCGGAGGTCTACACGGGCGCCGTCGTCGGCGACCTCAACTCCCGGCGCGGCAAGATCAACGGCATGGTCCCGCGCGAGGACGCGACGGTGATCGCCGCGAGCGTCCCGCTCTCGGAGATGTTCGGGTACGTCAACACCCTGCGCAACATTTCGCAGGGACGGGCGGTGTTCACCATGCAGTTTGCCCGGTACCAGCCGGTGCCCACCGACGTATCGAAAAAGATGTTGGAAAAAGTGAAGTATTAGCGGAGGCGAGCCGGAGTTATGGCGAAGCAGAAGTTTGAGCGGACGAAGCCGCACGTGAACGTGGGGACGATTGGTCACGTGGACCATGGGAAGACGACGTTGACGGCGGCGATGACGATGGTGTTGTCGCGGGTGACGGGGACGCAGGTGCGTTCGTTTGACAGCATTGACAATGCGCCGGAGGAGCGGGAGCGGGGGATCACGATAGCGACGGCGCACGTGGAGTACGAGAGCGCGAGGCGTCACTACGCGCACGTGGACTGTCCGGGTCACGCGGACTACGTGAAGAACATGATCACGGGTGCGGCGCAGATGGACGGGGCGATATTGGTGGTGAGTGCGGCGGACGGGCCGATGCCGCAGACGCGGGAGCACATTTTGCTGGCGCGCCAGGTGGGGGTTCCGTACATCGTGGTGTACCTGAACAAGGTGGACCAGGTGGACGATCCGGAGTTGCTGGACCTGGTGGAGTTGGAGGTTCGGGATCTTCTGAGCCAGTATGAATTTCCCGGGGATGACGTGCCGGTGATCCGGGGGAGTGCGTTGCAGGCGATGACGGTGGGATCGGATTTGAGCAAGCCGCTGGACAGTGCGGAGTTCAAGTCGATAATGGAGTTGATGGAGGCGCTGGACACGTACATTCCGGAGCCGAAGCGGGACAAGGAGATGCCGTTCCTGATGCCGATCGAGGACATTTTTTCGATTACGGGTCGGGGGACGGTGGCGACGGGGAGGATCGAGCGGGGGGTGGTGAAGCAGGGGGAGGAGGTGGAGATTGTGGGGATTCGGGAGACGCGCAAGACGGTGGTGACGGGGGTGGAGATGTTTCGGAAGTTGTTGGATTCGGGTCAGGCGGGGGACAACGTGGGGTTGTTGTTGCGGGGGGTGGACAAGGAGGAGGTGGAGCGGGGGATGGTGTTGGCGAAACCGGGATCGATCACGCCGCACAAGAAGTTCAAAGCGGAGGTGTACGTGTTGACGAAGGAGGAGGGGGGTCGTCACACGCCGTTTTTCAGCGGGTATCGGCCGCAGTTTTATTTTCGGACGACGGACGTGACGGGGGTGGCGACGTTGCCGGAGAATGTGGAGATGGTGATGCCGGGGGACAACGTGCAGATGACGGTGGAGTTGATCACGCCGATCGCGATGGAGAAGGAGCTTCGGTTCGCGATTCGGGAGGGTGGTCGGACGGTGGGCGCCGGCGTCGTCGCCGAAATTGTCGAGTAACAGGTTGAAGCGAATATGAACGTGCAGAAAATACGGATACGGCTGAAAGCGTACGACCACTACGCCCTGGACCGGTCGACGAAAGAGATCGCGCAGACGGTGCTCCGCACCGGGGCGCGGATTGTCGGCCCGGTGCCGCTGCCGACGAAGCGGACTGTCTACACGGTCCTGCGGTCCCCGCATGTCGACAAGAAATCGCGCGAGCAGTTCGAAACGCGTGTCCACAAGCGGCTCATCGACATCTATGAGTCCACGCCGCAGACGGTGGACGCGCTGATGAAGCTTGACCTGCCGGCGGGTGTCGACGTGGAGATCAAAACCTGACGGGAAGGCTGACGGCAATGAGAGAGATACTGGGCAAGAAGATCGGAATGACCCGCGTGTTCGAGCCGTCGGGCGAGTCGGTGCCGGTGACGGTGATCCAGGCCGGGCCGTGCCCGGTCGTGGCCGTGCGGACGGCCGCCACCCACGGCTACGAGGCGCTCCAAGTCGGTTTTGACGAGGTGAAGAAGGAACGGGTGAACAAGCCGGAGACCGGGCATTTTGCGAAAGCCGGAATTGCCCCGACGCGCTACCTTCAGGAAGTGCAGTGCGCGGAGGCCGGGCTGAGCGTGGGCGCGGTGTTGAAGGCCGACCTGTTCAAGCCGGGGGACCGGGTGGACGTGACGGGCGTGTCGCGCGGACTCGGATTCCAGGGCGCCATGCGCCTGCACAACTTCAACGGCGCCAACGTGACCCACGGGCAGTCGGACCGCTGGCGGGCCCCGGGCTCGGTGGGCGCCTCCTCCTACCCCTCGCGCGTGTTCAAGGGACAGCGCATGGCGGGGCGCATGGGCCGGAACAAAGTCACGGCGCTCAACCTGCGCGTCGTACGCGTCTATCCCGAAGAAAATCTGCTGTTAGTGCGGGGCTCCGTGCCGGGTCATCGCGGCACGCTGCTTCGGATTCGAACGACCAATCGCGGTAAGTGACGGATACGGACATGAACGTGAAAGTCTACAATCAGGAAGGCCGGGAAGTCGGCACCGTCGAACTCAACCCCGAGGTCTTCGGGATCAAGCCGAACGAGGCGGTGGTGCACCAGTACGTGGTGAACTACCTGGCGCGGCAGCGGCAGGGGACGGTTCTGACGAAGACGCGCAAGGAAGTCTCCGGCGGCGGCAAGAAGCCGTGGCGGCAGAAGGGGACCGGCCGGGCGCGTGCGGGCACGATCCGCTCGCCTCTGTGGCGGGGGGGCGGCACGGTCTTCGGGCCGCAGCCCCGGACCTACGGCTCGCGGTTCCCGAAGCAGATGAAGAAGCTCGCGATGCAGTCGGTGTTTTCGGACAAGGCGGCGCTCGAGCGCATCCGTGTCCTCGACCAGGTGCAGTTGGAGAAACCCAAGACCAAGGCGGTGGCCGACCTGATGGCCAAACTGAACCTTGCGGGAAAGAAGTGCCTGGTGCTCCACGAGGGCCGGCACGACAACTTCATGCTCTCCTGCCGCAACCTGCCGGCGGTGAAATACTGCCGGGCGGCGCTCGCCAACGGGTACGACGTGCTCGACGCGGACTACCTGGTGTTCACGAAGGCCGGGCTGGAGAAAGTGGCGGAGGTGTTCGCATGAGCCGGGATCCGCGGCAGGTGATCAAGCTGCACATCCAGACGGAGCGGACCACGGGTCTGCGCCAGGCCAACAACGAGTACGTGTTCGAGGTCGACAAGAAAGCGAACAAGCACGTGATCAAGGCGGCGGTGGAGAAGGCGTTCAAGGTGAAGGTGGACGACGTCCGCACGCTCATCGTGCCGGGAAAGACCCGCCGCATGGGCCGGTACGAGGGGAAAACCCCGACGTGGAAGAAAGCGATCGTGCGCCTGAAGAAGGGCGAGTCGATTTCGATGTTCGAGAATATTTAGCGACAAGACAAGGTTGGTAGCACGTTATGCCGGTAAAGAAATTTCGTCCGATCACGCCGTCGCAGCGCTTCCGCACGGTGCCGACGTTCGAGGAAGTGACGTCGACGATGCCGGAGAAGTCGCTGCTGGAGCCGCTGCGGAAGTCCGGCGGGCGCAATAACAAGGGGCGGGTGACCGCCTACTGCCGGGGCGGCGGACATAAGCGGCATTACCGGGTCATTGACTTCAAGCGGAACAAGCACGATATTCCCGCGCGCGTGGCCTCGATCGAGTATGATCCGAACCGTTCGGCCCGGATCGCGCTGCTGCACTATGCCGACGGCGAGAAGCGGTACATTCTCGCGCCCCAGGGGCTCGAGGTGAACATGCGGGTGGAATCGGGTCCGGCGGCCGACATCCGGGTGGGGAATGCTCTCCCCCTGGAGCGGATGCCGCTCGGCACCAACGTCCACAACGTCGAGATGCGGCCCGGCAAGGGCGGCCAGATGGTGCGGTCGGCCGGTTCGTTTGCCCAGCTGGTGGCGCGCGACGGCAACAAGGCGATTTTGAAGATGCCCTCGGGCGAGGTGCGGTCGGTGCCGGTGACGTGTTGTGCGACGATCGGCCAGGTGTCGAATGTCGACCACAAAAACGTCGTGTGGGGCAAGGCGGGGGCGTCGCGCTGGCGCGGCCGGCGGCCCTCCGTGCGCGGCGTGGCCATGAACCCGGTGGACCACCCGATGGGCGGGGGCGAGGGACGGAGTTCCGGCGGGCGGCACCCCTGCACGCCCTGGGGCAAGCCGACCAAGGGGTACAAAACCCGCAGCAAGCGCAAATCGAAGGATCACCTGATCCAGGATCGGCGCTCGAAAGTGTAAGCCAAGGTAGGGAGAACGATAGATGCCTCGCTCACTGAAAAAAGGACCGTTTGTCGACGAGCACCTGCAGAAAAAGGTGGAGGCGCTCAACCGGAGCGGCGAGAAGCGGGTGATCAAGACCTGGTCGCGCCGTTCCACCATCCTTCCCGATTTCGTCGGCCACACGCTCGCCGTGCACAACGGCAACAAGTTCATCCCCATCTACGTGACCGAGAACATGGTCGGGCACAAGCTGGGCGAGTTCGCGCCGACGCGGACGTTCCGGGGCCACGGCGGGAAGCTGGCCGAGCGGTCGTCGAAGGTGAAAGGATAAGGTGGAGCCATGCTCGTTCAGGCGACGGCCCGGTTGAAATACGTCAGCATCCCGGCTCGCAAGATGCGCCAGGTGGCCGACCTCGTCAAAGGGCAGCCCGTGGAGAAGGCGCTGGGGATCCTGAATTTCACGCCCAAGATCGCGGCCTTCCACATGGCCAAGACGCTCAAGTCGGCGGTGGCCAACGCCCTGTCGACCGAGGGGACCGACCACCTGCACCCCGAGGATCTCGTGGTCAAGGAGGTGCAGGTCGACGAGGCGCCCACGCACAAGCGCATCCGGTTCCAGTCCATGGGCCGGGTGTTCCGCGTGCGCAAGCGGCACTGCCACCTGACGATCCGGGTGGAGGCGAACGTCGATCTCGAGGCGCGGCGGCAGGCGGCCAAAGGCCGGACCAAGAAGGCGGCCGCAGGGGAAACGGCCGAGACGGCGGCGGCCGGGACGGCCGCGCCGGCCAAGAAGAAGACCGCGGCTGCCAAGAAGAAGGCGGCGGCCAAGACGGCCGCGAAGAAGACGGCTGCGAAGAAGCCGGCGGCCAAGAAGAAAACGGCCAAGAAACCGGCGGCCAAGGCCGGCGGGAAGTCGGAAGAAAAGTAGACTGTCGAGATAGGGAGTAGACGTGGGACAGAAGACACATCCGATCGGGCTGCGCCTCGGCATCACGCGGACGTGGAACAGCCGGTGGTTCGCCTCGGATCGGAACTTCGCGGACCTGGTCCATGAGGACTTGCAGATCAAGCGGTATATCCACAAGCGCCTCGAGAATGCGGGGATCGCGGGGGTGACGATTTCGCGGGCGCCCAAGAAAGTGGCTGTGGATATCCACACCTCGCGCCCGGGCATCGTGATCGGCCGCAAGGGGGCCGAGGTGGACAAGCTCCGCGCCGAGCTGCAGCTGCTGACCAAGAAGGACATCATGCTGAACATCGTCGAGGTCCGCAAAGCCGAGCTCAACGCGCAGCTGGTGGCCGATTCGATCGCCCGGCAGCTTGAGGGGCGGGTGGCGTTCCGGCGGGCGATGAAGAAATCGCTCGCGGCGACGATGAAGATGGGCGCGAACGGCATCCGCATACAGTGCAGCGGCCGGCTCGGCGGCGCTGAGATCGCGCGCACCGAGAAGTACCGGGACGGCCGGGTGCCGCTCCACACCCTGCGGGCGGACATCGACTACGCCACCTCGACGGCGAACACGACCTATGGGACGATCGGGGTGAAGGTGTGGATCTGCAAGGGGGAGGTGCTCGACCGGGGCAAGTACGTACAGCACGAGGAAGAGGCGCGGGCCGACGAGCAGGCGCCGAGCGACACCCGTCCCCGCCGTCCGCGGGGCGACAAGGCCGGCCGCAAGCGGACCCGTCCGCGCGGCAAAGTGCGGCGCGCTGGCGCCCCCGGTCCCGAGGGCCCGCCGCCCAAGGGCCGTCGGCCGGAAGGTCCGGCCCGCCCGCGCGGCGAAGGGCGCCCGCCGGCCCCCGACGGCCGGGAGGGCGGCGCCGGTGAATCAGGAGCCCCCGAGTGAGTCGGAGCGAGAAGGTGGAGTAGAGTCCCATGTTAATGCCGAACAAAGTCAAGTTTCGCAAGCAGCAGCGCGGCCGCATGCGGGGGAAAGCCAAGGGCGGGGCGGAAGTCAGTTTCGGCGAGTACGGCCTGAAGGCCATGGAGCCGTGCTGGCTGACCAACCGCCAGATCGAGGCCGCCCGTATCGCCATGACCCGCTCGATCAAGCGCGGCGGAAAGATCTGGATCCGGATATTCCCGGACAAGCCGGTGACCAAGAAGCCGGCCGAGACGCGCATGGGGAAAGGGAAGGGGGCGCCGGAGTACTGGGTGGCCGTGATTAAGCCCGGACGCATCCTCTTCGAGATCCAGGGGGTAACCGAGGCCTCGGCGCGGGAGGCCCTGCGCCTGGGCGCCAACAAGCTGCCCTTGAAGACGAAGTTCGTGTCGCGTTCCGAGACGGAAGGAGTGTAAGCAGTGTTGAAGGTACATTCGCTCCGGGAGATGACGCGCGACGAGCTGGTGCAGAAGAAGAACGAGCTTCTGGACGAGCAGTTCAACCTGCGGATGCGGCGGTCGCTCAAGGCGCTCGACAACCCGCTCCGGCTGCGGCAGATCCGGCGGGAGATCGCGAAAATTCAAACGGTGCTGCACGAGGATGCGACGGGCCGGCGGAAACTGGCCGACATGAAGACCTCGATTTTGCCGCCCTCGGGCAAGAAAGAATAAGCGGGATCGCTGAGAGGAATGGCAGATGGCAGAAACGGTTGAGAGAAACCACCGCAAGATCCGTCAGGGGACGGTCGTGTCGGACAAGATGAACAAGACGATCGTGGTGCGGCTGGACCGGACGCGTCCCCACGCGCTCTACAATAAGACGTCAAAGTCGACGACCAAGCTGTACGCGCACGATGAGAACAACGACGCCCGGCCGGGCGACCTGGTGCGGGTAATGGAGACGCGGCGGCTGTCGCACAAGAAGCGCTGGCGCCTGATCGAGATCGTAGAACGGGCCAAGTAGCGCGGCCGGATGGCCCTTGGCACAGGCCGGGCGCCGCAGAGGTGAGTAGAGATGGTGCAGGAATATACGATATTGAACGTGGCCGACAACTCCGGCGCGAAAAAGGTGATGTGCTTCCGCATCCTCGGGGGACGCAAGAAGTATGCCTCGATCGGCGACGTCATTGTGGTCGCGGTGAAGGAGGCGATCCCCGGGGGGACGGTGAAGAAGTCGGAGGTCTGCCGGGCGGTGGTCGTGCGCACGAAAGCGTCCCTGCGGCGCAAGGACGGCTCGCTCATCCGGTTCTCGGACAACGCGGCCGTGATCATCAACGACCAGCTCGAGCCCCGGGGCACCCGCATCTTCGGGCCCGTGGCCCGCGAACTGCGCGAGAAGAAATTCATGAAGATCGTCTCCCTCGCCCCCGAGGTGTTGTAGGCGGAGGAAGAGCAGCGTATGCGAATCAAGAAAGGCGATACGGTCTACGTCCTCTGCGGAGAGGACAAAGGGAAAACCGGCCGGGTGCTCCACGTGTACCCGAAGAAGGGGACGGCGGTGGTGGAAGGCGTGCGCATGCACAAGCGGCACCAGCGGCCGACCCAGCGGAACCCGAAGGGCGGGGTGGTGACGATGGAAGGTCCGATTCACCTGAGCAACCTCGCCGTGTACAATGCCTCGTCGGGCGGCCCGGCGCGGCTGGGGGTCCGGACCACGGAAGAAGACGGCCGCAAGCGGCGCGTCCGGATCGATGTGAAGACGGGCGAGGAGATCTAAGGAAAACGGCGATGGCGAGGTACAGAGAGCTCTACCAGAAGGAAGTGGTGCCGAAGCTGATGAAGCAGAACGGCTACCGGTCGATCATGCAGGTGCCGCGCATCACGCACGTGACGGTGAATATCGGCGTGGGAGAGGCGACGGACAACTCGAAGGCGCTCGACGCGGCCGTGGAGGACCTGGCGAAAATCACGGGGCGCAAGCCGCTCGTGACGCGGGCCCGCAAGAGCATCTCGAATTTCAAGCTGCGCAAGGGAATGCCGATCGGGTGCACGGTGACTTTGCGGCGGGACGCGATGTACGATTTTCTCGACCGCCTCGTCAACGTCGCCATCCCCCGCATCCGCGACTTCCGCGGCGTGAACCCGAAGTCGTTCGACGGGCGGGGGAACTACAATCTCGGATTGAAAGAGCAGTTGATCTTTCCGGAGATCGATCTGGACAAGGTGGATAAAGTGCGCGGGATGAACATTTCGATCGCGACGACGGCGCGGACGGACCAGGAGGCCCGTCAGCTGCTCGAGGAGCTGGGAATGCCGTTCCGCAAGTAGAGGTGACATGGCGAAGAAATCCCTCATAGAGAAGTCGAACCGTAAGCCGAAATTCCAGGTGCGGGCGTACCACCGGTGCCGCCGGTGCGGCCGTCCGCGGGCCTACCTGCGCCGCTTCGGGCTGTGCCGGATCTGTTTCCGGCAGCTCGCCCTGGCCGGCGAATTGCCCGGCGTGGTGAAAGCCAGCTGGTGAGGAAACTGGGAGCGAAAGCACAATGAGCATGACAGATCCGATAGCCGATCTTCTCACGCGCATCCGGAACGGGTCGAAAGCGAAGAAGAATGCGGTCGATGTGCCCGCGTCGAACCTCAAGCGCGAGGTGGTGCGGATTCTCCGCGAGCACCGCTTCATCAAGGACGTCGTCGACCTGCCGGACAACAAGCAGGGAATCCTCCGGGTCTACCTGCGCTACGTGGCCGGCGACACGCCGGTGCTCAAAGGAATCCAGCGCCTGTCGCGGCCGGGCCTGCGGCGGTACTTCGACGCGGAGACGGTGCGGCAGTCGACGTTCAACACGCGCGGCATGCTGGTGCTCTCGACGTCGAGCGGCGTGATGACGAACTTTGAGGCGGCCCGGAAAGGCGTGGGCGGCGAAGTGCTGCTGCGCTGCTGGTAGGAAAGGACGAGAGATGTCGCGAATTGGCAAGCAGCCGATCGCTGTGCCGGACAAGGCGACGGTGAGCATCACCGGGCGCCAGGTGACGATCAAGGGGCCGAAGGGCAGCCTCACTCTGGAGGTGCACCCGGACATGACGGCCAGCCTGGACCACAACCAGATTGTCGTCGCCCGCCCGAGCGATCTGAAGAAACACCGGGCCCTCCACGGCCTCACGCGGGCGCTCCTGCACAACATGGTCGTGGGAGTGACCCAGGGGTTCACCCGCGAACTCGAAATTGTCGGCGTCGGCTACCGCGCCGAAAACCGCGGCCGGCACCTCGTGATGTACCTCGGGTACTCGCACCCGGTGGTCCTCACCCCGCCGGAGGGCGTGACTGTCGAAGCCGTGCCCAAAGAGGGCAAAGTCAGGGTCTCGGGGATAGACAAGCAACTCGTCGGCCAGGTGGCGGCGAAGATTCGGTCGTTCCGGAAACCGGAGCCGTACAAGGGCAAGGGTGTCCGGTACGCCGGCGAACACGTGCGGACGAAGGCCGGGAAGACCGCCGGATAAGAGAGTAGACGGAAATGGCTGGAAAGAGTGTCAAGAAGTTCAAGCGGGCGGAACGCCGCCGCCAGCGGGTGCGGGGCAAGCTGTCGGGAACCTCGGCGTGCCCGCGCCTGACGGTCGCGAAGTCGCTGAAGAACGTGTTCGTGCAGATTGTCGACGACGTCCACGCGGTGACGCTCGCGGCGGCCGCCTCCAATTCCAAAAACGTCCTCTCCGAGCTCAAGCCGGAGATGACCAAGTCCGAAGTGGCGCGGAAAGTGGGCGAAGTGATCGCGCGCGAGGCGAAGGCGAAGGGGATCGAGGCGGTGGTCTTCGACCGCAACCGATTCCGCTACCACGGCCGGGTCAAAGCGGTCGCGGAGGGGGCGCGCTCGGGTGGCCTGAAGTTCTGATAACGAATAAGTGTGCATAGGACAAGCTGAGGTGCAGATTGGCGCGTTTTGAGATGGAAAACCTCGAACTCGAGGAAAAGGTAATCTCGGTCAAGCGGGTGGCGAAAGTGGTCAAGGGCGGCCGGCGGTTTTCGTTTACCGCGCTGGTGGCGGTTGGCGACAAGAACGGCCGGGTCGGCGTGGGCCACGGCAAGGCCCCCGAGGTATCCGATGCGATCCGCAAGGGGACGGAGGCGGCGCGCAAGAACATGACCTCCGTGAACCTGCTCAAGGGGACGATCCCGCACCGGATCGACGGCGAGTTCGGCGCCACCCGGGTGGTCATGCGGCCGGCCTCGCCCGGCACCGGCGTGATCGCCGGCGGCGCCGTGCGGGCCGTGCTCGAGTCGGTGGGTATTCAGGACATCCTGGCCAAGACGCTGGGGAGCCGCAACCCGCACAACATGGTCAAGGCGACGCTGAACGGGTTGGCCGCCCTGCAGACGCGCGAACAGGAAGTCAAGGCGCGCCAGGCCGAGTAGGCGTGCCGGCAGAGAGGACGACCGCAATGGGCAAGCTTAGAGTGACGCAGATCAGAAGCACGATCGACCGCAAGGAGCCGCACAAACGCACCATCGAGGCGCTGGGGCTCGGCAAAATCCGGCGGTCCGTCATCCACAACGACACGCCGCAGATCCGCGGTATGATCCGCGCCGTCCGCTATCTCGTGACGGTGGAAGAGATCGACGAAAAATAGAGGCGAGTGATGGAACTGCATACGTTGAAACCGCCGAAAGGGGCAAGAAAGACGCGCAGGCGGGTGGGACGCGGCTCGGGCAGCGGCCTGGGGAAAACCTCGGGACGCGGCCACAAGGGGGCCGGGGCGCGGAGCGGCTTCAAGCGCGAAGCCTGGCGCGAAGGCGGCCAGATGCCGCTCGCACGGCGCCTGCCCAAATTCGGTTTCACCAATATCTTCAAGAAGACCTGGCAGGTGATCAACCTGTCCGACCTCGCGCGCCTCGAGGCGGGCGAGGTGACGCCCGATACGATGCTCGCGGCGGGCCTGATCAAGACAACGGCCGTACCGGTGAAAGTGCTGGGGGACGGGACGGTGGAGAAGGCGTACACGGTCAAAGCGGCGGCGTTCAGTAAGTCGGCGGCCAGCAAGATCGAAGCCGCCGGCGGAAAAGCCGAGGTGCTGTCTTGATAGATAAGTTCAGATCGGTGTTCAAAGTCGAGGAGTTGCGAAGACGGATCTTCTACACCCTCGCGCTGCTCGTCGTCTACCGCATCGGCGGACACATCCCCACGCCCGGGATCGACGGCAGCATCCTGGCCTCGGTGCTGGCCAACAACACCATCTTCGGGCTGTTCGACCTGTTCGTGGGCGGGGCCTTCGCCAAGGCGACTATTTTCGCCATGGGCATCATGCCCTACATCTCGGCCTCGATTATGCTCCAGCTCCTCGGCGCGGTGGTGCCGTACCTCCAGCGGCTGCAGCGCGAGGGCGAGGAGGGGCGGCGCAAGATCACGCAGTACACGCGGTACCTGACCGTGCTCATTGCCGCGCTCCAGGCGTGGGGGACGGCGGGGTACTTAACGACCATCAAGAGCGCGGCGGGCGTCTCGGCCGTGCACATGAACACGGCGGCGTTCATCCCCCTCACCATCCTCACGTTCACGAGCGGCACGATTTTCATCATGTGGCTCGGCGAGCAGATCACGGAGCGGGGGATCGGGAACGGTATTTCGCTGATCATTTTCATCGGGATCATCGCGCGCTTCCCTGAGGCCGTGGTGCAGGAAGTGCTGCTGGTGTGGCACGGGTCACGCAACCTGTTCGTGGGCGCGATCATGCTGGCGGCCATGGTGGCCGTGATCGCGGCGGTCATTCTGGTGACGCGGGCGCAGCGCCGGGTGCCGGTGCAGTATCCGCGCAAGGTGGTGGGCCGCCGGGTGTTCGGCGGGGCGACGACGCACCTGCCGTTGTCGGTGAACTCGGCCGGCGTCATCCCGATCATCTTCGCCCAGTCGATCATGTTTCTCCCCTCGACCGTCGCGCAGCTGTTCCCCAACACCGACTGGGTGCAGAACCTGGTGGCGGTGTGGCTGGCGCCGGGCGGCCTCTGGTACTCCCTCATCTATGGGGTGATCATCATCTTCTTCGCCTACTTCTACACGGCGATCGTGTTCAACCCCATGGAGATCGCCGACAACATGCGCAAGAACGGCGGGTACATTCCAGGCATTCGGCCGGGCAAGAACACCGCCGACTATATTGAGAAAATCCTCACCCGGATTACTCTGCCGGGCGCCATCTTCTTCGCCGCCATCGCCATCCTCCCCTGGGTGCTCATCGGCCAGTTCAACGTGAACTTCTTCTTCGGCGGCACCGGGCTCCTCATCGTGGTCGGCGTGGCCCTCGACACCCTCCAGCAGATCGAGTCGCACCTGATCATGCGGCACTACGACGGGTTCATGAAGAAAGGGCGAATCCGGGGAAGGTCCATGTGATGAGGCATCTCGTGTTTCTCGGCCCGCCCGGATCGGGCAAAGGGACGCAGGCGGCGAAGCTGGCGGCGGAGATGAAGATCCGCTACCTGTCGACCGGGGACCTGCTGCGCGCCGCGGTGAGCACCGGGACCGAGCTGGGCCGAAAAGCGCGAGGGTATATGGAGCGCGGGGAACTCGTCCCGGATGCGCTCCTCGTGGGATTGATCGAGGCGACCATCCGGGCCGGGGAACTCGACCACGGATTCATTCTGGACGGGTTTCCGCGGACGGTGCCGCAGGCGGAGGCGCTGCGGGATATGCTGAACGGCAATGGCAAGGAACTCGATGCGGCCGTCCTCCTGGCCGTGTCGGACGAGGAAGTGGTGCGGCGGCTGTCGGGGCGGTGGTTCTGCCCGTCCTGCCAGGCGACCTACAACTACCCGCACCACATGCCCCGGCGGGAGGGCCGGTGCGACGCGGAGGGCGCGGCCCTGGAGCGGCGCCCGGACGACCAGCCCGAGGTCGTGCGCCGGCGACTGGATGTGTACAAGAAACAGACGCGGCCGATCGAAGATTTCTACCGGGCGGCGGCCATTCTGGTCGAGGTGCAGGGGGAACAGCCGCCCGAGGCGGTGTTTGCCGACCTGCTCGACATCGTCGGGGCGCGAAAATAGGACGGAAGCGACGTTTGTGATAGTGCTGAAGACGGCGGAACAGATCGAGGTGATGGCCCGGGCGGGCCGGGTGGTCGGGCGGACGCTCGACATGGTCGGCACCGTCATCCGGCCGGGAATGACGACCGGGCAGCTCGACCGCCTCATCGAGGACTTCATCCGGGCCGAGGGAGCGATCCCGGCCTTCAAGGGGTACCAGGGATTCCCGGCCTCGGCGTGCATTTCGATCGACGACGAGGTCGTGCACGGAATTCCGGGGAAACGGGTGATCGAGGAGGGGGTGATCGTGTCGGTCGATATCGGCGCGATCGTGGATGACTACTACGGGGACTCGGCGCGGACCTTCGGCATCGGCGAGGTGTCGGAGGAGAAGCGGCGGCTCATGGAGTGGACGCTGAAAGCGCTCCACGCCGGTATTGACAAGGCGCGAAAAGGGAATAGATTAGGCGCGGTATCGGCGGCCATCCAGCAGGTGGCGGAGTCGCAGGGATACGGTGTGGTGCGCCAACTGGTCGGCCACGGCATCGGCCGCGCCATGCATGAGGAGCCGCAGGTGCCCAATTTCGGCTCGCCCGCTGACGGCCCGGTGCTCGAGGCGGGAATGGTCATCGCGATCGAACCGATGATCAACATGGGGACGTACGAGGTCAGGACGCTGCCGGACGGGTGGACGGTGGTGACGGCGGACGGACGTCCGTCGGCCCATTTCGAACACACCGTCGCGGTGGGCCCGGACGGCCCGCGGATCCTCACGGCGGCCTAAAGGAGCGTATGGCGAAAGAAGAGACGATAACGGTGGAAGGCCGGGTGATCGAGCCGCTGCCGAACGCCACTTTCAAAGTGGAGTTGGACAACGGACACGTGGTGCTGGCGCACATTTCGGGGAAGATGCGGATGCATTTCATCAAGATCCTCCCCGGCGACAAGGTGACGCTGGAACTGTCGCCCTACGATCTCACGCGCGGCCGGATCACGTATCGCTATAAATGAGTAACCCCAGACGGGATCGGTGGTCGGTATGAAAGTCAAGTCGTCGGTCAAGAAGCGCTGCGAGTACTGCAAGATCATTCGGCGCCATGGCGTGATCCGGGTCATCTGCAAGCGCGACCCCAGCCACAAGCAGCGCCAGGGTTGAGAATTGTGTGTGTGCGATAGAGAAGTGAGGAAAAACCATTGGCACGTATAGCCGGAGTTGATCTTCCCAAGGACAAGCGGATCGAGGTCGGGCTGACCTACATCTACGGGATCGGCCCGCACCGGGCGAGGCTGATTCTCGCCAAGACGGGAGTGAATCCCGACACCCGGGTCAACCAGCTGACCGACGAGGACGTGACGAAGCTGCGGCAGGTCATCGAGAACGAGTACAGCGTCGAGGGGTCGCTGCGCGGCGAGATCCAGATGAACATCAAGCGGCTGATCGATATCGGCAGCTACCGCGGCCTGCGCCACCGGCGCGGCCTCCCCGTGCGGGGACAGCGGACCAAGACGAACGCCCGGACGCGCAAGGGTCCGCGGCGCTCGATCGGCGGGCTCAAGAAAAAACCTGTTGGCAAGAAGTAAGCGACCCGGAGGAGAACAGTCGTGGCGGAACCGAAAAAGAAGGGACGACCGAGAAAGAAGTCCCGCAAGGTTGATACGAACGGCGTGGCCCACATCAAGGCCACTTTCAACAATACGATTATCACGCTGACCGATGCGCAGGGTCGGGCGATCTCGTGGGGGACGGCCGGCAAGGTGGGGTTCAAGGGGTCGAAGAAGTCGACGCCGTTTGCGGCCCAGCAGGCCGCGGCCAGCGCTGTGCGCGAGGCCATGGACCAGGGGCTGCGGCGGGTCGAGGTCTGGGTGAAGGGGCCGGGATCGGGCCGCGAAGCCGCTATCCGCTCGCTCTCGGCGGCCGGTCTCGAGATCACCCTCATCCGCGATGTGACCCCGATTCCCCATAACGGCTGCCGCCCGCCCAAGCGGCGCCGCGTGTGAGCAAATGAAACGTGGTCGGAAATAGGAGAGCCAATGGCACGGTATCGTGACTCGAAATGCAAACTGTGTCGCCGGGAAGGTGAGAAGCTGTTCCTCAAGGGGGCGCGCTGTCTGACGGACAAGTGCGCCATCGAGCGGCGGCCTTTTCCGCCGGGGCAGCACGGCCAGAGCCGCCGCCGGAAGATTTCGCCGTACGGCCTCCAGCTGCGCGAAAAACAGAAGATTCGGCGGCTGTACGGACTGCTCGAAACCCAGTTCCACAACTACTTCGAGAAGGCGGCCCAGAAGAAGGGCGTCACCGGCGAACTGCTTCTGCAGTCGCTCGAGACGCGCCTGGACAACCTCGTCTACCGGCTCGGCTTCGCACCGTCGCGCAACGCCGCCCGCCAGCTCGTCCGCCATCGGCACGTCCTGGTCGACGGCGGCATTGTCGACATTCCCGCCTACAGCGTCCGTCCCGGCCAGGTCATCCGGATTAAGGAAAAGTCGCGGAATCTCGACTTGATTCATACCTCCCTGAAGGAAGTGGGCCGGGCCGGCGACCTGCCCTGGCTGCGGCTGAACAAGGCCAGTCTCGAAGGCGAACTGCTCGAAGTGCCGAAGCGGTCGGACATTCCGCTGACGGTGAACGAGTCATTGGTCGTAGAGCTGTACTCCAAGTAATGTTGGGAGGGCCGAGCAAGCTATGAAGTGGAAGCCATTGACCATGCCGAAAGAGGTCGTTAACGACCAGTCCTCGGCCAACGAGAACTACGCACGGTTTATCGTCGAGCCGCTGGAGCGCGGGTACGGCACGACGCTGGGGAACAGTCTCCGGCGGGTGCTGCTCTCCTCGATTCAGGGCGCGGCGGTCGTGTCGATGCGGATACGGAACGTCCTGCACGAGTTCTCCAGCGTTGAGGGCGTCTATGAGGATGTGAGCGACATCGTCCTCAACGTCAAGCAGATCCGGGTGCGGATGCATGCCGATGAGATGCGCACGCTCACGCTTCGCCGCCACGGGAAGGGGAAACTCACGGCCGGGATGTTCGAGCAGAACCCGGAAGTCGAGATCCTCAACCCCGACCAGCACATTTGCGAAATCACCGGCGATATCGACTTCGAAATGGAGATCGACATCGACTCCGGCCGCAGCTACAACGTCGCCGAGCAGAATAAGCGGGCCGACGCCCCGGTTGGGACGATCTTCGTCGATTCCCTCTTCTCGCCGGTGATCAAGGTGGCCTACCAGGTCGAGAACACCCGGGTCGGGCAGAAGACCGATTTCGACCGCCTGATCATGGAGATCACGACCGACGGTTCGATCACGCCCGAGGATGCGCTGTCGTATGGGGCCAAGCTGCTGAAGGACCACCTCCAGCTGTTCATCCACCTCGACGAAGAGGTGATGGTGGAGGAGGAGCCGCAGGAGGACGAGGAGACGGTGCGGGTGCGCAATCTGCTGCGGACGCGGGTGGACGAGCTGGAGCTGTCGGTCCGGTCGTCGAACTGCCTGCGGGCGGCCAACATCCAGACGATCCGGGACCTGGTCACCAAGACCGAGCCGGAGATGCTGAAGTACCGGAATTTTGGGCGGAAGTCGCTGAACGAAATCTCCACGCTCCTGGAGGAGATGGGGTTGTCGTTCGGGATGGACGTGTCGAAGTACGACGAGACGCAGAAACAGAACGTGAATGCCTAAGCTGAAGTGAAGATTTGCGATGGGACATCAGGATAAAATAGCAAAACTGGGGCGAACCAAATCGCACCGCGAGGCCATGCTCCGCAATATGGCGATGTCGCTCTTTGAGCACCGGGTGATCAAGACCACCGATGCCAAGGCGAAGGCGCTGCGGCCGCTGGTCGACCGGCTGATCACCAATGCCAAGAAGGGGACGCTGGCGTCGAAGCGTGAGGTGGCTCGCACGGTCCATCAGAAGCGAATCTTCAAGAAGCTCTTCGCTGAGATCGTGCCGCAGTTCGAAGACCGCGCGTCAGGGTTCACCCGGGTGGTCAAACTGGGTGTGCGGCGCGGCGACGGGGCGGCCCTGTCGGTGGTCGAGCTGCTCACCGAACGGCCCAAAGAAGAGCCGGTGAAGAAGGCGAAGAAGGGCAAGGAGAAAAAGGGGGCGGCTCGGTAGACCGGCAACTCAGCCCCCGCGGCCATCCGCTGTGATACTGAAAGCCCGCCCCTCCGGCGGGCTTTGTGTTGGTCGGCCGGGGCGCCGGCCGAAGTGCGCAACGTTTGCATTAAAGACTTGCCAGAACCCGCTGCCGGTGCTACCCTTATCCCAGGTAACCCAAAGTCATCCGTAAACTCAAACGAGGGGTTATGAATCAGGAATCGCCGCAGCAGAAGAAAGGGATGTCGACCGGCTGTCTCGTCGCGCTCATCATCGTCGGCGTGCTGGTCATCCTGGTGGTGGTCGCCGGGATCGTCTGCTATATGAAGCGAGCCGATCTGGTGCAGTACGGAGCGGTCACGATGACCGAAGAGATCAAGCAAATGGTAGCCGACAAACCGCAGCCGGGCGTCGATACGGTCCAGGTGAACGCCGCAGCGGACGCGTTTCTCGCCGAGGCGCGGGCGCAGCGGGAGCCGGATGCCGAAGGACTGGCGTTGTTCATTCAGTCGATCCAGCATATCCGCAACGACGGGGCGCTCGATTCGCTGGAGGCCTACCAGTTCATCGAGGCGATTTCACGCGCCTACCCCAACGTGAATCTGGGGCAGGCCCCGGCCGCGGAGAGCGCGCCGGCCGATACCATGGGCGGCGAGGCGGCGCCGGCGGATACCGCCGGGGCGGCCGAGTAGGCACCGGGAGTGAAGCGGCGGCCGGATGAGCCCTTTCGGTCGCCCAGCGGCCGGGCGGCCGCGGCGCCGGGGGCAGCGGGCAGAAGAGGCGGAAGGACGACCGCATCATGATGTGGATCGGACCGATAGCTGTGGCCTACCTGTTGGGAGCCATCCCGTTCGGGCTGCTCGTCCCGCGCCTGTTCGGAGTTGCTGATATCCGCCGGCACGGGTCGGGAAATATCGGCGCCACCAACGTCACGCGCGTGCTCGGCTTTCGCCGGGCTGTCTGGGTGTACGGACTGGACATCGCCAAAGGGGCGGCCGCGGTGCTGTTGGGACGATGGTATGCCGCGGCGGCGACGATCCCATTCGCGGGAGCCGACACCTACGTCGTCCTCTGCGGTCTGGCTGCGGTGCTCGGACACCTCTTCCCGGTCTACCTCCGGTTCCGGGGGGGGAAGGGGGTCAACACGGCGCTCGGGGTGATGCTGGCTCTCCTGCCGGTTCCGGCGCTCCTGGCGTTCGGCGTATTCGCGGCCGTGTTCGCGATCGGGCGCTACGTTTCGCTCGCCTCGCTGGTGGCGGCAGTGGCGTTTCCGGTGTTCATTCTCATCGAAAAGTACGCTTTCCACCGGCCGGTGGCCTCGGTCTATCTCTGGGTATCGGCGGCCGTCGTGCTGCTCATCGTGTACGCCCACCGGGGCAACATCGGGCGGCTGCGGGCCGGGACGGAACACCGGTTCGGCGGCCGCCGGCAGCCGGCCGATTCGCAGGGGGCGGGCCGCCATGTCTGAGCGGGTCGCCATCCTCGGGGCGGGGTCCTGGGGGCTGGCCGTGGCTCGTCTGCTGCACGCCAACGGGCACCGCGTCCGGCTGTGGGAGTTCGACCCCGCCGAGCATGCCCTCCTGCTCCGCCACCGGACTCATCCGAAAAAGCTGCCCGGGTGCCGGCTCGATGAGCAGATTGGCATCACCAACGATCTCGGCGAGGCGGTCGCCGGAGCGGACCTGATCGTGCTGGCGATCCCATCCCAGCGGATGCGGTCGGCGCTCGACCCGCTGGCCGGCCGGGTTGGCCCCGACGTCGGCATCGTCAACCTGGCCAAAGGGATCGAGATCCGCACGCTCAAGCGCATGTCGGAGGTGGTGGCCGAGGTCCTCGATCGACCGCTCGGGCGCATCGCCACCCTCTCCGGGCCGTCGCACGCCGAAGAAGTGGCCAGGGACATGCCGACGACCGTGGTGGTCGGCGGTGTGAACGAAGAGTTCTGCGCGGAGGTCCAGGAGACCTTCTCAGGACAGACCTTCCGCGTGTACTGCTGCGACGACCTGACCGGCGTGGAGTTGGGGGGCGCGCTGAAGAACATCATCGCAATCGCCGCCGGGATTGCGGGGGGACTCGGGCTGGGGGACAACACCCTGGGGGCGCTCATCACGCGCGGCCTGGCCGAGATCACCCGCCTCGGCGTGGCGATGGGGGCCAACCCGCTGACGTTCTCGGGGCTGTCGGGGGTGGGAGACCTGGTGACCACCTGCGTGTCGCGGCACAGCCGCAACCGCTATGTGGGCGAACACATCGGCAGGGGCGAAACGCTGGCGCGGGTGCTGGCGGGGATGACGATGGTGGCCGAGGGAGTGGAGACGACCCGTTCGGGGCATGCCCTGGCGAACCGGCACGGCGTGGAGATGCCGATCACGGCGCAGGTACACGCCGTCTTGTTCGATAACAAGCCGCCGGCCGAGGCGGTGGCGGAGCTCATGGGCAGAGAACTGAAACCGGAAATCTGGTAAGGAACCGCATCGCGAGGAGCGGTCCATGAAGAAGACCAACGCCAACGAGAAGCTGTACTACTCGATCAGCGAGGTGGCCCGCATCACGGGGCTCGAACCTTACGTGCTGCGATACTGGGAGAAGGAGTTTCCGACGCTCTGTCCGCGCAAGACGCGCGGGGGGAACCGGATCTACACGCAGAAGGACATCGAGGTGGTCAACCGCATCAAACACCTGCGCACCGAGGAGAAACTGACGATCGCCGGGGCGCGGACCAAGCTGACGATGCGGCGGCCGAGCGAGAGCAAAGAGACCATGGTGGCCTCGGCGCGAACGAAGACGCTGATAGGCCAGATTCGTAAGGATATCGAGGACATCCTCAAAGATTTCTCTTGAACTCGGCGGCGGTTTTGATAGATTGGGACGGGCGTAACCGGCGCGGGACAGTCTAGATCCGATGGATCGGAGCGTAGCGCAGTTTGGTTAGCGCACTCGCTTGGGGTGCGAGAGGTCGGCCGTTCGAATCGGCTCGCTCCGACCATTTTGCCGGCCGGGCGACCGGCGGAAGCTCCCACGACAACGAAAAGGCCGGACGACGCGGGCGCATCGCCCGGCCCTGATGTCGGCCGGGCGCTTACCGCCCCGGCGCGATGTTGTGGTTCATCCGGAACAGATTGTCGGGGTCATAGGCGCGCTTGACTCGCCGGAGACGGTCGTAGTTGGCGCCGAAGATTCCCTTAATGCGGTCGGACTCGTCGGCGGTCACGAAATTCACATAGGCGCCTCCGGTGGCGAAAGGCTCGGTCGCCCGGAACAACTCGCGCGCCCAGGCGATGCAGCGCTCGTCATCCTCGGCCGCCCGCCAGCGGGCGTGGACGTTGAGGACGAAGTCGGCGTCGCGGTGCGGGTAGGCGATGGTCTCGCGCGGGATGCGGGCCGCCGCCCCGCCGAGCTGGCCGAGGAAGACCTCGCACTCGGGACTCGGCACGCGGTCGGCCAAGCGCACAAGCACGTCGAGCAGGGCGTCGGGCAGGGCAGTGAAATTATGCGTCTTCCAGTAATTCCGGGCGCCCGCCGTCATGAGCGGGTCGAAGGCCGACTGCCAGCCCGTGTACGGCTGGACGCCGAGCGCTTCGCCCACCGGCCGCCCGAGATGGCGCAGCGGCTCGGCGGCCCGCCGGCCCGCCTCGGGATCGCCGGCGTGGAAAAAGATCACGACGAGCACATTTTGCCCGTGCTTTTCCGCCGGGACGAACGGAACCGGCGGGGCGGGGCGCAAGACCAGCCAGCACGCGGATTCGTCGGTGAGTTCCGCGACATAGTCGCGATACTGCCGGAGCACCGCCTTCGCCTCGGCGTGCGGGTAGACCACCAGGCCGCTGTACACGTTGGGGCCGACCGGGTGCAGGTCGAATTCAAACCGGGTGACGACGCCGAAATTGCCCCCGCCGCCCCGGATCGCCCAGAACAGATCGGGATGCTCGGTGTCGCTGGCCCGCACCAGCGAGCCGTCGGCGAGCACGACCTCGGCGCCGCGGAGGTTGTCTGCGGCTGTCCCGTACTTTCGCGTGAGCCATCCGAAGCCCCCGCCGAGCGTGAGGCCGGCGATGCCGGTCGTGGAGTTGATGCCGAGGGGAGTGGCCAGTCCGAAATCCTGGGCCGCCCGGTCGAAGTCGCCGAGCGTGGCGCCGGCCCCGACCCAGGCGCGACGGGCGGCCGGCTCCACCTGCACCGCTTTCAGCCCGGACAGGTCCAGGGTGAGACCGTCGTCGCAGACCGCGTTCCCGGCGATGTTGTGCCCGGCGCCGCGAATGGACAGAGGCAAGCGGTGCTCCCGGGCGAAGCGGACCGTGTGCCGGACATCGGCGGAATCGGCGGCCTGCACGATGGCGGCCGGTGTCCGGTCGATCATGCTGTTCCAGACCGAGCGGGCCGCGTCGTAGCGGCTGTCTCCGGGGCGGATCAGCGTGCCCCGCAGCGAACCGGCGAGCGACTCGAGGGGGGCCGAAGGGGCGGCGGCTCGGCCGCCGCGCGCCTCGGTGGGACGGGCTTTTTTCATCCCGCGTCTCCTTCCTGTGCGGCAGACCGCCCGGTCGCCCGCCGCCGACATGATTTCCTGAGCTTGGCCGCAGCCGATCGGCCGCGGCCGCATGTTGGCCGTTGTCTGTCCGGTGATACGCGGATCCCCGGCCGTCTGATTGTGGTCCAAATGAGTCTTTAAACCAACGTCCGGCCGGCTCGCAGCCCGGGGCTTTCGCCCGACCTGCTCTCCGATCGTGAACTTTTTGTGTCGCGGGCGCCCGGCCCTTCCGTATAATGACCTGCGATGGACGAGAATCGGGGCGAGGCGACGCTGGTGCTCATCCCGGCGTGCAACGCCGGGCGGTATCTCGATGACTTGATCCCCCGGTGCCGCCGGTTCGTGGCCGACGAACACCTGCTCGTGGTCAACGACGGATCGACCGACGATACGCTCGAGAGGCTCAAACGGCACCGGGTCAACTACATCTCGTATCCCGACAACCGGGGAAAAGGGGCGGCCCTGCGGGCGGGTTACCGGTATGCGCTCGCGCGCGGGTACCGCTCGGTCGTGACGCTCGATGCCGACCTGCAGCACCTGCCGGAGGAGTTGCCCCGTTTCTTCGCCCAGGACAACGGGCGGAGGATCGTCCTCGGGACGCGGCACATGGATCCCAAAGTGATGCCCTGGGACCGGCGCCTCACCAACAATCTGACTTCGCTGATCATCTCCGTGTTCTCCGCGCAGCGCGTCCGTGACAGCCAGTCGGGCTACCGCTTGATCCCGACCGCGGTGCTGCGGGCGATCCCGCTGGTCGCGGCGGGGTACGATTTCGAGTCGGAGTTGCTGTTCAAGGCGGGAGCGCTCGGCTGCGAGATTGTCGAAACCCCGATTTCCACCGTCTACGAGGGGTCGCCGTCGTTCATCAACCCGGTCGCGGACACCGGGCGGTTCATTCGCCAGATCTGGCGGCGGATCTGGGTCTGACCGGCGCCAATTCGGGCTTGCGAAGGGCGGCGATCGGCGCTACCATACAGGGCATGAAGCTAGCTGAGATTTTCTCCAACTATTTCACGGTGCGCGGCGAATTGCGGAAGGCGGTGGAGGGTCTGACGCAGGCGCAGTTCGATTGGGCGCCCCCGCGCCACACGGCATCGATCGGACGACTCCTGGCCCACATCGCCGACTGCGAATTCTTCTGGATCGCCCACGTGGCCGCCGGCGCGCCCGGACGGCCGGATTTCACGCGCTTTCGCGGAGCGCGCGACCGGGCCGAGATCCTCGGCCTCCTCGACGAGTACGAGTGCGTTGTCACCGGGTTCCTCGAACGGGAAGACCTGGCCGACTGGGACCAGGTGTTCTACACCGTGACCGACAGCAGCGGGGCGACCGAGCGCCTCTCGAAGCGGTGGCTCGTGTGGCACGTGGTGGAACACCAGGCGCGCCACCGCGGCCAGATCTTCATGCTCATGCGCATGCAGGGGCTTGAGGTGCCGAATGTCTGAACGGCTCCGGATTTTGTTGACCAACGACGACGGCTACCAGGCGGATGGAATCGCGACCCTCTACCGGGTGCTCGCGCGGGCGCACGAGGTCTACCTGGTGGCCCCGAACGCGGAACAGTCGGCCGCCTCGCATTCGCTCACCCTCAACCGGCCGCTGCGGGTGCAGAAGATCGACGAGCGGCGCTACACGACCGACGGGACCCCGACCGACTGCGTCATGCTCGGCGTGCACCTGGTGTTCAAGGACGGCAAGCCGGACATGATCATCTCGGGGATCAACCACGGCGCCAACATGGGGGATGACGTGACCTATTCGGGGACGGTGGCGGCGGCGATCGAGGGCTCGATCATGCGGGTGCCGTCGGTGGCCGTGTCGATGGCCCACTACGAGCCGGGGACGCCCATGGTGCGGGCGGCCAACTTCGTCGCCCGGCTCGTGCGCATCGTCGGGCAGATGAACCTCCCGCCCGACGTCTTCCTCAACGTCAACCTGCCGCTCGACACGGGGCGGCCCTACGGCGCCTACGAATTCACCCGGCAGGGGTTCCGCCAGTACAAGGATGTGATCATCCGGAAAACCGACCCGCGCGGCAAACCCTACTACTGGATCGGGGGGCGGCCGAAGTGGCGGACCGAGGCGGGGACCGATTTCGAGGCGGTGAGCCGGAACGTGGTGTCGATCACGCCGCTGCGGCTCAATTTCACGGACGACAGGGTGCTGGCCGAGCTGCGCACGCGGCAATTCTCGATGTAGGGGGAAACGAACACTGCCGCACGGGGGTGTGGCCGTGCGATATAGATCGTCGGTTTCGAGAGCTGGAAGACGGTGCCGTGCGCCGTGCCACATGCCCAGAAGGGGTCTTACCATGGGGCAGAGCGTGCGTCCCGTTCCGGCGCGCCGGGCTGTCGTATCAGGTTGCCTCTGAACAGCACGACGTATCTCCGATATGATGTGGCTGACATCTGCGCGAGTGACGTGTCACACGTCCTTCGCAAGTTTGATCCGGAGGTGATTGTATGACCGCACGTGGACGGTTGGGTTGCCTGTTCCTGGTGGCGAGCGGAGTGTGGGGGAGTGTGTCGGCTCAGGAGTTCACGCCCGTCCGGCTCACTGCTCACGCGGGGACGTCGGCCAATCCGCGCATCGAGATGGATGCCACCTGCCTCTATGTTGTCTGGGAAGACGACCGTTCCGGGTCCAGTCAAATCTGGTGGGGGAAATTCGACCTCGCCGGCGCGCCCGTCGCCGGCCCCGTACAAGTGACCTCGAGCGGGACTCCCTCCCAGCCGGCGGTGGGTGTCGACGCACTGGGAAACAGCTACGTCGTCTGGACCACCGACGCCGCCTATTTCGGCAGCATCTATGGTGCGAAGCTCGATCCGGAAGGAAATGTAATCGTCCCGGCCCAGCAGGTATCGGAGGGTCAGGTCACCAATCCGGATGTGGCGGTCACACCGGACGGCGTCTGTATAGTGGTTGGCGACAAGAGGGGGACCACGGATCACAACGTTCACATTTATCGGCGGACGAGCGACCTCGGTCCGGTTTGCGTGGCGAAGAAACCGGGAACTGCCGGGATCGGCGACGGTCGGGTGCCGGCCGTTGAAGCAGACGCGTCGGGAATTGCCCACGTGCTGTTCCGGGATGTCGACATTTTCAACTACTACATAAAGGGCCACAACACCGATGCCGGTTGCGGTCCCTCCGGCTCGACCACCGTTTTGACCGGTGATTACGCCCGGCCGGCGATTGCATGGTCCGGGGTGCAGGAATGGCGCACCGTGGAGTCCGGTAACAACATCTACACAATCGCGGGCGGCCTGCATCGCATCAACGACCAGGCCGGTACCGCTTCCTACGCCCGTCTCGCCAACACGTCGCCGAACGGCCTGGCCGTGTTCCAGGATTCGCGATCGGGCGACTTCGATATCTACTGCACGGCCTTCAATGGGGCGACCGGATTCCCCGATCTCCGCGTCACTGCCGATCCGGCTGCACAGCAGTATCCCGATGTCGCGGTCTTGCCCTCCCTGCCGGGCGAGTTCTGGGTCGTCTGGCAGGATTACCGGGACGGCAACTGGGAGATCTATCTGACGCGTTCGCTGGGGGATGAGCCTCACCTTGCATTGGAGCCGCTGCATTTCGGTTTTGCGGCAGTTCCGGGCGGACCGCTTCCCGCCGGCCAGGAGCTCACCATCACCATCAGCGGGGGCGGGACACCGGCGTGGGAGGCCGATTCCGACCAACCGTGGCTTAACGTGACCCCCGCCTCCGGTACCGGCAGCGGGTCGACTGTGAACCTGAGCGTCAACACGACGGCTCTGCCGGCCGGCACCTATGAGGCGAATGTCGCGGTGGCTTGCGCCGAGGCGGACAACAGCCCTCAAACGGCGACTGTCACCTACGTTGTCTGGGGAGGCAGCGAGCTGGACGACAAGCAGGCGCTCATCGACTTCTTCCTCGCAGAGCCGTTCTACGAGGACGCCGAGCAGGCCGCGCAGGTGTTTCTGGACGAGGTCGAAGCGGAGGTGGCGGCGGGCACAGCGACGAGCAAGGATCTGGAGGCCGTCCTGCGCCTTCTGCTGCTCGAAGAGGGGGCGAAGGCGGCGTATGGGTCGCCGGAGGAGCCGGGAGCGGATTCGCTCGCCGTGCTGACTGCAAAGTGCACGCTCAAGACAGCCACATCGCTGTTGCTCAAACTCGCGGTGGACAAACTGGAGCGGGTGTTGCGGCCGCTGAAACATGTCTGGGGGTTCAACTGGTGCTACGACAAAGTCGACCAGGCCACGAGATGGCTGAGTGCCGTACTCCACAGGTTCAATAGCCATCTCGTCACCTCTTACTTCAACCAGATGACACCCCTGCTCATGGGGCAGTACGGGCTGGCGCAGGCTGAGGCCCAGTCGCTGGCACTGCAGACCGGCTGGCAGATGGTTCATGCGATTGAAGCGAAGACCGGAAAAGTCGTCTTGGAGCAAGTATCCGAGCCGCTGTTGCAGGGTCTGTTGGCGGACCTCAACCGATGGCTGTACGAAACGGGGATACCTCTCTATGTTCCCCCAAGTTCGCCTCCGGATGCCCTCTACATCGGGGGGACCAAACACTCGCTGGAAGCAGGTGTGACTCATGCTTCGGGCGGAGACTTTCAGGAAGGGGGAGCGGAGGAGATCATCGCGTCGGTGCGGGGCGTCGAGATTCCGGAGATTGAGGGCGGGAATTCGGTGGCGGTCCAGACGGTAAACGGAGCGATCACAGCGGCGGTCTGGGCTGAAATAGCCGAACTTATTCTTCTGGCTGCCACCGTGATAGGTCTGGCAGTTGCCCTGGCGGTTGGTATCGCTCTCTGCGGAAGCACAGGGGGGATCGGATGCGTCATCAGCGCCCTCTCCGGAGTCGGCCTATGGGGGGCGTTGCTGAAGATCGCAAACCTGCTGTCGTGGGGAAAGATCGCTCTGTATGGCCTGGGAATGGGTGTGGGAGCTTACCAGCTTCATGTCCACCTCCCCGCACAGCTCCGCGAGGTGAAACAGACAGCGTTTGATGTCGTGCCGAAGGTGCTTGCGGACAGCGGCTTGTCCGCGGGGCCGCAGCGTTTCCGGATTCCGGGGCAATGGAGCGATTCACTTGAAACGGCCGCGTCCGGCGCGGCCGACCGCCTTGAAGAAATCCGCCGGCTCATTGCGGCAGGCGACTGGGATTCGGCCAGAGCAAGTATGGCGGCCCTCGATTCCGCAATGGACGTGCTGGCGACAGCCTCCGCTATCACCAACGCCACCCTGGGTTGCGCAGTGATCGGGAACCAGAGCGATACTCTGCCGCTGCTGGACTCACTGTATGGTTACGCGATGGCCCATGGCGCGGCGAATGACCTGACTGCGGCGCTGTGCCAGTTGGCGCTCGGGTTTGCCTCTGTGGCCGAACCGGCAGGTGCAGACTGCGACAGTCTCCTCATGCTCGTCGACGAGACAACTGCGCGGTTGCGCCAACTCGGTCCGGCCTTCGACTCCGCCTTCACGGTGCTCGCCGATATGGGTCTCACGGCGCCGCCGGTGGTCGTCGTTACAGAGTATGAGTTAGCCGAGGATGGACTCGGCAAGCATCTGACCGCGACCGTGCGCAATGTGTCCGAGACGGCCGTGCACGAGGTGCGGGCCGGGCTTGCGGCGGAGGACAGCTCGTCGGTGCAGGCGACGGCAGAAACGGACACCGTGATTGCCGCGCTGGCCGCCGGCGACACCGGGGTTTTTCGCTGGCGCATCGAGGTCCCCGCCGCCGAAACGCTCTTCCAAATGGATCTGCTGATTCAACCGGGGACGCTTCCCGGTGATTTTCTCGGCGATCATCGGATCGTGAGCGTTCATTTCCCGGCCGCGACGTATGAGTATCGGTGTGGAGACGTCACTGCCGACGGGCAGATAACTGTCGCTGACGTCACGTACCTCGTAGCGTACCTCTTCAGGGGAGATCCTGCCCCGGTCTTGCCCGGGGCGGCCAATGTGAACGGCGAGTCGGGGATCAATGTGGCCGACGTCACCTTCCTGATTGCCTATCTCTTCCGCGGCGGACCCGCGCCGGAGGCATGTCCGTGACGGCGAATTTCTTGGGTCGCACGGTCGGCTGCGGGCGCCGGCTGAGCGTCTCTTCCGCCTTCGGGGGTGCAAAATCCTGTTGACACGGGGGTAAAATAGGCTTACTTGAGGGGGTCTCGGAAACAATCGGGGCGTAGCGCAGTTTGGTAGCGCACTTGGTTCGGGACTAAGGAGTCGCTGGTTCAAATCCAGTCGCCCCGATTTTTCTCCCCCCACCAGCAATGGTGGGCCACCGGTCAGCGGCGGGTGCACGATTCCACCATGCGGGGTGGGCCGCCGAAAGAGAATTCTGCCGGGCAGGGCGGACCCCTCTCAGGGTCGTCGGCCCCGGTCGGCGGGCGCCGCGGCGAGTGAGGCTTCACTGTCAGGTTAGCAGGTAAAGGACTATCACAAGGGCTCGCAAAGGGCTCGGTTTCGGCTCTGCCGGCCGGCATCGCCGACGGATGCGTCCGGCGCCGGGAAAGCTCATCAACAACAGTCATTCATCGAGGGTGTGTCGCTGCGAGACGAGGGATCGGGCGTGCCCGGTCGGCAAGGCCCCGGCCCGGCGCACCGCGTGAACGCGATATCGGGAAGTAGAAGGGGAGTCACCTCAGGAGAGCGAAAGGGAAGCCACGATGCCAGAGGGACAACGACCGGTGGTGATCGCCATTGTCGGCGCCGGGAAGTGCTCGAAGAAACTGCGCGACATGGCGGCGGCGGCCGGCAGGTATGTCGCCGCGCACGGGGGAGTGGTGGTCTGCGGAGGACTTGGCGGGGTGATGGAGGGGGCGGCCCGGGGCGCCAAGGAAGCCGGCGGCGCCACCATCGGAATCCTCCCAGGGATGGACAAAAACGACGCCAACGACCATATCGACTATGTGATCCCGACCGGGTTCGGCGAAGCCCGCAACATCCTCGTGGTGCGGGCGGCCGATGCCGTCATCGCTTTTCCCGGCAAATACGGCACCCTGTCGGAGATGGCGTTCACCATGCAGATGGGCAAGCCCCTGATCTCGGTGGGGGCGTGGAAACTGGGCGAAGGGATCCCGCTGGTCGAGGATCCGGAAGAAGCGGCGAAAATGGCCATGGAGCTGGCGACCGGCGCGCCCCAGGGAGCGGAGACCGAGTAGGATGGGTCGGGCGGAGGCGCGGCAGTGAAGCTCGCCGGGGCAATCGTGACCGTGAAAGGGGAGGTTCAGGGGGTAGGGTTCCGCTGGTGGGCGCTCAAACGGGCGCACCTCCGCGGGGTGACGGGCTGGGTGCGGAATAACCGGGACGGTTCGGTTACCGCCCTGGCCGAGGGGGAGCGGGGCGCGCTGGACGCATTTATCGACGATCTTCGGGAAGGCCCTTCCCTGGCGGTCGTCCGGGCAGTTGACATCGACTGGCAGGAGTATACAGGTACGTATGCGGGATTCGACATCACACACTAGTCTGGGCGCGGGCGGCGAAGAACTGAAACGGTACATCCGCAGCGTCCCGGATTTCCCCAGACCGGGGATCAATTTCTACGACATCACCACCCTCCTGCAGAACCCGGCCGGGTTTCGGCGGGCGGTGGACCAGTTGGAGGGGTACGTGCGGGGCGTACAGGCGGAGAGAATCCTGGCGATCGAGTCGCGGGGTTTCTTCTTCGGGGCCGCTCTGGCCGACCGCCTGGGGCTGTCGATTATCCCGGCTCGCAAGCCGGGGAAATTGCCCTATACGACGGTGAGCGAGGAGTACGAACTGGAGTACGGGACCGACCGGCTCGAGGTGCATGCGGATGCGGTCCTGCCGGGTGACCGAGTGGTGGTGGTCGATGATTTGATCGCCACCGGGGGAACGCTCCTGGCCGCCTGCCGGCTGGTCGAACGGCTGGGCGGCGTCGTGGCCGGGGTGGCGGCGGTGATCGATCTGCGCTTCCTCCCGTGGCGGGAGAAACTCTCCGGGTACGATGTCCGCTACCTGGTCTCCTATGACTCGGAGTGAGGGGGAAAAGGTCGTTGACAAAGCCGGGCGGCGAGGGTTTCTTGCGGGGCGGATTGCGCGAGACGGCGCCCCCGTAGCTCAGTCGGATAGAGCAGCGGTTTCCTAAACCGCGTGCCGCAGGTTCGATTCCTGCCGGGGGTACCAAAAAAGACGGCAGGAAAGGGGCAAGGATTGCGCCGGAGGAGGTCAACCCATTCGCGAACATGCATCTAGACCGGGGACCCGGCGGGGAAATCGTTTGACAGGCGATTGGGGCAGGCCTATATTTGTTGGTTAATTTTCGGTCCCGGTGCGTCTGTAGCAGTGGAAGTTAGTTGTGCGATACGATAAGGAGTCGAAGGTAATGAAGTCGTTGACGGTGAAGGGCACGGTGGTGCTGCTGCTGATCGGAACAACGGTGTTCGCCCAGGGGGGCGTGGGCCTGGAGTACGGAAATCGTCTGGAGTTCGACGTCTGGGATTTCAGCCGGCCCGCTCTCGAGGGCTACCAGATCGATTTCAGCGGCGGCGGCGCGCGCGCGCTGGGGATGGGGAGAGCGTTCCTCGGGCTGTCGGATGACGTGACCGCGATCAGCTGGAACCCGGCGGGATTGTACACTCTCAGCCAGCCCGTCATCTCGGCCACCTACGGGAGCACCCTGCCGCGCGGGTACACCGACACCGACCCGCAGTTCGTGCTCGATCCGTCGCAGACGCGCTTCGACCACAACGGGTGGATCAGCGGGATCACGGCCCTGGATTTCGCGGCCCCCCTCCGCATCAAGGGACACCCCTTCGTCGGGTCGTTCACCTACTCGACGGGATTCGACGAGTACCAGGGGTACCAGTTCTCGTTCGACACCACGTTCCGCGACACCTTCACCACCCCGGACACGATATTCGTGGACACCGTGGTGCACTATACGGTGAACCGGGAGTCGGAGATGGACGGGGCGCTGAAGGCGGTGAGTTTCGGTTTCGGGACGCGGATTTACCGCGAGTGGTCGGTCGGCGCGGCCCTCAACGTGTACAGCGGAACGGCGGTGCGGCACGCGGCGAGTTACGAATCCTCCCAGGATCGCATCGACTACTCGTTCCAGGAATACTCGCAGGTGTATGCGACGACCGTGATCGACTCCAACCGGTTTTCGGGCTACAACTTCACTCTCGGTGTGCGCTACAACGCCAGCCCGCTCGCGGCCGGGCTTATCATCCGGACCCCCTTCGACCTCGAAGTGGAGACTGACCGGTCGATCTACGAGATCGCCAAGAAGAACGAGCGCGTGGCGGCCCAGGAAACCGATACCTTCTATTTCGACGACATGGTGACCAAGTACGAGATGCCCTGGATGATAGGGGCGGGCGTGGCGTACAAGGCAAACGAGCGGACGGTGCTGACGGCGGATGTGGAGTACCGGCGGTTCAGCACCCAGGGCGTGCTCCTGCGCGACAGCGTCAAAATCGATCCGGGCGGCGAGAACGAGGAGTTCTTCACGACGGTCGCGGCCGACACGCTGTGGAAAGACGTGCTGCAGGTGGCGGTGGGGGCGGAGTACCTCTGGGACCAGACTTGGGGGACGATTCCGCTGCGGTTCGGGTTGGCCTACGTGCCGACGATTGTCCCGAGCTACGAGCGGGATGAGTCGGACACGGCGAACGCGGTCCTGGGGCTGGACAGCGCCTCGGTGACGGGCCGGCTGGTGGCCAAGCAGGAGCGGACCAACGGGGTGCGCCTCTCGGCTGGCGCCGGGATCTGGTGGAAGCAGGTGCACCTTGATTTCGCCTATTCGTACCTGACCCGCGACTGGGACACCGGGGTGCCCGGGACGGTGCGAACCGGGGCGTTTCACCAGCGAATCAGAAACCACCATGTGAGCGCGACGTTTACGGGGTACTTCTAGAGCGGAGAACCTCGAGAGGCGGCGCGGTCGGGCTCGGTCGCGCCCGGAATAAGTTGATCCTAACGCGGATGGCCCGGCAGCCGATAACGAGTGTAAAACGGCGCCGGTAACCGGCCGGAGAGAAACGGATGCAGAGCAAAGTCAAGCTGTCCAAGCGGCAGATCAAAGAAGACAAATTCACGGCGTTCGTCCTGACGTCGAAACAGCGGGTGGCCGAAAACTGGCAGTTTCTTGTGATCGGCGGGGTGGTCCTCGTGCTCGCGGTGGTGGCCGTCGTCTACTTCGCGAGCAGCCGGACCAGCCGGGAGGCCGAGGGAAGCCGATTGTTCGCCCAGGGGATGGCTGAATACCGCAACGGCAACCGCCAGGTGGCGCTGACGACGTTGCAGGAAGTTGTGGACGAGCACGGCGGGCACGAGACGGCCGATAACGCCACCTACTTGCTGGGGCAGATCCAGTTTGAACTGCGGAATTTCGCCGAAGCCATCCGGTGGTGGGAGCAGTACCTGGCCAAGTACCGTGACAACCGGACCGACCGGGCGGCGGCCCTGGCCGGGATCGCGGCCGCCAACGAGGAGCAGGGCAACAACGCGGCTGCGGCCCAGAAGTACCGGGAAGCGGCGGCCGAGTATCCGGAGGGCCCGCTGGCCTGGGATTACCATACGGGGGCGATGCGCAACTACCTGGCGGCGGGCCAGGTTGACAAGGCGCGCGAGGAGCTCGACTCGCTGCGCGACAAGTATGCCGGCACGGAGATTTACAACCGGGCGGCGCGGCTGTTCGCCGCACAAGCAGTGCCGGCGAAAACGGCGCCCTAAGGGGCGTCCGGGGCCGGGCGGCCGTGGGTATGCCGATCAAAGTTGCGCTTCTCTGGCACATGCACCAGCCCAATTACCAGGAGCCGCAGTCGCGGCGCCTGGTCCTCCCGTGGGTGCGCCTCCACGCCGTCAAAGACTACCTCGACATGCCGCTCCTGGCGGCCGAACAGCCAAACATCCGCGTAACCTTCAACCTCGTCCCCTCCCTCCTCGATCAATTTCAGCTCTACGTTGACGGCGGGGTCGACCGCCATTTGGAGCTCTCGCGGGTCCCCTCCGACCAACTGGACGCCGACCTGCGGCGGGAGATTCTCACCACCTTTTTCGCCGGGCACCCGGCGACGATGATCGAGCCCTACGCCCGCTACGCCGAACTCTACCGCAAGTACCGGAGCAACCTCGGAGAGTCGGTGCTGCCGGCGCTGTTCACTTCGGAGGAATTCCGGGATCTCCAGGTGTGGTCGAATCTTGCCTGGGTGGACCCGCTCTTTCGCGATGAGGAGCCGATCCGATCGCTTTTGGCGCGGGGGCGCTACTTCACCGAGGGCCACAAGCACGCCCTCCTCGACTGGCAGGTGCAGTTCATCGCCCGGATCGTGCCCACCTACCAGCGCCTGTTCCGCGAAGGGCGGATCGAGGTATCATTTACGCCCTATTACCACCCGATTCTCCCCCTGCTGTGCGACACCGACGTCGCGCGCGAGGCGATTCCGGGAACGAATCTGCCCCGCCGCTTCCGGCATCCCGAGGATGCCGAGAAGCAGATCGTCATGGCGCAGGAGAAGTACCGGGAGCTGTTCGGGCGGGAGATGGCCGGGATGTGGCCCTCGGAGGGATCGGTGTCGGAGGAGGTGGCGGCGCTGTGCGCCAAGAACGGCGTGAGCTGGATCGCCACCGACGAGGAAATCCTGACCGCCTCGCTGAAGAAATCCGGTCTCGACCGGGCCGACAATCCGCCCCACGCGGTCTATCAGCACAGCACGGGCGTGCGCATGCTCTTCCGCGACCACGCGCTCTCTGACCGGGTGGGGTTCGTCTACTCCGGCTGGGAGGCGGAGCGCGCCGTGCAGGACTTCGTCGCGCAGATCAAGGAGATCGGGCGGCGGACGCTGGCGGCCGGGGTCGAGCCCGTGGTGCCGGTGATTCTCGACGGCGAGAACGCTTGGGAGTATTATCCCGCCGATGGCCGGGATTTCCTCCGGCTGCTCTACCATCAGCTGGCGACCGATCCGGATATACGGACGGTGACGATCAGCGAGGCGACCGAGGGGGTGGCGGCGCGGCCGCTGCCGAAACTGTTCGCCGGCTCGTGGATCAATCACGCTTTCCGGATCTGGATCGGGCACGAGGAAGACAACGTCGCGTGGGACCTGCTCAGCGACGCGCGCGACGCGCTGGTGAAATACCAGGAGGAGCGCCCGGCGGCCGACCCGGCCGCGCTGGCAGCGGCCTGGCGGCAAATCTATATCGCCGAGGGATCGGACTGGTGCTGGTGGTTTGGCGATGAGCACCGGGGATTCGACAACAAAACTTTCGACCACATCTTCCGGCGGCACCTCGTGGCCGTCTACCGCCTCCTCGGGTTGGATGTGCCCGACCGCCTGTGGGAACCGATCTACCAGGGGGAGACCAAGTCGCGGACTGTCCTCCCCGACGCTCTGCTCACGCCGGCGATCGACGGGCGGGTGACGCACTTCTACGAATGGGCGGGGGCCGGCATGTACGACTGCGCCGAGGCGGGGGGGAGCATGCACCGGGTCGACCGGCTGGTCTCCGCGATCTATTTCGCCTACGACCACGAGCGTCTCTACATTCGGGTTGACTTCGTCAATAGAAAGGCGCTACTATCGATAGTCGAGCCGGCGGTCGAGGTGGTGTTTCAGGCGCCGCAACCGGTGCGGCTCAACGCGCCGGTGGCCCACGGCGGGCGCCGGGTGGACGCCGAGAAAGGGTACGAGGTGGCGCTCGAGGACGTGCTCGAATTGGCCATCCCCCGCGATCTGGTGCTGGAGCGCGGCTTCGGTCCGGTCGGGTTCAGCGTGACGATTCTCGACGGCCGGCAGAAACTCGAAACCTGGCCCGAGGGAAAGCCGATCGCGCTAGAGGTGTTCGAGCGCCACCGGGAGCCATTCTGGTCGTGACCCCGAACGGCGCGCGGGGAACGGAGGAGCTATGACCGAGTCGTTTTTTCGCGATGACAACGCGGCGGCCGACGCCGCCGCCCCCGAGCGCCTCCAACAGTCGGCCGAGGAACGGGCCGCTCGAAGGCGGGGAATCGACGAGGGAGAATTCGAGACCGAAGAGGGGCGCCTGGCGGCCGTCATGGCCTACATCCCGATTCTCTGCCTCGTCCCCCTCCTGAATATACGGGACAACAAGGAAGCGCGCTTCCATGCACGGCAGGGCATGCTCCTGTTCCTCGTCGAGGTCGTGGCCGTGCTCTTTCTTGTCGACGGGGTGTCGTCGTTCGTGTTTAGGGTCATTCTGATTCTCGCGGTCGGGCTGGCGGTGGCCGGGGTGGCGCTCGCGCTTCAGGGGCGGGGAATTCGGCTGCCGCTGCTGGGGGATTTGGCCGAGAAGGTCAAGCTCTAGCATTTTTCCCCTGCATTCTTCTGCTGCCGGTCAATCGGCCGTCGTGGACGGCGGACGCGGGGCGCAAATGTGAGAACGGAGAAATTTTAAGTTGATTTCCGAAGGGGAGAGTCGTACATAGGCGCGACAGATTGTGCAAGCGGGCAGTGCACCTGCGCGATAACTGCGAGCGCGGGTGGAAATCTGACACCACGGTGCTCTGGTTCTGAACAGGTCACACATCAGGTTGTGTGATAGGTTGTTGGCCGAGAGTTGCGGCGACGGCAGCGGGGTTCTGTTCAGAGGCCGGTCAGAACGGTGCGAGGCGCTCAACGGCGCCCGCCGGTCGGGCAGCGAAGAAGCTGGGCGCCGCAGCGAAATGGGTGGGAGAAACTTGTTGAGCCGCAGAGCGTTTACTTCAGGTGGCGGCCGCGTCGTGACGTTGCACAGGGAACTTCTCACGGCCGCCGGTTCGGCATTTCCCTTGCCTCACTTCCTATGGAACATCAGAAACACTCAAGAGGCTGGGAAATGGACAAGCGGACACTAAATCGAATCATCGTCGGGTGGATTCTCCTGCTGATCCTGGCGGCGCTGATCGGCAAGGTGACGGTGGCGGCGCCCAACGGCGGACAGACCGCTGCGGATTTCCTCAGGATCGGCTTCGGAGCCCGGTCGGCCGGGATGGGCGGGGCGTTCACGGCGGTGTCCTCAGGGGCGCAGGCGGCGTACTGGAACCCGGCGAATCTGTGGACGGTGACGTCGGGGGAAGCCGTCCTCTCCCATTTCGCCTGGTATCAGGATGTCACCGTCGAACAGGGGGCGGTCGCCCATACAATCAACGAGAAGTCCTCTCTGGCGGCCTCCATCGGATTCCTCAACTACGGGACGATCGACGGCCGCGACATCAACGGATTGGCCACGGGGGACGTGACCGCCTATGATTGGTTCGGAGCGGTCTCGTACTCCTACGACCTGTCGCCCGCCGTGTCGCTGGGGCTGACGGGGAAGTTCGTCAACCAGAAGCTTGATGACTTGAGCGCCTCGAGCTTCGCCGCGGACATCGGCGGGGCCTACCGCTTCGACAAGGTGACGCTGGCGGCGGTGCTGGCGAATGTCGGTCCGGACATGTCGTTTGAAAATGTCAGCGAACACTTGCCGTCGTCGGCGCGCGTCGGGGCGGCCGTGGCGCTCTTTGACCGCCAGGTGCTGGCGGCGGCCGAGATGGAGAAACCCTTCTACGGAGACTGGGTCTTCCGTCAGGGGCTGGAGTACGGCTACCGGGACCAGTATTTTGTGCGCGCCGGGTACAACTACTACCCAGGGGCCGAGGATCGGTCGTTCGGCTCGGGGATGAGTCTTGGAGCGGGCGTGCAATTCAGTCGCTTGGGGATCGATTACGCCTACACCGTTCAGGAGCATTACACTTCGGAGGATTTGCATCGGTTTTCCCTGGAGTTCCGGTTCGGCGACTAGCGGCTGAAGTCATTTGGAGTGATCGAGTTGGAGCTGGCCAGAGGGCCGGCTCTTTTTTTGTCCTCGGCGGAGCTGCTGCAGGGGGAGTGCAACCAATTGCAAATAATATGTGGATACTGTCAGCACATGACGCGATGCGGCAGGGGCACGGTCGGTTCGGGGGTAATGAAATCGCAGAATTCTTTACGGCGAAACGGCCGTTACTCATTGGGTAATAATGGATTGCAAATAGTCGGCGGTGAATCGGCGCGACGCGGGGCGATGTATAGGAAGTTGGCAATAGTTTTGCTGAGAGCAGATCTAACCATGTTGCGGTAAACAGCAGGGCGTACGAAAACGCCGGGCTCTAACGAAGAATATGAGTAGTTCCATACCTAATCACCATCATATAACAAATGAGAGCGCCGGAGCAGTAGCGCGCCGGGAATTCGCGTACGGATCGGTGTCGAGCGTCGACGTTTCTCTGGACCACGCGGTAGCGACGCCGTATCTTGGTCTGGTTGAGCAGGTTAAATATTTCGCGTGCGAGTACCTCCACGGCCTGTTGTTCGTGGCCTGCTCGATGCTTTTCGTCATGGCGTTTCCGGCGGCGTTGACGAAGCCGGCTAAGGTGAAGGCGATGGTCAATCGAGGCGTGAAGCGCACGCTGGACATAGTGGGTGCCATAATCGGCCTGACGCTCTCCCTGCCGATCTTCCTGATTGTGCCGATCCTCATCAAGTTGGACTCACCTGGTCCGATTTTCTACACTCAGACGCGGATCGGGGTCAACCGCCGCCGCCGCGACCGGCGCTATCACCAGCGCTCGGAAATTGACACCGAGCAGCGGCAGCGCAACCGCCGGCGCCAGGATCTGAAAGGCAAGCCGTTCCAGGTAGTCAAGTTCCGGACGATGGTCGCCAACGCCGAGCAGCTCAGCGGCCCGGTGTGGGCGAGCAAGGGAGATCCCCGGATCACGCGCCTGGGGCAGTTCATGCGCAAGACGCGGTTGGATGAAATCCCGCAGCTCCTCAACGTCCTCATGGGGGATATGTCGCTGGTCGGGCCGCGCCCGGAGCGTCCCACGTTTGTGGCCGAACTCTCCTCGAAAATCGACAACTACTGCGACCGGCTGCAGGTAAAGCCGGGGTTGACCGGACTGGCGCAGGTCGAATGCGGGTACGACACCGACCTCGCCTCGGTGGTGAAGAAGGTCAGCTACGACCTGGCCTATATCGAGAACTGGTCGATCTGGCTGGAAATCAAGATTCTGCTACGTACGGTGGTGGTGGTGGTGACGGGCCGGGGTGCTAATTAGGCGCCCCCTGTGACCACCGAGCCTGAGAGACCTGTCAAACGGCCGTGTTCCACGGCCGTTTGTGTTATATCTTGTGCCGGCTCAAACGACGCACTATTTTCCCGATAATCAGAGTAACCCGTTCACCAGGGAAGAAGGAGCGGAAGGCTGAAAGGGATTCTGGCATTGATACTGGCGGCGGCGCTCGCGCCCGTCCCGGTCGCGGCGCAGGCGGACAGCGATCCGGGAGTCATCGTCAGGACAGACCCGCCGGGCTGTCTGGTGACGCTCCGGGGAGAGATCCAGGCAAGCGGTGTCGCACCCGTCCACTTCCGCCAACTGCTTATCGGGGACTACCGGTTGAAAGTCGAGCGGCCGGGTTGGGAGACCTATTCGAGCCGGCTGGTGCTCGACCCGACGAAGCAGGTGGCGGTCGATGTCAATCTGTCGCGGAAGACGCGATTCAAGGGCGCGGTGCGCTCGCTCGTCATTCCCGGGTGGGGGCAGCGGTATGCCGACAAAGATCTCAAAGCGGGAGTGTCTTTCGGGATGGCTTTGGCCTCCGGCGCAGCCTTTCTGTTGGCCGACGACGAATTCGACTACCGGCACGGGGTCTACAACGAGGAGAAGCGGAAGTACCTGGCGCTGCCGAAAGACGCGCCCGCCGAGGTCCAGCAGGCGATGTTCAACTCCGTGAAGACCGCCCATGAGAAAGCCGTCGATGCGGAGAATGTGCGGCGGGCGACGATTGGCGCGGCGATCGGCGTGTGGGCGCTCAGCCTGCTCGACGCGGTGCTCTTTTTCCCCTCGGAACAGGGGACGTTTTCGATCAAAGGGGTGGCGGTGGCGCCGGGGCGGGTAAGCGACGGCTACGGCGTCACGCTGTCCGGCCGGTTCTAGCGAGGCGGAGCGAGGCATGGCGCCCGACCCGGCTCAACATCAACAGCGAGGGGTACACCTGAACGTGGCAAGATTTATCGGGCTTCTGATTGTGCTGGCCGTGCTCGGCGCGGCCGGCTGTGAACGGTATCTCGACTCGACCGATCCCGGCGTGGCCGATCCGGGAGGGATGGCGACGCCCCGGATCACCTCGGCGGCCATGCTCGACGGGGCGGTGATTCTCACCTGGCGGGTGGACAACCCGCGGGGGATTGTCCGCTACCGCATTTACGCCACGGACGCGACCGATACCGCCGGCGGCAGCTACCTGCTGCGGGATTCGACGACGGCGACCACGGACACCATCACCAATCTCCCGGCGAGCCAGTGGTACCTGTTCCGGGTGGCCGCGGTGCGCTCGACCGGGTACGAGGGGCCGCGCTCGGAGCCGTTCGCGGCGAGCGTGCAGCACCTGTCGATTGCGATCAACGACGGGAGCGAGTACACCTCGAACCGGACCGTGCAGGTGCGGGTCAACGCGCCCGCCGGTTTCGCCACCCACATCATGATGTCGGAGGCGCCCGGTCTGACGGACGCGGCCTTTACCCCGCTTTTCGGGACGGCGGCGGCGTTCACGCTGTCAACCGGCGACGGGGTGAAGCGCGTGTACGCCAAGCTGCAGTTTGAGGACGGGCTGGTGACCGCGGCCGCCCTGGTCGACTCGATCACGCTGGACACCCAGGCCGAGATCGACTCGGTCTATTTCGGAGATCCCGGGGCTGACGGATATTTCGGGCTGGGGGACGTGGTCACGTTCGGCCTGGCGGCAGCCGGGGAGCGCGGGGGTGCGGCGGCCGTCTCGTTCGCCGGGGCGGGAACCGTCACGTTGGCCGATGACGGCACGGGCGGGGACGACGCCGCGGGCGACGGCCGGTACCATGGGCGGTGGACGGTGCCGGCGGGGTTCACGCTGGCGGCCGGCCTGGTGACCGGGACGTTTACGGATGCCGCGGGGAACCGCCGCCAGGCGGCGGCGCCGCGCTTTCTCACGGTGTATACGCCGCCGGCGCCGGTGACGGCGACCGCGCTGGCGACCGGGCCGACCACGGTGGCGCTCAGTTGGACGTCCTCGTTGAGCTCGATTTTCGCGGCCTACCGGGTCTACCGGTCGACCTCCTCCGGAGTTGGGAACGAGGCGACGCTGCTCACCACGATCACGGCTCAGGCGACCACGACTTACGACGACACCGGGCTGACCCCGGGAACGACGTACTACTACCGGGTGGACACGGTCGATCGGTCCGGCCTGGCGGCGCGTTCGCTCGTCGTTTCGGCCCGACCGCAATAGCGGCCGGCAGGGTGGCACAGGCGATGGGAATTGTCGACGGCATCAACCGGCTCATCGGGCTGATCCTGGACGTGTTCCGGCAGATCGGGCGCGGCCGGATCTGGCTGTTCCTGCTGGTGTATTTCGCCGTGGCCTGGTTTTTCCTCCTGGCGCTCCACCGCTTCACCTCGCCTCTGTTCTATTCGGCGGTGACGGCGTGGACCACGCTGATCGACCCGCAGCGGGCGACCGGGTTCACGCACTACCGGGGGCACTACCTGCTGCTGCCGTTTTTCTTTGACTGGGCCAAGCTGATCATCAGCATTCTGTTCGAGGGCGTCATTTTCGGGAGCGCGGCCGTGCTGTTCTACGAGCGTTTCGTTCAGGTGGACGAAGAGGACCGCTTCAGGTTCCGCACGGTGGCCCGGTTGTGGATCCACCTGGTGCTCGCCCTGGTCATTATGAACGGCGTCATCCTGGCGGTCAATGTCGGCCTGGCCAAGGTGCTCCACCCGCTTTTGGAGTATTCGCCACGGCGGCAGTCGGCGTTCCGCTGGGTGGGGCTGCCGGCGGCCTACGTGTGCGTTGCCGGGCTGTTCTTCTACCTCGTGCCGGCGATCGCGGTGTACGGCGAGAATATCATCGACGGCCTGCGGCGGACGGTGCGGGTGTTCCTGCGCAACCCGGTGACATCGGTGGTCATGGCCGGGCTGGTGCTGGCGGGGCCGATCCTCCTGTCGAACATCGTCAGTTCACCCGACACCCTGGTGGACCGCTTCCGGCCGGAACTGGTCTACTACCTGCTGGTCGCCGGGCTTTTCGCGGAGGCGGTGGCCGGATTCTTCTGGATGGGGCTGTCGGTCCGAATGCTCGTGGATCAGGAAGAGTAGTTTCTCCCGGTCCCGCTTTTCTTCCCCCGTTCTCCCCTCGGAAACAGGCGCTGTTGCATTTCGAAACTGCTGCTGGCCGGGCCGCGCCCGGGTCCGCTGCGCCCGCTCCGGGGGCCGGTTTTTGCCTGTGCCGCGCCGCTTTTCCACCTTCAAGAATCAGCCGGACGGCCGATAATACGAGTGTCTCGTAGAACGGTGATAGCGCCAATGAAAAACATACTTCTGGTCGACGACGATAAAGAACTCTCCCAGTCGCTGGCCAACCTGTTCGACAGCGACAAATTCCGTTTTCGGTTTCTCGAGGACGGGACGGAGGTGCCCCAATTCGTGACCCGCCACGACGACATCGACGTGGTGATGCTCGACGTCAACCTCCCGTCCATGTCGGGTCTCGAGGTGCTCAAGCAGATCAAGCAGGTGCGGGACCAGCTCCCCGTGATCGTGATCTCCGGGTTCGTATCGACGGAGAATGCGATTGAAGCGATGCGGGAGGGGGCGTTCGAGTATCTGACCAAGCCGTTCCAGATCGAAAAGCTGATCGACACGGTGACCAAAGCGTGCGGCTACTCGGCGCCGGGGAAACGCCCGCCGGCGGCGGCGCCGGAGAGCGCGGTCGACGCCATGCAGGGGGAAATCGTCGGACAGTCGCCGGAGATTGTCGAGATCGCCAAGCTGATCGGGCAGGTGGCGAAAACCGACGCGGCGGTGCTGATATTCGGGGAGTCGGGCACGGGCAAGGAACTCGTGGCGCAGGCTATTCACCGGAACTCCAACCGCCGCCACAACGATTTCCTCTCGGTCAACTGCGCCGCGCTGCACGAGACCCTCCTGGAGTCCGAGCTGTTCGGGCACGAGAAGGGGGCCTTCACCGGGGCCTACTTCAAGCGCATCGGGAAATTCGAACAGTGCGCCAAGGGGACGCTCTTCCTCGACGAGATCGGGGACATGTCGATGCTCACCCAGTCGAAACTCCTGCGCGTCCTGCAGGAGAAGCGGTTCGAGCGGGTGGGCGGCAACGAGACGATCGAAGCCGACGTGCGCATCATTGCGGCGACAAACAAGTCGCTCGTCCAGGCGATGAAAGAGGGGTCGTTCCGGGTCGATCTCTTCTACCGGTTGAAAGTATTCTCGATCTATCTGCCGCCGCTGCGCGACCGGCGCTCGGACGTGCCGGTGCTGCTCGACCACTTCATCAGAAAGTTCTCCAAGCAGCTGCACCGGCCCCCCAAACCGGTGTCGAAACGGGCGATGCAGATGCTCGTGAAGCACCACTGGCCGGGGAACGTGCGGGAACTGGAGAACAACATCCAGACGGCGCTGGTGATCGCCAAGGGGGACGAGCTCGAGTGCGAAGATTTCCCGATCTTCAGCGAGAGCACCGGGCGCGTGGAAGTCAACCTCAACGACCTTCAGGAAGACTACACCGAAACCTTCCGGCGGATCATCGAACCGGTGATGCCTAAGCTGATCAACAATAATCCCGGCCAGGTCTTCCATTTCCTCGAATCGGCGTTCGAGCGGGCGGTGATCGCCTCGTGCCTCAAGGAATTCGAGGGGAACCAGGTGAAAACCTCCGAGGCCCTGGGGATCTCGCGTAACACGCTGCGGGACCGGATCTCGAGGTACGGAATTTACTAAACCCCGCACGCGGCCAAAGCGATTGCATCCGGCTGCTCGGCCCCCGGTCCAGGCAGCCGGTTTTCTTTGGACGGGAGCCCGGGCGCTTCCGCCGAGCGGCCGTCGGCGCCGCCAGAGGGCGCAGTTGCCCGTCAGCCGCTCCTGGCGTATATTCCCGGCATGAGGATATGCCATCTGGGAGACAGCCACCTCGGGGCGGGAGCCAACCACCCGCGCCGGGGGGCCAGCGGGTTGACGCTCCGCCAGGAGGACATCATCGCCGCCTTCGCCGAGGCGGTGGACAAGGTGATCGCGCTGCGCCCGGATGTGTGTATTCACGCCGGCGACTTGTTCGACGCGGTGCGACCGCTGAACAGGGTCATGGCGGCGGCGGGGGAGCTCCTGCACCGGCTGGCGGAAGAGGCGGGGATTCCCACGGTCCTGATCAGCGGGAACCACGATGCGCCCAAACAGCCGCACGTCGGAGCGCCGATCGACGTATACCGGCAGATCGACAACCTGTACATCGCGTCGGCGGGGCGGAGGGAGGTGTTCCGGATCGGGGAGGCCGCGGTGCACGCGCTCCCGCACTGCCTGACCGGGCCGATCCTTCAGGAGGAACTCGCGCAGTGCCGGCCGGAGGCGTCCGCGCGGTACAACGTGTTTGTCGGCCACGGAGTCGTGGCGGGGATGCCGGAGTTCGCGATGGCGGATCTCGGCGAGCAGGAGATTGAGGTCGGGAAACTCGAAGGGTTCGACTATATCGCGCTCGGCCACTACCACAACAACTGCGAGGTGGGCAAACGGGCGTGGTACTGCGGATCGACGGAGCGGTTGTCGCAGGCGGAACGGGAGGCGGAGAAGGGGTTTCTGGAAGTCGTGCTCGATCCGTTCGAGGTGCGGTTCCACCGCGTGCACGCCCGGCCGATGGTGGATATCCCGCCGATCGACGCCACGGGAAAACGGGGGGATCAACTGGCCGAGATGATCCGGGCGCAGGTCACCGCGGCCGGGGCCGAGGACAAGATCATCCGGGTGCGCGTCGAAGGGGTGACGGAGGAGACGCTCAAGACGATGCCGAGCGACGTGCTGATGGAGCTGAAGCAGCAATCATGGGCGCTGGATCTGACGTTCCAAAAGGCGAAAGCAGAGGGCGCCGGGGAGGCGTTCGGGCGGGCGGCGATCGGACGGCTCGACCAGGAGTTTCTGCGGTTTCTGGAGAGCACCGAGATTCGCGGTTTTGATCGGGATCGGCTCAGGGAGATGGGGTTGGCGTACCTGGCGGAGGAGGAGTAGGAGGCCGGCGCGACTCCGGGAGGAGGCGGGAGAAAATCCGGGCCGCGCCGCAGAAATGCCCGTATAAGAATGGCGGGGATTTTGGTTGACTCTCGCGCCGGGCGGCGATACCCTCCGGCGAGGCCGCTGCGGTTCGAGCGGCGGTGAATCTGACAAGACGAACATGACCACACGTCGGAGCTACTAAGGAAGGATAGTGCGATGAAGAAAGTACTGGCAGCGGCCCTTCTGGCGGCCCTCCTTGCGGCCGGAGAGGCGATGGCGATTTCAGCGCAAGGGAGCGGGTTCGGGACTCTGGCCACGGCCCGGGGGATCGGGGCGGGACGAGCCTCATTTGCCGGCGGGGTCGGGCTGGCCGACGCCACCACCGCCTTCGGAATGGTCCGCTACGGGTTCGCCGACTACCTCGAAGGGCGGTTCAAGCTGGGATTGCGCGACGATGCCGGAATGGACGCGGTGCTCCAGATCGGGGCGGATGTGACCTACCAGTTCTGGTCGGTGGGGCCGCAGTCGCCGAATCCCATGGACCTGGCGTTCGGGGGCATGATTGAGTATTTCCCGCCGGATTATCTTGACGACGTCGACGAGAGCCTGTGGATGTTCGGCGGTTACGCGATCGGGTCCTATCCCTTCGCGCTGAACAACGGGATGAAGCTGTCGCCCTACGGCCGCCTCAATCTGCGGGTGGAGAGTTTCGGCACCGATGTTCGCGGGGGAGACAATTCCGAGCTGGAGTTCGGCCTGAACGGCGGCGCCATGCTTGAAATCACGCCGACTCTCAACGCCTACGGCGAGTTCCAAATCGACGGGAACGACGGCGTGTTCCTCGGACTGGAGTTCCTCATCATGTAGAGCGCGGGGCGAGGCCCCGGGAACTCCACGCCGGAACTCACGTGACCTATCTCGATGCACTCATTCTCGGTCTGATCCAGGGTCTGACCGAGTTTCTCCCGGTGTCATCCTCTGGGCACCTCGTGCTGGCGGAGGAAATTCTGGGCGTCAAGCAGCCCGGGGTGGCGTTCGAGGTGCTGGTCCACCTGGGGACACTGGTGGCGGTGACTATCTACTACCGGCGGCGCCTGTGGGCCTTGGGGCGGGCGGTGTTCGACCGGACCATGGGCTCGGAACGAAAGATGATCCTGTACCTGATTATCGGCACAATTCCGGCAGGTCTGGCCGGCGTGCTGCTGGAGGATTTTTTCGAGCGCACATTCGGCAACCCGATCGAGACCTCGATCGAGCTGATCATCACCGGGGTCATCCTGCTGATCACCCGGTACTTCCTTCGCGGCAAGAAGCCGGTGGCGGCGGGAAACGCGCTGATCATGGGGGTCGGGCAGGCGGTGGCGATTTTCCCGGGCATTTCGCGCTCGGGCACAACGATTGCGGCGGGGATCTTTCGCGGCGTCAGTCCCGCGGCGGCCGCCGAGTTCTCCTTTCTCCTCTCGATCCCGGCTATTGCCGGCGCAATCGTCCTGAAGGTGGGAGAGCTGTCCGATGTGAGCGCCGCCCTGCTCGGGCCGTACGCGGCGGCGACCGTCACCTCGTTCGTTTTCGGGTGGGCGGCGGTGTCGTTCCTGCTGGCTGTAATCCGCCGCGGAAAACTCGACTACTTCGCCTACTACTGCTTTGCGGCCGGGGCGCTCGGCCTCTATATTTTCCTCTGACATGGAGAAGATCCTGGTCATCCGGTTCGGGTCGCTGGGTGACGTCATCCTCACGTCGGCGGCCGTGCTGAACCTCAAAATCAGTTTTCCGGGCAGCCGCCTGACATTTTTCACGAAAGAACGGTTCGGGGGCCTGGCGGCTGCTTTCGACGGCGTGGATGAGGTCGTGTGTCTGCCGGAGGGAGGGGACGGGCGGGAGCTGGTGCGGCTGGCGCTCGAATTGGACCGCCGGGGGTTTGACGCCGTCGCGGACCTGCACGGCAATTTCCGATCATGGCTGACGCGCAAGATGGTGACGGCGCCGCACGCGACCGTGTATCCGAAGCGGCGGCTCGCGCGACGGCGGTTGCTGCGGGGGCGGAACCGTCTGGCGCCCGGTCCGCACACGATCGACCTGTACAACCAGGCGGTTCGGGCAATCGGGGGGAAAACCCCGGCGCGGCGCCCGCTCCTTCCCCCGCCGGTGCCGGACGCGGACCTGCCGCCTTCGGTGCGCGAGTTCCTCGGGCGGCACCAGGTGTGCGTGGCGGCAGCGCCGGGCGCCGCCCACCGCCCGAAGCAGTGGCCGGTGGAGCGATTTGCGGCGGCGGCGGCCGAGCTCCACCGCACGTACGGGGCCGGAATTGTCTGGATCGCCACCTCCGCGGAACAGGGGAAAGGACCGAAACCGCCCGCGGTCGCGCCCGAGCACTGCGTGGAGCTAGTGGACCGGCCGATCGGCGAGATCGCCGCGGTCCTGCGCCGGTGCACGGCGACGCTGGCCAATGATTCGGGGATCGCCCATCTCTCATCGGCGGTCGGGACGCCGGCAGCCGTCGTCTTCGGACCGACCCACCCAGCCCTCGGCTTCGCGCCGCGCGGACTCTGTGACCGGGTGCTCGAAGTCGAGGAATACTGCCGCCCGTGCTCCCTTCACGGCGAAAAAGCGTGCTTTCGCGAGGAGCCCTACTGCCTCACGCGGATTTCGCCCGAGGCGGCGGCCGAAGCGGTCGCGGATCTGATCGCGCGGCGGCAGGCGGAGCGCCCGGCCATCCTGGCCGATCGCGACGGAACGGTGATGGCCGACAAGGAGTACCTCGGCGATCCCGCCGGGGTGGAACTGGTCCCGGGGGCCGCGGAGAGTTTGCGGGCGGCGCAGGCACGGGGGTACCGGATCGTGATCCTCTCCAATCAGTCCGGGGTGGCGCGCGGGCTGTTTGCGATCGAGGCGGTGGAGCGGGTCAACGCGCGCCTCCGCGACCTGCTCGCCCGGGCCGGCGTACGGGCGGACGGGATGTACTACTGCCCTCACTACGAAGACGGCGCCGTGCGGGAGTATGCGGCCGCGTGCGGGTGCCGCAAACCCGCGGCGGGGATGGCGGAACAGGCGGCCCGGGAACTGGGGATCGATCTGCGGCGGTCGTCGGTGATCGGGGACAAAGCGGACGATGTGAACCTGGCGCGGGTGATGGGCGGGCGCGGGGTGCTGGTGCGGACCGGGCACGGGGCGGCGGAAGAGGCGAAAATCCGAGCGGCGGCCGGCGCCGCGGGGATCGCAGTTGCGGAAGATCTCGCGGCCGCCGTAAAGCTTGTGATGGACGGTGATTGCGCGTGATCAGGGCGGCCGCATACAGCGAGGCGCTTCCCGGCGGCGGGATCGTGTGCACGCTCTGCCCGGTGCGCTGCCGGTTCCGCGAGGGTCGGCGGGGCGTGTGCGGAAGCCGCTTCATGCGCGACGGCGAGCTGCTGGTGGACAACTACGGCGAGGCGGTCACGCTCGCGCTCGATCCCATCGAGAAAAAACCACTCTACCATTTTCATCCGGGGACCGACATCCTCTCGACCGGGCCGAACAGCTGCAACCTGGGGTGCCGGCATTGCCAGAACTGGGCGATTTCACAGGAGCGGGCGGAGACGAAATTCGTGTCGCCGGAGAGTCTCGCCGCGGCGGCCCGCCGCTACGGCGCATTCGGGGTGGCGTTCACCTACACGGAACCGCTCATGTGGTTCGAGTACATTCGGGACGTGGCGCCCATCCTCCGACAGGCTGGCCTCGCAGTCGTGCTGGTGACCAACGGCTACATCGAGGCGGCGCCGCTGGAGGAACTCATTCCGCTGGTGGACGCAATGAATGTCGATCTGAAGGGGATGGCGCCGTCGTTCTATCGAACGGTCTGCAAGGGGCGGGTCGAACCGGTGCTCCACACGATCCGGCGCTCGGCCGAGGCGGGGGTGCATGTCGAGGTCACCAACCTGGTGATTCCGACGCTGAACGACTGCGAGGAGGATATCCGAAAGCTGACCGCGTTTGTGGCCTCGGTGTCGGAGCGGATACCCCTGCATTTTTCCGCCTATCGGCCCGAGTACAAAATGCGGCTGCCGGCGACGCCGGCGGGGACGCTGGTGCGGGCGCGGGAAATTGCACAGGAGCGGCTGTGGTACGTCTATCTCGGAAATGTGAGTGTCCCGGGGGGAGGGGACACGCTCTGCCGGGGCTGCGGGAAAAGTCTGGTGGAGCGCCGGGGATATCGGACGGAGATCATCGGTATGGACGGGAGCCGGTGTTCATCGTGCGGTTTTGAGGCGGGGATTGTCCGATAATGACGGTTGTCCGAAGTGCCGATACAGATTATAGTTACCAGGCAACCGAAGCTTCCTCGCGGCCTTAGGGCGGTCTCTTTCCGCAAGGCGGGGCGAGTCGGCGATGGGTGAACGGCGGATGAGAAATTCCCGGAAAATGAAGTGGGTGTGGACGGCCGTGCTGGCGGCCGCGGCTGTCGGTCTGTGGCTGCCGGCGCAGGCCCAGTTCTATTTCGGGAAAAACAAAGTCCAGTACACCCGTTTCGACTGGCAGGTCATGACGACCGAGCATTTCCGCATCTACTTCTATTCCGAGGAGGAGGAGATCGCCCGGATCGCGGCCCAGTTGGCGGAGGACAGCTACCGGGCGCTGGCGGCGAAATTCAACCACGAGATCAACGAGAAGACGCCGCTGATCATCTACTCCTCGCCCAGTTATTTCAGCCAGACCAACGTGATCCCGAGCCTTCTGCCGGAGTCGGTGGGGGGATTCACCGAGTTCATGAAGGGGCGGGTGGTGCTGCCGTTCCACGGGTCGTACTACGATTTCGCGCACGTCCTCCGCCACGAACTGGTTCACGTGTTCCAGCTCTCCAAGATGGAGGCGGTGCTCGCGCGCATGGGGCGGGTGAATTTCGGGCGGCCGCCGCTGTGGTTTACGGAGGGACTGGCGGAGTACTGGTCGAAGGCGTGGGACGCCGAGGCCGAGATGGTGGTCAAGGACATGGCCGTCAACGAACTCCAGCTCGGAATCGAGGACCTCTACCGGGTGGCGGGCTCTTACTACATGTACAAGCTCGGCGAGTCCATCTGCACTTTCATCGATTCGACTTACGGACCGGAGAAGCTCACTCTGCTGTTTGAGAATCTCGCCAAGGGGAAGACGTTCGACGAGGTGGTGAAGCTGACGCTCGGTGACGACCTTCGCGAGGTCTCCCGGAAGTGGCGGTATTCGCTCAAGAAGTGCTACTACCCGCAGTTGGAGGAGGCGGGGCTGCCGGATATGGAGTCGGTGCAGATCACGCGCGACGGCTATTCGGTGCGGGGCGTGCCGATCATGTGGGACGCCGGCGACGGGCGGCGGGAGTGGATCGTGTTCAAGGCCAATCGGATGGGCTACTCGGGGATCTACATGACCCCCTCCGGTGAGGGGCGCGGCCGGCGGGTAAAGACGCTCCTGAAAGGGGAGCGCTCGTCCGATTTCGAATCCCTCTACCTTCTGCGGTCGGGGATTGACGCGACCGACTCGGGGATGGTCGTGTTCTCATCGAAGTCGAAAGGGAACGACGTTATCTACGTCTACAATCTGCGCGAGGAGCGGGTCACGCACCGCTACGAGTTCGCCGATCTCGCGGGAGCGCATTCCCCCCGGCTTTCGCCCGACGGCACGCAGTTGGTGTTCGCGGGGGTGACGCTCGGCGGGATGGCCGACGTCTACGCGCTCAATCTGGCGGACGGCGCCTACCGCCCGATTCTGGAGGACATCTACTACGACACCGATCCGGTGTTTTCGCCCGACGGGAACCAGATCGTGTTTGCCTCCGACCGCGGGCCGGAGGGGAAAGAGGGGGCGCTCAACCTGTTCTCCTACGCCCTCGGATCGGGGACCGTGCGGCAGTTGACGTTCGGGCGTTACCGCGACCAGACGCCGGACGGCGCGGCCGGCGGGATCTATTTCACCTCGGACCGGAACGGGACATTCAACATTTACCGGCTCGACAGCCTCGGCGGCCTGACGCGGCAGTCGACCTACGTGACGGGGGCGTTTGAACCGCGGGTGACGCCGGATGGAAAGGGGTTGGTGTACAGCGGGTACCAGAAGATGGGGTACCAGGTGTTCCGCATGGAGCTCCCGGCCGAGCCGGCGCCGGTAGCGCAGGAGACGCCGCCGCCGACACCGTCCTGGCGGCCCGATCGGATCGACTCGAAATACGTGAAGAGCTCGGTGAAGTACGAGACCGACTACTCGCTCGATATTGCCCAGTCGGCGGTCGGCTACGACCCGGTCTACGGGTCGCTCGGAGGTTTCCAGTTCGCCATGTCGGACATGCTGGGAAACCACTCGTACCATTTCCTCCTGACCAACACGGCCAATACCAAGGACGAGTTTCTGCAGTCGTTCAATATCGGAGTGACCTACCTCAACCGGGAGCGGCGGCTCAACTGGGGGATCGGGGCGTTCCACCTGTACGACGAGTATTTCAACGACTACGACGGTTTCTACTGGGAGCGGCAGGCGGGGATGATCGGGGTGTTCAGCTACCCGTTCTCCAAGTTCCACCGGCTGGACGTGACGACGGTGGGGCGGCATTCGAACCGGGAGGAGGGGACACGGACGCGGGACCGCCGGGCGGTGTTGATGACGAACTATCTCAGTTGGGTGTACGACAACTCGCTGTGGGACATTTCGGGGCCGATCGACGGGCGGCGGTACAATCTCACTGTCGGGCTGACCACGCGGCTGGACGGGGTGCGGTCGTTCAATCGGCTGGCGGCGGCCGACGTCCGGCATTATTTCCGGCTCGGGCGGGTCTCGGCGTTCGCCAACCGGCTGTTCGCCTACTGGTCGGAGGGGACCGAGCCGCAGCGGATCTATTTCGGGGGGAGCTGGTCATTCCGCGGGTTCGACCGGCGGGAATGGTACACGCGGCACGTGCTCTTTGCCTCCAACGAACTGCGGTTCCCCCTGATCAACGTGCTGAGTATCGGCTCGCCGATCGGCGGTATCGGCTTTCGGGCGATTCGCGGGGCGATTTTCGCCGATGTCGGGTCGGCCTGGGAGGAAGAGTTCGACCAGTTCTACGGATCGTTCGGGGCAGGATTCCGGGTGGCCTTGGCGAACCTGATCCTCCTGCGGTTTGATTTCAGCCGGACGACGGATTTCGAGACGATCAGCCGCAACACCGAGTTCGACTTCTTTTTTGGATGGAATTTCTGATGGCGCCCCGTCTCCTGACCATATTGGCGGCGGCCGCGGCCATGCTCGCGGCGGCGTGCTCGTCGAGCCTGCAGCTCTCCCCGGAGAACCTTCAGGAGGGATCCCCCTGGCCGTACTACCACGGCGGCGCGAGCGCCACCGGGTGCGCACCGGCGGGCGAGTTTGCGGGCCGCCTGGACGTGATCTGGGAAACCTCGATGGCGGGGAAGCCGGCCGGTCCGCTCACGCTCCACGGAGGATCGCTGGCGGTCCCCTCGACGCGCAACCGCGTGGAGATGTACGAGACCGGGACAGGCCGGCGATCCGGCAAGATCAAGACGAAGGGACCGGTGCAGTCGGGGCTGGTGGCGGAAGGGGGATACGGGTACTGCGCGGTCAGTATCGGGAATCGGCTGAGCTGTTTCGACTTGCGGTCGGGTGACGAGCAATGGAAGCGGTTTGTCAAGGAAACCGCGCGGGGGGCCATTGTCGCCGCTAACCGGCTTGTGATAGGCTCGGCGACGGGGCGGCTCACGGCGTACGATCCGGCCGACGGGCGCGAAGTGTGGACGTTTGAGGAAACACAGGACCGGTTTATGGCCCCGCCGGCGGCGGGACACGGGTTGGTGTTCCAGCCGGGGGTCAGCGGGTTTCTTTACGCCCTGGACCCGAACGACGGGACGGAGCGCTATCGCGTGAAAGTGGACGGGCCGATGGTCGGCGGCGTGGCGGTCGCCGAACTGGTCGTGGGGGCGGACATGCCGGGGCGGGTCTACGGGATCGACGCTCAGGACGGTACTGTCCGGTGGCGCACCGACATAGGAGCGCCGGTCTGGACCAAGCCGGCGGTGGCCGAGGGACGCGTTTTTGTCGGGCATTCCGGCGGCGAACTGGTGGCCCTGAATCTGGTCGACGGCCGCGTGCTGTGGCGTTTCCAGGCGTTCGAGGTGATCGCGGCATCGGCGGCGGTGATCGGGCGGTTCGTGGCGGTCGGGACGCTGGGCGGCAACGTGTACGTTCTCGACGCGGCCAGCGGGTCGGTGCTGAGCCGGCGCAAGCTGGAGGGACGTATTGACCAGGCGCCGGCGACCGACGGCGACCGACTCTATCTCGCTACCGACCGGGGGCGGGTGATCTGTTTGGGCACCCTCCCGGGGGTCGCCGCGGAGCAAGCGGAAGCGCAGGCCGACGATGGAACAGAGTCTCCGGAGGCCGGGGCGAGCGGGGCGCATAGGGATAACCCCGGACTTACGCCGCCCGCCGGGTGGACAGCCGCCGGCGGCAAGGCTGGCCGGGCAGGAGGGGGGCCGCCGGGCAGTAAAGCTGTCAAGAGGTGAACCCAAAAAGAGAAAGGGACAGCTTGGCAGCTGTCCCTTGGATCCATCAATCCTCGGCCGGAGCGCGTCAGCCCTCTTGCACCTGCTCCTCGGCCGCTTTCTTCAGTTTGTCATTGGCGTAGATGGCGATCTCTACGCGCCGGTTGGCCTGCATGGCGGCCGCGGTGTTCTCCGTGGCGATCGGCTGCTGTTCGCCGTAACCCTGGATGATGAAGCGGTTGCTCACTACCTGCTGGGCAGCGAGGAAACTCGAGACCGACTCCGCGCGGGAGCGGGAGAGCGTGAGGTTGTAGGAATCCGATCCGGTCGTGTCGGTGTGCCCCTCGATGAGGACATTGGTCTCGGCGTACTTGTTGAGAATGGCGGCGAGGTTCACGAGGTTCTGCTGGGCCTCGGGCCGCAGGTCGGCCTTGTTCACGTCGAAAAGGATTCCGGAAGCGAACGTAATCTTGATGCCTTCGCCGACACGCTCGATCCGCGCCCCTTCAAGGTCCTTCTGCATTTCCTCAGCTTGCTGATCCATGTAGTGGCCGATATAGGCGCCGGCCGCGCCGCCAACGGCGGCGCCGATGATCGCGCCGACCGCCGTGTTGCCGGCGGCGTTGCCGACTAGTCCGCCGACCACGGCCCCCGACCCGGCGCCGATCAGAGCCCCTTTCTGCGTTTTGCTCATACCGCAGCCGACAAGGGCGGCGATCAGCACCACGCAAATCCCGGTCAAAGCAATGTGCCTAAGCATGAGTCGCTACTCCTTGAACAATTGGGTTATGCCATATGCCAAGCTACCCGTACTACACATCGGGAGATTCGCATGCGAATCCAACTAAAGGATGGCGAATTCCGGGGTGGCGTCCAAGTTTTTTTTCGGACTCCGGACTAACCAGCTTGACTGCCGGGAGGCTGACTGCCGGATTGGCGGTTGAGCTGGCCAGTTGACAGACTATCACCGCCTATTTGGCAGCCATGCTGACATTCTTGGCAGGTTGGTCATCGGAACGAGCAGATTCGTTATAGTGATATTGTTGTCAATCATGTGCTTATGTGGAATGGCACGGAAGTTGATAATCACTTATGACAGAAGTCACAGAAGGAATCGAGAAACAGAGAGACGAAATAAGGAGGTTCCAGAAATGCGTAGCGTGATGATTCCGAATCGGTTGGCGCGGGAAATCGACAGCATGTTCAACACCTTCATCAGTTTTCCGCAGATCAGTGCCGAGTGTGCGTGCGATTTTATGCCCCGCGTGAATATCCGCGAGACCAAGGATGATGTGCGCCTGGTGTTCGAGCTCCCAGGGATCGACAAGCAGGACATCAAGGTCACGGTGAAAGAAAACGTGCTCACGGTGTCCGGAGAGCGCAAGACGGTGGACGACGAGAACGCGGAGGTCGTTCGCCGGGAGATCCTCACCGGGGCGTTCAGCCGATCGTTCACGGTTCCCGACACGATCGACACCGACAAGATCGCGGCCGACTACCGGAACGGAATGCTCGAGGTGAAGCTGGCCAAGAAGGAAGCGGTGAAGCCCAAGGAGATCGAAGTCAGCGTGGGCTGATTCACCAGTCCAGACCGGAAAGCCACGCCATTGCCGACCGACGCGATGGAGATTTCCGAAGGAATCGAGAGGCCGGTCCATGACCGGCCTTTTGTTAAGAAGACAGGAGTGCGGACCGGGCCGGGGGGCTACGAAGACAGGAGGATTTGACGGATGAGCAAGATAATCGGAATAGACCTGGGGACGACCAACTCGGTGGTTGCGGTGGTCGAGGGGGGCGAGCCGACGGTAATCGCCAACAGCGAGGGAGGGCGCACCACGCCCTCGGTGGTGGCGATCGATCGGAACGGCGAGCGGCTGGTGGGGACGGTGGCCAAGCGCCAGGCGGTCACCAACCCGCTGAACACTGTGTTTTCGGTCAAACGCCTGATCGGGCGCCGGTTTGACGAAGTGCAGGCGGAAATCGCGAATTTTCCCTACAAAGTCAACCGCGGACCGGACGAATCGCCGGTGATTGAGATGGCCGGCCAGACGTACAAGCCGGCCCAGATCTCGGCCATGGTGCTCGGGAAGATGAAGAAGACGGCGGAGGACTACCTCGGCCAGGCGGTGACTAAGGCTGTGATTACGGTCCCCGCCTATTTCAACGACTCGCAGCGCCAGGCGACCAAAGACGCGGGCCGGATCGCCGGGCTGGAGGTCCTGCGGATTATCAACGAGCCGACGGCGGCGGCGCTCGCCTACGGCCTGGACAAGAAGAAAGTCGGCAAAGTGGCGGTGTTCGATCTCGGCGGCGGCACGTTCGACATCTCGATCCTCGAACTGAGCGACGGGGTGTTCGAAGTGCTTTCGACCAACGGCGACACCCACCTCGGCGGCGACGATTTCGACAAACGCATCATGGACTGGCTGATCGAAGAGTTCCGCATGTCGGACGGGATCGACCTGGGGAAGGACCCGATGGCGCTCCAGCGGCTGCGCGAGGCGGCCGAGAAGGCCAAAGTCGAACTGTCGTCGACGCTCCAGACAGCCATCAACCTGCCGTTCATCACGGCCGACCAGAACGGGCCGCGGCACCTGAACGTGACCCTCACGCGGGCCAGGCTGGAGTCGCTGGTGGACGACCTGCTCGAACGGACGAAGCGGCCGGTGCAGAACGCGCTGGCCGACGCCAAGCTCACGGTCGACCGGATCGACGACGTGATCCTGGTCGGCGGGATGACGCGGATGCCGAAGGTGCAGCAGATCGTGAAAGAGTTCTTCCGCAAGGAACCCAACCGGTCGGTCAATCCGGACGAAGTGGTGGCGATCGGCGCGGCGATCCAGGGGGGCGTGCTCGCGGGAGACGTCAAGGACGTGCTGCTTCTGGACGTGACGCCGCTCTCGCTGGGGATCGAGACGCTCGGCGGGGTGATGACCCGGCTGATCGAGCGCAACACGACGATCCCGACGCGCAAGTCGCAGGTTTTCTCGACGGCCGCGGACAACCAGCCGCAGGTGGATATCCACGTGCTCCAGGGGGAGCGCGAGATGGCGATCGACAACAAGACGATCGGGCGGTTCATTCTCGACGGGATCCCGCCGGCCCCGCGCGGTGTCCCGCAGATCGAGGTGACGTTCGACATCGACGCCAACGGGATCATCAACGTGTCGGCCAAGGACACGGCGACCGGCCGGGCGCAGAATGTCCGGATCGAAGCCTCCTCGGGCCTGAGCGAACAGGAGATCGCGCGGATGGTGGCGGACGCCCAGCAGCACGAGGCGGAAGACCGGGAGAAGAAGCGCCGGGTCGAGGCGCGCAACCGGGCCGACGCGGCCGTCTGGCAGTCGGACACGCAGATGAAGGAGCTCGGCGACAAACTCAGCCAGGAACAGACGGCGGCTCTCGGGGCGGCGACCGAGCGGGTGCGTGCGGCCCTCAAGGGAGACAACGCCGACGAGATGAGCCGGGCCGCCGAGGATCTTCAGACCGCCTGGCAGCAGGTCTCGGCCGACCTCTACCGGCAGGCGGCCGGGCCGACAGCGGGCGCTCAACCCGGCGGCAACGGATCCGGCCCGCAGACCGGCGCCGCCGGTCGTCCGGACGCGGACGCAGTCGACGCCGATTTCGAAGAGGTGAAGTGAGGAAGCGGCGGATCGCGAGGCAAGGCGGCGGTCGGTCGGCGATTTCCGGCCGGCCGCCGGCGCATGGTGAACGCCAGCGGGTCGCCGTGATAATCGAGAAATGAGGAGCGCGTGGACAGTTTATCGTTAGGTGTGATCGGCGGTCTGCTGGCGGGGATCTGTCTCTTCGCCGGCTGGGTGATCAAACGGCACTTTGTGGACCAACGCTGGGCGGCGATGGGCCGGAGCGTTTATGCTGCGTGGCAGAACGGCGACGAGCGGCACCGGATCGAATACGTCAATTATCTCGAGGAGGATGCGAGGGAGGAGGACAAGGAGGGAGAGTTTCGGCCCGGGCGGCAAGTGTGAGAGCCGGCACCTCCCGGGCGCGGGCGAGAAGTATGCTTGCCGAAGCAGTATTAGTTACGATAGATTAGACAAAATCGGGGGGCGAAAGTCGGCATGGCGAAGGATTACTACGACATACTCGGCGTGAAGGAGGACGCCTCGCCGGAGGAGATCAAGAAAGCGTTCCGCAAGCTGGCGATGAAGTACCACCCGGACCGCAATCCGGGAAACGCCCAGGCGGAGGCGAGATTCAAGGAGATCTCCGAGGCCAACGAGACGCTGTCCGACCCGAAGAAGCGGGCGGAGTACGACACGCTCCGCAAGTACGGGGCCTTCGCCGGGGCGGGGCAGGGATTCGACCCGGGCGCGCACGGCAACGGCGGATTCGATTTCTCCGATCTCTTCCGCCAGGGAGCGGGCGGCCGGGGCGGATTTCAGACGTTCCGATTCGGCGGCGGGGTGGAGGGGCTGGACGAGATTCTATCGCAGTTTTTCGGCGGGCGGGGCGGGTTCGGAACGGAGTTCGGCAAAGAACGGGTGCGCCCGCGCCGGGCCCGGCAGGCGCGGGGGACGGATCTGAAGGCGACGGTGACGGTCACGCTGCGAGAGGCGGTCGCGGGAACCCGCAAGCGCCTCCGTATCCGTCAGACCGGCAGGACGATCCAGGTGACGATCCCGCCTGGAATAGAAAATGGCGGCGTGATCCGGCTGGCGGGGCAGGGGATGCCCGCGCCCGCGAGGCCCGAAATGCCGCCGGGTGTGCCCGGAGACTTACTCATCACGGTGAAGGTTATGGCCGACCATCAGTTCGAAAGAAAGGGGAATGACATCTACACGAAGGTCACAATTCCCCTGAAGGATGCGATTCTCGGCGGCAAGGCCCGGGTCAGGACGCCGCTAAAGGAGATTCAGGTGACGATCCCGCCGGGAACGCAGCCCGGGACAAAACTCCGGCTGAAGGGGATGGGGCTCTCGGTGGGCGGCGTGCAGGGAGACCAGTATGTCGAAGTGGATGTGCGGATCCCAAGAGCGGCCGATCTGACGGAGGAGCAGAGGAAGATGTTGGAGGAGTGGTGAGGGGGCGCAAATCTCGAGAGAATGTTACGACCCATAGCATAGGAGCAACCGTAGCATGTATGTCGTACTAGATACCAATATCCTAATGGCGGACTACCTCCTTCGGGGCCGGTGGTTCACTGACCTGCGCCATTTTCTCAGGTTGAATAACGGCAAGCTAGTAATTCCGAGAATCGTCCTGGAAGAGACTGTGGCCAATTATGGTCGCGACTATAAGGCCATCATCTCAGAGGCGAAAAGGCTAGATAAAAGGCTGAAGAGTCTCTCAAAGCGAAACTCATTGGATTATGAGCGCTTAGAGCAAGAAAGCAACCGGGAAATGAATAATTACCGGGAGTTCTTGTTGAGGGAGTTGGAACACTGGAATCTGGACGCGGCTTCCGAGAAGCCACCAGGGGTGGATGACATCATAACAGCGGTCGTCAGTAGAAGAAAGCCCTTTAAGGAGAATGGCGAAGGGATAGGGGACTACCTGCTGTGGCGTGCAGTGACTCAGGTGGCGACAAATTCAGAACCGACTGTGCTAATAACAAACGACACTAGCGACTTTGGGAATCAGATGGATCCGGTGGGTCTGCACGATGCCCTGATTCAGGAACTGGGGGAAAATGCGCCCAAGGTCAGTCTCTACCGGAGCATTCAGTCATTTATTGAGATTCACTATCCAAAGCCACCGTGGGCAACGGAGGAGTACTTGAGGTGTCTGCCTGGATTTCAGCGAGTAGTGAGCTTGGTGAACGCCTTTGTAAAACGTATGCCCGGTGAATTCGTGTTTCCCGCTGGCTTGCGCCTGATACCGTCCGAACCAGCGGTGAAATCTTTCTACGTCTACCAGAGCGGCGACGACGCATGGACGACCGTACTTCGATTCGAAGTCGAAGCCAGTGTTGAGGGTTTGGCTCCGAGCAGAGTAGCAAAGCCGGTTGAAGGATTAGTCCCATTAGCGGCCTTTTCCGGGAATGTCACTGTATTGGCCTCGGTCCACTGCGAGGTTAGGAATGGAGATATACGCCTTGTGAGCACGTTAGAGCGGGAAGTCACAAGAGAGGATTTGCGAGAGGGTACACTACGGTATATCCGCCGGAGCACAGCAATGTATAGTGAGGCAGCGTCCGGCGGGGTTCTTCTCTCCGGGATATACACGGCTCCAGACTTCCGGCAGTATCCCCTGCCGTACGGCGCCGTTCACGCTGACCCTGTGCGTCCAATGCCACCGATCAAACCCCCTAGCGCCCCGGCAGTGTTGTGGAAGCGCTCCCAACCCTCGGACGGCGATGCCAAGAAAGGTGACTGACAAGGTCGAGGTTTGATATGACGGAGGAAGGTGACACATAGATGAACCCGAATCGAATGACCCAGCGGTCGATCGACGCGATCAGCTACGCCCAGCAGCAGGCGGCGGCGGAACAACACCCGCAAATCACCCCCGAACACCTGCTCCACGCGCTGCTGGTCCAGGAGGAAGGACTCGTTCCGCAGCTTCTGAAAAAGACGGGCGCCGAGACAGGGGCCATCGCTGGCGAGGTCGACGAGGCGCTCAAGATGCTCCCGCACGCCGCGGGCGGCCAGATCTATCCCTCGCGCGAGTTGAGCCAGGTGTTCACCCGGGCCGAGGCGGAGCTCGCCCGTTTCAAGGATGAGTACGTGTCGGTCGAACACCTGCTCCTGGCGCTCCTCGAGGTCAGGTCCAAAGCGCAGGAAATCCTCAAGGGCCACGGGGTCAGGCGGGACGAACTGCTCAAAGCGCTCTCGTCGATCCGCGGAAGCTACCGGGTGACGGACGAGACCCCGGAGGCGAAGTACGGGGTGCTCGAGAAGTATGCGCGGGATCTCACACAGGCGGCGCGGGAGGGGAAGCTCGATCCGGTGATCGGGCGGGAGGAGGAGATCCGGCGCGTCATCAAGATCCTATCGCGCCGGACCAAGAACAACCCGGTGCTGATCGGCGAGCCGGGCACGGGGAAGACGGCGGTAGTGGAGGGGTTGGCGCAGAAGATCGCCCTCGGCGAGGTGCCGGAGACGCTCAAGGAGCGCCGGCTGGTGGCGCTCGATATCGGCGCCCTGATCGCCGGTTCGAAATTCCGCGGCGAGTTCGAGGAGCGGCTCAAGGCGATCCTCAAAGAGGTCGAGGAGGCGGAGGGGGAGGTCGTGCTGTTTATCGACGAGATGCACACGCTGGTCGGCGCGGGGGCGGCCGGACCGGGCGCGCTCGACGCCTCCAACATGCTCAAACCGGCGCTCGCCCGCGGGGAGATCCGGTTTGTCGGGGCGACGACGCTCAAGGAGTACCGCCAACACGTGGAGAAGGACGCCGCCCTCGAGCGGCGCTTCGCGCCGGTGCTGATCGAGCCGCCGACGGTCGAGGAGACGGTGTCGATCCTCCGGGGGCTGCGCGAGCGCTACGAGGCCTTCCACGGGATCAAGATTTCGGATGGGGCGATCGTGGCCGCGGCCAAGCTGTCGGACCGCTACATCGCCGACCGGTTCCTCCCGGACAAGGCGATCGATTTGATCGATGAGGCGGCGGCCGAACTGCGGATCGCGATCGACTCGCTGCCCGAGGAGCTCGATGCGGTCGAGAAGAAGATCCGGCAGCTCGAGATCGAAAAGGAGGGGGTGAAGAACGAGCCGGACGCCCGCGAGCGGCTGAAACCGATCGAGGAGGTACTGAAAGACCTGTACGCGCAGCGGAACGATCTCCGGACGCAATGGACGCGGGAGAAGGACACGGTCGAGGGGATCCGCGCGGTCAAAGTCGAAATCGAACAGCTCAAGCACCGGGCGGCGGAGGCCGAGCGCAAGGCGGACTACGAGACGGCGGCGAAAATCAAGTACGGCCAGATTGTCGAGGCCGAGAAGAAACTCCAGTCGCTGACGGGCGCCCTGGCCGCTATCCAGGAGAAACGCCAGCTGCTCAAGGAGGCGGTGGATGAGGACGAGATCGCCGAGATCGTCGCGCGCTGGACGCATATCCCGGTGGCCCGCCTGACCGAGTCGGAGTCGGAAAAACTGCTGCGCCTGGAGGAGGAACTGCACCGCCGGGTGGTGGGGCAGGACGAGGCGGTCGCGGCGGTGGCCGACGCCGTGCGCCAGTCGCGGGCGGGACTGTCGGACCCGCACAAGCCGATCGGCTCGTTCATCTTCCTCGGCCCCACCGGGGTCGGCAAGACCGAACTGGCCCGGGCGCTCGCGGAGTTCCTCTACGGCACCGAGGAGGCGATCGTGCGGCTCGACATGTCCGAGTACATGGAGAAACACTCGATGTCGCGGCTCGTGGGGGCGCCGCCGGGGTATGTCGGGTACGAGGAAGGGGGCCAGTTGACGGAGGCGCTTCGGCGGCGGCCCTACGCGGTCGTGCTGCTTGATGAAATCGAGAAGGCGCACCCGGAGGTGTTCAATATTCTCCTGCAGGTGCTCGACGACGGCCGTCTGACCGACAACCAGGGGCGGACGGTGTCGTTCAAGAACGCGATCCTGGTGATGACCTCGAATGTCGCGGCCGAGTACATTCAGACGGAGACGGCCGGGATGGGGGAATTCAACCGGGATATGATCTGGGAGAATATCAAGAAGAACGTGCTCGACGCGGTGCGGCGGACGCTGCGGCCGGAATTCGTCAACCGGATCGACGAAATGATCGTCTTCCATGCGCTCACCCCGGCGGAGATCAGAGCGATTGTCCGCCTGCAGTTGCGGCGGCTCGAGCGGCTCCTGGCGGAAAAGGATATCGGGCTGAGCGTGACCGAGGCCGCGGTGGGTCAAATCGCCGAAGCCGGTTATGACCCGGCTTTCGGGGCGCGGCCGCTCAAGCGCTACATTGCGAAAGAACTCGCGCAGGATATCGCCAAACAGATGCTGGCGGGGACGGTCCGGCCCGGACAGACGCTTCGGATCGATTTCGCCGGCGGGGAGATGCGGTTCACGGCTGGGCCGACGGCAGAAGGGTCAGGGCCGCAAGGGTCCTGACGGGGCTACTCACACCGTTGGTAAGAATGTCAGGACCACAAGGGTCCTGACCCGCGTCGGCGATTTCGCGTGATGAGGCGGCCCGGCGAAAGCGCCGCTATGGTTGGACCGGTTTGCCCCGCCGGGCCGTGAATCCGAAACTCAGGGCGTTGTATTCACAGGCTTTGATGCATTCGCCGCACGAGGTGCAGTCGGCGAGGACCTTGACTTTGCCCTCGACGATCTGTTTGATCGTGGGGCATGGGGAGGCCGCCACGCAATCCATGCACTCGGTGCAGGCCTCGCGGTCGATGCGGACGCGGGCCGGCGCGATCTTCTCACACAGCCAGGTCAGAGCGCCGATCGGGCAAATGCCGTAGCAGAACGGACGGTAGAGCACGAGGCCGGCCAGGAGCAAGACAGCCATCATGACGATGAACGTCGCATCGACACTCCAGTGGAGCAGCTCGAAGAAGTTGATCGGATCGTAGACGCTGTAGGCCGAGAAGGCGGTCCAGGGGCCGACGCTCGTGTCCGCCTCGAGCCGCTCGGCGAGCAGCCCGACATGGTTCTTGACGGCGAACACGGTCAGGATGAAGAGGACAAAGAGGCTCAGGCGGACGGCGTTGAAGGCGGTGAAGTTGAACTGCTTGAATTTCCACTTGAAGGGAATTTTGTTGGCGAGCTCCTGCAACGCGCCGAGCGGGCACACCCAGCCGCAAAAGAGTTTGCGGCCGACCAGACTGGGAACGAACATGGCCAGGGCGAGGGCTACAAAGATGGGAAAGAACATGCCGGTCGTGATCCTGAACATGATCAGATTCACCACCCCGCACATCGGACTTGGATGGAGGGGGAACAGGTAGTCAAGGCCAAACAGGACGAACACCGCCGCCATAGCGCCGATTCGCACCCACTTGTTGACCAGGCGGTTCATCACGAGGATCATGCCGATGACGGCGATCACCACGAAGAGCATGTAGTGCCAGGTGAAGAGGAAATCCCAGACGGTCGGTTCGACCTCCTCCACGTGTTCTTCCACCGCCCGCAGGGGAGCGGCGCAGAGGACGGAGAAGAGCGCGGTGAGCGGCAACAGACGACGGTGCATGTGCGGCCTTTCGGAGAGCGACGGTTTGTTTGCGGTAGTATAGGGCGAGGGGGACGAGATGTCAATTGCCGGGCTTATCGAAGGCGGAGGGGGGAGGCATGGTCCACGGACCGTCGCCCGCCGCTGTTTTCCGATGTCGCTCCGGGGCGGCCGCGCCCCGGCGCGCCGTTCCCTACCCCTGTCCGAATTCGATTTTCGAGGGGTCGCCGCGGCGAAGGGATTTGAACCGTTCGAGAATCAGCTCAAACACGGCCTCGGCCTTGAAACGCGGCTGGCGTGGGCTGATGACCAGTTCGAGAATGATGATCTCGGCCCCGCCGTTGTAGTAGGAGACCATCACGGTCGGGACGAAGGCGGCGGGATCGTTGACGTAGACGGTGGGGATGATTTCGCCCTGGGCGTTGCACATGGAGTCGACCGGCCACATCTCGATCCGCCCGCCGTAGTGGCTGCGGATGGCGGCCGTATCCTCGGCGATGATGCCGGCGAAGGAGGTGGCGGCGGAGTCGACCTTGTAGATGGTGATGCCGACGAGAAGGTCGGCCGTGTCAAAATCCTGGTCGCCCGGGATGTAGGCCATCGACAGCCCGGCCGCGGCCGCTTCCTCAAGAACGAGGCGGTAGCCGGCGGGGGGGCTGAAGACATACGTTCGGGCGGCGCCTTCGTAGAAGGCGGTGTTGCTGTCGAGGCCCGGCTCGATCAGGTCGGCGAACGGATTGGCGGTCGCCGCTGAGAGCAGGGCGGAAAAGACCAAAATCGGGAGCATAGGGCTAGTATCGGCGGGGGCGGCGGTCGGGGTGAGCCAAAGATTCGCGGCGGATGCGGCGCCGAGAGCGGGGCGGGATGGCCGGGGGGACCGCGGGAACGCGAAAATGTCGGAAATTGCGCTGCCCCCGGGTCGGCGGGCTTGTGTTGCCGCCGCCAAATGCGTATGTTCGGCCCAATGGACAGGACAGCAAAAGACGTTGTTTCGCAACGGCTAACCAATACAGAACGAGGTTGAGGTATGGCAGGTATCGTTGGCTACGGCTGCCATCTGCCCCGGCACCGGATCAAAGTCGAAGAGATCGCCAAGGTGTGGGGGGCGGACGCGCCCAGCTATAAGAAGGGCCTGATGCTGCGGGAAAAATCGGTTCCGCCGCCCGACATGGACACCATTACGCTGTCGGTGGAGGCGGCCCGGCGCGCCCTCATTCGGGCGCAGACGGTGGACCCGAAAGATATCGGGGCGATCTACATCGGCTCGGAATCGCACCCCTACGCGGTGAAGCCCTCGGGAACGACGGTGGGGGAGGCGATCGGGGCGACGCCGGATCTGCACTGCGCCGATTTTGAGTTCGCCTGCAAAGCGGGGTCGGAGGCGATGTTTGTCGCGCTCAGCCACGTGGAGTCGGGGTTCATGAAGTACGCGCTGGCGATCGCGGCCGACACCTCACAGGGCGCTCCCTCGGACGCGCTCGAATTCTCGGCCGCGGCCGGGGCCGGGGCGTTCATCATGGGCAAGGACAACCTCATCGCCGAATGTCTCTACACCCATTCCTACATGACCGACATGCCCGATTTCTGGCGCCGCGAGCACGAGTTCTACCCGCAGCACGGCGGCCGGTTTACCGGCGAAGAGGCCTATTTCGCGCACACGAAAGGCGCTACCACCGCCATCCTGAAGAAATCGGGGATGAAGCCGCAGGATTTCCAGTGGGCGGTGTTCCACCAGCCGAACGGGAAGTTCCCGCAGCGGGTGGCGCTGGAACTGGGGTTCACCCAGGCGCAGATCGATCCGGGCTGGCTGTCCCCCCGCTTGGGGAACACCTACTCGGGAGCCTCGCCGATCGGCCTGACGGCGACGCTCGACACGGCCAAACCGGGGGACCTGATCATGATGTGTTCATACGGTTCGGGCGCGGGCTCGGATGCGTTCATCTGGAAGGTCACGGACCGGATCGACAAGGTGCGGGACCTGACAATCAGGACGCACAAGCTGCTCGATGAAAACCTCACCTATGTCGACTACGGCACCTATGCCAAGTTCCGGCGCAAAATCCGCAAGAACGCGTAGGAGGAGAAAGAATGAGAACGGTGTGTATCGCCGGGGTCGGCATGAGCCAGTGGGGCGAAGTGTGGCGCACCTCGCTGCGCCAGCTCTTTGCCGACGCGGCCGGTGAAGCGATAAAGAACGCGGGCGTCGACCATCTCGACTCCCTCTACGTGGGGTGCATGTCGGGCGGGTTGTTTGTCCAGCAGGAGCATCTCGGGTCGCTCATGGCGGACTACATGGGAATGCCGGGGCTGCCGGCGATGCGGGTCGAGAGCGCCTGCGCCTCGGGGGGCATGGCGCTCCGGGCGGCCTATTTCGAGGTGGCCGCGGGGGCGGCCGAGATTGTGATGGCCGGCGGAGCCGAGAAAATGACCGACTGCACCGGCGACCAGGCGACCGCGGCGCTGGCCACCGCGGCCGACCAGGAGTACGAAGTGTTCAACGGGGCCACCTTCCCCGGGCTCTACGCCATGATGGCGCACGCGCACATGGCCAGGTACGGGACCACGCGGGCGATGCTGACGGCCGTGGCGGTAAAGAACCACCGCAACGGGTCGATGAATCCATTCGCCCAGTACCCGTTTCCGGTGAAACCGGAGACGGTCGAGAGCTCGGTCATGGTGGCCGACCCGCTGCGCATTCTCGACTGCTCGCCGATCACCGACGGGGCGGCAGCGGCGATTCTGTGCAGCGAGGAAGTCGCCAAAAAGCTCGGACGCCCGTACGTGCGGATCATCGGGTCCGGCGCGGCGACCGACACGATCCAGTTGGCCCAGCGGGCCGACCTCACGACGATCAAAGCGGCCGCCCTGGCGACGGCGCGGGCGCTCCAGCAGGCCGGGCGGAAGATCACCGACGTCCAGTTCGCCGAGGTCCACGACTGTTTCACGATCGCGGAACTCGTGGTGCTCGAGTCGATGGGCGTGTACAAGCCGGGCGGTGCCGGTCCGGCCACCCTGGCCGGGGAGACGGCGCTGGACGGCAAGTTCCCGGTCAACCCCTCGGGCGGCCTGAAGTCGAAGGGGCACCCGGTCGGAGCCACAGGGATCGCCCAGGCGGTCGAGGTGTTCAAACAGCTCACGCGCCAGGCCGAAGGCGGCCGCCAGATCAAGGGGAACCTCCGCATTGGGATGGCGCAGAACATGGGCGGGTCCGGCGGTTCCTCGGTCGTTCACATCATGGAGGTGGCGTGATGGCTATGTTCAGTTCGCGCAATTGGCGCGAGTACCCGCAGCGGTACCGCCTCGAGGCCGTGAGATTCAAAAAGAGCGGCAAGACCTATTTCCCGCCGCGCTCAATCGACCCCGAAAACCGCGACACCGAGCGCGAGACGGTGCGGCTCCCCGACACCGGGAAGATCGTCACCTACACGGTGGTGCGGGTGGCTCCCTCGCAGTGGGGGGACATGGCCCCCTATGCCCTGGCGATCGTGCAACTGACCGACGGCACCCGGCTGTTCGGGCAGATGACCGACTGCAACGTGGACGAGGTGAAAATCGGAATGGAAGTGCGGATCGAGTTCCGCCGGATCCAGACCGAGGAACACCACGGGGTGCTGAGCTACGGGTACAAGTTCGTGCCGAAGTGGTGGTGAGGCCGTTCGGGAATTGACACCAGGCGCCGCCGGGCGGAAACGCCCGGCGGTTTCTTTTGCGGCTCACGAGGACAGAAGGCGCCCGGCCGTCAACTTCGATTGCGCCGCCGCCCGCGCCGCGGTATATTCCCCGTCGGCTTCAGGACAGCGCCCGACCACGAAACGCCTCTAGCGAGAGCAGGAAAGCGAGGAATCAGATGTACATGCTGGGAGCAGTCGCCGGGGACATCGCCCGGGAGATCGCGCAGATCAAGCAGGAGGCCGCCGGCCGGGGGATCCGGGTGATGCGCGGCCGCCTGATCGGACCCGGCGGGGCGGAGGCGCCCCGCGTCGTCTGGGTGGCGGACGGAGACGGCGACTGGCGGGAGTTTCTCGATTTCGCGCAGAGTGTGGGCGTGAAAGCGGTCGTGATCGATTTCGACCGGATCGACATGGAGCTCTTGCGGGCGGATGTCGAGGACGCGGCGGTCGACGAGGAGTACGAAGAGGGGCGCACGAAGATGCTCCAGATGCTGGAGAAACTCGACAAGCACGACGGGGAGATCGGGCATGTCGGGATCATATTCCCGCACGGACCGCTGGTCTATCAGGCCTCGGTGCGGACGCCGTGGTACGATGACTACGTGACAGTGCGGGAGATCGCCGGCGCCGCGGATGAGTTCGCGGAGGAAGAGGAAGACCCTTTCGATATCCAGTGACGTGCGGGCGGGGGCTCCGGCCGCTCTGCTTCGCGCCGCGGCCCGAAGGGCGTTGACAGAACGAGGAGGGGATAGTATACTATTGAATGCGCCCCGGCAGCTCGCGATTGGTGAATCTCGGGATTGCAGTGAAGCGGCGATTAGTCCCGGCCCCTTGGGCGCAGGGTACACAGGGATTGACAGCGGACAGACATATATCATTATATCCTATCTTATCCGCGGGTCGGGAGCGTTTGGCCGAGGGCGGCTCGTTCGTTCCCGGCGCGCGCCGCAGGCTGATTAACCGATACCGGAGAGCGGCGACGCAGCGGGTGAAACGCGCAGGAGGTCTTCATGGTCCGAAGTGTGGCGAGGTTTGTGGCGCCGGCAGCGGTGCTTGTGAGTGCGCTGGCGGCATGGGGCGGATCGGTCCAGGCGGACGAGGGAATCGCGTACCACGATCTCCGCGACCGTGCGATCAGCGCCTGGCAGGAAGTGGACACGTTCACGTTTGCCGGTCAGGTCGGCGATGTCGTGCTCATTCGCGTGAACCGAACGGCAGGGGAACTCAACCCGCTCGTCCGGCTGTACCGTCCGGACGGCAGCCTTCTGGCGGAGGCCGGACCGCTGTGGTCGGCCTACGACCGGACGGAGATACTCGATCAGGCCCTGCCGCAAGGGGGGAGCTACCGCCTCTGTGTGGCCGATGATGACGGTCTGCAGTGGGGAGACTACGCGGTGACGCTGGAGTGTGTGAATCGGCCGACCGGGGCGGAGACTGCGGCGTATGACGATGTGCGGTCCGACACGCTCACAGCCGTTCCCGAGATAAAACTCTACCGCTTCTCCGGGCTGGCCGGGGACCGCGTAATCCTGCGCGCGAATCGGACCGCGGGAGAACTGAACCCGCACCTGCGGCTGTACCGTCCGGACGGAAGCCTTCAGGCGACGGCCGACCCGATGTGGAGTGCGTACGAGCGCACGGAGCTGTTCGATCAGGGGTTGACGCAGAACGGGACATACACGGTGTGCGTGATCGACGACGACGGGTTCCAGCTCGGCGAACTGGCCTTCACGTTGCAGTGCGTGAACCGGCCCGTCGGGGCGGAGGATATGGTCTACCACGGCCTGGTCAGTGCGACGATTTCGGCGGTGCCCGAAATGGAGCTGTATCGATTCTCCGGCCAGATCGGCGACCGGGTGGTCCTGCGGGTGAATCGGTCTTCGGGGGAACTCAACCCGCACCTGCGTTTGTACCGCCCGGACGGCGGTCTGGTGGCCGAGGCCGGCCCCGTGTGGCCGGGCAACGACCGGACCGAGCTGTTCGACCAAAGCCTCCTGCAAACGGGGCAGTACACCGTGTACGTGAGCGACGATGACGGCTCCCAGCTCGGGGAGTTCGCGCTCACTGTCGAGTGTGTGAATCGTCCCTTGGGGGCGAAGGCAGTCGTGTACGACGACCTCCTTGAAGACACGCTGGAGACGGCGCCGCGCTTCCGGCTCTACCGTTTCGAGGGGCAGATCGGGGATCGGGCGATCTTCCGGGTCAATCGGACGAGCGGGGAGGTAAACCCCTGCGTCCGGGTGTACCGACCCGACGGGAGTCTGCTGGCGGAAGCGGGGCCGCTGTGGCCGAATTACGAGCGGGCCGAGTTGTTCGATCTGAATCTCTCCCAGACCGGGACTCACACGCTGCTTGTGGCCGATGAGGACGGGTACCAGCTGGGCCAGTACCATGTCACGCTGCAATGTGTCAACCGGCCGGTTGGCGCAGTGACGGCCGGGTACGGTGAACTTGTCAGCGGTCAGGTGGCCGATGTGCCGGAGATGTACCTGTTCCGTTTTGACGGCGCGGTCGGGGAACAGGTGTGCATACGGTTGAACCGGACGTCCGGCGACTTGAACCCGTGGGTGCGGCTGTATCGGCCCGACGGCAGCCTGCTGGCGGAAGCAGGTCCGTTGTGGCCGGGCTATGAGCGCACCGAGCTCTACGACCAGCTCCTCTCGCAGACGGGCACGTACACGCTGTATGTGAGCGACGAAGACGGGTACCAGACGGGTTCCTACGCGATGATGCTTGAGTGCATCAACGATCCGGGCGAAGTTTACCCGGCCGCCTACAATGATCTGATCGCGGATACCGTCGATGCGGTGCCGCGGTGGCACGTGTACCGGTTCGCCGGACAGAGCGGGGATAGGCTTATTGTCCGCGCCAACCGGATCTCGGGCGAAGTGAATCCGTGGATTCGGATCTATCGTCCGGATGGCAGTCTGCTGGCCGACGCGGGACCGATGTGGCCCAGCTACGACCGCGCCGAGCTGTACGACGTTACCCTGAATTTCTCGGGGACTTACACGCTGTACGTCAGCGATGAAGACGGCTACCAAATGGGGGAATACGGCGTCACGCTCCAATGTGTCAACCGTCCGATAGGGGCGGGGACCATGGCGTTCGGCGACGTGGCGGCGGAGGTCATCGACTCGTTTCCCCGCATCCGGCTGCACCGGTTTTTGGCGACGGTCGGGGATCGGGTAGTAATCCAAGCGTCGCGCGTGTCGGGGGATGTTGTGTCGTGGGTGCGCCTGTACGATCCGAGCGGCAATGTTGTCACTGAGGGCCAATCGGACGGTGCGGTCACGATTTGCGCCGCGCTCATCCCGGCCACCGGGCAGCAGACGATCTACCTGAGCGACGACGACGGGTTCGGTTTGGGGACCGACACCCTGAGACTTCTCGAATTCAAGTGCGGCGATGTCAATACGATGAGCGGACCGGCGGCCATCAACGTTTCCGACATCACGTATTTGATTGCCTGGACGTTCCGAGGGGGGCCGCCGCCGATGTGCCTGCAGGCTGCCGACGTCACCAACGACGGGGGGTTCACGGTTGCCGATCTCACCTACCTGATTTCGTACCTGTTTCGGGGCGGTCCGGCGCCGGCATGCTAGGCGACGCGGTCGCGGGAATTGCAGCGCCTGCGGTCGGGGCGGCCGGCTGCAGGCGAGTTCTAAAGGGGCCGCGCCAATGGGCAGGAGGGTGAGGGGACGTGCGGGCGGGGGCTTTACAAGCGCCGGGGTTTGCCGTATATTCGAAGCTCTTAGCTCACCGGCCGGCGGGACCGGCCGGTGCCAGGAAGGGTATGGCCGTGTGAAGAAAAAAATCCGCATCGGGAATGCCGGCGGCTACTGGGGGGACGATCTCGGGGCGCTGCGCCGTCAGTTGACCGGCGGACCGCTCGACTATATCACGATGGATTTCCTGGCGGAGATCACGATGTCGATTCTCCAGCGCCAGCGAAAAGCCAATCCCGACCTCGGCTACGCGGTGGATTTTCTCGAGCAGCTCCAGGATTGCCTTCCCCTGATCTGCCGTAAGAACGTGCGGGTCATCGCCAGCGCCGGGGGCATCAACCCGATCGGGCTGGGGCGGAAAATCGTCGAAATGGCGCGGGGCATGGGCCTGGAACTCAAGGTGGGGATTGTCTACGGGGACGACATCGTCAACCAGTTGTACGAACTGACCGCGGCGGGGGAGAAGTTCGCCAATCTCGAAACGGGCGAGGATTTCTTCGCCTACCGTTCGCGCATCACCTCGGCCAACATCTACCTCGGCGCGGAGCCGGTGGTGAAAGCGCTCGAGGCCGGCAGCCAGATCATCGTGACCGGCCGGGTGACCGACACCGGGATTACGCTGGCGCCGATGATTCACGAGTTCGGCTGGGCCATGGACGACTGGGACAAGATGGCGGCGGGGATTGTCGCCGGGCACATTATCGAATGCGGCGCGCAGGCCTCGGGGGGAAATATCACCGACTGGCGCGAAATCAAGAGCTTCCACAATATCGGCTACCCGATTATCGAAATGGAAGCGGGCGGCGAATTTGCCGTCACCAAACACCCCAAAACCGGCGGCCTGATCTCGGAGAAGACGATCAAGGAGCAGTTGGTCTACGAGATGGGCGATCCCGCCAACTACATTTCGCCGGACGGCGTGGCGCGCTTCGACACTATTGCGCTCCGGCAGGTCGGCCCCGACCGGGTGCGGGTGTCGGAGGTCAAGGGGAAACCGGCGCCGGACCATCTGAAAGTTTCGATGTCGTATGACGACGGGTGGAAGGCGAGCGGGTCGGTCCTCGTGTCGGGCCCGCAGGCGCGCGAGAAGGCCGGGGTGATCGCCGACACCCTGTGGGCGAAACTGGACCACGCCTATGAGGCGACGCGGACGGAGGTGATCGGGACGGGCTCGATCTGGCCGCGGGCGTTCGCGACCGACGAGACCAACGAGGTGCTCCTGCGGTTTTCGGTCCGCGACCGGGACTACGAGAAAGTGCGGGATTTTGGAAAGGCGCTGCCGACGCTGATCCTCTCCGGGCCGCCGGGGATGGCCGTGACCACCGGCGGTCGCCCGAAACCCTCGAGCGTGGTCGCCTACTGGCCGGCGCTGATTCACCGGAGCCGAGTGAAGGCGAAAGTGCTGGTGGTCGGGACGAATCGGCAGGAGTCGTTCCACGAGATTACTTTTCCGGTGCGAGTGCCGTCGCCGGCCGCGGACACGCCCGCCGGGCCGCCCCGACGCGCGCCCGGCCGCAAACCGGCCGGCCGGGCGGTCGAAGTCCGGCTCGAAGAAATCTGCTACGCCCGGTCGGGGGACAAGGGGGATACCTGCAATGTCGGGGTGCTCGCGCGGTCGCCCGAGATCTACGACTGGATCGCCGAGCACCTGACGGCCGCCCGGGTCCAGGAATTCTTCGCAGGAATCACCCGCGGCCGGGTGAAGCGGTACGAGCTGGACAACCTGGGCGGGCTCAATTTCCTGCTCGAGGAGACGCTCGGCGGCGGCGGAACGCGGTCGCTCATGATCGATCCTCAGGGGAAGACGCTCGCGCAGGCGCTGCTTCAGATGAGGCTGCGCGTGCCGCAGTCGCTGTTGAAAACACTCTAGCCTTGGGGAAAGACAGACGCCAATGTTTCGAATCGAGTCCAAGATCGACACGCGCACGGAGACGTTCGCCAAGAACGACGAGCTCAACCGGGCGGCGCACCGCCTCTTCAAGGAACGACTGGAGCAGGTGAAGCGGGGCGGGCCGGAGAAGGCGCGGGCGCGGCACACCGAGCGCGGGAAGCTGCTTCCCCGCGACCGGGTGGCCCGGCTGCTCGACCGCAACACCCCGTTTCTCGAACTGAGCCCGCTGGCGGCCTACGACATGTACGACGACGACGCGCCTGCGGCCGGCATCATCACGGGGATCGGGACCGTGCACGGACGCGAGGTGATGGTGATCGCGAACGACGCGACGGTCAAGGGGGGAACGTACTACCCGATCACGATTCTCAAGCATGCCCGGGCGCAGCGGATTGCCGAGGAAAACCACCTGCCCTGCGTCTACCTCGTCGATTCCGGCGGGATATTCCTCCCCCTGCAGTCGGGGACGTTTCCCGACAAGGACCACTTTGGGCGAATCTTCTACAACCAGGCGCGCATGTCGGCCAAGGGGATCACGCAGATTTCGGTGGTGATGGGGTCGTGCACGGCGGGCGGGGCATACCTGCCGGCGATGTCCGACGAGACTATCATGGTGCGCAAGCAGGGGACGATCTTCATCGGGGGGCCGCCGCTGGTGAAAGCCGCGACCGGGGAGGTGGTCACGGCCGAGGAGCTCGGCGGGGCGGACGTCCACTGCCGGACCTCGGGGGTGTCGGACCACTACGCGATGAACGACGAGCACGCCATTCAGATCGCCCGCAACATCGTGCAGAACCTGAACCGCCTGGAGAAGTTTCCGATCGACTGGGCGGAGCCGGAGGATCCCTACTACGATCCGGAAGAGCTCTACGGAGTGGTGTCGCACGACATCCGCAAGCCGTTTGACGTCAAGGAGGTCATCGCGCGGATCGTCGACGGATCGCGCTTCCACGAATTCAAGGAATTGTACGGGACGACGCTCGTGACCGGGTTTGCACGGATCATGGGGTACCCGGTGGGGATCCTCGGCAACAACGGCGTGCTCTTCTCCGAGTCCTCGCTCAAGGGGGCGCACTTTATCGAACTGTGCACGGAGCGAAAGATCCCGCTCGTGTTCCTCCAGAACATCTCGGGGTTCATTGTCGGGCGGCAGTACGAGGCCGGGGGGATCGCCCGCGACGGCGCGAAGCTGGTGCACGCGGTGGCCAATGCCGATGTGCCCAAGTTCACGGTCGTGATCGGGGGCTCCTACGGGGCGGGGAACTACGCCATGTGCGGGCGGGGGTATTTCCCCCGGCTCATGTGGATGTGGCCGAATGCGAAGATTTGCGTGATGGGGGGCGAACAAGCGGCCGACGTGCTGGCGACGGTCAAGATCAAGCAGTTGGAGAGCGAGGGACGCAAGCTGAGCGCGGAGGAAATCGAAGCCATCCGCCGGCCGATCATCGAAAACTACGAGAGCCAGTCGACGCCGTACTACTCGGGGGCGCGGCTGTGGGATGACGGGATGATCGGTTTCGGCGAGACCCGGCAGGCGCTCGCGCTCGGGATATCGATGGCGCTCAACACGGCAATTCCCGACCAGAAGTACGGCGTGTTCAGGATGTGAGGAGGCGGCATGAAGCTGGAGACCGTGACATTCGAAACTCACGAGCGCCTGGCGCGGGTGACGTTCAACCGCCCCGAGATCCACAACGCGTTCAACGCTACGGTGATTTATGAGATGACGGAGGTGTTCCGGAGGATTGCCGCCGACGATGCCGTGCGGGCGGTGGTGCTCAGCGGCCGGGGCAAATCGTTCTGCGCCGGGGCCGATCTCAACTGGATGCGCGGCGTGATCCGGCAGACGTTCGAGCAAAATCTGGCCGAGGCGACCGCGCTCGCGGAGTTGTTCTGGCTCATCTACACCTGCAAGCGGCCGGTGATCGGACGGATCAACGGGGCGGCGATCGGGGGCGGCACCGGGTTTGTCGCGGTGTGCGACATCGCCCTCGCCGCCCGGTCGGCGGTGTTCTCCTTCTCCGAGGTCAAGATCGGCGTCGTGCCCGCGTGCATCGGGCCGTACGTGATCAAAAAGATGGGGGAGGGGAAGACGCGGGAGCTGTTCATCACGGGCGAGCGCATGAGCGCCGAACGGGCCCGCGCGGTGGGGCTGGTCAACGGGGTGGCGGACGACGACAAGCTTGACGAAGAGACGGACCGGCTCGTCCACGCGATCCTGACTTCGGGGCCGGAGGCGGTGGCGATGGCCAAACGGCTGATCAGCGAAGCGCCGGGCATGACCCCGGAGCAGTTCAAGCCGTACACGGCCGAGATGATCGCGCGGCTCCGGGTCTCGGCGGAGGGGCAGGAAGGGATGGACGCGTTTTTGAACAAGCGTAAGCCCAGGTGGGCGGAGTGATGGGTCGGGCCGGCAAGCTCGCACTAAACAGACGACGGGATATGCAGTCATGAAGCAGCCATTCAAGAAGATTCTAGTCGCCAACCGGTCGGAGATTGCGGTGCGCGTCATGAACGCCTGCCGCCTCCTCGACATTCCGTGCGTGGCGGTCTACTCCGACGCCGACGCCAACGCGAAGCACCGCTGGTACGCGGATGAGGCGGTGCACATCGGCGCGCCGCCGCCGCGGGAGTCCTACCTGGCGATGGAGAAGATCATCGTCGCCGCGCTTCACACCGGGTGTGATGCGATCCATCCGGGGTACGGGTTTTTGGCCGAGAACCCGGTGTTTGCGCAGAAGTGCGGCGAGGCGGGCCTCGTCTTTATCGGTCCCTCGCCCGAGGCGATCCGGCTTCTGGGAAACAAAGTCGAGTCGCGCATCCGGATGGCGTCGGCGGGCGTGGCACTGATTCCCGGGATGAAGAAATCGGACGCCTCCACGGACGAGTTCGTGGAGGCTGCGGCCGCGGCCGGCTACCCGGTGATCATCAAGGCGGCTGCCGGCGGGGGCGGCAAGGGGATGCGGGTCGTGCACCGCCCGGAGGATCTCAAGGATGCGATCGAGGCGGCCCGCCGTGAGGCGGGCAACGCTTTCGGCGACGATACCGTCTACCTCGAGAAGTACATCGTCAACCCCCGCCACATCGAGTTCCAGGTGCTCGGCGACCGCCACGGGACCACTGTGCACGTGTTCGAGCGGGAGTGTTCGATCCAGCGGCGGCACCAGAAGATCATCGAGGAGACGCCCTCGACCGCGCTCGACGATGAGCTACGCGGGCGGATGGGAGCGGCGGCCGTCAAAGTGGCCCAGGCGGCCGCCTACACCAACGCCGGGACGGTGGAGTTCCTGCTCGACCGGGATCGGAATTTCTACTTCCTGGAGATGAACACCCGCGTCCAGGTGGAACACCCGGTGACCGAGATGGTGACCGGCGTCGACCTGGTCGTGGAGCAGATCCGGATCGCGGCGGGGGAACCGTTGGCCGAACCCTTCCGCCGGCTCACCCAGCGCGGGCACGCGCTCGAGTGCCGCATCTACGCGGAGGACGGCGAGGCGAACTTCATGCCCTCGACCGGGACGATCGTCCACTACTCAGAGCCGGCCGGGCCGGGGATCAGGGTCGATTCGGGGGTGGTCGAGGGGACGGAGATCACGATCGACTACGACCCGATCATGGCGAAACTGATTGTCCACGCGCCGACCCGGGAACTGGCGGTCCGAAAAATGGTGCGCGCGCTGAACGAGTACAAATTGCTGGGGGTGAAGACCTCGAAGCGGTTCATGATCGACGTACTGCAGCACCCGGAATTCGAGGCCGGCCGAACCTACACGAATTTCATCGAGGCGCACATGCAGGAACGGTCCATCGACACCGCCTTGTATCGCGATCCAGCGATCGCGGCGGCGGCTGCCGCCGCGGCCGGAGCGGCGGGCGAATCGCGCACAGCGGCCCGGGGGAAAAGAGAAATGCCGTCCGCGGCCGAGTTGATCGGGGCCTGGGAGATCGGAGGTTCCATCCGATGAACAGCTTCGAGTTTCTCTTCGACGGCGCTGTCACCGAGGCCCGGCTGGAAAGAGAGGGGGGAGATTTCCACGTGACGGTCGGCGACACGAACCTCCGCCTCCACCCGGCCGGCCGGAACCTCTACGATGTCCTCGTCAACGGACGGCGGATGCTGGTGGCCGCGGTGCGGCACAAGGACAAGTTCTATATCGATATCGACTCGGTCCTCCTGGAGGTGCGGGAGGCGACCGAGGAAAATGTCGCCGGGGCGGCGGGCGACCACGCCGTCGATCCGGACAAAATCTTCGCGCCCATGCCGGGGAAGATCGTCAAGATCCTGGTCGAGGTGGGGCAGACGGTCGCCGAGAAGCAGCAGATGGTGATCGTCGAGGCGATGAAAATGGAAAACCCGGTGCTCGCGCGGGCGAGCGGGACAGTCAAGGCGATCAACTACCGCGACGGGGAGCAGGTGGGGACTGAGGCCCCGATTATCGAGCTGGAATTGGCGAAGAAGGGCGAGTGAGGGAATCAACGCCGCGGGCGCAGCGGCCCGACCGACATCTGTCGGGCTGAGCGGCGCCCGCGCCGGCCGACTCTCTGCGGGCGGGCCGGGTCCGGCCCTAGAACTCGAGCCCGAGCGAAATAGGATAGAGAGTGCTCGCGTCGCCGCCCCCAGGCGAGGAAATGGTCATCCAGCGCGCCTGGGCGATAATCCAAAAACGATCGAGCACGCGCACCTGGAGGCCGGCGCCGACGTGAAACACGCCGTGGAGATCGTCGCCGTCCCACTCCGTATAGGTGTCCCCTTCTTTGGCCAGCGATAGGTCGGCGGTGCCGAAACCAAGGCCGAGGAACGGCCGCCAGGGGTCCAGATCCTGCCCGAACATGTACCGGAACATCGTGGTGAGCATGGCGGCGCGCAGCGAGCCGCGGTCGGCCAGCGGGGGAAGGCCGGCGTTGCGGAGGCTGTGGTATTCGATCTGGACGATCATGTTGACCTCTTCACCGAGCACGAACACGGCGCCGCCGCCGAGACCGAATCCGCGGTCAAAGCGGTCGTTCAGACGGTTGCCCTGGGCGGGTATCGACAGACCGGCCTGGAGCGAGCCGTAGACGATTCGCGCGGAGACGCCGGCCGGGGCGGCGCTCAGGGCCAGAGCCAGCAGCAGGACCGGCAGGCGAGCCGTCAGCGGCCGGGCCGCAGGGCGGGAGAAGTTCATCCGGTCTCCTTTCGAGAAGCGATTGCCGGAACAAAATAGCCCGGACGGGGACACGGGACAAACGAAATGTCCGGACGGGCAGAGACGGGCGGCCGGGCGGGGGAGGGAGGCGGTTCGAGTGAGCCGGCGGGGGAAATTTGTGAATATGTTCACTTGATTTCGCCGGGGGGGTTCGTTATATAGGCGTCAGACTGCGAGATCATTCCTGCAATGGAGGTAACAGCATATGCCGGAACGGCAAGACGCGTACATCATTTCCGCCTGCCGCAGCGCGATCGGGGTGCTGCACGGCGGAATCGGCGCTTTCACCGCGACCCAGTTGGGCGCGCTGGCGGTTAAAGAAGCAGTCCGGCGCGCGGGCATCAACCCCGCGGACATCGAGGAAGTCATCATGGGCCAGGTCGTGCAGGGAGGGGCGAACCAGGCACCCGCCCGGCAGGCAGCCATTCACGGCGGGGTGCCGCCGGAAGCCGCTGCGCTCACGATCAACAAGGTGTGCGGGTCTGGACTGAAAGCCGTGATGCTGGCGGCCCAGTCGATCCGGGCGGGCGACCAGGATGTGATTGTCGCGGGCGGCATGGAGTCGATGTCCAACACGCCGCTGGCGCTGTTCGGCGCCAAGCAGGGGGTGAAATTCGGACACCAGAGACTGCTCGACCTCATGATTATCGACGGGCTGTGGGACAGCTTCAACAATTTCCATATGGGCAGCGCGGCCGAGCTGACGCGCAAGAAGGCCAACATCACCCGCGAGATGCAGGACGAGTTCGCCTACAATTCGCACAAGAAGGCGCTCGCGGCGTGGAACGCAGGGAAGTTCGAGGCCGAGATCTTCCCCATCGAGATTCCCCAGAGAAAGGGCGACCCGGTCGTTTTCAAGAAGGACGAGGGGCCGCGGCCCGACATCTCCGTGGAGAAACTGGCCTCGCTGAAACCGGCGTTTGAAAAGGACGGGACAGTGACAGCGGGGAATGCGCCGGGGCTCAACGACGGCAGTGCGTGCACGGTGATCGTCTCGGAGCGCTACCTCAAGCGCCACAACCTCACGCCGCTGGCGCGGGTGGTCGACTACGCGGTGGCGGGAACGCCGCCGGCGGATTTGTTCTTCTCCCCGATCTACGCGGTGCAGAAGCTCATGAAGAAGATGAACGTCGCCATCTCCCACTGGGACCTGATCGAGGCGAACGAGGCGTTCGCCGCCCAGGCGCTGGCCGACGGCCAGGGGTTGGGCTGGGACTGGGACCGGGTGAACGTGCACGGCGGCGCAGTGGCTCTCGGCCACCCGATCGGGGCCTCCGGCACCCGCATCCTGACCACGCTCATCTATGCGCTCAAGGACCGCGGCAAAAAGCACGGCCTGGCGACGCTGTGTCTCGGCGGCGGCAACGCCGTCGCCTGTGCCATTGAACTGGTGTAACCCAACGAGGATGAGGCATCATGAAAGCGGAAGATATCAAGACGGTGACGGTGATCGGGAGCGGCACGATGGGCAACGGCATCGCCCAGGTGTTCGCCCAGACCGGGTACGCGGTGCACCTGATCGACATCGAGCAGTCCTTCCTGGACCGGGCGGTCAAGACCATCAGCGGGAGTTTCGACCGGCTGATCAAGAAGGAAAAGATCAGCGAGGCCGACAAATCGGCCGCTCTCGGCCGGATCAAAACCTCGACCGATCTCGGCGCCGCCAAGGTGGCCCAGTTGGTGATCGAGGCGGCGACCGAAGACCTGAAAGTGAAGCTTGACATTTTCGGCCGGCTCGAAGGGATCTGCCCGCCGGAGACGATTTTCGCCTCGAACACGTCCTCGCTGCCGATCACGCAGCTGGCCGCGGCGACCAAGCGGCCGCCGCAGTTCATCGGCATGCACTTCATGAACCCGGTGCCGATGATGCAGTTGGTCGAGGTGATCCGGGGGATCGCGACCAGCGACGACACCTATCGGACGATCGAGGGGCTGGCGCGGAAGCTGGGGAAGACGCCGGTCGAAGTGAACGATTACCCCGGGTTTATCGCCAACCGCATCCTCCTGCCGATGATCAACGAGGCGGTGTACGCGCTCATGGAGGGGGTGGGGACGAAGGAGGCCATCGACGATGTGATGAAGCTCGGGATGGCGCATCCGATGGGTCCGCTGACGCTGGCGGATTTTATCGGGCTCGACGTCTGCCTGGCGATTCTCGAGGTGCTGCACGCCGGGTTGGGCGACCCCAAGTACCGTCCCTGCCCGCTGCTGCGCAAGATGGTGCAGGCCGGCTACCTCGGCCGCAAGACCGGCCGCGGGTTCTACGACTACAGTAAGTGAGGAGCCTTGCGATGGATTTCAAGTTGTCCGAAGAGGACCTGGAACTCAAACAGATGGCGCACGAACTGGCCGTCAAGCGCATCTACCCGATCGCCGAGGAGATGGATGAGAAGGGGGAGACGCCGGCGGAGTTGATCCGGGAGTGCGCCGAACTGGGGTATTTCGGGTTCACGGTGCCGGAAGCGTACGGCGGGCTGGGGCTGAGCGCGACCTCGTTCATGGGCGTGCTCGAGGAAATCTGCGGGGCGAGCGCCGGCTTCGGCATCATGCTCTCGGTCCACAATTCCCTCTGCTGCGAGATCATCAAGCTGTTCGGATCGGAGACGCTCAAGCAGAAATACCTCCCCGCCATGGCGGCGGGGGAGTGCATCGGCGCCTACTGTATCACCGAGCCGGACGCCGGGACGGACGTGGCCTCGCTGAAGACGACGGCGGCGGACGGCGGCGACGGCTGGGTGCTCAACGGCACGAAGAGCTATGTGACTAACGGATCCTTCGCCGGGCTCTTCGTCGTGTTCGCCAAGACCGATCCGGATGCCGGGCACAAGGGGATTTCGTGTTTCCTCGTGCCGGCGGGCACCCCGGGCCTGATGATCGGGAAGGCGGAGCGGAAGTGCGGGATCAAAGCTTCGGACACGCGCGAGGTCAGTTTTTCCGACGTGCGGATACCGAAAGACCACATCCTCGGCGCGCCGGGGCAGGGGTTCCGGATGGCGGTGACGATTCTGAATTCGGGGCGGGTCGGGGTGGCTTTCCAGTCGATCGGGATCGCCCAGGCGGCTCTCAATGAGGCGCTGAAGTACGCCAAGGAGCGCAAGCAGTTCAACCAACCGATCGCCAATTTCCAGGCGATCCAGTTCAAACTGGCCGACATGGCGCTGAAGATCGATGCCGGGCGGCTCCTCGCCTACCGGGCCGCGCAGCTCAAGGATGCCGGAGAGCCCTGCCACCGGGAGGCCTCGATGGCGAAGCTGTTCTGCTCCGAAATGGCCAATGAGGTCGCCAACGAAGCCGTACAGATACACGGGGGCTACGGTTACATCAAGGAGTACGCTGTCGAGCGTTATTTCCGCGACGCGCGGGTGACGATGCTCTACGAGGGCACGTCGGAGGCGCAGCGGATGGTCATCTCACGCGACTTGCTGAGGGAGTAGCGCCGTGCTGGAAAAGAGGCACCTCGAATACCGCGAGCAGATCCGCGCCTTCATGGAGGACAAGATCAAACCGCTGGCGCACACGCTGGATGTGGAACAGCGCGTCGCTCACGAGCACATGAAGCCGCTCACCGACATGGGGCTCATGTCGATGCTGATCCCGGAGAAGTACGGCGGGCGTCCGACCGACACGGTGACGTACACGATCGCGGTGGAGGAAGCTTCGCGGGTGTGCGGGTCGACCGGAATTCTGCTGGCCGCGCACAACTCCCTCGGCTGCTACCCGATTCTCGCGTTCGGCACCGAGGCCCAGCGGCAGCGCTATCTGCCGCGGGCGGCCCAGGGCGAGATTCTCGCCTTCGGACTCTCGGAGCCGGACGCAGGCTCGGATGCGGGCGGGACGCGGACGATGGCGGTGAAGAAGGCCGACCACTGGCTCATCAACGGGTCGAAGTGCTGGATCACCTCGGCGACGCGCGCGTTCGCCACCATCGCCTCGGCCCGGACCTCGGATGATCCCGAGAACAAGGAGATCACCTGCTTCATTCTCGAGAAGGACTGGCCGGGGTACGCGGTCGGCAAGAAGGAGAACAAGCTGGGGCTCCGGGGCTCGGACACGGCCTTTCTCCATTTCGACGACTTGAAAGCGCCGCTCGACGCGCAACTGGGGATAGTGGGGGACGGGTTCAAGCAGATGCTCAAGACGCTCGACGGGGGGCGGATCTCGATCGCGGCGATGGCGCTCGGGCTGGCCCAGGGCGCTTTCGACGAGGCGCTCCGGTACAGCGCGAGCCGCGTCCAGTTCGGCAAGCCGATTTCGTACAACCAGGCGATCCAGCACAAACTCGCCGACATGGCGACCCAGCTTGAGGCGGCGCGCCTGCTCGTCTACGAGTCGGCCCGCATGAAAGACGCCGGGGCGCCGTTCGGCCACTACTCGGCCATGGCGAAGCTCTACGCCTCGGAGATCGGGGTGCGGGTGTGCGCGGACGCGATGGGCATTCTCGGTGCCATCGGCTACTACACCGGGCCCTACCCGGTGGAGCGGATGTGGCGCGACGTGAAACTGTGCACGATCGGCGAAGGGACATCGGAGATTCAGAAGCTCGTCATTGCCCGCTACCTGCTGAAGCAGGTGCAGGAGAAGAGTTAGCAGAAGCGGCCCGCCGGGCGCAGTGTCCGGCGGGCCGGGCCGTCTGCAGCCGCGCCCGGCGGTGGCTTTGCAGAAAGGCCACGGCCGCGGGGGAGGCGCGGGAGCGGACGGTGAGTGATGGTTCTCACAACTGGTGAAGGAGGCCCGGCGCCTATGACCCCGACAGATTTCATCTGGATGAACGGCAAGCTGATCCCCTGGAAGGATGCGACCATTCATATTTGCTCCCACGTGATTCACTACGGTTCGTCGGTGTTTGAAGGAATGCGGGTGTACAAGACGCCGAAAGGGCCGGCGGCTTTCCGTCTCCGGGAGCACACCCAGCGGCTCCTGAACTCGGCGAAGATCTACCGGATGACGGTGCCCTATACGGTCGAGGAGCTGGACCGGGCGATACTGGAGACCGTGGCGGCCAACCGCCTCGAGGCCTGCTACGTCCGGCCGATCGTCTACCGGGGGTACGGCACGCTCGGCGTGGACCCGACCAAGTGCCCGATCGATGTGGCGATCGCGGTGTGGCCCTGGGGGCAGTACCTCGGCGAGGAGGCGCTCGCCAAGGGGGTGTCCGTGTGCGTATCCTCGTGGCACCGCTTGGCGCCGAACACGATGCCGGCAATGGCCAAAGCCGGAGCCAACTACATGAACAGCCAGCTCATCAAGCTCGAGGCGCTCTCCCACGGGTACGTTGAGGGGATCGCCCTCGACACCTCGGGGAATGTGTCGGAGGGCTCAGGGGAGAACGTGTTCCTCGTGCGCAACGGCGTGCTCGTGACCCCGACCTTCGCGGCCTCGATCCTTCCAGGAATCACACGGCGCTCGGTGATCCGGATCGCCGAGGATATGGGGATCAAGGTGATCGAAGAGAACGTGCCGCGCGAGGCGCTCTATATCGCCGACGAAGTCTTCCTCACCGGTTCAGCCGCGGAAATCACGCCTATCTCCCGGATCGACAACATCGTCATCGGAGAGGGAAACGCGGGACCGATCACGCGGAAAATCCAGAAGGCGTTTTTCGACATTCTCGAGGGCCGAGCCGAGGACCGCTACGGGTGGCTCACGCTCGTGCCCAAGCCGAAGAACGCGGCGGTGTAGGACTATGAAGTTCGCGATCGGGAGCGACCACGCCGGGTTCGAGATGAAAGAGCGGGTCAAGGAGATCCTGCGCGAACTCGGCCAGGAGGTTGAGGATGTCGGGACGCATTCGAAAGAATCGTGCGACTACCCCGACTTCGGAGTCCGGGTGGCGCGCATGGTGCGCGAGCACCGGGCGGAGCGGGGAGTGCTGGTGTGCTGGACCGGCAACGGCATGACCATCGCCGCCAACAAAGTGCCCGGGGTGCGGGCGGGGCTGGCGCTCAACGCCGACATGGCTTATCTCACCCGCCGCCACAACGACGCCAACGTGCTCACCCTCGCCCAGAAGTACACTCCCGACAGCGAGCTTCGGGAAATCCTCCGCCGGTTCATCGAGACCGAATTCGAGGGGGGACGACACGAGCGGCGGCTGAACAAGATCCGGGCGGTCGAGCCGGGAAACGGGACGCCCTCCCCGCCACAGAACGCATGATTTCTTTGTCCTTCCGATAATTAGCTGATCCATAGCAAGTTATGGTGGTCAGTTGAAACATCGCATTATGTTTGTCCGGGCCGCCGTGCTGGCGGTGTTGGTGACGGTCGGGCCGGCCGGGGACAGCGGCGCACAAGAACGGTTCTCCCGTTTTCGCCTGGTGACGCAGGACGGGGGCGTGGTGGAGGGTTTTCGGGGACGGCTCGAGGGTCAGGTCTTTCGCGGGACGACCCGGGCCGGCGACCAGTTTGAAATCGCCTGCGACCGCCTCATCCAACTGGAGCAGTATCGGGGCCGCCGGACGGGCGCCGGGTTGGCGCTGGGGATTCTCTCAGGGCTGTCAGTCGGGGTTGTCTACATGCTTCTGAATGACGATACGAGCGACGAAGCGGGGACGATCCCGCGGACAGTGGCGGTGTTCGGAGGTCTGGCGGCCGCCGGCGGGGTGGTCGGGGCGGCTATCGGCGGCGCGACCACGCTCTGGGACCCGGTGCCGCTGGGGCGGGGGGAGATCGGAGGGGCACGGGAACTCGAGGGGACGGCCGCCGTGGTCTTTCGCTTCTAAGGCCGGTTCACTCAGGCGCGGGCTCGCGGCTCCACAGGAAATTGGGACGAACATAGGCGACCTCGAAGTCGAACCGCTGGACGTTGCGGAACGACGGGGCTCCCCTCTCTGCCGTCTGCTCGGCCGTTTCCAGCACGAGGGTGCGCAGGCGCAGGGCGGCGGCCTCGGCAATCCGCCGGTGGAGTAGCGCCGACTGAGCGCCCGAGGCGCGGTAGTCCTTGTCGGTGGCGGCGAAATCAAGCCATCCGAAATCGCCGTGCACAAACAGAGCGGCCCCGGCGATCATCCGCCAGCCGTCGAAAGCCCCGTAAATCCGCCAGCGGGGCCGTCCCACCAGCGTGGCAATCCACTCGACAATCGCGTCGCCCCACTCGAAGGCGGTGCAGACCAGCTCGCCGAAACGGAGCGCCTGGTCGCGGCCGATCTCGCGCACCGTGACGCTGAGTTCGGATGCCGGCGGCGGCGAGGTGTCGCGGTAGAGTTTCACCCAGTTGTTGTGCCAGCGGAGACCGCGAGCCCCAAGGACCTGGCGGGCGTTTTCGGGTGCGCCGACCGGGCAGGTCTGGATGAAGAAGCGCTTGACACCGGCAGCCCGGTAGTGATCGAGGCAGCGGTCAACGTCAACGGGATCAATCGCGGGTTGCAGGCCGAAGCCGATCACGCGGTTGAATACGAGCACATCGAGGCCGGGGACAAGCACGCCGGTCATGGGGCTGCATTCAATCACGCGGGCGCCGAGCCGGCGGGCAATCTTGTCGGGGGCGGCTGCGAAAACATCGACCATGGCCGCGATTTCGATCAGTTCCAGCGACCGGGCCAGCTCACGCGACACGGGGTGGATCATGTCCTTCTCCTGCAGGCAATTCTACCAAGGGGGTGACGCGCACCTTACCGCTTATACGCCTCAATGGCCAAGGTCGTTGACCCGGAGGTGTGTGTCAAGCGCTTAAGTCGTTGACCTCGCGGGTGATTTTGCATACATTGGGCGGGATGGTGAAAGCGTTTGCAAAACAGGGAGATAGGCGATGTCATATTTGAAACAGACCGACCCCGAGATCTATGAAGCGATGCAGCGCGAAACCGACCGGCAGGCGCACAAGCTGGAACTGATCGCGTCCGAGAACTTCGTCTCTCTGGCGGTGATGGAGGCCGCGGGCGGAGTCATGACCAACAAGTACGCCGAGGGATATCCGGGCAAGCGGTACTACGGCGGGTGCGAGTGGGTGGACGTGGCCGAAGACCTGGCCCGTCGGCGCCTCACCGAGTTGTTCGGATGCGAGCACGCCAACGTCCAGCCGCACTCTGGTTCCCAGGCGAACATGGCGGTGTACATGACGGTGCTGACGCCGGGGGACAAGGTCATGGGGCTGGACCTGTCGCACGGGGGTCACCTGACCCACGGCCACCCGATCAATTTCTCCGGCAAGCTCTACGAGTTCCACGGCTACCAGGTGGACCGGGAGAGCGAGACGATCGACTACGATGCGCTGCTCGCCCAGGCGCAGCAGGTGAAGCCGAAGATGATCGTTGCCGGAGCCTCGGCCTACCCGCGGACGCTCGATTTCAAGCGGATTCGGGAAGCCTGCGACGCTTGCGGGGCCTACATGATGGTCGACATCGCGCACATCGCCGGGTTGGTCGCGGCCGGGATCCATCCCTCGCCGATCCCCTATGCGGATTTCGTGACCTCGACGACGCACAAGACGCTCCGGGGGCCGCGCGGCGGGGTGGTCATGTGCAAGGAAAAGTATGCCGCCGATCTCGACCGGACGGTGATGCCGGGGATCCAGGGGGGACCGCTCATGCACATTATCGCGGCCAAAGCGGTGGCCTTCAAAGAGGCGCTCCAGCCGGAGTTCAAGGCCTACCAGCAGCGCATCGTCAGGAACGCCGCCGTCCTGGCCGAGGAACTCAAGCGCCTCGGCTACCGGCTGGTCGCCGGCGGCACCGACACCCACCTGATGCTCGTGTCGTTCATCGGCACCAAGCTGACGGGGAAGAAGGTCGAGAACACGCTTGATGCGGCGGGGATCACGGTGAACAAGAACACCGTGCCCTTTGACCCCGAGAAGCCGTTCGTCACTTCGGGTATCCGGATCGGGACGCCGGCGGTGACAACCCGCGGGATGGGGCCGGACGAGATGAAAGCGATCGCCGGGCTGATCCACCGGGCGATCGAAGGCCGCAAAGACGAGGAGGCGCTCAAGGGCATCGCGGCCGAGGTGGCGCGATTGTGCGACCGCTTCCCGCTCTACCGGGAGCTGGCCGAGCAGGCGTAAAGGGGGGCGGGGAAGTCGTTGTGCGGTGGCGGCCGGTGGCGTATATTCGGAGCGCCCGGAACCAACCGGCCGGACGGAGCGGAAGCAAAAGGAGTAGGGTGCGATGCTGTTCCAGGTGAGCATGTTTCCCACGAGCACGGGGAAATCGTCGGTGTCGGCGGAGGTCGCCCGGGTGATCGACCTGATCGACCGGTCCGGCCTGCCGTACAAACTCGGGGCAATGGCGACGGTGATCGAGGGGGAGTGGGAACCAGTGATGGCTCTGCTGAACCGGGCCCGCCGGATGCTGCGCCGCCGGGGGCATGAACGCGTGTACATGGTGATCACGATAGACGACCGCAAGGGCGCCAAAAACCGCTTGGCCGGCAAAGTGCTGTCGGTCGAGGAGAAACTGGGACGTGAGGTGATGAAATGAACTCGGAAGTGTGTGTGGTGTTTGTTTCCCTGCCGCGTGACGAGGCCCGCAACATGGCCAAGGCGCTGGTGGAGAACCGCCTTGCGGCCTGCGTCAACATCCTCCCCCGGATCGAATCGTATTTCACCTGGGAGGGACGGGCGGAGTTCGACGAGGAGGCGCTCCTGGTGATCAAGACGACGCCGGCGCGGTTCGAGGCGCTCAAGGGATATGTCGAGGAAAACCACCCGTACGAACTGCCGGAAATCATCGCCGTGCCGGTCACGCAGGGGCTGTCGGAATACGTGGCCTGGGTGAAAAAGGAGTCGGTGAGCGAGGCCTAACGCCCCGGCGGCGGGCGGGCCGACCGGCCGGGCCGCAACATCATGAAGTGCCCCAACTGCGGTCACGAGGAAGACAAGGTGGTGGACAGCCGGAAGTCGCACGACGGGCGGGCGGTGCGGCGACGCCGGGAATGCCTCAACTGCAAGGCGCGGTTCACCACCTACGAATATGTCGAGCACCAGCAGATCACGGTGCTGAAGTCGGACGGGCGGCGGGAACCATTCGACCGGAACAAAATCGAGTACGGCATCAAACTCGCCTGCAACAAGCTCCCCGTCAGCCGCGAGCAGATCAAAGCCATGGTCGACGAAATCGAGGCCGAGGTCAACGCCCGCGTCGGCAACGAGATCCGCTCGGCCGATATCGGCGAACTCGTCATGGAACGGCTACGGGCCGTCAACGACATCGCCTACGTCCGCTTCGCCTCCGTCTACCGCCAGTTTCGCGACACGGCGGAGTTCCTCGAAGAAATCAAGAAGCTGCTGAAGTAGCACTCAGGATCGGACCGTTCGCGGAGAGGCGCCGGAGGACGGCGCCGGGGAGCCCGCGACCGGGTTTTCGTAGGTCAGGACCTTTACGGTCGTGACGGGGCCGCTAGCATCGATAGCAGGAATGTCAGGATCACAAGGGTCCTGACCGACGGACGCCCGACGATAGTATACGCGTCGCGCCGGCCACATGCGCAGATACCCTGGCCGGCCGGGAGGCGGCAATATTCGCGTTGACAAGGTGGGAGGTATCCGCGACATTTTGCCCATTATGGCAGACCAGCATGGCACCGCAGTCCCGCCCGGCGGCGAAGCAGGCGGCGAGCAGTGCACACCCGGCAAGAGCATGCCTTTCCTGGAGCACCTGGAGGAACTTCGCCGGCGTCTGCTGAAAGCGCTCCTGGCGGTGGTGGTGACGACCTGTGCGGCGCTGTATTTTTCGGACCATATCGTGGCGTTCATGCAGTACCCTCTGAAGGGCGTCAAGCTGTACAACATCGAAGTGGCCGGGACTTTTTACGCCTATCTCAAGATCGCGCTGGTGACCGGTTTGTTCGCGGCGATGCCGGTGGTCTTCTACCAGATGTGGATGTTTATCGCGCCCGGTCTGTACAAGCGGGAGCGGGCGGCCATTCTGCCGCTCGTGACCTCGTCCACACTTTTGTTCCTGCTGGGAGCGGCATTCTGTTTCTGGGCGGTGCTTCCGGTGGCGACCACATACCTGATCGGGTTCGCCGGGGACCTGGTGGTCAATACGATCACGATCACGAGTTACGTGAACTATGTCGGGCTGATGATGATCGCGTTCGGGCTGGGCTTTCAGCTGCCGATCCTCGCCTTCTTCCTGGCCAAGATGGGGGTGGTGACGGCGGCGCTCCTGTCCCGGATCCGGCGCTACGCGATTGTTGCGATCGCAATCGTGGCGGCCATCCTGACTCCGCCCGACGTCGTTTCACAGGCGCTCCTGGGGATTCCGCTGTATCTTCTGTACGAGGTGTCGATCGTGGTCGTGTTCTTCGTCCAGCGGGGGAAGCGGCGGAAACAGGCCGCGGAGGCGGCGGCGATGGCCGACCGGGCGCCCTCCGGCCGGGCCGGGGACTGACCCCGGGCCGCAAGCCGCGGCTGACTTAAGTCAATGACAGCGAACTTCGCCCGCGCGATATTGTTCTAGAAAAGATGACTGCGGGTCGCCGGACCCGGCCGCGTCGGCCTCCGACGCAACCGGGAGCGCGACGGCCGAAAGGGAAAGCAGGAAGAGCCAATGAAGCACCAAGCACAAGCAGCGGCCGCGCGGCCCGGTATCGAGGGTGTGCGCACCATCGTGGCGATCGCCAGCGGCAAGGGGGGAGTCGGGAAATCAACGGTGGCGGTGAATCTCGCCTACGCGCTCGCGCACGACGGCGCGGCGGTCGGTCTCATGGATGCCGACATCTACGGGCCGAGCCAGCCGGGGATGCTCGGGTCGGAGGGCGCCCAGCCGACAATCGGCGACAATTACCTCGAACCGCTGACAAAACACGGCATCAAGTTCATCTCCATGGGGCTCTTGGTCCCGGACAACGGACCGGTCGTGTGGCGGGCTCCGATCGCCACCAAGATGATCCAGCAGTTCATCGGCGGGGTGACGTGGGGGAACCTCGACTATCTGCTGATCGACCTTCCCCCCGGAACGGGGGATGTGCAGTTGACGCTGGCGCAGCAGGCGTCGCTGGCGGGCGCGGTGATCGTGACGACGCCGCAGGAGGTGGCGCTCGGGGTGGCACGCAAGGGCGTGCGCATGTTCCAGCAGGTCAACGTGCCGATTATCGGCGTGATCGAAAACATGAGCGGATTCGCCTGCGGGCACTGCGGGCAGGTGACGGCGGTGTTCAAGCAGGGGGGCGGCCGGGCGATGGCCGAGGAGTTCGGCGTGCCGTATCTCGGGGCCCTGCCGCTCGATCCGGAGATCATGATGAGCGGGGAGATGGGCCGGCCGGTGGTGCACAACGGAGCGGAGTCGGCGGCCGCCAAAGCCATTCTCCAGGTCGCCGGAGAGGTCCGGCGCCGCGTCGAAGAACTGGCCGGATCGGCCGGCCCGGACGAAGCCCGGCAGTATGAGGTGGCGGCCGACGGCAACCTGCACATTGTGTGGGGTGACGGCCGCACTTCCCGGCACTCGCCCTACAACCTCCGCGTGGGCTGCAACTGCGCAAGTTGCCGCGACGAGGACACGGGGGAGCGGACGCTCGATCGGCGCAAGGTGCCGCTCGATATCGCGATTCGGGATGTGAAGCCTGTCGGACGGTACGGGCTGTCGCTCCGGTTCAGCGACGGCCACGACACGGGGATCTATACATTCTCGCGCCTGCACACCCTGGATGAGTCCGGGGCCGAGCAGGCCGGATTTGACGTCTAACACCAGCGGAGCAGCCACTATGACGGACAACAAGATTGCCATTACCGGCGAGCCGACCCGGGACCCGGGGGTCTGCCGCTTCATTGTCGACCGGCCCGTTTTCGCCGACGGGACGGTCAACTGCCGCTCGAAAGAGGCGGCCGCAGGCTCCCCGCTTCTCGAGGCCCTCTTTGCCATCGACGGGATCGCCGAGGTGATGGTGTCGGGGAATACGCTGACGATCGCCAAGACGACCCTTGATCCCTGGCCGGTGCTCGGCCGCCGGATCGGGGCGGCAATCCGCGAGCAGATCAACTCCGGCCGGAGGCTGATCGACCCGGCGATGGCGAAGAAGACGCCCTCGGAGGAGGAGATCCGCCGCAAGGTGGCCCGGCTCTTCGAGGAGCAGATCAACCCCGCGATTTCATCGCACGGCGGGTTTGTCGAACTCCACGACGTCGAGGGGACGACTGTCTATGTCCGCCTGGGCGGCGGCTGCCAGGGGTGCGCCTCGGCCAATGCCACCCTTCGCCACGGGATCGAGCGGGCTATCCGCGAGGAAGTGCCGGAGGTGTCCGAAGTCCGGGATGTGACCGACCATACGGCGGGAATGAATCCCTACTACTGAGGCCGTCGCGCCCTCCGGCCAACAGGCGCGTGCGCGAGGACCGAACACCCCCCCGGCGGCGGCAAGGCCGCCGGGGTGTTATTTGTGGAGGCGCCGGCATGACCCGACGATTGACCGTTGACCCCCTCCCCGGATTCAGCCGGCGCGTGGGGGAGTACGCCGCGATGCTCGAAGATGTGCGGCGGCGAACCAAGACCTACGTGGAGGGATTGAGCGCCCCCCAGCTTGCGTGGCACCCGCAGGAGAACGTGGAGTCGATCGGCACCGTGCTCCTCCACATCGCCGCGGTGGAGGTGTCGTATATCCAGGAAGATATCCTTCGCCAACCCATGGCGGAGGCCGAGTGGGGAATTGCTTTTCCGATCCGGCTGGGGATCCCGCAGGTCTCCGGTGAGCCGCTCGAGTTCTATACGGAGCGGATGGACCGGGTGCGGGCCGAGACCCTGCGGATCCTCGCGGAATTGACCGACCGGGACCTCGCGCGGGAGGTGGCGCCGCTCGACCCGGGACCGTCGACGCACGGCCCGGTGACTTACACGATCGAGTGGATCCTGTACCATCTGATCGAGCACGAAGCGCACCACAAGGGGCAGATTGCGGTGATGAAGCGGCTGGTCGCATCGTAGGGCGGCGGGACGGGACGCGCAGGGCAAGCAGTCCCCTTGACAAAACGGACAAAAATGCCGATATATTGGCATGGTTCCTCCGGTTGTTCGCCCGGTCCGAGGGTGGCAACCGCCTGACAGGTATCGCGGGGTCTCAGAAATCGACACCGTATGGTTGCGAACAACCCATTCTCTTGTTGAGTCCTTCTCATCCAGGAGTCCATCATGAAAGCACTGCTTACGCTCCTCGCGGTTGCGGTTGTGCTCGTGGGGTCGGCCCTGTCCGGGTCGGCGGCCGTGCCGCAGCTGGTCAGCTACCAGGGCCGTCTGACCGACTCGTTCGGCGCGCCCGTCGACACCACCGTGGCGATGACATTTCACATCTACAACGACTCGGGCGGGACGATCGAGCTGTGGGTGGAATTCCAGCCGTCGGTAGTCGTCCAGGACGGGCTGTTCACGGTGCTGCTCGGCGCCGAGGAGACTCTGGGCGACAGCGTGTTTACGGGCCTCGTGCGATACCTGGGAATGCAGGTCGGCAACGGGCCGGTCGGCCGGCCGCTGATTCCGATCGGGAGCGTCGCGTACGCCTATCGCGCTCTGACGGCGGATACGGCGAAGTACGTGCAGAATGCGGGCGGGGACGTGCATTGGACGCTGACTGACGGCGTGTTGTCGACCCAGGGGCGATGGGGGCTCACGCGCGGAACGGCGGGTAACCTGCTCTACGGCGACAGCGCACACACGATGGTGAATCTCGGCACGGCAGGGACGACCGGCATCCCCGGGCAAAGCTACGGGTTCCAGACGATCGCCGGCGGGATGTGGAACAAGGCGGGGGCGTGGTACGCGACAGTCGGGGGAGGCGATGAGAACGACGCCGGCGCCAACTTCAGCACGATCGCCGGCGGGCAGCGCAACAAGCTGTGGAGTATGTACGGCGCCGTCAGCGGCGGGTTTGCCGATACGGCCCAGGGGTTTTACAGTGCGGCCCTGTCGGGACGGCGCAACGTGGCCGGAACCAGCAGCCTCGACACCGCGGCGTTCGTGGGCGGGGGGAGCGACAACCGGGCCCAGGGGATGTTCGCGACGATCGGCGGGGGACGGGACAATAAGACCATGAGCTCATGGGCTGCGGTCGGCGGAGGGTGGCAAAATGAGGCCAGCGGCGGTTTTTCAAGCATTGCCGGCGGCGCACGCAATGCGGCGCGCGAAGGCGGAGCCACCGTCGGAGGCGGCAGCGACAACATCGCGGCTTTCGGATGGGCGACCATCCCGGGAGGCCAGATGAACCAGGCCCACGGCGTCTACGCCACCATCGGAGGCGGCCTCGGGAATCTCATCGATGGGTATGCGTCCACTATCCCGGGCGGGTGTTGGGATACGGTGATGGCGACGCACTCCTACCTGTTCGGCATCCGGAGCAGACTGACGCACGATTCGACTTTCATGGTGGACCTGCCGCACATCCGGTTCGGCGACGAAACGGACGGGTACGAGTTCCCGACAGCCGACGGGGACGCGGGGCAGGTGATGACGACCGACGGGAACGGCCGGATGAGCTGGGGCCCGACGCCGCCCGGCGGCTGGGTGAATGACGGGACCAGGGTGCGGCTGGGGACGGCGACCGACAGCGTGGGGATCGGGGTAACCGCGCCGGCAGCGCCGCTCCATGTTTTCGGCAACACCTACGGCAGGTGTCTGATCGAAGGGAGCAGTGCGTTTGCCAGCCTGGATCTCAAGATCTCCGGCGGCACGACGGCGGAACTCCGGAAGTACTTTGACGGAGGAGTCGAACTGGCCACCAACAGCCCGTCGTATCTGGACCTCCACACGGAGGAGGGGGGGAGAGTCATGTTGCGGGTCGGCGATATGCATCGAATAACGATGGACAGCTCAGGGAGGGTGAGTATCGGCGCCCTGGGCCCCAAGAATCAGCTCGATGTAGGCGGCGCCACGGTGATCGGCCGGCACATGGCCGGCCTGGACCCCGGACCGGTCAACGGCCTCGCTGTTGAGGGATATGTCGGCCTGGGTGTGATCAACCCGAACCGGAGGCTGTATGTCGCCGACAGCGTCCCCGGCCTTGCCTATGCACTGAAGCTCGACAACCCGCGTTCCACCGTCGGGACCGATGCCGTCGGGATGTTGTTCTCGGTCGGCGGCGACGGGGGCAACGGCTACGAAGTCAACCGCGGGAAGGGAGCGCTGGTGTACTCTCTCGAGGGGACCTACAACCGCGGGAGCTTCCACTTCCTCCAGGATCCCGACGACGACCTCGCCATCTGCTCGCTCGCCGATGCGGTGATGACGATCAAGAACAACGGGAATGTCGGCGTGGGGACGACCAATCCGAATGACAAACTGGAGGTCGAGGGATTCATCCGGATGGACGGCGGTGCGGGCGGAGGTTCGGCGCTGCGATTTGTCGACGGCGGGACGCTCCGATGGGCGCTCCTCTATCGGCCCTGGGCCTCGCACAAACTCGGTTTCTTCGATGAGCAGGCGGGCCGGTGGACGCTGGCGATGGAGCAGGGGTCAGGCGAGGTCGGAATCGGCACCGACAGTCCGAACTACACCCTCGACGTACGGGGGACAATCGGGAACAACGCGACGCTGTACCACAGCGACCGGCGGTGGAAAAAGAACGTGGTCGCCCTCGACCACGCCCTCGACAAGGTGCTCCGCCTGCGCGGCGTGAACTATGAGTGGCGCACCGACGAATTTGCGGAGATGCGGTTCCCGACAGGCAGGCAGGTCGGGTTGATCGCCCAGGAAGTGGAAGGGGAGATTCCGGAGATCGTGAGCACCGACGCTGACGGGTACAAGTCGGTTGATTATGCAAAGCTGACGGCGGTGCTGGTGGAGGCGGTCAAGGAGCTTCAGAAACAAAACGAGACCCTTCAGAAGCGAATCGAGGCGCTGGAGGGGAGAGGTCGCACGGCTGCTGTGACGGGAGAGTCGGCTGCCAGGTAGAGCGGCCGGGAAACCCGCCGGATGACGCCGCGAAACCGCTCTCGCAGGTCAAAACCGTAAAGGTCCTGACGGGGCGGCTTGCGTCGATGGAAAGAATGTCAGGACCACAAGGGTTCTGACCTGCAAGAAATCCGGAGGGCTATCTCTGCAGATGGCGAAGAATGTCAGGACCACAAGGGTCCTGACACGCCGAACTGACTGGCCCAGCGGGGAAACGACCGGCCCGGGGCGCGGCCCGGGTCAACCCTCAATCATCTCGACATTCGCCCGGGGAACGGTCGCGCGCTCGCCGTTGCCGAACTCGACCTCGAGCACGCGCGCTTTCGACTCCGATTCGAGCTTCATTAAAGGCGAGGGGAGAGCGGTGACTCTGCCGATTTTCCCGAAGTGCGGGTGGCGGATGACGCGAATCGGGGAGCCGATGGCGAGTCCGCCGACGGCCGAGACCGCTGCCGCGGCGTCCCTCCGGCCTTCTTTGGCCGCGGGGATGACGACCTCGGGGCGGATGACGCCGGCGCGGATCTGGGTGGCGCCGTTGATGCAGGCCATTTCGCCCTCGTGGTGCTTGAGCAGCTTGAACGTCGCTTCCGCCATGGCGATCGGCCCGAAGCCCTCGGTCACGACCAGCGTGCAGCCGATCTCCTCGGACCCGGTGATGGCCACGCCGATATCATAGCCGAGGAAGTCGCGGAGGTCCTTGTCGTCAAAACCGCCAACGACGATCCCCTTGACGCCCGCCCGGATCGCCTTCTTGAGCGCCTCAGCCGTAACCATCGAACCGCCGATGACGACTTTTCCCCGAAGATCGTCGGTGATGAGCCGGTCATCAAGGACGGTGTCGTTGGACGGAACGACGACCTTGATGTCGCCGTGCGTCTCGCCGCCGATGCCGAAAATGCCCTGGACAAAGGCGGCGTCGGTGGCGACGACGCACCCCTCGTTGGGGATGACTTCGATCACCTCGCCGCTTATGTAGGCGCGGACCTCGACCGGGATCGGCATACCGCGCTGGAGCACCTGGCCGGTAATGGTCGAGATGGACTCGAGAGTGCCGTCGATGGTGGCGGCCGCGCTGCTGGAAAACCACTTGAGGAACGACTTCTTGACGGCGATCGGCTCGCCTTTCACGATCGGGTCGCCCTCTTTCTTGACCATCACGAGATCGAGATCCTCGGGCGGTACGCTGAGCTTGTTGGCGACGTTGAGGGGTTCCACGTTGCCCGGCAGCTCCGTGCGGGCGACCACGTCGTCCGGCTGGACCCGGTCGCCGACCTTGACCACGACCTTCCCCTTCAGCGGGAGTATCCGCCGCTTCTTGACGAGGAGACGTTCGGTGACTTTCAGTCCGGGCGTATAGGCATGAGCCATAGACTTAACCTTCCTTTATCTCAAAACACATGCGTGCCGGTTACGGGCGGCGACTCTTCCGCACAAGGAGTCGGATGACGATCAGGGCCGCGGCGAGGATGAGGGCCAGCCAGGCGATCCACCGGAGAGAGCCGCTCGCTTGGTCGGAGCGGCCGGCGTCTTCGGTCTTGATGTCGGCGACCCGCAGCGTCTCCCGAGGCAGCTTTTCCGCGGCGCCGCCGGAGTGGAACGAAGCGAGCACGCCGTTGAAGATGCGCTCGGCGTCGCTGAACACGGAGTCGGGGGCGTAGAAGTAAAACGTGGCCACGCCCCGGTCAAAAAACTTCTCCACGAGCAAGTGGCGCTTGAGAATCTCGCCGCGCTCGACGATGTCGCTGGCGACCGTGATGGTCCGGGTCGCCGCATCATAGGAGGGGGAGTTCGATTTCAGGTCGGCGAGAAAATCGGCGACCGGAAAATACCGGACCTCCTTGCCGTAGCGGCGCCCCATATCGGCGACGATCGAATCGACCTGCGCCGGCGAATAGCCGCCGGAAACGGTGTCGACCGTGAGGATGAAGTAGGGGCCGGTGAAAAAGGGAACCTGGTAGGTGGGGGAGAAGGCCGCTTCATAGGCGAGGATCGGCTCCCCGGCTTTCCCCTGCATGAGGTAAGCATCAACCAGCTTGTGGTCAAGCTGGAGCCAACCCTCGGGATAGTCGAAGTAGAAATCGCCGAGGAGGCTGACATAGGTTCCCGCCTGCGCGCCGGCGGCCGCGGACACGACCGCCGCCAGAAGGAGAATACAGGTAAACGTCTTTCCCATAACTTACAGCTTGTCGGCCGGATAGATATCCAGCTCGATCATCCACTTCTTGAGGTTGCTGACGCGCTCGTCCTCGATCAGTTCGGACAGGTCGAACGGGCGGCCCCGGCCGTCGAGGATGATGCCGACAACGCCGCCGGAGAGGTCGGTCTCGAGCTTGTTGCCTTTGCCGGCGCCGACGTCGAATCCGCGCTCGGGCTCGAGCACGGCCCGGGCTTTGAGCGGCAGCCCGTCGGGACCCACGCCGAGCTCGAATTTCTTCATCTCGAGAGTGCTCAGCACGCCCGACACCTCGCCGGTCGGCAGCGAAATGCGGTACTTCATGACCGGTCCCGGCTTCTTGAACGTGCCGGCGGGCGCCACGCACGTGCCCAGGTGAATGAGACAGTCCTTCTCGAACACCTCGGTGGCCGCCTTCGGCTGGACCTCGGTGAGCACGCCGAGCTGCGGCATCATGAAGATCGAATCCACCGCCAGGCGGGTCACGCCCTCGGGCAGGAACGCATCGATGAGCATGAGGGCGGCCTGCTGCCGGCGCGGGGCGTGTGAGAGAACGCCCCCGGAGCCGATCAGCATGTTCAGCGTCATCATGTTGACGATCGTCTTGCCCGAGCCGGTCTGTTCAAAGGCATCGGCGATCGTCCGCTGCTGCTGCACGCCTTTCAGCACGGTGGCGAAGTTCTTGTGCTGGATGAAGGCCAGGCGCAGGGCTTCCTTGGCGATCGCCTGCTCGAATATGAGTTCCTCCATCGACTGGGGGATGGTGGTCGGACGGATCATCTTGTTCTTGACCCGGTTGCGCAGGTCGCGCTCGTCCATCCGGAACGGCACCCAGCGCATCACCATGGGGAGGGTCGCCTCGGCGAAGACATTGGAAATGGAGTAGGACATGCCGAGGTTAGCCGAAACCGTGCGGTTGAACACCCCGTCGCCCCCCTCGGGACGGAACACCGAGAAAACGTCGGTGGTGGCGCCGCCGATGTCGACGCCGACCGCCTCGATGCCGTACTGGTCGGCGATCGTCTTGATGATGAGGCCGACTGCGCCCGGCGTCGGCATGATCGGAGCGTCGCACCAGGACATGAGCTTTTTGTACCCCGGCGCCTGGGCCATGACGTGCTCCATGAACAACTCATGGATTTCCTCGCGGGCGGGACCGAGGTTCTCGCGCTCGAGGACGGGGCGGAGGTTGTCGACCGTCTTGAGGTCGACCTCCGCCGCGAGCGTGTCGGCGATGGCGTCGCGGGCGTCTTTGTTGCCGGCGTAGATTACGGGTAGCTTGTAGGAGGAGCCGAGCCGGGGCCGGGGATCGGCGGCGGAGATGAGCTCGGCCAGTTCCACGACGTGGGTCGTCGTGCCCCCGTCGATGCCGCCCGAGAGCAGGATCATGTCGGGGCGGAGGTGGCGGATGCGCTCGATCTGCTGGTGGGGAAGGCGTTTGTCGTTGGACGCGATTACGTCCATGACGATTGCGCCCGCGCCCAGAGCCGCGCGCTCGGCCGACTCGGCGGTCATGGACCGCACCACGCCCGCCACCATCATCTGCAGCCCGCCGCCGGCCGAGGAGGTGGAGATGTAGATGTCGGTGCCGACGTCCCCCTGGGCCGGTGTGATGAAGCGGCCGTTATCGTCCAGCAGCTTGCGCCCCGAGAGCTCCTCCACTTCGGCCACGGCGTTGAGAACCCCCATGGTGACGTCCTCGAAGGGGGCTTCGACCGTAGTCGGGGCCTCACCGCGGGTGGTGAGACGATACTCCCCGTCGATGTACTGAATGAGGATTGCTTTCGTAGTGGTGGATCCGCAGTCGGTGGCAACGATGATTCTAATGTCCTCGGGATTGTCAAATTTCGCCATCGAGAGTACCTATCTTTCTCGCCAATATGTCCCTTCGGTTCTTGCGGACACGCCGCCGGACGGGTGCGAAAGAGCACACCGAGGCCCGGCCCGTGTCAAGATCGTCAGTATAACACGGCGGCGACGGGGATGTAAAGAGCGATTTTTGAAGGCGTCGGTGGGGTGTGCGGAGAGCGCCCGGGATTGCGCGAGGGTACTTTTCGCTTGACTCCGCCTGCCGGCCGGGCTAGATTCAACGCTAATTGTGTGCCCCAGCGCCGGCGCGCTGCCCGGATGCCGGCGGCAGCCGGTTCAACCGTTCGACCGGGTCGTGTGCCCGCGGGGCCTCGTCCGCGGGTCGATTTGCACCGTCAGCCCGAAGGGAGCCAAGATTGCCCGTTCGCCCCACACGCCCTCTCTGGATCTTTCCTCCGGTTTTCCCTCTCGCTCTGGTGTTTGCTCTGGTCCTGACGGCCTCCGCCCCGGCGCCGGCCATCGCCCAAGCGCTTTCCGACTCCTCGGCGACGGATTCCGTCACGGTCGGGGCCGATGGGGCGGTGACCGCGCTGCGGCCGGCCCCGCCGGGCAGTATCGAGGCGAAAGACACGCCGAATGACGCGGGCGGGTCGATCACGGTCCGCTGGGTGCTGTCGCCCGACGATGCGGCGGGCGGGGTGACGGCCTACCGTGTGCTGCGGGCCGAGGCCCAGGACGGGAGACCGGGGGAGTTTACCGAAATCGGCGGCGCGACGGCCGGGCAGGATCTGTACCAGGACGGCAATGTGAGCGATGACCGGCAGTATTTCTACAAGGTCGTCGCGGCTAACACGGTCCGGCTCAACGGGGCGACGCTGGCGGTGGCGGAGGCCGAGTCGGCGCCGGTCGGGCCGGTGCGGTCGTCGGCCCAGTGGTTCAATCTCGGCCGCATCAACGTCTTTGTCGGCGTGCTGCTCCTGTCGGGCTTCATCGTCTACTACATCCGGCGCGCGCAGGCCGGCAAGCGGCTCTTCATTCGGAAAATCGCCGGGCTGGAGGCGGTCGACGAGGCCGTCGGCCGGGCCACCGAGATGGGCAAAAAGATATTCTACGTCCCGGGCATCTCCGACATGGACAATGTCCAGACGATCGCCGCGGTGACCATCCTCAGCCGGGTGGCCGAGATGTCGGCCCAGTACGAAGCGCGGCTGGACGTGCCGGTGGCCCGCTCGCTGGTGATGGTGACGAGCAAGGAGGTGGTCAAGGAGGCCTATCTGAAAGCGGGCCGCCCGGACTCCTTCCACGAGGATCAGGTGCACTACCTGACCGACGACCAATTCGGCTACGCCGCGGGGATCGACGGCATGGTGACGCGCGAGCGGCCGGCGACCATTTTCTACATGGGGCAGTTCTTCGCCGAATCGCTGGTCCTCGCCGAGACCGGCAATTCGATCGGCGCGATCCAGATTGCGGGCACGGCCGAACCGGCCCAGTTACCCTTCTTCGTCGCCTCCTGCGACTATACCCTGATCGGGGAAGAGTTGTTCGCCGCCTCGGCCTACCTCTCGCGCGAGCCCCGGCTGCTGGGATCGCTCAAGGGGCAGGATATCGGCAAGGCCATCATCCTCATCGCCCTCATCATCGGCCTCCTCCTCGAGACCTTCGGCAACCCGCTCTTCGGGTGGGACTGGCATTTCTCCAACCTGTTCAGCACCGGGGAGTGATCATGCGCCGGGAAGTACCGCTCGTCATCACCTTCGTTGTCGGCCTCGTCTTCGTCGTCCAGTACTTCATCCCCCACTTTCCCTTCAACCGGCTGGAGGGGTGGTTCTCGGAGTGGTTTTCCATTGTCGGGGCTTTTGCGATCTGGCTGGGGGCGCTCAACCTGATGAAGCTGTCGATCCAGTCGGTGGCGCGGCGACGGGGCGACTGGTGGTACTCGGTTGTGGTCATTGCCTCGTTCCTGCTCGTCGCCGTCATCGGCTTCTCCGCCGGCTCCGACTACCGCGACCCGGGGACGTCGTTCGACTGGCTCTACGTAAACATCTACAACCCGCTCTCGTCGACGATGTACGCTATCCTGGCGTTCTTCGTCGCCTCGGCCTCGTACCGGGCGTTTCGCGCCCGCAATCTCGAAGCGACCCTCCTGCTGGTCGCGGCTTTCCTGGTCATGCTCGGGCGGGTGCCGGTGGGGGATGTGCTCACCGGTTTTCTGCCGGAGGGCTGGCGGGCGTCGGCCTGGGCCGACGCCATTATGACGTACCCGCAGACGGCGGGTCAGCGGGCCATCATGATCGGCATCGCCCTCGGAATCGTCTCCACCGCGCTCCGGATCATCCTCGGGATCGAGCGGGCGCACCTGGGGGGAGACTGATCTATGAGCACGCGTTTCAAGGAGATTCTCGTGCTGACGGTGCTGGCGGCTGCGGCGGTCATCGTGTACCTCGGCCGGGGCGCCGGGCGGCTGGGGGCGGTGTCGTTTTCGCCTCTCGTGTCGACCATCATTATGGTTCTGATCGGGCTGGCCCTCCTCTACATCCTCGTCCGGACAATCCGCGGCCGACTGGTCGACCGGCGCATTGTTTTCTTGTTTGTCGGCCTGGCCGTGCTGCTGCCGCTGTTCATGTCGCTCGAGCAGCGGATGACGATCTCGCCGGAGGTGCGGCAGGTGTACGATGCGGTAGGGGAGCTGCCGGCGGGATCGCGGGTGCTGGTGTCGTTCGACTACGATCCGGCCAGCGCGCCGGAGCTGCAGCCGATGGCCGAGGCCTTTCTCTACCTCGCCTTCCAGCGGGATCTCAAGGTCGTGATCATGGGCCTCTGGCCGCAGGGGCCTCAGCAGGCGAACCAGGCGCTCGCGAAGGTGCTCGCGAGGCCGGAGATCGCGGCCAAACACCTCGAGTACGGCGTCGACTATCTGAATTTTGGCTACCAGGTGGGCAATGAATTCGTCATCCAGCGCATGGGTTCGAGCTTCCAGTCCATGTTCCCGCGCGATATGTCGGGGCGGGCCTACGGCGACCTTCCGCTCGTGCGCAACGTGAAGAACTTCTCGAATGTCGACTACGCCTTCAATCTCTCGGCCGGCTACCCCGGCACCCAGGAGTGGGTGCTCGTGGCGGTGGGGAAATTCGGCTTGCGGATGGGTGCGGGCAACACCGCCGTGCAGGCGCCGCAAATGTACCCGTACTGGAATACCGGGCAGTTGATCGGGCTCATGGGCGGCATGAGCGGCGCCGCGCAGTTTGAGCTGCTCGCCGGCTACGAGGGCAAAGGCACCCGCTACATGCTCTCCCAGTCGTTCGCCCACGTCGTCGTGATCGGCTTCATTCTCATCGGCAACGCCGCCTTCTTCCTCGGCGGGCGGAAACCGCAACGGAAAGGTTGAGCGGGCAGCATGGATCACTTCGCTCTCTGGCTCGGCGCGTTTCTCACTCTCGGGATCGTCTCCTTCCTCTACCGGGACAACCCGTGGTACAAGCTCTGCGAGGCGATCTTCATCGGTATTTCCGCCGGTTACTGGTTCGTGGTCTCCTTCTGGGAGAGCCTCTATCGGGTGCTGATTGTGGGGCTGTTCCCGCTTCAGGAAGTCAACCAGGCGGGCGAATCGATCACCCGCGAGCCGAACTACTGGTTGCTCGTGGGGGGCGTCCTGGGCCTGCTCATGCTCATGCGGCTGGTCCCGAAGGTGGGCTGGATTTCCCGCTGGCCGCTGGCCTTCATCGTCGGCGCCACCTCCGGCCTCTATATGATGATCTTCTTCTCCTCGAACATCATGGAGCAGGTGCGTGGCACTATCCGGCCCCTCTTCGGGCCCGACTTCGCCGCGTCGGCCGGCGACATCATCGGCAGCACCGTGGTTGCGGTCGGGACGATCGCCGGGCTCGTGTACTTCTTTTTCAGCAAGGAACACCGGGGCGCGTTCGGAGTCGCCGCGCGCCTGGGAATTCTGTTTCTCATGGTCACGTTCGGCGCCTCCTTCGGCTATACGGTGATGAGCCGTATGTCGCTGCTGATCGGACGGATCGACTTCCTCTTCGGAGACTGGTTGGTGTTGATACGCTAGTGCCACTCGGGAACACGACATCAGCACCGCACGGTCGCTCCTGCCTGTTCTTGCTCGCCCTGGGCCTCATAGCGGCCGGGTCCGTGTACGGACAAGTACCCGATCGTGCGGCCGGGCCGGGCACAGGCGCACCCGTCGCGCCCCCCACGTCGGTGCTGGCGAGCGATCACGAGTACGACGATGGCGAGCGGCTGGATCTCACCTGGGTGCCGTCGATCGACGACCGGCTGGGGGACGGCGAGGTGCAGGGGTACATCATTTACCGCCAGGCGGCCCAGGGTTCGTTCGACTCCGTCGCGTCTGTCCCGTCGCAGACGAACGCCTACGCCGATGAGGGGCTGGCACGCGGGACCGCGTACCGATATATCGTCGCGGCCCTGTCGCGCGGCGACACGGCGGCCTCGGCGCCGACCGAGGCCGTGGCGCCCGACCGGGAGTGGATCAACTTCGGGCGCAAGTGGCTGTTCCTGCTGGCCCTCGTGATCGGCGGCGCGGTCGTGTATTTCATTCAGGCGGCCAAAGCCGGCCGCCGGCTGTTCATCCGGCCGATCGCGGGGTTGGAAGCGGTCGACGAGGCGATCGGCCGGGCGACCGAAATGGGGCGGCCCATCCTCTACATTCCCGGTATCCAGGACATGGACGACGTGCAGACGCTGGCGGCAATCACCATTCTCGGCCGGGTGGCCCGCCAGGTGGCCGACTACGACACCAAGATCCGGATGCCGGTCTCGCGGTCGCTGGTGATGACGGCCGGGCGCGAGACCATCAAAGCCGGCTACCAGGCAGCCGGCCGTCCGGACGGCTACAGCGACGAGATGGTGCAGTATATCACCGACGAGCAGTTCGGGTACGTTGCGGCGGTGGACGGCATCATGGTGCGGGAGAAACCGGCGACCGTGTTTCTCCTCGGGGCGTTCTTTGCCGAGTCGCTCATCCTGGCGGAGGCGGGCAACTCGGTCGGGGCGATCCAGATCGCCGGGACGGCCCGCCCTGCGCAACTGCCCTTCTTTGTCGCCGCCTGCGATTTCACCCTCATCGGCGAGGAGCTGTTCGCCGCCTCCGCCTACCTGTCCGGGGAGCCGAAAGCGTTGGGATCGCTCAAGGGGCAGGACGTGGGGAAAGGGATTGCGCTGGCCGCGATTTTGGTCGGCGTGGCCGCGGCCACGCTCGCCGGTCTGGGAAGTGAAACCGCCGACGCCGTCTGGCGCTGGCTCACGAAGGTGTTTTCGACGATATGAGACGCGAAGTACCGCTGTTCATCACGTTCTTTATCGGGATGCTGCTCATTTTCGCCGTGTTCATCCCGCCGATTGAGAACCTCGGCGAGGACTTCACGGTCTTCTTCGATATCATCGCCGTGTTCGCGTTCTTTCTGGGCGGCGGGAACCTGCTGCGCGTGCACGTGACGAAGCTGTCGCGCCGCCAGACCGACTGGGGCTATTCGATCGTCACCCTGGGCGGATTCCTCGGGATGCTGGTGATCGGGCTGTTCAAGCTCGGGAACCCGGGAGGAATCGCCGCCGCGCCGACCGAATCCGGGTCGCTGTTTCAGCTCATTTTCGACTATGTCCTCGTGCCGCTGGGGGCGACGATGTACTCGCTTTTGGCTTTCTTTGTCGCCTCGGCCTCGTACCGGGCGTTCCGGGCGAAGAACCGCGAGGCGACGATACTGCTGGTCGCGGCGACGATCATCCTGATCGGGCGGACGCCCTTCGGGATGTACCTGACGTCGTGGATGCCCGAGTCGCTGTCGGTGCTCGAGATCCCCAACCTGGCCATGTGGATCATGAACGCGCCGAATCTCGCGGGACAGCGGGCGATCATGATCGGGATCGGGCTGGGCGTGGTGGCCATGTCGCTGCGCATCATCCTCGGGATTGAACGCTCGTACCTCGGGGAGGAGCGATGACGGTGTTTCCGTGGCTGACGGCGCCCCTGGTGGCGGCGGCCGATATCGGCCGGGCCGTGTCGCTGCTGGTGATCGGCGGCGGGCTCCTCTGGCTCTTTGTCCGCAGCTTTCAGGGGAAAGAGGTCGGGCGGCGCGTGATTTTCATCTTTATCTTCCTCGCCGTCGCCGCCCCGCTTCTGTTTCCGATTACGTTCACGGAGAAAGCGACGCCGGTGGTGAAGCGGCTGTACGACAAGTTGGAGAGCATCCCCGCGGGCGCGCATATCCTGATCTCGTTCGATTTTGACCCGGCCATGGCGCCCGAAGTGCAGCCGATGGCGAACGCGATCACGCGCCACGCGATGCTGCGCGGACACAAAGTGATCTTCATGTCGCTCTGGGCCACCGGGCAGGCGCTCATGACGCAGACTCTCGAGAACGTCATCGCGCGCGAGTTCCCCGACAAGCGGCCCGGGGAGGACTACGTCGTGCTCGGTTACAAAGCGGGCAACGAGGGCGTGCTCAACGTGATCGTCACCGACCTGAAGAAGATGTTCCCGACCGACATCGACAACCGGCCGTACAGCGACATCCCCGTCCTCGAGGGGGTCAAATCGGTGCGGGACGTCGAACTGGTCATTTCCATCGGCGGCGGCAAGCCCGGGGTGAAGGAGTGGATCCTGTTTGTCGGCGACCCGGGCGGGGTGCCGATCGCGGGCGGGGTCGCGGCCGTGGTGGCGCCGGAGATTTACCCGTACTATCCCAAGCAGATTGTCGGCATTCTCGGCGGCGTCAAAGGGGCGGCCGAGTATGAGTCGGAACTGGCGCACAACTACCGCGACCGGCTGGCGGGGATGGACACGCCGGGGCTGCGCATGATGGGGCCGCAGACGCTCTCGCACATGGTCATCATCGCCTTCATTCTGATCGGCAACTTCTCATTCTTCATGGCGCGGCGGAAGAGCCGGGGGCAGGGCGCATGAGGCGGCCGGCGGTTCTCGTGCTCGCGGCGGTCGTGCTGCTCTGCGCCGTCAGTTGGGCGGTCAAGGCGACCGGACTGCGCGGCGCCGAGGAGCACTACATCCGGCAGGGACTGCTCGTCACCGTGGCTGCTTTCCTCACGCTGGCGATCCTGTCGTTCCTGTACAAGGACAACCCGTTCTACAAGTTCGCCGAGCACCTCTTCGTCGGGGTCTCGGCGGCCTTCTGGATGTCGATGGGCTTCTGGTCGACGATCGTGGGGAATCTCGTGCCCCGCGTGTCGGAGACGCTGTCGCGGTTCTTCGAAGTGCCCTATGACCCGGAGGCCCGCAACCTCTTCTACCTGCTGCCGGTGGTGCTGGGCATTCTCCTGCTGCTCCGGCTGTCGCGCAAAGCCGGCTGGATCTCGCGCTGGCCGCTGGCGTTCATTGTCGGCACGACCGCGGGGTTCAATTTTGTCCGGTACCTCCGCTCCGATTTCATCGAGCAGGTGTCCTCGACGTTCGTGCCGCTGGTGGTCGACTGGCAGGGGGCGGGCCACTTCCTCAGCAATCTCTCGCTCTCCGCGACCAGCCAGCTGGTGTTGATGGCGGCCAACTGGGTGGTCTTCCTGGGGGTCGTCTGCGGCCTGATCTACTTTTTCTTCAGCAAGGAGCACCGGGGGGCGTTCGGGGCCGCGTCGCGGGTGGGAATCTGGATTCTCATGATTACGTTCGGGGCGTCGTTTGGTTATACTGTGATGGGCCGAATATCGCTGCTGGTCGGCCGGGTGACGTTTCTGTTCGACCAGTGGCTCGGATTGATTGGATGACACAAGAGGCACTCTCAACGAGGAGAGAGGTATGAAGCTTAGATGGCTATTGGCGCTGGGACTGGCGGTTGTCCTTGCGGGCCCGGCGTTCGGGCAGGAGGCCGCGCCGGCCGATACGGCGCTTGCCAGCCCGCCCGCCGCCGCGATTGCGGCGCCGGCGCCGCCGGTCAACGTGCGGGCCGTCGACAAGCCGAACGATCACGGCCACGCGGTCGTGCTCACGTGGGACTTGTCGGCTGACGACGGCGGTGGGGCCGGCTCAGTGCTGGGCTACGAAATGTATCGATGGGTGCCCTATCTCGTCGACACACTGGCGACCATCCGCACGGCCGCGGAGGCGGTGCGCACGCAGATCGCCGAGGGCGGCGGGGGCCTGGGCCACCGGCGCGATTCGCTCCGCGAGGCGTATCTCGAAACCGTGGACCGGCTCCGGGCGGCCTACGCGGGCTATCCCGCCGGCGGCGAATTCCGGACCTGGGACGGGGCGGTGGCGCCCGCGGGGACCAGGACCTTCACCCACACCGGAAACAAGGACGAGTGGGACGACGCCTTCGTCCCCGATCACACAGATTTCTACTACCGGGTGGATGCGGTGACGGCCGACCCGCTGGTGCGGGCCTCGTCCGCCGTGGTCGGACCGGTGCAGAGCGCCGGGCAGTGGTTCAACACGGGGAAGGTGGCGGTGCTGATCGCGGTGCTGCTCTTCGGCGCGCTCATCGTGATCCTTGTGGACCGGGCGCGGCGCGGCGCGGACCTCTACGTGCGGCCGCTGGCGGGGATCGAGGCGGTCGATGACGCCATCGGGCGGGCCACCGAGATGGGACGTCCGATCCTCTACGTGCTCGGGCTCGGGACGGCGGCGGACGTGGCGACCATCGCGTCCTTCACTGTCCTCGGCCGGGTGGCCAAGCGGGTGGCCGAATACCAGACCTCGCTCAACGTGCCGACCTACGACCCGATCGTCATGTCGGTGGCCCAGGAGGTGGTCAAGTCGGCCTATCTCGATGCCGGCCGGCCCGACGACTACAAGGAAGACATCGTTCACTTCGTCACCCAGTCGCAGTTCGCCTACGTGGCGGCGGTGAACGGGATCATGATGCGCGAGCGGCCCGCCACCAACGTCTACATGGGGAAGTTCTACGCCGAGTCGCTGATTCTCGCGGAGACCGGGGCGCTGGCGGGCTCGATCCAGATTTCGGGGACCGACGAGATCGCGCAGATACCCTTCTTCATCGTCGCCTGCGACTACACTCTCATCGGCGAAGAGCTCTACGCCGCCTCGGCCTACCTCGGGCGCGAACCGGTGCTGCTCGGCTCGCTCAAGGCCCAGGATTACATGAAAGCGGCCGTGATTGTCCTGGCGATCATCGGCCTGTTCGCCACCAACCTCGGCTGGGCCGCGTTCCGCACGTGGTTCAACGTCGGCAACTGACGGGAGGACTGCGAGTATGAAACGACAAATTCCCTTCCTGCTGGTCTTCCTGTTCGCGCTCTTCCAGGTGGTCCAGTATTTCGTGCCCCACGAGTCTTTCGAGTGGCTGTACGAGTTCTTCCTCGACTGGATTTACATCATCGGCATTTTCGCGCTGGCTTTGGGAATCTGGTCGCTCTTCCGCGTGTCGGTGGACCGGATCCGCAGCAAGCGCCCCTTCTGGGGGTACAACTACCTGACGCTCATCGGCCTGTTCCTGATGATCTCGTTCGGGTTCGTCGGGAAAGAGGCGGGTGCCCAGTCGTGGGGAACCTACTGGCTGTGGCTCATTCTGTTTACGGTGCTCCTGTTGGCCCTGATCCAGATCGGGGCGACGGGCGACGCCGGCCGGAAGAAGCTCTACGCCCTGGTGGCCCTCGTCCTGGTCGTGGTCGAGTTCCTGCTGCCGGCGCTGGACAAGAACTGGGGGTTCTTCTTCTACACTCAGGAAGGACTGACCAACCCGATGTTCCGGCACTTCTTCGACTACGTGATGATGCCGATTTTGGCGACGATGTTCGCGCTGCTCGCGTTCTTCATCGCCTCGGCGGCCTACCGGGCGTTCCGGGCGCGCAACCTGATGGCGACGCTGCTGCTGCTGGCCGCGCTCATCGTCATGGTGCGTTTCAACCCCTACCTGCCGTTCGCCGCGGAGACCGGGTTCTACTCCAAGCTGTCGAACTGGCTCATGAATGTGCCGAACCAGGCCGCGCAGCGGGCGATCCTGATCGGGATCGGCCTGGGCATCGTCTCGACGTCGATCAAAGTCATGCTCGGCATCGAACGCGGCTACATGGGGAGAGGGTGAGGAGGACGCCATGAGTATATTTGAGAAGCTGATGAAGCTGGACCGGCGCTGGGTCTTCCTCTTCCTCGTCGTCGTGTGCGTGGTCGCCTACGCGATGCCGTTCACGGTGCCGATTCTGGTCGAGCCGGAAGTGAGGAGCATTTTCGATTTTGTCGAGCAGCTGAAGCCCGGCGCGATCATTTTCATCGCGATCGACTACGATCCGAACAGCCTGGCCGAACTGCACCCCATGGCCTACGCCATGATCGAGCAGGCCTGGCGCCAGAAGAAGAGGATCATCTTCACCGCGCTCTCGCAGAACGGCCCGGGGATGGCCGACCAGTTGATCCGCGACGTGAGCGACTCGCTCAAAGTGGAGAAGGAGTACAACGGCGTGGTCTATCCGCCCCGCGAAATCGTCAACGGGATCGACTACGCCTTCCTCGGCTACAAGCCCTACTACGGACTGGTGATCCTCGGCATGGGGCAGGACTTCCGCATTCCTTTCCCCTCCGACTACTACGGGACGCCGCTGGACTCGCTGCCCATGATGCAGGGGGTGATCAACTACGGACAGGTCGACCTGGTCGTGGACCTGTCCAGCGGAAACATCACCGACGCCTGGATCAACTACGGGCAGGGACGGTTCGGGTTCCCGCTCGCCCTGGGGCTGACGGGCGTGTCGACCGCCCAATACTACCCGTACCTCGGTTCCGGCCAGGTGCTCGGGATCATGGGCGGGCTGCTCGGGGCGGCCCAGTACGAGTATCTGGCGGACAACCCGGGCCGGGCGATGGACGGCATGAAAGTACAGCTCTGGGCCCACATCGTCATCATCCTCTTCATCGTCATGGGCAACGTCGGGTTCTTCGCCAGCCGCCGTCGCCAGAAGCGGGAAGGAGGCCAGTAAGATGGATTTCGGGACTTTCCTCTGGTTCACCGGCGGCGTGTTTCTGACGCTGGCGACCTTCAGCTTCCTGTACAAGGACAACCCGTTCTACAAGGTGGCTGAACACATCGTCGTGGGCGTCTCGGCCGGGTACTTCGTGATCATTCTCTGGCACAACGGGCTGGTGCCGAAACTGTTCCAGCCGCTGTCGGACGGCAGCGTGTACCTCGCTTTTCTCGACTCCACCCAATGGTACCGCATCATCCCGGCCCTCCTCGGCGTGATGATGTGGACGCGTTTCTCGAAGAACTATCAGTGGGTGTCGCGCTGGCCGATGTCGATGTACATCGGTATTGCGGTCGGCGTCTCCATTCCGCTCGATCTCGGAAACCGGGTGATCCGCCAGCTTCAGGCGACCATGTACGACTTCAAGTGGGACACCTGGGGCGACTTCATCGGCAGCTCCAACCTGTTCTACGTGCTGGATCCGTTCAGCGGGCTGTCGCAGGTGATCATCGCAGTCGGATCGATTGCGGGGCTGACCTACTTCTTCTTTTCGAAAGCCCACACCGGGGTGTTCGGGCGGGTCGCGACCTTCGGCATCTGGATTCTGATGATCGGGTTCGGCGCCTCGTTCGGATTCACCGTGATGGCGCGTATTTCGCTGTTCATTAACCGCGTGCAGGATGTCGACAGTTGGCGCAAAGTCGGCTGGAACGCGGGGGAAACACCCATCGAGGGGTACTCGGCCTGGTACCAGCTGGTGGGTTGGCTGCTGGTGGCGGTCGTGGTGGCCTATATCGTAAATGAGATACGGCTGTATTTGAAGAGCCGGAATCAGGTCGCCGGGCCGCAGGTTTGAGCGGACCGACCGGGTGACGATTAATCCCGCCGGGTCTATAACCGGCGGGATTTCTTTTTTCTTTGAGGGTTGCAATTTTTCGATAGTTTTTTGTTGATTTGAGTTTATGGAATTATACTGTTGGGGCTGAAGCTATTGGTCTGCATGGAACTTTTCGGGGTTGTTTAACGCATCGCATGACCGACAGACGGAGTTTGAGGCAGGCGACAATGACCAGGCAGTGTATGTTGAAAATTCCGGACGCTGCAGTTAGCGTACTGTCGCACAGGGGCTTCCGCCGGGTCGCGACAATACGCGTAACAGGCGCCGGGAAAGGAGGTTGTAGAAGAAGAGAAAACGGGATTTGTCAAGTCATTATGTAAATGAAGATTACCGAAAAATATTTCGCGTCTTCGGAAAAAAATGCTTGACATACAGTAAGGATTTCCTATCATCCCTGTGGAGGAGCCAAGCGCGACCGGAGTGGAGCCCGGAAGCGCATCGTCCGTTACGAAAAGGGTAGCCACTACAACACAGGGAAAGTGAGGTAGGAACGTGGCTCGGCCTCGCATAACGACTGTAGCCAATCCCGTCGCGCATTCGACTACCGCTCCCGAGAACGGGGAGACCAGAACAAAGCTTTCCACGGCCGAGGCGCGCCGAGAGTATCAGCGACGGTACTACCAGATGCACAAGGAGAAGGCGAAGGAGTATCAGCGCCAGTACAATCTGAAGCACAAGAAGAAAGCGCGCGGCGGTCGCGGGAAAGCCAATTCTCTCTGCCCGCGCGAGGTGGTGCGCACGACTTTCAACAGCTCGGACATCATGCATGCGCCCGCCGAGAAAGCGGCGCGCATTCTCGACAAGATCATCAAGGGCGAACGTCTCTTCACGATGTAGCGCCGCGATGGCGCTCTCGACAGGTTTCAGGCGGCCGGAACTCACGTTAAGTTTCGGCCGCCTTTTGTGTTGCGCCGATGGAGATTTTTGTATAGATTCGCACAAATTTTCACAACGCGATTCGTTGGCGAAAGGGACATTCTATGCCAGCTAAGAAGGCGGCCAAGAAGACGGTGAAGCAGACGGCCAAACAAGCCTCCAAGAAGGATGCGGGTCGGAAGACGGCGCGGCCGACTCCGAGCGAGAAAACGCCGAAAAAGATCGCCCCGCCGAAAGATGCGGGCGGTCTGAAAAAAACGGCGCACAAACCGGCGCCGGCGGCCAAAAGACCGGCCGGAAAGAACGTCGCCGTGTCGGCCAAAATCGCCGAGGCCGTGGCGAAGGGGAAATTCTACTACTACTTCGGGGACGGCAAGGCGGACGGCAGCGCCGACATGAAGGCTTTGCTGGGGGGCAAAGGCGCAAACCTGGCCGAGATGAGCCGGGCCGGAGTGCCCGTGCCGCCCGGGTTCACGATCACCACCGAGGTGTGCAACCTCTACTACGATAACAACCTGCAGGTGCCCGGCCCGATCGACGCCGACCTCGAGAAACACGTCGGCATGATCGAAAAATCGGTCGGCAAGGAATTCGGCAACCCGGCCGATCCGCTCCTGGTCTCGGTGCGCTCGGGGGCGAAGTTCTCCATGCCGGGGATGATGGATACCGTCCTCAACCTCGGACTCAACGCCGAGACAGTCGAAGGTCTGGCGAAAAAAACGGGCAGCCAGCGGTTCGCGCTCGACGTTTACCGGCGGTTCATCGCGATGTTCGGCAACGTCGTCCTGGGCATCGACAAGAGCGAGTTCGAGCAGGTGATCGACAAGAAGAAGAAAGAGCGCCGGATCAAGCAGGATTCATCGCTGCAGGAAGGGGACCTGCGGGACATTATCAAGAAGTTCAAACACATCTGCCGGCGGAAATCCGGCGAGGAGTTCCCCGAGGATCCGTGGCAGCAACTGCGCATGGCGCGCGACGCCGTGTTCCGCAGCTGGAACAACCCGCGCGCGATCTCTTACCGGCGGATGCACGATATCCCGTCGGATCTCGGCACGGCCGTGAACATTCAGGCCATGGTGTTCGGGAACATGGGGAACAACTCTGCGACCGGGGTGGGGTTCACGCGCAATCCCGCCACCGGGACGAAGGAGTTCTACGGCGAGTATCTCGTGAACGCGCAGGGAGAGGACGTGGTGGCCGGCATCCGCACGCCCCAGCCGATCGTCCAGCTCAAGGAGGAGATGCCGCAGGCCTACAAGCATCTCGTGGAAATCACCACCCGGCTGGAGAAGCACTACCGCGACGTGCAGGATTTCGAGTTCACGATCGAGGAGGGGAAGCTGTATATGCTCCAGACGCGCAACGGCAAGCGGACGGTGCAGGCGGCGATCAAGATCGCGGTGGACATGGTCAAAGAGAAGCTGATCACCAAGGAGGAGGCGCTCGAGCGGGTCGAGCCGAGCAGCCTCGACCAGCTCCTCCACCCGCGGCTTGACCCGAGAGCCTCGTACGAGGTGCTGGCGAAGGGTCTGCCGGCCTCGCCGGGCGCGGCCTCGGGGAAGGTGTATTTCACGGCCGAGGACGTGGTCAGGCACGGCGAGAAGACGCCTGCGATCCTCGTGCGCGAGGAGACGAACCCGGACGATATCGAGGGCATGAATGTCGCGGCCGGTATCCTCACGGCGCGCGGCGGCATGACCTCGCACGCGGCCGTGGTCGCCCGCGGCATGGGAAAGTGCTGCGTCTCCGGGGCCGAGGCGATCCGCGTCAACCCGGCCAAGAAGCAGTTCCAGGTGGGCAAACTCGCGATCAAAGAGGGGGAGATCATCACCCTCAACGGGACCACGGGCGAGGTGATCCTCGGCGAGGTGCCGACGATCGAGCCGGAGCTGTCGGGCGAATTCAGCGAGTTCATGCTCTGGGCCGATGAGATCCGCCGGCTGAAAGTGCGGACCAACGCCGACACGCCGCGCGACGCCGCGCAGGCGATCAAGTTCGGCGCCGAGGGTATCGGCCTGTGCCGCACCGAACACATGTTCTTCGCCGAGGACCGCATTCCCATCGTGCAGGAGATGATCCTCGCCGAAACCCCCGAGGAACGCCAGGCGGCCCTGGACAAACTGGTGCGCTTCCAGAAGAAGGACTTCAAGGAAATCTTCGACGCCATGCAGGGGAAACCGGTGACCGTGCGGACGCTCGATCCGCCGCTGCACGAGTTCCTGCCCAACCGCGACGAGGTCAAGGCGAAGATCGCCAAACTCGAGCCGAAGGACGAGGAGTACGACGAGAAGCTGGCCCGGCTCGAGCGCGTGATCGCGCGCATCAACGAGCTCGCCGAGACCAACCCCATGCTCGGGTTCCGCGGCTGCCGGCTCGGCATCCTGTTCCCCGAAATCACCGAGATGCAGGTGCGGGCGATCATGGAGGCGGCGTGCGAGTTGGCGCGCCAGAAGAAAGCGGTGCTGCCCGAGATCATGATCCCGCTGGTGGGACACGTCAACGAGCTGCGCAACCAGAAGGAGGTCGTGCTCCGGGTGGCCAACGAGGTGGTCAACAAGTACAAGGTCAAGGACCTGACCTACCTCGTGGGCACGATGATCGAGGTGCCGCGGGCGGCCCTGACGGCCGACCAGATCGCCGCCGAGGCCGACTTCTTCAGCTTCGGCACCAACGACCTCACCCAGATGACGATGGGGTTCTCGCGCGACGACGCCGGACGGTTCCTGCGCCACTATGTCGACAGCGGAATCCTGCCGAAGGATCCGTTCGTGTCGCTCGACCAGCAGGGCGTCGGGCAGCTCGTGCGCCTGGGGGTCGAGCGCGGCCGCCGGACCAAGCCCGATCTGAAAATCGGGATCTGCGGCGAGCACGGCGGCGATCCGGCCTCCATCCACTTCTGCAACGAGGTCGGTATGAACTATGTCTCCTGCTCCCCCTTCCGGGTGCCGATCGCGCGGCTGGCGGCCGCCCAGGCGACGCTCCAGGAGCAGAAGGGGAAGGGGAAAGGCCGCACCGGGACCGAGTAGGACGGCGAGGCGTTCCGGCGGCCCCACGGCGGCCGGGACACAAACCAGACGAGACCGGCCGGCGGCGCGGCAGCGCGTCCCGGCCGGTCAGAGTATGAGGCGGTATGAAACGCGCGCTCGATGCGATCTTTCGGCCCAAATCGGTGGCGGTCATCGGGGCCTCCACGCGGCCCGGCACGATCGGCCGCGAAACCCTCCACAACATCCTCGTCGCCGAATTCAACGGCAAGGTCTTCCCGGTCAACCCGAAAGCGCCCGTGATCCACTCGATCAAGGCCTACTCGACCATTCTCGACGTGCCGGACTCGGTCGATCTCGCCATTGTGATCGTGCCCAAGGAATTCGTCGCCGAGGTCGCACGCCAGTGCGGCGAAAAAGGGGTCAAAGGGCTGGTCGTCATCTCCGCCGGTTTCTCCGAGACCGGCCGGGAGGGGAAGAAACGGGAAATGGAGCTCGTGCGCGTCGTCCAGGACTACGGCATGCGCATGGTCGGACCGAACTGTTTCGGCATCGTCAACACCAGCCCGGAGGTGAATCTCAACGCCACTTTCGGGAAGGTGTTTCCGAAACGGGGCCGGGTCGGCTTCATCACCCAGTCGGGGGCGATGGGGGAGGCGATCATGAACCACGCCCGCGAGCTCGGGATCGGGTTCTCGCTGGTCGCCTCGATCGGCAACAAGGCCGACATCTCCTCGAACGACATCCTCGAGTATTTCCGCGATGATCCGGACACGGACATCATCCTCATGTACCTGGAGAATTTCGGCAACCCGCGGCACTTCACGCTGATCGCCCGGGAGTTGTCGCGGACGAAGCCGATCGTGGCGGTGAAATCGGGGCGGACGACGCTCGGCGCCAAGGCGGCCTCGTCGCACACCGGCGCCCTGGCCGGGCTCGACGTGGGTGTGGACGCGCTCTTCGACCAGACCGGCGTGATGCGCGTCGACACGGTGGAGGAGCTGTTCGACGTGGCGAAGGCGCTGTCGATGCAGCCGGTGCCGCAGGGGAACCGGGTGGCGGTGGTGACCAACGCCGGCGGCCCGGGGATTCTCGCCACCGACGCCCTGATCAACAACGGGATGGAGATGCCGCCGCTGTCGCCCGAGACGGTGAAGCGGCTGCGGCAGTTCAGTTCCGAGGACGCGTCGTTCGCCAACCCGATGGACATGGTGGCCGGGGCCGGTCCCGAGCAGTTCCGCAGGACGCTCGGCGCCATCATCACCGACAAGCGCTACGACAGCATCATCCCCATCTTCGTCCCGCCGGTGACGATCGACGAACTCGAGGTGGCGCGGAGCATCCAGGAGGCGGTGGCCGGGACGAAGAAGACGGTGCTCGCCTGTTTCATGGGGGCCAGCCGCAATTCGGCCGGCATCGAACACCTCCGCAGCCACGGCATCCCCGTCTACATCTACCCCGAGGCGATCGCGAAGACGCTGGCGACGGTGAGCCACTACCGCCGGCGCATGAATGCCCCCCGGGGGAAAGTCCGGACCTTCGAGGTTGACCCGGACCGGGTGCAGGCGGTCATCGAGCGGGCGCGCACGGAAAGCCGCACGACAATCGTGGGTGCGGAGGCGATCGAGATTTTGTGCGCCTACGGCATCCCGGCGGCCGAGTACCGCTTCGCCAGCAGCGAGCGAGAGGCGGCCGCGATTGCGAAAGGGATGGGGCTGCCGGTGGTGATGAAGGTGGCGGCGCCGGCGATTCTCCACAAGACTGAGGTCGGCGGCGTGATGCTCGACCTGCGCACCGAACGAGAGGTGCGCGACGCGTTCCGCGAACTCCGCAAACGGGTCGCGGCCGAGCGCGCCGCGGGCGAGACGTTCGCGGTGGCCCTCCAGCAAATGGTGGCGGGCGGGGTCGAGACGGTTATGGGCATGACCACCGATCCCTCGTTCGGGCCCCTCATCATGTTCGGACTGGGCGGGATCTACGTGGAAATCATGAAAGACGTCGCCTTCCGGATCAACCCGCTCACGACCGCAGATGTGCGCGACATGATGCGCTCGCTGAAGTCCTACCCGCTCCTGAAAGGGTACCGTGGGGCCCCGCCGGTCGATCTGGCGACGGTCGAGGACACGCTGCTGAAGGTGTCGCAGCTGGTGAAGGATTTCGACGCCTTCAGCGAAGTCGACATCAACCCCTTCATCGCCTCGCCGGAGCGCGCGCGGTGCAAGGCGGTGGATGCGCGGTTCATCATGAAAGAGGGCTGAGGGCCGGATTATCGCTTGAATTTCCGCACCGGCGGCGTATCTTGGCACCACCCCCGGCGGCGACCCGCCGTCCGGGGCGGAGAAGGGTGGGAACACCCGGGAGGACGCGATGAAACTGGAGCTGAAAGCGGTCTCGGTCTGGACGGCGGTCAAGATCGGTTTTTTCCTGAACCTGATCATGGGATTCATCATGGGCCTGGTGGCGGCCCTCTTTATGGCCCCGCTCATGGCGGTGATGTCGACGATGATGCCGGCGGGAGCCGGCGGCTCGGAGTTCGCGGCCATGCCGGTGGGACTCCTCCTGGTGATTCTGCCGATCGGGTACGCGATTTTCGGGGCGGTGTTCGGGACCATCACCTTCGCCATCGGCGCGGGCGTGTACAATGTCACCGCCCGCATTCTGGGCGGGCTGGAAATCACGTACACGGTGGTGGAGTGGGGGGATCCGAGCGGCGCGGCGCAAGCGCCGCCGCCGTTCCCGCGCTATCCCGCACCCGCGCCGCCCTATCCGGCCTATCCGCCGCCCACCGGGCGGCCGGGACCCTACTCCGGCTCGCCGATGCCGCCCCCGCCGCCGCCTCCGGAGGCGCGCCCGGAGCCCCAGGCGCCGCACCGGCCGCTCCCTGAGGCGCCCCCGCCGGGCGGACCTCCCGAGGAACCCGAGAAACCGACCCAGCCGTAGATGCCGGAAATGACCGATCGATCCATTCGCGTACGCATCGCCCCGTCGCCGACGGGCTACCTCCACGTGGGGACGGCCCGGACGGCCATTTTCAACTGGCTGTTTGCTCGGCACTCCGGCGGGAAGTTCCTCGTGCGTATCGAGGACACCGACCAGGCGCGGTCGCAGGCGGATCTGATCGCGCCCATTCTCGACGCCATGCGCTGGCTGGGACTGCAATGGGACGAGGCGATCACGTACCAGTCGCAGCGGCTCGACACCTACAACGCCTGCGCGCGGCGCATTCTCGAGCTGGGCCGCGGGTACCGCTGTTTCTGCACGCCCGCGGAACTCGAGCGGGGACGGGAGGAGGCCAAGGCGCGCAAGCAGCCGCTCCGCTACGACCGGCGCTGCCTGCGGCTGCCGCCGGACGAGATCGCGCGGCGCGTGGCGGCGGGCATGCCCTACGCGATCCGCATTCTCGTGCCGGAGGGGGAGACGCGTTTCCACGACCTCGTGCTCGGCGACCTTGGCCGGCACAGCGACGATATCGAGGACATGGTGATCGCGCGCTCGGATGGGTCGGCCACCTACAATCTCGCGGTGGTGGTCGACGATCACGAAATGGGGATCACCCATGTGATCCGGGGAAACGACCACGTCACGAACACCTTCAAGCAAATCCACGTGTACCGGGCGCTGGGGTGGGAGATTCCGCAGTTCGGACACCTGCCGCTGATTCTCCGCCCGGACAAGAAGAAAGTCTCGAAGCGGCTGGGGGACAAGGACGTCAACCAGTACAGCCGTGAGGGAATCCTGCCGGAGGCGATGTTCAACTACCTGTGCCTGCTCGGGTGGAATCCCAAGACCGACCGCGAGATCTATACCCGGGAGGAGCTGATCGCGCTGTTCACGCCGGCCTACTTCAACGCCTCGAACGCCGTCTTCGACGAGGAAAAGCTCGAGGCCTTCAACCGCGAACACCTCCTCCGCCGGAGCAATCACGACCTGGCCACGATGGCGGCCCCGCTGCTGGTCGAGGCCGGGCTCACCACCAAGTATTGGCTCGAGACGCGCTGGAAATATCTCTGCGAGGTGGTCGGGCTGCTCAAGGACCGGGTGCGGCGGGTGACCGATTTCGCGGCCCTCGGCGGGTACTTCTTCGCGTTCGACTACCGCTACGACGCGGCGGCGGCGGCGAAGCATTTTCACGGGGGGGCGGCCGACCTGCTGGCCCGCCTAGCCGACCAGCTCGAACCGCTCGCGGAGCTGACGGCCGACAACTGCGAGCGGGCGGTGGAGGCGGCGGCCGCTGCGGCGGGGGTGAAGAAGGCGAGCGTCATACACCCGACGCGGCTGGCGATTTCGGGGATGCCGGCCGGGCCGGGGCTGTACGAGATCATGGCGCTCCTGGGTCGCTCGGCGGTTCTCGAGCGCCTGCGCAAGGCCATTGATTATATTCACGCAACGCCCGGGGCCTCATGAGAGGCCCGGAAAGGGGCCATATGGCGAAGACCAAAGAGTACATCGCCGAGACGCTCAAGAAGGCGATCAAGGGAGAAGAGGACGGCTACACGTTCTACGATCTCCTCATGGAGCGGGCGACCAACCCGGACGCCAAGCGGAAACTGAAGAACCTCCGGGACGACGAGGTGCGCCACAAGCACACGCTCGTGGAGATTTTCCACAAGCACATCGGACCGGAGATCGGCGACCTGCCGCCGAAGGGGATCAACGCCCTGGCCCAGGTGTTCCGCAAGGGACGGCTGGAGGAACGCAAGAGCGAGATGGAATTCATCAATCTCGCCATCGAGGCGGAGCTGGCGGCGACCCGGTACTACCAGACGGAGCGGGACTTGGTGGACGATCCGGAATTTCGCGAGGTTTTCGACAGCCTGGCCGAGGAGGAGCACCGGCACTACGAACTGCTCCAGGCGGAAAAGGACGCGATTTCCGGGAACTACTTCTGGTTCGGTCTCGACGATACGTCGCCGCTGGAACACTGACGGCGCGGCGCCGGGACCACGCCGCCGGGTGAGGCGGCGGTGACGGTGAGGAACGTATGCAGTGGGAGTGTGTCATCTGCGGGCTTATCCACGAGGACGATGAGCCGCCGCCCGTGTGCCCCGTCTGCGGCGCCCCGGGCAGCCGGTTCACCGAACGGTACGAACCGGAAGATGAGCTTGATGAAGCCCGAGAGGAGGACGAGGGGGACGATGATGACGAGTACTACGGCGAATTTCAGTGACCGCAGGACGGCGAACGATGGCGGCGCCTGAGCGCGTAAAGACCCGGACCAGAACCCTGGAGGTCGGTGACGAGGCCCCCGATTTCACGCTGCCCACCCACAACGAGGGCGACCTCAACCTGGCGTGGTACGAGGGGCGGCGGATCGTGGTGCTGGCCTTCTACCCGGGGGACTGGACGCCCGTGTGCGCGACCCAGATCCCGGAGTACCAGGGGTTGATCGACGAGTTCGCGCGGTACGAGGCGCAGTTGCTGGCGATCTCGGTGGACTCCCGCCCCTGCCACCTGGCCTGGGCGCGCTCCCTCGGCGGGCTGTCGTTTCCCCTGATGTCCGATTTCTGGCCGCACGGCGGCGTGGCCGAAAAGTACGGCGTGCTCTCCGAACGGGGCTTCGCCGAGCGCGCGGTAGTCGTGATCGACAAGCGCGGCATCATCCGCTACATCGAGGTGGTCCCTTCATCGGAACTGCCCGACAACGGCAAGCTCTTTCGGTGTCTCGCGGAGTTGAAGCGCGAAGACGAGAGCGCCGCGGCGGCCGGCGACCGGGGCGCGGGGGAGGACCGCTGAAGAGCGCGTTGATCCCGGTGGGCGGTGCCGCGCCGCCGTTCGACCTGCCCGCCTCGAGTGGCGGCCGGCTGGGAACCGAGGCCCTGGCCGGACGGTTTGCGGTGATAGTGTTTTACCCGAAGAACAACACGCCCGGGTGAAACCACCAATTGGCCGGTCTGGAAGACCGGCGGGCGGATTTCGAGAGGCACGGAGCGCGGGTCCTGGCGGTCAATCCGGCGACCCTCGCGGAACACCGCCAGTGGGCGCTCCTGCTGGGACTGCACTTCCCGATCCTGTCGGATGCCGACTGGCGGGTGACGCGGGCGTTCGGCTGCAAGACGCCCTTTCTCCTGGTCGTGCGGCGGACGGTGTATGCGCTCGGGCGGGACGGACGGGTGGTCTTCGCCGCGCGGGGGCACGCCGCCTGGGACGAAGTGGAGGCGGCGATCCGGGCGGCGGAGTAAGGGACAAGGCCGGCAAGAGGATATGAGCGAACACGAAGCAAGACACGACTCGCGCGACATCTACGATGTGTCGTTTATCGGGGCCGGGCCGGTGGCCATGTACGGGATGTACTACGCCGGGCTGCGCATGATGCGGGCCAAGGCTATCGACATGCTCGAAGAAGTGGGGGGCGGCCTCATGGCGCTCTACCCCGAGAAATACATCTACGACGTGGCCGGGTTCCCGAAAGTGCTGGCCAAGGATCTCGTGCGGCAGTTCGAGGCCCAGGCGGCGCAGTACCCGACCAACACTTTCTGTCTCGGAGAGAAAGTCACCGAGGTGACGCGCGAGGGGGACGGCGTGTTCCGGCTCACCACCGACCGGCAGGCGCACTACACGCGCACCGTAGTCGTGTGCGCCGGGCTCGGAGCGTACATCCCCAAACGGATGGACGTGCCGAACGTGGAAAAACTCGAGGGCCGCGGCGTCTATTACTTCTGCCGGCGGCTGCGCGATTTTGCGGACAAGGACGTGCTCATTGTCGGCGGTGGCGACGCGGCGTTCGACTACTCCATGATGCTCGGACCGGTGGCCCGGTCGGTCACTCACATCCACCGCAACTCGTTCTTCTCCGCCCACGAGGATTCGGTGCGCAAGGTGAAAAACTCCCGGGTCCGGCTGCTCTACCCGTTCTGGGAGCTGAAAGAGCTGCGCGGGGAGGACTGGGTGGAGGGGGCGACCATTGTGCAGACCCGGACCGGCCACGAGGAGCGCTTGGCGGTCGACGCGGTCGTGCTCAACATCGGTTTCCTCACCAACCTCGGACCGATCGAGGGGTGGGGGCTGGAACTGGACAAAAACGCCATTCGGGTGGACACCCGAATGCGTACCAATGTAGAAGGTATTTACGCGGCCGGAGATATCGTGACGTACGAGGGGAAGCTGAAGCTGATCTCGACCGGCTGCGGCGAGGTCGCGATCGCGGTCAACAACGCGAAAGCGTACCTCGACCCGCGGGCCAAAGTCAGCCCGGGGCATTCGACGGAGAAACATGAGGTGGTGATGCGCAAGCTGCAGCAGCGGCAGCAGCAGAGCCGCGGGGAAGAGGATCGGGAGTAGGGTCATGTATTTCGCCCTTCCCAAAGAGTACCGCGAGGCGACGGTCGACGATCTGCAGGCGCGGGCGCAGGCGGTCCGCGACCGGCTCGGCAAACGCCTCTTGATCCTCACGCACCACTACCAGCGTGTGGAGGTGGCGGCTTTCCACGACCACCTCGGCGACAGTTACGGGCTGTCGAAGCTGGCCGCCGCCCAGCGCGAGGCGGAGTTCATCGTGTTCTGCGGCGTCCACTTCATGGCCGAGTCGGCCGATGTCCTCACCGCGCCGGAGCAGAAGGTCTTCCTCCCGAATCCGCTGGCCGGGTGTCCGATGGCGGACATGGCCGAGATGGCGGATGTGCTGGCGGCCTGGGAGTGTCTCGAGGAATTCGGCGGCGACCGCCGGGTCATGCCGATCTCCTACATGAACACGGCGGCCGGGCTCAAGGCCTTTACCGGGCGCCACGGTGGGCTGATCTGCACCTCGTCCAACGCCAGGGCGGCCCTCACCTGGGCCTTCGGGCTGCGGGAGAAGGTCTTCTTTTTCCCGGACGAACACCTCGGCTACAACACCGGGATCGCCCTCGGCATCGCCCCCGAGGAGATGGTGCTGTGGGACTTCAAGCGGGACGGCGGCGGGCTGACCCGCGCGCAGATGGAGAAGGCGAAGATCATCCTCTGGAAGGGGCACTGCCACGTCCACACCAATTTCCGCGCCGAACACGTCGAACAGGTGCGGCGCGACTACCCCGGGGTGAAGGTGGTCGTGCATCCCGAGTGCCCCCACGAGGTGGTCCGGCTGGCCGACAGTGTCGGGTCGACCTCGCACATTGTCGACTTCTGCCGCAAGGCGCCAGCCGGGAGCACGATCGCGATCGGCACTGAGATCAACCTGATCCACCGGATGGCCCTGGAGCATCCCGACAAGAGAATCTTCGAGCTCTCGGGGCAGACCTGCCCGGTGTGCGCCAACATGTACCGGACGACGCTCAATGACCTGGTCTACACGCTGGAGAATCTCGATACGGTCAAGCCGATTGCGGTAAAAGAGCCGATCCGCAGCGAGGCTCGCCTGGCGCTGGAAAAGATGCTTGAAATCGCTTAGCATTTCCGCAGGGGATCCTTGACTCTTCCGGTAGATTTTCCGTATATTAACAGCTTGGATTAGAAATCATTATATGTTTGCCAGATAAGGAAATGGAGCGATGGCAGTTGATGTTCTCGTCCCGCAGATGGGGGAATCGGTGCTCGAGGGAACTATCCTCGAATGGAAGGTCAAAATCGGCGACCGGGTGAAAGCGGATCAGCCGCTGGTCGAGCTGATGACCGACAAGATCAATATCGAAATCCCGTCGGAGACGGACGGGATTCTCACGCACCTGTATGCCAAGGAGGGGGAGGTCGTCCCGGTGGGAACGCGCATCGCCACCATTGACGACGGGGGCGCGGCGGCGAAGACGGCCAAGACCTCCGAGGAACGGCCCCAGGCGGCTCCGGCGGCTGTTTCCGCCCCGGCTGCGCCGCCGAAGCCGCGTCCGGCCGTGGCCGGGACGGCGCCGGCGGGGCAGGGGAAACTCTCGCCCAAGGTGCGGGTGATGATCCGGGAGTACTCGCTGGATCCGGCGACCATCGTGCCGACCGGCAAGGACGGGATCGTCAAGGTCGAAGATGTGCTCCGGGCAGTCGAGGAGCGGAGCCTGGCCCAAGGGTTTGCGGCGGCGCCGATCCCTGCGCCCGCGCCGCCGGAGAGCGCCGCGGCCGGCCCACGTCCGGAGACGCCGCCGCCGGCGGTCCCTGCCGCCCCGAAGGTCACGATCGAGGTCCCCAAGTTCGCGCCCCTGCCCGAATCGCAGCGTGAACGGCGCGAGCCGGTGACGGGAATACGCAAGTCGATCTCCGAGCACATGGTGCGGTCGGTCCAGACCTCGCCGCACGTGACCACGTTCGAGGAACTCGACCTGACCGACCTCGCGGCCTTCCGCAACGAGATCAAGACGGATTTCCGGGCAACCTACGGGGCCAATATCACCTTCATGCCGTTCATCGTGAAGGCGGTCTGTGTGGCGCTGAAGGAGTACCCGAAACTGAACGCCTCGATGACCGAGAAAGAGATCATCTACAAGAACTACTATAACATCGGCATCGCCGCCGCCCGCGAGGAAGGCTTGATCGTCCCGGTGATCAAGGATGCCGACAAGAAGTCGGTCGTCGAGCTGGCGGTGGAGATCGCCCAGCTGGGGGATAAGGCGAAGCGGAACCGGCTGGTTCCGGACGACGTGAGCGGGGGGACATTCTCGATCACGAACGCCGGCATGTTCGGGGCGACTGCCTCGACGCCGATCATCAACCAGCCCCAGGTGGCGATCCTCGGCGTCCACGCGATTGTGAAGCGGCCCTGGGTGGTCAATGGCGAGATCGCCATCCGCGACATTTCGTCGTTCGGCCTGTCGTTCGACCACCGGCTGATCGACGGCCACACGGCGGTGCAGTTTCTGCACCGGATCCACGAACTGCTGGCCGATCCCCGGCGGCTGGCGCTGCACCTGCGGTAGGATGTCGGTCTACACGCCACGTCCCTACGGCTGGGTGCTGGAGGTCGGCCGGGTCGAGTACGAGCGGGCGCTCGCCTGGCAGCGCGGGCTGGTCAAGATGCGGCGCGAAGGGATGGCCCGCGATACGATCATGTTCGTCGAACACCCGGCCGTGTGCACGGTCGGCCGCGACGGGCACGAGGAGCACTACCGGAACATTTCCTCGGCGCCGGTGTTTGTTGAGCGGGGCGGCGATGTCACCTGGCATGGTCCCGGACAACTCGTGGTCTACTTCATCTTCAATCTCGCCCGCCGCGGGCGGGATCTCCACGCCTTTATGACCGCGATCCAGCAGGGAATCGTCGATGCTCTCGCCGAGTGGGAGATCGCGGCCCGCCTCGGGGAGGAGTACACCGGGGTCTGGGTGGGCCCGAAGAAGATAGCCTCGATCGGGGTGGCGGTGAAGAAGTGGATCACGTTCCACGGCGCGGCGATCAACCTCAACACCGACCTGCGCGAGTTTGCCCAGATGGAGCCGTGCGGGCTCAGCGCCGACCTGATGACCTCGGCCGCCGAGCAACTCGGCCGACCGGTCGACATGCAGGCCTTCGCGCAGGCGCTCCTGCGCGGCTACGCCGAGCGCTTCCACACCCAGTTCGACCCGGTGGCGCTCGAGGCGATCGCCGAGGATCTCGAATCGCAGTCCGGCGGCTACACAATCTAGGTTTGCGGGCGACGGGGACAACGGAAGGAAAGGAGACCTGATGGAGTTCGAGGGGAAAGTTGCGTTTGTGTCGGGGGGGACGCGGGGGATCGGGCTGGCGGTGTGCCGGAAACTCGCCGCGCGCGGCGCGCATATCGTGCTCACCTATTTCCGCAGCCGGTCGAATGCGCAGGAGGCGGTGGCCGAGCTGGAGAAGTTTGGGGTGGAGGCGACCGCGATCCGCGCCAACATGGGGAACATGGAGCAGGTCGCCGACGTGCTCAAGACCATCCGCGAGAAATACCGCAAGCTCGACATCCTCGTGTCGAACGCGGCCCTCGGGACCTACACCGACATGATGAATATCGACCGCAAGGACTGGGAGATCGCCATGCACACGAATGCGCGGGCGTTCCTCCAGTTGATCCAGATGGGGATTCCGATGATGCCGCGGGGGAGCAAGGTCGTCGCCCTCTCCTCGCTCGGGTCGATCCGCTACATTCCCGGATACGCGGCGATCGGCGTGTCGAAAGCGGCGGTCGAGAATATGGTGCGCTACGCGGCCATCGAAATGGCCCCCCGGGAGATTTACATCAACTGCGTCTCCGGCGGGTTCATCGACACCGACGCGCTCAAAGTTTTCCCCAACTACGAGGAGATGAAAAAGCAGGTAACCGCCCGCACTCCTTTCGGGCGCATCGGGCGCCCGGAGGAAGTCGCGGAGGCGGTGGTGTTTCTGTGCGGGGACGGGGCGAGCTGGATTACCGGCCAGACGTTGATTGTGGACGGAGGGTACAGCCTGATGTAGCCGGTCGGCGGAGCCGGGGGGGCGTTCCGGACAGGCCGATCGGGCGAAACCGGCCGGGCCGTGACCGTGAAGAAGGCGGTAAGTTTGACCAGACATCAAAACCTATATTGCGGACCTATGTGCTCCGCAAAAGACATTGACAATATTGAAGTTAGGCCAATTTCAGCGATCGGGAGTGCCGCAGACGGATCCCTGTCCCCCGGTGTCGCTTGCGCGATCCGTCACAAGCCCCGATCAAAAATGTTGCGTTGAGGATCGCGATTCATATATTTCCGCTTTTCAAACGCCGTGCCTTCAAGTGAAAATACAGGGCCGTGTCAACAGCGGGCAAATGTGACCTGAGTGACGATACTAGTAGAAAAAAGGAGACGCGAATCTATGAGTGAGAAGGGTCGAAGCGCCGGTGGCGGCCGGCGATTATACGGGGCGATCCGGTCGGTGGCGGCGGGTTTGGCGGCGGCGCTGGCCGCTCCGCTGGCGCGGGCCAGCGAAGCGGACATTGTAGTCCCCGACCTCAACACCGGCGATTTCTTCGGCATGACCGGCCACAACCTCCTGCTCTGGGGGATCGTGGTCTGCCTGCTGGGTATGGTGTTCGGCTGGTACGCCTACCGCGGGCTGCGCAAGCTCCCTGTGCACCAGGCGATGCGGGACATTTCGGAACTGATCTACGAGACCTGCAAGACGTACCTCCAGACCCAGGGGAAATTCATCATGCTGCTCTGGGCCTTCATCGGCCTCATCATCATGGTGTATTTCGGCTGGCTCCGACCGGTGGGCGCGGGCAATCTGCTGATCATCCTCCTGTTCTCGCTTGTGGGTATCGCGGGGAGTTACGGCGTGGCCTGGTTCGGGATCCGGATCAACACCTTTGCCAACTCCCGCTCGGCCTTCGCCAGCCTGACCGGGAAAGCCTACCCGACCTTTGCGATTCCGCTGCGGGCGGGCATCAGCGTGGGGACCCTGCTCATCTCCATCGAACTCATCATCATGCTGGCGATCCTCCTCTTTGTCCCCGGTCACCTGGCCGGTTACTGCTTCATCGGTTTCGCCGTCGGCGAGTCGCTCGGGGCCGCGGCGCTGCGTATCGCCGGCGGCATTTTCACCAAGATCGCCGACATCGGCAGCGATCTGATGAAGATCGTCTTCAACATCAAGGAAGACGACGCCCGCAATCCCGGCGTGATTGCCGACTGCACGGGCGACAACGCCGGCGATTCGGTCGGCCCGACCGCCGACGGGTTCGAGACCTACGGCGTGACGGGCGTTGCGCTCATCACCTTCATCCTCCTCGCCGTCATGAACCCCGCCATCCAGGTGCAGCTACTTGTGTGGATCTTCGTCATGCGCGTCATGATGATCGTCACCAGCATCGCCTCCTACTGGATCAACGGCGCGCTGGCGCGGGGCCGGTACGGCGACCAGGCGACCTTCAATTTCGAGGCCCCTCTGACTTCGCTCGTGTGGATCACCTCGATCGTCTCCATCGCCATGACCTACGTTATCTCCTACGCCATGCTGGCGGAGCTGGGCGGCGGTTCGCTCTGGTGGAAGCTGGCGACGATCATCTCGTGCGGGACCCTGGCCGGGGCGGTGATTCCGGAGCTGGTGAAGATATTTACGTCGACCAAGTCGCGGCACGTGAAGGAAGTGGTGACGGCGGCGCGGGAAGGGGGCGCCTCGCTGAACATCCTGTCCGGGTTTGTCGCGGGCAATTTCAGCGGCTACTGGATGGGCCTGTCGATCATCGCCCTCATGGCGATCGCCTGGGGGATGAGCACCTCGGGCCTGGGCGCCATCATGGCGGCCGCGCCGGTCTTCGCCTTCGGCCTGGTCGCGTTCGGCTTCCTCGGCATGGGGCCGGTCACCATCGCGGTCGACTCCTACGGCCCGGTGACCGACAACGCCCAGTCCGTGTATGAACTGTCGACGATCGAGACGATCCCGAATATCGCACAGGACATCAAGAGGGAATTCGGCTTCACGCCCGATTTCGAGAAAGCCAAGCTCACGCTCGAGGAGAACGACGGCGCCGGGAACACGTTTAAGGCGACCGCCAAACCGGTGCTCATCGGCACAGCCGTGGTGGGGGCCACCACCCTCATCTTCTCCATCATCCTGCTTCTGGCGACAGAGGCGGCGGGGCTCGAGGGGGTGCTGACGCTGGAGCAGATCAACCAGGCGCTCATGATGGCCGGGTACCACTTCTCGCTCCTGAACGCGCCCTTCCTGCTGGGCCTGATCGCGGGCGGGGCGGTGATTTACTGGTTCACCGGGGCGTCGACCCAGGCCGTGTCGACCGGCGCGTACCGCGCCGTCGAATTCATCAAGGCGAACATCCGCCTCGACGGCACTTCGCAGAAGGCCTCGGTGAAAGACAGCAAGCGGGTGGTCGAAATCTGCACCCAGTACGCGCAGAAAGGCATGTTCAACATCTTCATCGTCGTCTTCTTCACCACCCTGGCTTTCGCCTGCGTCGACTCCTACTTCTTCATCGGGTACCTCATCTCGATCGCGATCTTCGGGCTCTACCAGGCGATCTTCATGGCCAACGCCGGCGGCGCCTGGGACAACGCAAAGAAGATCGTCGAAACCGACCTGCGTGAGAAGGGCACGCCCCTCCACGCGGCGACGGTGATCGGCGACACGGTCGGGGATCCGTTCAAGGACACCTCCTCGGTGGCCATGAACCCGGTGATCAAGTTCACGACCCTGTTCGGGGTGCTGGCGGTGGAGCTGGCGATCGAGCTGACGCAGGGGACGCGGGTGGCGCTGGCCGCGCTGTTCTTCGCCATCGCGGCCGCCTTTGTCTACCGCTCGTTCTACCGGATGCGCATCACGACGACCGGAGTTCAGGAACCGGCCAAGCCGAACCGGAAGGCGGCGGCCGGCGAACCGGCGGAAGTCCGCGCCGCGCGCTGAGCCCGGTTTCCATTGAGTATTGACAGCCGGCCCGCTTTTTCGAGCGGGCCGGTTTTCTTTATGGCGCGAGCGGGTGACAGCCGGTGTCGCCGCACACGGCCGGCGAATTCCGGGCCCGGGCGGTGCTGCCCGCGCCGCCTTGACAGTCGCGCCGCCTGCCGGTATATTGCAGCCCGGCTGCCGCTTGACAGCGGCCGCCGTGAAGGAGTGTTACTCATGAAGCGCTTTGACATGCGGGTGGATCCCCTCACGAACGAAATCTACTACGCCGTGCCCCACAAGGGACACATGCTCGTGTCGGATCCTCTGCTGAACAAGGGGTACGCGTTCACCCGGGCCGAACGAAACGAATTCGAGCTCCTCGGTCTACTGGCGGATCAGGTGGGGACGCTGGAACAGCAGCGTACGCGCAACCACAACATCATCAAGTCCATGAACAGCGACCTTGACAAATACGTTGAGTTGATCGGACTGCTCGACCGCAACGAGACCGTCTTCTACTCGCTGTTGGCGCACCACATCGAGGAGATGCTGCCGATCGTGTACACGCCGACGGTCGGCCTGGGCTGCCTGAAACGCTCACACATCATCCGCCGGTGGCGCGGCATCTACGTCTCGCCCTCGAATGTCGAGTGGATGGAGCAAATCCTGCGCAACGTCGGGCTGCCCAACGTGTCGCTCGTGGTGGCGACCGACGGCGAGCGGATTCTCGGCCTCGGCGACCTGGGGGCCGACGGCATGGGCATCCCGATCGGCAAAATCGCCCTCTACGTCGCGGCCGCCGGCATCCATCCCGCCTCGACCCTGCCGGTGATGATCGACGTCGGTACCAACAACGAGCGGCTGCTGAACGATCCGCTCTACACCGGGTACCGCCAGCCGCGCCTGACGGGGGACGCCTACTACGAGGTGATCGAGCGTTTCGTGCAGGGCCTGCGGCGCGTCTTCCCGCGCGCCCTCCTGCAGTGGGAGGACTTCGGCAAGCAGCACGCCGCCACGCTGCTCGAGCGGTACCACGAGCGCATCCTCAGTTTCAACGACGACATCCAGGGGACGGGCGCCACCGCCGCGGCCGTGCTGCGCTCGGCCTTTCGCTTGACCGGACGGCCGGCGGCCGAGGAGCGGATCGCCATTTTCGGTTTCGGCCAGGCCGGCTGCGGCGTGGCGAACGCCCTCGTCACGCTGCTCACGCTCGAGGGCGGCCTGTCGACGGCCGAGGCGAGACGCCGGATATTCGCAGTCGATGTCAATGGACTCCTGCTCCAGGGCGACCCGGCGGACGCCTATCAGGCGGAGTTCCGGCAGCCCCGCGAGGTCGCGGCGGACTGGCCGGCGCCCAAGGACCGGGCGCCCAATCTCCAGGAGGTCATCCGGCACGGACGGATCACGACCCTCATCGGTCTGTCGGGACAAAAGGGAGCTTTCACCCCGGAGATCCTCGCGGCGCTGGCGGCGAATGCTCCGCGGCCGGTCATCCTGGCGCTGTCCAACCCGACCTCGTGCTGCGAAACGACCCCGGAGGCGGTGGTGGCGGCGACCGGAGGACGGGGCATCATCGCCACGGGGAGCCCCAGTCGGCCGGTGACGCTGCCGGACGGGCGGGAGATGACGGTGTCGCAGTGCAACAACCTGTATGTCTTCCCCGGCATGGGTCTCGGGGCGATCGTCTGCCAGGCGCAGAAGGTTTCGCACCGCATGTTTCACGCCGCCACCTGCGCCATTTCGGACATGGTCACCGAGGAGATGCGGTCGACCGGGTGTCTGCTGCCCGCACTCGAAAACGCCCGCGAGATCTCGTTCGCGGTGGCGCTGGCGGTGGCCCGGCAGGCGCGCGATGAAGGCATCGGCCTGGCCGCCTCCGATGACCGCCTCGCAGCCCTCATCCGCGGCGCCATGTGGGAGCCGAAGTACTACCCCTACCGGGCAGACATGGGGCATTAGCGTAAACTTCGACACACGAACCTGCAATTACTCACCGGCCCGCCTCTCCGCGCGGGCCGGTCCTATTTCGGGACGGGGGAGCGGGATCACACTTGGCCGGCCGGCCCCGGCGGACACTTGACCGGTCAACCTCCTTATTGGCTTTCGGTTATTCGCGGCCGCGACGCCCGGGTCGACCGGCCGAGCGGCGACCGACGGGGCAATATTTCCGCTTAAATCGCTTGCCCGACGGTTCGGATCGTGTTAAGATTGCCCCTGATTTGTGACCGGGGAATATCCTCGAACGACGCCGCCGGACCATGACCGGGCGTCTCAGACGGGAGATGCCATGTTAGAGAAACTCCTTCCCAGAGAAACCAGCTTCTTTAAGTTCTTCGAGCAGACGAGCGGGCTGGCGATCGAAGTGTGCGTCGAACTGGACAACCTGGTGAATTCGTCCAACGACGTTGCCGGCCGGGTGGCGCGGATCGAGCAACTGGAGCATGACGCCGACGAGGTGACGCACCAGTGCATCGATGCGCTGCACGCCACCTTCATCACCCCGATCGATCGGGCCGATATCCACCGCCTGATCAAGCGCATCGACGACATCATCGACTGCGTCGACTCGGCCGCGGCGCGGTTTCAGCTTTACGGTCTGACCGTGATGCGGCCGGAAATCCGGCAGCTCACCCAGGTCCTGATCGCCTCGGTGCGCGAGCTCGACAAAGCGGTGCGCGATCTCCCCGCGCTCAACCGTAAGGCCGAGGCGATCCAGGAATGCTGCCAGGCAGTGTACGAGGCGGAGCGGGAGGCCGACGACCTCTTGCGGGCGGCCCTCGTGCGCCTGTTCGCAGAGGAAAAGGACGTGTTCCTGGTGATCAAGTGGAAGGAGATGTTCGAGCGGGTGGAGCGGGCGACCGATCGTTGCCAGGAAGTCGCGAACATCATCTCGGGCATCGTTATCGAGGCATCCTGAGTCGATGGAACCGCTTCAGATCGTCGTCATCGGGGCAATCGGCGCGGCGCTGGTTTTCGATATCATCAACGGATTCCACGACGCCGCGAACTCGATTGCGACGGTCGTGTCGACGCGCGTGCTCAACCCGCGCCTGGCGGTCCTCTGGGCCGCTTTCTTCAACTTCACAGCCATGTTCGTCTTCGTCCCCCGCGTGGCCGACACGGTGTCCAAGATCGTGCGCATCGACGGCAAAGACACCGTGTATGTCTACGTCGTGCTGGCCGGCCTGATCGGGGCGATCATCTGGGACCTCATCACCTGGTGGCTCGGTCTGCCCACCTCGTCGTCGCATGCCCTGATCGGCGGGGTGGCGGGGGCCGGGCTGGCCTACCGGGGGCTCGATGTGATCCGCTGGGACAACGTCTGGAAAACCGTCCAATTCATCCCGCTGGCGCCGATGATCGGCCTCGTCCTGGGATTCTCTTTCATGCTCGGCGTGTTCTGGCTCTTTCGGCGCTGGCGGCCGAATTCGGTCGACCGGCTCTTCCGCCGCGGGCAACTGCTCTCGGCGTCGCTGTACTCGCTCGGGCACGGCGGGAACGATGCGCAGAAGACGATGGGGATCATCATGGCGCTCCTCATCGCCGGCGGGATGATGAGCCCCGATACGAAACTATCGCTGGGCAATTGGGATACGATGTGGATCATCGTGTCGTCGAACCTCGCGATGGGACTCGGCACCGCGTTCGGCGGCTGGCGGATCGTCAAGACGATGGGGATGAAGATCACCAAACTCAAGCCGGTCGGCGGATTCTGCGCGGAGACGGCCGGAGCCGCGACCCTGTTTGTGGCCACGCACTGGGGGATCCCGGTGTCGACGACCCACACGATCACGGGGGGGATTGTCGGCGTCGGCGCGACCACCAACCTGTCGGGGATCAAGTGGGGAGTGGTGCAGCGGGTCGTCTGGGCCTGGATACTGACGCTGCCGGCGGCCGGGCTGATCGCGGCCGGCAGTTTCTGGATCATGCAGCACCTGTTCATCAGCCCCTGACCCCTCCGGGATCCGCGGCGTCGGCCGCCGGTCCCGAAAGGTGAGATCGCCAAGAAATCTTTCGCCGGCGGGAGACGGACGGCTTGCGCGCGGGAGGGCCGCGCCTCTATATTGGCCCACCGGAAGAAAAGCAGCCGAACATGACACCACACATTCCCGCCCCCGGTTCCCGACGCCGACGCCCGCTCTATCTCAAGATTCTCTATGGTCTGCTTCTGGGTGTCATTGGCGGCGTGGCGGCCAATCTCGCGGCGGGCGGAACCGATCCGACGGTCGCGTGGGTGATTCACCATGTGACCGAACCCGTCGGACAGCTGTTTCTGCGGCTTCTCCTGATGGTGGTTGTGCCGCTGGTGTTTTCGTCGCTCATCGTGGGGGTGGCGGGGATCGGCGACCTGCGCACTTTGGGACGTGTCGGCCTGAAAGCGCTCGCCTACACGTTCGCGATCTCCACCATCTCGGTCGTCATCGGCATCACGCTGAGCAACATGATCCGGCCGGGGGAGCGGGTCGACCCGGCCACGGCAACGGCGCTTGAGTCGCGCTATGGGACGGAGGCGGCCGAACGGGTGGAGGCGGTGCAGACGGGGTCGGGGGAGTCCCCGCTGATGCGGGTGGTGCGGACCATTGTGCCCGCGAACCCGCTCGCGGCGGTGGGGGGGGAGACGCCGAACATGCTCCACCTCATGTTTTTCGCGCTCGCTCTGGGCATCGCGGCGACCCTCGTGCCGGCCGGGCTGGCGCGGCCGTTTGTCTCGCTCATGGAGTCGCTCTTCGGGCTGGCGGCCAAACTGATCGACCTGATCATGCTCCTGGCGCCGTATGCGGTCGCCTGCCTGGTGTTCACCAACCTTGCTGAATTCGGCCTCGACCTCCTCGGCGCCCTCGGCTGGTTCATCGTCACCGTGCTCCTGGGGCTGGCCCTGCATATGTTCGGCGTGTACTCGCTGTCGGTCTACCTGTTGTCGCGGCTCAACCCTCTGTACTTCTTCCGGCGGATCCGCACGGTGATGCTCACCGCCTTCTCGACCTCGTCCTCGAACGCCACCCTGCCCACCGCGCTGGCCGAGACGCAGCGGAACCTCGGCGTGCCGCGCGAAATCAGCACCTTTGTGCTGACTGTCGGGGCGACCGCCAATCAGAACGGAACGGCGTTGTACGAAGGAGTCACGGTGCTGTTTTTGGCGCAGCTCTCCGGCGTCGATCTGAGCCTCGGGCAGCAGATTCTCGTCGCTTATATGGCCATCCTCGGCGGGATCGGCACGGCCGGCGTGCCGTCGGGATCGATCCCCTTCATCGTCATCGTCCTGGCGACGATCGGCGTGAACCCGGCCCTCATTGCCGTGATCCTCGGCGTCGATCGGATTCTCGACATGTGTCGGACCACGCTGAATGTGACCGGCGATATCACGGCGGCGACGTTCGTGGCGCGATCGGAGGGGTACGAGTTCGCGCCGAGCGGGGGCAATGGGGATCCCGCGGAGCCGTCGGCTCACGGACCCGAGGCGGCCGAGGAGGGAGGGTCAGGCAGCCGGTGATGACGACCGCGTTTGACACCGCCATCCTGGGAGCTACCGGGAGACCGGTGCGGCGGCTGGGGCTCTCGGCGTCGTACTGGCCGGGGAAAAAAACGATCTACGAGGCGGTCGACTGCGGAGTAACCCTGTTTTTCGCTTACGGATTCGATTTCCAAATGATCCGGGCGCTGCGCAATCTCTTTAGAACCGGCCGCGACCGGTTCGTCGTGGTCACCGGCGCGTACAACCTGATCTGGACGCACACCGACGTCAGAAAGTCGTGCGAGAAGCGGCTTCGGCAGCTCGGCACGGACTATCTCGACTACTTCCTTTTCCTGGGCGTGATGAAACCCCGCGAGTTCCCCGCGCGGGTTCAGGAGGATCTGCTGCGGCTGAGGGAGGAGGGGAAGGTCCGGGGAGTGGGGGTGTCGTGCCACGATCGGCGCTTCGCCGGGCAGCTCATCGCGGAGGGGAGGGTGGACACTCTGATGATGCGCTACAGCGCGGCCCACCGCGGAGCGGAGACGGACATATTCCCCCATGTGGCGGCCCACCATCCGACCGTGATCAGCTACACGGCGACGCGCTGGCGGCAACTGCTGCGGCGGCCCAGAGGGTGGCCGGCGGACCGGCCGATTCCGACCGCGCCCCAGTGCTACCGGTTCGTGCTGTCCCATCCCTGTGTGGACGTTGCGCTGACCGCCCCCTCGAATGCCGCGCAGTTGCGGCAAAACCTGCTCGCCCTCGAGCAGGGGCCGCTGGCGGACGAGGAAATGGCGTTCATGCGGGAATTCGGCGACGTTGTCCACGGGCGAAGGCCGTGGTTTATGTGAGGCGCCCGCCGCGTCCGGGCAAAATGAAGCCGGCCCGCTCGTCCGAGCAGGCCGGCGTGTTTTCATGGTCTCGTGGGAAGAGACGCCCAGCCGCTCAGGCCGGCACGCTCGCCTTCTTCACCTGCTTGCCCAGCCACTCGGTGCTGACCGACTTCGGGCGGGTGATAGCGGTGCCCAGGGCGCGGTTGAGCACGAGCTGGGAGAGGATCCCCATGGCGCGCGACACGCTGAAGAGCACCGTGTAGTACTCGAATTGCGTCAGGCCGAACGGGTAGAGAACCGACCCCGAAGCGGCATCGACATTCGGCCACGGATCCTTCGCTTTCCCCTGCTCCTTGAGCACGTCGGGGACCACGTTGAAGACGCGGTTGACGGTCTGGAAGACCGGATCCTTGGCGAGGTACTTCTTGCCGAACTCGATGAACGCGGTGAAGCGGGGATCGGTGACGCGCAGGACGGCGTGGCCGTAGCCGGGAACCACTTTGCCGCTGTTGAGCGTCTCCCACGCGTACTTGCGCAGCTGCTCCTCGCTCGGGGCGCCGCCGAATTTCTCGATGGTCTCAAGCACCCACGCGAGGCACTCCTGGTTCGCCAAGCCGTGGAGAGGGCCGGCCAGACCGTTGAGACCCGCGCTGAGGGCGTAGTAGGGATCGGAGAGCGCGCTGCCGACGGTGTGGGCGGAGAAGGCGGAGACGTTGCCGCCCTCGTGGTCGCAGTGGAGCACGAGGTACAGCCGCATCATGCGCGCGGTATCCCCCTTGTGCGGCGGCAAACCGAGCATCTTGACATAGTCGGCCGCCCAGTCCTCTTTCTTATTGAGCTCGATGAGGTCGCCCTTGAAATACTTGATGCGGTAGACCGCGGCCGCGATCCCGGTGATCGTGCCGAGGATGCGGATCGAGTCCTCGAGTGCCGGCTCCCAGTAGACGTCCTTCTTCATCCCATCGGTGTAGCGCTTGCGGAACTGCGACTCGTTCTCCATGACGAGAATGCCCGTGTCGAGCATGGCCATCGGGTGCGACGTCTTGGGCATCGCCTTGAGAACTTTGAGGACGTACGGCGGAATCTCCGCGGCCGCGCGGAGTTCCTTCTGCAGACCCTTGAGCTCGTCCGCGGTCGGGAGATTGCCGGTGCAGAGGAGCCAGAAGATCTCTTCGGGCAGACGGTCGGTCAGCTTGCCGATCGGGATGCCGCGAATGATGAGGCCCTGGTCGGGTTCCACGACCGAGGTGTCGCACACCAGACCCTTGACGCCGCGCATGCCGCCGAACGCCTGTGCGATTGTGACGTCGGAAATCTTGACATCGCCGTGCTCCTTGGCGAGTCTCGTGCGCTCCTCGCGCCACTTGGGAATGAGATCGGCGAGAGTTTCCTTCAATGTTTTGGCCATCGATTGCTCCTTTTAATTCTTGAAGGTTTAACGCGAGAGGATATTACCGTTTTGTCAGGTCCCCAATATGTGAAAGGTTTCACATTAACGGGCGGTAGTGTAACACCTGGCTGCAGGCTTGTCAAGTGGGGTCGGGCAAAAAGCCCGAAAGGGGGGTCATTTTTCGAAGATTTTGCCGCGCCCGAGAATGTCATGCGGGTCGAAAACATCCTTGAACTTCTGCATCGCCGCCCGCGTGGCCGGATCGAATTCAAGACTGAGAAAGCGGCGTTTTGCCAGTCCGATCCCGTGCTCGCCCGACAACGTCCCGCCCAACGCGATCGTCCGGCGCATCAATTGCTCAACCCGGCGCCCGATCTCGGCCCGGTCCGCCTCAGAGCCGGTCATGCTGATGAAGTTGACATGCAGGTTGCCGTCGCCCGCGTGGCCATACGAGTTGATCCGCAGGGGGCTGGCCGCGTTCATCTCCATCACAAACGCCACCAGCGACGGGAATTTGGAGTTCGGAACCGCCACGTCTTCGGACACGCGGATCGCGGCCATCGCTTTGAGGGCGGTCGAGATGTTGCGTCTGACGTCCCATAGAGTTTCGGCCGCCTGGGCGTCCGGCTCGACACGCAGGTACGAGGCGCGGTGACGTTCGCAGACAGCCCGGATGTGCGCAGTTTCCTCTTCCGGGTCGCGCTCGGTGGTCTCGATCAGCAGGACAGCGGCGGCGCGATCGATCCCTTCGGTCCTCCTATATGCGTTGGCGGCGGCGGCCGCATCTCCGTCGACATACTCCAGAACCGTGGGGATAAGGCCGGAGCCGGTGATCTCAGCCACGGCCCGGGCGGCATCCTCTGGTTGGCGGAAGGCGACCAGGATGGTTATTCCCGTGGCGCCGGCGAGGATGAGACGGAGAGCTATCCGGGTGATGATGGCCAGTGTCCCCTCGGAACCGATGAGGATGTCCATGAGGTCGAAGCCGCGGTTCTGATTGAAGATACCGGTCTCGAGGAGGCGGCCCTCCCCGGTCACCCCCCGCACGCCCAGCACGTAGTCGCGGGTGACGCCGAACCGCTTGCAGCGCAGGCCGCCCGCGTTCTCGGCAACGTTGCCGCCCAGGGTCGACTGGTCGAATGACGCCGGGTCGGGAGGATAGGCCAGACCGTGGACGAGGGCCTGATCCTGAAGATGTTTGGTGATGACGCCCGGGCCGCAGAACGCAATGCGGCGGGCGGGGTCGATCGACAGCTCGGTCAGGCGCTCGGTGGACACGACGAGCTCGCCGTTGGCCGGAACACACCCCCCGGAGAGCCCGGTCCCAGCGCCGCGTCCCACGAGGGGGAGGCCGCGCTCGGCGCAAAACCGGACGGCCGCAACGACATCCGCCTCACCGGCGGCAAAGACAATGGCGGCCGGCCGGCCGCGAAAATCGGTCGCGTCATGGTGGTATGCGTCGTGGGCCTCGACCTCAAGGACCAAGGCTTCCGGAGAAGAAAGTAATGAGCGCAGGGCCGTAAAGTCGGAAGCGCGCATCGGGGGCCGTCTCCTGGTCGGGCGTTTGCGAAAAAGGGCGTGCCGGCGATTGTGCGGCTCTCCGGCGCCGCCGCTTCGGCGCTCACGAATTTTCGGTCTTGGTCGTTATGCCGGACGTTTCTTTCTGGGCGGCGTCCTTGTAGTCCTTCTTGCGATAATCGGTAATGTAGAATCCGCTGCCCTTGAAGAGGAAACCGGCCCCGCCGGAAATCACCCGCTCGACATAGCCCTGGCATTTCGGGCATTCGGTCAGAGGCAGTTCGCTGATGCGCTGAAACTCCTCGAAACGGCAGCCGCATTCGTTACACACGTACTGGTAGGTCGGCATCGGTCGTCCATCACTCCTTGTCAATCAGCTCACAGATTCTCGCCCGGTGGCCTGTCCGGCCGGGGCCGAGACAGGCGCACCGACAAATATATCACATTTTACACGGAATTAGTTCCCATTTCGTACCCTTGGGCGGAGCTGGGCGACGCCCTCTCCCAGCCGTCGCAAACCCTCGACGAGTCGGTGCTCGGCCGCGGCGTAGGATATACGGAGATGGTTTTCCGCCCAGAAAGCGGAACCCGGCACGACGGCCACGCCGTGCCGCTCAAGCAGAAAGAGGGCCAGGTCGGCGGAGGTCATCATCGGGCGGTCGCCGACTTTGCCGCCGAGGAGGCCGGAAATGTCGGGGAAGAGGTAGAAAGCGCCGTCGGCGTTCGGACAGGTAATGCCGGGGATGGCGCGGAGGGCGGCCAGGGCCCGGTCGCGCTGGGTCTGGAGCCGGATCACCAGGTCTTTTCGGAAGAAGTCCGGCTCCTCCAGCGCCGCCAGGGCGGCATGCTGAGAGATCGACGAGGCGTTGTTGGTTACGTGCGACTGGACCAGAGTCATCGCCTCAATCACTTTTCGCGGACCGACCGCGTAGCCGATGCGCCACCCGGTCATGGCGTAGCTCTTCGAGAAGCCGCTCACAATGATCACCTGGTCGGCCAGATCGGGAGCCAGGCGGAGCAGGCGATACGACTCGGCGGGCGGGTAGACGATCGCCTCGTAAATGTCATCAGTTATTACCCAGAGGCCGCGTTCCCTCGCGACGGCGGCGACGGCCCGGAGAGCGCTCTCGGAACAAACGGCGCCGGTCGGGTTGTGAGGAGAATTGACGATCACGGCGCGGCTGCGGTCGGTGATAGCCGCGCGGAGGGCGGGTTCGTCGATCTGGAAACCGTCCTCGGGCCGGGTCGGCAGCAGCACCGGGACAGCGCCGGCCATCTTGACCTGTTCCGGGTAACTCGGATAGTACGGTGAGGGGATGATGACCTCGCCGCCGGGTCCGGAGATTGCATAGAGGGCGTTGAACAAGGCCTGCTTGGAGCCGCTGGCGACGACGACCTGGTCCGGCGCGAAACGGAGGCCGTGAGTCTCGGAGACGAATCGGGCGATGGCGGTGCGGAGGTCGCGGATGCCGGAGGACAGCGTGTACTTGGTGTGGCCCTCGCTGATGGCGGCCATCCCGGCGCGGGCGACGTGTTCGGGCGTGGCGAAATGGAGCTCCCCGGTGGCCAGGGAGACGATGTCCTGCCCCTCGTGCACCAGGTCGCGCACGCGGGAAAAATACGCAGTCGTCCCCGAGGGCCGAAGCAACGCCATATTCGACGAGAGCTTCATCGCTGCCATCTTCCGGTCATGCCAAGGCGAAACCGAAAGCGGTTTCGCCTGGCAGACACAGACACTGTACGGGCCGCCCGCCGCCAGTGTGAGGCAGTGCGGCGGCGGAAGTATCAGGCGCCGCGCAACGCGCTGATGCCCTCTTTGGTCGGACCCGCCTTGACGACCTCGGGCGGAGTGCCATCGGCGAACTTCTTGAAGTTCTCGATGAACAGTGCCGCGAGCTGCAAGTACTTGTCCTCGTATGCTTTCGGGTCTTCCCACCCTTCGATCGGCCGCAGCACTTTGTCCGGCACGCCGGGACAGGACTTCGGGACTTGAAAGCCGAAGACGGGGTCGGTGCGGTATTCGACCTGGCTGAGAGTGCCGTCGAGCGCCGCGTTCAGCAGGGTCCGGGTGTGGTGGATGCTGATGCGCTTGCCGATGCCGTACGGGCCGCCGGTCCAGCCGGTGTTGACCAGCCAACAGGTCGCCCCGTACTTGAGCATCTTGTTGCGCAGCATGTCGGCATAGAACGCCGGGTGGTGGACCATGAAGGGCGCCCCGAAACAGGCTGAGAAGGTGATCTCCGGCTCCTTGCCCAGATCGACCTCGGTCCCCGCGACCTTGGAGGTGTAGCCGGATATGAAGTGGTACATCGCCTGCTCCGGCGTCAGCCGCGCGATCGGGGGCATCACCCCCGAGGCGTCGCACGTGAGCATCACGATGTTCTTGGGGTGGCCCGCCTGCTTGTCGGGTACGGCGTTGTCGATGTACTCGAGCGGGTAGGCGGCCCGGGTGTTCTCCGTGAGACGCTCATCGTCAAGGTCCAGAAGGCGCGAGACGGTGTCGAAAGCGACGTTTTCCAGGATCGTCCCGAACTTGCGCGTGCAGGCGTAAATCTGCGGCTCCGCGGTCGGGGAGAGCGCGATCACCTTGGCGTAGCAGCCGCCCTCGAAATTGAAGATCCCTTCGTCGCTCCAGCCGTGCTCGTCGTCGCCGATGAGGCCCCGCTTCGGGTCGGCCGACAAGGTCGTCTTGCCGGTCCCGGAGAGGCCGAAGAAGAGCGCCGAGGCGCCGTCGTCGCCGACGTTGGCCGAGCAGTGCATGGAGAGCACGCCTTCGAGCGGCAGCAGGAAATTCATGACGGTGAAGGCGGACTTCTTGATCTCGCCGCCGTAACCGGAATTGCCGATGAGGCAGAGCTTTTCGTCGAAGTTCAGCAGGATGAAGGTCTCGGACAGCGTGCCGTCAATCTGCGGCAGCCCCTTGAACGAGGGGATGGAGACGATCGTGAACTCCGGCACGAAGCGGCGGAGTTCGTCGTTGGTGGCCGGCTCGATGAACATGTTGCGGGCGAAGAGGGAGTGCCAGGCGTACTCGGTGATGACGCGGATGGGGAGCCGGTAGTTCTTGTCGGCGCCGCAGTAGCAGTCCTGCACGAAGAGATCGCGCCCCTGGAGGAAACCCTGGAGGCGGTTCCACACGAGATGGAACTTGTCGAGGCTGAAGGGGCGGTTGTATTCGCCCCACCAGATGCGGTCTTCGGTGGAGGGTTCGCGGACGACGAACTTGTCGTTGGCCGACCGGGCCGTGTGTTTGCCGGTGCTCACGGTGAGCGCGCCGCCGTGGGTCACTTTCCCCTCGCCGCGGAAGATGGCCTCTTCGTAGAGAGCCTCGCTCGGGAGGTTCCAGTAGACGTTGTGGAGGTTGGTGAAGCCGTGGTTGTCCAGGCCGTATTCGCTCTTGACCGCGCCGGCCTCCTTCTGGGCCGGGGTCTTGATGTCGATGATGTACTGGGTCATTTCCAATCCCTCCGCATTTTGCGGTCGCCGATGTAGATTTCGTTGGGCGACTCGGGATCGAGAGCCCACTTGATGCGGGCCACACCTTCCTTGATCTCCTTGATCGTGCCGCAGAAGGAGAGGCGCAGGCGGCCCTCAAGGCCGAACTCTTTGCCGGGGACGCTGACAACCCGGGCAACATCGAGGAGGAACTTCGACAACTTGACCGAATCCTTCTGGTAGGCGCGGAAATCCGGCAGGCAGTAGAACGTGCCTTTGGGCGGGTCGATGACGACGCCGTTGAAGGCCCGCAGCTCGTTCACCATCACCTTGGCGTTGTTCTCCAGCGTGAGACGGAGGCTCTCGACGCTGCTCTGGACGCCCATGAGGGCGCCGGCCGCGGCCGCCTGCGCGACCACCGACGGGCACGAGGTGTTCTGGGCCGAAATGTTGATCATCGCGGCCGTGATGTTCTGGTTGGCCACCGTCCAGCCGATCCGGAACCCGGTCATCGCGTACGATTTCGAGACGCCGTTGACCACGATCAGACGGGAGTTCTCGGACTGGTCCTTCGCATACTTGTAGCAGGGCGTCCACTTGCCGTCGGAAAACACCAGCTTGTGGTAGATGTCGTCCATGATCAGGTAGATCCCCTTCTTCTCGCAGTACTGGACGATCTCGCCGATGAAGTCCTCGCTGTAGACGGCCCCGGATGGGTTGTTCGGGCTGTTGATGACAATCGCTTTCGTGTACGAACTGACCTGCTGGGTGATGTCCGCCATGGTCGGTTCGAAGCGGCCGCTCTCGGGGGTGACGATGACCGGGACGCCGTAGACCATGCGGACGATTTCCGGGTAGCTGACCCAGTAGGGGGCGACGATGATGACCTCGTCCTGGGGGTTGACGATGGTCATCATGAGGTTGTAGAAGGCCTGCTTGGCGCCGGAGAAGGCGATGACGTTGCGGGGGCCGACAACCTTGTTGTAGTTCTCCTCGGTGTACCGGATGATCGCCTTGATGAGGGAGGGGATGCCCTCCGTGGGGGTATACCGGATTTCTGCCGAGGTGAGTTTGGCCGCGCTGGCGAGCACGGCGTCGATGGGGACTTTGCTCTTGGGCTCTCCAGCGCCGAGGTGAATCACGGGTTCGCCGCGCTCTTTCAGGAGGCGGGCGGCCTCGTTGAGCTTGAGCGTCGGCGACTCCTTGACTTCCCGGGCCAGTTGACTGATGCTCATGGTCCTACCCTCGTAAAAGTGTCGCGATCGCGCTGACGTCGACGATGTCATCGGCCGAACAGCCGCGCGAGAGATCGTTGGCGGGTTTGGCGAGTCCCTGGATGATCGGGCCGGTGGCGGTGGCCTTGGCCAGGCGCTGGGTCAGCTTGTAGCCGATGTTGCCCGCGTCGAGATCGGGGAAGACCAGGACGTTGGCGCTGCCGGCGATCGCCGAACCGGGGGCCTTCTTCGCCCCGACTTCCGGCACGATCGCGGCATCCAGCTGAAATTCTCCGTCCGCCTTCAGATCCGGGTGCTCTTTCTTCAACAGGGCCAGCGCGGCCAGTACCTTGTCGACATCCTCGTGCGCGGCCGAACCTTTGGTCGAAAAGGACAGCAGGGCGACGCGCGGCTCCTCCCCGAGGAGGAAGCGCAGAGTGTCGGCCGAGGACACGGCAATCGAGGCGAGCTGCTCGGGCGTCGGGTTGGGCACGACCGCGCAGTCGGCGAACACGAACACCTTGTTCTTCTCTCCCCGGTATTCCGGGATCGTCATGAGAAAGCAGCTCGAGACGGTGGTGATGCCGGGTTTCAGCCCGAGGACGTGGATGGCGGCGCGCAGGACGTTGCCGGTGGTGTTGACGGCGCCGGCGACCGAGGCGTCGGCCCGGTCGTGGCGCACGAGCATGGCGCCGAAGTACAGCTCGGTGGCCATCTGCTCGCGCGCCTGGTCGGGGGTGAGCCCCTTGGCCTTGCGCATCTCGTACAGCTCGTGGGCATATGCCTCGAACTCGGGGTGCCGGCGCGGCGTGATCACCTCGACGGCGCCGAGCTGCAGCCCCCGGCCTTTTGCCTCGGCCGCGATTTTGTCCGGGTCGCCCAGGAGAATGACCCGCGCGATCTTCTCGGCGGTGAGCTTCTTGGCGGCCTCAATACTCCGGGGCTCGGCGCCTTCCGGCAGCACCACTGTCCCGTGTTTCTTCCGGGCACGTTCCTTTATGAGCGATACGGCATCCATGATGCACTCCCACAGTTCGACTATTGTGTATTCCCGGTCGGCGCGAGCGCCCCGAGACTGTCATTGAGTTCCGGATCAGTCAGAAAAGCCTGGATGAACTCCTCCAGGTCGCCGTCCATCACCGCCTGCACGTTGCCCGTTTCCACCGATGTCCGGTGGTCCTTGACCATCTGGTAGGGCTGGAAGACGTACGAGCGGATCTGTGACCCCCACTCGATCTTCTTTTTGGACTCCTCGAACTTGGCCATCTTCTTGGCCTCCTCCTCCCGTTTGAGCTGGTAGAGGCGGGACTTGAGGACGGTGAAGGCGGCCTCTTTATTCTTGTGCTGGCTGCGCTCGGACTGGCAAGTCACCACGATCCCGGTCGGGAGGTGGGTCAGCCGAATGGCCGAGGATGTCTTGTTGACGTGCTGCCCGCCGGCCCCCGAGGAACGGTAGGTGTCGATCCGCACCTCCTCCTCCCGGATCTCGATTTCGATGTTGCCCTCGACTTCCGGGAAGACGTGCACGGAGACGAAGGACGTATGGCGGCGGGCGGCTGCATCGAACGGGGAGATGCGCACGAGGCGGTGGACGCCCGATTCGGCTTTGAGGTAGCCGAAGGCGTAGTCCCCCTTGATTTCGAGCGTCGCCGATTTCAGTCCGGCCTCGTCGCCCGGCTGGTAATCCATGAGTTCGACGGTGAAGCCGTTGCGCTCGGCCCAGCGGTTGTACATGCGAAAGAGCATGTCCGCCCAATCCTGCGATTCGGTGCCCCCGGCCCCCGGGTGGATGGAGAGAATGGCGTTGCGGTGGTCGTCCGGTCCGGACAGCAGGGCGGCCGATTCAATGCGGGCGAGCTCCTTCTCAACGCCGTCCAGGGTCGCTTCCAGTTCGACCAGCTCGCCCGGGCTCTCCACGGCGTCGGCCAGCTCCAGCAGTTCCTCCACGGCCGTGAGATCGGCGGCGAGGCGCTCGTAACTCTCAAGCCACCGGCGATGGACCGCGAGTTCTTTCAGGATCCCCTGGGCGCGCTGGTTGTCATCCCAGAAGTCCGGGGCGCCGGAAGCGTCTTCGAGTTCTTTCACTTTGTCTCGGCGTGCCCCCAGGTCAAAGATACCTCGCAAGCTTTTCGAGGCGACCTTTCAGTTCGGGGACACGGATCTTCAATTCTGCCAGCATCGCGCCGTCACCTCCGTATCTGGAAGGGTCAAATATAAGCGGTCCTCTCGGAAGGGTCAACACGAATCGGGGAGAGATGTTATTTTTTTCACAAGCTCCGCGGGCGCGCGCCGCGCACAAAAGGGCGTTGACAAGCTGCTCTCCGCCGCTATCTTGGGACCCTGATATGCAAGTACAAACACTCGTCGTCGGCGCCTTTCAGGTCAACTGCTATCTGTATTGGGGCGACGCGGCCGGACGCGGGGTCATTATCGACCCCGGCGATGAAGAAGAGCGGATCGCGGACGCGGTTACGAAGGCCGGGTTTGAGCCGGCCGCGGTGCTGCTGACGCACGGACACGGCGACCACATCGCGGCGGTGTCGCCGCTGATGAAGCAGTACGGAATTCCGCTCTGGGCCGGAGCCGGCGAGGAGAAGCTGCTGGCCAATCCGACGGCGAATATCTCAGCCCTCGTGGGGCGCCCGGTGACGACCCCGGTGCCGGACAAGCTGTTGCGGGACAATGAGGTGGTGTCGGCAGGGCCGTTTGACCTGCGGGTGCTCGCGACGCCCGGGCATTCGCCCGGCGGCGTGTGCTACCTGGACGAGCGGGCCGGCGTGCTCTTCACCGGCGACACCCTCTTCTGGGGGTCGATCGGCCGGACCGACCTGCCCGGCGGTTCCCACACGCAACTGATCCGGTCGATTCGGGCGAAGATACTGACGCTGCCGGACGGGGTGATCTGTTACCCCGGCCACGGACCCACGACCACGGTGGGCGGCGAGCGTGTGAACAACCCCTTCCTGATGGATGATTATGTCTGAGCCGAACATCGCGCGGCTGGCCACGCCGCACCTGACCGACTTCCACGTCCACTGCGATTATTCGACCGACGCCGTGGGGACAATCGACGAGTACTGCCGGGCGGCCCTCGCCCGGGGGCTGGCGGAGATCTGCTTCGTCACCCACTACGACACGAACCCGGCGGTCGATTCCGGCGACTGTTTCGTGCGGATCAAAGGGGTCGAACGGCGGGCCGCCCCGGAACACCTGGCCCCCTATGTCGACGAGGTGCACCGGGCGCACGACGAATACTACCCCCGCGGGTTGATGGTCAAACTCGGGATCGAGGTCGGGTGGTGGGAAGGCTGCGAGGACACGGTGCGGGGGGCGATCGAGCGCTACCCCTTCGACTACGTGCTGTGCGGCATTCATGATGTCGGCGACGTCTGCATCTGCTCGCACGACACCGAGGGGAATCTTGGGCGCATGGCGCCCGAGCGGCTCATCGAGGAATACTTTCGCCAGGCGGTGCTGGCCGCGCGCACCGGGCTGTTCAGCGCTCTGGCGCACCTCACCTACTACCGGCGGTTCGGCGAGCAGTACTACGGGAGCATCATCAACGAGCTCCACCGGCCTTACCTGCCGGAGCTGTGGGAGGCGCTCCGCGCCGGGGGCACGGCCATGGAGATCAATACCTCGGCGATCCGCCACGGGCTGGGGGAATACTATCCGCCGCCCGGCCTCATCCACGCGGCCCGGCGGGCCGGCGTGCGCGTCGAGCGCCTGGGGTCGGACTCCCACCGTCCCGAACAGGTGGGGCTTGATTTCGATGCCGCGGCGCCGCTGGTGGCCGAGCAGGCGCCCTACTACGGCGAGTGAGGTCCCGGGTGGCGGCGACACGTTCCCCGAAAAAACTCCCCCGCTCGTTCTACGCCCGGCCTACACTCGAGGTCGCGCCCGATCTGCTGGGCAAGTTCATCGTCTACCGCTCGCCGCGCGGCCGGCTGGCCGCCCGGATCACCGAAGTCGAGGCCTACATCGGGCAGGACGACCCGGCGTGTCACGCCAGCCGCGGAAAAACCGCGCGCAACGAGGTCATGTTCGGACCGCCCGGTTTCAGCTACATCTACTTCATCTACGGCATGTACTACTGCCTGAATGTCGTGACCGAACCGGAGGGACAGCCGGCGGCCGTGCTGGTGCGGGCGGCCGATCCGGCAGAGGGCCTGGATCTCATCGCCCGGCGATCCTCGGGAAACGGACCCCACGCCTGGCTGGCGGGACCGGGGAAGTTGTGCCGGGGATTCGGACTGACCCGCCGGCAAAACGGCATTGATTTGACCCGTGATGTTCTGTATCTTGAGGACCGCCACGCGCCGGTTGAGGCGGTCGGCCGGTCCCCGCGCATCGGGATCCGCGTCGGCGCCGAACGGATGTGGCGATTCTACGACCAAAATGCCAAGTCCCTGTCCCGGCCGGGATAACCGCAGTGAAGAGAGGTGAGGAACCGTGGCCAAGTCATCCCCTGTCAAGGCGAGCGAGACATCGACAAAGAACTCCGGCAAACCCAAGCGGCGCGAACACCCTCGCAGCGTGGTGTCCGTCCGCGACCGCACCATCCCCATTTCGGTCTTCGGCAACGTGATGAAGCAGTTCGACATGGCGGCCGCGAAGCTGAACCTCGAACCGGAACTGCTCAATTTCATCAAACTCCCCCGCCGCAGCACCATCATGCACCTGCCGGTGCAGATGGATGACGGCACCTGGCGGATGTTTTTGGCCTATCGCGTGCAGCATTCGATCGCCCGCGGTCCCGCCAAGGGCGGGATCCGCTACCATCCGGATGTCACGCTCGACGAGGTGCAGGCGCTGGCCTCGTGGATGACCTGGAAGAGCGCGGTCGTCAACATACCTTTCGGCGGCGGCAAGGGAGGGATCGTGTGCGATCCGACCAAGCTCTCGCTGAGCGAGCTGGAGCGGCTGACCCGGCGGTACGCGGCGGACATGGTGGACCTGTTCGGTCCGGACCAGGATGTGCCGGCGCCGGACGTCGGCACCGGCCCGCAGGTGATGGCGTGGTTCATGGACACCTACTCGATGCGGGCGGCGCACCCGGTGCCGGGCGTGGTCACCGGCAAGCCGCTGCAGTTGGGCGGGTCGCGCGGGCGCGTCGAGGCGACCGGGCGCGGCGTCGCCCTCTGCGTCAGGGAAGCGGCGCGCTACCTCGGCTTCGAACTTGGCCGCTGCACCGCCGCCGTGCAGGGGTTCGGCAACGTCGGTTCGATCTCGGCCAAACTGCTGCACGAGCTGGGGGTGAAAGTCACCCACGTCTCCGACGTGAACGGCGCGCTCCGCGATCCGCACGGGCTGGATATCGAGGCGCTCCTCGAGTACGCCCAACAGAAGCGGACGATCGTGGGATTTCCCCGCGCCGAGGCTATCGAGGCGGCCGACGTTCTGGCGGCCGAGGTCGATATCCTGGTGCCGGCCGCCCTGGAAAATCAGATCACGCACGCGAATGCGAAGACTGTGCGGGCGAGGATCATCGCCGAGGGCGCCAACGGACCGACCACGCCGGAGGCGGACGCGATCCTGAACAAGAAAGGGATCATGGTCATCCCCGACATTCTCGCCAACGCGGGCGGCGTGACCGTGTCGTACTTCGAGTGGGTCCAGAACCGGATCGGCTATTTCTGGTCGGAGGAGGAAGTGAACCGTCGGCTCGAGGAGAAGATGGTGATGGCGTTCAACGACGTTCTGCGGGTAGCGCAGGAACACCATGTGGACATGCGCATCGCCGCCTACATGCTGGCGATTACGCGGGTGGTCGAAGTCGTGCGCCTGCGGGGGATCTACGCCTGAACCGGGCGCCCGCTGACAGGCCGCGTCGGGGGGACAGCTCCGCGTCGGGTTTTTGGTGGCCGTCGGGCCGACCGCGCCGTATAATGTGCATGTCGTCGGGACGCTTCAACCCGGCGGCGCGCGAGATTATGTGATGGATGCGGACTTTCTCCAGCGGGCGCTCCTGGCGGGACCGGCGATCCTCTTTTCGCTGACCTTCCACGAATTCTCGCATGCCTACCTGGCCTACTGGTTCGGCGACACCACGGCGCGGGACCTCGGGCGGCTGACCTTCAACCCCCTGGCGCATCTGGACCTCTTCGGCACGATTGTGATGGTTTTCTCGCAGTTCACCTTCGGCTGGGCGAAGCCGGTGCCGGTCAACCCGTGGAATCTGCGCAACCCGCGCCGGGCGGATTTCTGGATCTCGGCAGCCGGGCCGCTGTCCAATCTTACCCTCGCGCTGGCCTTCGGATCGCTCTTCCGGATCCTGGGTCCGCACGCGGGGTCTCTGCCCGAAGCGGTCCCGTTGTTTCTTATGTTCGCCGTGCAGGTCAACATCGCCCTGGCAGTTTTCAACCTGATTCCCCTGTTTCCGCTGGACGGTTCGCATATGCTTCGCAATGTTCTTCCCGAGGAAATGGGGTCGGCGCTGGACTCTTTCGACCGGATCGCGCCGTTCGTGCTCCTGCTGCTGGTGGTGACCGGAGCGGTCAGTGTCATCCTTGTCCCAATCATGCGGGTCCTCATCCCGCTGCTTCTCGGAGCATGAGATGCGCACGCGGCGGGGCATAGTCATCATGCCGTCGGCGGCGCTCGCGCTTGTCCTGTCGGCCGGCTGCGCCGGCGGGTACCGGGGAGGGGCGCCGGAAACGCGCGCCGACCTCGATCGGGTGGAAGTCACCGCCGACGCCTACCTCTTCGATGCGCGCCTGGTGCGGGAGGGGAAGCCGACGTCGGTGCGGTTGGAGATCTACTACACCGACACGCTGATCGGTCTGGGTGGACGGGGCTATCTCGGCAAAGGGGCGCTCAAAGGATGGCTGCGCGAGGATTCACTGAGAGTCTATTTCCCTGGTTCCAACGAGTATGTCTACGAGGCGGTGCCGACGCTCCTGGAGTCGGACGCCTGCGCGCAGGCGGAGGTCCGGGTGCCGCTTGCCGGACTGCTTTCGACCACGCCCGATTCGCTCGGGGCGGCGGAGGATCTCGAGGTGGAGGCCGATTACGTGGATCCCGATGAACCGCGCTTTGTGATTCGCGGGCGGGGATGTCCCTGGCGGCTGGAGATCCGCTACGACCGGCGCGACGACCGGTGGCAGGTCAAGGAGTTCCGTTTCGCGGACGGCGCCGACCTGTGGCTGACGGCGCAGCGGCGGACGGTAAAGCACGGGGCGAAAATGAGCGCCGGCCGGTTCGCGGTCGCCATCCCTGAAAACGCCGTCCGGATCGTACCCTGAAACCGCCGGGCGGTTGACTTCCCTCCCCGCCGGAGCGATATTGCCGACCGGTCACTTTCTTACGGAGCAAGTCAGTGAATCTGTATCGTCGGGCGCTCGCGGCCCTGAAACCCTACTGGAAGCACCTGGTCACCGCCTCGGTGTCGGCGGCCCTCTCGGCAGTGCTCGCCGGCCTGCTGGTGTGGATGCTCGGCCCGCTTCTCATGGTGCTGTTTGAGGTGTCCGATCCGATGGCGACGGTGGCGGCGCCGACGGCTACGGCCGAGGTCCGGCCGGCGACCCCCGGCGAAGCCACCGGGAACTCGGGGATGATCCAGAAGCTCTCCTCCCGGCTGGGCAAAGTCAAGGAGTCGATGCAGGCCTGGGTCGACGGTATCGTGCGCTCGGACAACCGCCGCCAGACCCTTCTCAACTTCTGCTGGCTGGCCTTTCTGGTCGTGATCGCCAAGAACGTCTTCCTCTACCTGCGGGGCTACTTCATGGCCTACGTCCAGCAAGCCCTGGTGCGGCGTTTTCGCGACCAGTTGTTCGAGAAATACCAACGGCTGCCGCTCGGGTATTTTCACGGCCGGCGCACCGGCCAGGTCATCTCCCGGATCACCAACGACGTCCTCGTCCTCAATGATTCCGTCGACATCGGATTCAACAATTTGGTCACCGACGCCATCACGGTGATTGTGCTGTTCGCTTTCCTCGTGATCCTGAGCTGGAAGCTGACGCTGCTGTCGATGATCGTGATGCCGCTCGTGTTCGTGTTCATCTGGTTCGTGGGGAAGAAGCTTCGGAAGTACTCGGCCCGCACGCAGGAGCGGATGGCGGACGTCAACTCGGTGCTGGAGGAGGCGGTCACCAACCTGCGGATCGTGAAGGCGTTTTCGACCGAGGAGTTCGAGACCGGGCGGTTCTTCCGGGCCACCCACCAGTATTTCCGGTCGCTTCTGCGCATGACCCGGATCCGGCACCTCGCGGCGCCGATCAACGACATGCTGGCGACGACGGCCGGGCTGTTTATCCTGCTCGTGGCGGGGACGCGCATCATCGCCGGGACGGGAGAGCTGAGCGCCGGGGACTTCATCACCTTCATCGTCGCCATGCTCGCCATGATCAAACCGGTCAAATCGCTCAGCCAGATCCACATCAAGCTGCAGGAGGGGATGGCGGCGGCGGAACGCATTTTCGAGGTGCTCGACGCCCCCGAGACGGTGGGCGAACCGGCGGCGCCGGTTGTGCTGCCGGAGTTCCGCGAGGTAATCCGCTACGAGGGCGTCTGGTTCCGCTACGAAACCTCCGACGACGTCCTCCGCGACGTGACGTTCGAGGTGCGCAAGGGAGAGGTGGTCGCGATCGTCGGACCTTCGGGCGCGGGCAAGTCCACCCTGCTCGACCTGCTCCCGCGCTTCTACGATCCGCAGCGGGGGAGGGTGGCGATCGACGGGCATGACATCCGCACGCTCTCGCTGGCCTCGCTGCGGCGGCAGATGGGGATTGTCACCCAGGAGACGCTCCTGTTCAATGACACGATCGCCAACAACATCGCGTACGGCTTGACGGACGTCCCGCGCGAGCGGATCGAGGAGGCGGCGCGGATCGCCAACGCCCACCAGTTTATCGCTGAATTCGAGCGGGGCTACGACACGCCGGTGGGGAATCGGGGGGTGATGCTGTCGGGAGGCCAGCGACAGCGGGTGGCGATCGCCCGCGCGCTCCTGCGCGATCCGGCGATTCTGATCTTCGATGAAGCCACGTCGGCCCTCGACACCGAGTCGGAGCTGCTCGTTCAGGAGGCGATCGACCGGCTCATGCGGGACCGGACGGTGCTGGTGATCGCCCACCGGCTGTCGACGGTCAAGAATGCCGACCGCATCATCGTGCTCGACCGCGGCCGCATTGTCGAATGCGGGAGCCACTCCGACCTGCTGCGGCACAACGGACTGTACAACCGGCTGTACACTATGCAGTTTCAGGACGTCGATGCACATACTCCAGCTTGACTCCATCGAACCGGAAACCTACGGCGGTATGGAAGAATGGATTCGGCTGGTCTCCGGCGGATTGGCCGCGCGGGGACACCGGGTCACGGTGGTCGGGCGGACGGGCGCAGAGTTCCTTCGGCGGGTCGAGCTCGATACCCGGGGCGTAGAGACGCTCCACCTGGCAATCGCCGGGGATTTCGGTCCGCTCGTGATCGCGCGCCTGCGCACCTTCATGCGCCAGCGCGCTGTCGATATCGTCACCGTCAATTTCAATAAAGACATCCGGCTGGCCGGAATCGCCGCCCGCTGGGCGGGCCGCCCGCGCGTGATCTGGCGGGTCGGACTGGACATCGCCGGAGACCGCCTCCGGCACCGCCTCCTCACGCCCCGCCTGGTCGACGCCGTCATCACCCCCTCGGCCGCGCTCAAGAAGCAGATCGTCGCCCACGGCTACATCAGTCCGGAGATGGTCACGGTGATTCCGAACGGAATCCCCGACCGGCCGGTGCACGAACAGCGGCCCCAGGCGGCGCGGCGGCTGCGCGAGAAGTACGGCCTGCCGCCGGCGGCGCTGGTGGCGGTGACCTCCGGGAGATTTGTCGATCAGAAGGGGCACGCCTACCTGGTGGCGGCCGCCGGCGAGATCATCCGGCAGGCGCCGGACATTCGGTTTCTCTGGCTTGGGGACGGCCCCCTCGAGACTCGTCTCAAAGCGGCCATCGCGGATGCAGGCCTGGAGAGCTTTTTCGTTTTTGCGGGTATGCTGCGCGACTTCGACCTGGAACTGGCGGGGAGCGATTTCATGCTCCACCCGGCGGTGGAGGAGCCCTTCGGGTTCGTCCTGATCGAAGCGATGCGGGCCGGGCTGCCGGTGGCCGCGACGCGGGTCGGGGGAATCCCCGAGGTGGTTGCGGAGGGGTCGAGCGCAGTCTTGTTCCCGCCGCGCGATCCGGCGGCCCTGGCGGCGGCGGCGGTCGCCCTGGCCTGCGATTCCGACGCCCGCACGCGCCTGGGACGGGCCGGGCGGGAGCGATTCGAGCAGCGGTTCAGCGCCGACCGGCTTGTCGATGACGTCGAGCGGTTCTTCCTGTCGCAACTGGAGGAGGCCGGGCAGAGCCATGGGACGGCTTAAGGAGTTCGAGTACTCGTTCAAGCGGTTCTTCTACCGGGCCACCGCGTCGCTGCTCCGGCCGCGGCCGGTCGGGGAGGGACCGCTCGACGGCGCGGCGCTGCGGAAAGTGCTCTTCCTGCGCCCGGACAAACTCGGCGACATGGTCATTTCCTTCCCCGTCTTCGACGCTCTTCGGACCCGGTATCCCCACCTGCGCATCGGGGTGCTGGCATCGCCGCGAAATTCGGCCATCACCCTGGGCGACCCGCGTTTCGACGAGATCTACATGTACACCAAGCGGGCGCCGCACGACCTCCGCGAACTCCGGCGCCTCCGGCGGGCGCAGTACGACTGCGTGGTCGACCTCGTCTACGGCGATTCGGTCACAACCCTGTACCTCTCGGAGTACGTGGCGCGCGGCAAGCCTCGGATCGGCGTGGGCAAGGAGCGCTACGCCCGGTACTACGACTTCAACCGCTCCGGCCGGGGACAGATTCTTGAATGCACGCTCCAGGTGCTGGCGGCGTTCGGCATCGACCCTGCGGCCGTTAACCCGTACGCGGGGCCGCATCTGAGCCGCAGCGATCAGGAGTTGGCCGCGGCCTTTCTCGGCGCGGCTGCGGCCGACGGCGCCGGCAGTTTGACAGTCGGGCTCAATCTTTCAGCCGGGATGCCGTCGCGCCTGTGGCAGCCGGAGAAATCGGCCGAGCTGGCGGCGCGCATCCTGGCCGCCCGTCCCCGGGCCCGCATTATCGTCATCGTCGTGCCCGGCGACCGCCGCCGCGGGCAGGAACTGGTGCAGGCGGTGCGCGACGCGCGGGTGCACCTGGTGCCGGACGGCCTCACCCTCCGGCAGGTGGCCGCCGTGATCAGCCGGCTTGACCTGCTCGTCACGCCCGACACCAGCCTCGTGCATATCGCGCGGGCGCTCCAGGTGCCGGTGGTCGGGCTGTACAGCTGCCACGAACGCAACTTCCGCCAGTGGCGGCCGTACGGGCAGGACATCGGAGCCGTCGTCGCGCCGAGCGAGGACAACATTTTCGCCATCACGGTCGACCAGGTTATGGCGGCCTTCGAGCAGGTCGCGGCCGGGCGGCTGGGCGTGGAGGAATGATGGGTCTGACGGTTGTGGTCATCACCAAGGACGAGGAGGCCAACATCGAGCGCTGCCTTGAGTCGGTGGCCTGGGCGGACGAGCTCATCGTCGTCGATTCCCAATCGACCGACCGGACGGCCGAGCTGGCGCGGCGGCGCGGGGCGGTTGTGTGCGACGTGGAGTGGCGGGGGTTCGGCCCGGCCAAACGGCGCGGTGTGGCGCTGGCCACCCAGGAGTGGGTGCTGTCGCTCGATGCCGATGAAGTCGTGGGAACCGAGCTCGCCCACCAGATCCGCCAGGTGGCCGCCGGCGGCGGGGAGCACGACGGCTACTACGTCGGCCGGCGCACCAATTTCCTCGGCCGCTGGATCTCGCACTGCGGATGGTACCCCGATCCGGTTCTGCGCCTGTTTCGCCGCGAAAAGGGGAATGTCAACGAGGCCGTGGTCCACGAACAGGTGGAAGTCGACGGATCGGTGGGGCGGCTGTCCGGCGAACTCCTGCACTTCAGCTACCCGACTCTGGAGCACTACCTGGCCAAATCGGCCGTTTACACGACTCTCGGAGCGCGCGAGGCGTTTCGCCGGGGCCGCCGCGCGCGCTGGTATGATCTTGTCATTCGGCCCCCGATCTCGTTCTTTTCGCATTATATTGTCCGGCAGGGATTCCGCGATGGAATGGAGGGATGGATCATTTCGGTGATGTCGGCGGTTGCGGTCTTTGTGAAATATGCCAAGCTGCGCCACCTGCAGCGGACCGCGACCCCGGAACAGAGGGAGCAGTATGGCTTTGGAGATTGACCTGCAGCCGGGGGACAAAATCCTGATCAGCCGGACCGACCGGCTGGGCGACCTCATCCTCGCGCTGCCCTTTGTCGAGACCATCAAGCGGCGCTACCCCGAGTGCCGCGTCGACGTCCTGGCGTCGCTGTACGCCTCGCCGATTCTGGAGAATAACCCGCACATCGACCGGATCGTCCGGGTGCAGAACGACCAGCTCTGGACCGACAACCTGTACAAGAAGGACCTCCTGCACCGGATACGGATGGAAGGCTACCGGGCGGTCGTGGCGCTGTACCCTGAACGGCAGATCTCGCAGTTGTTCCAGCGGGCCGAAATCCCGATCCGCATCGGGACCGCCCGCCGGTTCCACTCGATCTACTTCACCCACCACGTCACCCACAGCCGCAAGGCCAACGTGAAACACGAGTACGAGTACAACCTCGACTTCCTCCAGTTCTTCCGCGATGGCGAGACGGTGGCCAGCCCGAAGGTGTACCTGCGGGAACGGGAACTGCGCAACGCGCGGCGCATTCTCGACGACGTCGGGGCGGAGGAATCGTTTGTCGTTATCCACCCCGGGTCGCGCGGGTCGGCCGAACGCTGGCCGCCCGAGCGCTTTATCGAGCTCTACTGCCAGCTGTCCCGGGAGGGGCTGAGCGTCGTGCTCTCCGGATCGGAGGAGGAGGGCCAGGGGCTGTCGGATCTCACCGCCGGGCTGCCGGTGGCCGTGCGGGACATCTCCGGCCAGACCGATCTGCGGACGCTGGCGGCCGTGCTGTCGCAGGCGCGGGTGGTGGTGGCCAACTCCACCGGCCCGCTCCACTTGGCCACCGCCGTCGGCACCCACGTCGTGGGCCTCTACCCGAGCCGCAAGGCGGTCTCGCCGCGGCGCTGGGGACCGCTCGGCGAACAGCACCGGGTCATCCAGCCGACCGGAGTCAAGTGCGAGTGCCCCCCCAAGGGGTGCCGGTGCATGGATACCATCTCGGTGGAGAGGGTGGTCGAGGAAGTCGTGGCCCTGTACCACGTGCAGTCAGTCGGATGACGGCGATATGAATCTGGCCGAGTTCATCATACGGATCGAATCGTTCAACGCCAACGTGAACATTCCCCTGATCCGCAAAGCCTATGAGTTCTCGGACCGGGCCCACGCCGGCCAGAAACGGCAGTCGGGGGAGCCGTTCATCGAGCACTGCCTCGAAGTCGCTTTCATTCTCGCCGAGCAGCACATGGATTCGACCACGATCGCCGCCGGGCTGGTCCACGACGTGGTCGAGGACACCAAGATCGGGATCGACCACCTCCGGGCCGAGTTCGGCGACGAGATCGCGGACCTCGTCGACGGCGTGACCAAACTGGGCTCGGTCGAATTCACCTCGCGCGAGGAACAGCAGGTCGAGTATTTCCGGAAGATGCTGCTCACCATGGCGCGGGACATCCGCGTCATCCTCATCAAGCTCGCCGACCGCCTCCACAACATGCGGACGCTCGAGGCCCTGCCGCCCGACAAGCAGCGGCGGATCGCCCAGGAGACGCACGACGTCTACGCGCCACTCGCCCACCGCTTCGGGATCAACCGCATCAAGACCGAACTGGAGGACCTCTCGCTGAAATACCTCGAGTCCGAGGTATATTTTGAAATCGCCGCCCGGCTGAAAGAAAAGCGGGAGGAGCGCGAGGCCTACATCGAACAGGTGGTGCGTCCGCTGAAGGAAGAGCTGACCAAGAACAGCATCCAGGCGACCGTCTACGGGCGGGCCAAGCACATCGACTCGATCTACCGCAAGATGCGCATCCGCAACGTGCCCATGGAGGACATGCACGACCTGTTCGCCATCCGCTGCATCGTCAACACCGAGCGGGAGTGCTACCACACCCTGGGTATCGTCCACGCCATGTGGAAACCGGTGTCGGGGCGCTTCGACGATTACATCGCGAACCCGAAGCCGAACGGCTACCGGTCGCTCCACACGGCGGTCTTCGGCCCCCTCAACAAGATCGTCGAAATCCAGATCCGCACCCACCAGATGCACTATGTCGCCGAGAACGGAATCGCCGCGCACTGGCTGTACAAAGAGGGACGCCAGGAAATGAGCCGCTCCGACCGCCAGATGGTCTGGTTGCGCGACGTTCTCGAGTGGCAGAAGGACATGACCAATCCCTCGGATTTCCTCGAATACCTCAAGATCGACCTGTACTCCGAGGACATCTTCGTGTTCACGCCCGCCGGGAAACTGATTCACCTGCCCAAGGGTTCGACCCCGCTGGACTTCGCCTTCCAGATTCACAGCGAGGTCGGCATCCACTGTGCGGGGGCGAAAATCAACGGGCGGCTCCAGCCGCTCTCGACCGAACTGCAGACCGGCGACAGCGTCGAGATCATCACCAATCCCAACCGCACGCCCTCGCACGACTGGCTCAAGCTGGTGAAAACCTCGCAGGCGCGGTCGCGCATCCGCCGCTGGCTCAAGCAGGCCGGGTTCGAGCGGTCGGTGGCTTTGGGCAAGGAAATCGTGGAGCGCAAACTCAAGGAAGAGCGGCTGAAAATGCCCGACGGCGATACGCTCCTGGGCTACGCCCAGCAGCTGGACAAGAAGACGATCGAAGAGCTGCTCGCGGCCATCGGCAGCGGGGCCATGGGCGTCGGCAAACTCATGACGCTGATCGAGCCCGCCCTCGAACCGGAAGAAACCGGCTTCGTCGGACGGGTGATCGAACGCATCCGCGGGTCGAAGGGGATCAAGGTCCACGGCCTGGATGACATGATGTTCCGCTTCGCCGGATGCTGCCAGCCGATCCCGGGGGAGGACATCGTCGGATTCATCACGCGCGGACGGGGGGTGAGCATTCACCGGGCCGACTGCACGGTGGCGATTTCGCTGCAGGAACAGGCCCCGGAGCGCAAGATCGACGTAAGCTGGGATACGGCCAAGGGGCAGTCGTTCGTGGTCCGGCTCGAGATGGTGGTCGAGGACCGCAAGAACATGCTCCGCGACATCACCCAGGCCATCGCGACCGCCGACACCAATGTCCGCGCGGCTGAAATGTATGCGCGCGATACGACGGCGGTGGGGGAATTCGTCGTCGAGGTGTCAAGCCTCGCGCACCTGAACCGAATTCTCGATAAAGTGCGCAAGGTCAAGGGGGTGATCAAGGTGGTTCGGGCGAAGGGGAAGGACAGCCTGGAGAATGTCGAGAATATGGAGTAGGGGAGCGTGACGATTGGGGCCGGGCGAGGAATTGTCGTCGCTGTCTACGCCACTTCCTCGCACATCTCGGTGGGCAGAGGCACACCGCGGAACAGCACGGCAATCAGGAGGGTCACGTCGGCAACGTTTACCCCACAGTCACCATTTAGGTCGCCGCGCAGAATTGGAATGGGTGCCGGGCCGCCGCGAAAGAGATAGTCGATCAAACGGGTGAGATCGCTAATGGTTAGCGTGCTGTCGCCATCGACGTCGCCGGGCGATAGGAGTACTGCGTCAATTGCGTGAGCGGCAAACAAGTCCTCAAAGACAGTGCTGAAGGAATAGCCCAGGTCGAGCCAGCCCGCTCTGAACTCTCGAATGGTCCAGCAGTGATCATGGTTTGGGTCTGCCGGGCAGGGTCGTAGTTTGTCAGGACATGCCAAATTGCGGCAGGACCGGCCCACCAGGAACCGCCATTGTAGTCCTGGTTGTGTCCCCACAATGCGCCGCCAATATATTGGTTGCCGTCGTCGGCATTGTCATCAAGGTCAATAAGAGAAACGGCGACAGCTCCGGGGACCTGCGCGCCGTCGTACTGCGGGTTCAAAGGTGGTGGCGGCAACGGTTCGAGATTCTGATTGTCATCGTAATAAGGCGGGTCGGGCAACGGATATTCAAGATTCTTGACATCACATGCAGGATCGGTGAACGTAGAGTTGACAAACTCCACCTCACCAAGATAGCTGCAGCCTGCGTAGAAAGCCCGACCTTCCGTCAGTGCTGCACGGGCATTCTCGCTGCCATACAGCGGAAACAGGTAATCGTATGGATCACCTCCTCCGGGTATCCGCTCCATATAGCTGAACATGAGGTGGTGGGCAAATTCATGGGCAATAACATGACCATCCCATTCATCCCAATTATCAAGGAAGTTCGCGCGGCTGGCAATGTAGAATCCAGGAACTCCATCGTACTCAAATCTATTGTAGACGCTCGTTGACTTTGAGCCGTCTAGATCGTCCCATATCACCCCCATGTACGGAGCCAAGTCTTGCTCACCGAAGTCATCTACGAGAAGTTGCTGAAGAAGGCGAAACATGTCCAGTATGTTACACGCGCCTCCTACAGACAAGTCAGTGATCTATGTGTATACTTCGGGAACATAGACATTCGTGTATTCAGGGTTATCGACCTGGATGCCGTGAGCATGAAGCCAAAACGTTTCATCATCGAGCGAGAAATCATGGTTATCTGCGTACACGATTTCGGCGGATGCGTTTATGGAAACAAAATAGAACCGAACCCGGCGATTGTTCGTTTGAAAGCTGAAGTAGCCGCTGGCGCCTATGTCTAGCTGCCTGTCCAGAGTATACCGCACGCCATCATTGGATTCGTAGATCCCCAGACCAACGTTGCAGATCGGCCATTCGATTCCGAACTTATTTACATAATTGGCGGTCCCCTCATTCAGTACCATGCGGCATCGTGAACAAGCAGAATTCGTTCCAGCGACCCAGCTTCCACCCGAAACAGGGCCCGCCCCGAATCACCTTTCAACTCGAAAACGCCGGTTCTTGCTCCGGACTTAGTATACACAGCGTTTCCCTCCAGCAGAAAAACCCGAACGGATCCAGTGAAAGCGGAGTCCGTGAAGAATTCCACCTCGCGGGTAGGATCGTATGCGATTCGGATTGTATCCGGTGACTCAGAGCTGAGATTGATGGGGGTCGTTTGCCGCGGGCGCAGTATCGGCGGTCCGTCACCGTGCAGCTGGCGTGGCCTCCTCGTCCCGCGTCGGTTGGTTTGGTCCAAACTATCGATCACCGGATGCCTCTTGAGTTCAGAAGGAGCATTGCTTGCTGCCGTGTCTGCCAAAATGAGGCCAGTGTCGGTTACCTTGAGGCGCCAGAGACGGCTGATCTGATCGTTCTCTTCAGCCTGGCGGAAATCGATGGGTTTGCTTCGAAACTGTGCAACACACTCACGGCCAACATCTACTCCTGCATTTGGACCGAATTGGGGTGGAATGATCTGCCCCAATGTCTGTGCTGCGTGCACCCAGCCCGTAACGACTCGCTTGATCTCCGCCCGGATGACGAACCGAGCCTTCAACTCGACGGTCTGACACCGGGTAAGAGAGCCTATCCAGAGAGTGTCTCCACCCACAAATTCGACGCCTGGATTACCACGAATCAGCACTGTGTCCGGTATTCCCTTCGAATGACTGAATGAGTCCACAGGGGTGAATCTGAACACCACGTCGAAGGGCTCGCCGAGTTTGGGCTCTCCGACTATCTCAACTCCACCAGATCCCTTGAGGTCTCCGTACTCTAAAGCGATATTTGCGTGCGTGGTGTCAGCGACTGCAACCGACACCAAGGCCACCGACCCCATTATGAGCATGAAGATTCGTATAGTGACTTCCTCCCGTGTTGAATGCCAGTGCTTACGCTGCTTAATATGATGCGGGGCTCCCGATGAACCCCTTAGTATCCATAGTGAACACCTGATGCATAGCCGTTGTCAAGCTCCATGTTTACCGGAAACAGGATCCGTGAGTACTCCTTTACAGCACTGATTCGGTGCTCTTTTGCAGGCATCAGGGGCGTCAGGGACTTGCTCAGCAACTTCTTCTATTCAAAGACAACTGTCAGATCCACCGTCTCGGCGTTCCGATTGACCCGGACGACGGTCGTGTCGCCCTTGCGGAAGCGGCCGAGCGCGTTCATGTAGTCGTAGATGTCCCCGATTTCGATCTCGCCCATGCGCGTGATGATGTCGCCGGCCAGCAGACCGGCCCGTTCGCCGGGACGGTCGGGCTGCACGTTATCCACGCGAAGACCTTTGACCTCCGCGACGTAGTCGGGCATGATGCCCAGGGTCACGGAGAACGTCGAGGCGCGCTTGCCTTCGTCAGGATCCTTGGTCTTCTGGAATGTCAGCGGGCCGGGATAGCGGTCGAAATAGGAAACGAGATCGGTCACGACGTCGGCGACCGTGACGAGGCCGGCGTAGTCAATCCTGTCCCAATCGTCCTCCGGCTTGTGGTAGTCGTTATGGGCGCCGGTGAAGAACATGAGGACGGGAATGCCGCGATTGTAGAACGCGGTGTGGTCGGAGGGCCCTTGGCCGGACTTCTTCTGCGTGATCTTCACGTCCTCACGCCTGAGGCTGTCGAAGTAGACGGTGAAGGCCTCGGTCGTGCCGGTCCCCATCACCGCCAGCCCATTGTCCTGTTCGGCCAGCCGCCCGACCATGTCCATATTGACCATCATGCGAACCTTCGCGCTGTCGACGGTCATGTCCCGGGCGAAATGGCTCGAGCCGAGAATGCCGAATTCCTCGCCGCTGAAGGCCGCGAAAAGGAGAGAATAGTGCGGTTTCTCGGCCTGCGCGGCATAGTGGCGGGCGATCTCCAGCAGGACCGAAGTCCCCGATCCGTTGTCGTCGGCGCCGTTGTGAATCTGCGGATCGTTGCCCAGATAGCGCGAGCCGCTTCCGGGGCCGCCAGACCCGAGATGATCGTAGTGGGCGCCGATGATGACTGTCGTGTCGGTCTCGCCCGGCAGGTAGCCGAGCACGTTGTAGCCGGTGTCGTGGACCTTGACCAGTTCCACCGCCCCTTCGGCCGACAGGACGGCCGGATCGCTCAGTGAGAGCCCCAGGTGCTCGAATCCGGCGCGGCGCAGGAAGATGATGGGGATGTCTTTCGGCGTGATCCGGACCGGGCCGATCGGCTGGAGCGTGTCGTCCTGATCCTCGGGGGTGATGAAGAAGATACCGGCTGCGTCATGTTCGAGCGCAGTGTTGATCTTGCTGGTGAGCGAACTGTATGGTTCAAAGTCCACGTGCGGGTTTTCATCCGCAGATGGAGCGTAGCGCTTGATCAGCACGGCTTTGCCGGCGACATCTTTGCCTGCGTAATCGTCGTAATTGCCGTCGGCCTCTTCGACCGTGATGCCGTAGCCGACGTCCACAATGGTGTCGAAGTCGAACGCGAGGCTGGCCGACTGCTTCATCGGCTCAAACTCCCCGTGGAGCGCCAGGGGCGCGCCGTTGAGGACGAGGCGGTTGCCCGGACCAAGCTCGATTGCCCTGACGAACTCGAAAGGCTGCAGCCAGGAACCGTCTGTCCCGCGCGGCTGGAGCCCGGCCGCGGCGAAGGCGGACTCGATGTAGCGGGCGGCTTTCATTTCCCCCTCCTCGCCGACCCGGCGCCCCTCGAGGGAATCATGGGCAAGAACCATCTCGTGGGCCCGCAGGGAATCCGCGGTGATCAGGTAAGCGGCCCGGACCGCCGGAGCGGCCGGCGCCAGCAGCAGCAGCGCAGCGATGAGCATACTCTTCATACAACTTCCTTATACCCGGCAAGCGCCAAAACCTCGCACTCCCGGCGGGCGGCATCAACCCGCCGTCGGCCGCCGACAGAGAACAGGGGGGACAATATCGCTTGCCAATATACGAATTGTCACGCGCTTGTCACGGCCCTTGCCGAACCGCGGGCACTTTTTGATTGCCGCGCGGTTAAGGTGGATTATATTGCCCGCTGAACTATACAAAGGAAAGCAACGGCATGACGGACAGCATTTGTGCAGCTTGCGGCAAACCCCTCACGGCCGGGGACCGTTTCTGCGCCGCCTGCGGCGCGCCGACCGACCTTGACGTTAAGCCGGTCCGCGGCGGGAAACCCGCCTCGAAAAAGCCTCCCGCGGGCGCGCCGCGCAGCGCCTCCACCGGGATGCGTGACGGCGCGATCATTGTCGGGGCGCTTGCGCTGATCACGGTCGGCTGGTTCGTGTTTCGGACCCCCGCCGTTCCGCCGCAGCCGCCCTCCGCCGCGACGCCGGCGGGCCACCCGGAGGTGCCGGGCGCCCCGATGGGCGGGATGACCGGAGGTCTGAGCGATCTGCCGGCCGACTACGACGGACTCGTGCAGGCGGGGAACCGGTACATGGACGCCGGGAACTATGCGGTGGCGGCCGAGAGTTATCGGCGGGCGCTGGCCCTCGATCCGTCGTCGCCCGACGTGCGCACCGATTTCGGCGCTTGCCTCCACGGCATGGGACTGCCTGAGCGGGCCATTGAGGAGTTCCGTGAGGTGATGCAGACCCACCCCGAACACGGCATCGCCAATTTCAACATCGGCATCGTCTATCTCGACATGGGCAAGCCGGACTCGGCCCGCTTCTACTGGGAAAAGTATCTCCAGCTTGAGCCGACCGGGGCGGCCGCCGCCAAAGCGCGCGAACTGCTCGGCAACCTGAATGGATAGCGCAGCGACTTTTTTGGGCAACTGGGCCGAGGCGACCTGGGCAATGGTGGTCGATTCGGCCTTGCTGCTTCTGCTCAGTTTCGTCCTGGCCGGGCTGCTCCACCTCGTGCTCAATGCCCGCACAATCGGGAAACTGGTCTCCGGCGGACGGCGGCGCGAAGTGTTCGCCACCGCGCTGGTCGGCGTGCCGCTGCCTTTGTGCTCCTGTTCGGTGCTGCCGGTGGCCTATCAACTCCGGCGGGCCGGCGTGAGCAAAGCCGGCACCACCGCCTTTCTCATCGCCACGCCCGAATCGGGCGTCGATTCCGTCCTGCTCACCTGGAGCCTCATGGATCCCCTCATGACGGTCGCGCGGCCGGTCGCGGCTTTTCTGACGGCGTTCACCGCGGGCAACATCGAGGCGGCCTTTCCGGATGACCGGCCGACCGGGAAAGACGGAGCGGCAGCCGGGGGAGACGGCTGCGCCTGCGGCTGCGCAGCGGAGCCGAACGCAGCCGTCGCGCCGGTACGGATCGCCGATCGCGCCCCGCGCGCGTCCTGGCTGAGCCGGGTGCTGGCCGGGATCAGGTACGGGTTCACGGATTTGTTCAGCGATCTGGCCGTCTATCTCCTTGTCGGGTATCTGCTGGCGGGTCTGGTGGCGGCCGTATTCGGCAGCGCGCTGTTGTCTCTGCCGCCGTGGCTGACCGCCGGCTGGGGCGGATACGCCGGGGCGATCGTGATCGGCCTGCCGCTCTACATCTGCGCGACCTCGTCGACACCCCTGGCCGCGGCGCTCCTGGGAGCCGGGTTTTCGCCGGGCGCGGTGCTGGTCTTCCTGCTGGTGGGGCCGGCCACCAATGTGGCCTCGATGACCGTGGTCGGCAAAATTCTCAAGGGGTGGGGACTGGCGCGGTACCTCGGGTCGATTGTGATTGTGGCCGTGCTCTGCGGGATCGCGCTCGACTGGGCCTACCGCACCGTGGGTATCGCGGCCGCGTTCCGCGCCGGCGGGCATGACCATGCCTCCTGGTACCACGTCGCCGCCGGCCTGCTGTTTGTGCTGCTGCTGGCGCGGGTGCTGGCGATGAAGATCCGGCGGCGCCTGCGGCGCGGACGGATGACACCGGCGGCCGGATGAGCTCGGGCGCGGCGCGGGCGCAGGCGGGAGCCCTTGCCGCCGGCGTGACCGCAAGGTATCTTGGAGGCATGGCGGATCAGACCTTCCCCTGCGTGTCGCTGATCATCCCGACCTACGGTCGCGAAGAACCGCTGGTGGCCTGTCTGAGGTGCGCGCTGAATCAGTCCTACCGCCCGCTGGAAATTCTCGTCATCGATCAGACCGGGGAGCACGATCCGGAGACGGTCCGGTTTCTCCAGGGCGCGGCCGACCGGGTGCGGGTCATTCGGCACGCACCGCCCAGCGCGGTCACGGCGCGCAACTGCGGGCTGCACGAGGCGCGGGGCGAGATCCTCATCTTCATTGACGACGACACGACGTTCGGGTCGGGATTTGCCGCGGCCCACGTCGCCGCGCACCGGCGCGGGGCCGAGGTCGTCCAGGGACGGGTGGTGGAGCCGGGGCGCGGCGTGGCGCACCGGCCCCAGTGGGTGCGGCCGTGGCTGCGATTTGTGGGCAGCAACACGCACGACCGGGCGGGCGTCACCAACACCCTCACCGGCTGCAATTTCTCGCTCTCGCGCCGAGCGGCTGACCGGGTGGGGGAGTTCGATCCCTTATTCTGCGGCGCCCTGGTCCGCGAGGATGCCGACTACGGGGCGCGCTGCCGCCGCGCCGGGCTGCGCATGGTTTTCGACGCCGATGCCTGCCTGACCCACCACCGGGCGGCGGGCGGAGTGGACCGCGGCGTGACCGGACGGGAGCGCGAATTCGATCTCTCGCTGCTGCGCAATGAACTCTATTTCGCCCGCAAGCATTTCGCGCCGCCGGCGGTCTGGCTGTACAAGCTGCGCATGGCCCGGCGGCTGCGGCGGATTGCCCGGCGGTCCGGCGGGGTTCCGCCGCACCCGATAAGAAAGCTCATCCGCCAGGCCGACGGCCAGGCGCGATTGATGGTCCGGGAAGGCGAATTGCCTGAACTATCCGACGCCCCGCGATGATGGGGAAGGCGTTTTTTGCTTGAGCCGCCGGGCCGGGGAGATGAGAATTCCGTATGCGCTGGTCGGCCCTAATCGAAAATCCGGTCACCCGGAGCGTGCTCGACTTCCTCTTCCCGCCGCTGTGCCTGGGATGCGGCGTGTTCTACGATGGCGACAACCTGGTGTGCGGGCGCTGCGAGGCCGGCCTGGCGGCGCTGGCGTTCGAGGGAACCATCTGCGCCGGATGCGGAGCGGTGATGTCCGCCAGCGGACGGTGCCCCGAGTGCGGGCCGGCGTTCTGGCCGCTGTTCGCGTTCGGCGACTACCGCCCCCCGCTGAAAGAAATCATCCTCCAGTTTAAGTTCAAAGGGATCGTCGCTCCCGCGGACTGGATCGCGGCGAGACTGGCCCCGGTGGTCGACCGGTACCGGAGCGAGATCGAGGCCAGCGCCCTCGTGCCTATACCTCTGCACCCGCGGCGCGAGCACTACCGGGGGTACAACCAGGCGCGCGTCTTTGCGGAGGCGCTCGGCAAGCGGCTGGGGCTGCCGGTCGAAACGGAGCTGCTGGCGCGCGTCCGACACCGCCGGCCCCAGGCACGGATCGACCGCCGACGGAGGGAAGTGAACGTGCACGGGGTTTTCGAAACTGCCGATGACGACGGGCCGCGCCTCGGCGGCCTCATCCTGGTTGATGATGTCGTCACGACCGGGGCGACCATTCGAGAGGCGCGCCGCGTGCTTGAAGCGTCCGGGCATGGGGTGGCCGGGGCGGCGGCGATGGCGCACGGAGTCTAGATCATGGGCACAGTCGCAGCACACATCGAAGACTTCCTCGGCTACCTCAAGCTGGAGCGCGGGATGGCAGCCAATTCGGTGGCCGCGTACCGGAGAGATCTGTGCGAGTTTGCCCGGCTGGCGGCGCCTGGCAGGAAGGGGGAGGCTGCCGGTCAGGTTGCGGTCGAACGTATCGACAGCCGGGCCGCGGCGGCGTACCTGAAGCATCTCACGTCCAAGGGGCGGAAGCCGGCCACCATGGCGCGCAAGATTTCCTCCTTAAAGCAGTTCTTTAACTATCTCGTCGATTCCGCTGTCATCGCGACTAATCCGGTGGCGGGTCTCGCCGCGCCCAGAATTGCGAGGTACCATCCGCACTATCTGTCTCCCCGGGAGATCGAGCAGATGATCGACTCGATCGACACGACCCAGCGCCACGGCTGGCGCGACCGGATGATCATCGAACTCCTGTACGGCAGCGGGCTGCGGATCTCAGAGTTGATCGACCTGGAGCTGGGAGATATCGAGTTCGAGGCGGGGTTCATCCGGGTGACCGGCAAGGGAAACAAGCAACGGTTGGTGCCGCTCGGGGGATATGCCCGGAGGGCGATTGACGAATACCTGGCCGAGGCGCCCGACAGGAAGGTGATCGACGGGGCCAACGTGTTGTTGAGAAACGACTTAGGAGGGAAAATCTCTCGCGTGGGGGTATGGAAAATCATCAAGAAAGCGGTGCTGAAAGCCGGGATCACTAAACCGGTGTCGCCCCACACGCTCCGGCATTCCTTTGCCACCCATTTGCTTGAAGGGGGGGCGGATTTGCGCGTCGTACAAGAAATGCTCGGTCATGCCGATATATCTACAACACAGATCTATACGACCATTGACCGGGACTATATCATTGCGGAGCATCGAAAGTACCATCCTCGGGAGCTGGCCCGGCCCAAAGACCAGTGAGGCTCCGAAACGGCCCACCTACCACTTTGCGGTCAAGCAGGTTGGGGTCGACCTCGATTTCCACCTTCGGCAGTTTTTCGCCGGTCAGGAGGTGTCCTTCCATTACTTCGGCTCGGTCGAAACGCTGCTGACCATCTGCCATCGCTTTCCCGTCGACGCCATCGTCATCGCCAGCCGCTACGACCTGACGGTCGAAGTGGAAATGATCCGAGCGATCAAGGACAACGTCTTTCTCTCCATCATCCCGGTCATCGTCTACCACCCGGACCCGCCGACCGACGTCATGGTGGCCGCCTACGAACAGGGGGCGGAGGACTTCATCTACGGGGAATGGCGGGACAAGCTCGTCAAAGTGCGGATCAGGACCGCGATCGAGCGCAGCCGCCGCGACCTGTCGATCAACCCCTCGACGCGGCTGCCCGGGCCCGCAATCATCGAGCGGGAAATCCAGCGCATGCTCGAGATGCAGGCGGAGTTCGCGGTCGGCTATGTCGACCTGGATAATTTCAAAGCCTACAACGACTACTACGGATACTACCGGGGGGACAAGGTCATCCAGCTCACCGCGCGCGTGGTCAAGGACGCCGTCTGCGACCTGTGCGACGGCGGGTTTGTCGGACACATCGCCGGCGACGATTTCATCTTCATGGTCCCGGTCGACCAGGTGGAGCGCGTGTGCCAGGCGGTGATCCGGACATTCGACACGCTCATTCGGTTTTGCTACGAGGAGGAGGATCGGGAGCGGGGGTACATCACCACCAAGAGTCGGCGCGGCGAGATTGAGAATTTCCCGCTGCTCACGGTGTCGATCGCGGTGCTGCTCAATAGGAACGGGACTTTCGCGCACATCGGGGAGATGGCGAAAATGCTGGCCGACCTCAAGAAAGCGACCAAGCAGAAAGCCGGATCGAATTACATGGTGGAGCGGCGCGGGAAGTACTAGGCGGCGGGAGCCGCCCGCAATCGTCGGGCGGCGTCGGATCTGTGTCACCGCCGGCGACTGGCCGCGCCGGATGAATAAGCTGCGCGGTCAGCTGCCGGGGAGTCGGGCATCCTGCAAACTATACGCGCACCGGCGGCGACTATCTGCGGCCCGGCCGGCGAGGGGAAGGAAACCCGCCGGCATTGGCGGGACGCCGACCGGAAGAGTCGTTGACAAACTTGTCGGCGATTGGTAGGTTGCGGCGGACATGGCGGCACCCGGCAGCCGGGAAACAGCCGCCGCAGGGTTGGTGTCGGTTTCGCCGAACCGCTCCGAGATTCACTCAGCCCGGCTGCGGTCTGCGCCGCGGGACATGCTTCGGAGCCGGCCGCGCCTCTCGAACCCCGGGGGGCCGGCGCGCGGCCGGCGGCGCCGGTACGAAAGTTCGCGGGGCGTCTCGCCCAGGAGGACAGCTCATGTGGAAGCGTCTGATCGTTCTCTCAGCAGGATTGCTGATTGGCGTGCCTTGGTCGGGATGCGGGTCGGGGCCGGAGGAGTCGGCTGACGTCGGACCGGAGCCGCCCTCCCGCGTCGTGGGAATGTTGCAGGGCGGTTTGACCTGGCCGGCGAGTATCAGTGTCTGGTTCGAACACCCGGATCCGGCGTCGATAGATTCGTTCCTGATCTATCGCAAGATCGGCGACGGCTCATTCGCCCCGGTGAAGGTGAAAACGCTGCAGCCGGCCGCCGGGACCGGCAATCCAAAGGGGGGCGAACCCGGGGATGTTCCGCCGCCGCCGGGCAGCGTAGATGTTCCCTTCGACTCCGGACTCCTGGAGCCAAACTGGTTCTATGTCACTGCCATGGACGAGGGACGGGAGAGCCGGCCCTCCGAGATCATTTCCCTGGTGCCGCTCGACGTAGCCTCGGACTGGGGCCGTATCGCCGTCACCAGCCCGCTTGATTACGACACGCTTTCGACCGCACGGCCAACGCTGGCCTATCAACCCTATCCGGGCGCGGAGTCGTACGTCGTGTGGCTGTTCCAGCCGGCTGAGAGCGGTCGGAAATCATTGTACCTCGGGCGCACGGGTGCGACCGAGTTGCCGCTGGCGCCGGATTCCTCATCCATGTACTACTACTACTATCGTATGGAGGTTGATAGCCTGCCCCCGGGGACCTACTGGTGGACGCTGTTCGGGATCGGGGCGGACGGTATTAGTGTGGCATCGGGGGGCGTGGAGTTCGAGATCGCGTACTAGTCCGACGCGCACTATAGATGGCAATGTGCCTCGGCCGTTCGGCGCAGTCTCTTGCTGTCGGGTTCCCCGGTCCCTTCGACCCTCGGAACCCGGCCTACTATGCTCTAAGTGCTCGCGGGGCCCGGCCAATGTCAAAACCGCAGGGGTTCTGCCCTACGCGCTCCTTTCGCAGCGCTATCACACGATCCTTGATCACTCGCCTCGTCTGCCCTTGTCATCGAATGATCGCCAGTTTGCCGATCTGGGTGGGTTCACCGGGGATCTCGACCACCCAATAGTACAGGCCGGTCTCGACCTTCTGATAGTTCCGGTTGATCAAGTCCCACTTCTGCCGGCGGTGAGCCGGATCGGCCGGCTCATGTCGTGATCGAGGGTGCGGACGCGATCGCCGTCGAGCGTGAAAATGTGAATCGTGCATATGGGCGGCAGGTTGGCGAACCAGATCGCCCGGACGCGCTCATCCCAGCGGTCGTTCTGATTGCGGCCCTCGAACCCCTGGTCGCGATACCCGGCATCGGTGCGGTAGGGGTTGGGGAAGACATAGATGCGATCAGATCCGGAGATCGGGGCCTCCCATTCATGCAGGGGGAATGCTTTGACCAATCCCGAGTCGCGGGGGGACTCGAGCGGCTCAACGCCCATGGCGGGCGAGCCGAAATCAAACGCGGTGACGTTCAGCCAGTAGGGGACACTGGGCAGGAGCCCCTCAATCTCGAACTCGTACTCGAAGAATTTCAAATAGCCGTCATCGGTGTACATCTCAGGGGTGAGAGAATCAGGCGGAAGAGTGCGGGGATCGGGCATCTCCGGGTAACACTTGCGAATGGGCGTAGTCACTCCCATCGAGGAGGCGTTGTAGTCGTGGATGCGAAACCAGAAGATCGAGTCGTCGGGGAAGCCGGGGTGCCGGTACGGGGCGAGCTGGTCAAAGGTTAACGGGTCGAAGGTAGAATCCTCGCAGGGATCGGGAGCAGCACCGTAGAGACAGCGCAGGAGCGACAAGGTGAACGGTTCATCCATGAGCCGCCAGGTGACACTTCCTTCCGGATCGGCCAGAAGCATGTACTTGTGTAGTCTTCACGGTCATACGAAGCGACGACCGAGAGGCTTGTGCGTCGCTCGTCACGGCCGAGGTAGATGCGGTACCCCTCGAAATCGACGCGCTGGAGGAAGATGTCTTTTGCGGTTTCACTCTTCTCGCCGTTGAAGCGTACATGGAATCCGTTGTGGATTGGAGTAACCCAGAGGTGCGGGGCGGGCGGCGAAAGGGCCCCCCGGTAATCGGGGATGCCGTCCCCCCTATACCACTGGGTATCGGCTTTGTTGACTACCCACCGGTCGCCAATGAGCATGGAGTCACGCACGCACACCCGGTACTCGCCGGAGTAGCCGTCACCGTCGGTGTCAATCCCGGGATTGTCGTAAACCCACTGCGCCATGAGGGCGTTGCGGTCAAGGTCGGAGAAATTGACCCCGGCTTCATAGAGGTCGGGACGCGCGGGCAGGTGGCGATAGTTACTGGGATCGGTGTGGAAGTCTTCACCGCCGACGACGGCGAAGACGATCGAGAACCGGCCGCCGGGTGACACATCGAAGGGGCCCCAGGAGAGGAGGGCTTCCGGCCACACGCCGCTGCTGACCGCGTTGGCCAGCTCTGGAGGGACCGGGAGCCAGCCGCTGAAGGGGGTCGACGCGATCCGGCTCGCCTGGTAAGACGGGTAATCAACCTCGTTAGCGGCCAGGAGGCGGTAACGGCTCTTGTCGGTGTTCACGTACACAAAGCCCGGGACGTACGAGGGTACGAGCGCGTCTTGGCTCGGCTGGAAGGAGAAGATCCCCTCCTCCGGATCAGGATGGAGGACCGATGCCCACCAGTTGTAGTGGAGGGTGTAAGCCGGATGTGGAGCGCACAGAGGGAGGATCCCGATGATCCCTCTGGTCGAGCCGTAGTAGCACTTCCTGAAAGAATCATAAAGCGGGTTTTCCAGCCACTCGCCCTCGTACGGATCGCCCGAGGCGGTGGCATGCCAGGCGGTATTGAGAGTATCAAGGTGATCGCAGCCGAAAGCCGCCGGCGCCACAGTGCGAATGCCGCAGACTGTCCATTTGGGTCCACAATCCTCGCACGGGTCGCGAAGTCCAACTGAGGGTATGATGTGAAGGCCGGCGTAGGTCTCACGCCATAGCATAGTGCCCTCATTGCGAATGTCTAATCGAACGATAGCGAAGTCCTCGGCATAAGTCATCGACCATGCATACGATGCCTGCCTGACGAAAGCGCCGAGGCTGAGCGGATTCGGGGCGAGGTGGTCCCCGAGTTTCCACAGGCCGAGGCTGTCATCATACGTGCAGAGGAGGTCTTCCTCAGAGACAGCTTCCGCATCGGGTCCTCCGAAACGGTCGGTGATCGACCGACGGACAAATTCGCCAGGCGGCGAAGAGGGGAGCCATTCTCCGGCAATCGCTTCCTCAGCAAGGTAGTAGTAGCCGTTTGAGACAACCGGGTCGCGGCTGCCTTGGACACCGAGCCATAGATCGATCTGCTCCAGGTAGTCGCGCCTGCTCCCGCGCGGGAACTCGCAATGACCGAGGATGGTATCGCCGGTGAAGGCGTCGCGCCCCGACTGTGCGATGGCGCCGCGATTGGAGACGCCGAGAGCGAGCTGGTTGACGATGTGGGTGGTCGTACGGGAGTAATGGTCGGGCAGAGAGTCTCCCTGCGCAACCGCCGCTGCCACGGAGCGAATGAACTGTGACGGCTCCTGCAGCGCATGGGAAGAGAGGGGGAGAAGCAGGGTCGCGGACATCACTGCGATCTTGGTCCCCAGTTTCCGCGAATTGGCCATTAGGCCCCGGTGGTTCCCGCTCATCTCCGACCCCACTGCTTATGCAAATCGGCAGAGTACTCTCTTGAAGGATAAAGTGTGCGCGGCGACACGTCAAGCGCAGACGACAGGGCGCCGACAGTCTTCGGATGTCGCGTTCCCCGGACCCCGACCTCCCGCCTTGCCGGGCGCTTAGCGCCCGATCTGCTCGCGGAAGCGGAGAGCCGGTTCGTAGTTCGGGTTGGACCGGAGAGCGGCGTTCAGGTGGGCGTTCACGGAATCCGGGGGCATGCCGCCCTCGCGGTAGGCGACCGCGATCAGGTAATGGGCCTGATAGAGCGTGGAGTCGCGCCGGAGCGCTTTGTCGAGCATGTAGATGCCGTCGGCGAACCGCCTCCGCTCCATGAACGAGAGCCCCCAGTTGAAAAAGTCGGCGGCGGAGGGTTCGGTCAGCGCCTGGCCGCGCAGGAAAAGCGAGTCCGACAACTCGTAGCGCTCCTGGCGGGCAAAAAACGCAGCCGCCTGGTAGGAGACCTCCGGCGACTGAGGAGCAGCGTGAACGGCGGAATCGAAATAGGCGACCGCCACGTCGGGGCGGCCGAACTGCTCGAGCCCTTTGCCGATATTCATGTAGATCAGCCCGAGTTCGTTGGTACGGGCGAGCATGCTGTCGTAATGCTGCCGGGCCGCGACAAACAGGACGAGCGACGAATCCAGATTACCGCGCTCCCCCACCAGCAGGCCGAGATTGTTCAGGGCGCGGTAAAACGTGGGATCGAGACCCAGGGCGCGCCGGTAAGCCCGGTCGGCCTCGTCGAGCTTGCCCAACTGGTGCTGTACGCGGCCGAGGTTGGTCAGGAGAGCCGCCGATCCGCCGAACGACCGGTCGGCAGCCAGGTATTCCCGCTCGGCGGCCGCGTAGTCGCCCAGGTGCTCGTACTTGATTCCCTCGTTGAAATGCACCTGGAATTCGTTGCGGCCCCCCTCGTCGTACCACAGGCGGTTGCATAACACGAGCGGGACCAGGAAGATGACGCCGGCGACCGCCAGCTCCTTCAGGCGCCGCCGGCGGGTGAGCTCGACGGCTTTCACCAGACCGGCCGCCGCGAGAATGATCATGAACGGAACCAGCGGCAGGCGGTGGCGGGCGGTCACGAGAAAGAGCACGATCGTCGGGATGTAGCCGATGAGGAAGAGGTACAGCGGGGCCAGCCTGTCGGTCTCCCGGCGGCGCAGGTAGAGGCCGGCGAGAGTGAGCGGCAACAGGAGGCCGAAGGGGAAATCGATCGGACCGTCCCACAGCAAGAGCGAATAGAGGAAGGACTTGCCGCGCTCGTAGTAGATGTCGGAGTTGTCGGAATTCTCAAAACCGCTCACGAGGTACACCGTCTTGCGCCAGACCAGCCCGGCGAACGCCGCGGGGTTGTCCTTGATGAATTGCAGCGAGCGGCGCGTCCAGAAGTCGGAGGATTCGGATTCGGACAGGCGGCGGCCGGCCAGCCGCTCGGCGGCCTCGTGGGCAGCGGGCGCGAAGCGGTCCCAGGTGAGCCCCTCGGTCAGCTCCACCTCCCCCATCTGCATCGACAGCCCGTTGGCCAGCGGGTTGTTGCCCAGGTAGAGGTTCACGCCCCCCTGCGAGGAGATGAGGATGAAGTCGCCGGTGACAAGGAGGTTGCGGACGGTCACCGGGAGGATGACGATGAGCAGGCCGGCCAGGAGGATGATCGGGCGGCGAAGGCGGGTCAGGAATCTCTGGCGGCGGGGGGAAACGTAGAACACCCAGAGCAGGAACAGCGGGATGACGAGAAGCACGTTGGGGCGGCTGATCGCCGCCAGCCCGAAAACCGCCCCCGTCAAAAGCCACGACCGCCACCGCTCCGAGGCCCGGAAGGCGACGAGGCGGTATATTCCCCAGACAAGGAAGAACAGGAAGACCACCGAGATGAGGAACATCGACTCGTAATAAAGGGCCGTGCCGTACACCGCGTACACCACGCCTGCCAGCAGGCCCACCGGTCGGCTGAAAAGCCGTTCGCCAAGGCCGACCAGGAAGAAGGCGGTGCCGCCGGTAATCAGCAGCTGGAGGAACTTCGCCCAGAAAACCGACTCGCCCGTCACGAACGCCAGGAAAGCAAGGACATAGGGATAGAGCGGCGCCCGAAACCAGGTCCCCTGGCCGAAAAACGACGTGTGAATGATCTCCCGCGCCCACTCCCAGTGCCACTTCTCGTCAACCATGGGGACGGTGAACCCGGGATGGGAGGCCAGCTCGAGGAGGTAGACCCACCGCACGGCGACCGCGAGTGCGGCCACCAGAAGAGGGTACTTATACGTTCGGAGGAAAGCTCTCATATGTGAGGCGGGCGCGTTGTTGGTCACCGTCTCCGCTGGGGCGGGACGACCCCTTGTGTCCATTCAGCCGGTCAGGTTGAAGTCGGCGATATTTCAGGCGACCCAAATTTGCGCCCCGACGGGGCGAAGTCAAGCCCTAATCGCAGAGTCTGCGGCGGGCGGGGAGAGGGACCGGGGGGAGGGGGCGGCGGCGAAACGGGGTCAACGTGGAGCCGCACGGCGCAGGTTGTGCGCCGGATGCGATGCGAGACCGCCGTGCGACCGGAAAAGATTTCCCGAAATTTCATTGAAAATTCATTATAAAAAAGCGGAACTACGCCCGTGCGGGCGTTGTACTAATCGTAGGACGGTTGCAGGCCCACTGGGACGTTGTGCAGGGAATCGGACGAAGCGAGTGATTCGAAATCGGAAAAGCGCCTTGACAGATCGCGAATCATTTCGTATTTATTTAACAGATCCCCACGAGAACACCGCCGACTGCAAATCAGTGACAAGCTGACGGACGATTGCTTGCTGGCATTTCGTGTTACGGAAGATACACGTGGCAAGGAGCGCAACGGAGGAATCTGGAAGCTCGGTCACGGAGAAAGACACAACCAACTCCAAGGAGGTAGAACCTTGAGTAAACGCGTAAACATGCTGATGGTCGCGGCCGCGGTGCTGGTGATGCCGGCGCTCGTCCTGGCCGGGTCCGCCCATCAGTTCGCAGTCGGGAAGAGCGTTGCCAGCCAGACCGAAGCCAACGTGGTGACGGTGCCGCTCGTGGTAACCAACGAGGCCAACCTGGCGGCCATGGACATCCCGCTGAAGTTTTCAGAGGGCGTGACGCTCCAGGCGGTCGAATTCGACGGGACCCGCACCGAGTATTTCGACCTGAAGATTGCGAACATCAACAATGAGAACCGCACCGTCATCATCGGGCTGCTCCCGCAGATCACCCCGGATTTCAAGCCGGATCTGGAGGCGGGGACCGGGGTGGTGGCCAATCTGGTGTTCCGGATTGACGACCCGACGGCGCAGAACGTTTCCCTCGAGACGTTCACGACCGAGAACCCGGGGCACGAGCTGACGTTCGTGTACCACACCGACGATGCCGGCCAGCTGGGCCAGTATGTCGTGAACCCGGAATTCTCGACGGTTTCGTTCTCGCTGACCGAGGCGGCCGGCGCGAATCTGCCGAAGCAGTTCGCGCTGAACCAGAACTACCCGAACCCGTTCAACCCGTCCACAACCATCAGCTTCGCCCTGCCCAAACCGTCGCACGTCGAACTGTCGATTTTCAACGTGCTGGGGCAGCAGGTGGTGAAGCTGGCGGACGGCCAGTTTGACGCGGGCGAGCATGCGGTGACGTTTGACGCCTCCCGCATGGCCAGCGGCGTGTACTTCTACCGCATTCAGACGGACGAGAACACTGAAACGCGGAAGATGATGCTGCTGAAGTAAGCGGCCGATACGTGAAGCAGGCGTTAAGCAGGCGATTCTGAACTGAAAGTTTTCTGCGGAAACTCTCCCTCGCGACGGCGGGGGAGAGTTCTTTTTTGTGGCTGCGACCGCCGGAAACGACGCCTCAACGGCCGTGACGACGGCTCGAGCCTCCGGCAGTCAACCGATGCGGGGCACGGCTGCTCCAGGGCGGCTGATGGCGGTGCCAATCTGGTCGCCAGGAAAAAGACGCAAGTTGAGACTGACAGCAGTTTCTGCGACACCGCCGGGACAGAATTTGCGAAAAAGGCAGTTCTGCGGGCGATCGGACCAATCGTGCTTTGACGTAAGATCTGTACCGACAAAGAGATAGCCGTTTCAGGCGATGATTGGCACGGAGTTTGTATATATCTGAGACATCGGGTAGCGTAGTGCGAACAGACCCGCAACCTGACGCACTACATGGAAGTATGAGCAGTATTTCTTGGCGGTTAGACTGCTTGTGAGCTTTCCCGATTGGTGAGGAGAGAGAGGCCTCGAGTAATCGAGGCCCTTTCTTTTTTGGGCAGCCCACGGCTCGTCCCGGCGACGGTCCCGTCAAATCCGAGGGCGCACGGATCACCCCTTGACACCTCTCCCGACCGCCCGTTATCCTTCCATTACTAATTGAGCAGGGACTGACAGGATTCGCCCACCGAGGAGGTCGGTATGCCGACACGTCTGCTGATGCTTGGCCTCATACTTGCGGGAGTTGCCTTCTTCTCCTGCTCGGACGATGACGAGGCCACCGGATGGAACGATGAGTTCTCGTTTGAGCTGACTGCCGGGACGGTCGAGGGGGACCCGGTGCCGAATCTGAGAGTGAGCATATGGTCGCTTTTTGACGGTCTGCCGATTTATCGGCGCGCCGCCGGGGAAACGATGGAGCCGCAGGTTATGACCGTAATCGGGTTCGATCTGCCGCAGGCCTGCTCGGTGAGTCTTGCAGTGTACGACCTTGCGGGCGGACTGGAGACCACTCTCGTGGCGCAGCCGCTCGACGCCGGTGTCTACTCGGTCGCGTGGAACGCCGGTGCCGGGTCGGAGGTGCTGCCCGACGGCGTGTATCGGGGCGTGTTCCGCGCGGCGAGTGGGTCAGGGGAGCCGCTGTTTCAGGATACGATCTGCATGGTGTTGTGGCGGCCGGATCCGGAGGCGAACGTCTACGGGTATACCGATGCCGGGGGGCGATTCACAACCCGGGATATCCTGAGATTTCCGCATCTGTTCCCGCTGCCCCCGCTGCGGCACACCAACGAGGTCGGAACGGAATTGGGGACTTTCAGCTACCGAAGCTGGGTCATGGTCTCCCTCAAGGATACGGCCACGGGGGTGCACCTTGAATATCTCACCGAAATCCTCAATGAGCGAAACCAGATCGACTACACCTGGACCCCCGCGCAGCCGGACAGGGCCGCGGATTTGCCACAAGAAAGAGGCGCAACCGGTCCCTGTCAGACGGAGGGACCGGCGACCGTACTGGGCCCGCCGCCTACGGAGTTCCGGCTTTGTCAGAACTATCCCAACCCCTTTAACTGACCGGGGGGGTGGCGGGCGGTCGCGGAGCCCGTCGTTTCCTGCGTTTCAAGCTTTACACGGTTCGGAAATCCGTTATATTCAAGGGTTTTTGACGGACAAGGGATGAATCCGCCGGACACCAGCCGGCCAAAAATCGCCTATGGCCAAGTCTGACAAGTCGAAGCAGGCCGCTCCCGCCGCGGACGGCGCGGTGCCCGGGACGGCGCCGGGCGGGCTCGCGGTCGCACCGCCGGAAGCACTGGACGGATGCGGTTTTGACCGCACCAATGCCTTCGCCGCGGCCGGGATTGTGCTGGTCGCTTTCGCGATGTACGCGCGCACGGTCGCGCCGACCCTCTCGTTCTGGGACTGCGGCGAGTTCATCGCCGTGTCGTCGATCCTCGGCATCCCGCACCCCCCCGGCTCCCCCTTGTACGTGCTGCTCGGACGGCTGTTCAGCATTCTCCCGACGGCCGCCGATCCGGCCATGCGAGTGAACCTGCTGTCGGGAGTCTCCTCGGCCTTCGCCGCCATGTTCGCCTACCTGATCGTCGTGCGCCTTCTCCGGGCGTGGTTCTCCGGTCCGGCCGTTATCGACCGGCTGACGGTGTACCTGGGCGGGGCGGCCGGAGCGCTCTTTGCGGCTTTCGGGCTGACCAACTGGAACAACGCGGTCGAGGCGGAAGTGTACGGGCTGACGATGGCCCTCATGCTGTGCGTTTTCTGGCTGGGGCTGCGCTACCGGCAGCACCAGGAAACGCCGGCGGGGGATCGGATCATGTTCCTGGCGGTGTTTCTGTCGGTGCTCGGCGTGGGGGTGCACCTCATGGCGTTTGTGGCGCTCCCCATTGTCGCGCTGTTCTTCATTTTGAAAAAGGAATCCCCCGCCTGGGTATGGTTCACGGTGGCCGCATTCCTGCTGCTCGAGATGTATTTGATCTTCGCGCTGTCCTCGCGGCCGGGGGAGGTGCCCTACTGGGTGCCGGTGACGATCGTGGGGGCATTCTACTACCTGTACATGTTCTCGTTCGAGCGGATCCCGCGCGTGCATGTCTGGTTCGCGGTCGGGTTCTTGGCAGCCATGATCCCGCTGGCGGGCGAGGTGATCGCGCGGATCGCCGGATCGGAAGGGGCGGCCGGCCGGGTGCTCACCGGAGCGGGGATGGCGGCGTTCGCGGCGCTGGCGGCCGGCGCCGCGTACATCGGGTGGTCCTACTCGAACAAGCGGGGTCGAATGAAGGACAGGGAGGCGGCCCGCGCCTATCTCGCGCCGGCGGGGTTCGTGGCCGCTGCGGTCGTCATGGTCGCGCTGCTGTTCATGTTCAAAGGCTACAAGCCCTTCCTGCTGGCCACCGTCATCCTCGGGGCGCTCCTCCTGGTGCTGCTTCGCCGGTATCTTCGCTGGGAGTTCCTGATCGCGATTGTTGCGATCGGGACGATCATTGTCGAGGTCAAGCCGTTCCTCCTGGCGGTCGGGCTGGCGGCGGTCGTGCTCGCGCTTTTGGGCCTGGCGCGCATGCTCCCGGGGTGGAAGAGCGCGTTGCTGATGCTGGCGGTGGCGCTGGTCGGCTTTTCGATCAACGCCTACATGCCGGTCCGGGCCGCCCGGGAGCCGGCGATCAACGAGAACAACCCGCAGACGATCGCCCAGACGATCGACTTCCTCGACCGCAAGCAGTACCAGCGGATCTCGATGGTGGAGCGGATGTTTGTCCGGCGCGGGTCGTGGGAAAATCAGTTCGGCAACTACCAGCGGATGGGATTCTGGCGGTTCTTCCACGAGCAGTACGGCCTGCGGGGCCCGGAGTCGGTGCTGCTCATTCTGGTCGGTTTGTTCGGCGCCTGGGAGGTGGTGCGGCGGCGGCCGAGTCTCGGCCTCGCGCTCGTGCTGCTCTTGCTGATCACCTCGGTCGGGCTGGTGCTGTATATGAATTTCGCCGACGGGACACGGCAGAGCCCGGTGACCGGCCAGGACTACCTGGAAGTCCGCGACCGGGACTATTTCTTCACGACCGCGTTCGTGCTGTTCGGCATGTCGATCGGGCTGGGGCTGGCGTTTTTGGCGGGCGCGCTGCGGGATCTCGCCCGGCGCGCCGGCAGCGGCGTGCGCGCGGCGGCGGCGGCCGCCTCGCTGCTGTTGTTCGCGGCGCCGGCGATCGCCCTCGCCGGCAACTATCACTATGCCGATCGGAGCGAGAATTTCATCCCCTACGACTACGGCATGAACCTGCTTGACTCCGCACGGCCCGACGCCATCCTGTTCACCCACGGCGACAACGACACTTTTCCCCTGTGGTGTCTGCAGGAGACGTTCGGGCAGCGGCGCGACGTCACTGTCGTGAACCTGTCACTCGCCAACACCGACTGGTACATCCGGCAGATCCGGAGCACGCTCGGGCTGGAGTTGCCGTGGACGGACGAGCAGATCGGGCGCCTGGCCTCGCAGCGCCGTCCCGACGGCACCTGGTACCGGGTGCAGGACATGGTGGTCGACGCCCTCATGGGCCGCTACTACGGCCGGCGGCCGATGTACTTCTCGGTGACCGTGGGCAGCGGGGCGCGGACATTCCGCGGCGAACCGATCGACCCGCGGCTGACCATGGAGGGGCTGCTCTACCGGATCGAAGAACCGCACGGGCGAATCAACGTCGATGTCGAAGGCTCAATAGATTTCTTCATGAACCGCTTTCGCGCCCGCGGGGTGAACGACCCAGCCGTGTACCAGGACGATGCGACGCTGCGTCTGACGGCCAACTACGGCAACGCCTTCCTCATGGTCGCCGACACGCTGCGCAAGGCGGGCCGCCTGGCCGAGGCCGAGAAGCTGGTGGCCCATGGCTGGGCGCTCGTGCCCCACAACGGCGACATGCCGGAGTTTCTCGCGACGGTCTACACCGAGCAGGTCCGGGTGGGCGACCTCGAGGCGCTGCTGGACACGGTGCGGGTCGGCGACCGGGACTGGATGCAGACCCTCTTGGCCCGCGCCTGCGTGCTGGCCGGGGACACGGCCAAGGCGGAGGCCACCCTGGAGTCGATTCTCCGCGCCAACACAACTTACCGGACAGCGCTCGAGGAATTGTTGCGACTGCGCTTCGCCCGGCGCGACCTGGAGGGCATGAAAGCGGCGCTGCGCCTGTGGCTGGAGTTCAACCCCGACGATAGCCAGCTGGCCGCCGCACTGCGCCAACTCGACGCCGGCGCCTCGTTCGACGAACTCCTGAAGGATTCCGGCCGGTGAATATCCTCGCCCTCAACTGGAACGACCTGAGCAATCCCTACGCCGGCGGAGCCGAGGTTCACCTCGCAGAGCTCCTCCGCCGCCTCGTCGCCTACGGCCATCGGGTCACGCTCTTCTGCTCCAACTACCCCGGCGGCAAGCCGGAGGAGGTCATCGCCGGGATCCGCATCGTCCGCCGGGGGAACCGCTACAATTTCAACCTGATCGCCCCCCTCCACCTGCGGCGGCTGGCGCGCGCCGAGACGTTCGATCTGCTCGTCGAGGACGTCAACAAAATTCCGTTCTACACGCCGCTCTACCTGCGCCTGCCGACGCTCGTCGTGATCCCGCACCTGTTCGCGACGACCGTGTTCCGCGAGATCAACGCCGTGCTGGCCACCTACATCTATCTGGCCGAACGGCCCGTCGTACGGGTGTACCGCGGGTTTCCCTTCAACGTGATTTCCGAGTCGACCGCGGATGACCTGGCGGCGCGGGGCATCCCGCGCGCCGACATCTCGGTGATCCACTGCGGGATCGACGCGGCCACCTACTCGCACGACCCCGCGGCGGCGAAGTACGAGCGGCCCACCGTGCTGTACCTGGGGCGGATCAAGAAGTACAAGTCGGTCCAGCACCTGGTGCGGGCGATGGCGCTGGTCCGGGAGCGGGTGCCGGGAGCCCGGCTGATGGTCGTGGGCACGGGGGATTACCTCGCGCCGCTCCGGGCGCTGGCGGCGAAGATGGGGCTGGGGGACGACGTCGAATTTCCGGGCTACGTGCCGCTCGAAGAGAAAGTGGCCCGGATGCGGCGCGCCCACGTGGCTGTGCTGCCCTCGCTCAAGGAGGGCTGGGGATTGACCAACATCGAAGCCAACGCGGTGGGGACCGCCGTGGTGGCCGCTGATTCGCCGGGGCTGCGGGATTCCGTGCGTGACGGCGAGACCGGGCTGCTGTACCCCTACGGCGACATCGCCGCGCTGGCCGAGCGGCTCGTGCGCGTGCTGACCGACGTCCCCCTGCGGCAGCGGCTCGAGGCGGGGGCGCTCCGGTGGGCGGCCCGGTTCAACTGGGACGACGCGGCGCGCGAATTCGAGGCGCTCGCCCTCCGGGTGGCGGAGGGGCGGCGATGACCCATCGAACCAAGAAACTCCTCTACACGGGTGTGGGAATCGTCATCTCCGGCTACCTCGTCTGGCTGCTGCTGGAGCGGATCAATTTCGCCGAACTCTCGCGGGCGCTCAGCGGGGCCAACTACTACTGGCTTCTCCCGAACGTGGCCTTCATCGTGCTCACCATGTACCAGCGTGCCTGGCGGTGGCGGGCGATGGTCGAGCCGATCGCGGAGGTTCCTTTCCGGCGCCTGCTGGCGGCGACCTGGATCGGGTTCATGGCCAACAACGTCCTCCCCCTGCGACTGGGCGAGTTCGTGCGGGCCTACTCGCTGGCGGCGCAGGAGCGGCGGATCACCAAGTCGGCCTCGCTGGCGACCATTTTCGTGGAACGGATGGTGTTCGATCTGGTGGCGCTGCTGCTCATTTTCGGCGCCGTCCTCTATTACTCGCACATCCTGATGGACTCGACCATGCAGCGGGGTCTGTGGGTCGCCATTGCGATCGCGCTCGGCGGCATCCTGTTCATCACTATCCTCGCGAGCCGCCCGGCCCAGGTGGGGCGGTTGCTGACGCGCTACCTGTTCTTCGTGCCGGCGGGGGTGCGCGAGACGATCCGGGGGATAATCCTCAAGTTCTCGCGGGGGCTGGAGTTCCTCTCCCGCGGGCGGAGTGTCGTCTCGGTGAGTGCCCAGACGCTCCTGATATGGATTCTCATGGGCCTGTCGAACATCTTCGTCTTCTGGGCTTTTGGCCTCGACCTGCCGCTCGATGCCTCGTACGTCGTGCTCGTGGTCGTGTCCATCTCGATCCTCGTGCCTTCGACGCCGGGGTTCGTCGGGGTGTACCATTTCGGGGCGGTCTGGTCGCTCATGCAGTACGGAGTGACCAAAGAAGCCGCGCTCTCGTGCGCCCTGGTGCTCCACGCGGCCCAGTACATCGTCGTCACCATCGGGGGGTTCTACTTCCTCAGGAAAGAGCATCTCTCGCTCGGCCGGCTCGAGGCGGAGGCGGCGGAACCCGAGGGCCAATCGCCCGTGGGCCGCCGGGCGACATAGAGGGACATACCACCGATGCCCGACACCGCCTACCGTCGATATGTCCTGGCCATCCTCGCTGTCGCCCTGGTCCTCCGCGTGGGGTACCTCGCGTTCGGTGAAGTGCTGCCGGTGATGTGGGATGCCCGGCGCTACGCAGCGGCCGGGCTCGCCCTGATCTCGCTGGTGGATCATTCGGCACCCGCCGGGGCGGCTACCGAGCACGACGACCGCTACCGGTTCAGGCACTACTACGAGAAATACATCCAAGGGGAGCAGATCGAGTGGCTGTCGTACGCGCCGCACACGCTCACGCAGGCGAAGGAGGAGCTTTTTTTCAGCGGGCCGCTCTATCCGCTGGTGCTGGCGGCCGTATTTTTTGCCGCCCCCGCCGCCGATTTCACCGTCGCGCGGACAGTCGGCGTGCTGTGCGACCTTCTGGCCAACGTGCTGCTGATCGCGATCTGCGTGCGGCTGGTCGGACGGCGTGCGGCGCTGATCGCCGGCGCAATCTACGCCGTCTATTTCCCCTTCATCCTGGCCTCGACCATGCTCCTTCTGGAGACCTCCACCAGCCTGCTCATCCTCCTGACCATCTACCTCATGATCCGCAGCGTGGAGACCAATCGCCGTCGGCCTCTGGTCCTGGCGGGGCTGCTGGCCGGCGCGCTCGTGCTGAACAAGCCGACCGCCATGCTCCTGGCGATTCCGTTCCTGCTCGGGTACTATTTCTACACGCGCCCGGTGTGGGGGAGGGCGGCCTTTACGGTCCGCGCCCTTTCGTTTGCCGTGCCGCTGGCTGCTGTCTTTGTCGGCTGGACCGCGGCCGCGTCGCTCCACTATGGCCGGGTGACGCTGCGCGACCCCGAGTACGCCGATGCCAACCTCCGACAGTCGACCTCAATCCCCAACGCGGGGTATGACCTGGACATGGTCGAGGAGGGGTTCTGGGAACGGTCGGTGGCGGGGGATATCCTGGCCGACCCGGCCGGGTTTGCGGGGCTGACGGTTCAGAAATTCGACCGCCTGTGGCGGCGGCCGTACAATGACTTTCGGAAGAGTTTCCTTTTACCCGGTGCGGCCACCGAACTTCTGCATCTGGCGGTGGTTCTCGGCGGTCTGGCCGGGCTGCTGCTTTTGGTCAGAGTGCACCCGGGGCGGGCCGCCTGGCCTGTCTTCATCATGCTGTACTACACGGCGATTCATCTGGTATTTCACGCTCTGTCCCGATACAATTTCCAGGCGATGGGGATGGTCATGGCGGCGTTCGGCTATCTCGCGAGCGAGACCGCCGCGGCTTATGCGGGCCGGACACCCGCCGCGTGGGCGCGACCGGCCGCCGCTGTGGGTGTGGTGATCCTCGGGCTGGCATTCGACGCCCACTGGATCAACGCGGTGTTCGGCACCGGATTGAGCGAGGGGCTGGTGGTCGCCGCGCTGGCGGCCAAGAGCCTCCTCGTGCTGGCCGGGATCTGCCTGCTGCTGCGCCCCGTGGCCCGGCGCCTTCAGGCAGGCGCGTGGACGGTTCCGGCGGTAACCGCGGCCGTGGTTGCGATGGTCATGGCCTCGCACGCGCTGGCCTGGAACCAGTGGGCGGAGTTTGGCTGCCGGCTGGAGACGACCGACAGGAAAGCGGGGACGCGGATATACATTTCGACGCTGCGGCCAGTGGCCGATAACGAGATGCTCGCGGTCGCGGCCGATCTCAACTCCGGAGCCGGGCGGCGGAATACGTTCTCCCTGCAGATCGGAGAGGCCACCATTCCGCTGGTCGGCGGGCAGCCCCCCTTGGCCGAGTTCTTTTACCCCAAACCGACCTATCGCTACTACGCCCAGCTGATCCCGATGGGCCTCGAAGAATTCCGCCAATACGCGGTGATCCCGGTGCCGGATTCCATGGTGCGGCGGCTGATCGGGGAGCAGGGGTACCTGGAGGTGAGCGTGGCGATCAACGGCTCGCTGGCGGAAGAGAACAACTTCGTCACCCTCTGGGGACGGTACGACGGCGACGAATCGACGGGTCTGATCCCGGGGTGGCGCCGGACCTCGATCGAGCGGTTCGTGCATCAGAACGATCCGCGGCTGCCGCAGCCCGTGAAATTCGTGTCGGATTCGGCGGTTTGCTATTATATTCCGCGGGCCGACGGCGACCCGAGCGCCGGCGGCGACCTCGCGCCGGCCTGGGGCCGGCAGACCGGACGGTACAATCTGTTTCTCATGCATTTCAAGGCGGACGGCTCGGTGGATGTATACTGACAAGCGAAGGGACCAATGGCCATGCAGGTAGGCGTCATCGGCTGCGGCTACTGGGGACCGAATCTCATCCGGAACATCGCGGCCCACCCCGAGATGAAGGTGCAGGCGATCGCCGACCTGCGCCGCGAACGGCTCAATCTGATCGCCCGGCAGTACCCCACGATCACCCGGTGTTCGGCCGATGCCGGGGAGGTGATCCGGGCGCCCGAAATCGACGCCGTCGTGATCGCCACGCCGGTGTCGTCGCACTTTGCCCTGGCCATGGACGCGCTGGAGGCGGGCAAACACGTGTTTCTCGAGAAGCCCTTCACGGCCACAGTCGAGCAGGCCGAACGGCTCATCGAGACCGCCGAGCGCAAAAACCTTCGCCTCTTCGTCGACCACACCTTCCTCTACACCGGGGCGGTGCAGACGATCAAGCGGCTGGTTGACGGCGGGGAGCTGGGCGAGCTGTACTATTTCGACTCGGTGCGGGTCAATCTCGGGCTGTTCCAGCACGACGTCAACGTCATCTGGGATCTCGCGGCTCACGACGTGTCGATCATGGATTACCTGCTGGGACGGGATCCCAGGGCGATTTCGGCGACCGGCGTGGCCCACTTCGACCGCGATCTCGAGAACATCGCCTACGTGACCACGTTCTACGACCACAACCTGCTCGGGCACATCCACGTCAACTGGCTGGCGCCGGTGAAAGTGCGCAAGACGCTCCTGTCGGGGTCGAAGAAAATGGTGATCTACGACGACATGGAGCCCTCGGAGAAAGTGAAAGTGTACGACCGGGGGATCGACTTCGTCCGCGACAAAGACCAGATCTACAACATCCTCATCGAGTACCGCACCGGCGACATGTGGGCGCCGAAAGTCGAGCTCACGGAGGCGCTGCGGAAAGTGACCGCCGAATTCTACAATGCGGTCAACGAGAACCGGGCGCCGATGACCGACGGCCGCGCCGGGCTGCGCGTCGTCCGCATTCTCGAGGCCGCCAACAAGTCGATCCGCGCCAACGGCAAACTGATCGAGGTGCGGTGACGATGGCGGACCGAGGCTACACGGTGCATCCGACCGCGCTGGTGGCGACCGACCGGATCGGCGCCGGAACCCGGATCTGGGCCTTCTGCAACGTCCAGGCCGGGGTCACGATCGGGGCCGACTGCAACGTCTGCGACCACTGCTTCGTCGAGCGCGGAGCGGTGATCGGGGACCGCGTGACGATCAAGAACGGCGTGGCGGTCTGGGAGGGCGTGGTGCTCGAAGACGACGTCTTTGTCGGCCCCAACGCCGTGTTTACCAACGACGTGTACCCCCGGAGCAAAGTGTACCACGCCGAGGTCGCCCGGACGCTCGTGCAGCGCGGGGCGACAATCGGCGCCAACGCGGTGATCGTCGCCGGGCACACAATCGGGCAGTGGGCGATGATCGGAGCCGGGGCCGTGCTGACCAAAGATGCGCCCGATTTCACCCTCTGGTACGGCAACCCGGCGCGACTGATCGGGTACGTCTGCCGGTGTGCGCAAAGGCTGGAGGTTGGCCCCGACCCGGACGCCATCCGGTGCGCCTGCGGGCTCGTCTACCGGCGGGAAGGAGAACGCCTCGTCTGCGCATCGTAAGACCGATCCTATGGACGCTCGCGACACCCATCGCCGCATCCTCGCGGCCGTATTGACCTACAACGAAGGGGACAGACTCATGCAACTGGCCGCGCGGTTTCCCCGCGAGCGCCGGTATGACGTGCTGTTTGTCGACGACGGTTCAACCGACGGCTCGGCTGATTACCTGGTCAAGGCCGGCTTTCCGGTAATCCGACACGGCGAGAACCGCGGCGTGGGGGCGGGCATTCGCTCTGCCGTGCGGTATTGCCGAGAGCACGGCTACGACGTGCTGGTGATCATGGCCGGCAACGGGAAAATGCAGCCGGAGGAAATCCCCCGGCTGATCGATCCGATTCTGAGCGGGCGGGCGGACTATGTCCAGGGCTCGCGCTACCTGCTCGGAGGGGACAGCCCGAATTTGCCCCTGGGGCGGCACCTGGGGATCAAGGCTTTCACGCTCGCGACCTCGCTCCTGCTGGGCAAACGGCACAGCGACATCACCTGCGGGTTTCGGGCCTACCGGCTGGCCGTGGTCGATGACCCCGAGATCAACATTGAGCAGGACTGGCTGGGGCGGTACGAAATGGAATACTACCTGCACTGGAAAGCGGTGAAACGGGGGTGGCGGGTGGTCGAGGCGCCGGTGTCGATGGTCTACCCCGAGAGCGGCCGGGATTACTCCAAGATACGGCCCCTGGTCGGGTGGTGGTCGATGATTCGGCCCTGGATATATCTCACTCTGCGCCTGAAACGGTAGGGGCTCGTTTTTTGCGCCGCCGGTTTCCATTTCCCAAGTTCAAACTTGACACTTCAGGTCAGCCCCGATAACCTGTTTCCAAACAACTTGATGGGGCTCCGTCAATCGGTGAGTCGACAATGATTAGAGCGATTTTTTCCGTCTTTCTGGTGGCCGTCATCCTCTGGGTCAGCTATTTGAAAGTCTCGCGCGAACACGACAAGCAGCAACTTGCCTATGCAGCCGGGCGGCAGGAAGTCGGCAAAGAGCTGGCGACCAGTCGGCAGGAGGCCGAGTCGCTTCGGACCGCGATGGGGGAGAAGGAGTTGGCGTTTGGCGAGACGCTCATGACCCGGGATGCGGTCTATCAGAAACTGGTTGACTCGCTGGGGGGAACGATCGATACCCTCTCCACCGCGCTCGAAAAAACCAGAGCCCAACTGAAATCGAGCCGGACAACGGCAGCCAAGCCGAAATCGAGCGGCGCCGGCGCGGCTGCCGAAGGCGCCTCGGCGCAAAAAAGCTCTCAACACGAGCGCATTCTCGCGTACTACAATCAGAAGTTCCAGAGTCTGCCGAAGGACTTATCGACGTACGAGCAAAAGGTGGCCCTGGCGGAGATACGCGAGGAAACGGCGCGAAAGTTCAGCATCTCGCTGGCGGAGTTGAATCGCATTCGCGCCGAGCACAAGCTGGAGTATTAGCCAGCAGAAGGCGGGACAATGCAGGCCCGGGAGTCGGATTTTGCCGAAGTGGCGGTCGACCGGCTGTTTCTTGAATCATTTGCCAATGAAGCCTCGCCGTATCATTCGGATGAGGCGGAGCAGATGATTCGGCAGAATCTCGACCAGGTGCGGGAGAAACTCAAGTGGCACATCAACCACTCGCTGTCCAACCGTCAGAAACAGGTCATTAAGCACTACCTGACGGGGAAGACGGAGCGCCAGATAGCCGATTTGCTCGGGGTGACACAGCAGGTGGTGAACATTTATAAGCATCGGGCAATAAACAAATTACACAGGATTCTCACGTCCTAGCTGTATGTCAAATACCTACTAGATAGAGGGACGATTACATCACAGGTACCCGCCAGCACCTTTGATGGATAGATATAGGTAGTAAAAGGCCATAGGTCATCGCAGTCGCAAGGAGGTGGTTTTCTCGTCGTAAGCTACAATCCCTATAGCTTCACCGCTGTTCCCCGGTTACAAGTTGCATTGTGAGAGTGCCGCTAACCAAAGAGGGGGAAGAGACTTCATAAGCGAGATAGGGAGATCTGGTTCATGCCGAAGAGCAAAGATGACAAACGGTTCGCATCTCTGGGAGAGAAGGATTGCTGGCACCCCTACGGGCTACAGGTCCTTTCGCCGGCCAAGTTCTCGTCCGTAGTGGGAAAGATACTGTGCGGGCATTACATTCTGATATCGTCCCGATTTGCCCGCAGCGCCGAGCAAACCCATTGATGAGATGACGTCTCCGGCGGGGTCGGATGATCCTGCGCGACTGCGAACTACCGAATGTACGGGGCTCGTCCCGATCGACGAGCCCCGTTTCTATCGTGGATCGCGCAGCACCCTAACAGGCCGCCGGGGCCGGACCGCCGCGGAACAGGTAGTTGATCAGCAGGGTCAGGTCCGAGACCTTGACCGCCCCGTCGGCGTTGGTGTCGCCGTGGTCGAGGCAAGTCGGAGCCGGGCCGCCGCGGAAGAGGTAGTTGATGAGGGCGGTCAGATCCGATACTTTGACCGAGCCGTCATCATTGAAATCCCCGCGCAGCGTGCAGCATCCGCCGCTCCCCCCGCCGAAATCCTGCCAGAACCCCTGGTTCAGCGTGAACGACGCCGATGAGCCCGCGCCGACTGCAGTCTGGCCGACTGTCCCGTTTAGCAGGAAGTTGGCCGAGACGCCCGGCCCCCCACCGGAAGCCACGACCTGCCAGTTGATGGCGACGGCATCGGCGTCGCGCAGAGGTGCGCTTGACGCGTCCGGGGCCGGCGGCGTCGCGGTCGGCTGCATGAAGCCCGCGAGGGGCATCAGCAGGAGCGCCGCCCCGAGCACCCACCACCAGTTTCCGATTGGCCGTTTCATTCGGGTTCCCCCTTTCCGAGCCCGGGCGATTTCGCCGCGCCCTTGATAATGACATTGTAACCCTTCAGGGTCAGCGGACGCGAGATGATTAGGTCAGCCGCTGCGGATATGTGTGTCGTCCCGGCTTTGAAGACAAGAGTCGCGCCGTCCGGGGCCGATGCCAGCGCTGCATCGATATTCAGGTGGGGCGAATTCGGCGACCCGTCGCCGGCAATCGTGTTGCCGACAAACCGGACATAGTCTTCGGGGGCAATCATGGTCGCCATCCAGTCGCCCCCCGTCGTGCAGGGCACGATTGAATCGATTGGTCCCAGAGCGGCGCTGTTGTCAGGACCCCACCCGAGATTATGGAGGAACTCGCCGGTTGCGTTATAGTAGCCATAGACGAGCCACGAATGGCTGCATCCTTCAGCCACCACCGGGCGAAACCAGCGAATCTCGGCCTTCGCCGTGTCCGCATTGACAGGCAAGTGATGGCCGTCGGTTCCATACAAGAAGTACTTATGCAGTGAGTCCGGGCTAACAGCCCCTGACGTCCCGCCGTAGCCGTAGCGCGCGCTTATGGCGATAGCGACGTCTCGGCACAACCAGGCGGCGGCGGTGTCACCGGGATCGGCTACTTCATCGGTGTGGACATCCTCCATGAGCGCCCAATCGTACGTGGTCCCGCCAAAGTTGGCCGAAACCGGTACCGAGTCCGCCGGGATGGCATAGAACATGGCATCAAGCGCCGCTTGGTACGCCGGATCGGAACTGAGTTCGGATGCCTTGTCCTTGACGTAGAAGTCCCAGTAACCCCATCCGCGGATCTTCCCTCCGCCGGCTGAACTCCACTCAAACCGGTTATGGAGGATTCCTGCCGGAACAGTAATGGAATTGGGATAGGGTCGTTCCACCCACGTGGGAGAATAGCGCCGCGGGTAGTACTTCGTTTTGCTCCCGCTTCCGGTGGTCGGCCACTGCCAGTAGTACAGCAGTTGAGCTGCCGAAATCGGAGCGCAACCGGCCACACAGTGCGAATCGGTTCCGGGGTGAAGGACCGGCGCAAAGTCGTTGTAAGGCGAGGGCTGGTCCCACTTGCACGTGAGCGGCAGGCGCATAGAATCCGGGTCAGCCCGCAGATCGTCATAGACCCCGTACCCCAAGGGTACCTGTCCGGCGATCAGCGAGCGCCACGCGGACACGCGCTGGACCAGTGCGGGGAGGCGCTCGATCACCACCGGGTCATCGCGCTCGACCCCCGTCTTGATTGTCCGGTGTTTGGCCGCAATACCTTCGAGGATACACTGCACCGCCGGCACTTCCAGATCGTACTCCCCCGACGGATTGTACAGGTAGATCGGCAGCAACAGCGTATCATTGGAGCAGAGGCAGTAACCGCCGCCCGCCAGGTGCGCGATATATGCGACAACCTCGCCCTCCGCCTCGTACGGTTCCATCCGGATCACCATCGCGTCCGGCTTGGGCTGGGCCGTCACATACCGCACCCAGGTTTCCGCCGCGCGCTGGACATCCTCCGCCGGCACACTCCAACTGGTGGTCACCGCGGTCACCGTCAGCGCCAGCGCGATAAGGAGCCATGGCAGGGGAGGAGCCTTGCAGATTGACTGTTTCGTGATAGTCATTGCTTTTTCTCCTCGCCTACTGCAGGCTCACGAGCACGAGGACGAGGCCGCGGCCGCTCTCGAGGGCCGTCATCGCCTTGCCGATCACTGCTCCCTGGGCTCGGTCGAAATCGGTGACCCGCATGGCATGGCCCGGCACCGCCGAGGTCGTGAGAAGATCCCCGGGGCGAATCGGCGCCCTGTCGGCGTCCGCCAAACAATACACCCGCCCGGTCATCGCCACCGGATACTTGCCCGAGGCAATCGTCTCGGCTTGCCCCATCACCAGGCCAGGGGCGATACCCCCTGCGCCGCTCACGACGCCGGCAACGCAGTGATCATAAGGCGCATTTGCGACCGTGAGTTTGCCGGGGTTGGCCGGGTCAATGACCAGCAGCATGCCCGGCTGGATGGTTTCGGCGTTGTGCAGATCAAACGGCTCCGCGAGATCGGCGCCGCCGGTGATCTTGACGATATCGCAGGTCATGGTATCCCCGACGAGAAGAGACGAGGCCACCCGGGCACGTCCGTTGACGTCGAGGGTGGCAACGGGAGTGCCTGTGCCGATGCCCACGAAGCCGGTGCCGGAGTCGAACGTCATGACGTAGCGATTGGCCATGTCATCGTAAATGCTTAGTCTCCGGTGATCGCTCGGACGGAAGAACATGCCCCATTTGCCTACCCCATCTTCCAAGAGCCGCATCTCAGCGTTGTCCCCCCCGACGCCATCGATGAAGATTCTCTCGGTGGCTGAGAGGTCATCGCTGCACTTGATTTTACCGGCTACGTCTAGTGGCACAGTCGGGGTCCTGGTGCCGATACCGACAAAACCGGTACCGGAGTCGAAAGTCATCAGGTAGCGGTTACCCATGTCATCGTAGATGCTGAGATCGCGCCCATCGCTCGGTGCATAGAAAATACCCCATTTGCGGAGTCCGTTTTCGGCAAATCTCAGTTCCACGCCTTGGTCGACAGCGTTATCCATCAGAATGGTTCCCGCAACGTGCAGTTTGTACTGCGGCGCATTGGTGCCGATGCCGACGTTATCGCTCGAGGATTGCAGGACGACATTCGCACCATTGTCAGTCCAGCCGCTGGCCGCGCCCGCCATGGCGTAATCGGCCGTGTCCGAGGTCTTGGCCCACGACGCCACCTGGGCGTAGGGAGCGGCTGAGAGCAGAGCCCGGGGGGTCATCTCCGCGTCCGTCCCGACCTTGATCCCCAGCCAGCGGTCGGCCCCGCCAAAGACCGAGAGGTTGATGGGGTTCACCGATCCGAGGGCGACGCTGAACAGCCCGTCGGCGACGACTACTCCCGTGCGAGTCTCGGTCCACAAGGCCGTACCTCCGCTCGAGGCCGTGTAGATGGTGAAAACCATGTTGACCGTGGTGTCAAGGGGGGCGCCGCCGGTCCCGGTGAGTCTCCCCTGGTAGTTGATGGTGCCGGGCACCTGCGTGTAACCGGTCGTGCCGCTGAGTAAGACTGCGGCGAGCATGATGAAGATCCATAACACCGTTGCCTTCATAGAGGCCTCCTGCGTTGTTGGGCCAAGCGGCCCGGTTTGATTGTGGGTCGGACTGCGGTATTTCGGCATGATCATTGAAGCCTGCGCTTCGGCCCCAGGTCTCGTCTCTCCCGCGCTGCAGAACACCCGTCTCTGGTTGGGAGATGTGGAGCACCGGGGGGAAGGGCCGGGCGACGAAGCGGGGATTGCTCTCCGAAGGCAAAAGCGCACGCACGAGATCCGGTGCACACCCTGCGCTCCGCCCAAGGACCGGGACCAGGACATGGCAGCCACAGCGGCCTCCGCGACTATGCCGTAACGGCGGAAGTCCGGGCAATTGGCTCGACGTCGGTTGGGCGGACCGTCTTGTGGCGAGAAGAAGTGGTCTCGAGGCTGTCCCCGACACCGCCCTGCGTTTCGTCAGTCAGGTTTATGACTTTGACTGAAAGATACGAGGCCGCCGCGGCTGAGTCAAGTCAAATCAGATGCCCGGAGAGGAACCGCCGAGGCGCGCGGAATGGATGACGCTGCCAGGGCGCGTTTCAACTTGACTTGAGAACCGGGGGAGCGTTGTTTCCGCCAAAGCGGCCGAAGGCGCCGATCTCGTAGTCGTCCGAAAGGCCAAACCTTCGGACCGCTGGTCTGTATAACCGACCAAAGGAATCCGACTCGCAAGCGAGCAGACAGCATGGCGTTACGACAACTTATCTTCATCGTCACCCTCTCGGCGGTTCTTGGTCTGGCGGCCAATCTGGTCTCGCCCCACGCTATCCCGTACATCGGGACATGGCGGGAGTTGTCATCGGGCGACGGGCCGATCAAGCCGCCGGAGCATGCGCCGGGCGATCCCCCGTATATCGGGATCGATGTCGCCCATGTCGAGTATACCGGCGGCGGCGTGATTTTCATCGATGCGCGGTCGCCGGAGGAATTCGCCTGCGGGACAATCCCGGGCGCGGTCAATATCCCGTTTGACGAACTCCCCGAGGGGGATCTCACCCCGTATTTCGATTCCGCCCTGGCCGGAGCGCCCAGGGACACCCGGCTGATCACGTTCTGCTCGGGGGAGGAGTGCGACCTCTCGCTGCACCTGGCCCGCAACCTGCAGGCGGTCGGTTACACGGACCTGCTGATTTTTTTCGGCGGCTCGCGGGAGTGGGAGAAGAACGGGCTGGAAATGGAACGGAGGGCGAAATGCGACGGTTGATCGACAACGACTATCTGACGCTGCTCATCCGGCTGTTCGTGGGGGGTGTGTTCATCTATGCGTCCTACTACAAGATCATCAATCCGATGGATTTCGCCAAGAGCATCTGGTACTACCACATGGTGCCGGGGAGTCTGATCAACCTGATGGCGATCGTGCTGCCCTGGTGGGAACTGGTCGCGGGGGTGTGCCTGGTGCTCGGAGTCTGGTATCGGGGGACGGTGTGGTCGATGCTCCTGATGACGGTTATGTTCGGGGCGGCGCTGGCCTCGGCGGCGATTCGGGGGCTGGACATCCAGTGCGGCTGTTTCAAGGCCTCGGTGGGGGCCGGCGACGAGGCCGCGGCCACGCTCGTGCGCGACCTCGGCCTCTTCGTGCTCACCCTTCAGTTGCTCTTCTCGCGCGCGCGGCGGTTCTTTGTCGGCCGCGCACGGCCACTTACGGAAGGACGCGCGGCGTTATCAAGATGATGAGGTCGGTCGTCTTCTTTTCGTTCGACGTGTAGGTAAAGAGGAGATTTCCCAGCAGCGGGATGCGGCCGAGCAGCGGCACCCGCTGTTTCTGCTTCAGCTCGCTCTCTTTGCGCAGCCCGCCCAGGGCAAGCGTTTCTCCCTCGGCGACAGCCACCGTCGTCCGCACCGAGCGCTCCGTGGTGATCGGTTTCTGGTTGTCCACCGGGCCCGTGAAATCGATGATATCCTCAACGACCGGGATCACTTCCATCGTGATCATCCCCTCGCGGTTGACGCGCGGGGTGACGCGCAGGGAGATGCCGACCTCCTCGTCCTGGAAAGTGACGATATCCTGAATCACCGCCCCTTCGGTGAAGCGGTTGATGGTGGCGATGGGAATGACGGTTTGGATCTTGATCTCGGCCTCGTGATTGGCCAGGGTGGTGACGTGCGGATCGGAAATGAGACGGCTGTTGCCGCCCTGCTCGAGCAGGTGGAGCATGACGCTGACCTGCTCGGCGGAGAGCCGCGCCCAGGAGAGGTCGCCGTTGTTGGGATCCCAGGCGAGCGAGGAACCCGACAGACCGGACCCGCCGGTCGAGGCCGAATCGCCGCCGAGGGTGGCGGTCAGCACGGTCGGCCAGGTGAAGCCGATCCTGGTGTCGTCGTCGACGTTGGTTTCGATGATGCGGGCTTCAATGGTGACGACCGGTTCGGGCTGATCGATTTCCTCGAGCACGGCCAGCATGCGGTCCACGACCGACGGGAAATCGGCCAGGAGGAGGCGGTTGGGCCGGTAGGTCTCGGCCGCCGGGAGCGCGACCGCTTCAGCCGAGGGGGATTTGTCCAGGACAATGATCTGCCCCTGCGCCGATTTCAGGGGTTCGAGCGCCTTCTTCGCCGTCACCGGATCCAGAAAGCGCAGGGTCACGGTGCGGGTGTCAAGCTCGCCGGGGGAGACCTGGTCGAACGGTTTGACGATGATAACTTCGCCGCGCACGAAATAATTGTAGCCCATCGGCAGCAGGATAGCGTCCAGGGCGCTGGTCCAGGATACCTCCTCCAGCCGGAGCGACACGGTCCCGGTGACCTCGCCGGAAACGACAAGGTTGAGGCCGTTCTGGACGGCGATCAGGTTGAGGACGTCGGCAACGGCGACGTTTTCAAGGCTGAGGGTGAGCAGTTGGGCAGAGTCGGGCGTGACCTCCGCACCGGCCGCCGGCGCGGCCCCCAGGCAAAGACAGACAAACATCGTGCGCGTAAGCATATGGCTATCCTTTGGCGGCGACGTTGATCTGGAAGCGCCGACCGTCGGCCTCCAGCGTCACCTGCCGCTTGTTGATATCGATCACCACGGCGCCGTCCACACGGTCGCCGACCCCGACGGGCCGGCTGTTGATAATCGCCAGCGGGTGATTCTCGGAGTACACAATGCCGGACAGCCGCCAGGACGGGGCGGGGGCGGCGGGTTCCCGATCGGTGCGGCGAACCCGCACCCGGAAGGGATCCTCCCCCCAGGGCCGCGCGGCAAGGGAGGACACGTCGCTCTGACGCGCCGGCGGATCGGAGCGCGGGACAACCGCAGTGTCCGCGGCAGCGCCGGTCGCCGGCGGCGGCGTCGCGATCGGGCGCGGCCTGCGAAAACTGTAGGCACCCCACACGACCGCCAGGCCGAGCAGGACGTACAGAAACAGGCGGCGGCGGGCGGGGCTCATGCGCTGCCTCCCCTCGAGCCCAGCAGCGCCCGAAGACCGAGCTGCAGGGAGAGCGGCGCGGAACCGTCGGGAGCGCCGGCAATGATGCACCGGTTGATACCCCGGGCGTAATCGCTCCCCTCCACGTCGGCCACGAACCGGCCGAGCTGCTCGAACTCCCCCGTCACCGTGATCTCGAGGTTGAGAAACGGCGGGCTGGCGGCGGCGGCGGTGCGATCAAGCTGCAACAGCTCCTCGACGGGCGGGGTGATTTCCGCCACCCGCAGGCGGTGCCGGTCGGCGCGCGCCACCAGATCGTCGACCAGCGCGAGCACATCGGCGTGCGCGTAGAGCCGGGCGTCAAGATCGAGGCGGAGCGACTCGGCGGTCTGCTCGGCCTTGAGAAACGCCGGAAGCTGCAGGGTGAGCCGGTGCGCCTCGTCTATCCGGCGTTCGGTGTCTCTCACCGCGGCCCGGGCCGAGGCCGCCTTGTGACGGTAGGGCGTGTACACCAGGAAAGCCCACAGCACCACCAGGGCCAGGGCAATTCCTCCGTATATCAGGACCCGCGGTTTCACAGGCGCCCCCGCAGCGCGAGCTGAAATTCGAGGATGAATGTTTCGTCCTGACGGCGCTTGACGTGGCGTTCGACCGTCACGCTGTCGAAGAAGCGGCCCGCGTTCAGCCGATCGACGAAGGCCGCCAAAACTACCTCGGGAGGCACATCGGAAGATGTGACGACGCCGGACAGGCGGAGGTTGGCCCCCGCGGCGGCGGGGGTGAAGTCGTAGCGCGTCAGCCGCACTTCGGGCGGCGTCAGATGCGAAAGCTCTTTTAGATTGAGGGCCAGCGAGGTCGGATTCTTCGCGCTCGCCTTGAGGTAGGAGTCGGCGGCGGCCAAACGGGTCCGCAGGCTGCTCAGCGCGCGGTACGCTCCCGAGTTTTCATAGAGAGCCAATTGCTGCCGGAGGGCGAGGTCGGTCTCCTGCTGCACGTGGAGATCGTGGTAGAGGAATCCCCCGCCCGCGGCCAGGAAAAGCAGGACGGCGGCGACGGCGGTCCGGCCGAGGGCATCGACCCGCCGCCGGCGCCACTCGGCCCGGCGATCCGGGGGCAGGAGGTTGACCAGGTCGGAGCGGCAGAGGGCGGCCGCGATCGCCGGCAGAGCGGCCAGTGCGACGTCGCGTTCGATATGGCCGGCCAGGCGGATCCCCGCGAGACGGTCGAGCGGAAACGGCTCCACGGGGCATCCCAGCCGCTCGGACAACAGCCTCAGCAGGCGGGTGTGGCCGGCCGCGCCGCCGTAAACAAACACCTCCGGCTCGTGGAGGCGCAGGTGCTGGCCCGCGAAATAATCGAGCGACGTCTGGATCTCCGAGGCCAGCGTTTCGGCGAAGAACTCCCGCCGCGCCTCGTCGCCCGCCGTCCCCAGCATCGCCGTGCCGGTGCCGCCGTGGTGGGAGAATTCGAGATTGCCGGCCCGGTAGAAGGCTGTTTCACTCTCGCGCAGTCCGAGACGCACCAGCGTGTAGATGCGGTCGGGGTCAAAATTCGGCAGCGCGGTCAGGAGCACGCCGACCGCTTGCGCTCCGGCATACACGGCCTGAACCGGAACCGCGGCCTGTTCCAGGGGAACGAGTGCCTGGCGGAGGAGCCGGTGCGTGGCCGCAAGCAGCGCCACCCTGCACCGGCCCCCGCCCTCGCCCTCGAGTCGCGCCACCGGGCGAAAACCGCAGGTGAACTCGCCGACCGGGAAAGGGATCTGGCGGCTGGCCTCAATCTCGACGGCTGAGGCCAGATCGGCCCGACTCATTCGGGGCAGGCAGAACGTCCGGACCGTGACGCCGTCCCCGGCGACGCAGGCTGCGAAGCGGGCGCCGCGCCCGCCGTGCCGGCTCCAGAAGTCGGCGACCTGCGAGATTGCGAACTCGGAACCGGCCTCGGGAAGTGCGCCCGGCGGGAGATCCGCATGAAGGACGTCGGTAACAATCCGCCGGGCACCGAAGTGGCGGACAGCCGCCAGGGACAGGGCATCATCGCTGACCCGCCCGGCGAGCGTACGCCCGATCAGAAAGCGGCCGCGGGGCGCAAGGGGGCGTTCCGCCGGGCCGGTAGAGGCCGGGGAGGAGGGCGCGTGTGCGCCGGCGGTGAACTTCTTCAGTAGCGAGCGCATAGCGGTGTCACAACGTCACGCGAAGAGTGTCTCCGCCCCCGACGGAGAGGAGGATCCGGGCGTCCGGGTCGTACACATACGGTACGCCCCAGGCATCGCTGAGGTAATTTCCGCCGGAGGGGTCGATGTACGGGCCGTTCCAGCCGTACCGGGCGAGCCGATCGTACGGCGGGACCGAGTCGGGCCGGACCGTTAGATCACTCAGCCGTCCGGGCAACCGGCCGACATCTCCCTGGAAGCCAGCGGCCACCGGCCGGCCGCCGGCGACAATCTCAGGCGAGCCGACCAGCGCCCGCCGCAGCTCGCCCATTTCCTTTCGGGTGGCCGCCGTTTTAGCGCTCCCGCTCATGTCGGCGAGCTGCGGGATGGCCACGGCGGCGAGAATCCCGAGGATGACGATGATTATGACCAGTTCGACCAGCGTGAAGCCGGCTGGATGAACACTGAGCCGTCGATCGGAGCGGGCGGGGTCGGGCCGGATGCGCTCACCACTCATTTTCGTCGTGGGTGTCGGTGTTGGCCCAGAGCTCGCCGGAGACCGGGTCATAAACCCACCCGCCGCGGTTGCCGATGACAGTGCCGCGCACCTGGCCGGTGCCGTCGACGACCGAGTCGGGTGCATTGGACTGATACGGGTTCGGCGGCAGGCCCTGCGCCATGACCGTGCCGCGGGTCTGCAGATCGGCCAGCGAGGGCCAGGTGGCGGTGCCGGTCTGGACGGCCTGGTTGGCGTAGAAGATGGTGACCGCGGACCGCATCGAGCCGAGGGCACTGCGGGCCGACGCCTCGCGGGCTTCGCCCGAAAGATCCTGGTATTTCGGGATGGCGACGGCGGCGAGGATGCCGAGGATCACGATGATGATGACGAGCTCGATCAGCGTGAAGCCGCGCCGGTTGCGGAGTTGGTTCATGGAATCTACCTCCTGCAGGGGGCTGATTATTGGACACTTACTCTTCTATCGTTATCGGAATAATATCCCGCCCTTTTTAGCCCGCCTCAGCCGTTGAAGACCCGGATCAGGTTCCACATTGGCAGGAAGATCGCCAGCGCCAGAATGAGCACGAAAATGCCCATGACAAACGTGAGAATAGGCTCGAGCACAGCGGTGAGCTGGCGGGAGGTGTACTGCACCTCCTTGCCGTAGTGCTCGCCGACCTCGCGGAGAACCTCGGCGAGGGAGCCGGACTCCAGCCCGATGGTCATCATCTGAAGCGCCAGGGGCGGGAAGTACCGGAACTCGTGCTCGGCCAGACGGCTGTCGCGGCCCTCGCGGAAGAGACCCGCCATGGTGCGGATTTCTCCGGCCAGCGCGCTGTTCTTGACCGTTTCGGCCAGAATTTCGAGGCAGGCGATGATGGGGAGGCCGGCCTGAAAGAGCACATGGAACATCGCGGCGAACCGGGCGACGTTGCTCTTGATGATCAGCGGACCGACGATCGGCAGACGCAGAAGGCGGTGGTCGAGCCACGACTTGCCCCGTTCGGTTCCGATTGCCTGGCGCACTGCAAGGGCGGCGAGCACGAGCGCCATCAGCAGGGCCGGCCAGTAGGCGGAGACCGTATGCTGGAGCCCGATCAGCAAGCGCGTCGGCAGCGGCAGCTGCGCGTTGAACTGCCCATAGAAAGCGGTGAACCGGGGGACCACGTACAGCACGAGCACGAGGGCGGCGGCACCCAGCGCCCCCACCACCATCAGCGGATACCGGGTGCCCGCCTTGACCGCGCGCGAGAGCTCGAGGTCCTGTTCGAGCATCGTGCGCAATTGGGCGAGGATTTCGTCGAGCTTGCCGGACTCCTCGCCGGCGGCGACGCCGGCGACGTAGGCGCGCGCGAAGAGGTCGTCGTGGGCCGCCATCGCCTGTGAGAGCGGGCGGCCGGCCTGGACGGCCAGGCGGATGTCGTCGATCGCGCGGTTGAAGTGCCCGGCGGCAGGCCCGATGCGGATCAGGGCCAGGGCCCGGAGCAGCGGCACGCCCGCCCGGTACATCGTGCCCAGATTGGCCGTAAACGCAATCAGGCGCTCGTAGTGCGGCCCGGAGAAGAAGCTGAGGAGCGAAAATCCACGCCGGCCGGCGACTGCGGCCACGCGGATCGGCACCAGCTGCTGCCCGGCCAGATGCTCCAGCACCTGCTCGCGGCTGTCAGCCAGGAGCACTCCCTCGCGGGTCCGCCCCGCCGCGTCGGCCGCGCGATACTTATACCGGCTCTGCATGGACGGCTCTCCGCGACGCGCTCTCCCCCGGCCGGAGGTAATCCTCGGCGTTCGAGGTCTCTTTGAGCAGTTCCTCAAGGCAGACGCGGCCAGCCCGCACGGCCTCCAGACCGGCCTCGAACAGGGGCACGTAACCCTGGCGGCGGGCCGACTCCCGGATCTCGTTGAGGGGCGCGTTGCGCATGAGCATGTCGGCGATCGTCGGAGTCACCTCGACATACTCGTAAATGCCGGTGAGGCCCCGGAACCCGGTGTTCTTGCACTTCGGGCACCCGACGCCCTTGCGGAAATCGAACTGACTGTCCCGGTCGCGCAGCCCGGCCTGCAGCAGCACCGACTCCGCCGGCCGATAGGGGGCCGCGCATTCGGGGCAGGTGACGCGCACGAGCCGCTGGGCCAGCACGCCCTTGAGCGCCGAGGCCACCAGATAGCGCTCGATGTCCATGTCGACGAGGCGGGCGATGGCCGAGGGGGCGTCGTTGGTGTGGATTGTCGAGAACACCGTGTGCCCCGTCAGCGCCGAGCGAATGGCCATCCGAGCCGTCTCCGGGTCGCGGATCTCGCCGATCATGATGACGTCGGGATTCTGGCGCAGGATCGCCCGCAGGCAGGTCGGAAAGGTGAGCCCGGCCTTCTCGTTGATCTGGATCTGGATGATGAGCGGCAGGGAGTATTCGACCGGGTCTTCGACCGTGATGATGTTCTTCTCCACGGAGTTGATTTCGTGCAGGGTGGCATAGAGGGTCGAGGTCTTGCCGCTCGAGGTCGGGCCGGAAATCAGGATGAGGCCTTCCGGCCTGTAAATGACCGTTTTCCAGGCGGTCTCGAGGGTCGGGCCGAACCCCAACTGCCGGAACGAGAGCAGCAGGTTGCGCCGGTCGAGCAGGCGGATGACGATCTTCTCGCCGTGGATCGTCGGCAGGGTCGAGACGCGGAGGTCGATCGCGGCCTTGTCGACGGTCATCATGAAGCGGCCGTCCTGCGGGAGGCGCTTCTCGGAGACGTCGAGGTTGGCGGCGATCTTGATGCGCGAGATCAGTTCGTTCTGCATGGCTTTGGGCGGGGCCGCCTCCTCGCGCATGGCGCCGTTGATGCGGTAGCGGATGCGCAGGCGGTTTTCCTCGGGCTCAATGTGGATGTCCGAGGCGCGGTCCTTGGCCGCCCGCTCGATCATGAGGTTGACCATCCGCACGACGGCGCTCTCCGATTCGACGTCGGCGCCCGGACGGGGCGCGCCCGACTCGCCGGCCGGGGCGGCGTGGGCGCCGATGATCTGGTTGAGCGAGTCGGCCACCGAGTAGAATTCGTCGATCGCGGCCTTGATCTCCCCCGGGGTGGCGATGGCCCGCTTGATGTTCTTGCCGGTAAGGTAGCGGATTTCGTCGATGGCGATGATATTCAGCGGATCGGCCATCGCCAGCGTCAGGGTGGCCCCGATTTCGAAGATCGGAATGAGGGTGTAGCGGCGGGCGAGGCCGACCGGAACACGGCGGATCACCTCGGGGTCGATGACCATGGCGGTGAGCGTGATCTTCGGTATGCCCAGCCGTTCGGAGACGACGTCGACGAGCTGGTCCTCGGTGAGGGCATTTCTGGACACGAGAATTTCGCCCAGGCGCCGGCCGGTGAGCGTCTGCTCGGCCAGCGCGTCCTCGACCTGGGCGGCGGTGACGTAGCCCTTTTCGACCAGGAGGTCGCCGATTTTCTTTTTTTCCATAGCGTTCCGGTTCCGATACGGGTTTCGGCGCCAACGGGCCGCCGCTCGTTATATCGGCGGGGACCGATGACGGCTGAACCGCGCGGGGCCGGAGGCGGGACCGGGCCGCCGGCTTTTGGCCGGTCCGCAGCGGCCGGCGGCGGCGGCAGCCGATGGATCCCGGAGGCGCGTAGTTGTTTACAAAGGCAGCAAGGGGCCGTTTATTGGGGAGAGGAATCTGGAGAACGGATTGCAGCATTTGCCGTCACTTCTGCTTGTCATCGCCTGGTCGAGTCTCGCGGCTCTGGGGCTGCCCGCCGGGGCGGGCGCGCTGGCGCCGGAGGCCGACCTCGACAGCCTCGGCCCGATCGTCGACTCCATCGTCATCGACAACCGCAACGTCTACGACACCGACGACCCCAAGTACGACAACTTCCTCTTCCGCCTCGCCAACCGAATTCACATCGTCACCCGCGAGCACGTGATCCGGCGGGAGCTTCTGTTCCGCACCGGCGAGCCCTACCCCTATGAACTGGCGGAGGAGTCGGCCCGCAATCTCCGGTCGCGCCTGGCTCTGTACGACGCCTGGATCGAGACGGAAACCCTGCCCAACGGACACCTGCTCGTGCGGGTGGTGACGATCGACGAATGGACGTTGGCGTTCGGGCCGAGCGTGCGCACCGAGGGCGGGGATCATGAATACGAGTTTCTGCTGACCGAGCGCAACGTGCTCGGGCGCAACCAGGAGGTCAGGGCGCGCTACGTCTTCGGCAACAGCGAGAAAGACTTCGTCGACCTCGCCTACACGAACCAGCGCATGTTCGGCCGCCCGGTCCGGGCGGCCGGCGGGTACCGCACTGACCCGGTGAACGGCGTGAAATGGGTCGAGCTGAGCCACCCCTACTACAACCTCACCCAGAGCTTCACCTACCGGGCCGAGGTGGGCGCGTCGGAAGTCCGCCGGGACGTATACAGCGACGACCTCCTCATCGGGCAGTCGTTTCGGGAGGGGGACTGGTGCGAACTGGGCATCGGATCCCGGACCGGCACCTACCGGCGCAAGCTGGAGCTTTCCTGCCGCTACTACTACCGGTTTGACCGGACGGTGGGGACCGCGCTGATCGACACCGATCCCGATCTGATGGAGCAGGCGCTGCGATCGCTGCCGGACGACTCCGCCTACCACCTCGTCGAGGTGGGGACCGCCTTCTCCAACCTTGACTTCACGACGCTGACGCGGATTGACGGGTTCTCGTATACCGAGGATTTTGAACTGGGTTATGGCCTGGGCATCTCCTACGGCCGCGCCTTCCTGCCCGATTTTGACCGGCATGCCTACGACCGGCTGTCGGCGAGCGTTTCCCATGGCCGCCGGTTTGGGTCCAATCTGTGGTACGGTTCCTGGCGGTACACGGTGTGGCTCAGGGGGGAACGCGATCTCCGGCGGCTGAGCGACGTCTACAGCCGCTTCTATCGCCGGTGGTTCGAGTTCCTCACGCTGGCCATGGGGTTCAGCTACCGGTCCGATTGGCGGGCCGACGGCACCGAGGGTCTGGTCATGGGAGGGGAGACCGGGCTGCGCGGTTATGACCAGTACTTCCGCACCGGCGACCGGATGGCGGTTTTGAACCTGGAGGCGCGCTTTTTCCCCGACGTGCGGATACACTCGGCCGTGTTCTCACCGGTACTGTTCACGGACTTTGCGCAGCGGTGGAAGCGGGGGGAGGCGTTCGGGACGGGGGACGTCTACGGGGCAATCGGGGCCGGCCTGCGGATTGCGTTGGAGCACTCGGCCCGGGCCCGGCTGGTGCGGGTGGATGCCTCCTATTCGGAGGTGAATTCCTGGCGGTTTTCGATCTCGGCCGAGCAGTATTTCATCGCCCCCCGCTCCGGATTCTTCTTGACAAGCCCCTGAAATACAATAAATTATGGTGGACCGTGGAAATCTACCCCACCGGCGCGCCGCGCTCCCGTTTGCCCGCGAGCTCGTGGCGGGAACGGCGCAGGATCGGCCGCTGTTGGTAGAATACTTCGTGGTCCGCCCAAGGTCTGCGGAAGCAAGAAAAAGCCCTGTTACGCACGTTGCACTGGATATGTCGGCGGTCGGACCGATACTCTGATGGTAAGGAAGCGCCCCGGGCGCTCCGGGTGGAGAATTGATGCGCAAGCGCACGTTCCTCTGGTTCGTCATCCTTGGCCTCGGGCTCGCCGCCGGGTCGACGGCGAGCGCTGTTTCCGATGATCCTCTCGCGCTCATCGCGCAGGACTACCGGGCCGGCGCAATCACGCTCGACCAGAAAGTGCTGCTGCAGATCCAGGCCATCACGAGCCCTGCGGCTCTGCCCGACCGTTACGTTTCCGCCGGGCTGGCCGCGAGCGGCGGCGCGCTCACCCGGTGCGCGACCCCGGTAATTCTGGAGATCCGGCGCGAGTGGGAATTGCTGCAGCCGGAGACGAAAGCGGTCTTCAGCGCGGCCTTCCAGCGGGCGGTCACGGAGGCGGAGTACCTGTCCCCGAGCGGCTGGTTCAAGCTCCACTACGACACGACGGGAGCGGACGCGGTCCCGCCCGAGGATGCGGACATGACCGGAGTTCCGGATCTCGTTGAGAAGTGCGCAGCTTATCTCGACAGCTCGCGGACCCGGCACCTGGACTACGGCTACCGGATGCCCCCGCCGGACAGCGGGCTCGGCGGCGATGACCTGTTCGATGTCTACTTCGAGGAGACGGGGGCGTATGGCTACGCGATGCCGGAGGGTCCCGGTCCGGAGCCCTGGAACGACGTCTACAGCTACCTCGTGCTCAATAACGACTTTCTCGGTTTCGCTCCCAACTATGATCCGGAGGGGGATCAACTGGGGGCGGCCAAAGCGACCTGCGCGCACGAATTCCACCACTGCGTGCAGTTTGCGTATGACAGCAACGAGGACTCCTGGTTCATGGAAATGGACGCCACGCACATCGAGGACATCGTCTTTGACGCCACCGACGACAACTACAACTACCTCCCGACGTTTTTCAACGCCCCGGAACGGTCGCTGATGGAGGCCGGGTCCCATGCCTACTCGACCTTCCTCTGGGGCATTTACCTGGCCGAGAGTTTCGACACCTTGCTCATGCCGGCGATCTGGGAAGGGGCGCGCTTCCAGACGGCCTTCGCGGCCATGACGGACACGCTCTTCGGGCAGTACGGCTGGACCCGCGACAGCGCCTTTGCCGACTTCACGGTCTGGAACTACCTGACCTCGGGGCGCGACGACGGTCTGCACTACGGCGAGACCTACCCGCAGTCGGTGAAGATCGGGCGCGCGCACAGTATGTACCCGGTGTTGCTGCAGACGTCGCCCTCCAACGCGGCGGGCTACGGCGCCTGTTATATCGAATTCTACCCCGGCTCCAAGATCGGCCGCCTGGAGGTCACGGTGAACGGCGACGATGCCCGGCAGTGGTCGGCGTACCTGATTAAGTCGACGGCGCCGAACGTGCACACGGTCGAGAAGATCCCGCTCGCGTCCGGTTCCTACTTCGGGGTCGGCCGGGTGCCGGAGTTTGAGTCCTACTACCGGGTCGCGCTCGTGGTGGCCAACATCATGGAGTACTCCTCCGGCGCGTTCTTCAACTACTCGGCCGAGGTTATCCCCCCGTACGAGGTGACATGTGCGGCGGTGACCCTGGATTCGTCGGTCTACTCCGGCGGGCGCCGCGATTTCGAGTTCCTCATCACCAACGTCGCCCCGCTCTCCGACATCATTGACGTGACGGCCCGGGACGACTCGGGATGGGTGGTGTCCGGTCCGGCGGCCTACAGCCTGAGTCCGGAGTCGGATTCGGTGGTGCGGGTGCAAATTGCGCCGCCCGAGGGGACAGTGCTCGGGAGCGTGTCGGCGGTGTGGTGCCGGGCCGCCTCGCGGGGCAACCCCGCGGTGGTTGATTCCCAGTTGGTGTTCGCGCAGACGGTTCTTCAGCGGGGGGACGTGAATTTCGACGGCGGCATCCAGGTGAGCGACCTGACCTATTTCATCGCCTATCTCTTCCGCGGCGGCGCCGCGCCGGTCCCCGCGGTCGCGGCCGGGGACGTTTCCTGCGATGGCGGGGTGGATGTGCGCGACCTGTCCGCCCTCGTCGCCTACCTGTTCCGCGGCGGGAGCCCGGCTCCCTGCAATCCGTACTGATCAATTGCCGGTTTTTTGTTGACACGGGTGCACCGCCCCGGTATCAATTCAGGCAAAAGTAGATAGACTTTGCTTCTTTCGCCATTGTTTCCGTCGTTTTGCTCGTCAAGGAAGATGTGCGGAACGCGAAAGAGGGGGAAACATGGATCGCGGATTCGAGCCTAAAATCCTCATTTGCAGTGAGTGCGGACAGGAGTTCGTGTTCACCGCCGCTGCGCAGCAGTACTTTGCCGAGCGCGGGTACATGGACGACCCGAAGCGCTGCAAGACCTGCCACACGCAGTACAAGAAGGATCAGCGGAGCGGCAGCCGGACGGCCGACTACAACCACTCCGAGATCCACTATCCCGAGTAGCGGGCGGCGGCCAAAAGAGAACCCCGGTTTTTCGCCGGGGTCCGCAGGGCGGCGGCATTGCCGCCGCCGGTGAGCCGAACTGAGGGGGGAGAGCTATTTCAGCAACAGCATTTTTCGCGCCCGGCTGCCCGAGCCGGTGGTGAGGCGGTACAGGTAGAGACCCGAGGCGGCCGTCCGCCCGGCCTCATCGCACCCGTCCCACGTCCGCTCCGTCCGCCCCGCCTCCGCCGGCCCGTCCATCAGGGTCCGCACGCGCTGCCCGACAATGTTGAAGATCTCCAGCGTCACGTGCATCGGGCCGCTCAATTCGAAACTGATGGTGGTGCTCGGGTTGAACGGGTTGGGGTAGTTCTGCGCGAGCTCGAACGCGGCCGGCAGCGTGGGATTGTCGTCGCCCGAATCAACATCGGCCGCCAGCCCGACAATGAGATCGGCGGTCATCACGGCGGCCGAGGGCGAAATGTTGTCCACTTTCGTAAACGAGGTGCCGGCGAGGTAGGAGTCGGAATTCGGGGTCGTCGTCGCGTCGAAGACCCGGCGGTCGAGAGCGCCGGGGAAAGGATCGCCGGCGTCGCCGTAATCGAGCCTCTTCTCCAGCTCCCAGAGGCCGTCCGCCTGTTCCAGCGCCACCCGGTAGTGTTCGGCCGGATTCATCCCCGCGCCCGGCCACCACTCCTGGGTGTTGTCGGTGTTGTCGGCGGTCGCCTTGGTCTCATCGATATGCCAGATGAACAGGCCCGAGGAGTACAGGTACGAGTCATAGCCGGTCCGCTGGCGGTTCTCGACGAGGAAGTACTCGGGGCTCGGCGAGCCTCCCGACCACAGGCGGTAGATGGGTCCGCCGCTTTCGACTGCGGCGATCTCCTGCCCGACCGCGTTCGCCGTCACATTCGTGTAGGCGGCGAATCCCATCCGGATGCGGCTCCAGGCCGAGGGGTGGGAGGGAGAGCCGCCCATGCCGCCGGGACCGAGCCAGGATCCGTACGCCATGAGGCACCACACGCCCAAGCCGCGCGACTGCGTGCCGTCGGTGTCGTACAGGTCGGGCACGCCGAAGGCGTGGCCCAGCTCGTGGGCGTAGACGCCGATCGTCATGTCGCCCGGATTCACCCACAGCTCCGGCTGGATGGTGAAGTCGGAAATATACACGCCGTCTTTGAGACGTGGCGTGATGGCCCACTGGTGGGACCAGATGTCGGCGTTGCTGCCGGTCTTCTCGGCCCCCGACCCGGAGTGGATCAGAATCACGGCGTCAACATAGCCGTCGCCGTTGTTGTCATATTGCGAGAAATTCACAAAGGGGTCAATCTGGTCGACGATATCCTCCGTCAGCCGCTGGCTGTTCTGCGGGTAGTCGCCGAGGGCGTTCTGGTTGTTGACGTACCACGCGTATGTCTGCGGGGCCGTCCGCCACCCGTGGGCGGAGGGGAGGTTGAGGGTCACGATGTCGAGCTGCGCGTAGGACACATCGCGGTAGTAACTGCGCAGCGACCGGCCCGCCGAGTCGAACAGGAGCGAGTCGAAATAGACCGCCGGGACGGCCGAGGGATGGTCGGAGAACTGGACCAGGACGGCCAGCGCCCGATAGGCGCCGGACGCGGGCGGCTGGCCCGGGACAAGCCGCGGCGGACCGTCGGGGACGCGGCGCATGGTCATGCCGGTCGACACGCCCTGGACGCGGAGAGCCGGCCGGTGGGCCAGGAAATACGGAGCCGGCTGTGCGCCCGCTTCTATCTTCGCCAGCAGGTCGGGATGCGGCGGACAGGCCGAGACCGCCAGCCCGAGGGAGGCGGCGACTCCCAGGCCCAGCAGGGATATGAGCAGGTCGTGTGTGCGCGACATGTTCCCCAATCTCCTTCTTTAGAGGTGCAGCCCGATAGAGAGGGCGGCGTTCAGACCCTTGGCCGAATAGGGCGAAAGGTCGGTCCCGGTCATCACCGCTGCGTCGAAGAAAAGCGGACCGGCGGCCACGCCCGAGCCGAACGAAAAGGCGGTCGGCTGCTCGCCGCCGGCGGCAAACCCGGCGCGCAGCGGGAGGAACCGAAGGTGCCGCGACTCCAGGCCGAGACCCAGCCGCGGTTTGGTGGAGGCCCCCGCCGCCCGGCGGAACCCCTGCTGCCAGTCGATCGCCCAGAGGAGCTTTCCGGAGGTGCGGGCGAATCCGGCGGTGAGGACCGCCGGGAGAGTCGTGGTGAACGGATCGAGGGACCGCGTCCCGCTCTCCGCGACCACGAAATCGTCGTCCATGTTGTCCACGGTGACGGTGTCGAAGCTGAAAATGTAGCGGTGCTCTTCGGGCGTGCCGCTCCACGACAGGCGGCTGACGAGGTTGCGCACCTGGAGGCCGGCGGTATAGGCGTCCGATATTTTCAGGGCGGCGCCGAGGTCGAGGGCGAAGCCGGAACCGCCGCTCGCGGTGCGGGCGACGAGGCGCCCCTCGCCTTCAAGTCCGGTGGCGAAAGCGGCGGCCAGCCCCTCGAGTTCGACCACCTGCTCCACGGCCAGCCCGCGGAGATATTTCAGCGTCCCCCCGACCGCGAACTGGCGGGAGCCTGCCGTGTAGAGCGCGCGCCCGTACGAGATCCCCGCCGCGGCGTAGGCGACGGCGTCCGAATAGGAACCGGTAATGCTCACCGAATCGCCGAAAGTGTTCCCGTTGAGCACGAGTTCGAGCAGGTCGCGGGAGAGCTGGACGCCGGCCTGCCCCACGCCCGAAGTGCTAAAGGCGAATGAGCCCTGGGCGAACGAGACGGCCGAGGCCTGGACGTCCGCTGTGAGCGCAAGTCCCTGCGGCGGCACTTTGCTCAGGAGGTCGGCCTTGTCGTCGTCGGTCAGGAAGGCGCCGGTGTAGGCGTTGTAATCGCCGAGGGTGAAGGCGTTGTTGGTCAGGTTCAGCCCAAGGCCGGCGATCTCCACCTCGCTCCGGCGGTGGCCGTCCAGACCGAGATTGGCCGGATTGTAGCGGGCTGCGTCGACGCCGGCGGCCAGGCCGATGTAGGCGTCCCCCATGGCCATCCCGCGGGCCGAGGCTGCCGCCGCAGGCGTTCCCGGCGCAAGGAGCAGGGCGGCGGCTGCGGCCGGGATCAGCAGATACGCTGTGCGCGGGTGTGAATTCATGCGTGCGCTCCCTAAAAATCGCCGTCAAAGAGGTAGTCAATCTCGAGTCGCCCGGTGATCGAGAGGTAATCGTCGGCCGTGAACGTCACGGTCTGCCCGTCGGAGCCCGCCAGCATGATCTGATGCCCCGCGTAGAGGACGGGGTTTTTCAGAATCCTGATGTCGACCGAGTCGAGGAGGATTTCCTGCTCGGCGGACTGGATGGTGTCGATGGCGATGCCGCCGGGGCCGACCGGAGCGGCCGCCAGACCCAGGGAATCAAACCGCAGTTGCGGCGCGCTGAACAGGGAGGCGGAGTCGCCGCCGAGAAACACGTTGACATGCGCGCCGATCGGCAGCCGGCTGGTCAATCGGTAGACAAAGCGCCCGGAGAGGAAGTGGTCGGTGATGAGGTCGATATCGGTCTGGTCGATGGACTCGCCGGTGATGTCGGTTTCGACGACGGTCGGGTGAACCACCATCTCCAGCGGAGCGTAGAGGCTGACCCGCCCGACGACGAAATCACTCCGCGTGATCGTGCCGTAGTACGCGCCGTTGCCGAAACTGATCGACCCGGAGACGTCCAGGCGCGTCGGCAGCGGGTAGAGGAAATCGGCCGCGGAGTCGTTGACGACTGTCGTGGTGGCCGCGGTGCTCAGGCCGCGGGGGGCGATGTCGCTCACGAAGGTTGTCTGCGCCCCGTTGTCGCCGGTGAGACTCACGTTGACTGCCCCCGGCAGGTCGATGCCGTTGTCGATTGTCAGCGTGAGAACGGCGCAGGTGAGTTCGACCTGCTCCAGACCGGTCGGGATATCGAGATCCTGCGAGAGGCCGTCGAAATTCGCCCGCACCGACTGAAAGACGCCGGTGACCGAGTGGAAAGTGACGTCGGAAATGCGGGCCGCGACGGTGAAGCTGTCGGTCTGGTCGACCGCCACCAGCGCATCGCCTGAGCCGGGCATGGCCGCGCCGGCGATCACCCGGATGTGCTGCGGGGTCGCGGTCACGGCGGGCTGCAGCGCGTAGCCGGACAGGTCGACTGTCACCTCAGCCTGCGAGCGCGCGGCAACCGGTGCGACGACCGCCAGCGGCTGACCGTAGTAGGAAAAATCCGGCGCCGAGACGGTGACGGTTGCCTCGAGATTGGTGGCGTTGTGCACCGTCAGGTTCAGCACCCCGCTCGCCAGATAGGCCGAGTCGAGACGGTCCGTTTCCGCCAGCGGCGCCTCGGTCGAGTCGGCGCGGGCGAGAGCCGGAATGCGCGCCGTGGCCGACACCGCCTGGAGCGTGTCGCCGAAAGCGAAGCCGGTGCGGAGGTAGCGCCCGGAGGCGGCCCGGACCGTGTCGCTCAGCGTGTGGTACCCCGCCACCAGCGTCATGTCGCTCGCAATGGTCGCCCCGTCGAGGGGAATCGCCACCTGCGCCTGCGCACCGCTCGGCAGGGGATCGGGGGAGGCGCCGGAGCCGATGATCGCGCCGGTTGCCGTCTCGACCAGATCGAGGCTGATGTTGTCCAGGGTCAGGTCAAGTTCATTGTCGATCGTGACGTCGAGCCGTCCGCGCGCCAGCGTCGCGGTGCGGAAACTCGCGATCGGCGGCAGGGCCGTCGCAATGGTGAAAGTGGTGTCTTCCACCAGAACCGAGTCGCCGATGAAGGGGAGACCGAGGCCGCCCAGTTGGGCGAAGCGGACCGTCACCGGGGCCAGGGCGGGAATTTCGAGGTCTACGGGGCCGAGACGCTCGCCGGCCAGGAAGGACAAATCGGCCGTGGCCAGCGCGTCCTCGTCGAGGCTCACTGTATCCAGTTCTTCCGTGAGGCTGAAAATGACCCGGCCGGAATCATCGATTCCGAGCCCCTCCTGATCCATCTTCCGGAGCAGTTCTCCCATGGGGTAGGTCCGGTTCACCACCGGGACCACCGCGTGGGTGGTCCAGGTGGGTGATTCCGGAGCCTTGATCGTGCACTGGGCCAGCGTGAGGAAGACCAGTGCGATGATGACGCCAAGCAGGAGCTTGGTGCCGGCTTTGAGGAAGAACATGGCGATCGGCGAACCGGAGTCCTCGCGCGACCGTCGTTGGTCTAAACGCCCCATAGGGTCCCCCTTACGGCACAGCAGTTTCAGGACTGTTTCCACAACAGGGGGGTGCAAACCGGATGCCGGGTGCCGACGCTCGCGTAAGCAATACGACGGCAGCGACTTGGGTCAGCCGGGCGGCTTCGGCGCGGGACCGGTGCTGGTGAGAAGACAGCGGAAACTGTGGGCGCGATCCCCCAATTCCCACTGCGCGGCCGGATTGCGGGAACGTCGCCTGCCGGGGCAACGTTACGGATGACAGAAGCTGACAGGTTGATGATTTCGATTGACTCGCGAGGCTCAATCTGCCATTCTGTCCCGGCCTCCAACGCTTCAGGGTTCGTTCCGGGGGGATCCTGATACGTACCGGGACAGGTCCGGTCCCAGATTCCCCCGAACAAAGACCATAACAGGAAAGGCTGAGTGCACAACGACGAACCGCAGGGGGGGAATAGTGCCGCTCCGCAGGGAGTTTCCCCGGATCTGTCGGCACGCGATGCGGGATTGCTGCTGGAGCAGGCCGGTATCGGCCTGATGGTCATGGACCCCGCCGGCACAATCCGCTACGCCAACAACGCGGCGCCGCATCTGCTTGGGATCGAAGCGGGGCTGGTCGGCCGCCCGATGAGGGATCTCCTGCCCCTGCGGGAGCATCCGCGGCTGGCAGAAATCCTGGCGGCGCCGGGAGAGGACCAGCCCGATGCCGAATGGCGGATTCTCCTCAGCGAACCGGGCGGCCGTGGCCCCCAGCGCGAGATTGCCCTCGAATACAGTTGGCTGCGGACCGGCGCGGATCGGCGCCTGTATGCGACCGTGCGCGCGATCGGCGGTTCGGCGGCGCGAGACGCGGGGTCGTCGCGAGTTAGCGGAACTCCGGCGCCGGAGCTCGATTACCGGGCGATCGCCGACTGCGCCTACGACTGGGAGACATGGATAGGGCTCGACGGCCGCTTGGTGTGGGTGAACCCGGCCGTCCACCGCATCACCGGGTACACGCAGGAAGAGTGTTTGGTCATGGCCGACTATCCCGACGCGCTGCTGCATCCGGATGACCGCGCCCGCATGGTCCGCAGTTTCCAGGGGGCGATGCGCGGGAGCACGGGCAACGACATCGAGTTCCGGGTATTGCGCAAGGATGGGCGGTCCGTCTGGGTGGCGGTGTCGTGGCAGCCGATTCTCAGTTCGGCCGGGGTGCTGCTCGGCCACCGGTCAACGATCCGGGATATCGGGCGGCGCAAGGCGGTCGAGGAGGAACTTCGCGAAAGCCGCCGCCAACTGAGCACGCTTCTGAGCAATCTGCCCGGGATGGTGTACCGCAGCGCCAACGAGCCGGAGTGGCCGATGGATTTCGTCAGCGACGGGTGCTGTGCCCTGACCGGCTGCGAGGCCAGCGAAATCATGTCGGGCCAGGTTCCCTACGGCAACCTCATCCACCCCGACGACAAGCAGATGGTGTGGGACGCTGTGCAGGCCGGGATCACGATCGGCCGGCCGTTCCAGATCAGGTACCGGATTGTGCGCAAAGACGGCGCGGTCCGGTGGGTCTGGGAGCAGGGGCGGATGGTTGAAATGGAGGGGGGACGGTCAGCGCTGGAGGGGTTTATTGCCGACATCACGGTCCCAAAACTGGCCGAGGAGGAGCTGCGCCGCCGCGAGCAGCAGTACCGTTCGGTGGTGGATTCGTCGCCGATGGGAATGCACCTGTACCGGCTGGAGCCGGACGGGCGGCTGGTGTTCGAGGGGGCCAATCCGGCCGCGGACCTGATCCTCGGCGTCTGCAACGAGAAATTCCTCGGAATGACGATCGATGAGGCGTTTCCACAACTGGCGCAGACCGAAGTCCCGCAGCGTTACAGGCAGACGGCGGCCCACGGCGTAACGTGGCAGACCGAGCAGTTGACCTACCAGGACGAGCGCATCACGGGCGCTTTCCACGTGGTCGCGTTCCAGACTGCGCCGGGGCGCATGGCGGCCATGTTTGAGGATATCACGGAGCGGAAGCGGACGCAGGACGCTTTGCGCGAGAGCGAACACCGTTTCCGACTGGCTTTCCGCACGATCCCCGACGCCGTGGCGATCTCCCGCTTCGACACCGGCGTCTTTGTCGAGATCAACGAGGGGTTTACGGCCAACACCGGGTATACGCGCGACGACGTCGTGGGCGTGCCGGCCGACCAGGTCCGCGTCTGGGTCGACCCGCGGGTCCGCGAACATCTGGTGCGCATGCTCTTCGAACGCGGCCACATGGAGAACCTGGAAGCGGAGTTTCGGCGCAAAGACGGCACGGTGCTGGTCGGGCTCATGTCGGCCTGCCTGCTGACTCTCAACGGCCGGCCGCACATTCTCTCGGTCACCCGCAACATCCAGGATCTCAAAGACACTCAGGAGGCCCTCCGCCGCGAAATGGAACGGGCGCAGCAGTACCTGGATGTGGCGGCCACGCTGATGATGGCGGTCGCGGACGACGGCCGAGTGCTCATGGTCAACCGCAAGGGAGCGGACCTGCTGGGGTACCGGGAAGAACAGCTCATCGGGCGGTCGTGGATTCGGGATCTCCTGGCCGACGAGGACCAGGAGCAGACGGAAGCGACCTTCCAGAAAGTGGTGTCGGGGCGGATGCAGGGGCTGGATTACTACGAGTGCCGCGTAGTGACCGCCTCGGGCGAAAAGCGGCTCATTGCCTGGTACCTGACCGACTTCCGGGACAGACACGGAGCTATCCGGGGCATTTTGACTTCCGGGATCGACATCACCGAGCGGCGCCGGATGGAAGAGGAGATGCAGCGCATATACGAGCAGCTCGAGCATGAGCACGATGCCCTGCAGAAGAAGAACATTGCGCTGCGGGAGGTCCTCGGACAGATCGAGGGGGAAAAGGACGCCATCAAGCGTCTGGTGGTCGCCAACATCGAGTCGGATATTGTCCCTACCGTGCAGCGCCTCCGAGGCATGGCGAGCGAGCCCCAGGGGCCCCTGCTCGACCTGCTGGAGGACAGCCTCGCGCATATTGCGTCAGAATTTGCCGCCGGTCTAAAGGAGCGGTTTCACGGTCTGACGCCGCGGCAGGTACAGATCTGCCGCCTGATCAAGAACGGGTACAGCTCCAAGGAGATTGCGGAATCAATTGGGACATCGCTGCTTACAGTGCACAAGCACCGCGAGGCAATTCGTGACAAACTTGGGCTAAAGAACCGCAACATAAGTCTCAATTCTTATCTGCAGACACTATGATTGCGTATTATGAATACGCAATACTCTGGTAATCTACTCTTATTGACCTTTTCCGTCAATTCACCGATTTTCCTGTCAGAAACCGCCGAAACTCCCGGACACCGGGTCAGGCAGCTGGCGACGGCAGCGTGCGCGAGACCACTGTCGAGAGCGTGCAGCCGACAGAACTGACAGCGGGTACGACAACGATGACAACGTGGACAGACGGCTTGGCCAGGGATGTGCACCGGAAAAGCTGCCTGACCCGGTTGCCGGGAAAATGAGAGAACGAGACCGACGCCTCCACAATTTGCTCCTAAGGCGCAGGTGGTAAAGAGGAATCAGCTTTTGAGAACGCAGAACTCACACATTGACGGGACCGTCTGCCTCCGGTCGACTCCGGCCCGGGGCCCGCACTGCCGCGGGCGGGCGGAGCAAGGCATTGGCCGGGGACCGGACCGCCGCGTCAACAGGCACAAAGGGGACTTATCTTGACTAAGTCGGAACGACTGATGTACGTACTCGGCCTGTTAAAGAATCAGACGGCCGTGCATATCGCTGATATGGCGCGCGAGTGCGGCGTATCGGAGCGGACTGTGTATCGCGATATCAGCTCCCTCATCAAGCTGGGCTTTGTGGTCCAGTACCGGGACGGCTACAAGCTGACTCCGGATGCCGATCTGCCGCAGACGTCGCTGAGCGGGTCGGAAGTCGCGCTGGTCAACTACTGCCTGCGGACGAACGCGCTGGCGGCCCATCCGTATTTCCGCCGGCGCTTTGCCGCGATCGAGCAGAAACTGCGCGGGTTCGCGGGCGGCGCGGACCGCGACGACGAGCGGGCGGTGGAGTTCGAGTCGAGCGAATCGGCGCTCAATGGGGCCACCGACCCCGACCTGCTCGCCGAGTTCTTCCGCGCTCTCCAGCAGCGGCGTAAAATTCGCATCAAATCCAAGGACGCCGGCGCCAACGGCGGTGACCTGTATACCCCGATCTCGGTTGGGCTGCGCCATCAGGGGCAGGTGCTGAAGGTGGCCGACGACCAGGGACGTGTCGTCGAGTACGTGCTCGATTCGCTGGCCTGGATCGGCGTGACCGATGTGCCGTATCGCCGGCCGGCGGCCGCGGATCAGGCATCCTCTTCGGTGGTCTGACAGTTCAGAGTTGACGTCACCTCCCCAAAACCGGTTCATTCTTCACTGAATGGGCCGGTTTCTTATTCGGGACATCGCTGTCGCCGGGCTGGTGGCCGCCATGTACGCGGTGCTCAGTCTGGCTTTCGCGCCTATATCATTCGGCGTCTACCAGGTGCGCGTCGCCGAGGCCCTGAGTGTCCTGCCGTTTCTGACGGGGGCGGCGGTGCCGGGGCTGTATGCGGGGTGCCTCCTGGCCAACATCTTCGGCAACATGGGCTGGCCCGATATCGTGTTTGGGCCGTTCGTGACGCTGGCGGCGGCGCTCATCACCTACGGTCTGCGGCGTCTCGGCCGCCGGGCCGCGCTGGTCCTGGCTGGGCTGCCGGTCGTGCTGCTCTGGGTCGGGGCCGTCTACCTGCTTTCCGGTTTCCACCTGGCGGTGGCGACCGTGTCGGGCGCGCTGCTGGCCGCGGCGGCGATCCTGCCGCTGGTTCCCCGCAAGGGGGGACGGGCCGGGCAGCAGGAGTACCGCGAGTGGCTCGGGACCCGGTTGGTGATCGCGCTCATCATGGCGCTGGTGGCGGCGATTTTTCTGACTGCTACGAAGGACGCCTATTTCATCGTCGCCGGCGGACTGCTGGTGATCGCCGCTGTGGCCGGCGCCGCTGTTCTCGCCTGGAGCCTGGTTTCGGATGTCGGTCCGGCGATCCTGCTGGCTCCCCTGCCGCCAGTGGTGCTCAATGCGTTCGGGGTGGCGGCCTACCTGGCGCCGCTGCTTGGCGTGAACTACTGGTTTGCGGCCCAGATGATCGGGGTGGGGCAACTGATCGCCTGCTACGTCATCGGTCTGCCGCTGTTGCTGCTGCTGCGCCGCCGCATGGTCTTCGCCGTTCCGCCGCGCGAGACGTAAACCCGGACAGGGAAGGACTTTTTCCCCTTGCCAGGGCGACCTCCGGCGGTTATTATGTACGCCGAAAATTGAGATAACCTGCGCGCCGGCGGCTGGTTGTATGCGCCGGACGCCAACTGCAACTGGTGGAGCAGCATGAAACGGATTCTCATCACCGGCGCGATCGGTCAGATCGGTACGGAGCTCACGATGGCCCTGCGGCAACGCTACGGGGCCGACCACGTCATCGCAACCGACATCCGGATGCCCGCCGACCGGTCGTTCCTCGAATCGGGACCGTTTGAGTTCCTCGATGTTCTTGATCCCCACCACATTACCCGCGTCATGTCGATCCACCAGGCCGACACCATCTACCATCTTGCGGCTATCCTCTCGGCGGTCGGCGAGAACCGCCCCAATCAGGCCTGGCAGGTCAATGTCAACGGCCTGTACAACGTCCTCGAGGCGGCCCGCCAGTACCACTGCGCCGTGTTTGTCCCCAGTTCGATCGGGGTGTTCGGCAACTCGACCCCTCTGGATCGCACGCCGCAGGTGACGATTCAGCGGCCGGAGACGATGTACGGCGTGACCAAGCTGGCCGGGGAGTTGCTCTGCCAGTACTATTTCCGGCGGTTCGGCGTGGACACCCGCGGCGTCCGTTTCCCCGGCATCATCTCCTACGAGACCGAGCCGGGCGGCGGCACCACCGATTACGCGGTCGAGATTTTCATCGAAGCGATCAAGCACAAGAAGTACACGTGTTACCTGAGGCCGGACACGAGTCTGGACATGATGTACATGCCGGATGCGATCCGGGCGATGGTTGACCTGATGGAGGCCGACCCGGACCGCCTGGAGCACCGGAATGCCTACAACGTCACGGCCATGAGTTTCACCCCCTCGGAGCTGGCCCGCGAGATCACTCAGTATGTGCCGGGGTTTGCGATCGAGTACCAGATCGACCCGGTGCGGCAGGCGATTGCCGACTCCTGGCCGAACTCGATGGATGACTCGGCCGCCCGCACCGAGTGGGGGTGGCGGCCGGAATTTGACATGCGGGCGATGACCCGCGGGATGCTCGAGGTTCTGGCCAAGCGGCACGGCCATACGGATTTCCGCCTGGTGTCACGGTGATATTCGGAGTCGGCCTTGATATTGTCGATGTAGAGCGCGTCGCGCAACAGCTGTCGCGTCACGCGGGGCTCCGGGAACAGGTGTATACGGCGGACGAGATTTCATACTGCAGCGGGCGGCCGCACGCCGCGCGGCATTTCGCCGCCCGGTTCGCCGCCAAGGAGGCCTTCCTGAAAGCGCTTGGTCTCGGGCTGGGCGCCGGCATCGGCCTGAACGAGATCGAGGTGGCGACTGCTTCCGGCGGGCCGGCCCTGCGGGTTCATGGTTCGGCGGCGACGGTTCTCGCACAGCGCGGAATCCGCCGCACCCGCCTCAGCCTGGCCTGCCCCGCCCGTGTCGCATCGGCGATCGTAATTCTGGAAATATAGGAGGACTGCTTCGACATGACTCACTTTGGATCGTATGACACCCGTGCGCGCGGTTTCGACTGGTCCATCGCCGAGAAGGAACTCGAGTACCGCCCGGGCGAGGTGATCAACATCGGCTGGTACTGCTCCGACCGCATCTGCGAAAAGGGGCTGGGGGACAAGCCGGCCCTGCTCTGGGAGGATGCGACCGGCCGGGAGCGCCGCTTCACCTACAACGAGATCCGCCTCGCGTCGAACACGATCGGCGCGTTCTTGCTCGACCAGGGGGTGATCGACGGCGACCGCGTCTGCCTGTTCATGGACCGCATCCCCGAGCTCTACCTGTCGTTCCTCGGCGTTCTCAAGGTCGGCGCCATCGTCCAGCCGCTCTTTTCGGCGTTCGGCGAGGAATCGCTCCTCCTGCGGCTCAAGGACGCCGGGACGCGGGTGATCATCACGCAACGCAAGCATGCGCCGAAGGTGCGGAAGATCCTCGATCAGTTGCCGCAGCTCGAACGCATCATCATCGTCGACTACGACGGCCGCAAGCCGCTCCAGGAGAAGGAAGTAGCGTTCAGTCTGGAGGGCGCGCCGCCGGTTGAAAAGCTCGCCATCTATCCCGCCCGGGCCGAGACGCCCTCGGTGCTGCACTACACCTCCGGCACGACCGGGCAGCCGAAGGGGGTCAAACACGTCCACTACTCGCTGATCGGGCAGTACCTCACGGCCAAGTGGGCGCTCGACCTTCACGACGACGACATCTACTGGTGCACGGCCGACCCGGGCTGGGTGACCGGCACGTCCTACGGCATCATCGCCCCGTTCGCGCTGGGCGTGACGCAGTGCGTGCTCGACCAGGGATTCTCCGCCGAGGCCTGGTACCGGTTCATCCAGAAATACCGCGTGACGATGTGGTACTCGGCGCCGACGGCGATCCGCTCGCTCATGAAGGCCGGGGACGAGATCATCAAAAAGTTCGACCTCACCTGTCTGCGTCACCTGGCCAGCGTCGGCGAACCGCTCAACTCCGAGGCGGTCGTGTGGTCGCAGCGGGTGTTCGGCCTGCCGTTCCACGACACTTACTGGCAGACCGAAACCGGGGCGATCATGATCACGAATTTTCCGGGGATGCCGATCAAGCCGGGGTCGATGGGCCGCGCTTTCCCGGGCATCGCCGCCTGTGTCGTCGATCCCGTCAACCACCAGCCGATCGACCGGCCGAACACAATCGGCCTGATCGCCATCAAGCCGGGCTGGCCATCGATGATGCGCGCGTACTGGAACAACGAGCCGACCTACCGGGCCAAGTTCAAGAACGGGTGGTATCTGACCGGCGACCGGGCGAAGATCGACGCCGAGGGTTATTTCTGGTTCACGGGGCGCGACGATGACATCATCAACACCGGCGGCCACCTGGTCAGCCCGTTCGAGGTGGAATCGGCCCTTCTGGAACACCCCGCGGTGGCCGAGTCGGCGGTGGTGTCCAAGCCCGACCCGATCAACATGGAAGTGGTGAAGGCGTTCGTGACGCTGAAACCGGGGCATCAGCCGGGCGCCGACCTCGAACTGGAGATCATGAACTTCATCCGCAAGAAACTGTCGCCGCTGGCCATGCCTCAGGAGATCGAGTACGTGCCGGGGCTGCCGAAGACGCGGAGCGGCAAGATCATGCGCCGCCTCCTCCACGCCAGGGAGTGGGGCGAGGAGGTCGGCGATGTGTCGACGCTGGAAAACGATTAACCGAGCGGCACGCTCGTGTGGAGCAGGAGACTACCATGGATGAGATGACCAAAGTTGTTCTGGATTACGTCAGGCGCGAGTACCTCGAGGACGAGGACGACGAGCTCGATGTCCACACGCCGCTGATCTCCGGCGGCATCGTCGACTCCTTCTCGATGGTCTCGCTCAAGCGGTTCCTGGAGAACAAGTACAAGATTTCGATTCCCGACGAGAAGGCGACTCCGGAAGCGTTCGACTCGGTGACCAAGATCGTCTCGCTCGTGCGCGAGTATGTGAAGTAAGCGCCCGGTGGCCGCCCGCCGGACCCGCCACCGGGGCGGGACGGGGGCGACCGGCCGGCAAGGAGAAGACTCATGGGTTTCAGCGATCGCGTGCGCGCGACCTACCAGCAGCAGATCCGGGAACTGCAGGAGGCCGGCCTGTTCAAACAGGAACGGTTCATCCATTCGATGCAGTCGCCCGATATCGAGGTGGAATTCCCCAGCGGGGCGCCGTTGAAAAAAGTCATCAACATGTGCGCCAACAACTACCTCGGCCTCTCGAGCCACCCCTCGGTGGTCCAGGCCGCGCACGAAGGGCTCGACACGCGCGGCTACGGCATGTCCTCGGTCCGTTTCATTTGCGGCACCCAGGACATTCACCGCGAACTCGAAGACCGCCTCTCCGCCTTCCTCGGCACCGAGGCGACCATCCTGTTTCCCTCCTGCATGGACGCCAACGCCGGGGTGTTCGAGGCGATTCTCGGCAAGGACGATGTGATGATTTCCGACCGCCTCGTGCACGCCTCGATCATCGACGGCATCCGCCTCTGCAGCGCCGTGCAGGATACCTTCAAGCACTCCAACATGGAGCACCTCGAGGAGAAGCTGCAGCTGCACGCCGACAAGCGGTGCAAGGTGATCATCACCGACGGCGTGTTTTCCATGGACGGCGACACGGCCAAGCTGGACGAGATGGTGGCGCTGGCGGAGAAGTACGACGCGATGGTGTTTGTGGATGATTCGCACTCGACCGGTTTTATCGGCAAGACCGGGCGGGGCACGCACGAGAAGTGCGGCGTCTTCGGCCGGATCGACATCATCACCACGACCTTCGGCAAGGCGCTCGGCGGCGCCTCCGGCGGCTGCGTCTCCGGCCGGCGGGAGCTGGTCGAGATGTGCCGGCAGCGCGCCCGGCCCTACCTGTTTTCCAATACGATCGCCCCGGTCGTGGTGGCCGGTGTGCTCAAGGTTCTCGAAATCCTGTCGGCGTCGACCGAACGCCGCGACAAGCTCGAGGCCAACACCGCTTACTGGCGCAAGGGGCTGAGCGAAGCCGGGTTCGTGCTCAAAGAGGGAGATACGCCGATCGTGCCGGTGATGCTGTTCAACGCCAAGCTGTCGCAGGATTTCTCCCGCGACCTCTTCCAGGAAGGCATCTACGCGATCGGATTCTTCTTCCCGGTCGTGCCGCAGGGGCAGGCCCGCATCCGCACCCAGATTTCGGCCGCCCACGAACGGCACCACCTCGACAAGGCGCTCGACGCGTTCACCAAGGTGGGGAAGAAGTACAACATCCTGGGCAAGACCAAGCAGGAGATCATCGAGATGTTCGGCCAGTGAGGTCCGGGCGTCCCGCGGCCGCCGCTCTGCCGGCCGCCGTCTGAGTGTCCAAGGCAGGAACCCGTAAGGGGTTCCTGCCTTGAGTTTTTTTGTCGGGCGGCGGCGCGGGAACCGCTTGCCGCCGTCCCCGTTACACCATACATTGCCGCGCCGACGACCGGAACCGCCGGCCGTCTGCGATTTAGAAGGGATAACCGGGAACGAAAGATGCCGCTGACGAAGTTTCGTACCGCGCTGGAAGCCGAACTGGCCGCGCTTGAGGGGCAGGGGCTCTCCAAAGCCCATGAACACGTGATTGTGCGGGTGCATCGGCCCGGCGGGAGGGTGGGCACGCGCGTGTTTCTGGAGGGCCACGGCGACCGCCCCTTCCTGCGCATGAACGCCAACAATTATCTCGGGCTGTCAACCCATCCCCGCCCCATCCAGGCGGAGGAGGAGACGGTGCACTCGATGGGGGTCGGTCCGGGTGCGGTGCGCTTCATCGCCGGCACCTTCCAGCCCCACGTGGAGCTCGAAGAGGCGCTCGCGCGGTTCCACGGGCGCGAGGCCTGCATGATCACCTCGGCCGCCTACACGGCGGTCCTGGGCGTGCTCGCGGCGCTGACGACCCCGGAGACGGTCATCATCTCCGATGAGCTCAACCACAACTGCATCATCAACGCCATGAAGCTGGCCCGCCCGAAAGAGCGGAAGATTTACCGGCACCTCGATCCGGCGGACCTGGAGCGCCACCTCGCCGCCTCGGTCGGGAGCGCGGACTGCGCGCTGGTGGTGACCGACGGCGTATTCTCGATGCGCGGCGACATCGCACCGCTCGACGTCCTCCAGCGGATTGTCGAGCGCTACGATGAGAAGTTCCCGCGCGGGGCCGTGCTGCTGGTCGACGATTCCCATGGCGTCGGGACGCTCGGGGCCGCCGGGCGCGGCGCGGAGGAGCTGACCCGCGGGCGCGGCGACATTCTGATCGCCACGCTGGGCAAGGCTTTCGGCGTCAATGGCGGGTACATCGCCTCCGAGGCGAGCGTGGTCGCCTACCTGCGCGAGAAAAATCCCCTCTACATATTCACCAATCCGATCACCCCGCCCGAGGCGGCGGCGGCACTGCAGGCGCTGGCGGTGGTCGACAGCGCCGAAGGGCGGCGGCTCATCGCACACCTGCATTTCCTCACGCAGCGGTTCGAGCAGGGGCTGGTCGACCTGGGGTTTGAGACGATTTCGAGCCCCCACCCGGTCGTGCCGCTGATCGTGCGGGACACCGAGCGGACGCGGGAGCTGGTCCGCTACCTGTACGAGCACAACATCCTCGCGACCGGGCTCAACTACCCGGTGGTGCCGCGAGGGGAGGAGCTGATTCGCTTCCAAGTGGCGGCCGACCTTACGGTCGAGGACATCGACCTGGTGCTCGACGTCCTGCGGGCGTATCGGGGATGGCGCAGCGGTACCGCCGACACCCGTCGGGCGGGATGACGTCGGCGCCGGGCGGACGAAAGGCGCGGACGACTCGGCGACCGCCCCTGCGATGCGTTAGATCGACGGCAGGGGACGCATGGTGCCCGGCAGCCGGCGCGGCCCGGCAATCGTCGTGAACTCCCAGATTCCCGCCCAGGTGTCCCCGCTCCGATACTGCCTTGTCACGAAACCGGCATCGGCCAATCCAATCGCATTGGCCAGGTACAGCGAGCCGTCCGCGTACCAGGTTCCGGCGACCGAATCCTCGGGGACACCCGGTTCGAATGTTCCGTGCAGCGCCCCGGGCCCGAGCAGCGTAAGGTAGAGCGTGTCCATCCTCGACAGGCCGCCCGTCGGCGTGTCGTACCAACGGACCTCGAAAGTGATATCCGCCGGGAGGTCCGCGCCGGGACAAGGCAGCCACATCCAGGTTCCGGGGTGGAAGAGGGCCGGGATGAGGGAGCCGACCAGATCGTTGATGTCGAGCTTCCCGTCGGCGTTGAGATCTGCCTCCTCGAAACAGGGCGGTTCGAGCCCGCCGCGGAAGAGGAAGGCGATGAAGAAGGTGGCGTCCGCGACCTTGAACGCTCCGTCGCCGTTGATATCATCGCGCACTCCCTCGCAGCAGTCGCACAGGTAGGCGGCGCAGGCGGACCAGTCACCCATGTAGATCCCTCCGAGCTGGGCGCAGTTAGCCGGGTGGCGGACCGAACACGAATCGGGCGGCAGGCAGCAGGCGCCGCGCACCGTGTCGGGCTGGCAACATGTCGGCACGGGGAAACCGTCCGGGAAGCAGGCGAGACCGGATTCGAAATAGCACGCCGCCAACTCGAGATCGGCCCCATCGATCCGGCAGTCGCCGTTGAGATCCAAATGAGACCACGCAACCGCCACCGTGGTATCGCCGGCCAAAGCGCGCACGGCGGTCACGAAATCGTTGATCGAGAGCGGCTGACCGTCGCCGTCGACGTCAAAATCCGCAGAGCAGTCCTCCTGCCCGCTGGACTGAGCCGGTAACATCAACAGGAAGCAGCACGCCGACGCGATCACCGGGAGATATCGAGGCATCACACCTCCGATCTGATAGCATGTGGCAGAAAGTTGTCTACCTTTAAGCTACCATGCGGGGCGGAGTTGTCAAGCCCTTTCGCGCGCGCGAGGCGCCGCGCAACCGCCGGCCAGGCGCGGCCAAGCTCGACGCGCGGCGCTCATCTGGTGCGGCCAAGATCGAAAATCAGGCGGGTGTCGGCGGCTCCGGCTGCGTGTCGCTCGAGGAGCGGGTACCGGGCGGGGGCGCCGGCACGCGGTCAGTCGGAGGAGAGCCGAACTTGAGCACATGCGTCTGCAGGTAGGTCAACAAATCGCACTTTTCCACGGAGGTCCGCCCTGCGGGCTCTCTTGTTCTTCTCGGGTTCAATGCCAACTCCGGATTCTCGGTTGTCAAGCTCTGCTGAAGAAAATTGGCGGGCGTGCGTCACGTGGTGACTCGTATGAAAAAAAGATTGCATGTGGGATACGAACTCCCTAGATACGGCTCAGACAGAGCGTCTTGCGCATGGTCGGAGTTGTCTCAGTCGGCGAAGTCGGGCGACGGCGGGGCCAACGCAAATTGAAACAATGACATAATCAATTCGGGGAGCGGTTGTGAACGACCAGTTTGACGAGATCTGGAAGCGGATCGTTGAACACGCCGGTGAGCAGTTTCAAACGCGCGCGGGACGGACATTTCGATACGTCATCGAGGAGGGGGACCGGGTTCGGCCTACGCTGACCGATTTTTCCGTGAGCCGGGCGGAAATCCGCCAGTATTTCCTCGACATCGCAGAGGCCTCAACGGGGAAAATCGCGGCCGTGAGCGGCGGACCGTCGTTTGTCTGGGCGATTCTCACCGACGTCCGCATCATGCGTCACTGAACCGATTGCCGCGCAACGGGCGGTCCGGGTGGGGCGACCCACAAGATCCGGCGGGGAAGTGCGAGAAAAGCGCCGGTGGCGCCGTCGGCGACCGGCCGCAACAGTCAGAAATTTCCCTGGAAGGTCCATTTTTCCTTGACAAAACCGGGTTTTGATGGGTATATGTATATGGAAGACCGGCTATAGGGGCGAAAACGGGAAAGGATCCCGACCCCGCCGCCTGTTGCGGCACCGATAGCGGGTGACTTCCACACATGTTAAATTTCGCATCAACCCCCCGGCAAGCGCCGGGGGGTGTTTGTTTTCCTCCGGTTAAAGCTTGTGTTCGGTTGGCGACCCACCCGAACATGATTCTGCCCAGAGTCGATGTTGTGCCCGACCCACGAACTGTTGGGAGGAGATTTTCGTATGCCCGACCACAGCCGAACCGATCACCATCAGATCATCCTGGGGGCTCGCCGACCGCCGCCGTCCCGGTTATGCTGGGCGGCCGCGTTGGGAGCGTTCGCCGCGGCGATGGCGGTGTACGGGTCGACCGCCTATCCGACAATCGCCTGGTGGAGCAGCGCAGAGCTTGCCCTCGCCGCCCACGAGCTGGGCGTCATGGCGCCGCCGGGGGGGGTTATTCCGACCCTCGCCGGCTGGGTAGTGCTGCACGTTGTGCCGGGGGAGATGGGCGTGTTCGCCCTCAACCTGTTCGCGGGTTTGCTGGCCGCCGGCGTGGTCGCCGGCGCGATTCTGCTGGGCTGCCGCTTGGAGTGGATCTCGCACGCCACCGCGTCGGCGCGCGGGGGAGCTTTCGCGGCGTTGGCGGTGATGACGGCGGCCGGGGCGACGGGGCTGGCGCTCGCATTCGGCGAAACGCTCTGGACCTACGCCCTCCACTACTCCGAGTACGTTGTTACGCCGCTCTTTACCGTGTTGATAGTCGCCGCCCTGGTGCGCTGGTGGGAGGCGGCGCCGAAAACGGGCGGGTACGGCTGGCTGGCGGTCGCCACCCTGCTTTTGGGGCTGGATCTGTCGGTGCACCGGACCAACGCCCTGCTGCTCCCCGCGCTGCCCTTCTGGGTGCTCCTCCGACACCCGCGCGGACTGCTCTCGGCTGGGACCTGGCTCGCCGGGATCGGCGGTCTGGCAGCCGGGCTGGCATTTCATCTGGTGCTGATCCCGATGGCCCGGGCCCATCCGTTCCTGAATCTCGGCGATCCGCAGTCGCTTGACCGGTGGTGGAGCTACGTCTCGCTGGAGATGCGCGGCGGCGGGTTCCTGGTGAATCTGTACCCGCGCAACGCGGATTTCTGGAGTGTCCAGGTGAGCGACTGGGTGACCGCGTTCACGCGGACATTCGCCTCTGCCGACGGTCCGCTGGGCGTCGTCGGTTTTGTCCCGCTGGGTCTCGGCGTGTACGGTCTGGCGGTGATTCTGCGGCGGTCGTTCCGTCTGGGTCTCGGCCTGACGCTGTTGTTTGCCGCGGCGTCGCTGGGGGCGATCGTCTATTTCAACATTCCCGCCGGTTATTTCCGGTCGCTCCATCGCCACTATCTGCCCTCGCTGGTGATTTTCGGCGGGCTGGCGGTGGCGGGAGCGGCGGCGCTGGTGCGCGCGGCGCTTCGCCTGGAAGGGCTGCCCGGCCGACTGGTCGCGGCACTCACCGCAGCCTGTATCCTTCTGGCGGCCGGTAACGGCCTCTGGCGCAACTACGGGCAGCTCGATGCGTCCGCCGACCAGTTCGCCTGGGAGTACGCCTCCAACCTGCTGGCGCCGCTGCCACCCGATGCTATCCTGCTCACCCAGGGGGACAACGATACCTTTCCCCTCTGGTACCTGCAGCGGGTAGAGGGGGTGCGGCCGGATGTCACGGTGCTGAACGTCCCGCTTCTCAACACCCCCTGGTATGTCGAGCAGGTGAGGAGGTGGGACCCCCGGCTCCCGCTGGAGTTCTCCGCCGCGGAGTTGGCCGCTTACGCCCCGGTGGTGTGGCGCGACTCGACAGTGGCGGCGCCGGCCGGCGGTACAGCGGCCGACTACGAGCTTCCCGAGTCAGCGTCCGTGCCGGATACCGTGCGTCTGCTCGTCCGTCCCACGGCCGGGCCGCACCTGCTGCTGGCTCAGGACCAGGCGGTGCTGCGGATTATCCAGGGCAATACCGGGCGGCGGCCGCTCTATGCGGTATCCGGTCTGGGGCAGCAGGCGCTCCCGTGGCTGGGGCCGTACCTGCGTCTGGAGGGACTGGTCCAGCGGTTTGTCCCGGTCGAGCATCCCGCGCTCGATCCGACGCTCCTTGCCCGCAACCTCTTTGAGGCCTATTCCTACGAAGGTTTCGCGCACGTGCCGCCGACCGTGGAGCCGGCAGCGGGCGATTATCTGCAGCAGTTGGGCAGCGCGTATGTGATTTTGTTCGGGGCGTATGCGTCGGGGGGCGATGCGGCAGGCATGGAGCGCGTGTGCGCACAGGTGTTCACGCGCCTGAACCTCGACCGGCTCCTGCCGGGTGCGCCTTTCCTGCAGGCGCTCGAGGAACCCTGCCGAGGCCTTCGACCGCCGGCCGCGGACGGGCAGTGAACATTTTTCCGCCCAACAGGTTTTAGGATGGCGGCGGGTACAGAGCCCGTCCGAATCCAAGGAGACTTTCGTTGGAGACAGCGTCGCCGGTCAGGCAGCCCTGGTGCGATCTTGTCTGGGGACCGTCGGCCGCCGCCCAGGCGGCCGCGGCGAGAGACATCATCGCAATCGTCGATACCCTGAGTTTTTCCACGGCGACAGCGGCGGCGGCCGCAGCCGGAGGACTGATCTACCCCTGCCGATCCTACGATGATGCGGTTGCGATGGCGGCGCGGGTGAAGGCCAGCCCGGCCGTGCGGCGCAGCGACGTCCCCGCGCGCGGGCGGTTTTCGCTCTCGCCGCTGACCTACCGCGGCCTGCAGCCGGGCGAGCGGGTGGTGCTGCCCTCGGTCAACGGCGGCGTGTGCACCCGGGCCGCTGTTTCGGGGGGGCACATTGTCCTCGGCGCGCTGGTCAATGCCGCCGCTGTGGCCGCGGCCGTGGGTGAATTGCGGCGGGGGAAGCCGACCTGCGGGGTGACCATGGTTGCGTGCGGCGAACGAGAGGAGGGCGCGCCGGACCTGCCGATCCGGTTTGCGGTCGAAGACATGCTCGGCGCCGGGGCCATCATCGCCGGCCTCGACTGTCACAAGTCTCCCTCGGCGCGGGCCGCCGAGGCGGCGTTCATTCATCTCCGCGACCACCTCGAGTGGGCGCTCGGCGAATCCGTCAGCGGCCGCGAACTGATCGCGCAGGGATTCGGCGGCGACGTTCACTTCGCCGCCCAACTCAATGAGATCGAGGCCGCGCCCATCCTGCGCGGCGACCACTACGAGCTGTTCCGCCCGTCGGGTCCTGCCGGGATCGGGGACAGGGAGCGCGCACGGGAGGGGCGGTCGTGAGCCGGCGAGTGTTAGTTGTGCTCTCGGACGGGTTCGAGGATATCGAGGCGGTCGTTCCGCTGGATATCATGAAGCGGGTCGGGTTCGAGGTGACCGTGGCCGGGCTTTCATCGACTACTGTGCGCGGCGCGTATGGCGCGACGCTTACAGTCGAAGCGACGCTCAACGATGTGGCGGGGGACTCCTTCGATGCGATCGTGCTGCCGGGCGGCCGCGCCAACGCCGAGAATCTCGCCCGCAGCCCCCAGGTGGCGGCGATGGTGCGGCGGATGCACGCGGAAAGGAAGGTGGTGGCCGCCATCTGCGCCTCGGTCGGGCTGGTGCTGGCCGAGGCCGCCGGCATCCTTGTCGGCAAGCGGGCCACCGGATTCCCCGCTTTCGACGAAAAACTCTCGCAGGGGGGCGCGATCATCACCGGCGAACTGGTGACCGTGGACGGCAACATTGTGACGGGCATGGGTGCGGGGGCGGCGATCCCGTTCGGGCTGGCCATCTGCGCCGGCCTTGGCGCGGAGCGCGCGGCCGCCGAGCTTGCGCGCGGCTGGTGGATCGAGACGCTGCCCCGCCCGGTGCGCTGAGAGGCTGCTGCGAGTATGCTCCACGCCGTCGCACATCTGTTTCCGATCATCGTGATCCTCGCGGCCGCGGCCCCGGCGAGCGCCGCAGCCCTGTGGCTGGTGCGCCGTCGGCTTCCTCCGCTTGCTCGGCCCTGGGTGCGCCGCCTCGGGGCGGCCGCCGGAGCGGTCGGAATCGTGCTGGCGATCACGGCGTTCGCGCGGACGGCGGCGCGCCGCGAGCAGCGGGAGTGGCCGCATACCGAGGGCCGAATCGTGGCCGCCCGCGTGGTGGGCGAGCGGTCGTTCGTCCCGGAAATCGCCTACGAATATACGGTCGGCGCGACCCGCTACGCGGGGACGTGCGACCGGAATGTGCCGCTGTTTGGCAACAAGCGCCGGGATTACGATGTGGCGCGCAAGGAAGCGGCGCGCTATGGCGAGGGGGAGGCGGTGACTGTGTACTACGATCCGGAGGATCCGTCGCGTTCGACCATTCTTCCGGAGCCGCGCTGGAACGATTACGCCCAGACCGGGCTGGGTGTGTTTCTGTGGGCGGGGGGTGTGGTCATGGTGTGGTGGCCGCGCCGGCGGTGAGGGGGAGTGCGTTGGGCGACAAGAGAGTAGCGGGTGCGGCGGGGGGGAGGTTTTGGGCCGGAAAAGGTCTTGACAGGAGGGGGGTGAATGATTAATATCGCCCCGCCGATAGAGAGCAGGGGCCGAGGATTGCGGGGTGGCCGCAATTTTGGGCTTGCCTGCCGGAAGCGATCGCCGTATATTTTATGTGGTTTGGCCGGTGGATCGCCGGCAAAAAAAGGCGAAAAAAAGTCTTGACTAGGCATCGGCGATGAGTTATTGTCGGTGTCTGCCGGACGAAGGTCGGGCAGATTTTTTTCGCACCGGTTCTTTGACAACTCAATAGTCATCGGAAAGTTCAGGAGCGGGAAGGCGACAACGGTCGCTGCCTGGTTTCGGTGTCCACCACCGGAGCCAGACCCTAACATTCTTGAATCCGAACAGACCATTCCTCGGAATGTGACGTTTGGACAGATGGATTGACTCGCAAACAATAATTGAAATTGTTGTGGAGAGTTCGATCCTGGCTCAGAACGAACGCTGGCGGCGTGCCTAATACATGCAAGTCGAACGAGAAAGTCCCTTTCGGGGGATGAGTAAAGTGGCGAACGGGTGAGTAACACGTGGATAACCTGCCCCTAAGTCGGGGATAATTCTCCGAAAGGAGTTCTAATACCGGATAAGACCACAGGAGGGCATCCTCCGGGGGTCAAAGGCGGGGCAACCTGCCGCTTAGGGATGGATCCGCGGCCCATTAGCTCGTTGGTGAGGTAACGGCTCCACCAAGGCTACGATGGGTAGCCGGCCTGAGAGGGTGATCGGCCACACTGGGACTGAGATACGGCCCAGACTCCTACGGGAGGCAGCAGTAGGGAATATTGCGCAATGGACGAAAGTCTGACGCAGCAACGCCGCGTGGGTGATGAAGCTTCTTGGAGTGTAAAACCCTGTCAGTGGGGAAGAAACGTGCGGAGAGTCACTGCTCCGTGCCTGACGGTACCCACAGAGGAAGTCCCGGCTAACTCCGTGCCAGCAGCCGCGGTAATACGGGGGGGACAAGCGTTGTTCGGATTCACTGGGCGTAAAGGGCGCGTAGGCGGGCTTTCAAGTCGGGTGTGAAACCTGCCGGCTTAACCGGCAGCCTGCATCCGATACTGTAGGTCTTGAGTACGGAAGAGGAGAGCGGAATTCCAGGTGTAGCGGTGAAATGCGTAGATATCTGGAAGAACACCAGTAGCGAAGGCGGCTCTCTGGTCCGATACTGACGCTCAAGCGCGAAGGCTAGGGGAGCAAACAGGATTAGATACCCTGGTAGTCCTAGCTGTAAACGATGGGCACTAGGTGTCGGGGGTATCGACCCCCTCGGTGCCGAAGCTAACGCATTAAGTGCCCCGCCTGGGGAGTACGGCCGCAAGGTTGAAACTCAAAGGAATTGACGGGGGCC